>Ga0302241_1000006_pt1 | contig 424773 bp, 330 predicted proteins | sample AAG_UR_Arg_MG_FD_193532 | JGI IMG/M metagenome (GOLD analysis project Ga0302241, IMG submission 193532) | Enriched activated sludge microbial communities from anaerobic digester in WTTP, New Holstein, Wisconsin, United States - AAG_UR_Arg | ecosystem: Engineered > Bioreactor > Anaerobic >... | reverse complement strand
AACGGCAAGGCGCAGTTAGTCGAAATCACCCCCCGCTCCCCTATCAGCCTCGGCGCATTTTATATCATCCCCTACCGCGTGACGCACAGCGTGGCAGATGCTATAGGGTTTGCGATTGAAACGCCGCTGGGCAATGTCCTTTTTTCTGGGGATTATAAATTTGATCCAAACCCTCATGCGGGGGAATATTTTGATTTCTTCACGGTCTCTTCTTATGCGGAAAAAGGCGTTCTTGCGCTTTTTGCGGATAGCACCAATGTGGAGCGGCAGGGCAATGCGCCATCGGAAATCAATGTGACAGCGACTCTGGACCGCCTTTTTCGGGAGGCAGAATCCACAGTGGTTGTTTCCGCTTTTGCGTCATCCATCTACCGCATTCAGACCATCATAAATCTGGCGGAAAAGTATGATCGTTATATTTTTGTGACCGGTCTGAATATGGTTCGCAATATCAATATGGCGCGGGATTTGGGTTATCTTAATGTTACTGATGGTCGGTTGCGCGATTTGAAGGATATAGAGGACGTGCCGCCCCGGAGACGTCTCCTCCTTTCAACCGGCAGCCAAGGAGAGTCGCTCTCGGTTATGTCCCGCCTTGCGCTGGATGATTATAAATGGATGAAGCTGAAACCGGGGGACACGGTTATTATTTCCGCGCGATTGATTCCCGGCAATGCGTTGGATATTTTGCAAATGATAAACCATTTCAGCGATCGCGAAGCTAATGTTTACTATGAGGGGATCGAAAATGTTCATGCCTCCGGTCACGCTTATCGGGATGATATGAAACATCTGATTCAGATTGCCCGACCGCGATATTTGATTCCCATACACGGGGAATCCCGCCATCTGCGGGCGCACAGGGCGCTGGCGCTGGAATTGGGAATGGATGATAAGAATATATTTATTCTTAAAAATGGACTCCCCGTTGAATTTGACGGCGCAAAGGCGCAGGTAGGGGAAAGAATTCCGACCGGGCGCGTGCTTGTGGATGGCAAAGGAGTGGGGGATGTGGACAAGGATGTTCTTCGCGAGCGGTTGCATCTTTCGCAAGATGGGATGCTGATTGCGATTCTGGCAATTTCGCGCAAGACGGGCGAGCTTGCCGCCGATCCTTATATCGTCACGCGCGGTTTTGTTTTCGTGGATGAGAGCGAGGAGCTTCTTAATCGCGCCAAAAAGGTGGTTCTTCAGGCGTTTATGGAATGCGGATGCAAGACGCGGGATGATTGGAGCGAGGTTAAAGAAGAAGTGCGGCGAGCGCTCAAAAAATTCATCAAGGTTGAGACCGCCCGCTTCCCCATGATCCTGCCAGTGGTCATCGAAATTTGATTCATTATACGCTCGCCTTAGATTTGGCGCCCTCCGTTGGGATGAACTGAATAGACGTAGGCGGCATCTCAATCACCCGCATCTTCTTCCATTTCCCTCCTCGATAGCGAAAGAGAAATACAATCCCCACAAACGCCACATAAAACGTGAAAAATGACCACGGAATAAAGATGCTTGTTTTGTATACAACGCAAGACAAATAGGTGGGAATTATCACCAAAAATGCGGAGCTAATTAGCGAGACCCACATGATGAAACGCGTATCGCCCGCGCCGCGAATGGCTGAGCAAAATATGACATTCAATGAATCAAAGAAGCTGAATAACGCAACAAAAAGGAGCAATGTCCGACTCAGTTTTTGAATCTCCGCAAGAATTTGCGGGTTTTCCTTTGACCCGTAAATCTTGATGTAAAGGTCTGGGGTAAAGATGTAGGACAACGCGATGATGCTCATATAGGTTATGGTTATAGCAAAAATTCGGTTCACGCACCTTGCCGCAATTTCCGGCTGATTGCGTCCGAGATATTGTCCAACTAGCGTGGAGGCTGCGATGCCGAAGCCTATCATTGGCATAAAGGCGATGGTGTTGATGTTAAAGGCGATATTCGACGCCGCCAATTCAACTGCGCCCAGACGCCCCACCAACAAAACAAAAAGGGTGAACGCCGCAATATCCAAAAGCAATTGCATGCCATTGGGCAAACCATAGCGCAAAAGCCGCCATAAAAGTTTTGGAACAAGTTTGTAGGCTTTAAGGGCATTATATTTCAGACGGTTTTCTTTGCGGAAATAAAGAGCCATGAAAATGAACGCGGAAAGCACAATGGCAACATTCGTTGCGTAGGCGGCGCCCTCTATTCCACATCTGGGCAGCCCCCATTTGCCGAATATCCATGCATAATCCAAAATGATGTTCAATCCTGTGCAGCTTACATTCACAATCATAACCTCCTTCGTCCGTCCCAAACCGATAAAAAAACTCGAAAAAACGGAGGCAAGAAGGCTGAAGACATAGCCGAAGCATAAGATTCTAAAATAGGACGCTTCCAACTGAGGCAGATTGCCCGGATGGTTGATGAGTTGAAATATCGGCAGGGCAAAGGGGATTACAGACATCAGGCAGAGTCCCGCTACAAGGGCAAACCATGCCCCCTGCCATACAATCGGACCGATGCGCTCATATTGCTTTGCTCCATAATATTGGGCGACGAATGTGGAGACATAGGAGGCGGGTCCAAGAAAGAGGCACAAGAGCGCAAAGTTGGAAATACCGCCCGGCAACCCCGCCGCCAGCGCCTCTTCCGAATACCAGCTCAAAAAAATGCGGTCTGTGAAATGCATGAGCGTCGTTGAGCCGGTTGAGATGACCAGCGGCAACGAAATCGAAAAAATTTCCTTATAGGAACCTGAATCAGCGTTAATCATTAAACGACAATCCTTATCCGATACGTGGAATTGTCCAGCATAAAAAACTCCCGAATATCTATTGCATTAAATGACGTTGCCTTCATCTACATCTTTTTACCGAACAAATAGATTTATTCGGGAGAGATAAAAATGAAAAGGGCTTTGTTTGTGTTGTTTGCGTTGGCTATATTGACCGGGTGCGCCGCGCATCGGATGGAAATCAAAACGAGAGATGATTGTATGATTAACATGTCTAAATTAGATGATGCGACCGAACAGCGCTCTTGAGAATAATTTGAAGACACGCTCGCACGCGCCACGAAATAGCGTTGCGCCGTTTTTTGCTGTTAATTATTTTTCTCAAGCAGTTCACGAATAAATCGCGGTTTGTTGGTGGTGATGCCGTCAACGCCCATATTATGCAATTTGATAGCGATTTGAGGATCATCAACCGTCCAGACATACATTCCCAAACCAGCCTTATGGGTTTTGTCCACATACTCTTTTGTCAGAGTATTGTAATGAAGATTGAGACCGTCGAGATTGGCGGCTTTGGCTTTTTCAATCAAATCATCGCCGTATGGAATGAGTTCTTTTGTTTTCTCGTTTTTTTTGGGATAGCCCAACCAATAAGTCGGGAATTCCGGCATCAGCGCCTTTGAGTGTTTCATCGTGTCATAGTTGAAACCGATGATAATGAAATTTTTTTTCATCGGATGATTTGTTATAATTTTTGCAAGATGCGGCAATATTTCCAGGTTGGATTTGACTTCGATGAAGATTTTGTTATTGCCTTTGACTTTAGCCAGAACGTCTTCCAACAGGGGAATTTTCTCGCCTTTGTATTTTTCGTTTTTCCAGCTGCCGGCGTCAAGGCTGGCAAAATCGTTGTAATTGCTTTTCGTGACATCAAAATTTTTGCCGGTGATTCGGGATGTGTTGTCATCGTGCATCACAACAATTTTTTTATCTTTTGTAAGCCAGATGTCTATTTCGCATGTATCGGTTTCCTGATAGCCGAGCTCCACGGCGGCGACGGTGTTTTCCGGCGCTTCATAGGATGCGCCGCGATGGGCGATGATTTGAGGAATGGCGCCCAGCGGTATGATACCGGCGAAGGTAAAAATAGGCACGGCAATAAAAGCAAAGATTTTCATTTTTTTCTCCTGTTTTTTTTAATTATCTGCAAAAGCTGCAGCAACTTTTATCGAGCCTTAAAAACTCATTATCAACCTCATTCGTTCCGCATTATCCATTATTCCGGTTTTACAATAAAGATGTTGGCTTTTTCAGGGGCGAGCCATGATGCGGCAACTTTTTGGATATCTGCGGCGCTGACCTCCTGAACTTTTTGGAGATAGTTTTCCTCAAATTTTGTATCGCCAGTGAGGGTATAGAAGTAGCCGATCTCTGAGGCGCGTCCGGTTGTAGTTTCGTGGCTGAAAAGGTATTGATTGGTGAACATGCGTTTGGCTTTTTCGAGTTCCGCCCGCCCCGTTTTTTCAGAACCGATGAGTCTGACTTCTTCTAAAACGGCTTTTATCAATGCGTCTTTTTTGGCATAATCAAAGGTCGCAAAGATGATGAAAGACCCGTCGCGTCTGTGGGTGGGGAAGCTTGCGGCTATGCTGCTGGCAAGATTTTTCTTTTCTTTGATGCGGTCAAAAAGGCGGGATGAGCGCCCATCGCCCAGAATGCCGGCGACCAGATCCATAGCATAAACATCTTTATAGCCGTCTGTGAGATCCGGCGCAGGGAAATTAAATATGATGTAAGCCTCTTTGACGGGTTTGGGGTATTCTTCGAAAACACCTTCGCGGCGCTGTGTTTTTTCATCGGATACATGAGCGGAGGAAAGCGGGCGGTTTATGATGCCGAACTTTTGTTCAATCACGGGCATGACTTCCGTTTCTTTGATTCCGCCCACGACGACAAGCGCCATATTGGCTGGGGTATAGCGTTCATGATAATATTGCCTCAGCCGCTCCGGCGTTATGGCGTTGATTGTATCGGGCGTGCCGAGGACGGGCCAGCGGGAAGGCGATGATTCAAAGCTGTTCCAATAAACCATTGTCATAAGGTAGTTATCGGGGTCGTCCTGTTGGCGATGATATTCTTCAAGAATAACTTGGCGCTCGCGCTCGACCTCTGCGGATTCAAGTTTGGAATTCGCTATGACGTCCGCAAGGGCATCTGCGCCGATTTGAAAATAAGGCGCGGCAACTGTGAGATAATAATGAGTGAATTCAAGGGATGTTCCGGCATTCCAGAGTCCGCCGACCGCTTCGATTTCGCGGTCTATCTCCCCCACTGCGCGTTTTTCTGTTCCTTTGAAGAGCATGTGTTCCAGAAAATGCGAGACGCCGTTAATGTCTTTTGGCTCGAAAGCCGAGCCGGTGTTAATCCACACATCAAGCGTAACGACTTTACTATCAGGATTTTCCAGAATCAAAACGGTCATGCCGTTTTTGAGTGTGTGCTTTTTCACCTGATTGGCTCCTGTTTGGGCTTCTGAATATTTGTAGGATGGCGATTTTATTAAGTGGCAAGAAAAGAAAAACAAAAAAAGAACGAGCGCTGAATATTTCATGATGGCTGGCTCTCCCAAATTTTTATGACTTTTTCCGCGACTTCTTGAATGGAAAGAGTTGTTGTGTTAATCGTATAATCGGCTTTGTTGTATTGAGGTTCGCGGAGAGAAAGCAGCGATTGGATTTTTTTCATGGGGTTTGGCGTTTTCAAAAGGGGACGGTTTGACGCGCGGCTGGTGCGCTCAAGGATAACCTCCGGCGAGGCGGTCAGGCGAATCAAAACGCCCGCGCGTTTCATATTTGCAAGGTTCTCCTCGATCATGGGCGCGCCGCCGCCAGTGGCAATGACATAACCGCGAAGATGCGTGATGCGGCGAATGGCTTCGGTTTCAAATTCACGGAAAGCGGGTTCTCCGAGTGTTTCGAAAATTTCCGGAATGGTTTTTTGGGCATCGGCTTCTATCATGAGGTCTGTATCCAGATATTTCATATCAAGCGCTGAGGCAACGGTTTTGCCCACTGCGGTTTTTCCCGTGCCCATAAATCCGATGAGAACGATGTTCGCTTTTTTCATCGCGCTCCTCAATAATTTTTCAGATAATGGATATATGAATGGTGGTTGCGTTTGATTTCGTCAAGGCTGTCTCCGCCAAATTTTTCAAGGAAGGCGCGCGCCAAAACAAAGGCGATAGCCGCCTCCGCCACCACGCCCGCCGCGGGAACGACGCAGACATCCGAGCGTTCTTTTGAGGCTTCGAATGGCTCTTTTGTGATTAAGTCAACGGATGCTTTGGGCGTCATCATGGTGGGAATCGGTTTGAAGGCGGCGCGCACAATAATAGGTTCGCCGTTGGACATGCCGCCCTCAATCCCGCCGGCGTTGTTGGTTGTGCGATAGAATCCGCGTTCGGGCGAATAGCTGATGGCATCGTGGACGTTTGAGCCGCATACAGCCGCAGCGGCAAATCCCATGCCGATTTCCACGCCTTTAACGGCTTGAATGCTCATGACTGCCTGAGCAATGGCGGCGTCCAATTTGGCATCGGCAGACATGCAGCTGCCCAATCCAATCGGCGCGCCCACGGCGATAATCTCCACCACGCCGCCGATTGTATCGCCGCGTTCTTTTGCCTCGCGGATGCGCCCGCGCATTTTTTCGGCGGCGGCGGCGTCGGCGCAGCGCACATCGGAATCTGCGGCTTTTTTCTGGAGTTCATCAAAGGATTTGGGCAATTCCTGCGCAACAACATCGCCGATGCGCAGGATATGAGAAAAAATTACGAATCCAAATTCGGCAAGGAGGCGTTTGCAAAGGGCGCCGACCGCGACGCGCGAGGTGGTTTCGCGGGCGCTGGAGCGTTCAAGGATATTTCGGGCGTCTTTATGGGCATATTTGAGGCATCCCGAAAGGTCGGCATGTCCCGGTCGTGGACGCGTGACGGCTTTGGTATCGGCGGGTTCGCCCGGGTCGGGGCTCATCGCCTCGCGCCAGTTTTCCCAATCGCGATTTTTAATAACAAGCGTGACAGGGCTGCCGATGGTCTTGCCAAATCGAACGCCTGAAAGGATTTCAACCTTATCCTGTTCGATTGTCATGCGCTCGCCGCGTCCGTAGCCTTGCTGGCGTCTCGCCAGTTCGCGGTTGATATCAGCCGCCAAGACCGCCACGCCAGCGGGAAATCCGCTGACGATAGCCGTCAATTGCGGTCCATGCGATTCGCCGGATGTTATGTAGTTCAACATAAAAGAGCACTCCTAAATCTGCGATTAATTCCCCATCAAAACTTTTCGCATTATATTTTCATCCGGCTTGACGCCGGTCCAGAGTTCAAAAGCGCGGACGCCTTGATAAAGGAGCATGTTGAGTCCGCCGATTGGACGCAAGCCGAGTTCCGCGGCATGGTTGAGAAATGGGGTGTTTTTTTTGGAGTAAACAGCGTCAAAGATTACCGCGCCGGATGGGATTTTATCCATGCGCTCGCGCGAAAGGGGAAGCGCGTCAGAGGCGTTCATGCCCAAAGGGGTGGCGTTTGCGATGATGTCGGCTTCGGCGATGGCGCGGGTGAATTCGTCGGAATCGGGCGCGGCGGAAAGGACAACGGCGGCAGGCGCGGCTTTTTTGATGCCCCCAGCGAGGGCATCGGCTTTTTCCTGAGCAATATCGGTAATGACGATAGAGGATGCGGCGTTCAATGCCGCGCCGAACGCCATAGCGCGGGCAACCCCGCCTGCGCCGAGGATGACGACTCGGGCGTTTTTGATGCGGGCGCCGCCTTCTTCCAATGAGCGCAAAAAGCCATAAACATCTGTATTATGCCCTTTGAGGCGTTCATCGGAGACGACGATGGTGTTAACGGCGCCGATTTTTTGCGCATCATCGGCGATTTCATCTAAAAAGGGGATGACGGTTTCTTTATGGGGGATGGTAACATTGGCGCCCGCCAGATTGAGGGCGCGCATACCGGCAATTGCTTCTTTGACGTTAACCGGGCTGACGGGGAGAGCGATGTAGGTATAATCTAAGCCGGCGGCGCGAAAGGCGGCGTTGTGCATGGCTGGGGAAAGGGAGTGGCTGACAGGGCAGCCCAGCAGCGCCACGATTTTTGTTTTACCTGAGATATTCATTTGAGCGGTTTAGTATTGTTCATTATTAAAATGGAATCTGTTAAAAAGACTTTCAGGGTTCAAGGATTATTTACTGGTTAAGAGGAATAAAAAAAGGAGGGTTCCGAAGAACCCTCCTCAACAAAGTCCCTTTTGGGGAATTGTTATTTAATTAGCTTCCAGTCCGTAACCGATGTTGTATAAGCAATGCCCGTGATGGGGATGTTCAGCTGAGCGGCTGGGGCACCGCCAGAATCGCTTGTGATGCGAAGGGTGTCATTATACGTTCCATCTACGGTTGGTCTGAAGGCAACGACAATGGTTGCTGTGCCATTGACGCCCAAATTGGCAGCGCCATCACCGGAATCAATGGTGTATGGAGCGCCGGTCACGATGACGGAGCCGGCAACAGCCAGAGGAGACCCAGGACCAAGGTTCTTGATCTTGAAGGTCTTGGTTGTCGTCGTGTTAGTGTCGCAGGTGCCGAAATCAATCGCGGCGACATCAGCAGCATCATCAGCATCGCGGAGTTGGATAGCGGGGTTGAAACCGCCAATCCAGTCTGCGCCACCGGCGAGGTTAGCGCCGCCCGCGGCTTTGCCCTTGTAACCATAGTTCTGAACGTCCATGAAGGAAGATTTTGTAAAACTTGTGGGACTGTTGTCCTTAAAAATTGGGTCCCAGTTGATGGAATTCGTGTCGGAATCAATGACTCCCCTTGCGCCGATAGCACTCGGACCTTCTGTGACCCATGCGCAGTTTTCAGCATAAGCTCCCGCATGCGTTCCCGCAATGCCGAGCTTTGTGCCGGGACCAGCGAAAATACAGTCTCTGAGCGTGATGGTCTGATACTCGGGCCATTGAGCGCCTTTTGCAGCTCCTAACAATGCGTTCCCATTTGTAAAGAATGTGTTGCGTTCCCAAACATAAGGAGCGGAGCCGGGCGTGGCGCCGACTGTTTGGACAACAACATTGACATTATTCTGGTTTTTGAAAATGCAGTCGCTTATCATAGGCATGCAGACACCGCTTGAGCTTGAGACAGAGCGAGGAATATTAGCTGCATCGCCGGTACGTGAGGACCAGACCAACAAGTTGTTTATCTTCGTGATAAACTTTGCAGCGGACGTGCTGTTGTAGAGGGCATGATAGGCTGGCTCAATAAAGGCGGTGCATTTAGAAGGTCCAGCGCCTGCATCGTCGCCAGTAACCGTGACATACTTCTGAACAGCTGCCGTCCCGCAAAGAATTCGAAGAGCGCTATTACCAAAAGTACATGGTTGCCCATGAGTAGTCCAAGCAACGAAGCCGTTGTTGACAATCAAGGACTCGCCGCTAACGCCATGGGGATAGAAGCGCCAACCCATTCCTTTGGAAGCGTAAGATACGCAGTTGTCAAGGAGGAGGCTCATAGATTCACCGGCATCTGTATAGAGGCTGATGTGCTGTGAGGCAGTACCGACCGTCGAACCTGTAGGTGGGGGAGGACCAGCTGCAGTCATTGCAATAGCCTCTGCTTTGGTCTTAACCATCGGTTCGCCGCCCACGGCAATATCCGTCTGAACTACGTTGTAAAGTTCAACCCAGTTAATAACGGATTCTGCGGTGTTCTGATCCATGCGGATCATGGCGACGTTTCCTGTGAAGAGAGGAGCTTGCAGCGACGGGCAGAGGACAAGGTCTTTGAACATGATGTTATTGGTTTCTTGGGCAATCCAGATAGCATCATTGCTGCTGGGACCTTTGCGGAGTTTGATGACTGCATTGGTTCCGGGAACGGCGGATTTGATGAGGAGGTCGCCGGCGATTTTGCCGTTCCAAGCTGCGCCATTGTTCAAGTCAATTGATTCATCAAATGTTACGGTAGGATCCACAGCAATCATTAAGGGCTTATAAGCTGCGAGAGGACCGCCGACATTGTAAGCGGTGATGGCTGCCTGAATGGTGTTGGTGGTGGTGGGCGTGTTGCCGGCGCCGTCAGCCGTAATGACATTCACGAGGCGCATACGGGCGATACCGTTGCGCTCGGAGCCAACGAGGATTGTGCCATCTGGCAGACCCTTGACGCAGGCTGAGCCATTGGCGACGCCGCCGCTCGTAGTAAATCCGCCAAGTAAGATGGGCTCAGTCGAAGAGGCGATGAGGGCGCCGGTGGCAACGTCGAAAACCCTCACAGGGTTGTTCTCGCGGATACCCGCGCCATAAATCAAGCCATTGGCTTCATCAAGGTAAAGCCCGCCGAAGGCATAGGGGTGCGGAATACGATTGGGGGGCGCTGCACCGGCGATGGAACCGTCGGGGTTGTATTTCTGGAGGGGAGTACCAGCCGCATAACGAGTGCACCAGAAGGCGCCGGTTGAGTCAAATTGGACGGTCTGCGCATGAACAGGGTTCGCAAGAATTGTGGCTGTCCAGGTACGACCCTTATCCGCTGTGGTCAGAACGACAGGTCTGCTAGCAGCGTTGTTGCCGACAACAATAACCTTGGCGGTGTTGTCGCTGAGTCTGCCCATGACAGCGAGACCATCGCCGTTGCGCGGGCTTGGGGCGGGGATGGCATCGTAGATAACTCTGGGGGCGGTTGTTACGGTGTCCCAGATATAAACTTTCAGGTTATGGGTGGTGGCGGTGAATAGGTTGCATACGATGAAGGCGCCGTCTTGTGTAAAACCGCCGTCCGAAATGGCGAAGGTTCCGCCGGAGACGCCGGTCATATTGAGGGAATCGGGACCTTTGGGACCGCTTTCCGCCATTTTATTCCAGATAACGCCGGAACGTCCGTGCCAAATCTGAGCCTTGTTTATGCCTTTGTTAAGGGTAATAATCGTCTGCCCGTCGAGGGAGACTGACATGCGGCGGACGTCGTCGCTTGCCGGGTTATAACCGCAGAGTTTGTTCCAATACATAGTAATGGTTTTAGTCGGCGTAACCTGTGCATTTGCGGCTAACGCGATACAAAGCGTCATCAACAAGGTAACGATTAGAATCTTGCTGATTTTCATAATTAACTCCTTAAAATTTTTTACAGGTATGCGAATGCATCCTTTCTTTTAGAACAAGGAAATATGCGCCCGATCACCTCCTTTCATTGGTTTGCTGTAATTCATCGAAAAAAAAATCTGCTGATTTTTTTCCACTTAATCTAAACATCTACAAGTAATGACTAATATCTGATTTGAAAACTTGTCAACGAAAATCTTTAGTAAAAGCGTTTTTTTTTAATCTAAAACCGGCGTTTTGACACCCTATAAAATCTTATAGGTCTGTGAGTTGTAAACTTAATGTTGGGCTATCGGGTGCATCCGGCGATGGCTGCGATTATATTTTTTGATTTCATTTCCCCCATTGTTAAAATTTAGCAAAATCATTTTCAAAAGCAGGGTGTTTGTCAATCTTTTTCCTGCATTAAAGGGGGGGGGCAAAAGGCGGCGAGGCGGTGCGGCAACAGGGCGTCGGGGGATGGCAGGTTTCGGAGACGGTTTAAGATTTGCGGACGATTTCTTTGACTCGCATGAGGCGCGTGAGGTTGGAGCGTTCCAATTCGTTCATGCGCATGATGATGTCTCGGATGGTTTCTTCGATGGTGGGGATGAGGATGTATTCGAGCGCGTTGACTCGCCGTCTTGTGGATTCGATTTCGGTTGCAAGGAGTTCGAGGCTGCTTCTTTTTTCCGCGAGTTCAAGGAGTTTTGGCAGCACTTTTTTATAGAGCGCCATAGCAAGGTCAAGGTCGGCGCATGTGTTGGCGTAGCCATATTGACCGGAAACGGCTTCGCCTTCCATAGTCATTTTAGGAACGCGGACGCTCATGATGTTCTCCCATGAGACGGAGATGGCAAGTTGTCGGTCGGTTTTTGCCATGAGGGCTTCCCGCAGGTCTATGGGAGACATGAGCGCGCGTGCAAATAGGAAGTGTTTGTGTCCTTTTAGGATGAGTTCTTCGACTTCTTGGTGCAGGGTTTTGTATCCTTTTATCATTCGGAGGAATCGGCGCATAAGTTCATCGAGTTTATCTTTGAGGAGTTTATGCCCGCGGATAGCGACGGCGTGCCGTTTTCGCAGGTTCATAAGTTCCATTCTTGTGGCGCTGACTTGAATTTTCATAATATCGAGTTACGAGTAATATATAATAAATTATTCTGCCTTTGATTTTTCCGGCAGGTATTTATCCAAATATTCATCTTTAATTCGTTTGAGTTCAAGGCGCGGCAGTTCGGCAAGGAGGCTCCATCCGATTTCGAGCGTTTTTTCGATGGAGCGGTCTTCATACTCGCCTTGTTGGACGAATTCTTGTTCGAAGCGGTTGGCGAAGAGTAGGTGTTGTCGGTCAACGGGCGAGAGGGCGGCTTCGCCGAGGATTGTTGCGAGTTCTTGCGCTTCTTTTCCGCGGGCATAGGATGCAAAGATTTGGCTTGCCCAGTTGGGGTGGTCTGCGCGTGTGCGTTCTTCGCCGATGCCTTTGTCGCGCAGGCGTGAAAGCGACGGCAGGACGTCAATCGGCGGGTATATGCCTTTGCGATGGAGGCTGCGGCTGATGATGATTTGTCCTTCTGTGATATAGCCGGTGAGGTCTGGGATGGGGTGCGTTTTATCATCTTCCGGCATTGTGAGAATCGGGATTTGTGTGATGGAGCCTTTTTTCCCGCGGATGCGTCCGGCGCGTTCGTATATCATGGAGAGGTCTGTGTAGAGGTATCCGGGATATCCGCGGCGTCCGGGGATTTCCTTTCTTGCGGCGGAGACTTCGCGCAGGGCTTCGCAATAGTTTGTCATGTCTGTGAGGATAACAAGGACTTGCATGTCGAGTTCGAATGCGAGGTATTCGGCGGCTGTGAGCGCAAGGCGGGGTGTGGCGATGCGTTCGATGGCTGGGTCATTAGCAAGGTTCATAAAGAGGACGGCGCGTTCAATGGCGCCGGTCTTTTGGAAGTCTGAGATGAAGAAATTTGCTTCTTCGAATGTGATGCCCATAGCGCCGAAGACAACGGCGAATTTTTCTTGGCTGCCCAAAACTCGGGCTTGTCGCGCAATCTGGGCGGCGATGCGGGAATGGGGCAGTCCGGCGGCGGAGAAAATCGGGAGTTTTTGTCCGCGCACAAGCGTGTTCAATCCATCAATGGCGGAAAATCCGGTTTGAATGAACTCAGAAGGGTAGTTGCGGGCGTAAGGGTTTATCGGGTTGCCGTTGATGTTCAACATTTTATCCGGGATGATGGCGGGACCGTCGTCAATGGGTCGCCCTAATCCGTCAAAGATGCGTCCGAGCAGATCCGAAGAGACGCCGAGTTCGATTCCGCGCCCGAGGAATCGCGCGGATGAGCCTTTGACGCTGACGCCGGATGTGCCGCCGAAGCTTTGCACGAGCGCTTTATCTTGGTTGACTTCGAGGACGCGTCCGAGTTGGTGTTCGCCGGAAGGCAGTTCAATCTCCGCGAGTTCCTCGTATTTGATACCTTCTGTGTTTTCCACGAGAATCAGCGGACCGACAACTTCCGTAATGGAGAGGTATTTTTTGAATGTCACAGTTTATCAACCTCCTCTCTTGCTTTTAGTGAAAGGGCATCAATTTTTTCCAATTGGTTTTCGGGGGTGTATTTGGCTTTTGCTATTTCATCGCGAATAGAGAGCGCCATAAGTTTTTCAGGCTCTGCTCCGCGCTCAAGGGCGTCCAGATTCCATTCATAGATATTGAGAATGAGTGTGAGGAGTTTTTGCTGTTTTTTGAATGAGGCGTATGTGTCAACGGGGTCAAAGGCGATTTGATGGAGGAAGTCCTCGCGGATGGATTTTGCGCTTTCGAGGAGGAGCTGGTCGCGCGGCGAGAGTGTGTCGCGTCCGACAAGGCGTACGATTTCCTCCAATTCGGCTTCTTTTTCAAGAATCGCCATTGCCTTGTTGCGGAGGCTGAGCCAGTCCACGCCTGTGATTTTGTTGAAATAATCGCGCAGGGATTCAAGATAAAGGGAATAGCTGATGAGCCAGTTTATGGCGGGAAAGTGCCGGCGATACGCCAGTTTGCTATCCAGTCCCCAATAGACTTTGACGACTTTGAGCGTCGCCTGAACAACTGGATCTGAGAGGTCGCCTCCGGGCGGCGATACGGCGCCGATGATGGTCAGCGTCCCTTCACGGTTATCGTTGCCGAGGCAGACGACGCGTCCGGCTCGTTCGTAAAAATCCGCCGCTTTGGTTGGCAGATAAGCGGGGTATCCTTCTTCGCCGGGCATTTCTTCAAGGCGTCCAGAGATTTCGCGGAGCGCTTCCGCCCAGCGTGATGTGGAGTCCGCCATGACGGCGACGTTCAAGCCCATGTCGCGGAAATATTCGGCGATGGTGATGCCTGTGTAGATGGAGGCTTCGCGGGCGGCAACGGGCATGTTGGATGTGTTGGCGACAAGGACGGTTCGTTTCATGAGAGGTTCGCCGCTTTTGGGGTCTTTGAGTTCGGGGAATTCGAGGAGGACGTCCGTCATTTCGTTGCCGCGCTCTCCGCAGCCGATATAGACAATGATTTCTGCATCCGCCCATTTTGCGAGTTGATGCTGGACGACTGTTTTGCCACTGCCGAAGGGTCCAGGGATGCTCGCCGTTCCGCCTTTTGCGACGGGGAAGAATGTGTCTATAACGCGTTGTCCTGTTGAGAGGAGGGAGTCCGGGGCAAGGCGTTTTTGATATGGGCGCCCTTTGCGTACAGGCCATTTCTGCAACATGGAGACCTCGATGGACTGTCCGTCTTTATCTTTGATGCGGGCGATGGTTTCTTCGATGGTGAAACTGCCGGACTTGATTTCCGCGATGACGCCTTCGACGTCCGGCGGAACCATGATGCGGTGTTCGACAAGTGTGGTTTCTTTGACGGAGCCTAAAATTGCGCCTCCGGCAACTTTATCGCCGGGTTTAGCGGATGCCTTAAAGTCCCATTTTTTTGAGCGGTCGAGGGCGTTGACATGCACGCCGCGGGTAATTAAGTTTCCGGTTTTTTCCATAACTTTATCAAGCGGGCGCTGAATGCCGTCAAAGATGGATTCAATCAAACCGGGACCGAGTTCAACATTGAGGGGCTGGTTGGTTGAGGTGACCGGTTCGCCGGGACCGATGCCTGCCGTGTCTTCATAAACCTGAATGGAGGCGCGGTCGCCGCGCAATTCGATAATCTCGCCCACGAGTTCCATCGCGCTTACGTGAACCACATCATACATTTTTGCGCCGTTCATGCCTTTAGCCACGACCAGCGGTCCGGAGACGCGGATGATTTCACCTTTTATCTGTTCCATAATCACACACCTTCCGTCACATTAAGCCTTATCCATGATATTGGCAATGCCCACCGCCTTTTCCACCACGGCGGTAATTTCATCGAGCCCCATTTTTTTACGGGTGCGGCAGCTGGGAATTTTCATGATGAGCGTCTTTTTCATGGCGCCCGCCAGTTTCTCCCCCATCATTTCCGCCGCCTCGTCTGTCAGGAAAAGAATGGCGAATTTTTCAGCCGCCGCTTTTTTCAGGGCTTCTTGCGCTTCTTCAACAGTCTCCACAGGAAAGCAAACCATGCCAAGGGAGCCGAATCCCAGCACGGTATCGTTATCCGCAATGAGCGCCAGTTGATCAGACATAATAAACCATCACTCTTTTTCGAAGGTCTTCCACAGGGAGACCGTTTTTCTTTGCCACCATAATCAGCCGGATTAGTTCGATTTCATAAAGTTTTGTAATCAGATAAGCCAGAATCGGCTCCGGTCCAAATGTGATATATTGTGAGGGTTTCAAAAGTTCAAGAAGGAGCCGTTTCTTTTCAACCTCCAACATGGTGAGCGTGCCTTCTGTCTGATATTCTTCAAGGGATTTGACCACCATATTGTGAAAGGAGGTATTTTCAAAAATGCGCCCCAGTTCGCGGATGGTTGTGTCCCACGTGTCTTTGAAAAAGGCAAGCGAGAGTTCGCCGCCCGGGACAAAGAATTGCTCAAATTGATTTTTGGAGCGTTCGGAGATGCGGATGCGGGTAAACGCATTCACATTTTGAGTGTCAATCATAAGTTGGAAATATGTAATCAGAACGGGACGATGCGCATTTTGCGCGCCTTCTAATTGCGCCATAGCAAGCGCGCCATCCAAAATGGCGTCAATGATGCGCAGATTGGGCGTATTTTTCCATTCTCTTTCAACTTTGCTAACGGCGTCGGCGAGCCAACGGGGCATATAGTTGACTGATTCGCCCTGAACAAGGGCGCGCAAGTCATCAAGAGGGAAACGCCCAAATGTGTATAAAGAGTCCGGCGCGGGGGCGCCGGCAAGGCGCGCCTTTAAAAGCATTTTAATATTTTGGACATCGAATTGATAAATGATGAGGTCGGTTAGTTCAGGGTCGGGGGATATGGAGTCAATAAGGTCAAGCATCTGGCGGGTTTCAAGGGAAAGGAGCCGCTCAAAATCAAGCGTTTCCTCTGTTGCCACGACCTCTTCGCCATATTCGGTGTCACGCAGGTCGTTATAGACATCCCGCAGCGTGGGGGCTTCCACAAGTTCGCGAACAATATCTTTGTCCAAAAGGCGGGTTTCAAGGGCGCGGATACGTCCCACCGCATAAAGATGTCGGTCGTTTGATTTAGTCCGCAAGATGTCCGGGAGTCGTGCCATTTGTTTATAACGCTCGGTTATTTTTTATTCGACGCATTTTCAGGGAAAAGAATTTGCGCAACGTCAAATTCGAGTTGTTGGCGCTGTTCGTTTATAAGACGTTCATAAGTGCAATCAAGTTCGAGTCCGCGCGTGCGGATGATGAATCCTCCGCCGATGCTTTTTTTGCTGGGCGTGACTTTGCAAAACTTCGTGAAGACCACGCCCCAAAGAGATGAAAGGAGGAGGGTGAATTTATCTATTTCGTCAGCAGCGACAATGATTTCACAGGTTTCTGTGGGGATGAAATTGCCGACAATCTTCTGAATAAGTTTACGCTGCGATTCAGCCCGGAGTTGTTCCAATTCTTGCACGGATTTATCAAAGACTTCATCCATCATATCGCGTCGGGTCTTCAGGATGCTTTTGCGCATTTCAAGGTTGAGCAGGGCAAGATTTTTTAATTTTTCGCTTTTTAAGGAATCCGCGGCGTTGGCGATTTTTTGAGCCTTTTGTTTTTCCGCTTCCGCCTTGCCGGCGGTTTCAATGGCTTTTGCCTCCGCACGGGCGGCATCAAGGATGCCCTCCGCCTCGGCGCGAGCCTCCTGAAGAATCTTATCAATTATTTTTTGAAGGGGCATGAGCGTCGCCTCATCCAATTTTCATAGGTATGACAATAAGCAACGTCGCCACAAGGGCGATAATGGCATAGGTTTCCACAAAAGCGGGCAGGATAAATCCTTTGCCCACCTGATCGGGGCGCTTGGCGATGATGCCGATGGAAGCTGATGCCACCTTGCCTTGATAAACGGCGGACATATACTCAACAATTCCCGCCGAAAAACCGATGAATAGGAGTTGCAAACCTTGATGAAATGTCGGGAGATTCGGGGTTTTCAGCAGATTCAATTTCATGACTGTGATGACAAAGAAAATCACGAAGCTGTATATTCCCTGCGTTCCGGGAATTGCCACAAAGGGGATCAACTTTCCAAACTTATTGGGGTCTTCGGTGACCACGCCCGAAGCCGTCATGCCGGCATATCCGACACCGATGCTGGAACCGGCGCCGCCCATTCCGAGACACAAGCCCGCGCCCAATAATCCCAACGCCAGCCCCAGGAGCGAACCGTTTTGAGTTATCGCCATTGTTGTTTCCATTATCCCACCTCCTTAAAATTATATGTTTGATAAATTATCCTTCGATAAACTTAAACTATCTTTTTATTTTGCTCATGTTCGATTTCCACAAAACTTGCCTGTGTTTCAAACGGGATGAATCGGGCGCCGCCGCCTTGATAAAATTTCGGGAAAAATTCCACAAACTGAAGCCTTGCTGTGTGAATGAATGCGCCAAGAACGTTTATGAGCATATTGATAAAATGAAATATGCAAAGCATCGCTATTGTGAGCGCCCAACCGAGCGGGGCAATCAGCCAGTAATACCAAGGCTTGCCCACCGGAAGGCTGGGCCACATGAAAAATAGTATGATGTTGATAACCGATGCCACGATTCCGGATGCCAGCCCAAGCGCAAACAAGCGCGAATAAGAAAGTATATCGGATAAAAGACCGGTCGCAATGCCGTAAATCGTCCAGATTCCCATGACAAGGCGTTGGAAGATCCCCTTTTCGGCGCGTCCGCCAAAAAATAGCATGATTGCCAAACCGGCAATGGAGACCCACATTCCCACGCGCGGATGAATTAGGATGGCAATCGGAATTCCAAATGCAAAAAGGAGCCACGCAAAGGGGTCGAACAGAGCATCCAAATAATTCCCCGTTCGCGCAAGGGTATAAAATTTAATCATCACGCCCCATGAAAGTTGGATAAAACCGACTGCCAACGCTGCGCCGAGGAATACCATGATGTGTTTATTAAGCGGGTCAATGAGTTGTATTTTCTCCACCAATTTCATAGTCCATCCAGCGCCTGTGGGAAAGGTGGAGTCCGTCAAAAGGTTGCCAAACCAGCTTCCCGTTGCCATGCCAAAAAGCATTGCGGAGATGGCTGAAAGGAAAAGCATTTTCAGGAATTTGCGGTCGCCTTTGCAGAGTTTTAATTTTTTTAGCAAAAAGCCGGTTAATAACGCCAGCAGCCCGCCGTAGCCGGCATCGGCAAGGCAATAGCCAAACCCGATAAAATAAAACAATCCCATGGTGGGCGTGGGGTCGGGCTCTCGATAATCGGGAAGTCCATAAATTCCAAGCACTGATTCATATAAATAAACCGGTTTGGTGTTTTTCAATATGATGGGGGGATTTTCATGCGGCAACGGCTCCGCAAAATAAAGGTCTGTTTCATCGGCAATTGCCCTGACAGCCTTTTCCACGGCGGGCGTTTTGACATCGGGCACCCAGCCTTTGATAAGAAAAGTTGAGCGGGTTTCGCCGCAGAGTTCTTGCGCCTCTTTGCGATGAAGGACGTTTTGGATGTTATCCGCCACGACTTTGAGTTTGAGAAGGTCGCCGCCGCGCGCCGCTAAATGTTCTTCAATCTCTTTTGTTTCAGCGTCAATCTGGGCGATAAAGTCATCAATTTCGGCTATGAGTTCCGCCGGTGTTTTTTCTGAGCAGGGCAAGACGGCGCTATGGATGTCAAAACTCTGGAGAATATTCTCGGCGGTTTGTTGATGTTCTTTATGAAAAATGACGATGATATGTTTGCTTTTTTTCGTCTCTCCCACTTTAAAAGTCCAAAGTTCGCTTATCGCCTCTTCCGCCGCTTTGCGACAGGCATCCACACTGGCGGTGGGGACAATGAGCGCTCGTATGACAACGTGCGAGGTTTTGCAAAAATAATTAAGCGGGACATCCAAATCTTTCCATGGGAGGAGATTGTCTCTGCGCGTCATGGCGGAAAGTTTTTTGGCATGTAGGTTTTTCAGGCGACCATCTTGTTCGCGCAAATCCTCCATGACCTTTTCATAGGCATATTCCCGCAAGATTTTTTGTTCATCTTCCGCGCTGACTATGTCGGGCGCTTTTTCGAAGATAGAAAGGTAATCAAGCCGATCGGGGATAAAATTGCGCAGAAAGCGGATGGCGTTCACAACGCTGTCATATTGTTTTTGGATGTTGCGGCGTTCGGGGAGGATGTGGGGTTTGACAAGGCTCCAATCAAAAACCTCCGCTTCGTCTTGCGCCTCGTTATTGGAGGAGATATCCTCAATCTGGACAACGCCGAGTTTTTGAAGCTCAGCGAGTATAGGCTCGCGTCGTTCGGCGGGGGCGATGAGAAACAATCTTTTTATAGGTTCAATTGCCATGGTTTATTGAGGAATTATCAATCAGTGATTTTATGACATAGGCAACCGATGAGGGGATATTTTTTTTGCCAAAGGACTTTAATTTATCAATTTCTGATTGGGCTTGTTGGCGAATTGCATCGCTTTCTTTTTGTGTTTCTTGTTGTGAGCGGTTTTGAAGACGTTTGATTTCAGCCTCAGATTCGCTTATTGATGCAGTTTGGGCATCTCTGACATGCTGGCGAGCCTCTGCGAGGATGCGCTCTTTTTCTTTTTGCGCCGCTTGAATAACGCCGTCGGCTTTCTCTTCCGCGTCCAGAACCTGTCTAATTTTATTTTTAATATTTTCCACGCCTCACACTCAAAAAAAGAAATTAAAAACCATTTTATTTTTCACCCATTGCAAAAACGAATAAACAGGGAATGTTTTTAAAAAGCAATTGTAAAGGGAAAAGTTGTTTTGCGGGTTATCTCCTTGTGCAAGCGGCGCATGAGTTGACTTAATCAGGATTTTTCTTGGGCGGGTTCTTTTTCCAATTCTTCGATAGGCGCGGTTTTTATGACCGGTATTTCCGACCAGACGGTGGTGTAGTGGGGAGAGAGGCGTTCGCGGCGCATCTGCCAGCCGTTTTGAACGCCTTCGGCTGCATATCGAATGGAATCGGCTCCCCAACGCGCGTTGATTTTATCAACAACGCGCATGATTTCGCGGTTGCGTTCGGCAGGGTATTCAGGCGCAAGGATGTTTTGCTGAATTATGTTTTCGGGCACAAACTCTGTAAGAAATACGCCGGTTTTTTTATAGCGATATCCCGGTTTGTATATCGCTTCCAGCCGCTCATGGGCATGGGCGATGAGGTCGGGCGTGTAGGCAGTGGCAACGGGCAGGATTGCGGTGGCGGAGTTGGAATATTGTGGCTCATTCTTGAACCGATTGGTGAGGATGAAGACGTGCAGGACGGAGGCGGCTGAGCGCTGGGCGCGGAGTTTTTCTGCGGCTCGCGAGACATGTGTCGCAAGCGCCTCTTTCAATTCTTCGAGCGATTCGATTGGTCTGCCAAAAGAGCGCGAACTCATAATTCCTTTTTTAGGAACGGGGGCTTTTTCGATGGGGATACAGGAGACGCCGCGCAGTTCCATTGCAGTGCGAAGCCCCATGATGGTCATGTGTTTTTTTATCCATGAGTCTGAAGCGTCGCGGAACTGTCGGGCATTCGTGATGCCGTGCCTTTTGAGGAAAAGTTCATGGCGGGAACCGATGCCCCAGATATCGCCGACGGGTAGATTTTCCAGCAATGTATCTATATCGGCGCGCGCCACAAGGCTGAACACGCCGCCGTGTTCGGGTTTCTTTTTGGCGAACTTATTCGCCGCTTTGGCAAGGGTTTTGGTCTGCCCTAAACCAATGGAAAGGGGGATGCCTGTCCAGCGGCGGACGACGGCGCGGAGTTGGCGCGCATGTTCGATGGAGGTTTCGGGCGTCATTCCGCTCAGGTTCAAAAAAGCCTCGTCAATGGAATAAACTTCTATCCCCGGGGAAAATTGTTCGATAGTTGCCATGACGCGCTGGGACATATCGCCGTAGAGGGAATAATTGGAAGAAAATACAATGACTCCATGCTTTTTGAAAATGTGTTCGTGTTGGAAGGCGGGCGCGCCCATTTTGATGCCGAGCGCTTTGGCTTCGTTTGAACGCGCCACCACACAGCCGTCGTTATTGGACAAAACAACAATGGGTTTGCCTTCGAGGCTGGGATCAAAGACCCGTTCGCAGGAGGCATAAAAGTTGTTGCAATCCGCCAAGGCAAAGATTTTTTCCATCGCCGCGTCCCGCCACCAAAATTTTAGAGGGGATGAAGGACGCATGTGACAACGCCCCAGACATCAAAGCCGTTTTCTGGGCTGATTTCAATCGGCTCGTATCGGGGATTTTCCGCTGCAAGATAGATTTTATCGCGAATGATGCGAATGCGTTTGACGGTGAGTTCGCCGTTGATGTTTGCGATAACGACCTTTTTATCAGCGGGTTCGAGCGCCCTGTCCACAATCAGTATATCGCCGGCATGGATGCCTGCGTTAATCATGGACTCCCCTTCCACGCGGACAAAAAAAGTGGCGGCGGGGTGTTTGATGAGGTATTCATTCAAATCCAGTTTGCGGTCAATATAATCATCCGCCGGCGATGGGAAACCAGCCGGAACGTTTGCAAGGAAAAGGGGCAGTTCCCGCTTTGTGCGTTTATCAAAACTGAAAATTTCCGTGACTTTCATTTTTACCCTCTATTTAAAATAGAGTCTTCTTTGCGGTTAAAATCTTGTCAAGCGCGTCGGTATCGGGAGGAACACGGCAGGCGGAGCCGGCGGCGCGCTGGGCGCTGGAGACGTCCTTGAGCCCGTTTCCGCTAATGATGGCGGCGACTGAGGCGTCGGGGAGAATCATGCCTTTGCGCGCGGCTTTGATAACGCCCGCCAGACCGGTCGCACCCGCCGGTTCGGCGAAGATGCCGCATGTATTGCCCAGCATTTTCATGGCTCTTAGAATCTCATCATCGTTCACGCTCATGTAAAACCCCATCGAATCCTGAACGGCTTTGACCGCTTTGCGCCAGTTGCGCGGCGTTCCGACGGCGATGCTATCGGCGAGTGTTTTCGGGACAACGGGCTTCATATTGCCGCCTTTTTGCCAGACCTTCATCACGGGCGATGCGCCCGACGCTTGAACGCCGATAAGACGCGGCAGACGCGGGATGAATCCAAGTTCGCGCATTTCGCAAAACCCCTTCCACACGCCGGCAATGGTGCAGCCATCGCCCACCGCCACAAAAACATAATCGGGGACTTTGTCCTTTACCTTTTCGCTGATTTCAAGGCTGACTGTTTTTTTGCCTTCGACAAGCCATGGATTGATGCCCGAGTTGCGATTGTAAAATCCGAAACGCTCAGCGCAAAACATGCTCAAATGGAAGGCGTCCTCATAGGAGCCTTCGACAACAAAAACATTTGCGCCGAAGATAAGTAGCTGGGCAACCTTTGCCGCGGGCGCTTTTTCCGGCACAAAAATAAAAGAGGGCATTCCAATGGAGGCGGCGCTGCCCGCAAGAGAGGACGCGGCGTTGCCGGTTGAGGCGCATGTAATGGCTTTGGCGCCTTCCGCCATGGCGCGCGCCGCTCCCACACCGCTGGCGCGGTCTTTAAGGGAGGCTGTCGGATTAATGCCGTCATCTTTGAGCAGCAGCCTTTTGACGCCTATTTTTGCCGCAAGCATCTGCGCGTCGTAAAGCGGCGAGCCGCCGATGCGCAGGGTGGGAATTTTTACGGGGTCTCTCACGGGCAAAATGGGCATATAGCGCCAGTGGGATGGGTCGGGATTTTTTGCTAGCGCGGCGGGTGTGAGCACTTGTTTGATTGCCTCATAATCGAATTGGACATCGAGGATACCTTCATCGCCGCAGGCTGGACATGTCAACAGTTCGGGACGTTCTTTGTATTCCACGCCGCAGACGACGCATTTCAGACCGATGACATAATAATTGGATGGGCGAACAATGGCAGCGGGAACGGGATGGATGCGTTTTTTATTAGCGGCAAGGGCTTTGGTTTTTTCGGCGGCAAGGCGCAGCAATGCCTTATTCTTTGTCATGATAATACCACGCTCAAAGCGATAATCTTGCTGCTTTAAATTAAGGGGCTCGCCAAAGGCATCCGTGAGAAGACTCTCCCCTGCCGCGGCGAACGCCGCCGTTGCGCCGATGTCCCAGATATTATACCTTCCTCCGCCCAAAGATTTAGGCAGCGAATAAAAAAGGTCATAATATCCAATCAGGACGCCCATTGCTTTTGCGGGGATGGATTCGGCGTATGTGACTTTGTCGGGGCGGAACCGGCTGATGGCGTCTATCAATATGGGATTGGATTTTTTATTAAAGGAAACGACAATAGAAAGCCCGTTGGTTTTGCGGGCGGATTTTTCGGGGGCAAGAGCAACGCCTTTTTTGGGTTCGAGTATTGCTGCGCCGCGCCAGCGGTAAAGCGGACAGTTCATGACGCCGAGAATCGGCTCGCCTTTATGAAAGAGGGCGATTGATGTTCCGAAATTTCGCTTTTTTTTCTGGAATGCCAGCGAGCCGCATATAGGGTCAACGCACCAATAATACTCTTTGCGGCGTTCAGATTCATCATACGATTCCTCGCCGATGAAACCCCATTTTGAGGCGTCGTCGAAAACGGTGGTGAGATAGGAGCGCGCAAGCGCGTCGCATTTTTTATCCACCTCCAGTTTAATGGAAGCGGCGGGGTCGGATTCTTCGCTGTCCCAATCAATTTTATATTCGCGTTTGTAATAGAACATCATGAGTTTTTCGAGGATGTTCGCTGCTTCAAGGGCGTGGAAAAGGCGCCTATCGCTTTTTGCAAGTTCGTTCATTTTGGGAGTCAGTTTCATAATTATTTCCTTGGGCTCAACAAAGCAATTGAATTGATGAAAATAGTTTTTTTCGCTCCGATAGTGAGTAAGAATCAATCAAAGCGGAGGCCGGGCGTTCAAGATAAATATGAATAGTCAATTCGGTTAAATAAATCAACAAAGACAATGTCTGGTTCATTCATTGATTGTTTTTCTAATCGGGAGATTATTCAGACGGCAGACCGTATTCTTCCAGTTTGTTGCGAAGGGTATTGCGGTGGATGCCGAGTATTTTAGCGGCATGGACTTGATTTCCGCGGCATTGCTTGAGAACTCTGCGGATGTGTTCTTTTTCCACTTCGGCAAGAGGGCGTTGGTCTTGTTGCTCCTTTTCGATTTTTGATGATGAAATCGGTTGAAGGAATAGTTGCTCCGGTTTGATGATGGGTTCGTTGACGAGAATAACTGCGCGTTCGACGGCGTTCATAAGTTCGCGGACATTGCCGTGCCATGGATATTTTTCGAGCAGATGGATGGCTTCCGGCGAGAACCCTAAAATTCTTTTTTTCATTCGGTCGGCATAAATTTTTAGGAAATGTTCCGCAAGGAGCCGAATATCCTCGCGGCGTTCGCGCAAGGGCGGCGCCTTAAAAACCATGACGGATAGGCGATAATAGAGGTCTTCGCGAAATGCGCCTGTTTTGACTTTTTCTTTTAGGTCGGAATTTGTGGCGGCAACGACGCGGACATTGACTCGAATGGGACGCGTTCCTCCGACTCGATAGAAGTTTTTTTCCTGCAAAAATCTTAAAAGTTTAGGTTGAAGGGAGAGCGAAAGGTCGCCGATTTCATCGAGAAAAAGCGTGCCTCCGTGCGCCATTTCAGCCACGCCTCTGCGGAGAGCGGCGGCTCCTGTGAACGCTCCTTTTTCATATCCGAAGAGTTCGCTTTCAAAAAGATTTTCCGGGACGGCTGTGCAATTGATGGCGATAAAAGGATACTCGCGGCGATGGCTGCGCTCGTGCAGGGCGTGGGCAATAAGTTCCTTGCCTGTGCCGGTTTCGCCCAGTATAAGGACGGCGGTATCGTGGGCGGCAACTTTTTCAATTTCATCGCGCAAGGTTGTGACGGAGGGCGCAAGACCGATGATATCCACAACATGCGGCGCGTCCGCCTTGAGCAGAATCTTTTCCAGCATCCGCGATTGAGCGATTGATTGCGCAACAAATCTTGCGACTGTTTGCAAAAGGCTTAAAGATTTGAGGTCGTAATGCCCCCCGCCGGGTTTATCCAGATAGATGATGCCGATGGTTTCATCTTTGCACAAAAGCGGGGCGGACATACTGGAGCGATAAGAAGCGGGCGGGGCATCTTCCTCATAAGGATACCCCTCCACCTCGCCGGAGAATAAAAAGGCAGTCTTTTCAAAGAAGGTGTCATTAACGACTTTTCGGCTCACCGAAATATGCTTTTCCATCGGCGAGAGCGAAACCACCGGCTGGAGTTCCTTCAGAATCGGATCCCAGAGCATGATAAAGGCGCGCTCGGCGTGAAAGATTCGGCTCAAACTGTAGAGCATCGAAGAGAGCAAAACGGGAAGGTCATTTGACGGCGGGGCAATAAGCTCTGAGAGTTGGCGCACAAGGGCGATGGTTTCATCGTCAATGAGGGCGGCGGTATCGCGCCGCGAATCCAGTTTGAATTCGATTGTTTCATCATGCGGGGCGGAAACAAAAACCGGCGAACCGCTGAAACGGGCGTTCTGGAAATCAAAATCGGGGTCATAAATCATGAGCGAAGCGCCGATGCGCACCTCATCATTACGGAGCAAAATGTGCTCGTCGGTTTTTTGCCCGTTGACAAAGGTGCCGTTTTTGCTGCCGAGGTCGCGCAGGATAAAGCTGAAGCGGTTTTTAACGATTTCCGCATGGTTGCGGGAGACTTCGTTATCGGGGAGTTCAATCTCACATTCGGGCGCGCGCCCGAGCGTCGTCTTTTCGCCCAATTCGAATCTCATACCGCAGCGCGGTCCTTTGATGACGTGTAGAAAAGGCATTGCTTCTCCCCCAACAGTCCATCAAACGGCGGCTTACCATTTGATGGTATAGACCGCCGTAAAGACATTTATGCCGTCGCTCCACCCCACATGGGAAAGGTCTGCATGGTATTTAAAATCGCGCATTCCTTTATCGCGAAGGGTGTTGAGCATGTCGGTAATGCCATTTTGGTCGGGACCTTGAACTGTAATAAAAGAGCCGTCCGGTTTATCTTCGTATTTCACGAGTCTGCATCTGTGCTTGCGGCATGCATCCGCGATAATGGAGCGCTTGCTGGAGACGGCGGTATTGTCGGGAGCCGCTGAGGAGATACGGGGCGGTTTGGGAACGGCAAAAGCATCTGGCGCGTTCCGACTGTCGGCAATGAGATTGCGTTGCTGGCGATCGCGGATGATTTGTTCCTGGCGCTTTTTTTCCTCGACTTCGATTTCCTTAGCCTTTTCCGATTCCTGACGGCGCAGTTCCGCCAATTCCTGGCGTCGCTTTTCGATTTGCTCTTCTTTTAAAGCCTTTTCCTCAAAATAGCGGAAAAAGAAATATGCCGCTGTGATGACAAGGGCAAGAATTATGACGGCGTTCAAAAATTTTTTCACGGCAAATCACCACCGCAGGAATTAGGATTGCTTATTGCCTATCATCATTTGCAGCGCTTCCATAACCCGTTCCGGGCTGATGCGGCGCATGGCGTGGTCGCAGGGCAATCCGAGCAGTTCTTCCGGCGTTAAATCGGCGGGAAGGGCGCGGATAGCGGTATGTTTATCCGCATCCCAGAAGGCGCCCCAGCGCCGTTCGTTGGTGGGACCATATAGAGTGATGGTAGGCGTTCCAAGCGCCATAGCCAGATGTTTTGGACCTGAATCAGCAGTTGCAAGAATTTCCGCGCGGCTGATGATGGCAGCCAGTTCCCAGATGCCTGTTTTTCCACAGAGGTTGACCGCATGGGCAGTTTGCGCTCTAAGGGCATTTTCGAGGGCGGGGCGAGCGGATTTATCGCCGATAAAAACAGGCGGAACCCCAAATTCTTTTTGTATCATGGATGCCAGCCGCATCCAATTTTTAAGAAGCCACATCTTTTCCGGATAGCCGCCGCCAACATGCAGGAGAATCAGGCGGACGCTCTCCAGACCGACTTTTGCGAGCAATTCATCGGCGTTTTTTTGCGCCTCATCGGGGATGGCAAAACGATAAGGTTTCGGTTTTTCTGTAAGCCCGACTTCGCGGGTTAAACGCGCAAGGTTTAAGATTTCATGCGCCTCAAAATTCTTGCGGATTCGGCGGCGAGCCATATCATACCAGAGTCGGCGCGGCAAGCCCACATCGGAATCAAACGTGGCGACCGGCGCTCCCGCGCCGATAAAAACGGGAGCGGGCGGGGCGTTGTGATAATAAGGCGCAATCACGGCGTCGAATATTTTATTACGCAATAAGGCATCCAACCGCCTGCCCGATTCTTTTGCGCCCAATTGAGCCATCGAAGGACAAACCACTGTATCATCCACGAGACCGCTTTCGGCAAATAGGATTTTGCCATTGGGATGCGATAACAGGGTAAGTTTTGCATCGGGCAGCGAGCGGCGGAGGGCGTCGAGAACGGGCGCAAGAAGCGCCATATCGCCAAGGAAACCGCAGGCGGCAATGAGCACGCGCTCCGGCTTGATGGGCATCCTCTGCCGTTCCCATGCCGGTTTTTTTAAAGCGACGTAGATTTTGCGCGAGGGGCGTTTGAGCAAATCCGCTGTGTAGCGAGCGCCTTTGAAAAGTATCTTGGCTGTTATCTGGATGTATCGTAAGGGTGCAAAACCGGCTCGGGCATAGCCATAAAGAAACCCAGCTTGACGGGCGCGCCACGGCAGAAGGGACTGCCATGCATTTTTCAGGCTTTTGCCGCGGTGTATGGCTGCCGCCAGCTCGGGGAGAAACGAGGCGATGTCCATAATCGCCCAGTCGCAATACGCCATTTTCTTTTCGCGGCGCCAAAAGGCAAGCCCGTCGTTGAACGCCCGCTGTTGCATGGCTTTAGGCTCCAGACGTTCGGGCGGGATGTCATGATAGACCGCCGCGCGCGGGGCGATCACACAGCGGCGTCCGGCGAGCCGCAGCCTCCGCCAGAGTTCCACATCCTCGCGTCCGGTGTATTGTAATGATTTGCGCTGGTCAAATCCGCCGCCAATCTCTTGAAATTTCTCCACAAGCAAAACATCGCGCCGCACGAGCATGTTAGCGGTTTGCGGATAATGCGCGCTCCCGCCTTGGTTTCCGATGAGCCCCGGCACCGAAAGCCCGAGCAGCCAGTTGAGTTCGCCGTTCCACCACGAAGGGAAGGGCAGTTCGCGCAAAGGCAGAACCATCCCGCCGACGGCATCGGCGCTTTCTGCCGGCTCCAAAAGATGCTCCAGCCATGCGGGGTCTGCCGAGCAATCATCATCCAAAAACGCTACAAATTCACCCTTTGCCTCGCGAACGCCAAGGTTGCGGGACTCGGCGTAGCTCCCGGGTTTTGGGTTTTTGATGTGGTTTATTTGGAGGGGTGACTGCCGCACGATTTCATCCGTGTCGCCGCATGGGGCATTATCTACGAGCACGATTTCAAAATCTTTGCGGGTCTGGCGTTCAAGGCTTGTCAGACATTCCTGAAGCTGCTCCCGCCTTCGCGCAGTCAATATCACCACGCTTATATTTATTGACGCCATAATATTGTTTTCCGTTGTCATGCTAATAAAAAAATGGGACAACATCCGAGAGGGGTGTGTCAATAACTTGTTGTTCTTAGGGGTTTATCATAACGGCACATGACGGGCGCATGATTTCAACCAACAGCGAATCAAACTAATCGAGGGGACGGACCCCAAGGAATTCGTTTTCAACTAAAAGAATCCATTGCTCAAGTGCCACAATAGCCGAATCACGTGCCTCAATGAGCATCTCCAATCCAGATGTATGTGCCGCCTTGCCACTTTCGTAACAGCCGTCTGGATAACGAATTATAAGATTGCCTTCAAATCGTTCTTTGAGGAAAGGATTGTGGGGAATGATATCGTCTGGATAGGGAATTGTATGAATTTCAATTGGTAATGGCAATTTTAAGGAAGATGCAAGAGTTTCAAGTTCTTTCAAGGGTCCTTCGATCCCTAACATTATAGAATCCTCATTATTGATTCGAAGCCCTGCAATTACTGATTTTGCCAAAAAAACATATCGGCGAAGATTTCGAGAAAGAATCGGTATATGCCCTAATGGTATGCCTAACCATTTCTTTGCATGGTTCTCTGCCTTTTTTTTCCAGCTTCGAAGAAGTTCAACGCTATATTCGGATACATCTTTATCAACAACACAGGCATGACGCGCACAAAGCCAGATTCCATTGTCATATCCACAGCGTTCCTCCTTAGTGAGCGTTGGATTATAACGAGGCCCGCCTGACGACGCAGCTGTTATATGAGCCGCAACACCTGCGATGATAATCTTGTCGGATTGCTTTGAAGGTCCACAGGTGAGAGCTCGGCATTCAGGGTTTGAGCACATATATCCGACTCTTTGTGCCAACAAACGTTTCGTTTTGTAGCTAAAGTCACCTGGTCTCATAATATCTTTTTTGACCTTACCTTCACTTTCAATGATTATCGCCACAAACGCTCGGTTATCTACAAGGTTCGTTAACAAATCACCGAACAACCCTCATGCCAAGCAGGGCAACGATTCGCAACAGCGCCTTTGTTAGAACTCATTGTTCAGTGAAATAATCTAAATCTATTCTCTTGATCTCGTAATTGGTTACGGTTGCAACACCGGTGTTGTGGTCAATCAGCATCTGGGCAAGCTGCTCTCCATTAATCAGCACAATCTTATTGTCTATGTTTGATGCATACTCCTGAGCCTCTCGGGAGAAATCCGAAGTAGTAATGAAGATGCCCTTTCGCGCTCGCAGCCCCTGAAGCGCGCCAGCAAACTTCTGAATCTCCGGTCTGCTAACCGTATTATCCCATCGCTTGGCTTGAATGTAAATGATGTCCAAACCGAGCCTGTCCTCTTTGATGATGCCATCAATTCCTCCGTCACCGCTCTTCCCGATGGCTTGTCCAGCATCCTTCCTACTACCGCCGTATCCCATCTTGACCAGAAGTTCGACGACCAAACGTTCGAAAAACACCGGAGGGCTCTGTTTGATTTGTGCGAGGAGGTCTGCTGCCAAGTTGGCACGTAAATTCAGGTAGGCATGTTCCAATGCTTCCTCTGGTGTTTGCGTCTGTTCTTCTTTGTCGAGATTGCCGTTTGTGGCGGGCTGTTTTCGCAGCGCCCTGAATTCTTGAAACTCTGGATACTGCTCAAGAAACCGACCGTCAATACGTTCTGGGTTTTGCAAGAGGGCGTTTTGTCCACGTTGGGTAATTTGGAAAAATCCTCTTCGTGTCGTGCATAAAAGACCAGCTTTCTTCATGTAAGTACGCGCCCAACCTACGCGATTGGAGAACACTTCTTGCTGTCCGCTTGGTAGCAACGCACGGCGCTCTACGTTTGAAAGATTGAAATTGTCAGCAAGCGTCTCGATGGCGTCACGAAGCGAATGTTCTGCTCCATCACTGGCAAACCGGAGAAGTGGGAGCATTATTGTTTGGTAATCTGGTATCGGCAATTGCGCCTCCTTAATTTCTTATTGTACAATGAAAATCAGGCTATTCAGCAACTAAATTGTTTTTTCTATCCGTATAAGAAGTCTTTGGATGATTAGCAATCAGTGCGTTAAGCTTTTCCAGATCAACCTCTTTAAATTGGCTGCGAAATTTTTCGGGGCGTATTATGCAAATCGGTATAAAAGCCATCGCTTGGTTAGCCATCCATTAGATTTTATGCATTGCGGAAAAGCGCTCAATTGTTTTTGGATTTTTACTGAAAAACAAAACTTAAAAATTTTATGTTATAAACAACACCGCTTGTCAAGTCTTAATGGGAATCTGAGCGCGCGTTCGCAGTATTTGGGAAAATTATCGGATGTGTAGCATCGCATTGTTTTGAAGGAAGGCGATGGGTATGAGACGGGGCGTGCGTGGTTTTATTGCGATATGAAACGCCAGTCAATAATCTGCGGCAGTCCTTCCGGCGTCAGCTGGATAATGGAGCGGACGATGGCGCGGGCGGCGTTTCGCGGTTCCTGCGGCGTTTCGTTTGATTTTTTCGGATAAACAAATTTGTTCTGCGAATAAATAGTGAATGAACGCGATTGCACGGTGATATATGGCAGGATTTTTTTGTAACGTTCCAGAACTGTATCGCGTTCGGTGTTGATGAATCCAGCTTCGCGCGCGGGGAGTTTCAAAGCCAGTCTCATGATGTCCGATGGATTTTCAAACGGGGCGCGCATGGCGTTTTGCTCTCCGCGCATTGTGGCGGCGACTGATTTTTGGCGATACTGTTCCACGCGTTCGATGAACAGTTCTTCCAAGCCGGGGAGGGCGGCAAGGATTTCTTGCGGGGCTGTGTTAATGTTCACGCGTCCATAAATGTAATCGGGCGTTTTTTCTTTTTTATCCTGAAGGGTAAAAATATCCACGAGGCGGATGTCGAGAATGTATGGGCTGTTCGTTTGAATTTCGCTGACCGCCCATGTGCGTCCGTCATCTGTATTAACGGCGCGATTTGCGGCGGTTGTTTGTTTTGAAAAACCGGCAAAGACATCCATGATGTCCACAGGGCTTTCAAAAAGTTTGTCCCGAACCTCAAAGGGGGCGATTGCGCCTGTTGTTTTATTTGGCGAATTTTGATATCCGATGTTTTGATTAAGGGGCGTGCAGGATTGGTAGAAGGCAAGTCTAACGCGGGGGTCGTCCCGTTGGAATGATTTTTTTGTTCCGCTATAGACGCCGCCGCTATAAGCGAAGTAATCAATCAATTGTTTGGACTGGTTTTTCAATCTGACGATGCCTGAGCCGTTGGGGATATCAAAATTGCGTTTTTCGATTATTCTGCGAGCGGCGCCGCCTTGCACCACTCCAAATATGTCGTATAAGCTGCCGTAGCCTTTTTCATCTTCCGGCGTGGAGTCGTTGGCGTTGTTGCTGTCGTCTGTTATGACGATATAACCTTTGGGGGTAATTATGCCTGTCAATAAGACGGTTGAACCGCCGGCTGATACTTCCCATCCCTCAACCGAGATTGATTCATTGTAAGGGTTGAACAATTCAACATACTGTCCATCGTCGCCGTCTTTTTCATCTGTGACGGAATCGGGCCAGACTTCATTGATATAGGGTGTTTTTTCGATTCCGAGAATGGGGGCGTCCGGCGAATCGCCTTCGAGCTGTGTTGGGACGGAATCTTCATCGCGCGCATCAACGATGTTGACGGCAAGTTGCTTGAGAAGGGTTCGGTCATGCGAGGGGAAAGCCCGAAGCAGCGCCTGAAAAATATCTTCGGCGGAGGCGGTGTTTGGGTTGATTTTTTCGATTGCCTTGCCATTGAGGGAGTATATCGGGTCGCAGGAGGAATAAATGGTCAGATAGGGGCGCAGGACGTCGTAAATTTCTTTTGTCATGGAAGGGAGGCTCAGGATTTCAGGAACGCTTAAAAAGGGTTGGTCGTCGCCGTTCGGCGCGCGGGAGGGGTCGGGGATATATTCATCCGCTTCATCCACATATTCGGATGGAATCGAACGGTCTTTTTTATCGGAGTCGTCATCCTTGCCCGCCGCGCCGGGTTTACCATCGGCGCCGAGGCGATAGGCGACAATGTCGCGGGCAATAGCTGCCGCGGGCTTGGGATCGAGTTTATTTGCGCGGAGGATGGATGCGATGGCGCTTTTTAAGAAAGCCTCATCAGCGGCATTAATATTTAATTTAGCGGATTCATCCTCGATAATAATATCAACAAGGGAGGGGTTGGAGGCGTCCTCGCGCATGATGCCGCCGCTTTGGAGCGCCCAGCGCTGGGCAAAGGATGTGTAAGGCTCGGAAAGGGGGAGCATAGGAACGGATGCCTGAATGCCGGTGACCGCCGCCATGCGCGCCTGAATACCTTCGGCAAAATTGGCGGATGCAATGACTTCCAGACGCGATGTGAATGTGAGCGTTGTTGCTATAAGCGCAAGGATGGAAAGGACGACAAGTGTAATCAGAAGGGGGGATCCTCCCCTGTTTCTGCGCCGGCTGGATGCGTATCCGTTTATTTTATAATAATTTTTTATAGCGCGCATCTTTTAATACTTGTTCGTTTGTGACAATGGTTTCCAGCGTGATTGTTTCGACCCGATCGCCCGGTCTGTATTCGTTGAAGGGATTGCTTCCCGCGTAAACGGTAATGCAGATATGCACCGCCGCCGGCAATTCAATCTGGGGGTCTGGGAAAAGCGGCGCATAAAGGGAATCCCAAGTGGTTACCCAGTTCATAGGGATGCGGTTGGGGTCCCAGTAAAGGAAGCTCAAAGATAGGACGTTAAAGGCTATTGGGTCCCGCTCGATTCTCATCTGGGTTGGGCTGTTGGGGTTATGGGTGACCTCTCGGATAAGGACGTTGGTCTGTCCGTCAAAATCGCCGATGGCATAACGTATGCGTTGTTCGCGGAAGCCGGGGTTGTCCAAATCGGGATATGTGATAAATTCGATCGTATCCGCGGAAAAGCGGCAATCTTCATCCACATTGCGATCGCCCAAATCGCCGAAGTTTGTCAGGGCGGAGCGCTCGCGGACACCGCCGTCAAACGCGACATGGAGGTCATCCACGCTCACTTGAAAATCGCCGTCGTCATCGGCTCCCTGCCGTATCTCCTCATCCACTCTGCCATCGCCGTCGTTGTCAATACCGTCGCCATAAGGGAGATCGAGCGATTCCCCCACAAAGTGCTGGATGGGATAGCGTGGGTCAATGCGGGCGGCTTTGATGTCAATCGCCATACGTTCCAGCGCGGATCGGGCGTTTGTGACGGCTTCCAGTTGGGTTTCCGCGCGGTCTGTGGTTCTGATGATATAAACAAAGGCTTCTAAAACGCCGGTGAGGAATATGCCGGAGATGGCAATTGCCACTAAAAGTTCTAAAAGGGTTATTCCTTTGAGATGTTTTTTCATTGCCGCCATTTTCAGCCTTTACTGATCAAACCTCAGTTCATAAAGGATTTCATTGCGTCCTCGAAATTCCTCGCTATACATGATGATAACACGGGCGACGCCGTAATCATCGCGCGTGTCATCGGGGTCGTCGTGCGGGTCTTTCAAGGATATTCCAGAAAAACAGTATGCCAGCCTTGGCTCATTGGGGAATGTGATAATCTGGGAAGGACCCCGCAGGTTGCGAATGGCATTCAAAAGTTCGCCGGCTTTATCGCAATCGCGTCGGATTTCTTCCGCCTTCATGTTTGCCAGCAGCGCCGCGCGGGAGAGGTCTGCGGCGCGGTATTGCGCCTTTAAGCCGAGGGGAAAAAAATTGACAATGGAGATGATGCCCGCAAGAAGGATAGCAACGCTTACCAAAACTTCAAGGAGCGAAAATCCTTTGATAAAAGGAGGCTTTCCTGCTATTCGGCGCTTTATTATCGTGTTAAAAGTTTTCTTTTCCATATTAAAAATAAATTTTATCGCCGCTGATTTTTGAAAGTTTGAATAATGCCGGTTGATGAATAAACCCTGATGGTGAAATAGTTGCCGCCATCCGCGGCATCCACATTCGCCCCGATGAGGTATATGGATGCGTATTCCGAGCTGCCGTTGGGGCGGAAGAGTATGGGAACGGTTCCGGTGTCATAGGAGAATGTGTTCTTGCGCACTTCTACAAAAGCCACATCATCGGGGAGCCAGTTGATACCGGTTACTTTTGGACGCGCGATGTTGCCCTTCGAATCGAGTTTATCAATCCAGAACTGCCCATTGGAGATGTCCACCTGAACCTGATAGTAGGCGTTTTGGTTAATGGCAAGGGTGCGGGCGGTTGTGAGGGCGTATTGAATTGTTCTAGCTCCTTCTTTGATATACGCCTGTTTGCGATAGGTGCTATACGAGAGTATGGCAAAGGTGGAGAAGACGGAGAGTATTATCAACACGATAACAATCTCCAGCGCCGTGAATCCGCGTTTTTGCTGTTTGAGCCTTCTCGACATAGATGCCTTTCGCCCATATAAATTTTGGGCAAATTCAGGGCTTTCCCCTGTCATTTTACCAATATTATCTTTTTGGGACAAAGCCCTCCAATCGTCAAGGGTTTTTTATCGGTTAACTCCGATGAACGTGAAAGATTCGCCAGAGCTGGTACTATTCCGGTATTATTGATATAGACTATTTTGATACGCATGAATAGGGCGATTGTGTAAGGAATAGGGAAAATATGAGTTGTGGCTGTAAAAAAGGCTTGAAAAGGCGGAAAGGGGTTCATTAGGTTATCTGCGGTTTTATGGCATATATGCCCTGATAGGGCTTTTTTCTTTTTTGCGGAGAGGTGTCCGAGTGGTCTAAGGAGCACGCCTGGAGAGCGTGTGTGCCCCAAAAGGGTACCGTGGGTTCAAATCCCACCCTCTCCGCCAGTTTTGTCACCAATCATTTGTCAATCTGTTTGCAGTTCTTTAATTTGAGGCATTTCCCGCAATTCGCAATTTGCTGTTTTTTTATTTTTCATGAAACACCTGCGATGAATAATAATAAAGAATAGTGTCCTTTTCTTTCCAAGCGCCGCGGGGCAACCCTGCCTTGCGGCATATTCCTTCAAGGAATTGTTCGCGATTCCAGCCCTGCTCGACCGGCACTTGTGGGAGGAGCAGTCCGCGATTCCAACCTTTTTCAATGATAAGCCCATGCTTGCCGACAATAATATCGTTTATGTCTTTGAGGCGGCGTTGCGGGGTATTGATAGATATTTCGATGCGAATTCGCGGGACTTCGGCGGCTTCAACGGGCGGGAAGCGCGGGTCGCGGAAGGCGGCGCTGTATGTGTTATCCATCACGGCTTCATAAATGGGTGCGATTGCCTCCACATGTCCGATGCATCCGCGCAGTTCGCCGTCTTTGGTCAATGTGACAAAGAGGCGCGATTTTTGTTTAAGGCTGGGCGTCAGGTCATATTTTGAGATGTCGGGTTTAAATTTGCGGTCTTTGACAATTTCATGGAGGTAATCGCGGGAGAGACGGAGGAGGGTTTGTTGCTCGGTTTCGGTGAGAATGGGCGGATCCGGCTCTTCGTCGGTTTTTTCAATTTTGGGTTTGACCTCTGTATCCATTTTTTTCTCCTCTTCGTTTTTGGGTTTTGGTTCCTCTGACTGCGCGGGGGCGGTAAAAATCACCGCGCCATAGCCGACTGTTAAATGGGCATAATCGCCGCTTTTATCTGCGCTTGTGTAATATTGCAAGATTTCGCCTTTTGCGCCGCCTTGCTTTTTGAGGATTCGCAGGAGGAGTTCAACGGGGTTGCGTCCGCAAATAGTTGCTCCGGTGCGGTTGATATACTCCCGAAAACCGTCCGCATCCGCGCTTGCCATGATTTCGAGGGCGTCTTTGTCCAGTTTGTGGATTTTTGCCGCCAGTTCTTTTCCTTTCAGCCCTTCAAAGGGCGAATAATCATAAGCAAAACCGTAGTGGGTAAGGTCTGTGCTGGCGACGAAAAGGGTGTCCTTGTCCATATAAGGGTAAAGGATATCAACAGCTTTGTTCATGGTTTCTTTGTTGAGAGAATCCACAAGGAGGGAGACCATTTTGAAATCTTTGACGGTTTTTTGGAGGAAGGGGATTTGGTTTTCGTCGGAGTGTTCGCGCATATGGATGGCGGGCGCGGATATAAAAACGTCGCTGTGGCTAAGCAGTTCCTCTGCCATTTTTTTATCAATGGGGACGGTTCCCAACGGTGTTTCGTAGCCTTCAACAGGCAGAAGGGATATTTTGCCAAATCCGCTGAGAGAGTGGCTGAAGGCAAGGATGATGACACGTTTATAGGAATGCCCTTCAAGTTGGCGATAGGCGGCAGCCATAACAGGCGCGGCGTTTTTGTAGCCGGCATGGGGGGAGATGAGGGCGATTGGGCTTCCGGCGGTTTCTTTTTTCTTTGCCTCATTGAGATAGCCGTCAATGGCGGCGCTCAGTTCCTGTTTTCCGGCGGGGAACCAAAAACCGGCGCCGGAACAGGGGTGGATATCTTCCGCCCGAATAGACAAAAAAAGGGCGTTCATCAGGAGGCTGGCAAGATATATGTAAAGAGTATTGCGCATTTTTTCACCTCTTAAAACAGGGGGATTTTTTTTATCAGTGTTATTAAATTTCTTATCAGAAGGTCTGGCTGGCGCTCAACTTATTTTTTTATCAAATTGCTTGACTTCATATTTGCAGGTAAGGAGGCTCATTTTGTTTTATTATATGAGAGCGAGAATATTGCTTTATCCCTGATTATTTTTTTTATGGGAGATTGGTTCCATGGTGAAACGAACAACGAATCCGAAAACTGCTCTGAAAGCGAATCAAAAAGCGCCGAGCGTCAAACCGGCAGCTGTCCCAAAGCCAGCCGCCGGCGATGAGCGCTGGACGCTTGAATCCATCAAATCGCTTGTCGCATTCATCAATGAGCAAAAAGTCCAGCAGTTTGATCTTGAACTCGGAGAGTTCAAAATCCACGTGACATCTCAGTATTATATGGGAAAAGAATCCAATAGGATGCCATCTTTTATGCCGATGATGCCGCAAATAGCTAATACCGTTCTGCCGGCGGCGCCGGAGCCTGTTCCCGCCGCGCCGGCGGTTGAGAAGGAGGCGCCGCAGGCGGTTGCACCAGTTGCCGAAAAGAAAAAAGAGGATAATTATACAGAAATCAAATCTCCGATGGTAGGCACCTTTTACCGCGCGCCGTCGCCGGAATCTCCGCCTTACGTTGAGGTTGGGGATCATGTAAATGCCGAAACGGTTCTTTGTATCGTGGAAGCTATGAAGCTCATGAACGAGATAAAAGCGGAAATGCGAGGACAGATTATGGAAATCCTCGTGGAGAATGGTCAGCCTGTGGAATACGGGCAGCCGATGTTCAAGGTCAAACCATCGGTGTAAGGCGCGGACGCCATATGCGCGTCCGAGTTATTTTTAGCGCAAGGTGAGCCAACGTGTTCAGTAAGATATTGATAGCCAACCGGGGGGAAATAGCGCTGCGAATCATTCGCGCGTGCCGTGAGTTAGGGGCGCGCACTGTGGCGGTTTTTTCCAAAGCGGATGAAGATTCGCTGCATGTGCGGTTTGCGGACGAGGATATCTGCATCGGTCCGCCGCCAAGCACGGAGAGTTATCTGAATATTACGCGGATTATCAGCGCCGCGGAGATTACGGATTCAGAGGCGATTCATCCGGGATATGGATTTCTCGCGGAGAATGCCCGTTTTGCCGAGATTTGCCGCGAGTGCAAAATCAAATTTATCGGACCTTCGCCGGAAGCCATCAAGAAAATGGGTGACAAATCCGAAGCCAAACGCACGATGAAAGAGGCGGGGGTTCCGGTCATTCCCGGCAGCGACGGCGTAGTCAAAACAACCGGGGAGGCGCAGCAAATCGCTCGCGAAATCGGGTACCCGGTTATTATCAAGGCATCCGCCGGCGGAGGAGGGCGCGGCATGCGCATCGCCCATACGGAAGCCAGTCTGGTGACAGGTTTTCTGACCGCTCGGAGCGAGGCGGAATCTGCCTTTGGCAATCCCGATGTGTATATCGAAAAGTATGAAGAGCATCCAAGACATATAGAAATTCAGATTCTGGGCGACGAGTATGGCAACGTCATCCATCTGGGCGAGCGCGACTGTTCCATCCAGAGGCGCCATCAGAAGCTAGTTGAGGAATCTCCCAGCCCCGCCATTAGCGAGAAGCTGCGTTCGGAGATGGGCGAGGCGGCGGTAGCGGCAGCTCGGGCAATAAATTATTCCGGCGCTGGAACGGTAGAGTTTCTTTTGACGCCATCAGGCGAATTTTATTTCATGGAAATGAACACTCGTATTCAGGTGGAGCACCCCGTCACGGAATTTGTCACGGGCATTGATATTGTCCGCGAGATGATTTGCATTGCGGCAGGGGAAAAACTCAGCATCAAACAGGAGGATGTCAAATTCACCGGACACGCTATCGAGGCGCGCATCAATGCGGAGGATCCCGATAGGAATTTTATGCCATGTCCCGGAACCATCTCCACCTATCATGCGGCTGGGGGACCGGGCATCCGCGTGGACAGCCATGTTTATGAGGATTATGTCATTCCTCCCAATTATGATTCGATGATAGCAAAATTGATTGCGTGGGATGTGGATCGCGCTTCTTGCATCCGTCGGCTGGATCGCGCGCTTGATGAGTTCATCATCGAAGGCGTTAAAACAACCATCCCCATGCACAAGCGTATATTGCAGAATCCGGATTTTCTTAAAGGGAAATATGACACCAGGTTTTTGGAAAAGGCGTTTGAGCAAAAAAAGAAAAAAGGGAAAAAGGGTTAAAAATCCGGTAATATGTGTTAGATGTCAGAAAGGAGGCGCTTTTTATGGTTCAGGAAAAAAACGTTGGGGAAGTCAGCATAGAGAATTCCGTTATTGCAACCATTGCAACAGTGGCTTCGCAGGAAGTTGACGGCGTTCTGAGTCTGGGCGGCAAGTTTTCGCTTGGCGAGCTCCTCGGCATGAAGGATACCGAACGCGGCGTGAAGGTTGAGATTCAGGGAAATACAGCCATTATTGATATGGCGGTTAAGATTGAATATGGGCGCAATATGTATGAGGCGGCGCGGGAGCTTCAAAAAAAAGTGCAGGATGTTGTAAACAGCATGACAGGCATGGAAGTTGTCGTGAATGTGAAAATCAACGGCGTTATCATGAAGGAAAAAGCCCTCCGCGAAAAAAGCGAGTGACAAACCCGAACCTTCGGACGGATTGTTTTTTCGCAACACGTTTTTTAAATGAAAGGAGCCAGCGATGTTTAAGGCGTTAAAAAGGATTGTTCTGGGGCTGATGCTGGTCATCCTGTTTGCGGCGGGTATATATCTTCTAATCCCTTTTATGCCCTCCTTCCTTTATGAGCAGTTGTCCGAATATTATTATTATGAGGACGAGCAGGGGATTTTCATCGCCGGCATGCTCATGGTTCTCCTGCCGCTTTTTTATCTCCTTTTTTCTTCGCGGAGCCGGCGCAAAAGCGCTGATTATACTATCAAGGGCAAAAACGGCGATTCCATCATTTCGGATGCTTCGATACACAAATCTTTGGTCAGCGCCATTAAAACAATCCCAACGGTGGTCAAGGTCAAACCGATTATCAAATATCTCAACGGCTCGATTCATGTGACTCTGGTCACATACATCCGTCTGAATCAGTATATCCCCAACATCTGCGAAAGGATTCGCCAGCGTGCGCACAGCACGCTGACGGGGGTGCTGGGGATTGACCGCGTTGAGCCGATAAATGTAAAAATACAGGATGTTCATCTTTCGCAGCCGCCGCTTGTTGAGCGTATCAAAAGCGGCGCGCAGCAGCCAACCGGAGGGGCTTCCAAAACGCTGGAAAAATCCGCCGAAAAAACTGCGGTGCCAAAAGCTTCGGAGACGCCGAAACCTCCTGCGCCGCAAAAGCCTTTGGAGAAATAATCAGCTCCGCACGGTATTATTTTTTCTTTTCTGTTTTTTCCTGCCGAACGACAAAAAAAGTATATAGAATCATTATCGCTAACGCGGCAAGGCTTAATAACAGCCTTTGGGAGAATTGTTGCGAGCGGGCAAAGGCAAACGCAAAAAATCCGCATAAAACATAGGTGATAAAGACAAGTCGAAGAACGGCGGGGTGGGTCCAACCGGCAATCAAAAGACGCTGATAAAGATGAGAGCGGTGCGCCTGCATGATATTTTCTCCGCGCAAAAGCCGCCATATAAGCGTGAAAAGGACATCATAAATAAAGGGCAACAGGAGAATCGCTGAGGCGCCGAATGGGAATTTCACGGGGTTATCGTTATGCAGAAAAAGGGGGACAACCGCAATCACGTAGCCCAGAAACTGGCTTCCGCAATCGCCCATGAATGTCCGCGCGGGGGTCAAGTTAAAAATCAAGAATCCGATTAATGCCCCCGCCAGCAAAACAAACAGACGCATCACCGGAAAGATAACACTCTCGCCCGCTATAATAGCGAGAAAAATCACAACCACAAGGGCAAACGTTCCCGCCATTCCGTTCATGCCATCCATGAAATTGAAGGCGTTTATCACAAGCAAAACCCAAAGAAATGCGAGCGCCGCGCCCAAAGCGGGGCTGGGTATCAGTCCGGCAAAAAGGGCGATAGAATGGATTCTCATCCCCAGAAAGACGGGGACGATAGAGCATATCATTTGCAAAAAAAGTTTCACGGTGGGATTCAAACCTTTGAGGTCGTCCATCAAACCAAAAAAGAAACAGATTGAGCCGCCTACGATGATAGAATCTAAAAGGACTAAACAGTTTTCGTCCATATTCTGGCAATTGCGAAGCAGGCAAAGGCAGCTTGCCACAAGCAGAGGCGCGAAAAAGCCGAATCCGCCAAGGCGCGGCGTGGGCACGGAATGGGAACTGCGCGCGCCGGGGAAATCTTTTATGCGGAGCCACTGAGCCAGAATAATGGACAGTTTTGTAAAAATCCAACCTGCAACCACGCCGACGAATAAAATGAGAATAAGGGGCATTTCGTTTTTCACTCCGATAAATTTTCAGCGGCTACCTCAACGGTTCTCCAAAGAATGTGAGGTAAAGCCATCGGGAATAATTTTCAAATTCTTCTTCGCTATCGAAACGCCGCGGTTCCGCCAGATTTTTTTCCAGCATTTCTTTAAGCGGCGGACTCACGTGGGGGTTTTTCACAAATCGAGCCAGCGTTTTTACCAGATTCAAAAAATTGGTTTCGCCAAAATGGTCATAAGGAATTCCGGAAGCTTTATAGTTAAATGTGGTATCCCAGAGGCGCAAACGCAAAAGCGGCTCGTTGAGGCAGATATCAAGGACTTTTTTATGGGTCTGTCCGGCTCTTTGAAGGCGGATGCTGCCGGCAGCCATCATGCGAATATTTCCCCATGCGAGGATCTTTTTTTCGCTTTCTGAAATAATCTGGAAATGCCGTTTGGAAAAAAGCCATGTGTGAATCTCCATCGGTTCGGGAATCTGTGTCTTGGGGTCTTCTTTCACAATGCGAATGCCTTGAGAAATATTGAGGAAGCGGTTTTGCAGCATTTGGGCGTCGTATCGGCTGACATGCTCAAAGAGGATTCCTTTTCCGAATCGAATGCGCCGTTCCGCCGCCTCAGGCGGAATTTGCAGATATTCGGAGCATAGTTCGATTGTTTTGACAAAGTGGATGCGGCGTCCGAACGCCAGCATGATTGTATAGAGGGTTTCCGGTTTTTTTTGCGCCTGTTTTTGAGCCTCTGCGGCGGAGATCTCTTCCGCTTTTTTCAATGGGATAATATTCCCCTTTTCGTCAATGCGGTCTGCCGGCACAAAAATTTTAGTTATATCTCCGGTTTGAGCGTCGAAGATGGAACTTGCGTCACGAGATGAAGGCAGCGGAGGTTTGGGAACGGGCGCATGGCGTTTTGGGGAGAGGGGCGGCGTTGGCGCATGCGGGGGCAATGGATCGGTTTTTGGGGCGGCATGTTGCCAATCCGAAGATGGACTGGGCGGCGCAGATGCGGCGGGGATGCGGGTTTTATGCGGCGGCTCTTTATCAATCGGTATTGGCGTGGCGTCCTCGATGATAATCGCATTTTTTCTTGATGAGGGCGTTCTCGAGGATGAGGGGCGGGATGGCGTTTCGGATTGGGTTTTATGTTGATGTTGCGATTCTTTTGGGGCGCCGGGGAAAAAAATAGTATCCAGCTCTTCCGGGCTGATTTCAGCAATTTGCTCGCGTTCCAATTCAATCGGACGAAAATGTTCCGGCTCGGGGAAAACACCGCCTTTTTCAAAAATATCTTTTTTCATAATCTATGTTTTGATTCTTTTTATACTGGACATCTTTTCAAAAACACATATTATTTTCTACCAGATTGCTCGGGAATCATTCAATATAAATTTAAGGAGAAATCGCATGATTCGCAGCATGACGGGATTCGGCGCCGCGCAGACTGAGGGAACGATGGGTGTTTTTTCGGTGGAAATAAAAAGCGTCAACAACCGTTTTTTGGAGTTCGGTTTCCGCATGCCTTCGAGTCTTTCCAGAGTGGAGATGGATTTGCGGGAATTGCTCGGCGGGACGCTCAAGCGCGGACGCGTTGAGGTTTCCATTCGCTGGATGCCCCGCGGGGAAATGCTCCCCTCTCTTGAAATCAACCGCCCCCTCATAAAAAAAATCGCACGGGAAATCAGGGAATGCGCAGATAACCTTAATCTTGAACCCATTATCTCCGCTGCGGATCTTTTAAGCATCCCCAATATTTTTATCGAAACTCCCGCCACGATTGACGACAAGGAGTTGTGGGAGAATCTTAAAACCGCAACAGCCAAGGCGCTTGCTGAGATTCAACGGTTTCGGGAGCGCGAGGGCGCGCGCCTTTCCCATGAGCTGGACATTTTAATATCGGAGCTGAATGAAAATCGAAAACAAATCATGTCAAGAAAAGACGTTGTCCTTTTTGCTTTTCGCAATCGTCTCATGAAAAAAATAGAGGAATTCAACAAATCCGGCAGCGCGCCGATAGATTTGGCTCGGCTCGACGCTGAGGTGTTAATTTATGCGGACAAGTCCGATATTTCCGAAGAGTTGGCGCGGCTGGATTCTCATATTGGAGCGTTCCGCGAACTGATTACAACGGATACCGGCGAACCGGCGGGGCGTCCGCTTGAGTTTTTGTGTCAGGAAATGCTGCGCGAGGTCAACACCATGGGAAGCAAATCGCATGATACGGCGCTTGCCAATCATGTGCTGAGCATGAAGAATATCTTAGAGAAGGTTCGCGAGCAGATTCAGAATATCGAATAGTATGACGCGGGCAATGCCGGCGCAGACGGGCAACCATTTATTGGGAAAGATTCTGCGCGGCGCTAAACGAACGCCGACAGCGCTCGATGAGGTCTTTATTTTCCGGCACATTTCGAATATGGATTTTATATCCCTCGCGGCTGGAACGCGCATAACGGGGCAGACGATGATAGACCATCTCCCATGACCCGCTTTTTTCGAGTTGGCTGTTCACGGGTGCGTCGGCGGAAATCACGATAAAATTCACTTTCCATCGTTCGAGCAATTCATCCCAAGTTTCATCGTCAGGATAAATTTTGCGATCCAGCCCGAGTTGAATGATTTGCTCATGGCGCATAAATTTGCCGCCAAAGATGTCATAGCGGCTGTCTGTGAACACCTTGTGCCTTTCGGGACTGAGCCGCCAGATGAGAAATCCGGCGTCGTTTATCTGATTGAACATGCGCCCTGAAAAATTATTTGCCGCGATAAAATTCGCCTCAGCAACGGGGAAACTATTTTCATAATACCCCTCGCCCGCAAAGAAGCGTCTGTTGCGCTCGAGGAAGGATTCCCCCTCTCTGTGATTGAGAAGCGTCCAAGCTATCAGCATTATAACGCCCAGACTGATGAACGCGGGCGCGCGCGCTTTCAACCATTCAGACGATATTGATTCTGAAAAGGCTTTCACAATTCGGGCGCAGACTGGCGCGGCGACAATGCCCACAAGCGGCACATGTCTCACATGCTGGATGCCCTGATGCATAAAGAAAATGATGAGCAAACCCTCCGGCAGCGAGATGATTTTTTTGCGCAGGGCAAAAGATGCGCCCATGAGAAACAGTATCATGGCTTCAAAGGCGATGGTGTAAAAAAAGTCGGGCGAATGAAGTTCGGGGATGATGCGCACCAGACCTGTATCGCTCATGACGCGCGCGGGCAAAAGGTAAAGGTTATAGGTGTATGGGTTCATAAGTGTGGCAAAAAGCGATGCTCCCAGAATGATGAAATAATATATCCCCGACGACTGCGAAAGCGGCTTTTTTTCCATCAGAGTTTGGACAAGGCGCGTCAATCCATAAGAGCCGATTACAATCAAACCGAGCATGAAGCCGCCGTGAATATTGACCCAAAAAACCATCAGGGGCGGGAGCGCCCAAAGCCAGCGCCGGCGCAGTCTTTTTTCATCAACCTCGCGAAACAACCAAAGATAAAACGCAAAGAAACCATAAGAAAATACCGGCGGTCGCGGATAAATTGTTCTGCGCGACATCAAGACTGCCCACACAGCGGCAAGTATGGCTATGGGAAGCGATTTTGTTTCGCGCCAGCAATGCCCTAAGAGAATCAGATACGCCGCAATAAGCAAAAGGGCGACAAGAAGGATGACCATTTGAAATCCGCTTTGTTCCGTCCCATCCCCCAGCGTGTAAACGGCGAAAAAAATCACCTGCGCCAGCCATTCATGATTGTGCCATGGGATCTCCTCAGAGGTATAGGCAAGAATGTCATTGGCGGGAAGGGCGCGCGACTCGACGATGATTTTTCCTGTTTTGACATGCCACCAGACATCGTTATCCGAGCGAATCGGCGTCAAAAAAAAGGACGCCGCGAATGCAATAAAAAAAATGATGAGGATTATTTTAATGGCTCGGGGCATGAGACAGCCTCCCCTTTTGATGCTTTGAACCGTAAATAGAGCGCCAACCAGAAGGCAAGGGATAAAAGGGTTGCGGCGATGCCATAACGCAAGGATTCGGGGCGGTATTGGATTTTCACGATGTGATTGCCTTTGGGGACTTCGACGCCGCGAAAGGCATGGTTGGCGCGCGCCAGAACCAGAGGCGAGCCGTCCTCCAGCGATGCCTTCCATCCCGGCATCCAGACATCGCCCGTCACAACAAGGGCGTCTTCCGAAAAGCGGCATTCCAGTTTGATGCGGTTTTCTGTGTATTCCAGAACTTTGATATACATGTCTGAGTTTTGAAAACGAGGCGCGCTTTCCGTTTCTGTTATCATGTATGCGGTCTCATGCGGATCAAAATCATCGGCGCCCATTTTTTTCAGCAGCGTATTTTCATCCCGCACAGTTGCCAACCGGCGCGGGATATAGGCATACGGCACGGGGTCTTTGCGGCGGTAAAGCGTTTTGCCGGGTATCTCGCGGGAAATAAGTTCCATGTCATCTCCCATTTCTATATCATTGCGAGCGGAGACAAAGGCGGTTGATGTGAGACGGGCGGCGGATAAGCTGCCCGGACGCGCGGCATTCCACGCCTCCATGTAATGGCGGATTTCAATCGGGTGATAACCCAAAGGGACGCCGATGCCGTTGAGGAGCGGACGAATGGAGAGCTCGTTGCCCAGCTCATGAATGCGCGCTGGTGGCGGCTCTTTTATCAAAAGTCTGTCATAGCCGGAGCGGAACAAATAATTGCGATACGGCTCAATCGGTTCGGGCTGGATAAAAGCCTTGTCATTCAAAGCGGGATCAATAAAAAGGATAAACAAGACCGCCGTTTTCACAAATATCAAAAGTCCGTAAGGCTGTCTGCCCGATTTCACAAGAAAGTAGGTGTGAAAGAAAAGCGCAAGCGATGCAAGCGATGCGGATAGGAAAAAAAGGCTGCGCCGGACGGACGCCATTATGGGCACCAGCCGGGCGTATAATTCCGATTGTTGCGCCCTGCCCGCAACGCGAACCCAATAGGCATGGGCAAAAAGTGTCATCAAAAAAATGACCCCGGCTGAAACAAGAAATTTGATAACGAATTTTTTTGCGGCGCCGTCTTCTTTTGCGGCATTGGCGCGAACGATTAATGTCTCCATACCAAACCCCGCCAGAACCGCCGCGGATAATGACATGAGAAACATAACGGTTGCGGGCGAACGAAAGTGGTTCATCCCCGGCACATAATCATACATTAGGCGAAATATAGGAGAGTATTTTCCACAGGCGATAATTGTAGAGAGAAGGAATAAAAGGGTGAAATAGAATTTCGATATTCGGACGGATAGCAGCCCTCCGATAAAAGCCAAAAAGAGCGCCCCGATGCCCATGTAATCGCTGACAAGACGCTCGCCCCACCAGCCCCAATAGCGATTGTATCCCCCGCGTATATTGTCGCCCAGAAAACGCGGCAGGAAAAGTTCCCATAGCTCCGCCGGAGGATAAGAGCTTTTAATAGCATCCTCAAATTTCATGCCGCCGCCCCGCACGGAATAAACAGCAGTTTCATAGCCGGGAAGGGTCTGCGCGGAGGAAAGCGCTAAGGAAAACAGGAGGACAACCGCCAGCATGGGCAGAATCTGCCGGGGCGGGAGGGCGACGGGAATTTTTCTCCGGGTTCCAACGCACCACAAGGCATAGAGCATCGCGGCGCCGGCGCCATAGTAATAAATTTGCGGGTGGCTTGTGAGGAGCGGCATGGCGAGCGCCGCTGATGCGAGGATGAGATATTTTTTTTTGCCGGAATAGATGGCGCGGTGGATGAGGCTGAGCGCAAGCGGAATCCAAACGATTGCCTGAACCTTTTGCAGGTGTCCGGGATAACAGAGCGTGGCAAAGTGTCCGGAAAGTTGAAAGGCAAGTCCGCCAATCATCGAGGCAAATCTTTTCAATCCTATGGCTCGCATCAGGCGGTATGTAAAAATTCCAGCCAAAAAACTGTGGAGGGCATACTGAAAATTCAAGGCAAGGGGAAAGGGCAGAAAAAGGTTAAACCATGCAAGGGGATAAAAAGGGCAAAAGGCAAAGGAGCCGATAAAGGGAATGCCTGAATAAATATAGGGCAGCCAGAGAACGAGCGCGCCTGTTTTTAATTTTTCCCAGCCGTAAAGAAGCATGATGTAGTCATGATATAGTGTATCGTTGCCAAAAAGCAGGACATCCTGTCGCAGAACGGACGCATAAAGAAGGAATGCGGCAGCTGCAAAACCGGCGCCGGGGATGAGTCGTTTGAGTTGAGTCTGTGCGGCTTTTGTCATGAATGAACGGTCTGTGCCTTCATAAGAATAATACTGGCATTGAGCAGGCGTTTAATAAGGGAAAGATGCCTGATAAATTCAGGAGAGGTCAGCGCGGCGTCCATATCGCCCGTCTGGAGTTTTTCATCAAGGGAGCGCATGTCTTCCACGAGATTTTGTACTAATTCCATTTCGGGCTCTTTCTCCTCCGCAAACAAAACGCGCAAATCTTGTAAAAACGCCTTGAGGGCGGGTTGATGGGGTGAATTGTAAATTAAGTGTTCAACAATTTGGGAGCAGGATTTAAATATGCCGGCGATGGTGTCAATTCTGATTTTTGGCGCTTGAACTCCCGGCGTTCTTTCGATATCATTTTTCGAAAGCGGGTAGGAAAGGGAAACGAGACTGCCCCAAATCGGCAATCGGTTGAGATGCGCGCGGTATTCCGGAAAATGCGAAAGCGAGTCCATAATAAAATAGGGAGCAAGAAGATTATGATCGGGAAGGCGGGATAAATCGCTTTCTATTGTCGCCTCCAAAACAAACGCCGGGCGCGATGGATATATGAACGCCACCGAGGAGACAATGCCTTCATCAACCCAAGTTGATACGGATGACAGCGGATGGGGTTTTCCTTCTATCGGTTGCGGAAGGTCTCCGGGCAGGATGGGCAAAAAAGGCAAACCAAAGCGCGCCTCATGCAGCCGACCCGACATGGCGGCAAGGTATTTTATAAAACGTTCTTCTTTCCATTTCATCCAGCGGCGGCTGGCGGGGTCATCCTTTTTTAACGTCAGGGTGGGAAGGTCAAGTTGCAAATCATCGCGAACGGCTCTGACGCAATAATCGCAGAAGCAAGATGCTGTATCGGGCGATTGGCTTTCAAATGGATAAAGATGTGTGTCCAAAATAAGGGCATCCACCGGAAAGGATTCAACAAGTTCAACGGCAATATCAGCCGAGAATCGGCGGATTTCCGGATTATTGATACAAAGAAAAAGGTCGTTCTGGGATGCGCCGATTGGCGAGAATGTCTTCTTTTTATTGAGCGCGCCCCATTTTTTCCGCTTCGAAAGAACAGGTCCGAGATCGTGGACGCGGGCATCGCCGACTCGCAGCAGATCAAGATAGGCAAAAACGAACATATCGTGTTGAACGGCGGCATTGAATATCTCAGCCAACAAATCATCCCTTTTGCGCAAATCGGGGCGTATGGCATGGAGTTTATATTCCGCCGCCACGCGGCTGGGGAAAAGGGGATATCCATCTTGAAAAAGGGGAAGCATGATGCCGTTAAAACCGGCGGCGGCGGCAAGCGATATTTGTTCGCTAAGCGTTTGGGTGGAAGGCTTCATTGGAACATCAATGAGATAAATCCAATTCTCCGGCAATGTTGATGATACAGATTCAGACATGGCAAAAAAAATTTCCCGGTTTTTGAACTTTTGGAGACGCCGTTTCACGCGCAATCAAAAAGCAAGATGAAAGAAACGCGCGCGCTCATGCAATAAAAATCCTTATCTTAGCAGCAAACAGGCGCATATAATATAAAAAATATAACCTTTCTAATGGACGGTCTGGCGCGCCTTTTATTTGCCGCAACGGAGTTTTGCCGCGGGCACCCCGATTATAAATGCGCCGCCTGAAATGTTGATGTGTTAAGAATTTTGCTTTGCGCTTGCAATCGAGGTTCCTTTTATATAGTTCCCTTTTTGCTTTTTTGGAATATAGCAAATAAATAAATGGAAAATTAATGCCGACAAAATATCCATTATATATAAATTTCATCTGGCATATGCATCAGCCGTATTACAAAAGGCTTGATACCGGCGAGCATGCCATGCCGTGGGTGCGCCTCCATGCCACCAAAGATTATCTTGATATGCCGTTGATTGTGGAAGACTGCCCCGGCATGAAAGCCTCATTCAATCTTGTGCCTTCGCTCATTGAACAGATTGAGGAATTTGCCGAGGGGACGGCAAGGGAACGAACGCTTGAGCTTTCCCGCAAGGATGCAAAAGACCTTACGCGGGAGGAAAGGCGTTTTATCATTGCCAACTTTTTTCAGTGCAATCATCATCGCATGATTGCGCCTTTTCCTGCCTATGAAGACCTTTATTCCCGACGCGGTTGGGCTCGCACGCCGGAGGAACTGGACAGGGCGGTCAATTATTTCCAAACGGACGACATGCGAGATTTGCAGGTTTGGTTTAATCTTGCTTGGGTTGACCCTTTTCTGCGCGAGAAAAACGATTTTCTAAAACGTTTGATACAAAAAGGCAGCCGCTTTTCTGAAGAGGAGAAAAATGAGCTGTTGGATATTTGCCAGAATATAAACGGCAAGGTGGTTTCCGCTTACAGCCGCCTGCAAAACGCGGGCGTTATTGAGGTGAGCATCAGCCCGTTTTATCATCCCATACTGCCTTTAGTATATGACACAAATTTTTGCCAGCGTCCGCGTCCGCAATGTCCCGCGCCAAGGCTTCGATTTCACCATCCAGAGGATGCGGCGTGGCATATTGAAGAGGCGTGCACTTATTACGAGGAGCGGTTTGGCGCCGCCCCGAAAGGCATGTGGCCCAGCGAAGGGTCGGTTTGTCCGGAGCTTATCCCTTTATTTAAAAAAGCGGGATTGAGCTGGATAGCAACGGATGAGGAGATTTTGGCGCTTTCGCTCGGCAATAAACTTTTTGAGCGGGATGGGCATGGCGCTTTGCATAGAGAGGATGCAGAAAAGTTATATCAGCCCTATCGCGCCACGTTTGAAGGCGCTGATATAACCGTTTTTTTTCGGGATCATTATTTATCGGATTTGATTGGATTTCAGTATTCGGGTTGGAATGCAGACAACGCGGCAGCCAATTTTATATCGCACCTCAAGAAAATTAAATCTTCGCTGCCCGAAGGCAAACCTTACGTTGTTTCCATCATTTTAGACGGCGAAAACTGCTGGGAGTTTTATGAGGCGGACGGACTCCCCTTCTTGCGTCAGTTATATAAAAAAATCGTCGCCGACCCGGATTTAAAACCTATCACGCCGTCAGAATATCTTGCCGTCCATCCTCCCCGCCATACGTTGAAAGAGCTTTATACAGGCTCTTGGATTAATCACGATTTTTACATCTGGATAGGTCATGAGGATGACCGGCAGTCTTGGGAACGGCTTGCCCAAACGCGCAGGGATGTGATGCAAAGGATAAAAGACCCCCGCGCGTCTCTTGCGTCGGAAGCAGTTCAATTGGCGAAGAAGGCGATCGCCATTGCCGAGGGAAGCGATTGGAATTGGTGGTTCGGCGATGATCACAACTCCGGAATAGACGACCAGTTTGACGCTCTTTATCGCAATCACCTGATGCAGGCATACAAGGCTGTGGGGCTTGAAATCCCTTCGCGCCTTTTTGTTCCGATAACGAGCATAGCAATAACCGGCGAATATCGCGCGCCGGCGGCATTTATCAAACCGACTCTGGATGGACGGGTCACCAGTTATTTCGAATGGTTGGCGGCGGGGAGTTATGAAATCACATCGGGCAGCATGCACCGCAGCCAGCATACGATTCGCTCTATTCGTTTTGGGTTTGATGCTGATAATCTTTATGTGCGCGTTGACCCCAATCCGGAGATATTCAAAACTGCCGATAAAGAGCCGCTAACTTTTATTCTGGCGATCTTGGAACCGGTTCCTTGGCGTTTTAAGGCGCGTCTATCGGCGGAAAAGACAGAGCCGCTGCGCCTGCAATGCAACACGGAGAGCGAGCCGGGCACTTGGACGTCTGCGTTTTCCCTTGATAGCGTGGCTTTTGATAAAATTCTGGAAATGGCGATCCCGTTTGAAAAAATCGGTTTGCATGCCGGCATGGCAATCAACTTCCAGATAGTAGTTCAAAGTCAGGATCATGAGTTGGAACGCTGTCCTTCCGGAATACCCATCCGTATGGTAATCCCAGACCGCGATTTTGAAGAAACGCTCTGGAAGGTTTGACCTCTTCAAATCTTGCGCCAGCCAAAAAAATTTTATTTCACGGGCGATTTTGCACTTGAATATTAATTCGAGGCATCATGATACTCTTTTGGCAATGGATACAAATGAGCATGAAATAAACGCCTTTCTTCAACCTTGGGAGAATAATTACAAGCCTGAAGATATTGATCTCATTAAGAAGGCGTACCATTTAGCCGAGGAGGCGCATAAAAAACAATTCCGCGAATCGGGCGAACCCTACTTTGCCCATTGCCTTGCTGTGGCTTCGATGCTTGCGGAAATGCGGATGGATTGTTATTCTATCTGCGCGGGAATTCTGCATGATGTTGTTGAAGACACGGTAATTGCTCCTCATCTCATCACGGGAGAATTCCCCTCGCCAATACCCGAGTTAATTGACGGCGTCACAAAAATCACAAAGATTTCCTTCCGCTCGGATGCCGAGAAACAAGGCGAAAACCTGCGCCGCATGATTATTGCAATGTCAAAGGATATCCGCGTTATTATCATAAAATTATGCGACCGGCTGCATAATATGCGAACGTTAGGGTATCTTCCGGCGAATAAACGGCAAGCAATATCAAAAGAAACGCTTGAGATATTTGCGCCGCTTGCAAACCGACTCGGCATGATGCGCATCCGCGCCGAGTTAGAGGACTTGGCGATGAGTTATATTCATCCGGAGGAATACAAGGATCTGGTGGAAAAAACCCGACACCGCGCGCCCATACGCGAGTCCATCATTGACCGAACCCGCGATATTCTTCTTGAAGAATTCAAAAAAGATAATATTACCGCCAAAATCGAGGGGCGCACGAAACATATTTACAGCATCTACCGCAAAATGCTCCGTCAGAAAATCACCTTTGAGGAAATATATGACCTGACCGCCATGCGCGTCATTACGGATACGGTGGGGCAATGCTATGGAATTATGGGAATTATCCACTCTTTGTGGCATCCGATTCCCGACCGTATCAAAGATTTCATCGCCACGCCCAAAGAAAATCAATATCAATCGCTCCACACAACCGTTATCGGTCTGGATGGAGAAATGGTGGAGATACAGATTCGCACACCGGAGATGCACCGGATTGCTGAGGAGGGCATCGCCGCCCATTGGAAATATAAGGAAGGCATACACGGCGAGCGTGATGTGGATAAACGCCTTCATTGGCTCCGTCAGGTTATAGAATGGATTAAAGACATTCGCAATCCGCATGAATTTGTGAACGCGCTGAAAGAGGATGTGCTTGCCGATACGGTTTTTTGTTTCACGCCCAAAGGGGATATTTTTGAAATGCCGCGCGGCGCGACCCCGCTTGATTTTGCATACCATATTCATACGGAGGTGGGCAACGCATGCGTGGGCGCGCGGGTGAATAAGAAATATGTGGCGCTGAAAACAACTCTGAATCACGGAGATGTTGTCGAAATTATTACGAGCAAAACCGCCCATCCTTCTCGGGATTGGCTTGAACTTGTGCAAACAACCCGCGCCCGCAACAAAATCAAACATTACTTAAAAACAAGGGAATTTGATAACCATGTTCGGATGGGGCGCGACCAGCTCCAAAAAGCCCTCCGCGCTCGCGGGCTGTCTCTTACGAGCGATGAGGTGAATGCGCAGCTGGAGGCTATCCTGAAAAATTGCAAGGTCAATACGATTGAGGAGCTTTTTTTTGAAATAGGGTTTGGCTCGCTCATCAGTCAGGAAGTGGCGCTTAAATTCATCCATCCCAGTTCGCCTCAACCTCGCAAGAAAAAAGCCCGCTCGTCCAAAAAACCCGGGATTATCGTAGAGGGCATTCCCGATCCGGTCGTGCGTTTTTCCAATTGCTGCAATCCGATTGCGGGTGATCCTGTGGAAGGATTTATCACGCGGGGTCGCGGCATTTCCGTTCATAAGAGCGACTGCCCGGCTCTGAATCGCTTAAGAGCGGATTCCTCCCGAATTGTGCGCGTGATGTGGGACACGGATAATCTGCCGGGTCGCACGGTGAATGTGCTTGTTGTGGCTCGGGATCGCACGGGTCTTTTAAAGGATATTGCCAGTTGCATCAGCCATATGAATATTGATGTGACAGAGTCCCACACAAAAACCATACCTCAAAAGAATCGGGCTCAAATCCGTTTTACACTAATCATATATGAGATAGCTGAGCTGACCAAACTTCTGAAGGAAATTAAAAAAATCCCCGGTGTGATTTCCATTTCCCGCACCGTTCGCAGCCGATAACATGCGATTTTAAAAGGACAAAGGTTATGATTGGTCTTTTGAAAAAATTTCTTTTTGCTGCGCTGATGCTCATTTTTACAAGCGCCGATGCGGCGGATTCGATTTTCATTTACGGTATTCATTCATGGGGAGACGGAGCATCGGGTTTGATGAATGGGCGGGGCGGATGGTCTGTGGAGGTGGTCAACACGGACTATTTTGCTTGGGATTTTACACCGGAGCAGGCGCAGCGGCTGAGTAATGAGGGGTTTACGTTAATCTTGCGCATCAATAAGTTTTTCGGACAAACCATTCCTTCTTCCCCATCGCAGTATGACGCATTTGCTCAGGCAGCGTCGGATAAGGCTTGGACGTTTCGCAACTACACGTCGCGTTTTATCATCGGCAACGAGATGAATGCCGGATTTGAAGGCAATATTCCTGTGGCAAACTACGTCAGCTGTTTTCGCAAATGCCGCGCTAAAATCAAAGAGCGGCTTCCGCAGGCGGAGGTAATCCTTGGCGCGGTTGCCCCGTGGAATGCATCCCAGACGGGAATCGGACCGTATCCTTCCAACCGGCAGTGGCTGAATTATTTTTATCAGGCGGTGGATAATCTGGGCAATGACTGCGACGGGTATGCGATTCATGCCTATGGCGGACGCGGCGGAGACGCCGATCCGCGCGATGACAATGAGATGGGTTTTGGAGTTTTTTACCGTTGGTTGGAGATTATTCAAGGGAACTCATTCGCCGCGGCAAAACCGGTTTATCTGACGGAGATGAATCATGCCGCCGACGGGGAGCGCGCGGCGGGCGTTCCTAAATACGATTACATGTCGGGTTATATCCGCAAACTTTTTGAAGCCGTCAACGCTTACAACGAAAATCATGGATTCCGCGTCAAGGCGGCATGCTGGTTTTCTCACTCCAACGGCGGTTTTCCGGGATATAATATTTCCACCAATTCACAAATGGCGGATGATTTCCGCTGGGCGACTCAGCATATGGATTACCTGAACCGCGTCCTTTCCGCCGCGTTGTGGAATTTTTATGAATAATAAAAGACGCAAAGAGCGCGGTTGCTATAAGACTGGTTGACATGCGTTTCTTGTGGTGCGATTGACTCACCGATTTTGCATCAAGTTAAACGTCAAGAGTTCGGGAGATTAAATTATATGAAAGACACGAAATCTCTTATCCGCATCCTTGAACTGTGCGAGAATATAGACATCAACGCCGCGTATATTTATGAGCGGTTTGCCGAACAGTGCAAAGGCAAAACGAAAAATTTCTGGCTGAAGATGATGGCTGAAGAGCAGCGCCACATCGAATACTGGCGCTTTTTGCTTGAAATGGCAAAAGAGGGGACGCTGCCTCAGATTTTTGATAATCCCGAAGATATTCTTGCCGATCTTGAAAATATAACAAAACGCGTGAAGGATTTAATACAGGAGGCGGAAAAATTAACCATCCCGTCTCGGATGTATTATATTTCTCACTGCATGGAATTTTATGTGTTGCATACGGCTTTTGAGCGGATGCTGCGGTTTGTGAACAAACTTTCGAACAATAAATCCGCCGCGGAAGATTATGATAATCATATAAATTATTTTTTGAATCATTTCAAGGAATGTGAAAACGTCCCGCCAGAAATGACGCTTCTTGTGGATGCCATATCCCGCCTTTGGAAAGAAAATAAACGGCTGACTCAGATGTCCGAAGAAGACCCGCTGACCGGCGTTAGCAACCGCCGCGGTTTTTTCCGCATCCTAACGCCACTTGCGCGGCTGGCGTTTCGGGAACAAAACCAAGTTGCTGTGATGATGCTCGATATTGATTCGTTCAAGAATATTAACGATACACAAGGGCATTTGGCGGGGGACGAGATTTTAAAAATGGTGAGCGAGAATGCGAAGCGGCGCATTCGAAGTTCGGACATCATCGGGCGTTATGGCGGCGATGAGTTCATCATCTTTTTCCCGCACATCGCGCCCAAGGCGCTGCCCAAAATCTGCGACGAGATTCGCGAGGCGGTTTCAAAAAGCAGCCCCAAAAATTTGGATGTCACAATTAGCATCGGGGTTGTATATGGGAAGCTGGTAAAAGATCCCGAAGCGGAGGTTTACGAGATGATTCGCCGGGCGGATAAAAATCTTTATGCCGCCAAAAACACAGGGAAAAATCTCTGCAATATTGAAGCCATCAATTGATGAAATCATCACATCGTTGCGCTGCGGACGATATCTTCGCCGGTTTTTAAGAGGTATAAATTCTTGACAAAAAGGATGTCGGGAAAAGTATTCTATACTTATCATTTACGTTGGTATAGACTTAAATATTTTTGGAGACAAATTTCATGCCTGAACTTCGCAAAGACCCGATCCTTGGCAGGTGGGTGATTATTGCCACCGAGCGGGCAAAACGCCCCGCCGCCTTTATTCAAAAAAGTGAGCAGAAAAAAGGGGGCTTTTGCCCTTTTTGCTTTGGGAATGAAACCCATACGCCTCCGGAAGTATTGAGCTATCGTCCAGCTGGAAGCAAAAAAGATTCGCCGGGCTGGTGGGTGCGCGTTGTTCCCAATAAATTCCCCGCCCTTCAAGTGGAGGGGCAGCCCAAGCGGATGGGCATGGGGATGTATGACAAGATGAATGGCGTGGGCGCTCACGAGGTTGTCATCGAATCTCCGGATCACAGCATCTCCCTTGCGGATATGACAGATAAACAGGTGGAGGAGGTCATCTGGGCGTATCGCGACCGAAGCATTGAACTAAGAAAGGATTCGCGCTTCCGTTACATCCTGATATTCAAGAATCACGGACGGGAAGCGGGCGCGTCCCTTGACCATCCCCATTCGCAAATTATTGCCTTGCCGGTCATTCCCAAGCGTGTTCAGGAAGAAGAGTCGGGTTCTTCCAAGTATTATGATTACAAAGAGCGCTGCGTTTTTTGCGATATGATAAACCAAGAGCTGAACGACAATTTGCGTATTGTGGCAGAAAACGACACTTTTTTATCGTTTCTCCCCTTTGCCTCGCGATTCCCTTATGAAACATGGATTATCCCGAAACACCACGAGGCTTTTTTCAATGACATCCAGAAAAACGGCGTGAGCGATTTGGCGCGCATTCTGCGTCAGACGTTGCGCAAGATTAAATACACGCTGGGCGACCCGCCCTATAACTACCTTATCCACACGACGCCGTTTGAAACCGGCGCCGCTCCCCATTATCATTGGCATATCGAGATTATCCCGAAATTGACAAGCGTGGCGGGGTTTGAATGGGGCACGGGGTTTTATATCAACCCCACGCCCCCTGAGGATGCCGCCGTTTATCTGGCGGAAAACGAGGCGCCGAGCAATGGCGATAAAATCTCGCAGCCCGTCCCGCTGGCTGGCGGGTCATCCCAGTAAAACTATTGCGCGCCGAAAGACGCGGGATAACCAGACTTGATGGCTGCTTCCAGATGCCGCTGCGCCTCATCCGCCTTGCCCATGCCTTTATAAAGACGCGCAAGATTGTAATGAGCTTTGCCGTAATCCGGCTTGAGAATAATCGCCTTTTTGAGTTCGGCTTCCGCTTGCAAAGGCATGTCAGAAAGGATAAGGGCAACGGCGAAGTTATTGCGTACCTCATAATCATCGGGGTCATATTCAAGGGCTGTCTGGAAGGCTTTGCGGGATTGTATCAGATTCTGGCGCGATAGGTGGAATAGCCCCAACCCATTAAGGGCGCGCACGGAACGCGGCTCGGTTTTTAATGTGGCAGCCCACAAGGTGTCGTCGTTGCTCCAGACAAGGTTTCGCTGGTTTGAAAGCCATGCCAGCGCTAAAATCAAAACCCACGCCCATCGTCTGAATTTTAATGATTCAAAAAGCCTTCCGACTATTATCGCCAAGCCCATCAGCGGCAGATAAAAATATCGCTCTGCAAAGGGGTTGGTCAGGGGAATAAGGTTCGATACCGGCAGGAAGAATGCAAGAATCCACAATAAGGCAAATGCGGCATTCATTTTACCTTTTTTCCAAAGAATAAAAAGAAATGCACAATAGATTAACATAAATATGATGCCAGTCAGGCTTTGTATTGTGATTGCTCCCTTGATATGCCAGAACACATAATCTGCATTTAAGGGGTGCGGGACGAGCATCACCCGCCATGTCTTCAAAAATAAAAAGCCTCCATGCGCCGTAGCAGCCAAGTTAGACCCGCCGAGAACTTTGGTAATCATTTTTGTCTCTGGAACCATCATGAAAAATCGCAAGGCGATAAAAATGACGACGGCTCCCAATTGCGCGGCAATAAAGGCAGGACGCGGTTGATTTGCCTTCTCTGCGCCGTTTTTATGTCTGATATATGGCATCAATACGATGATAAGAATAAGAGGCGCGGCGGATTCCTTAGATAAATATGCCAGCAGGGAAAACGCCGCCCCAACGGCTATTGCCGCCGCCGATGGGCGTCTGTCCTTAGGATAAACTATTAGGAGCGACGCCAAAACAAATACCCCAGCAAGCAGATCCTCGCGGTTGGAAACGGAATTGACGGCTTCGCAGACAACCGGATGCAGGGCAAAGAAAAGCGTTGCGAACAGCCTTGATTCGGGTGTTTTCAAAAATTGTTCAAGAAAGAGATAAAATAGCAGGGCGGCAAAGATATGAAGGATTAAATTGGAGAGATGATATCCGACTGGACGCTTTCCCCAGAGCGTGTGGTCAAAGATATAGGCGAGCGTGACGATGGGGCGGAAAGATTTTTCCGGCGTTTGGCGGAAGTAATCCTGTGTGAAAATTCGCGGGATGTTGCGCGGCGATTCTATGAAACGCGATTCGAGGATTGTCGCTCGGTCGTCATAGGTGAATTGATGAAAGAGCGTATTGCCGAAAACCAGCAGGATGGCGGCGGCGATAATAAAGGGAGCGTATTTGCCGATGGCGATTTGACCCATAATGCGCCCACTAGAAAAGTATAATGATTTACCTAACCCTCCCCCATTTCAGCCGCAATCAAAATAATATACGACATTTTTTATTTATGAATTCCGGCTGGTAAAAATCAAATTTCGAACAGCAGGAATTTTTCATAAATATGCCATTTTTTTATTGCATTGCAAGAATTATTAGTTTTAGCATTAAGATTGAATGGGTTCAAATAAGGATTTTTGGATTGACAATTTCACCTAAATTCCAACCTGCAATTGACCCAAATTCGCTATTCGCTATTCGCTATTCGCTATTCGCTATTCGCTATTCGCTATTCGCTATTCGCTATTCGCTACTCGTCGTTCGTTCAAAACCCTGAGCCTGTCGAGGGGCGATTCGCTATTCATATCTCCATGCATAATTATTAATATCCAATTTAATATTCCCTCAATACTGTCTTTTATAGAATCAAATGGCATTAATCTCAGCAATAGATACACCAGCACTTGACACTTGAGAATAATAAGCGAGTGTTGGTTTTTTTTGACGGAAAGGGGGTGAGACTGAAGGCACGACAAGAGTGAATGGGAAAGGAGAGGCTGTACTCAAATCACTGCTTAAAACATTAAAAAAAAGTAGAGGTAAAAAATTATGATAATTAGACGCAATGAGATGATGGTATTATGTGGAGTAATAATGCCCTTATTCATGTTTTTTCTTTGCAGTTGTAGAACTAATGATGAGGCTCTAATTCGTAATGGGTATCTTGATATTGATAAGAGCCTGCCAATCGGAAAAGCATTTGATGGATATAAATATTTCAAAAGCAAATCATGGAAAGCATTCAAATCTGACAATGGAAAAAGGATGGTTCAGTTTGAAGGAAGTTTCGATTTATCTTCTGAAAAAGTAGTTGAGCACTGCCTTCAAATGCTTAAAGCAGTTGGAGGTTCTACAGAAGAAGCAGCGGAGAAGAAAGAATTTCAAGATGTCTTGAAAAAAATAAAAATTAACGAAAAATTCAAATCATTGGAATTGGTAGTGCAATTTACCATAAATCCCGATAAACGTTTTGAAATAAAATACATGGGAATAAAAACAAACTTCATGGGACAGCAAAAGGAACAAAATATTGAAGAGGCAGCGCAACAAACATTGAAGGAAATATATGATAATCAACCATTGATAGTGCTCGGAGGTTTATTTGCAGCGGTTTTACTGAGCAGCGAAGAAATATCACAAGCTGATGATGCTGCCAATATCGCAAAATGCCAAGAGAATCTGACAAAGATAGATAGTGCAAAAGAACAGTGGGCATTGGAAAATAAATTATCCAATGGAACTGAAATTCCTGACTCAAAAGCATTTCTTAATGATCCCAAAATGTTTGGCCCTAATGGTTATGAGAGCGAAAAACCAATATGTCCATCTGGAGGCACTTATACAGTAAATTCTATTGGTGAGAATCCGAAATGTTCCATTCCCAATCACACCTTTCCCGAATAATCGCATTTATTATAAGGAGTCAAAACAATGATTGATGATAAAAACATAAACCCAGAAACAATAGATAAAGCGGAAAAAGAAGCATCAATGTGGTTTTATGAAAAGAATGGCCAGCGTTTAGGACCCATAAGTGGAAAAGAAATAGAAATAATGTTAATGAATAAGGAACTAAACAATGAATCTTTTGTTTGGAAGGAAGGCATGTCGGACTGGGTGAAAATTGAATATACTGAACTAAAATGCCATTTCAGTGGGCCGCCACCTTTAACGGGTGATGCTGTCAACAATACCTATATTTGGATTCTTGCTTTTGCGCCAATAATTGGAGAAATACTCGAATCAATATTTGGTTTTTTTGTTGGGATTATTGCTGGAATCATTAACAGTCCTGCACCTTTAGGATTTTTAGCATTTTCATGGGTGATTACTGTCGTATTAAATATTGTATTAGCTACAATTGATGAGAAGAAACTTAAAATTGCTGGTCATGATACATCAAAAATGGGCCAAGCATGGTTGGTTCCGGTATATATGTTTAAACGTGCAAAAGTCCTCAAGCAAAACTTAGCTTATTTCATCGTTTGGTGTGTTTGCTTTGGATTAATTATTTTATGGATTTGAATTGAAAGGAAATCATATTATGAGCAATCAAGAAACAAAAAAAAGTCAAATGTCTCTCTCTCGAATTGGAGGATTGGTTCTTATCGCATCCTTAATTGGTGGATTTGCCGTTGGGTTCAATATCATCTCAATCGGCATTTTCATTGTTGGAATTATTCTTATTATCGTCGGGTTGGCGACAAAAAAGAAATAGCAGTCAGACAATTATTTCCAACAATCGGGCGATTGTGATACCGAATAAATCCATGTCAAAAATTCTCATGTTTTATCTTGATGTTCAGCAGACACACAGATTATGTTCAAATCGAAATGTCTGATATTTGAATATGAAAGTAGTTCATTTTGTATCAGCGAATCCTTTTTCAGATTCGTGATTGTGTCCGTGTCCGGCGTTATATCATGACTCTTCACGCTGAAGAGGAGATGGATGAAGATGGGTTTTCAATTTTTGATGTTGAGCATTGTTTGTTGACAGCGCAAATCGAGGAACGTCAGAAGGATATGCAGACGGGTGAATGGAAATATCGTTTGAGTGGTAAATCATTGAATGATGAAAATATGGAACTTGTAGTCAAGTTCGGGCATGGGGGCATACTTGTGATCATTACTGTCTATTTGGCATAGGTCGGAGAACCGCCGCAAGAGAGAGGATATAAAAATGATTAAATGCGACGTTTGCGGAAAGTTGGGCGCAAGGGTGCGTCGGGTCACCCGTTCATATGGCAAGGGAGACAGCCTTCTTTTAATTGAGAATATCCCGGTCGTTAGTTGTCCCCATTGTGGCGAAAGTTATCTGACTGCTGAGACGCTCCACGAGATCGAGCGTCTGAAGATGCATCGAAAAAGCCTTGCCACGGAAAAGCCGGTGGCTGTGATGATATATTCCTGAAATGAGATCTGTGAAGCCGTTTGCAATATTGAAATTATCCAAAATTGTGCTTGACGCAGTTTGGCGGGCTGGGCAGATGATACTACTCGTTTTTTTGCTGAGTTTGCAGAAGGAAGGTAAATAAAAATGGCTATGTGTGAAATTTGCGGCAAGACCCAACAGATGGGTAATCGGGTCAGCCATGCCAACAACAAGCGGAAACATGCCTTTAAGCCAAATATCCAGAAGATTCGCGTGAAGGATGCGGCGGGAACTCCCAAACGGCAGTATGTCTGCACCCGCTGCCTGAAATCAAACAAGGTTGCCAAGGCGGTCTAATTCCTTTTTCCAGCAATTATTCGATACCGGCGCCATCAGCGCTGCCGGTATCGTTTCTTTTTATGCTCCCCCGTTTCATAAAAAATGAAAACGCTTGAATGAGCCGATGGGCGATGCAATCAAAAAATGGGAACGTTTGAGCCTGCTCATTCTTGCGACGGCGTTTTTTTATACAACCTACCGCGCATTTTTTATTTCGGTTTCGCATGATGACGCATTGACGTTTTTTTTCATGCGTTTTAGTTTTGCGTCATCTTTTTTCTAACGGTTTGCCATGCCACAAAACAAACGCTCCTCGGTTTTTATTGATGGTTTATTTGAACGGCGTTAATTATTATTCTTGTCAATCTTTTCAAACTGGGCAACATTACTTTTTCATAATACATGCGGGAGGATTTTATGCAAAAATTTAAGAGATGTATTTGGGCGGCGTTTGCCTTTTCTTTACTATTGCATGGTTGCGCCATCGTGGTCTCGCCCAGTCTTCATGGACGCAAGGGGCGATTGCGCGAGACGATGGTTCAGGAGGCGGAGGGTTTTTGGGTATTCGACAAGGTTTTAATAATGGATCTTTCCGGCGTTATTTCCGGCGAGGATTCCAGAAGTCTTTTCAGTTCTTCGAAAAACAGTCCTGAGGAAATCAAGGAAATCCTGAAAATAGTTGAGAAAGACCCGTATATTCGGGCGGTATTGCTTCGGATTGATTCGCCGGGCGGGGATATCACACCTACGGATGTTATTTATGAGGAACTTTTGGAATTTAAAAGGAAGACTAAAAAGCCGGTCATTGCCATTCTGAGCGGTGTTGCCGCTTCAGGCGGTTTTTATATTTCCATGGCGGCGGATCTTGTTTATGCCCAGCCGACAACGTTGGTTGGCAACATCGGCGTTATTGCGGTTTATCCGAAATTGGAGGGCTTGACGCAAAAAATCGGTGTGGATATGCGCGTCATCAAATCGTGCGATAAGAAGGATATCGGCTCGATGTGGCGGGATTTTTCGGCGGAGGAAAGGGAGATTCTTCAAAATATAACGACGGAGTATTATGAGAAGTTCTTAGATGTTGTGGCAGCGGGTCGCGGGAATTTGAGCAAGGAAAAGATTCGGGCGCTGGCGGATGGTCGGATTTACACCGCAAAACAGGCGCACGAAGCTGGGCTCATTGACGGGATTGCTATGCTGCCGGATGCGATTAAGTTGGCTCAGGCAAGCGCGGGCATCCGCGATGCGCGGGTGGTTATGTATCAGCGTCCGGGAGAACATAAAGAAAATATTTATTCCCAGTCTTCCGCCCTTTCCGCTGATATCGGAAACAAGACACAGATTGGTTTGATAAATCTGGACGCGCAGGGATTGAGCATTAATCCTGCGCCGCGTTTCATGTATCTTTGGTTGCCCTGATAATCTGCGGAGAATAAATAGCTAATGGGCGATAAAGAGGAAATCATTCGAGTCGAAGGGCTAGTCAAACGATTTGGCAAGCGATACGCCGTCAGGGATCTTTCGTTCTGCGTTGAACGCGGGGATTTGTTCGGCTTCCTTGGACCGAATGGAGCGGGAAAGAGCACGACCTTATACATCCTGCTTGGATTGATAAGAGCGGATGCGGGACAGGCGGCGATATTCGGCAGACCGCCTTCCGATTTGGACGGGGCGCGCCGGCGCGTCGGCGCGTTGATTGAATCGGCGGCTTTTTATCCGCATCTGACGGCGCAAAAAAATCTTGAGATGAGCGCGCGTCTTTTAGGAGAAGACGCCATCAAGACAGTGCCTGCGGTTTTGGAACAGATGGGGCTTGCCGATGCTGCCAATCTGAAAGTGCGGCATTATTCGAGCGGGATGCGCCAGCGTTTGGGTATTGCGCGGGCGCTTTTGGGTTCGCCGGATCTTTTGATTCTTGACGAGCCTACCAATGGGCTTGACCCTGAGGGCAAAGAGGCGGCGTGGCGGATTCTTGAAGATTTCACTCAAAAACAGGGAAAGACGGCGCTTATATCAAGCCATCTTCTCCACGAGGTTGAGGAAGCCTGCAATCGTGTTTGCGTGATTCGCGAGGGCGAGGCGGTTGCCTGCGGCGAAGTGGAAAATCTTTTAGCGCCGGATACCCGCCAATTGGATGTTGTTTGCGAGGATAGCGATTCAGCCGAGCGTCTGAGAGAATTAATCGGGGCTGTGGATTGGCTGGAGGAACTGCAGGGCGGGCGCGCTGGTGAGAGGCGCATGCGATTATCCTGCCGTGGAAGACGCGCCGCGGATCTGTCGCAATTTTTGATTCAAAATAATATTCGACTTGAAGAGTTCACTCCCGTCCGCCAATCCCTTAATGATTTCTTTTTGAACCTGACGGGGAATAAAAAATAATTTTTTTGCAGGGTGGTCTCATGAAAAGGTTATTCACAATCGGGGGTTCATTAATTTTAATGACGATTATAACCGCCGCCATTCCCGCTGCGGATATGACGGCTGCCATCACAAAAAACCAGCTTCGGCAGAATATCGAGAAAATTCTTTCAAGAGACGATGTAGCCTCCGCGACTGTTGGGGTTTGCATTCTTGCGGGAGACACGGGCGATATTCTTTATGAGAAAAACGGCGAGGTTCCATTGAAGCCCGCATCGTGCAACAAACTTCAAGTAACCGCTGCGGCGCTGCATTTTCTTGGTCCGGATTACACATATAAGACATCTCTTCAGATTACCGGCAAGATCCGCAACAAGACGCTGGTAGGCGATGTGATTGTCAGCGGCAGCGGAGATCCGAGCATTTCAGGTCGTTTTGGCAAGGATAAATCAGACAACACAGCCATCTTTCGCGACTGGGCAAAAGCCTTAAAACGGATGGGTATTGAGAAAATCGAAGGGAACATCGTCGGCGATGATGATTACTTCGGCGACGACACCTTTGGGCAGGGGTGGTCGCCCAATTCGCGAGGCAGCTGGTTTTCCGCCGAGGTATCCGCGTTATCCTTCAATGATAATTGCGTGGATGTGGTATGGAGCGGAAACGGCGCCGTCGGCAAAACCGCTCCTTATAAACTTAACCCTCCGACGAGTTATGTCAAAATCACAAACGAGGTTCGAATCGGCAAAAAAGGAACGGATAAGACGTCTTCATTCCATCGCAAGGATAAATCAAATGAGATTGTGGCGCGGGGGATGATTCCCAAAGGCGGCACGATGAGCGATTCGGCGGCGGTGTATAATCCAACGCATTATTTTGTTAGCGTATTGAAGGAGACGCTGGAGAAGGAGCGCATTCCGGTTATGGGAAAGGCGATTGATTTGGATGATGAGCCGGTGTTGAAAAAAGCGCTCCAAGAGGATCCGCCAACCACCACAGTTGCCACATACGAATCGCCGCGTTTGATAGTTCTCCTTGATACGGTGAACACAAACAGCCAGAACCTTTTTGCGGAGCTCATACTTAAAACCATTGGGAAAAAAATCAAAGGAGAAGGGACGTTTCTCGCGTCTTCTGAGGCGGTCATGGAGTTCCTGCGTAAAGAAAAATTGTGGGATAACGGCTCTCTGATTATTGACGGCTCGGGCTTATCTCATCTAAATCGCGCCTCTGCGCATCAGCTTGCATGTGTTCTGCGATATATGAGCCGGCAGCCTTGGTGGAAGGATGTTCTTGGGACGATGCCACGCGGTCAGATGAAGGGTTATCTAAAAAAATGTTTTGGCGAGAGCGCAGAATCAAGGGAAATCGGCAAACGAATCTACGGAAAAACGGGCAATATCAGCGGGGTGATTGGGCTTTCCGGCGTGGTTTACAACGAGAACAACCGCGAGATATTTTACAGCGTTCTTATCAATAATTACCGTGGGTCAACTCAACGGGGGCGCGAAATAGGAGACGCCATCGCCTTTGAGGCGGCTCGCTCCCGGCTTCCATAAATCCAAGTTGCAGGTAATAATATGCTGGGCTGGCAATTTCTTACGGAGGAAAACCGCCGAACCATTCTGCGGGGCATTCGCGAGGGCGCCCCATTTGGGGGTCCTTATCATTTAGAATTTGACTGGTGCGATCCCTGCAATCTCCACTGTTTTTTTTGCAATAATAAAAATCGCAATCAGAACGGCAAATTTCTTTCTTATGAAACCATTCGCTCTATTCTTGATGAGACTTCGCCGGACTTGCATAGCGTGAGGCTTTCAGGCGGCGGCGAGCCGCTGTTCCACAAACACATCCATAAAATTCTCGACCTTTTGTGCGAGCGGAAGATTATCATTGATAACTTCACCACAAACGGCGTTTTGCTATCGCCGGAAATTACCGACAGTCTGACTCGCATGAGGGTGAATGAGGTTATTGTTTCGTTAAATTATCCCGACGCCGCCTCTTACAGCGAAGAAATGGGCACGCTTCCGCAAAATTTTGATCGGGTTGTGAAAAACGTGGAATATCTTTCGCAAAAACGGCGTGGCAAAAATTCAGATTCATCCATTAAAATCACATTACAGTTTTTAATTTGCGGCAGGACTGCTTTTGATATTCCGCGTATGGTGAAACTTGGAAACCGATTGGGCGTGGATTATATTTATCTGCGCGGGATTTCGGGAATCGAACCGTCAAAACGCATCGCCGAAAAGGACAAGGAGCGCGTCAAGGAGGATTTGCGTCAGGCACTGATTGACGACGCGCGCCAACGGCGGCTCATTGTTAACCTTGTGGATGAAGGGCTTGACCCTTTTTATTGCGAGGCGATGCATGAGGTCTATGCCATTCGAGAAGAGCCGTATCCTTCGCCCATCCGCGCAAACAACGAGTATTGCTATATGCCTTATTATTCGGCTGCGATTCGGGGGGATGGCGGGGTTTATCCCTGCTGCATGCTCATTAATGACGGAGGCAGCGAACCTTTGGGGAATGTGAACGAGCAAGGCATCAAGGAGATTTGGCGCGGCAAGGCGTTTGCTATTTTCCGAAAAGAGATGGAAACGGTGCAAATCATGCGTCCGCCTTTGGATGTAAAAAAATGCGGGTTTCGCGCAATATTTGACGTCTGCGCCACGCATTACGGATGCCCTATCACATGGAATCTCTGCGATGCCGATTTTTACCAAAAGGCTGAAGCGATTCACCGCTCTAAAAGGAATAGCCTGCGCGGTTTATTTCTGCGGGCGCGCAAAAAACTTCACCGTTTTTTTTGAGCCGCATCCAACTCAATCTCCGTCCAGTTCAGTCCATAAACCATAACCCCTAAAATGGATGTGTCCTTTGATACTCCCGGCTCTTCATGTGCGGGGATATGCAGGCTATGGTGTTGAATGGAAACGGTGCTGACATAGTTGTGTCCCACAACTTCAGCAGGGACAATCATTTCCCATGTTTGGAAGCTTTGTTTTTGGCTCCAAACATATTTCAATCTTCGATTGTTGACCCAGACGGTTTGTCGTCCGGGATAAATGCTGACCATCTCAATTGCGAGTTTGTAAGAGGTGTTTGGTTTGCACGGCAAAAAAATCTGTGAGATACTCCGATTTGTCCATCGGAATGGTATTTTGTATGACGGGTCTTTCGGGTCAGTCATCCACTCGCTTATGCGCCAGCCGTTGCCAAGCAGTTTTTCATCCCTTGTGTCGTCGCCGATGGCAACGTCTAAAACCGGCGGGGTGTCTGCAAGGAAGGCGTTTTTTTCCCGCGTATATGCCTTTGAATATATAAGGCAGAGGCAGATGCCGGCGGCAAAAAAAAGCGGGAAAAGCCATCCCGCCGGGGCGCTTATCCATGATTTTTTTTCTCCATCCATACGCCGGCTGAAGATATAAAGGGCAAGGAAAGCCAATGGGATGGCAATTAGCAAAAATTGAAGATATTTTTTCATGGGGTCATAAAGGAAAAGTTTCCCGCGGCGGATCGTATTTCTATCAACAAACCAAACATCAAAGAAACTGAACCCCTGTAAATCCATAGCATCGTGAGGTCGCGGATTATCTGGACGGACGGTCATTAAAAAAGTCGGGTCATAGATAAAATAATGGGTGTTGCCTGTAAGAAATCGTTCGATGGTTGAAAAGAGAAGGGCGCAGTTAAATGTTGTGTGGGAGAGGCGGGGGTTGTAGCGGATATTTTCCATCGAGGAGAGTTGCCGCCATTTGAGGCATTCGGGTTGCGCCTCGTAATTCAGAGCGGTTCCCAATATCTGAACGGCGAGTCCCATGACGGCAAGAAAGATGATTGCCGTTCGCGCCGCAATATTCAACCGCCGGAATTCGCGAACCATTATACCCATCGGCAACATGGTGAGAGGGACAAGATAGTGGAGCTTGCGCGGTCCCCAAGATTCATCAGTCCATATCCACATCAGGGAATGAAAAAGAAAGCCGGAGGCGAAAATCAAAACCCAGAGCATTGTCAAGCGTCGGTTCTCGCGAAAGAATGGACGCAGATAAAACACCGCCGCAATCAGCAAGGGGTTATAGATAAAAATGCTTTTGCCGCTGCTGAACAAAAAACCGAACAAGGGCTGCCAAATCGGCACTGTTTTTGATTCGTATTCAAGATTATATCGTTCCCCAATAATCCATCCGTTATAGCGCAGGCGGTTATGAATCAGGAGCAGGATTATTATAGCGCAAAAAGGAATCAAGAAATGAAGAGATGCATTAAGCCATTCTTTACGGCGTTCCCGTTCGCTCAAAATATCATAAATCAAAAATAGAATTATCGCTCCTGACGCGACAAAGCCATAAAGTTTTGTGAGCATAATCAGTCCGGCGCCCATGCCTGCCAGAGCCAGATACTTTTTATCCCGCCGCCCAATCCAGCGGATTATCATCCAGACGGAAAAAAGAATCCAAAGAGAATGCTGGAGTTCCATCCCCATCTTGGAATAGGGCAAGTGCATAGTTGTGAATGCAAGAAGCAGGGCGAGCGATGCGGCAAGGCGCGCCGAGCCATATAAATCAAGCGCCATAAAATAGAATATCAGACAAATCAGGGAGGCGGCAAAGGGCAGGGCGTGGATGACGACAAAGTTTCTGAGTGTGTTTTCATAATCGCCGGCGATAACATTTGAAAGCAATTCAAAAGGCATATAGAAGATAATATCCACAATTCCGGCGGGGGTGTGGACATGGCTATAGCCCAGATACATCAGCTGGCGCGCATAATTTGCGCTTGCCTCCTCATAACCATAAAAGGCTTTTGAAAGAGTCAGGGAATAGACTAAAAAACAAACCGCCAAAATAGAAAGCGCCGTCAGACGTTTTAACCAGATTTCCCTGTTTGAAATAATTGCCTTCATAAATTTTTCTCTGCTCAGAATTTGCGTCCTTCCAGCGTCAGCTCAATGCGAATCAAACGCGGGCGCTCCTCTTCAAAAATAAACAACGCCTTAACCTCGCCCGGCGAATACCCAGGCAACCCGCCGGAAAGCGGGATGCGGTTATAGACCCCCGAACCGGTATAGTATCCGGTATATTCGAAATTGCTTGCGACCGAATATGAGCCGTCTCCATTAGATGCGACATGCAAATCAAGGAGCCGAACATGAAGCCCTTCGGCATTATCAAGAAATTGATGGGCAATGTCCAGCGCCTCAGCGGAATTCTTGCCAATCGAACCGGCATAATCGGCGGCGAGGATTTCATCCATTGCGGGAAAGTTCTTATCCACCAAAGCGCGAACCGCTTCCTCGAACCTTCTGCCGACCTTGCGCTCCGGCGAGAGCGGCTTTTTTTTTGACGCAATAACAACCGCCGCCAAAATCAGAATAACAAAGACTCCTGTGCTAATGATGATATAAACAAAATGCTTTTGTTTCCTTATCACTTGACGCGCCCGATTTTCAGAGCATACGAAGAAAAAGATTTTTCATAAGAAAAACAAATCTTCTTTGCCAATTTCGCAAACGTGAATCAATGATAATTTGAGGGTTTATACGTCTCTTGGATATAAAGAATTTTAAATTGCCGCCTTCGCTGGTGGGCAAGGTTCATCGGGGGGATCTTTTCTTTGAGAAAAAAAACTCCCGCGCCGGCGATGATTTTATCTTGAAAAACCTGACGCATGCCGAGCGTATCACGGCGGAGGACGGCGCTTTTGTATTAAGGAGGATTTGCATTTCATTTGAGACCGGAAAAAGCCCCGAGGGTTACAGCCTTGCCGGATGCGGGCATCCGGAAGATTTGACAACTGACGCCCTTTCCGCGCTTGCTGGAGCCGCTGAATGGCAGTCTGATAATCTTCCGCGTCTGCTTTTTCTCGACCTTGAGACCACGGGACTTGCCGGCGGCACGGGGACGTTTCCTTTTCTTTGCGGCATTGGTTTTTTTGATAATAACTGTTTCGTCATCGAACAGTTTTTTATGGAGGATTATCCGCAAGAGGCGTTCATGTTGCGTCATCTTGCAGAGCGAATCAAACATGCCGATACCATTGTGAGCTTCAACGGCAAGACGTTCGATGTTCCGCTTCTTTCAACTCGGTTTATCAATAATCGGATGCGGGTCAATCTGGAGCTGCCGCATATTGATTTGCTGCATCCTTCGAGGCGTCTTTGGAAAGGGTTTCTCCCGGATTGCCGTCTGGAGACGATTGAGCAGAAGCGGTTCGGAATACGGCGTATGCGAGATGTGGAGAGCAGCCTTATCCCGATGATATATTTCAATTATGTGCGCGGACATCATCAGGAACGGATTTTGCCGGTCTTCGACCATAACGCCCAGGATATTGCAACACTTGGCGCGCTTCTTTCCTTTTTTTGCCGCCTGATTTCAGGCGGGGTTTATGAGGGGCTGAACCAACCGCTTGAACTTTGGGGGCTGGGGCGGCTCTTTATGAAAATGAGCAGGATGGAACAGGCGGCGTCCTGCCTCTGCCGAGCGTTGGATATTTGCGATGATAGGGCGCTGCTCCCCCATCTGCTTTTTCACGCGGGGATGTTATACAAAAAGATGGGACGATATGAACAGGCGCTGCAAGCATGGGAGAGGCTTTTGCAAACGAGTTCAACGCAGCGAATCATCGGGGCGATTGAGATAGCCAAATATTACGAGCATCAGGCAGGGAACCCGCAACGCGCCCGAGAGGTCATTCTTCAAGTCGTACATGGGACGAGCGTTTCCGATGAATTGACCTCCTACATTCAGGGGTTTTCATCGGGAACTCAAATGGAGTTTACTCCGGAAATAGAAAAGCGTTTGCGCCGTCTTGAAAAGAAAATGGGATTATTTGATGATGGCGGGGTTGCATAGATATTCCGCCTTGACGGCTGTGCGCCCGCAGCTATTGCAGATGTAAGTCAGTTCCTTCAATTTCCCATCGCACAAATGCCGTTCATCGGGTATGACATTGCCGCACCAGTCGCAGGTCTTATCCTCCTTGCTGACGGGATAGCACATGTGCCCGTCGGGTCCGGAATGTTGACCGCACGTTGGACAGACATGGCTGCCTTCTTTAGCGTGTAAGGGCGCGTCGGTTTCCGTTTTCATATCCACAGCTATACGAATTTTGACCTGAAACTCTTTGATTTTTCCTTCGCTAACAGTCCCCCGTTGTTCGACCGTTTCAAAAAAATGAATCTTTTTACCGGCTTTGACAGTTTCATCCACGGCTTTTTTGACGGCGTCGGAAAATCCGATGGGGGAAATGCCGATGACTTCAATCATTTTTAACATGGGCGACCTCCGGAAATTTTGTTCATATCACTCATCATATATAATATAAGATTTTTTGACGCGGGCAAATGGCGGCGGCAAGTTTTTTCATTATTATCGAAAAGAGCCGTTGATTATTTCAGCGGCGAAACAGCTGGTTGGGCAAAGGAATTTGTGCTCAAAATGGGAAGGTCATCGTCAATTGCTCCCGAATACCAGAGCGCAATACCCTTTGCGCCTTGCTGGCGTGAATACTCTATTTGCTCCAATATCTTTTGCGGGGAAAGCCCGCTTGAGTCCAGCCCGGGAAAGATGCGCTCGTTCCAGCGGGGATACTGGCTGATTATTTGAATCCTTTTCTTAAAACCGGCATCGCCGTAAAGCATCGGCATAGCGGCGTCTATATATCCTTCCTTCAGCCAACGATCCCAGCATTGCCCGTGCGATTCTTTCATATCGGGCGGAAGCGAAGCCATAGTGATGGCGATGCCGGGGCGAGCGGCGCGAATTGCAGGCGCCAGATTTTTCATAAAAGCGGTCAGTTGCTCTTCGCGCCATAAGACAAACTTTTGATATTCCGGCGTGCCTTCTTGAAATGGTTTCAGTTCCAAGCCGGTATCTTTTTTGAAATTCTCCCGGCAATAGGCGCAATAACAAAAATTTTCATTGGGAAAGCGGATGCGGTCGAGATTCAGTCCGTCAAAGGGGTAGCGCTGCGCCACTTCGATATAAAGATCCGTCAGGAGTTTATGAGAGAGGGGATTAGAGGGACACAGGGAGAAGAAATCGCCCCAATTTATGTTGTGGATATAGGAGGCGCCGTCGGACGCGATGGCGGTGAGTTCCGGATGTTTCGAGAGGAAAACACCGCGGTCGGTTGTCTGCGTTGCATCCTTTGTGTGAAATGCGTAAAAGCCATACTCGAGCCATGCCTCCGCGCGCATTTTGCGCTTTTTGATTTCGGGGATAAGCCATGAAAGTATGTCCGGTTCGGTGACTTCTTCGAATTGCGGGAGATATTTGCTTTCGGGGTAAATTACTGTGCCTTTGAAAAGGGTGTCTATATAAACCGAAGTGAAATGAGCCGCCATTAAGCTGTCCAGAAAGTTAAGCAGTTTTTCTTTTGGGACGAACATTTCGGTGCGGTTCAGCCAGACGCCCCGCTCCTCAATAAGGGTTGATGTTGTGATATCCGTCTGAGCAAAGCAACATCCCGCAACGCTCAAGAGGCATATTGCAATCCATCGAGTAAAACAATTCATGTTATTTTGCCTTTCCTAAATAATTACCAACAATCTTTATGCACCCGCTCGGGCAGGTATCTATGAGCCGGGGGTTTTTCCTCAGCGGGATAACCCAGCGCCACAAGACACAAACACGTGACAAAATCAGGGAGTTTGAGAATCTGCTGGATGGCAAGAACGCGGGGCTCTCTGGGATAAACGCCGAGCCAAACAGCGCCCAAACCTTTGTCGTGCGCCGCCAGAAGGAGATTTTCCGTTGCTGCGGAACAATCCTGAATCCAATAGCCTTCATGGACTTGTTTTTCCATATCGCCGCAGACGGCTATGGCAAGCGGCGCCTCTTTCAACATCTGGGCATAGGGATGAACCTGTGCGATGCCTTCAAGAATCTTCCGATCTTGAATAATGATAAAATGCCACGGTTGTTGATTGCCAGCGGAAGGGGCGGTCATGGCGGCTTCTAAAAGATTTTTAACAACATCCTCCGGAATGGCATCGGGTTTGAATTTTCTGATGCTTCGTCTGGATAGAATTGCTTCCATAGTTTCCATTGCAACTCCTCTCTTTCATTCTCGAATTGCCTCAGTCTCCTCTTCAATCCAATTCAGGTATGTTTGGAGTCCCGCCTGAATCGGAAGGGAGACGATGCAGGGGCAATCGTAGGGGTGAACGGATTTGACTTTTTCTATGGCTCTTGAAACAAGGGGCTCGACGGTTTTGACGATTATGACGGTTTCGGATGCGGATTCGATATTTCCTTTCCACCGGTAGTGCGACTGGATGCCGTCGCAGATATTGGCGCAGGCGATGAGGCGTTCTTTTAGGAGCAGGAGCGCGATTTTTTCCGCTTCTGTACGATTGGGAGCCGTCATATAGATTATTCGATGCTCCAAGTCTTTAGCCCTTTTTGATAAAATCAGGTTATACCGGCGAAGATGTTATGTTCCGGTTGTGCTTGTGCCGGGCGTTTTTTCATAAACGTCGCTATAGGAGGAAATGGCGCTGTCAATCGCCTTAAAATAATCTTTTTGCAAAATGGCTTTGGAAAGGCGCTCGCGGATTTTGGCATCAGCCGGTTTGCGTTCCAGAATTTTTTCGCAAAGATTGATTCCTTTATCAAGTTCGCCTTTGAAAATAAAAGTTTCGCTGGCTTTATCCCACTCTGCCACGGCGTCGTCCACGCGTCCGAGTTGCAGGTAGATTTCCGCCAGTTTGCATCGGGCGTTGGCGTTGGAAGGATTAACGCTGAGAATGTTTTTATAATTGTCAATGGCGTCCTGCGATGAGGTCTGGGAGGCGGATGTTGCGGGTTTGGGCGCTTTCTCTTTTACTCCTTTGGAAACGGGATGTGTTTTCTTTTCCGGCGCGGTTTCTTCTTTTTTCGCGCTTTCCATTTTTTTGTATCGCGATTTTGTTTCCGATAATTTGTTGAAGGCTTTTTGGTTTTCAGGGTCAAGGGACATGACATGGGAATAGATACGAAGCGCCTCATCCACTTCATCTTTTTGGACGAGAACGTCCGCCAGATCGAGATAATCGTTCACAAGGTCGTTTTCCAGTCCAATCTGGAGGTAGGCGTCTATATATTTTCTTCGGGCTTCGACATTGTTGGGGCTTGTTTCAATAACCTTGCGATACTGGCTGATGGCATCTTTAAGCGCGCCCTTAGACTGATAAAGGTCGCCAAGGGCGATGTAGTCGTCAACAAGGTCTTCCTCCAAACCTATCTGGAGATGCGTCTGGATGAGGAAGTTCCATATTTCAATATTTTCGGGGTCTTCGACGAGGATGTCGCGGTAGATATTTTCGGCAAGGTCTAAAAGGCCGCGTTCGATATAAAGGTCGGCGAGTTTTGTTTCGTAAGTTACAGCATTTTTAGAACGCCCCAAGGCTTTGAGCCGTTCAATAAGATTTTTGAAGGCGTCCAAATTTTGCGGATCTATATCGAGAATTTTTTTATGTATTTCGATAGCTTTTTCTTCGTTGCCCGCCTTTTCATAAAGGTCGGCGGTTTTGCCGAATTCCTGAACTGCCATTCCTTTGGCGTTCATCAGCACATACGTTTCCGCAAGTTGGAGGTGGACCTCTGGGTTGTTTGGAACGATGCGAGATGCCTGTCCGAGAATATTGATGGCTTTTTTGAATTGGGCATTATCCTCATAAATCGCGGCAAGGGCAAGCATTTCGGAAAAGGCGCGTTCCTCGTTTTTGTTTTGAATAAGGAATTGGATGTATTTTTCTTTAATATCAGGGTCATTGGGAGCGATGGTTATAAGTTTATCAAACAATCTTGCCGCTTCGGACTGTGCGCCTCGTTTAGAAAAGACCTCAATCAATTTGAGATAATCGCCGATGAGTTCCAGTTCGGAACCGATTCCGGCGTAGAGGTCAATATATTTCATGCGCGCGCGGGTATCGTCGGGTCGCACATCCAAGATGGATTTGAAGGTTTCAATCGCTTCTTCGGGTTGTTCTTTGCGGATAAAAAGGTCTGCCAGATGGCGCATGGTTGCGACCTGTTCATCCTTGTTGTTGATAAGCGCAAAAACATTGACCAATTTTTGCAGCGGGAGCGGGTCTTCCGGCGCCAATCTTCCCATTTCTGAATAGGCGTCTCTTGCCTTTTCAAGGAGTCCGAACTCCATATAAAGGTCGGAGATTTGCATGAATTCCCGATAGGCGTCTTCGCGCCGGTTGAGTTTCATGAGCGCCTCGACGCGGTTTTCACGCGCTTCAAGGTTGCGCGCATTGAGGCTGAGGCATTTATCCGCAAAGGAGAGGACTTCTTCATATCGTCCTTCGACTTTTTTAAGGGAGGAGATTTCAAGATACTGGCGCGAGGCAAGTTCGGGGATGCCATGGCTGTTGAAGATGTCGGCGATGCGAAGGCGCATGGCGCAATCTTTGGGATCGTCTTCGATAAGGGATTCGCTTAATTGGTGCGCCTCTTCAATAAGCCCCTGTTCAAGATAGAGGTTCATGACGGAGCAGATTTCATCTTGCGCCTTTTCGGTTTGATTGTTTCGTTTATAAAGACCGGCGAGGGTTTTGCGTATTTCTGCATTGTCCGATGCAAGCCCTTTGGCGCATTCGAGGCTGGCAATGGCTTTTGGCAGGTCGCCGTTGAAAAGGGCGAGCTCCGTAATTTTCAAGAGCTGCTCTGTGGCTTTATCCGCTTGTCCTGTTTTCTGGTAAAGGGCGACCAATATTTCACGGAGGGCTATGTTGCCGGCGTCCAGTTCAATGCCTTCGCGCAGGAGGTTATCGGCATCCTGATATAATGTTTTTTCAATAAAATATTGGGCGAGCCAGATAATTTCTTGCAGGGCTTTTGCCGCATTGCCTGTGGCTGTGTATATGAGTTTGAGTTTGCGATGGGCTTCCGAATTGGCGGGATCCACATTCAGCGCTTGCTCCGCCCATGCGGCGGCTTTTTCGAAATTTTTCTTTTCGGTGTATTCTTCCGCCAAGCGGAGGAATTGCTCCTGCGCTTCGCTGTTTCTGCCAAGTATTTTCAAACCTGCGGCATATTTTTCACGCTCCTCCACCAGTTCGGGTGCAAGGCGCAAAGCGGCGGCGCGCGCATTGACAGCCTCTTGAGTTTTTTCATCTTTTTCAAGGAGGGCTGCCGCATGGGAGTATGTTTTTGCAGCGGAGGCGTCAGCTGCTGTTTCTTGCAGCGTGGCAAGCAGGAGATGGGATTCGGGTCTTTCGGGACGCACGCGGATCATCTGTTTTGCCAAGTCCATGGCGGCGTCCAATTTTTCAAGAAGCTGCAGGATTTCGATGGCTTGTGTGAAGTAATGGATTGCCCGATCCGGGGCGCCGACCTTCAGGTGGAGTTGGGCAAGCATCTGAAGGGTTTCAACATCATCGGAGCGGTGTCTTTCAACAATTTCAAGTTGTTGAATGGCTGCTTTAAAGGCTCCCTGTTTCTGGTATTGAGCCGCGAGGGTTTTGTAAATATCGAGTGCTTCATCAATATTGCCCATACCCTCAAGGCAGGCAGCCATCTTTTGGTAGGAGGGCAGATGGCTATCCTTAACTTGAATGATGCCTTGATAGAGGGGAACCGCGTCTGCAAAAGCTTGAATGGATTCAAAATGGTCAGCCAGCCGCTGGGAGAAGGCAATAAAGGTTTCTGTGTCTTTCTGTTTGCGGGCAATGCGGATGATGGCATGCAGCGCCTCTACATTGGTTTCATCAATGCTGAGGATTTCCTCAAAATAGCTGCGTGCGGTATCAATGTTGCCATCCTGCTCATAAAGTCCGGCAATGGTGAAATACTCAGCAACGGCGCCTGTTAGATTCCCTTCCTCCTTGTAAAGCGCCGCCAGTCCATCTCTCACGTCAACATTTTCCGGCTGGATAATGAGGATTTCTTGATGGCAGGCGATGGCGCCGGCTGCGTTTTTGGCGGTTTTGTGGATGGCGCTGAGAATGAGGAGTTCATTAATGGCTTTATCAACCTGACCCGAATTTGTCAGCAGGCGGATAAGCCCTTCATGGGCGGGAATATAACCCGGTTGAATTTCAATTGCTTTGCGGAAGGCATCTTCTTGAGCCGCGGCGTCGCCTTTAGCTTTGTAAAGTTCTGCCAGCGTGAGCAAGAGTTCAACAGCCGACTGTTGGTCGCCTTTGCCCAGATGCGCCTCAATCTTAAGATGGATAAAGGCGCTCTGGTCTGGCGCCAAATTCAGAGCCTCATCCGCCACGCGGAGGGTTTCTTCAAATTTTGCTGCTTTGAGATACTGGTTGGATACTATTTGATATTGTTCCAAAGCCTGATTATTGAGCGAGCGCTCCACAAAAACGGCGGCGATTTTCAATCGAGTTTCGGCGTTGGATGGCTCGAAGTCGGCAATGGATTGGCAGATTCTGATGGCTTCTCCCTCTTTGCCCGCGTCAAAATAGAGGGAGCTCAAATCCATGCCTTCAAAGTAGAGTTCATCTTTTTGGCTGGTCTGTTGATAAAGTTCGAACAGTTTTTCTCGGACGGAGAAGTTATCCGGCAGCATGTCTTTGACATGGAGGAGGATTTGAATGGCTTTGCCGGCGTTATCCTTTGCTAAATATATATCCGCCACCCGGAGGAATTCTGACGAAGCGGTGTCAAGGTCTCCTTTGGACTCGTAAAGATGTGCGAGTTCTTCGGCGATGGAGACATCGTTGGGGTCGAGGTTTTTAATGCGGATAAGGCAAGATTCCGCTTTGTCGAGGGCTTTATTTTTAAGGGCGATATCCGCCAGTTCGCGCATTTCTTTTCTGGCGTCATCCACGCGGTTTGTTGCCAGATAGATTTCAATAATCCTGTTGCGGCTTTCTTCTTCTTGAAAATCTATTTTTCGGATGATTTTATATGTGGCAAGCGCCTGATTGGATTCTTTTTCATCTTCATACTGATGCCCGAGAAGGAGATACTGCAGAATGGCGTCGTCTTTTTTGTTTTGCTTTTCGAAAAGTTTTGCAAGTTTGAGACGCACTGCTTTGTCTGCGGGGGCAAGTTCCAGAATTTTTTGGTAAACATTAATATTTGCGGGCGTCTTGTTCTGTTTTATGTTCAGTTCGGAAAGTTCCAGATATTTTTCAATTGCGTCTTTGATTTGGTCAGTTTGAACATAAAGGTCCGCTATTCGGGATAAAAGTGTTGCCTCTTCCGGTTTGATGGCGATAGCGGAAAGGAGGTTCTGGATTGCTTCTTCTTTTTGTTCGTATTCCAGATAGGCATCGGCGCAGCGGAGGTAATAGGCATAAGCCGCGTCCGGACGTTTTTCCTCCGCGCAAAGGGCGGCGATTTTCCCCAAAAGGGCGGCGTCATCGGTGTCAATATCGAGGAGTTCTTCATAGATGCTGATGGCTTCCGCTCTCGTTCGGGCGTCATCCTCAAGGAGACGCGCAGCCATAAGAAAATGTTTTTTTGCCTTTTCGAGGATGTTTTGCTCTCGAAGGTATCGGGCATAGTCGAGGCGAAGGCTGGGGTTCTGCTGGTCAATCTTGATGATATTTTCAAATTCGGAAACCATCTCCTCAGGTTTGCAAACTGCTCTGCACAGGTCCAGCAATTTTTTGAAATGGGGGCGCGCCTTGGCGAGGTTTTCATTTTCGTAGATAAGATATGCGAGTTTGCGAACGGTCGGAATGGAGTCTGTATCGTATTCGAGAATGCGGGAGAGGTAGTTGCACGCCTCCGCAAAGTTGCCGTGTTTGGAAAAATAAGCGGCGATGCGGTCAAAGAGGGCAACCGCTTCCGATTCTTCGCCGGCGTTGAGATGAAGGCGGGAAAGCGTCTTCATCATTTCGACATCTTCGGGTTCTTGCGCAAGGATCTGGCTTGCGACTTCAATTGCCTTTTTCCAATCTTGCGCCTTTTCGTAAATTTTAAGAAGGCTTCCAAGAAAGTAAATGGCGCGGTCGGCTTTTTGGAGGTTTCTTGCGCACTCCACCGCTTTGTGCAAAGCCTGAGTATCCTCAGCATTTGTTTCAAGGATGGCGTCAAGATAGGATTCGGCGCGCGTATAATCCTTGTCCGAGGATGCCAAGTCTGCCGCCTGCCGATATTCTTCAATAGCTTCCGCCGTTTGGTTCATGCCGAAATATGCCTTGATTCTGGCTTCGCGCAGCGTCCAGTTTTTCTCGTCCTTTTCGAGCCCTAATGCGACGACCTGCGGGACGGCATCGAAACGCTTCGCCTTAAGGAGGGCGTCCGAGAGGTCGAGCAATTCCTTCATGCCATCCTGTTTTTTCTTTTTGGAGAAAAGGAGTTGGGCGGAAGCCATGCGCATTTCGCTATTATCGGGGGCAAGGGCGGCAATTTGTTTAAGATAATTGCTGGCGCGCTCGGCGGATTTTTTATCGAATCCGAGAACGGCAAGGTCGTAATACTCGCGGAGGGCGTCCGGTATTTCTTGAATCTGGGCGAGCATTCGGGCGATGTTTTCTCGGCATTCAAAATCATCAGGTTCAAGGGCTTTGACGCGGCGCAGGCTGCCGATGGCGCGTTCGACGTCGCCAATTTGCTCATAAAGTTTGGCAACTTTTCGATATTCTTCGCAGGCTTTGGAATAATTTTGACGGGCTTCATTGAGTTTGGCAATCTGTTCGCCCATGCCAATATCGGTGGGGTCCAGTTTTTGAGCCTTGCGGTAATGGACCTCTGCGCTATCGGGATCCGATTTAGTCAAATAAAGGTCGCCAAGGGAGATGTGTTCGGATTTGAGAGAATCTTTGTCGCCGCTTTTTTCATAAAGGCGAATCAGCCGTTTATAGATTTCTTCATCTTCTGGAATCAGTTCTTTTGCTTGCAGGCTGCGGATGATGGCTGACTGTGTATCCCCATCTTTTTCATAGGCATCGGCAAGGGTTATGTAGTTTTCAGATGCCGCGGCATTCTCGCCGATTTCATGATAAAGGGCGGCGAGTTTTTCACGGACATCCCGCAAGGATGGCTCCAATTCAAGGAGGCGTTGATAAATGTGGAGGTTTTCCGCCTCGCGCCCTTCCGCTGTGCGTTTCTGGCTCAGGAATAGATTATGTTCGATGGCTTCCTTTGTCTCGCCGTGGGAGGAAAGAAGGATAGCAAGTTCTTCGCGGATGGATTCCTCCTGAGGCTCTATGCCGATAATTTTTTTGTAAAGATTGATGGCGTCTTTTTCATCGCCGGATTCGCGGAAGCCCAGCGCCGCCTGCGCATAATAATTGACGGCTTCCTGTGTGATATCAAGGGCGAGATACATATCCGCCAGTTCCGCCTTGAGCTTGTTATCCTGCGGGTGATATATGAGCAGTTCTTCGAGCCAGCCGGCGGCTTTGGCGTGATTATCCTCCAGCACATAGGTATCCGCCAAATCGCGGATTACCTGCGCCGCTTCAGCGTTTCTTTCGATTCCTTTGAGGTATTCGGCAAATTCCTCTTTGAGTTCAACTTGTTCTTCTTTGAGTTTCAGGATGCGGCGATATTCTGCAATAATTTCATCGGGGCTTCCCGCGCCGCTTTTAAGGGTTTCGAGCCCTTTCATCAGATAAGGTTTTGCCGCTTCAAAAGATTCGCTTGTCAGTAAAAGGTCGGCTAAACGATGGAGGGTTTCAATGTTGGTTTCATCAATTTCAAGAATCGCTTTGAGGTTGCGGATGGCGGAGGTTGGTTGTTTGGCGTTGATGTAATAATCCGCGGTTTTGTTATATTCCTCAATGGCGCGGTCAAAAACGTTTGTCTGTCGGTAGAGGTCTGCCAAGCGTTCCCTTGTGGCGGCAGCTTCCGGGCTTAATTGGAGTATTTTCTCCGCAGTGTCTATACCGTTTTGGACATCGCCTGTGTCGAAAAAAATCTGATTGAGCGAGACAAGGGTGGAAAGGGCGCCGGCGTTATTTTCTTGAGCCAGATAAACTTCAACAAGAGATTGGTGGATTTCGATATTTTTTTCATCAAGCGAAAGCGCCTCGCCAAGGGCTTCGAGGGCTTTTTCCAGTTCGCCTTTTTGTTTGAATGCCGCGGCAAGGCTGCGGTATCCTTCGATGGCTTCGGCGGTTCTTCCAAGTTGGGTTAAAATATTGAGCCGCTGTTCATGGAACGGCACATGTTGATTCTCGCATTCAAGCGCCTTATCGCAGACCTGCAGAGCGCCATCGTAATTCTCATCGTCAGTCAGCTGATTAATAAAATCGGAAAAGAGGTCTCTTGCCTTTTGCGGGTTGTCATATTCGATATATTTTTGAATCGCCCGGCTTCGGGTGGAAAGGTCATCCGGTTTGAGGGTTTTGATTTCATCAAGGTATTTGGCAACATTTGGTTCATCGCCGGCTTCATGATAAAGGTCGGCAAGGCAGAAGATTTCTTCGATTGCTTCATCAAGGCGACCGGCTTTAATGAGTATCTGGCGGATTTTGTCCCTGATGTTGACGTTCTTGGGATTGACTTCTTTGGCGCGAGCCAGAACGGCTGCTGCGCGGTCATTTTCCCCCGCTGTCTCCAGCATTTCCGCAAGGATGCTGCACTCGCGGCTGACCGCCGTGCGGTTCTGGGTCTTTTCATAAAGGGCGATTAATCCATCGCGTCCGGCGATGGATTTTGGATATTTTTCAATCAGGACGCGGTAGAAATTTTCCGCTGTTTCGAGCTCGTCTATTTCGATGGCTGACTCGCCCAATTCCAGATATTCTTGCTCGGCTTTATTATGGTCGCCCAGCTTTTCATAAATCTCGGCGAGTTTTTGACGGGCGTCAAAATTTTCCGGAACGATGTCCTTGAGATGAATTAGATGAGGCAGCGCGGATGAATATTCTTTTTTTTCAATCAAGGCGTTGGCAAGGAACATAAATTGCTCAACGGCAGCCGGCAGGCTATTTTGCGATTCATAAAGCTGAGCCAATTTCAACCGCGCCTCATTCATCGCGGGGTTGAGATTGAGAATTAGGGTCAGATATTCGATGTTTTTATCGGGGCGATCCCGGCTTTCATTCTCCGACACGATAGTCTGATAAAACTGGATGGCTCGATCGGGCGCGCCGGTTTGTTCGTAAAGGGTTGCTGTTTTGCGCAGGAAGTTTTCATTGCGCGGCTCTTTTTGAAGGAGATGCTGTTCATAAATTTCAATGGCTCTTGCGTAGTTTTCCGAAGCGGCAAAACCATCCGCCGCGCATTGAAACTCTTTTACCGCGCCGACATTATTGCCCAGTTCTTCCATCGCTTGCGCAAGGAAGAAGCGCGCTTCATGGTTATCAGACCAGACATCAATGGACTGAGATGCCAGATTCTGCGCCTTTTCGATTTGGCGTTCTTGAAACGCCTGACGGGCTTCTTCCAAAAAATTATCGGACATGTTGCGGATGGAATCGGCGTCAATGGGGAGATCCAAGAGTTTGGCAAGGCTGAACGCGGCTTTGAGTTCTGACTGGTCTGTATGGAGGGCGTAAAATTCAACAAGCGATCCGCCTTCGAACCCTTTGCAGCCTTTCATACTGCAGCGAAATGTTTTTTTCTTAAGGTCAATAATTAATGAGCGAAACGCCTTTTCTTTATGAATGGGACAAAAGCATTTGAGAGTTGTGCCAATAATCTGAACTTTTTCCGGCGCATAATTGATTTTCTCAATTAGTTGCTGAGGATCTATCTTTTCGTTAATCTGATCTATGATAACGTTTTGGGATAATTTACCCATAAAAGGTTTTTTTTGTCCTTAACTTATTAATCCCCTGCTACAAAAACACAACCTTGTTTGTCTATATTTTTTTACATAAATTTCAATCGCAGGGTAAAAGCATTATATCTTGTATATTTTGATGTTATCAATCATAAGTTTGCCCACAGTGGCAAGGTTGTCGCGTATGGAAATGGTGTTCAGGCTGGATGGACAGCTCGCCAGTTTTTCGCCATTTGCCACCAGTTCGCCATTCACATAGCCATCAACCGTGCCGTCAAAGAGGTTGACGATATATTTCATGTGGCACCAATCGCCCCAGTTGTAATTGACCGCTTTGCCTTGAACTCGCAGGGACGGCTGAGTTTTTTGTTTGCCCGAATCAATATATTGGACAACAGTATGCACGGAGTAGCGGTAGTCTTCGTCTTTTTCCACGTAGAATCCGAGCAGGTATTTATTCTTATGGTCGCAACGGAAATCGAATTCAACTCCAACAACGCCTTCCGTATCGGGGAAGCGACAGCTGTAGAAGGCGCTGCCGGCTCCTTTTTCCTTATTAAACACGATGCATTTTTGTGAATTGGGCGCGGGGGATTCGTTGCTGACAACAAGGGAAGCGTAGTTATAATCGCCTTTCCAGTTGTTGGGTTTCTTCCCGATTTCCTCGCCATCAAAATCTTGTTGGAAAACAAGATTTATATCGGAGTGGGTATCTTCGGAGGCAATCTGAGCGGGCGTCGGCTCGGCAACTGGCGGGGGGGTAACGGCTGCTGTGACAGGCGGCGGGGTTGGGGCAGGCGTTGGCGCTTGTGGTTTGGGCGGTTCGGCAAGGGGCGCTTCAACGCGGGCTGTTGTTTCTACGACTTCTGGTTTAGCTTCGACTTTGGGCTCTGGGGCTTTTTCTTCTTTGGGCGTTTCCGGAGCAGCAATAATGCTGGATAGGTCAAGGTCTATTTTGCCAAAAACGAGTTCTTCTTTTTCTGGGGCTTTTGTTGTTTCTCCGAAGGCTTTGACAGGTTCGATGGTTTCCGCAATAGCCGGTTTTTCTTCAAAGGCGGGCGCCGTGTCTTCAACTTTCAATCCGCCTGAAAGAATGTCTTCGATATCTTCTGTGTTGGTTTTAACAAGAACCGCTTCTTTCCCAATTGTTTTTGTGTCTATGATGACATCGCTTATATCAGGGATGTCTTCTAAAACGATTGGTTGTTCAGAGGCAACACTGGCGGTTGCCACAGGCTCAACTTGCGGCAGTTCAATTTCCGGAACGGGGATTTCTTCCTCTTCTGGGAAGATTTCAGCTTTTGCAGGCGCGGGTTTTTCAATAATGGGCGGGGGCGGCGGCGCAAAAACGGTTTTTGCCGGAGTTTTTTTGGAGGGTTTGGCGTGAGGCGCTTCGGGTTGGAAGACGTCGGGCTTGGCTTTTGATGCAGCAGGGCGCACCATCTCCGCGGCGGTTGGCGGGATGCCGGCGGTTTTATCTTCAAGAGCTGCGGGCGCTTTGCCTTCCTGAAGTTCAATCAAGGGTTTAAGAGTCAGTTCTTGCACCTGACGCAAAAGTTCTTTGTCATGTTTTCTGGATTTCATACCAAAAAAGATGATAATGACAAGAATGACAACAAAGAGCGCTAAGAGTCCGTAGATCATGAATTGCGTCTTTTTTTCTTGTTTCTTTTTGGTTTCTTCAATCTGCCGCATGGCGCTTTCAATACGTCCGATGGCTGTCCCAGCTTCTTTGCCGTCCAGAGAGTCGGGTCTGGCAAGACCGTGGACAATATTCCACTGTGCGATTGCGCCTTGGTAGTTTTTATCTTTTTCCATCTGTTCGGCTGTCTGCCGGGCGCGTTTGATTTTTTCCGCATTTTCCGCTTCGAGTTCGGCTTGCCCTTCCCATTTGATATTCTTTTCGAGGTTATCGAGTGATTTTGTCATGAGCTCGATGCGGGCGTTACCGGGATCTACAACAGCCAGTTCGGCGATGAATTTGCGTGCTTCGGTATAGTTGCCTTGATCGCGCGCTTTGCTGGCTTTGCTAATCAGGTCTGCTATGTCGAGTTTGCGTTTTGCTTCTTCTTCCGCCTGTTCGCGGATGCTTTTCACGATATCTTTTTGTGTGTTTGTGAGTTCGTTGATTTTCTTTTTCAATTCGAGGATTTCGTTGGCATACACATTGCCTTCCTGCAAAGATGTTTGCGCCATAAAAACGTTTGTGACTTCTTGTTTTTGGTCATCGGAAAGTTCCTGCCACGCCTTGCTTTGAATAATGTTGGCGGGAATAACGGGCTTGGGCGCTTCTGAGGGTGAGATTGCGGAAATGATAGCCGCATATTCCGGCGCGGTTTCTTTCGATGCCACCTCGATGGCTTTGGCGTTGATATAACCGTCGGCTTTAATGTTTTTTGCCAGCGTTTCGGCTTCATCGCGGTTATTAAAGGTTCCGATATACACCCTATGTTTGCCGTTGAATGCCGCAACTTCAATGAGGGTGTAACCATCGGACTCAAGGGTTGTTTTCATATTGTTGGCTGATGCAGGATCGGGGAATTCATCGGCAAGAACTCTGAAGGCTGTTTTTGCGGCTTCGGCGCTTTGCTGCTTAGCTTCTGTAGCTTTTGCGCCGGTGAGTGTGACGATGCTTTGAGGATTCAAACCTTCCTCTTCAAGGAATTGTTTTTGTTTTTTAGCTTCATCTTCAGAATAAAAAGATCCCACAAGGACGTCAAAGTTAGCGCCGTTCGGGGCGATTTCGACAGGGAAATAACCCCATGACAAAAGTTGGTTTTGCAGATTTTTTGCTTTTGCGTCATCGAGCGATTGCCCGATAAGGATTCGATAAATCGTTTCGGGAACAACCGGCGCGGCGGGAGCGACGGGAGGGGCGACTGCTCCTGTAGAGGGACGCCCCGGGGCAGCCGTTGGCGCGGCTGCGGCAACTGCGGCGGGGTTTACGATGAAATCATCAAAATAACAAAAATAATACCATTCCCCCAAACCGGCAGCGCCGGATGTAAAAGAGGCGTCTTCAACTTCGAGGTATTTATGCCCGGCAAGGCTCAAAGAGAGTTTGTTGCCAACCGCAGCAAAGGTCATAATTTTGGCGTCATCGGAAGAAGCGCCCCCTTCCATTTTGGGGATATTCACGCCAGAGTCCCCGTGTTTTGCTCTTGCAAGGGCTGTTCGTTTGCCTTTGAGGACTTTATCTATGGTTAGAAATCTTTGCCCTTGATATGTTTCGAGGGTGCCTTCGTAATGATTATCTTTATCCTGCCAGCGCGCAACAAGAAGAACTTTGCCATTTTCTTGGGTAATCCAGATATTTGCCTGAACGGTGTAATCTTTCCATGCATCCGAACCCGGCGCAGCGACGATAGCGTAGGAAAAACCGGTAGGGTTGAGAAGGTCATCGCCATTGCCGGTTGTGAACTGTCCATCTTTTAAATACCAGAAACCCGACTCGGGCGCATCAACGATTGTCCATCCCGGCGGACGTGTTCCATCTTTTCCGGTGAACGTATCTGTGAACAAGGCTTTTTGCTGGGCGCAGATAAATCCTGAGATGAAGAAAAGGAAAACAGCCCACCCTACCATTATTTTCATTCTCATCGAAGATACCCCTTTCAAAGGTATTAAAATTATTAACTCTTCGTCAAACTGCCCTTAAAAAGCAAATCACTACATCTTTTTTTCTTTCCATTCCATCCCATTTTTCAATAAAAATCGTAATCAAATGTTTTGCGTTACGTCAAGCATGAAATGGATTTAATTGGTCACATTAAATGATTATATATTTCCAGCATCTGTCTGGCTGTTTTTTCCCAAGAAAATCTGGCGGTGTTGCTTTTGCCGCGTTCAATGAGTTCCGCTCGCAGTTTTTTATCATATACCGCGTTCCAAAGGGCTTCCGCCATAACTTTTTCATCATCCGGGTCAACAAGTAGAGCGGAATCTCCGCTTATTTCCGGCAGGGAATCGTTTTGGGAAGCCACAACCGGCGTTCCCTGAGCCTGCGCCTCCAACACCGGGAAACCAAAGCCTTCCAGTTTGGTGGCAAAAAAGAGAAGCAACGCATGATGATAAAGGGCGCGTTTTTCCGCCTGATTGACCGGTTCCAGAATTCTTATATGAGGTTGGAGTTTTTTTTGTCTGATGATTTGGGTTATATCGGTAATAAATCTGTCTTTTGTAAGAACCATCACAAAACCTATGTCCCGGCTTTCCTCCCCCATTTTCAGGAAAAGGTCAAACGCCCGCAACATAGCGGGGACGTTTTTATTGGGGCGGGTGCTGCCTACAAAAAGGATATATCGCTCCGGCAGAGAATATCGTTTTCTGAGCGCATCCATAATATCGGGGTCTGGGCTTTCGGCGGCGTCCGGTTCGACGCCGGAGTGAACGACGATTGTTTTTTCGGCGAGGGCGGGCATGAGATTGGAAAGGGCGTCTTTGGTGGAATGGCTAACGGCGATAAGCCAGTTGGCGCGCTGGAATGTATACGGATACATCCAGCGGTAAAAGATTTCATACAAGGCGCTTATGGGAAAAGGTCTTTTGCCGCCTGTCCATTCTTTCATGAGCAGGGGTTGCAGGTCATGGACCGTGACCAGCAGTTTGCCTTTATAAAATACGGGAAATACAGGGAATAGACTGTGCAGAAAATCCGGGCGGATTTTGCGCAGGGCGCGGTGCAGCCAGAAAATGGTTTTAGTGGATAAGGGCGGCGCGCCATACCTTATAATATGGAAGTTCTCTCTCAAATTAATGGGACGGGTATAATCGGGTTGAATAAAACAGAAGTATTCATTGGTCTTATCCTGAAGGGCGAGGGCTTCTAAAAGTCTTTCGCTATAGGCTCCGATGCCGCTGTATTGGCGGGTCAGATATCGCGCATCTATCGCAATTTTCATCAGGCGTCACCGTTTTGGTTGTTCATTCGAATCAATGGTATTTCCCATAATACGTTCCATTGTTTCAACCATATTCTTCCATGTGGCGTTTCGGGCGCGTTCCACCCCCTTTCGAATGCGCTCTTCATTGTCGGATTCAAGGAGCTGCGCCGTTTTTTCGATAAAATCATCCGGCGAGGAGGCGATAGTCACTTCATTTGAAAAGAAACGAATGACGTCCGGTATGGCGGTGGAAACCACCACACATCCTGCGGCGAGGTATTCGAGTGTTTTGACTGGATTGATGGCAAGGACGGCTTTGGTCAGTTTGAAAGGGAGCAAGGCGATTTTACAATGATGCAAGTAAGCGGGCAGCTGGCTGTGTTTTTTCAATCCGAGATAATGGATGTTGGGGAGCGCGGGGAGGTCGTCCAGATGGCGGTGGACGGGTCCGATAAGGACGAGGGATGCCTTAGGGAATCTTTTGGCGAGTCCGCTAAGGATGCCAGCATCTATGCGTTCGGAAAGGGTTCCCGTATATCCTATGATGGGACGGGGCAGAGCGCGGATATCTTCGGGTTCCGGCAATGGAGAATCCGCGGCGGGTTTTTGAAACTTTTCAAAATCTACGCCGCAGGGAACAAAGGTCGCTTCTTTGCACATATCCTTTTTTTGTTCATAGAGCGCCCATGTGCCGGTCAGGACGACATCGGCGCGTTTCAAAAGTCTTTTCTCCATCTCATCCGCGCCTGCGGGCGCCCAAGAGAATGCGATAAAATCATCAATAATATCATAGATGACTTTTGAAACGGGAAGGCGGTCCCCCAGATATTCCACAAAGGGTGTGTTAGTAAAGAAATCAATTTGCTTTACGTTCGCGAGCGCCGCGTGCAGCTCCGCAAGAATCAACAGGCAATTCAGGCGATATATCCATTTGAATTTATAATGCCCCGGGAAAATCAGCGGGGAAAAAACAAGAAGTCCCTTTCCTGTTTTTATGTATTCTTTATACTTCCACGCAGGATAGCGCAGTATAGGTTCGTGCGCCTGCAATGGGCTGACGTAAAGGACGGGGCGTTTTTGGGCGAAACCCATTGCTTCTTCCTGCGGACGCTGCCATACGCCGCACCATGCCACTTGAGAAAAGAGAACGAGTAAACTTTCATCTTTTTTACGTTTTGGGGCAATCTTTAAAATCAGGTTGGCGCAAATAAGCCAGAGGATTCGGACGCAAAGAAAGAAGATACCTGAAAGAGCTGCAAACAAAAAACGGAAAATTTGTGTTATTTTTTGCATGGGATATTTTATTTTAAATCTTCGGTAATGGTTGAGCGAGTCAATAGATGTAATTGTGCCGTTTGGCAATTTCGGCTTTTTTTTCTTGAAAGATGGAGACCCACTCGGAGCTGCCTTCGGGTATGTCGCGTTTGATGGATTTAATCATCTTAACAACTTCTTCGTCAATTTTATCTTCCATTTTCAAGTCCATCATCATGATGTGGGCGATGACGTTATTGAGTTTTTTCTTGCGGTTATAATACCCGACGAGTTTCTTATTGAGAAGCGTTTGAGCAATCTGATTGGATAAAAATTCAATTCGTTCCTCTGATAAACGCACGAAGCCACCTCCTTGATTAGGGATGGCTGGTCAGAAAACCAGCCCGCGTTCTTTGGCGATTTGTTTTTTTGCCTTGCGTAAAAGTTCTGCGAAATCAATATCGTCCCTGTAGATTCTTTTCAGGTGTTGTTGCAAAATTTTGCGCGCCTCCTCTTCAATTTCATCTTCGCGCTGGAGGTCGAGAAGGATGGCGTTTTTGATTTCATGGAGGATGGCGGATTCATCGCCTCGAATAAGGACATCGGCATCCGCTTTCATTCCCTGAAGAATTTTGTTGGCAAGGTCGTCAATCTTTTCAGGTTTCAAACGCATAAAAAATCCCTTTTATTTTGTCTTATCATCTAAAATTGCGATAAATCATTATGCCTTGAAAATGGTCTATTCAAGACATTTTTGGCATGAAAGCAATATTTATGAGGTTGGGCGCGTCGTCATTTTTCAGAGTATTCCGCCAGAATTTTGCAGGCGGCGTCTATTAATTTATCCGCGGTGTTCACCTCGCGTCTCAATTGATTGCACATCATGCTGAACACTAAAATCTCGCCGTCCGCGTTTTTAACATATCCGGAGAGGCATCTGGTATAAGCGATATATCCCGCTTTTGCGCGGACGTTTCGATAAAGCGGCGGTTGGCTCATCCGATATTTCAGCTCGCCGTCCACGCCGCCGAAGGAAAGGCTTTCGTAATATGTTTTTCGCAGCGTTTCTTTGTTATACATATACCGCAAAATAGCGCAGGTTTGACGGGGCTGAACAAAATCTCTGCGGGAAAGTCCGCAGCCATCCTCCATGACCAGTTTTTCGGCGTTGGGCGCTCCGATTTTTTTAAGCCATGCTTTGACGGCATCCGCGCCCGATTTAAAATCGCCCTGACCTTTGACCCGCCTGCCTATTGTTCGCAATAAATGATCCGCAAAAAAGTTGTGGCTTATTTTATTGACCAGCGGCAAGAAGTCGGAAAGCGGCGGAGACTGGTGAACGGCAATCAGTATTTTTTCAGAAGCGGGCGTCTTGTCTATGGATGCCGCATCAGGCAAATCGCGAATGTTCCTCGCCTTTCCCGCCACAGCTATTCCTTCTCGCTGGAGCGCCTCTTTCAACAAAAAGGCTGTATAACAGGCTCCATCCCAGACGGAGCCGCGCTGTGTGAAGGGTTTTGCATCAAGCGCCACCGTTCCGGCAAATCGGATGACGTTGCTGTCTGTTCCGCGCCAGACAATATCTCCTGTGGAGCCGGAACCGGGTTCTTTGGTGATGACTTCGTTTATGACTGTAACATATTGAGTGCCGGGGTTTAAGGTGAGGAGCGCCTTATCGCCGACTTTTTTGCCGGGGGCAAGGGTGAAGCGGAAGCAATTTTCTTCAATGGCAAGCCCGCTGGAGCCGGCGGAATACCAGTAAGGGATGTCATCAATTTCCCACGCGTCGCAGTAATATTCGTCAGTGAAATAACGTCCATCGCCGATGATATTTCCTTCCACTGATTGAATGCCTTTCTTCTTGAGTTCCTCCGCCCATGATTTGAGGAGGGCGGCGCTGCCATTCCAATCTTTTATGTGCCACGAGCCGAGCGATGGGTCGCCTGAGCCGGTGATGAGGAGATGCCCTTTAAGGCTGCCGTTTTCTCCGATTGAACCGATGGCTTCGAGGCGGGTTTCGTAACGGAAGTTTTCGCCAAGGATATCGAGAGCGGCGGCGCCGGAATAGATTTTCATGTTGGAGGCGGGCAGCATCCACTTATTGCCGTTATAGTCATAGAGTGTTTCGCCATCAAGTTTCTGGACGCACACCCCCCAGAGGGAATCGGCAAATTCCGGCACATCGAAGACATTATCCAGACTTTGCTTAATTGAGGATCTTTGGCTCTGCGGTTGTTTATTGCGGGCAGCTGGGGCGGATTTTTTTGCATCGGCGCCGCTTATTTCAATGATAAAGAGTATCAACAATATATTCGTCAGAATCAGAGCCGGATATTTTTTCATTTTGCTTTGCCTTTCTAAATAATTGATTGATGAGTGTCATAATAGATGAAATCAGGAAGTCCAGAATATTCATAAAATCCGATTTATTGCGAGCCTTATGCCCATCAAATCATCTTGACCATAGGGCGCAAAGATTGAAAATCTACTTTATTCATAATTGCACAAAGTTGAGAGATTCATGAATTATTTATTTCGCAATACGTGGGTTGAGATTGACTTAGAGCAATTGAAGAGAAATATCGAGGCGCTTCGGGATTATACAGACGGCAAGGTCAAACTCGCGCCGGTTATCAAAGCGGACGCATACGGTCATGGAGCGGTTATCATTGCGCGAGAACTGGAACCGATGGGCGTTGAATATCTATGCGTTGCCGCGTTATCGGAAGCGCTGGAACTGAGGGAAAATGAGATTTGCGCTCCCCTGTTGGTCATGGGATATACAGAAAACCATTTATTGAAAATCGCCGTTGAACACAATATCACCTTAACAATATTTGAATATGAGCAGGCAGAATTATTATCGCGCACAGCAAGGGAGAGCGGGGTTCCCGCAAAGGCGCACGTCAAGGTGGATACCGGATTTCACCGCTTGGGCAAAGAGCCGACGGACGAATTTGCCGAGGAAATTCTTCGCATGAGCCGTCTGCCGCATCTTTGCCTTGAAGGGATTTTTTCCCACTTGCGGCTTGCGGACACAACGGAAGACGCGGCTCAGTTCAAATCGCTCTCTGTTTTTATCGCGACATTAAAAAATTTGGGCGTTCATTTCAAATACGCGCACATTTCTGACAGCATAGCGGCGGTCAAATATAAAGAGTATGCGTTGGATTTCATTCGCCCGGGCGCAATCATATATGGATACATTCCCCAATATCAGGCAGGCATGATTGACGTGAAGCCCATCATGACTTTCAAAACAAAGATCACGCGCATTCAGAAATTGAAAAAAGGCGAGGGCGTGGGTTATGATGATAAATTCAAAGCAGGCGATAACACGGTTATTGGGACTCTTGCCGCCGGTTATGCGGACGGTTATCCCCGCTCTTTGAGCGGCAAGTCGGAGATTTTTATTCGGGGGAAACGCGCAAAATCTATCGGGTTGATTGCCATGGATCAGATGATAGCGGATGTTTCTGATATTCCCGATGCGCGGGCGGGAGATGAGGCGATTCTTTGGGGAGCGCAGGCGGGCGCTCCAAGCGTGCAAGAACTGGCAGGACTGGCAAATACCAACAAAAACAACATCATCTCCGGCATCTCGCGCCGCGTCCCGCGGGTTTATATGAAGGGCGGCGCTGTTGTAAAAATTTTGGATTATATGAGAATGCATCAAGGAGGCTTGAATGAATAACGAAACGCTCAAAGAAATGACGCGCCAAATCATGCCTTGGCTGATTGAGATAAGGCGGGATTTTCATATGCATCCGGAACTGGGCAGAAGGGAATTTCGCACGCAAGAAAAAATTATGCAGTATTTGAACGAAATGGGCATCGAGCATTATAAAATCGCCGGGACCGGGTTGGTTGGAATGATAGAGGGCAAAGAAGGCGGGAATGTGGTGGCGCTCCGCGCCGATATTGACGCCCTGCCGATGCAGGAAAAAAATGAGGTTTCTTATAAATCGCAAAACGACGGCGTGATGCACGCCTGCGGTCACGACGCCCACACGACCATCCTTTTAGGAGCCGCAAAAATTCTTAACGGGATGAGAAAACAATTCTGCGGGAAGGTGAAATTATTTTTTCAGCCGGACGAAGAAGGCAGCGGCGGCGCAGAGGTCATGGTCAAAGAGGGGTGCATGGACAACCCAACAGTTGATTATGTGCTGGGGCTTCATGTAATGGGTTATCTGCAAACGGGGCAAATTGAGATTCGTTATGGAAAACTCAACGCCTCCGCCGACTCGGTACAAATAATCGTGCGCGGCAAATCGGCGCACGGGGCGTATCCGGAAAAGGGCGCGGACGCTATCGTTGCGGCGGCGCATATCATCACGGCGCTTCAAACGCTTGTGAGCCGCAACATTTCCCCGCTGAATCCGGTTGCTTTGAGTTTTGGCAAAATATCCGGCGGAACGGCGGGCAATGCGCTTGCCGAGGAAGTCGCTATCGGCGGCACGCTGCGGACGCTTGACCCTGAGACTCGGCTTTATTGTAAAAACCGTTTGGAGGAGATTGCCGAAAAGACCGCCGCCGCATTAGGCGCTTGCGTAGATGTGCGGGTTTATTTTGGATACAAGGCTCTAATCAATAATGACGAGATTGTGAGGGTTATTGAGCAAACCGGCGCGGAGATGCTGGGCAAAGAAAATGTTGTTTACAAGGAATTTCCAAGCCTTGGCGCCGAGGATTTTTCATATTTTTTGGATAAGGCAAAGGGCGCGTTTTATCATCTTGGATGCGGCAATAAATCAAAAAATATAACGGCGATGATTCATAATTCATCGTTCGATATTGACGAGGATTGCCTTGGCGTGGGCGTTCAAATGCAGGCGGCAAATGCCTTAAAGCTTTTAAGCCGTAAAAAGAATCAGGAATAACAATGAAGCCGTTAGAACTCATTTTTTCCAATGCAAAAAAATACACCTCCTCGCTTGTGATAACAGCGCTGAGCATGATGGCGCTTGTGATTGTGCAGCTATTGGTTCCGTGGATTATCAAGATTTTGATTCAGATGATTTCTGCGCAGGACGCGGGCATACAAACGATGCGCAAGATTGGCGTTTTGGCGCTGATTGTTTTTTGCGTTTATCTGGCGCGCAGCGTGCTTCAGTATTTGCGGTTGTATCAATCGCACATAGCGGGATGGGGCGTTGTTGCGGATGTCCGCAAATATATTTACAACCATTTGCAGCGTCTTTCGCTGCGGTTCTACCATGATAAACAGGTCGGGCAGCTGATGGCAAATGTCATCAACGACACCGACCTTTTTGAGCAGTTAATCGCCCATGCCATACCGGATGTGATTGTGAATGCGGGGACATTTGTCGGCGTGACGCTTGTCCTTTTTTTTCTCAACTGGAAGTTGGCGCTCTTGAGCATGATTCCGATTCCGCTGGTTTTGCTTTCGATGAAATTCTATGCGCGATATGTCCGTCCCGCATTTCGCAAGCGTCAAAAGGAATGGGGAGATTTGAGCGCGATACTCAACGACAATCTTTCCGGCATCCGCGAAATCAAGGCGTTTACGCGCGAGCCGCACGAATCCGAGCGCGTCCACTTGCGGATAGAAAATTACCGCAAATCGCTTTTGAAGGCTTTGCGCTTGATGGCGACTTTTCATCCTTTTGTTGAGTTTTCATCTTCCATCGGGACGTTGATTGTGATTTTCTTTGGGGGGCGGCTGGCTTTGACGGGACAGCTGCCTGTGGCTGATTTGATTGCGTTTTTTTTATATCTTGAGATTTTTTATTCGCCGGTGCGGAATTTGAGCGGAGCATGGGAATCCGTGCAGAGCGCCATGGCGGGCGCGGATCGTGTGGCGGATTTGTTGATGGAGGCAGAAGAGCCGCATAATGTTCCCAATGCTGTTCCAATTGTCGGCAGGGCGCGGGGGGATATTTCGTTTTGCCATGTATGTTTCGAGTATAACGCAGGCATCCCGGTGCTGGAAGATATCAATCTTGATATTCCCGCCAAGAGCGTTGCGGCGCTTGTGGGTCCCTCGGGCGTGGGGAAATCAACGCTGGCAGGACTCGTGCCGCGTTTTTATGACGTGACAAACGGGGCAATCCGTTTGGACGGTCGGGATTTGCGCGAATACACTCTGGATAGTCTGCGCCGCCAGATAAGCATTGTCCTGCAGGATGTGTTCCTTTTTTATGGGAGCGTGCGCGATAATATCCTTTTTGGGCGACCGGGAGCAAACGATGAGGAGATGATCGCCGCGGCGCGCGCCGCCAATGCCCACGATTTCATCATGCGCCTGCCTGACGGCTATAATACCATAATTGGGGAACGGGGTGTGCGGCTTTCCGGCGGACAAAAGCAAAGGCTTTCAATTGCGCGAGCGGTTTTGAAAAATGCGCCCATCCTTATCCTTGACGAAGCCACATCCGCCGTGGACACGGAAACGGAGATTCTGATTCAAGAGGCGATAGAAAACCTTATCAAAGGGAGGACGACTATCATCATTGCCCACCGTCTTTCGACTGTCCGCCGAGCAGATAATATCATTGTTCTGGAAGATAAATCCGTGCGCGAGACAGGCACTCATGAACAACTGATGAGCATAAACGGTCTTTACAGCCGGCTCTATAACATGCAGAGGCTTTGGGAACCTAATGGCGAAAATATTTCGCCGTTATTGAACGTCTGACGGACAAGGAATCGCGCGGCGCCCCCGCAAAGAAGTCTTGATGTCAAATGGCAAATCATGCTTGACGCGCAGACGCTTGTGTGAGGTAATTAAAACATATTAACAGAGAGGAGTAAAAAAATCTATGGCGCAAAAGGTGATTGTATATTCTACGGCGACGTGCCCTTATTGTATCATGGTTAAAAATTTTCTAACGGAGCAAAAAATTCCTTTCGAAAATATTGACGTGGGCAAGGATCGCGAAGCGGCAAAAGCCATGATTGAAAAATCGGGGCAGATGGGCGTGCCTGTGGTTGATATAGACGGCACCATTATTATCGGATTTAATAAACCCGAAATTATTAAGGCGCTGGGGATTTAATAATGTATGACTTAATCATTATCGGGGCGGGTCCAGCCGGCATCACGGCTGCTATTTATGCCGCTCGAAAGCGAATGAATTTCATGATGGTCTCCAAAGACATCGGCGGGCAGACCGCTTTGAGCGGGGATGTGGAGAATTATCTGGGTTACCAGTTCATCACCGGTCCAGACCTTGCCGTCAAATTCAAAGAGCATCTTGATAAATTCAATGTGGAGCTGAAGGTTGGCGAAGCGGCGACGCTTGTTCAAAAAGATGGAGAGATTATAAAGGTTCAAACCGATAAAGGCTCATACGAGGCTCGGACGGCAATTGTGGCATCGGGGCGGATTCCGCGCCGGCTGGGCGCGGAGGGCGAAATGCAATTCATCAATCGCGGCGTGACATACTGCGCCACGTGCGACGGTCCGCTTTTTGCCGACATGGATGTGGCGGTGGTCGGGGGCGGAAATTCGGGACTCGACGCCGTTCTTCAACTTGTGAACATCGCCGCCAAAATCCACCTTATTGAAGCGGCTCCTTCGTTGAAAGCGGATCCAGTCATGGTGGAAAAGGCGCGGCAAAGCGGCAAGACGGAAATTTACACAGAAACAAAAATCGTTTCTATTTATGGCGACACGTTTGTGAAAGGAATCAAGGCGCAGCGCGGCGCGGAATCTTTTGACATTCCGGTTCAGGGTGTTTTTATCGAAATAGGCTCCATGCCCGTGAGCGAGATTGTGCCGGCTGCGGCGAAAAATCCATTTGGCGAAATAATTGTAGATCCCAAATGCCGCACCAACATACCTGCCATTTTTGCGGCGGGAGATGTGACGGACGTTCCCGCCAAGCAGATTATTGTGGCATGCGGGGAGGGTTGTAAGGCGTTGCTCACGGCTTTTGAGTATTTAAGCACAAAATGAAAAGGGGGGCGAGCAATGGGACGCAAATATAAGTGCGGATGGTGCGGATGGATTTATGATCCAAGCCGCGGCGACCCCTCGCACGGAGTCGCGCCCGGCACGCCTTTTGAAGAGCTTCCCGACGATTGGCGATGCCCGGCATGCAACGCCCCGAAAGAGGAGTTTATTTTACTGGATATGGAAGGAGTAAAAGGATTATGACATACTTTAATGCCCAAGAAATCCTGAAATTTGCGGTGCGTATCGAAGAAAGCGGCGAGGAGTTTTACAGTCAAGCGGCGGCTCTTGCGGAATCCGGCGAGGCGAAGCAGATTTTCCAATACCTTGCCGGGCAGGAACGCGAACACAAGGCTACATTTGAGAGTATGGCAGCCGAGGCAAACGCCGCATCCGCCCAGATGAGTTTCTCCGGCGATTATCAGGCTTATCTGGAGGCATATCTGGATAACATCCTTTTCCCTGTGGATACGATATCATCAAGAGTCACCGCGCTGAATGATATATTGAACGTGCTCAACTTTGGAATCAAAAGCGAGCTTGATTCGATTTTATTTTACCACGAATCAAAACGGATGCTCCCCGCATCCCAACATGATGTGATTGACAAAATCATCGAGGAGGAGCGCCGTCATTTCATCAAACTCCTCGAGTTAAAAAAAATCCACAAAGGTTAAGCTAATGCCCTTTCAAAACCGTCCGGAGTATTCGCCTATCTGACATTGGTTTAATCTATATAAACGGCGGAGGTGCATTTTCCGCCAATAAATATCCATTTGGTTTCATATCGCCCAGCCATCCGATAAAATTTCCGCTATTCGCCCGCAACGCCCTATCCAAAATTGCAGAATGCCAGTCGTATTTCTTGACATGGAAACTATGGGTATTTAACATCCCGTTCATAATTATTTCGGGAGAAAAAAGTATGTTAAAAAAAGTCCCGTTTCTTTTATTTGCGTTGGCTGGATTTATCATTTGCGGTTGCGGCACCAAGCCGCAAGAGGCGGCGCCGGTTGCCGATATTATCGTGGAGACAATCAAACCCTCGGCGGCTGAGTTTCGCGAGTCATTCACAGAACAAGCCGTGACTCGGCTCAGCAAAACATATACTGTGACAATGCCCATGGAGGGGCGCATCGGGCGTATTGAACTGGAACTGGGAAGCGCCGTCAAAGCGGGGCAAAAAATTGCAACACTCGACCGTGCGCCTTTAGAACTCGCCGTCGCCGAAATCGGCGCAACGGTGGCAGAGCTGGAATCTGCCATCGAATTGAGCCGCCACAAAAAACTTGAGGAGTCCGTGTTGGCAAGCGGGCGCAAGGCTATTGCAAACGCTGAGCAGGCGCTCAAAGCCGCAGACGCGCAGGTTGCCGCCGAAAAAACCCTTTATGACCGTTATGCCAAACAGGTCAAAAACAACCTTGACCTTGTTCATACAAGCGTTCTGCCGCCGGGCAAATTGGAAGAATCTGAGATGAATGCGAATAGCGCTTTGATTGAATTGCGCAAGCGGGAATTTTCACGCGCTATTCTTGCCGCTATTTATGAGGCATATAAACTTGTTCCTGAAATAATGGAAGACAGAATGGAACACAAATCGCTTGAAACTGCTGTCCTAACTAAAAAACTTGAACAGGCAAAGGCGCGTCTGGCGCAGGCGCAAAATAAGCTTAAATATGTCGAAATCCTTTCGCCCGCCGATGGCATTGTCCTTGAGATATTCAAGCATGGGGATGGTTATCTCCCCGCCGGCTCTGCGCTTTTTGTGATTGGCAATCTGAATGATTTAGAGGGCGAGGCTGAAATATTGACATCTCTTGTCCCGCGCATTGGAGTTGGGACTGAGGTGGTTATTGATGTGCCTTCTTACCCCAAACCCATAAATGGCAAGGTGATTCGCATCGAGCCTGTCGGTTTCCAAAAAGCCTCTCCTTCCGGCGCTGTGGAACAAAGAGTCAAAGTTATTTTTTCTCTCGAAACAAAACCCGACGGGCTTGGTGTTCAATATGGGATAACCGCTCATTTTCATACCGGTTCCCGCGCAAGCGCGTTTGCCATACCAACCAAGGCGATTTATCGCGAGCCAAACGGCGCAGCGTTTGTTTATGCTGTCAGGAATAACGCGCTGGCTAAACAATCCGTGCAAATTCATCATGCGGAAGGCGATAAGACATTCGTCAATGGGGTGACAGCCGGCGACCTGCTGGCTCTTGAATTGCCGGGTGTTGTGTTTCAGGATGGGATGAAGGTTAAAATCAAAAAGTAGGCGATTCTTCAAGCCTCTTCATTGTACGGTTCAACCACAATCGAGCCGCCTTCAAGGCGAAGGACTTTGACTTTTGTTCCGGCTTGGATATATCCGCCCTGTGAAATGGCATCCATCCGCGCTCCGTCAATACGAACAATCCCTGAAGGTCTCAGCACGGATTCCGCAAATCCAGTCCGTCCGATGGCAAAGGATAAATCCACCGACGCCACATGCCCTTTGGATGAGCTCATCTCAGTTTGAAGCGACAAATTCCGCCAGAGCCTTGTCTCCGGTAGAAACCTTACGATAAGCGCCATAGATAACGTCCCTAACACCAGAGACACAGCCAGCGTGGCAAGCGGCGGCAAAAGACGCCATGCGCTGATGCTGAATCCAGCCGGCGGCATGCGAAACATCGCCAGAAAAATGGAGACGATAATCAACCCGATGCCCAAGAAACCAGCAAGCCCAAAACCGGGAATAACAAAAATTTCCAGAGCCAGCAACCCGAGTCCGATGAAAAACAAAATAATCTCAAGCCAGTTTGCCATCTGGGCGATGTGATTGCCCCAGAAAAATAGAACCAGCGCGATTCCTCCGACCAGCCCGCCGCCTCCAAAGCCCGGCGTTTTGAATTCGATGACCAGCCCTAAAATACCTATGAGCAGAAAAATCCAAGAATACATCGGATTGGAGATAAAACGTGCAAATTTTTCCGTTGCCGTTAGGACTGCTTTTTGGCAACCGGAAGGGCTGACTCCAATTTTTTCGACGAACTCTTCAAAGTTTTCACAGACGCCCGCCACAAATTTTTCTTTGAGGGCGACATCATCAGTCAAGGTGAGGGGTCGTCCTTTTTCCTGCAATCCCTTGAGACCGTAATTCGGGTCAACGAATGCTTGGGCGATATCTTCATTATGCCCTTTGCGTCGGGCGGTGGAGCGGAATTCGCCGGAGACGTAGCTGATTAATTTGCCTTTTGGGACAGACAATTCATTCTCGTCGGAGGAAGCGCCTAACATGAAAGGTTGGGCGGCGCCGATGACGCCTCCGCGTTGCATCCAGATCTGGTCGGTGGATAGGGCTATTAAGGCTCCGGCGCTGACGGCTCGGTTGATGTAGGCAACGGTTTTGATTTTGGAATCAACGATGGCGTCGCGAATGAGAAGCGCCGCTTCCACATCGCCCCCGAGTGTGTTGATGTTGAGAATGATGAAATCGGATTTGGCTTTTTCGGCTTTGATAATTCCCCTTTTCACAAAAAAGGGAAGAGCCTTGTCAATCGTTCCCTCAATCGGGATAATCAATGCGCGCTTTTGCGGTTTTTCAGCCAAACCATGAGCCAAATAAATTTCAAGCGCCGCAATCAGAAACATGAATAGATAAACCATTGTTTTATTTTTTGTCTGTATTGTCATATCTCATCTCCATTGAGGGATGCCGCTTGCGACTTCATGAATGGCAAATTGCAGGTTCTAAACATTTTTTTAAACAACGATTGCCGAGCTGCAAATCTGCGGGGTTGCTGAATACTTTCATATTCATCACCCTTACAATGATAATCTTTTATCTTTAAAAATGGCGCCGACGTCAAGATAAGAATGGTGTGTTTGCGAGCCAAAAAAAGAAATGGAGCGGGAGACGGGACTTGAACCCGCGACGACTAGCTTGGAAGGCTAGTGTTCTACCAACTGAACTACTCCCGCTCAAAACAATTGGATTGTCTCGCAAATGCCGCGCGAGCGTGTCAACCATAAAAAGTTTATGGTTTTACTTTTGGAGAAGGGGGTTTGCCAAAACGGAAACGAACGGTTTTTATGAGAAATGCCGCATTCCCCAGAATATAGCGGCGCCACATGCGCCGAGGTTCGACAATCAGACGAAAGAGCCATTCCAAACCGCATGTGCGCATCCAGCGCGGGGCGCGCGGCGTGACGCCCGCGTAATATTCGAACAAAGCGCCCACGCACCATATAACGGGCGCCGCCAATTCTGAAAGGCGCGCGGCGGCAAATTTTTCCTGAAGCGGCACGCCCATTCCGATAAGGAGAATATCAGGATGAGTTTCTTTGATTTTTTGAACAAGCGCCTCCGCCTCATCTGGTTTGAAATACCCCGAATGGCAGCCAGCAACTTTCATGGCGGGGCAATTTTTTTTCAGATTTTCCGCCGCTTTCTCCGCCACGCCCGCAGCCGAACCGAGAAAATAAATGGATAGGTTTTCCTCCGCGCAGCGCTCGCAGAATGCCTCCAAGAAATCGCCTGCATTCACACGCTCCGGCAAGGGTTGTCCCAAAAATTTGGACGCCCAAACCACCGCTTGACCATCGGCATATACACAATCTGCGGCATCCACAATTCTCGCATAAACATCATCGCGAAAATAAAGATTGATGCAATGGGCGTTGAGATAGACGATGAGCCTCGGCTGTGATTTTTCCCGCGCCCAATGAATCGTTTGCTGAATGAACTCCTCAGTATTAAGGCAATCCATGACGATTCCAAAAGGGCGGGCGGTATTTCGATTATTTTGCCGATTCATACGATGGACGGGAACGGATGATATATGGATTCAAAAAAATTAACCCCCACACCGCCGTGCTCGGGGTATTATTGAGTCACGAGATAGCAGGTGGGCGCCCTCACGACCGCTTTTGAAGAGCCCGGCTGGAGGCGCGAAACCCCAACAGGCGGGACATGTCATACACGGAGGGATATTCGAGCTCCCGAATTGTGACTGTTGGCTCAATAATTTAACCCTCTACACAAGCGTAGCAGGGGTTAATAGCCGAATTCACTTATCAAACAACTGATTAAGTCAATACTTTATCCGCCCTTTTGATGTCAAGTGGAAATATTAATTAAAGGCATGATATTTCCTGATAAAAATACCTTGCATCGCAGGATTAATCCAATTAATAATCAGTCACATTTTTAGGGAGGGCAAACATTAAGACATGAAAGTTAAATTTCAAAATAAAGGCGAACTTCTCTATGCCACACAGGTGGCAAACGGCATTGTGCTTCAGCAAACCAGTCTGCCGATTCTGAGCAACATCCTCATTGAAGCGTCGGGTCAGGAAGTAACATTCATGGGTTGCGACAGCGATTCATCCGTAAAATGTAAAATTAAGGCGGTGGTTGAAGCGGAGGGAAAAATCACGGTGCCCGCCGTGCCGTTTGTGAATCTGGTGCGCGAATTGCCGGAAAACAACTCTTTTGAAGTTCTGTTTGCCCTCAACGAAAACGGCGTTGTTGACGTGACGTCGGGCACCAATGAATACCATTTGCAGACCATGTCGCCGGAAGATTTCCCGGAATGGAAGGCTATAGAGCCGCTTGTTTCTTTTGAGATAACCCAGGAGGTGTTAAAAAAGCTCATCACCAAAACCCTGTTTGCCGTTCCTGATAAAGACCCACGCAAGGTGCTTCTTGGCGCATATCTGACGGTGGATAACAACTTTCCGGATGTTGCGAAAGCTCCCGCAGAGGAAACGTCCTGCCATTTACGCATGGCGGCGACGGATGGGAAAACTCTTGGTTATATGGATGCTATAGGAACAGGGCGCAAGGGTCAGGAATCAATCGGAGTGGTCATCCCTCAAAAAACGTTGGGAGAGGTCCAGAAAGTGCTTATTGGGCAAGGTCTTGTTCAAGTCGGCATTGGCGAGCGCCATATTTATTTCCGCATCAATGATATTGAATTCAAAACGAACAAAATAGACGGCGAATTCCCAAATTATGAATTGGTGCTCCCCAAGGATTTTGAGTATGTTATAACATTGGATAAGACCGCCTTCAGCAAGGCAATTCGTCGAGCGGCTATAGTCACGGAATCCCAAACCAGCGCCGTTACTTTTAAATTTAAACCCGACGAGCTGGAACTGGAAGCCAAAACTTTTGACCTTGGTTCATACAAGGGCAACCTTTATAAGCCGCAAATTGAATACGAAGGCAAGCCGTTCGAACTTTCCATCAATCAGACCTACCTCATGAAGACTCTCAATGTGATGGAAACAGATAAAATCACGATGCATGTCAAATCTCCATCGCACCCGATTATTTTCCGTGAAGAGGATCACCTCGACACTCTCTTTCTTGTCATGCCAATTAAAATGTAATCGTGAAATAGGTTGGGGGAACGGATGTTGAATCTCCAAAAGGGTGGGGGGATTAGGTTATTTGATGTTTGATTTTTCGGGATGGGGCGGCTTAGAATTAAGCCAACCTCCTGAACATCAAAACAAACTTGCCCTTTACTCCCCTTCTCCTCAATATCCCGCATCTTCAATGAGAATCTGGAGAATTTCGAGTTCATCGCCGTCAAACCAGACCTGTTTGCATGATTTGCAATCGTCAACTTCCACAAAATATTGATAGCTGAAAAGACGCCGTATCATGCCAAATCCGCAGAGCGGGCAGTTGTGCAAAGTTTTTTTGCTATGGTGTTTTTCGGCATTTTTAATTCGATTAACGGCTTGAACGTTAATTTGGTTTTCTCGTTTCCAACGACGGGCTTTGCGCAGCAGATAGTCGGAGGGTTTGACCTCTCGGCGGGCGATGATGCGGACGATGCCTGCCTCAGGCACAAGCCTTCCGCCGCATCGCTGGCATTGTTTTATTGGAACTCCCTCATAATGGGAATCTGCAAGATTTTGACCGCAAACGGGGCATTGTCCTTTGGCGGGATTTTTCTTTTGGGAGGCGCGGAAGGTTTCCAATATGGGGGGAAAACTCCGCGCCAAAGCGGGTTCATCGCTGCCAGCCGGGCGCACCGTCGCCATGCCGGTGAACCATGGGATGGTAAAAAGGGTTGCGATGGTGAAAGGACCTTCCCATTTGCCTTGGCTATTGCGAATTTCCCAAAGAGAACCAACGTCAGGATTGGCATAATCTGAAGCGGGCGCATCGTCAGAAAATTCGCGCGATGGTTTTTCATCCACAGATGATATTTGGATTCGGGCGTTTTCCCTTTGTTGATTTTGCTCCATGATATCGCTCAGAGCCTTAAGGACGGTTTTATTTGCCATACCCATCAAGCGGTTTATGCGTTCCATGACAGGGGGATGAGTGGAAAAAATTTTTGATAAAAACCCCTGCTCGGCAATTTCCCCCGCGCTCTCCGGCGGCACAATGAAGAGAGGGCTATAAATCTCGCCGGCATCGCCGAGATAGGAAAAACTTTTATGCGCTTTATAAATAACGCGTGCGAGCGCCTCCGGATTGCGTGTGATTTGCACCGCGTTGGCATCGGCAAGATACTCTCTTTGTCGGCTAATGGTGAATGTAAAGAGCCGCGAGAGCAACGCGAGAGCTCCCGAAATTGTTTGACCAAGCAATTCCATCTGGCGTCCTTCAGGGCGTTGCATCCATGTATTGAAAAAGACGGGGCGCTCTTCTTCTATTTCGAGCATATCCGAGAGGCGCTGAAAAATATTTCCAAGGGCGCATGCAAATGTTATGTAGAGGGCGTCGCCGCTCATGATGTGCGCCAGTTCATGGGCGATGGCAGATTGCAATTCCTCCCTCGTGAACCGCGCCAGCGCCCCTTCGGTAGCGGCGATGATTGGGACGCCGTCCGCGCCGATTATGGCGCATGTATTGACAGAATTGGCGGGGATCACGCAGATGCGAATCGGTTTTTTGCAACCGGCGCCAATCCGCACCTCTTCCACAATATCGCCCAATTTTTTGTGATATAGGTCTGAGGTATCGAGGGGCGCCGCCCGAAGTTTTTCCAGAATGAACTCAGCGCCGCTGGTTTTGGCGTTCTCCCATTGAAAAATTGCAAGGAGGGCGGATATAACAAAAATTATAACAAAATGCCATGGGGAAAAAATGGGGATTCCTAACAGCGCGCTAAAAATTACGCCGGCTATGAGCGCATAAAGTATTCCCACGCCGATAAAATAAAAAAGAATTAAGCCAATAAACAGCCAGATTGTGCGTTGCGTTTGCTGTTCTTGAATTTGATAAAACGTCCGCCGCTCTTCCATGATAACCGCCTTGTGAAAAATATGATGTTATTGAGGGCAAAGCGGAGTCAAGGATTGATTCATGAAACGAAAACAACGAGCGGATATTGTGTTATTTTTTTGATTGAATGGGGGCGAGGCGGACGGATAGGAAATTATGAGATTTTCGACATTGCGTATAAACATCTTTTTGGATTTATTGATGGAAGGGGATTGCGATGTTTCGCAAACGAAACGGCTCATTTTGTTCGTGCTCTTGGGAGAGGTTTGCCACAATTGGCGTGATAGGGCTGGGGGTTCTACTTTGTGTGATAAGCGCCTTTGCAAAGAAAAAAACGGAACTTTGGAAAACCCTTCCACGTCCAGTGGCGGAAGATATCTGGGTGAGACCGGCTTCGAGCGTTTTGGCTCAGCCTATCTGGGGTCATGCTAATGGAATAAGGGTCGGGCTGCACCCGATGTCGGGTCCCCGCGGGCTGCTTCGAGTTTTTACCCCCTATATGGGTCAGCCGGATTCGGTGCTTATCAATTTCATAGCAGTTGAGCCGATTGCGCAGGGAGAGGATTGGCGCAGTTTTTCCGAAATGGAACAAAGCAAATTAGACAAGGTTCAGGGGAAAAGATTCTGGAGCGCAAACTCGCCCGAAGATGAGACCCCGCGGATATCCCACCATTCCCCCGCAAGCGGCGTTATTGAAAAGGAAGGCACAACGCAAACTCTCACTGTTTATATTCTGGTGGAACCTTTTGACAACGGGGCAAAGGTTTATTTGCGTCTGCGGTTTCACTCGGAGCGTCCTTACGAATTCAGCGTAGCGGCTTTTGCGCGGAAGGATTCCAAGCCGTTAAAACATTGCATTCTCACGGCGACTATGGGGAATTTTGCGCGTCTGCGGGAACTCCATCTCAAAAGCTCTGTTACGACATCTTTGGAATTATGGCGTGATTTCAAAGGGGATGATTTTACGCCTCATGCCGAATTTTCTCTATCGGATTTGATTCGCAACAAAAAGGGACATGCCTTGTTTATCGCCGCTCCAAATGAAAAGAATCCCGAAGAGGCAAAGTATTCGCCTGATACCGTTTACTGGTGGAAATATCAAGGAAAGCCATCCACCCAATATTGGCGATGCGAAAACCCTCAACCGCAGCTTAAGGGGCTGGTCAATGGACGCGCCTGCTTCTGGGGCGGGCAGTCGCCGATTCCCGGCGGCGTGTCGTTTGAGAATTTTGAATTGATGGAGCCTTTCAAGGATGGCGCGGAATATTGGTTTGGCATCACGCCCCAGCCGCCGATGGAGTTCATAAAAAGCGAAATGGAGTAACGAATTGACGTTGACAGGCATATTGAGGGGCGCATAAAACCCTTTTTGTTTGTGTTTGATATTACATACTGAGTTGGCCGTGCTAAGTGGGGAGCTAGCGGTGCCCTATACCTGCAATCCGCTACAGCAGGACGAATGTCCGCCCCCGGGTTCGGCTGGTCAGGCAGAATCGGGCAAGTGGCGTTGAAGGTTGGGTCCTGCGCAACAGGGTTCTCCGAACCGGGTCAGGCCTTGACGGGAGCAGCCATAAGGAGAATCCCCTGTGTGCCGCAGGAGCGCCTAACTGGAGTTAACTATCCGACGCTCACCTGGTTGGTCGCTCTCAAAGGTGGACTGCACGGCCTTTTTAATTGGGCGCGAGGTTTTAGTTTGAGGGTCTTTAATAAATTTACTATGGTTATTGCCACAGGGTTGGGAACTGGTTATTTTCCAATATCCGGCACGGTTGCTTCGGCGCTGGCAGTTGCGCTCTATTTGCCCGTTTCATATCTGAATACCCGTAACATTATTCTTGTTTTTTACGTGGGGATATTATTTTTCCTGACCGGCGTCTCCATATTAACTGCTGAAATTGCGGAGAAGCAACTGGGCGAAAAAGACCCGCACAAGGTTGTTATTGATGAGATAACCGGGTATTTTTTTGCCATGTTTCTATTGCCCACCGCGCCTTTTTATCTTGCGGCATCATTTTTCATTTTTCGATTATTTGATATTTGGAAGCCATTCCCCATCCGCCAGTCGCAACGGCTTCGGGGCGGCTTGGGCATCACAATTGACGATGTTCTGGCGGGCATTTATACTTGTCTTTTATTGCATATTTTCCACTGGTTATTTCCCGCTGTTTAGCTGATACAGCGTTCCCATCTTGACACATGAATCCGCGGACTGGTATTATTATTTTCGTTTTTTAGGATTGCTGTTAATAGCGAATTGGTTTTGTTCATCGCTTGAATTTGCACGACTGCGGGTTTGCTTGTTAAGGTTCATGTTATGAGATTTATGAAAACGCTTGCCTTATTGCTTTTGACGCAAACAGCAAATCTTTTTGCTGCGGCTCTAACGAGCGATGTTACGACAACAGCGCCGTTTTCTTTCATGCGCGGGATAAATTTTTGCGGTTATTGGAATAATGATTATGAGCATGATTACTCCTCCCGCTCGATTGCAAAAATCGCAGAGACGGGAAACAACTGGGTTTCTATCCTTGTCACATGGTATCAGGAGGATGAGAAAAGCACGGCAATTTATATGGATTCCGACAAAACTCCATCGGATAAATCTGTTCGGAAAGCCATCAGCGATGCGAAAAATCTTGGGCTCCGTGTAAGCCTGAAACCGCATATTGATCTTGGGAACGGCAAATGGCGGGCGGATATCGGCGCGCCCCAGTATGTGTCCGATGCCAATTTCGACGCCTTCTTTGCCGCATGGTTCGCCTCCTACAAGTCGTTCATGAATCATTATGCGGAAATGGCGGAGGAATCTGGCACGGAGATGCTGGTCATCGGAACGGAACTTATTAATACCACCGAGCGGCAAAATGGAAAAACCTTGCCCGCGTGGGTTGCCTACATCGGAGAACTGCGGCAGAAATACAGCGGTAAACTCACCTATGCCGCTGATTGGTCGGAATGGAGAGATGTCTCCGCGCCGCAAACAAAAATATTCTGGAAGGATTTTTGGCAGGCGCTTGATTATATTGGCATTGATGCCTATTACCCCCTCTCGAAAAAGGAAAATGCGACCATTTCGGAACTTGTTTTGGGGTGGCAGCAACCGCTTTCTGTTTTAGAACAGATGAGCGCGGCATTTCAAAAGCCGGTGGTTTTTACGGAATTCGGTTTTCGGAGCGTTGAAAAGTGTTATATTAGTCCGGGAGATTATAAATTGAACTTCCCCGCCAGCGAGGAGTGCCAGCGCAATTCCTACATAGCGACATATCAGGCGCTTACCGGACGCAAATGGTTGTCGGGTATTTTTTGGTGGAGCTGGATGCCTTATTTAAAAAGCGATATAACCAACCCCGAAAATCCCTGGTGGGTGACGCAAAAATATCAGGGCTATCTCAGGGATTACACTCCTGAGGGCAAGAGCGCCGAATCTATTTTGAAAAACGAGAACCTGACGGCGGGGAAAAAATGGGCGTCGTATTGAACCGGCGGATAAGCATCTAAACCCGTTGGCGCTCAAGGGCGTCGCGCATTTTTTTTTTTGAGGTTCTGAAAGGATTAGCTATTCCAGTTGGCGTCCCGCCTATTTGATAATATCTTTAACCTCGAAATTTATAAAGATGGCAGCATCATCGCTTATTGACGCCTTTCAATTTTTTGTTTTATGGAATAATAAATCCATTGATGAATGTTGAAGGAAAAGATATTTTTTTTAATTATGGAGAAGCGAAATTTCGACAAGGACGCGGCGGCGTGGGATGAGCCGCCGCGGCGAATCAAGATGGCGGAGGATATTGTCAATGCCATCAGGCAGGCAATCCCGCTGAATGCAAAAATGTCGGCGCTTGATTTTGGATGCGGGACGGGGCTTGTCTCGCTGAGGCTGCTGCCATTTGTAGGGTCTGTGACCGGGGTGGATAGTTCGCAGGGTATGATTGATGTTTTCAAGTCAAAGATTGAAAATCAAAATCTCAAAAATGCGCGAGCCATCCGTCTTGATATTGACGATGGCGATGTCCTCGAGGGTTGTTTTGATCTAATCATGTCCAGCATGACCATCCATCACATTCAGGATATTGCGTCATTGTTCGCTCAATTTTACGACGCAACCGCGCCCGAGGGATACATTGCGATTGCCGATTTAGATAGCGACGGCGGTTTATTCCACACGAATAAGATTGGCGTTTTTCATAATGGATTTAATCGCGCCGAGCTGAGTCGAATGATGGAGAATGCGGGTTTTGCCAATATCCGTGATTTCACAGCTGTTAAAACAAATAAAATCGGCGCTGACGGAAAAGAGGGCGTATTCAGCATATTTCTTTTGACGGGGCAAAAATGCGCTCATTTGGGGAAGCAATGACACAGCGTTTACGAATATGCGTGGAAGGGCGCGTTCAGGGGGTTGGTTTTCGTCCTGCGGTATTCCGCCATGCCAGAGACTGCGGGCTTGCGGGATGGGTGACCAACACCTCCGAAGGCGTTTTGATTGAAGTGGAAGGCGCGCATGAAAAGGCGGAAACGTTCCTTGCCCTGCTCCAAAGCGCTCCCCCGCCGATGGCAAAGATTGTCAAGATTATCCATGAGTGGATTGAGCCGAAAGGCGAAAACGTTTTTCAAATTGTGCCGAGCATCGGAGTTGAAAAACCCAAAACGCAAGTCTCTCCCGATATCGCCCTTTGCGCCGATTGCCGCCGCGAGTTGCTCGACCCGAACAATCGGCGATTTTATTATCCGTTCATCAATTGCACAAATTGCGGGCCGCGTTTCACGATTGTGCGCGGCATTCCTTACGATCGCGAAAAAACCACGATGCGTATTTTTGAGATGTGCGCCGACTGCCGCCGAGAATATGAAGAGCCGCTCAACCGCAGATTCCACGCGCAACCGAATGCGTGCCCCGTTTGCGGTCCTCGAATTTCAATTACAACAGAGCCATCGAATTTTAGCCATCAGCCGTCCGCAGAAAACAGAAAAACGGATATTCAGGAAATAGCAAAAATGTTGAAGGCGGGAAAGATTGTTGCCATCAAGGGGCTGGGGGGATTTCATCTGGCGTGCGATGCGGCAAGCGATTCGGCTGTGCAAACCCTGCGCCAACGAAAGGGGCGTTATGACAAACCTTTTGCGCTTATGGCGCGGGACGCGGAGACCGTCAAACAATATTGCGAGGTTTCGCCGGAAGAGGAGCGATTGCTTCAAAGCGCGGCTTCGCCGATAGTCATCCTCAAGCGCCGTATCTCCGATTCTCCTTTTTTCCCTGTCTCAGATTTTGTTGCGCCGCATAATCAATACCTTGGATTCATGCTCCCATACACGCCATTGCATGCCCTGATTATGCAGGAGGCGCCGCCTGTTCTGGTGATGACATCGGGGAATGTATCCAAAGAGCCGATTGCTTATGAGAACGAGGAAGCGGGGGCGCGGTTGGGAGCAATTGCGGATTTTTTCGTAACGCATAATCGCGGCATCGAAACATCCTGCGATGATTCCGTGACTCGGATTTTTCCCAAGACGGGGGAAGAGATGATTCTGCGGCGGTCTCGCGGTTATGCCCCATCGCCGTTGAAATTACCGTTTGCGGCAAAGGCGCCCATTCTTGCCTGCGGCGCTCATTTCAGCAACACATTCGCGTTGGCTTCGGGCGATGAGATTCAAATCAGCCACCATATTGGGGATTTAGAAAATCTGGAGGCTTTAACGGCGTTTGAAAAAGGTATTGCCCATTTCAGGAATATTTTTGAGATAAATCCGGAGATTGCCTTTTGCGACTTGCACCCGGACTATCTCTCCACAAAATATGCGCGGGACACCGCGGCGGCGGAGCCAACTTTCCGTGTTATCGGCGTTCAACATCACCATGCGCACATCGCCTCCTGCATGGCGGATAACCAAATTCCGCCCGAAACAAAAGTCATCGGCGTCGCATTTGACGGCACAGGTCTGGGGGCGGACGGGGCTATGTGGGGCGGGGAATTTTTAATTGCGGACTATCGAGATTTTAAGCGCGCGGCTCATCTGAAATATCTCCCGCTACCCGGCGGCGAGGCGGCGATTCGCGAGCCTTGGCGCATGGCGGCGGTCTATCTTCGCGACGCCTTTGGCGAAAATTTTGCGAAGATTGATATTGATTTCAACCGGCGGATGAACCGCGCCAAATGGGCAACGCTCCAAAACATGATTGCCGGCGAGGTCAACTCGCCGCCGACTTCAAGCATGGGGCGTCTTTTTGATGCTGTGGCTTCGCTTTGCGGCGCAAGGGACAGTATTAATTACGAGGGGCAGGCGGCGATTGAACTTGAGATGGCGGGCGGCGACGGGCAATGGGTAATGGATAATGGACAAAGCAGATACCTTTATGAGATTGTGACAGATGCGGGTCTGCGGGTTATTGATTGCCGCGCGATAATTAGAGGGGTTGTGGAGGACTTGCAAAAGGGGATGGATATCAAATCCATATCCATAAAATTTCATGAAACGGTGTCGGCAATTATTGCAGATATTTGCAAAGAATTGCGCGAGACTTCCGCGATAAATAATGTTGCCTTGAGCGGCGGGGTGTTTCAAAATATGATGCTTCTGCGCCGCGCATTCGAGCTATTGACAGAGGCGGGGTTCAAGGTTCATGTCCATTCGCATGTGCCGCCGAATGACGGCGGTATTTCACTGGGACAGGCTATTATTGCCGCCGCCCAATTGCAGGAGGTTTGAGTATGTGCCTTGCCGTTCCGATGAAAATTGTTGAGTTAAAAGATATGGAAGCGATAGTGGAACTGGGCGGTGTTCGGCGCTCCGTCAGTCTAACGCTCTTGACCGAAGACACGCTACAAGTCGGCGATTATGTGATTGTCCATGCCGGCTTTGCCATTCAGAAATTGGACGACGACGATGCGCGCGAGCGGCTCATCCTTTTGAAAGAGATGCTGGAGCTGGCATGAAATATCTGGATGAATATCGAGATCCGGCGCTGGCGCATAGAATTCTTGATAAAATCGCCGAGGCGTGCGGGGAGCGTTCCGAACTCGCCGCCATCATGGAGGTATGCGGGACGCACACGATGAGCATTGCGCGGGCGGGATTGCGCAGTTTGCTGGGCGAAAACTTGCGGCTGCTTTCAGGTCCGGGGTGTCCGGTTTGTGTGACGCCCAATGATTATCTGGATCGCGCAATAGCCATAGCGCGGCAACGGGATGCCATCATTGCCACATTTGGCGATATGATGAAAGTGCCGGGGTCATCCTCTTCGCTTTATCAGGAACGGGGCAACGGGGCGCGCATCGAGATGGTCTATTCCCCTCTGGATGCCTTGAAAATAGCTGAACAGAATCCGCTGAATAAAGTTATATTTTTGGGCGTTGGATTCGAGACAACTGCGCCAACTGTCGCGGCTACGCTTGCCAAAGCGCGGGCGGACGGTGTGAAGAATTTTTTTGTCCTTTGCGGTCATAAAATCGTGCCGCCTGCTCTTTTTGCTTTGGTGAACGATCCCGAACTAAAACTGGATGGATTTTTGTGTCCGGGGCATGTCAGCGCCATCATCGGCTCGCGTCCTTATGAATTTATTGCGCGCGATTATGGGCTTCCGTGCGTTATTGCGGGATTCGAGCCTTTAGATATATTGCAAGGGATCTGGATGATTCTGCGTCAGATTATTGAAAAGCGCGGCGCGTCTGTCGAGATTCAATATTCGCGCGCCGTGGCAGCGGAGGGCAATCCCAAAGCGGCGGCGTTCATGGAAAAGGTGTTTGAGCCGGTGGATTCCATTTGGCGCGGGCTTGGGAAAATCCCCGCCAGCGGTCTTGCAATCAAAGAAGAGTTCGGGGATTGGGATGCGGCGCGCGTGATACAGGCGGATGTGGGGGAAACGCGGGAGCCTGCGGGATGCATCTGCGGCATGATATTGCGGGGCGTCAGATTGCCGATGGATTGTCCGCTTTTCCGCAAAACCTGCACGCCGGAAAACCCGGTCGGCGCGTGCATGGTATCCTCCGAGGGGACATGCGCCGCATATTACAAATATGGGAACGGATGAAAGAAATATGGGGATAACGGAAAAAATCGCGGGCGAAAAAATTACACTGGCTCATGGCAGCGGCGGAATTCAGATGCACAACCTTATTCGCTCCCTGTTTCAAAAACGTTTTCGCAATGAATGGCTGGACCAGATGTCCGATTCCGCTGTAATTGGCAATCCGGTTGGCGACGGCGATGCCTTATGCTTTACCACAGATTCGTATGTTGTGTCTCCGCTTTTTTTCCCCGGCGGGGATATTGGCAAGCTTGCCGTCTGCGGGACGGTCAACGACCTTGCCGTTGAGGGCGCGACGCCGCTTTTTCTTTCGTGCGGGTTTATTGTGGAGGAGGGTTGCGAAATTTTGGTTCTTGAAAAAGTGGCGGACAGCATGGCGGATGCTGCTCGAGCCGCCGGTGTAAAAATTGTCGCCGGCGATTTTAAGGTGGTGGAAAAGGGCAAAGCGGATTCGATTTTTATTAATACTTCTGGAATCGGTCGCCGAAGCCGCAGCCGATGTTTTGGGCGGGAACACATCCGCGCGGGCGATAAGGTTCTCATCAATGGTTTTATAGGCGAGCATGGCGCGGCGGTGATGGCGGCGCGCGGGAATTTTGACCTTCAATCTGATATCAAATCCGATTGCGCCCCTCTGAACGGCATCATTTCGGATATGCTGGCAGTCTCGGAGGGCATTCGTTTCATGCGCGACCCCACGCGCGGCGGAATCGCCACAACGTTGAATGAAATAGCAGAGGGCGCAAATTTCGGGATTACGCTTGACGAAGCGGCGCTCCCCCTTCGCGATGATGTCAAAGCCGCATGTGAAATCTTGGGGTTCGACCCTTTATATCTTGCCAATGAGGGCAAGGTCATCGCAATTGTTTCTGCGGAGGATTCCTCTTGTGTTCTTGATGCCATGCGCAGTCATACGCTGGGACGCGAGAGCCGCATCATCGGCGAAGTGACAGCATCCCATGCGGGAAGAGTTGTGATGAAAACGCTGCTTGGAGCGCATCGCATTATTGACATGCTTTCCGGCGAGCAGCTGCCGCGCATCTGTTGAAACAATCGCACATTCGCTTTATTTCTCAAAATCGGCGGCGTCTTGTTCCTTTTCCAACTGGGACTCCACATCAAGAGGATAGACGATATTTTCCGTTTTGCTTTTGAAAATAAGCCGAAAACAATAAAAGCAAAGTCCGGTTATAATCGCCCATGAAGCAATCATGAAAATCCATCCCTGAGCTGTCATGACGACAACCTCCCTTCGCGGGCATGGCGCTTCCATGCGAGAATTTGCCGCCATAGCGTCCCATCCCCCATTCAACCCAACACATAGGAATGCCAAGGAGCAAAAAGGCAATAAAATAGGGAATCAAAAAAACTCCGCCGCCATTTTGTGTGGCAACGGACGGAAAGCGAAGGAAATTGCCCAGTCCGACGGCGCTTCCGGCTACGGAAAGAACCACGCCGAGTCTGGATGCCCATTGCTGACGCTTCATGTCATAATCCTTTCTTTTTGATTTTGGCTTCCCTAAAAAAGAAAAATGCCCGCTTTCGCGGGCATTATTTTAAGACATGCTGGCGTTTAAGACAGTAATCCAGAGTTAAAGCGAGAATTGATTAGCTTCCGCAATTATTGCAGAGACCGCAATTATTGCAGGGATTGCACTCGTTATTGCACTGGTTACAACAATCCGTTTCAGTCGGGATCAACAACTCAAGGACATCACATTCGGTAAGCATTTCGCACCAATCCGCAGGATCCTTGATGAGGTTGGTTGTTCCATAACCGACTTTGGCGTTGCCTTTGAGCGTCCCACAACCGCATTCACCGCAGCCGCTGGCGGCGGTGGCGTTGTAGTTAATTGTGAGGTTCTTGCTCTTGAGGTTGAATTTGCCTTTTCTTCCGTTCCAGGCAGATGTAACTTTGGCATCTTCGGTCCAGGTTTCGGCAATAAGAACTGTTCCGCTGGCTTTTGCGCCTTTACCGCAGATATCGCCACTCCAGCAACCGACGTTATAGGTGACGCCGTGAGGAATATCGGCAATGATAAGGTCGCAAACGGCGAACTTGTTCTTGTAACCGCAAGGATTGGCGCAGCTGCTCTTGATGTTCATGTTGAATTCCTCAACCACTGAGATAGCATACTGGCTGCAGAAATCCTGCCCTGCCCAAAGATAGGTGATAACCATGGATGTTTTGACTTCGCCGACTTTTTTCCGGCTGCAGGGATCTGTCAGTTTGGTTTTGAAAGAAAGATAGATTGCCTCGTTATTAACGGTCTGGCAATTCACGCAGCTTTTGGTGCCCTTGATTTTGAGTTTGGCTTTGGCGGAAGTGCCTGGGAAAACGTAATCAATGTCGCCGTCGTTATCGGCGTCAATCTCGGCAGAATTCAGTGTTACGGAAACATTTCCTTTAACATCCTGGACCAGGCAATAATTTGTGATCGTGTTGACATCGGTCTTACATGTGCCGCAGCCGCTCTGGCAGGTTTGCCCGCAGGGATCGCAGCTTGGACAGTTTTCTGTGCTGCCGGTAACCGTGAAATCACAATCGGAGATATTCACGATATTGACATAACCGACATTAACTTGAGCAAAAACAGTCAGCGCAGCCACGGAGAAGATAGCGATCAAAACTCCGAGTTTGCATTTAGATAACATAATTTCCATCCTCCATTTTTTTTGGTTAGTTTTTAATCAACTTATCAGCCAGCGAGCGGATCCGAAGATTACTGTCATTCGTTAACGTTTGCAGAAATTCTGTGCCTTGATCACCCCCTATCGTACGTATTAAATTTATAGCTCTAATCCTTATTTCTTCTTCATAACGAATTGAGGAATATTCCTTTGCCATATCGAGCAGATAGTCATTGTTTTCGGGCGACATTTCCATATCGGATGAGGAGTAATTTTCCACAAGGGCGCTGGCAAGGGCAAGACGTTGGGAGGCGTCTGTGCGGCGGTCAATTTCCTCGCGCAGCACTGAGCGCGCGCTATCAAGGTTGATACTGGAAAGGGCATCGGAGATATGCTCCACACCCGCGCCATCCGCATTAATAAGATTCTGCGATAATTCGCCTTCGATTCTTGCCAGACTTTCAGAATTCAGTTTTTCATCGTCCGTCAGGTTTGTGATCATTTCAGAGATGGCGCTGTAAATTTCTCTGCGCGTATCTTCAGAAACATTAGCGGTGGTAAGACGCAAAAGGGTGTCAAGCGCTTCTGGGGTTTCCATAGATGTGATGGATTTAAGCATGTCATCGTAATATTCCTCTTGAGAAGATTCGCCCATTTTTTCTTCAAGGAAACGCAGTCCGTCTTGACCAAGGAATCTTGCAGCGGAGGCGCGCGCCTCCATCGAGGCGGATTCATTAGCCATGAGCAGATTCAGGTTTGTCAATATTTCCGGGTCTTTAACTTCTTGAACCGTTTTAAGGAGCGAGGCTATGACGGTATAGTTATCTTTTTTGAGCATTTCTTTTTTCAGGAATGGGTCTATATCGCCGCCTGCTGCATGATATATGGATTTGCTTGCCATGAATTGAATCGTGGGATGGGGGTTTTTTGCCATTTCTTCCAAAAGGGCATAGATGGCTTTTTCCCCGCCGATTTCCCCAAGAATTTTAACCAGCTCCAATTTCATTTTGAGCCCGACTTCTTTATCCGAAAGCATTTTCTGGATTTGAGGAATGGCGCCCTCGCCAAGTTTGGCGATTTGTTTTGCTATTTCACGAATGATTTTCGGATTTTTTCCTTCCAATTGCGATTTCAGTTCCTCAATCAATGAATTAAACTCATCCGGCTTTGCCGCTGATGCTGCGGGGGCTTTGGGCGCCGCAGGTGAAACGACGGCTGTCTGCTGTTGAGCAGGTTGAGAATCGGCGTCAGCCGCTTCCTGGGTTCGACTTTGCTCCTCAGCGGGTTTAATTGTTTCAGTCTTGTTTGCCGGTTTTACCGCCGTGTTATCTGTTGTATTGCGAACCATGTTGAGCGCAAACAGTCCAATTGCCACGACGACTACAATCAACGGCAGAATAAGACTTATTTTTTTGGAAATAAAATCCATTAATAAAATAGACCTCTCGAGCCCATTAATCAACACATTAATGGCTTACGTTTATAAACAGCCCCATTGTCTTGTCAATATTAAAATAAAAAATATAAAATATTTTTGGATATTTTTTTTGACGCGATAATAAAGCACAAAAAGAAATAATCTTCATAAATTGCTTTAATTTCTGGGCAGCAGAACATCGCCGATGTCAACGTTTGCATTCTGCCCCGGATGCGCCGATTTGATATGGACTAACTGGTGTTGAGAATCTTCCACAGTTATGTCATAAACACCCTGCGGGACGTTGAGCAAAACAAATCGCCCGTCGGGGAAACTTGTCGTTTGGATGTTCTTGCCGTTGCCGGTGAGTATGACTGTTGCGCCGCCGATGGGTAAGCGCGTCTGGGCGTCAAGGGCGCGTCCGTTGAATGTGTTCGGGTCGGGCGTCATGGCAATATCTCCCAGATTCAAATTGCCGCCCGCCGGCGCTGTGATATTTTGTTGCTGGAATCGGTAGGCGTAACCCCATGTCTGGAAAAGATGATTGCCGCCTGTGACATTATAAAAAATGAAGTCGCCGTTGAGGAGGCTTGAGGTTTTCCATGGGGCGTAAACGCCGTCGTTCATCTGCGCAACGGCGTTGTAAACAGGAAGTCCATTGACCGCATCAAGGAGGCGTCCGTTGACCGTGCCGCCAATCGGCTCAATCTGAATAATACCCATATCTGTCGCGGCGCCGGATGTTTGGGTAAAACCTTTTTGAGCAAAACTATATGCCCACCCCCATGTTTGCAGGTTGCGGCTGCCAGCCGGAATGTTTACAAGGATGAAGCGTCCGTTGACATTCGTGATGGTTTGTTTGCCGTCGCCGCCGCCATCGTATTGCACCTGCGCGCCCATGATGGGACGTCCTGTGTTTTTATCAACCACCTGACCGCGCGCCGTGTCGGGGATGATGGTGAAGGCAAGACTGCCGACATCCGTCGGACCCGATGCGTTGACATCAATATTCTTTTCTTGAAATGTGTAGGCGTAACCCCATGATTGCAATTTGTGCGCGCCCGGCGTTACGAAGATGAGCATGAAGTTGCCTTGTTCATCCGTAAGCGTGCGCCACTGATTGCCGCCATCAAGTTGCACCGTTGCCGCCGCGAGCGGCTCGTGGGTTTTACTGTCCACGAGTTTGCCGACGACAGTACCAACCATCTTAGCAAGATTGATTGTTCCGACGTTGGTGTTTTGCCCATTGAGAACATTTACATTCTGCTGTTTGAATTCATAGGCAAATCCCCAGACTTGCAAAGTGCGGGAGCCGCTTGGCGCGCCGAAGATTTCAAACTTGCCCTGCGCATTTGTGAAGGCTTGGAATGCGCCGCCGTCTATCTGCACAGTTGCGCCGTTTATCGGCTTTTGCGTTTGTGCATCTTTGAGAATGCCGGTCACATGAGTATTAGGCAGCGGCGTTGGGGTGGGTGCGGCTGAAAACCACGCGGAAGAGGCAAGCGCTTCTTTTGTGGATGGATTATATATGATGACAACGGGGCGCAGATTGGCTGCGTTGGAGCTTGGGACGGTTCCGGTAAATGAGCCTGTCAGGTCAACACTTCCCGCCGATGGCAGCGAAAAATCCGCCGTTCCGAGATGGGCGCGCACAACGCCGTTCAGGACCTTTAATCCATTTTGCGCATTATAGGGGATGTTATCTTCGATAATCAGGAATAAAGCCTTGGCTGCGCCCTGATAGCCGCTGGTTGTGGAGATTTTTGCCGTGAGTTGCGGATTGTCAGGACCAATAACGCCGGTGATGTTGACTGTGAATGGAGCGACGCCGGATGTCCGATTTTGTTCGTTTGTTATTTGGGCGACATATTTATTATATAAATTCGCAATGGCTGATTCGCCTTCGGAAACGGTGGGACCGCCGGTGACTTTACCAAGACCGTTGAAAAATACGGTCGGCGTTCCGCTTGCGCCATAGAATTTTTGACGCTCAGAACAGATGTTATTTTTGAATGAATCATTCACATGATAGGCTAAGATGATAACATCATAAAAGGAATAGTTTGCTTTAACGCGGTCGAGAGCCATTCCTGCGCCATAGCAGTGACTGCAATTAGTGCTGACGAATTCTTCAATAACAACGGGTCGGTTAGCGGCGATACAGGGTAAAATAAACAGCGAAAATAGCAGGGACGCGACAACTGCCAACAACAACTTTTTCATAGCCGGCTCCTTTTCTTTTTTTTAGATTTTCAAACAAATATGAGCGGGGTTATGTTTATTGTGAAATGACGGTGTCAAGAGCAACCATTTATAAAATTTTTGTCGGGTTCATTATTCTCCTTGATTCAGAGTTATCAATTGCGCTGTGTATTCTTTCATGAGAATCAATAAATACATTCTTTCGGCTTTGATGATTTCGATAGCTGCCATCTGCTGCAACTGTTCTCGTCCTGAGAATCTGGCAAAGGGGAAAACAGAAATCGTTTTTTGGACGGGGTGGACGGGGCAAGAGATGGATGCGCTTCAAAAGATTATTGACCGCTTTAATGCATCGCAACCGAGCATCCATTGCCGTCTTGTCACAGTCGCGGGCGTTTATCAAAAGGTGCGCATTGCCTTTGCCGGAGGCGACACGCCCGACCTGATGTCGTGCATCTGGGCGGAGGAACTCGCCAGTTACGCCATCCGCGACGTCCTTGAGCCGCTCGATTCCTATATCGCCCAATCGGGGCGCAACCTCGCCAAAGAATACATGCCCGGCTTATGGCGCATGTTCCATTTTGACGGCAAGGTTTATGCGTTGGCGATGACCACGAATGGCTCAGTCTTCTTTTATAACAAAGACATCTTTCAAGAAGTTGGCTGGGGCGCCGACCGCGTCCCCAAAACGCTGGATGAATTCGAAGAGATTAACGACCGCTGCGTGAAATACAGCAAGGACGGCAACCTTGAGCGTTATGGGACTCTTCCCTACAATGTCATTTTCTGGGGATATGTTTTCGGCGGGAGCTGGTATGATGAGGCGGCGCGCAAGGTGACGATGAACCGTCCGGAAAATGTGCGGGCGTTGGAATGGATGCAAAAGATTTCGCACAGATATGACGTGCGGAAATTGCGCCGGTTTGAAAAATCTTTCGGCGGCTGGATAACCTCCGCCAACTGCCCGTTTTACGTTGGCAAGGCGGCGATATATCATTCAGGCGAATACATGACGCATCATCTAAAGAAATATGCACCCCAAATAAATTACGGATGGTTTGCCTATCCGAGCCCGCCGGGGGGACGCGCCAACTGCTGCCTTGTGGGCGGGTCGGTGTTTGCGATTCCTGCGGCGTCAAAGCACAAGGCGGAGGCGTGGGAATTATTGAATTATCTGACGCAGCCGGAGCAGATAAAGGAATTTTGTCTGGCGCTGCACAACCTGCCGCCGCTGATTGAAGTGGCGAAAGACCCCGCCTTCACAAGCGACCCGGTGTATCGGGATTTGGCGGAGATTATGAGCGGGGAGAATGTTTTCGGACCGCCGCCGCTGCCTATTTGGGCGCGCTGCATGACGGAGCTCAACCGCGCGGAGGAATATGCGGTTTATGGCGACGGCTCGCCCCAGCAGCTCCTCGACGATGTTCAGACGCGTATGCAAAAAGAAATAGACCGGCTGTTGGAGCAGAAGAGGGGGAAGTAGAAGCAGTTAAATTTTAGATTCGTTTTGTGCCAATCAAACTTTAATTTTGTCGAGACGCGGTTTGATTGCTTTGTGAAAACGAATCAGCCCTTCTATCATCTCATCTTGTATTTGGGGCCATATTTCTTTATTTAACAATCCGCCTTGTGTACATTTTTTATATATTCTAGACGATCTCTTGTCATCAAGACGCTCCCAATAAAGTTGCTCGCCAAGTTCGTTCTCAATTGAATTTTTCTGTTTATATAACTCATCAAATATCTCTTTATTTTTTTCGCCAGTGTCATGGTCATAATAAATATATAATTCAATCCTAGCCCGATCCATGAGAATATAATAATTAAATGAAACACCTGTTTTTCCCGCCCCCATTGAGATCCAACTAGATGTGCCAGGTGAAATATTTGAAAACAATTTTGTTTTTCCCTTACTTCTCTCTAAAAGAGATTGCCAAAATTCGAGACGTAAATAATGACGAGCCGCCAACTCTTTTTTTGTCTTGCCAGTTTCCTTTGACTGAGTATCCGGCGCCGCTAGTAAACAAAGGCGCGTAAGGCGAGTCGCCTATCTTTGTCGCCTCCACTTTAACAAGATAGAAAGAAATGTTTTCGCCGGTAGATTCATTCAACCAATCAATGACTTTCTGATGTTCAGGGCGCGGGGCTGAGGTTATCCAAATTGCCATGCTTGCCTCGAGGTTAACTAAATAGGTCAATAGTTTCCCCAGATGATCATGATCTGTTCGTTCAAGTTGGTTCTCAATAATAACATAATGACCATCATTATCCTCACAAAGGAGGTCGACATTAAATTCCCCAACTTCTTTTTCCCGTTGAACGACAGAAAGTTCGACATTAAGACGTTCTGCAAGGTCTTCAATATGTTCTTCCATCCATACAGTGAAGTGCTTTGCTTCTTTGGGAAAAACTTGGCGTATTGGAACTATTTCCAAACGACCGATATTTTTTTGCTTTTCCATTTATTTCCTCCTTGAGGTTTAATAATAATCTATTTTATGATTGGAATTCCAAGTTCAGATAGATAAAAATAAGTTGAATCATAATATTTTGCTGCCCTCGTTTGATCGTTAATATCACCTTGGGGTACAAAAATTACCATTCCCTGCCGAGCGCGAGTGAGCAAGACTCGATAAGCATTTCGCAGATAACGACGATTATCTGTGTTTAATATATTAATCCAACGGTCACCTCGAAAATCATGAAAATCCCAATCCGAACCATTAAAACGTAAATCCCCATCCCACGTTACCAATACCCAGTCTAATTCCAACCCCTGAACTTGAAATTCAGTAGCAGCATCTTCAAGATAGTAACTTGATCGAGTATCACCCTTATCATTTAAAAACCAATGAACAGGATCGATATCCACGCGAACATCAATAGCGTGAGGTTTAAGTCGCTGAGCTTTCGATGAAGCAACTAAACCATACCTTTCAGAGCCTCTTGCATGTGAATGTATCCACTGTTTAGCCTGGTCTAAATTCCGAGTAAGAGCAATGGGGTAACGCTCTGCAATTTTCGCATATGTCTCTCGCGCACTTTTCATTTCACAATCAAGCAAAGCCTTAACGAAAGTAGAAACATGCTCGGCTCGAAATGATCTCATAGAAACAGCGAGATGAAGGCAATCGTCAAAACATGAATTTTGCCGTTTCCCCACAACTTCCAAAGCCTTGCCAGCAGCATATTCGCTATCAACAAGGCGAGACGAAATATATATATTCCAGTGCGGAAATTTGTTGTTTATAGCTTCAAGCCAAGCGTCAATCCCTGCTTCGCCTGTATTGATTTCCTGTCCACCGCCAACAAGACAAATGATAACCGCCCATTCTGAATGACGATCCATACAAGAAATAAGAAACTCCGGTTCTGAAACCTTAAAGCCAGGGCGTTTCTTTTTGCGATGCATGAAATTAGCGGTTTGCCGTAAGTTCCATGCTCTTTGTGCCTCGTCGAAGATGACAACATGTTCATCCGGTGGGGTAGAATTTATCAATGCGTCATCACGAAAATGATGGATATTCTGAATGAATGATTTGACGCTTTCCTTAACTTTACCCTTTCTCACTCTCATTCCTTGCTTCTTTTTACGTTCATATTCATCGCGGGCAAGGGCTTCTCTAAGAACGGCAACAAGGGGACCATTACCCGAAAGAAAGACAGCATGAGTTGATAAATCTAAATCTCGTCTGTGTGTCGCAATATTCAGCCCCAATAATGTTTTCCCCGCTCCTGGGACCCCGGTGACAAAACATATGATTTTCAATTTTCGTGATCGTGCATCTTCTATCAATTCTTCGACCCGCTGCGAAGTGATTCGCAAATTCTGTGCTCCAGCATCATATCGGGCAATGGCTTCAACTGAATGCTGGGCATAAAGGGCTCGAGCTGCTTCAACAATTGTTGGAGTCGGATGATACGGAGCACATGTCCACTGTTGTCCATCAATTTTCCCAGTGGGAAACCTATTAATAACTTTTTCTATAACCTGACGAAAACCAGCAGGGTGTAGTAAAATCGGACGATATACTTTGTCAGCGTCTTCTTGAAGCGTGAACGGAACTGATGTCATTGCTGCTGTTGCTATTAATATCGGGATAATTGGAACGGTATGACTTGCTTCATGGAAATTTTTCAAATCCAAAGCATAATCCCAAACTTGCTCTATGGCTGCTCGAGTAAATGAGATTTCTCCAACTTTGAACTCTATAACAATAATGACAGAGTTTATAATTAGCACTGCATCAATTCTTCGACCCATGCGCGGGATATTAAATTCCAAAAATAATGAACCATTAAGACCGCTCAAATTCTCCTTAAAAAATGTTATTTCTTCCAACCAAGCATTTGTTTGTGTGGAAAGCAGTGTAAAGTCACAGTTTTTTGTTAACTGACCAATGATACTATTAGAATCAGATTGTAAGAATTCTTTTATATCTGCGCTATACCAAGATCGCGATGTAGTTTTTATATCTGACATAACATTCATTCAAATGATAATACTATCCGATATATTCAATAATCGTTTTGGAAAGAGTCACAAATATGTGAAAACCAATTACTGAAAATTTGTGCAATAATTCAACCTCGCTCGTCAAGCGATTAAAACTGGCGGGGATGGGTGGAAAGCCATGCCTAATCGAGCAATTTGGAACATTCAGGCAGATGATTGATACAATATTTGGGAAGAAGTACAGCCGGTAGCGCGGTCATCTATTTTCTTGACGGGAAATGTTCATTTCAAGTTTATCTCTGCCTTATTATCAAAAAGCGTAAATATTAATTTGGAGAGTTTTTTTTCATGGCTGATATTATTAAAGAAGCGGGGCGGGAGATTCCCGTTATTAAACGGGCGCATGTGCTGGTGGTCGGGGGCGGGACGGCGGGCGTGCCTGCCGCTATCGCCGCGGCGCGCCGGGGCAAAAAGACCGTTCTTGTCGAGCAACTCGCCTTCCTCGGCGGCACGGCGACTGCGGGACTCGTCACGCCTTTGATGCACAATAACATCAAGGGCAACCCTTCGCCTTCCGGCATCAATTCAGAAATTATCGCGCGTCTGCTTGATTGCAACGCGGCGGCGGTTGACAGTAGCGGCAATGACGGCTGGTTCGATCCGGTTTATCTGGCATTTGTCCTTGAGCAGATGGCTCTGGAAGCAGGGGTTGATATTTTATTCAACTCTTTTTTTTGTTCCGCTATCTGCGATGGAGGCGTTATCAAGGGCATCGTTGTGGAGAACAAGGGCGGTCGCGGAGCGATTCTGGCAGAGCGTGTGATTGACGCCACCGGCGATGCGGATGTTGCCTTTCGATGCGGCGCGCCGTTTGCTTCCGGCAGACCGGGCAATGGCATCAATCAGCCGACCAGTTTGCGTTTTGAAATGGGCGGAATAGATTTTGATAAATTCTGCCGGTTTTTGGAATCGCTGGGGCAGAAGGGGGAGATGTCGCCGCCTTTTTTCCATACTGCTATGGTTTGGGGGCGGAAGTGGGCGCTGGAGCCGATTTTTCGTCAGGCGGTTGAGGCGGGAGATCTTGAGGAGCGGGACGGGAATTATTTTCAGGCGTTCGGGATTCCGGGCAAACCGGGGTGTGTTTCGTTCAACTGTCCGGAGATTGAACCGGAGGCGGATGTGACGCGTCCGGATTATCAATCGCATGCGCTTGTGGATGGGCGCCGCGCCATCTTGCGGCTTGTTTGTTTTATGAAAAAGTATTTTGCGGGTTTTGAAAATGCGTGGTTGATGCATGGGGCGGCGATGCTGGGCGTGCGGGAATCGCGTCGGATTGTCGGCGAATATGTGCTGACTAGTCGTGATATTTTGACATATACCAAATTTGAGGATGCGATTGCGCGGAGCAATTATCCTGTGGATGTTCACGGGGCGCAGGTGGAATGCGGGGAGTTTGAGATTCCCATTGTTCCGGAGGGAGAGCGTTATTTTGAAATCCCTTATCGCTGCCTTGTGCCGAAGGGGGTGGAGAATCTGCTTGTGGCGGGGCGCTCTTTTTCATCGGATTATGTCGGACAGTCGTCGCCGAGGGTGCAGCCGAGTTGCCGCGCCTTCGGAGAGGCTGCGGGAATTGCCGCGGCGCTTTCGATGGAGATGGGGATAAATCCCCGCGCCCTTGACGGACGCAAGGTGCGCGCCATTATGAAAGAAGCGGGCGCATATTTATAAATTATGCGGGGTTGTATTATGAAAAAAGTTATCATTATATCAATCATTCTATTGATTGCTTTTTGCTCATGGAACGCTTTTGGCATTAATGCGGCGGATGTGCAAAAATCTATTCAGGAAAAGGGCGAGCAGTGGCTGGCGGGGGATACTGCGGTTTCCAAGTTGACGCCCGAACAGCAGAAGAAACTCGGAGGTGCGCTGCCCGAACCGGCGTCCATTCTGGAACGTAAAATCAAAGAGGGCGCGAAAAGGCAGCTCAAAGACGTCCGCGCGATACCTGCAAAATGGGATTGGCGCGATAAGGACGGTCAGAATTGGGTCTCGCCCATTCGGGATCAGGATCCTTACGGGACATGCGCCGCCTTTTCAAGCATTGCCTGCCTTGAGTCTTTGATGAAAATTCAAAGCGGCAATCCCTCGCTTAACGTGGATTTATCGGAGCGATTCATTTTTGCTTATGGCGGCGGGGATATAAACAAAGGCTGGTGGGCTTCGCAGGCTGGGGATTTTCTCATGACGGTTGGAACCGTTTCAGAAGTCAATTATCCTTATTCCGCATGGACGGGAGAGATACCTTCGGACGCTCCCACCAATCACATCTTCAATAACAAAAGTTTTTTTGTCGAGGATTGGATAGCCCTTGCCATGCCCGGCTCTCCGGCAACCGAAGAGCAGATTAAAACAGCCGTAATGGATGGACCTATTATGGCATGGCTGAATATTTATGAGGATTTGACGACTTATTCAGGGGGCGTTTACAGCCACATTACCGGCGGTTTTCTGGGCGCGCATTATGTGGCTCTCATCGGCTGGGATGACGCCGGGGATTATTGGATTTGCAAGAACAGCTGGGGAACGTGGTGGGGCGAAAGCGGATTTTTGCGCATCAGGAAATCCAACGGCGGCGCAAGCGATTTTTGCCAATACGCCTATAAATTATTTCCCCGCATATCGGAAGGCATGATGTATTTCAAAGGCAGCGAGGGCGCTTTAGCCATTCCAGACGGGGCATCGCATCTTATTGATTCTGCGATTGTGCGCGGGTTTGCTCAACCGCAGGATATTACAATTGGATTCCGCGCTATCCATCCCCGCCTAACAGATTTGAAGTTCTGGTTGCAGAATCCCGCAAGCGGCAGTGTTCTTTTCCTTGATAAAAAAGGCGGGAGCTATCCAAATTTTGAGGGGCTTTTCCTGAATGGCAAATGCTCATGGAGCGTCAGCGATTTGATTAACATGCGCCAGATGAGCGGCATTGAGTTTGGCTCCTATCGCGGCTGCGCTCGTCCGGATAATAATATTCTATCTTTGACAGCCAATTCGGGCGGCTCGTGGTCAATCAAGATTCAGGATGATGTTGCCGGACAATCGGGAAGCCTTTCTTGGTGGGGCGTTTATTTAAGCGCAGAGCCTGCGACGAATGTGCCTTCATTAAATTGGAATGGTTATTAGAGATAAATCACCTTATAGTTCGTTGTTATTTTTTAACATTTGATGCGATTTTATGGCTCTCGGACAAGGCGGAATCCGCCTGCTTTATACCATGGCGGATTTTGGAATCGTTCGCCCGGGCGGATATATTGGGATGATGAAATGAAGTTTCCGCCTTTCAGAACTTTTTCATTTCCGATTTCAGGACCTGCGGGGTTTTTTGAAGTTGTGATATCGGACGCGCCATCGAACCAGTCGCGGCACCATTCCATCACGTTTCCAGCCACGTCGTAGATTCCGAAGCGATTGGGCGGATATGTCCCAACTGGCATAAGGTTTTCCCACGCCTTTCCGTCGCGGCGTCCAAAATTGGCGCGCCCATCGGGGTTTTCGTTTCCCCATGGGAACGGCTGGACGACAAGACCTCCGCGCGCCGCCCTCTCCCATTGAGCCTCCGTTGGGAGGAGATATTTTCGTTTTGTGCCTTTGGAAAGCATCTCGCAAAAGGCGTTTGCGCCGACCCAAGACAAGGGATAAGCTGGTTTATTTTCGCATCCGGGGCGAGGTATGAATTTGCCCTCTTTTTTGATAATGGTGGAGTCGTCGAATATTAAAATGAAATCCTTTTTTTCGGGGTCTTTTACTGCATTGAGGAAGATGCAATATTGGCGCGCGGTGACCTCATGTTTGCCAATCCAATAACCGTCAAGGAAGACAAGGGGGGAGCCGGATGAACCCCAGCGGCTGCCGTATGTGAATTGTCCGGAGTTAATCCAAATCATTTCCATATCCAGCCCGCCCGCCTTTTCCACATAATCTTTGGAGGGGTCAAGATCAGGCGGAAGCGGCTCAGGGGTATTTTTAACCATTGTTTCGCGGGGGCGCGGTTTTTCGGGCGTCCAGTTTATGATATCGTCATCTGTTCCCGCTATGCGGTCGGGACCTTTAGAAAAGAGGTCAAAGGGTTTATCATGCGCGCCGGGGAATTGGTAATCGTATTTTTCTCCCCATAAATCAACAGGTTCTTGCGGGAGATAAGGACCTTTCCAAGTTTCGGGGTCAACAGTGATGGGGCGGCGCACAAGGGCGGCAAGTCCCTGTTGCGTTCCGGGGAAAGTTCCGACATCTTTTTCATATTCAGAGAGGGCTTTTTCAATAGGTTCAAGAAGCCCTGTGCCCTCTTGTGCGGATAAAAATGGGGCAAACAAGCAAAAAGCCAACGAAAAATGGATGATTTTTTTTATCATAGATAAGAACATATATTGAAAATATGTTCTGCGTCAAGGCAGAATTTTGTTGACCGTTGAAACGTTTTAATAGCATGGGTTTTTTATCTTTGATAAAAACCAAATCAGGAATCTTTGTATGAAAGTAAAATTAGGATTTACGCTTATTGAACTCCTTATCGTTGTGGCGATTATCGCCATCCTTGCGGCTATCGCCGTCCCTAACTTTTTGGAGGCGCAGATTCGTTCAAAGGTCTCGCGCGCCAGAGCGGACATGCGCTCGGTTGCCACAGCGTTGGAATCATATCGCACCGACCACAACGATTATCCATGGATTGAACGATATCCAGGCTATGCCTTGCCGCGCACCTTGACTACTCCGCAGGCTTATTTGACGTCTATACCTAAAGATAGTTTCGGTTTATCCAAGTCAACGGATTTATACAACGATCCAGCCGAAACATGGAAGACAACTCTGGATTATTTTTATGCAACGAAAAAATATTATGATTTCTATGGTTGGCTCTGGCATGTATATCCGGGCGGCAGCACGGGCAATCCGGCGGCTTGGGTATTCCAAAGCAAGGGACCCGACCTTTGCTGGGCGCGAAGACCTTCCGATGGGGGCGTGGGCGTGGATGAACTTGATCGTCCGTATACATATCAATACGATCCCACTAACGGCACTGTGAGTCTCGGGAATATTGTGCGTTCTGGTCCTTGAGTTTTCAAGGCTCGAAAAAGGGAAGGCAAACTGGGTTTTAATCTTCGATGATTTTTCGGGGGCGCCAATATCATCGGGGAATGTTATTCCAAGTTTTCTTGCCATTGCCGAATTGATGGCTATCTGCGATGAGAACTTTTGGTTGCGGTCGGCGACGATGTCTAAATTTTGAGATAGATGAAATAAACCATGCCGATGAATTTTCCGCCATCTTTAACTGGGACAAAAAAGAATTGTCCCGTTTTTCCTTCAAGAAGTTGGCGTTCCAGAAATGATTCTTGCTGTGATTCGAGGATTTTCAAAAAAGCGGCGTCCTTTTCGTATGTCCCCGTTCGGAAATCATAAAGGGCAAGGCTGTTTTCCTTTGGATATCCGCCGATATTGACGCCTTCGGGGGATATCCATTGAATGGAATATATGCCGTAATGGCGTTTGTGAAATTCTTTGAAGATTGAGTTTATATTATCATCATTCCGCTCCGACATGTTTTTTATCAGCGTTGCATCTTTGGCTAATTTTCTTAAGGCATCCATGGCTGGAAGTTCAACGAAAGAGGCTTTTGTTTTTTTATTTGGAGCCGCTCCATCCGCCAGCGCATGTTCCGCGACAAGGCGATATTGTGCGTCATGGATGCCGAAGGTTGTCCAATAAACGTTTTTATAAACTCTTGTCTGGCTGCTTCTATCATAGTAATTGTATTCGCCTGCGCCGTTTTCCTTTTCAGCGATTTCTTTACCAAGCGCCATGAGTTCGGGGAACTCCTGATACAATAAATCTGTAAAAAGGTTTCGCCCGATTTCTTCGATATTCTCTTTGAAAATAATCCTGCCATCCTTTTGCATAACCCATGCTTTCAGGGGAATGCCAGCTGTGGCGGCGGTGATAGCGCGCGAAGTAAGCGCATCGAGCCGCAAAAGGAGACTGACCGAGGCGGTTATCTTTTTTTCATCGGAAAAAATGGGATGGGCAAAACTGACGGCATCGAATCCCTCCGCGCTTCGGAAGACTTCGCTTAATACAGGCGCGCCCTTTGCGCGGAGTCGAATCACATGGGGCTGCGAGCTGATATCAACCCCCTCATGGGATTTGAAGTCTTTCGGCTCAATCATCGTCATGATGCCGTTGATATCCACAAAGGCGCAGTCATAAACGGCGGGATCTTTTTTGCAAAAGTCGTTAAGAATCTGTCTTATATCTTTTTCTTTCAAATCGGCGGCGGAAAGGTTCCGGGCGGCTTCAGCAAGATATTTGTCAATAGATTCGAGGTTGCTGGAGATATCCGCTTTCATCTTTGAAAGAGCCGGCGGTTGATTAATCGGCGTTTCATCCGCATTTATAAGGTTGATTGCCATCAAAGAAAACAAGATGACAAACAGTTTCTTTTTCATCTCTTTGGCTCCTTTTCATTTGTTGGAATAATCGCCGAGTGAAAACTCATAAAATATGATGGAATTAAAACCGCCCTCTCGCGCCTCTTTGCCAAATTGGCGCATCCACGCGAGGTTGCGGCGCGATGGTTTGAGCGAGCCAATATCCGCATGAGCCTTTATGACTATATTGGGCTGTATCGCGCGGGAACGAGCCACATACGCCTCAGCATAGGCACGGACAAATTCCGGCTGGAGGTCGGGCTGAGTCCAATCCTGCCAAGCATCCTCAATAATCAAAACATCCGGTTTGAGGAATTTGAGTGCGGCGTCCAAGTCTTGCGCCTGATACTCGCGGGATTTTTCCGGCGCCACCGTGCAATCTGAAAGATGCATGTGAATCAGGCGGATGCCCGGGCGGACTTTAAGCGCTTCATCGTAAAGCCGTTTGGAAAATTGCAGAATCGAATTGACGCGGAAGTCCTGCCATTTGTGATAAATCTGGTAGTTGGTTGTATTGAGCGTTTCCGGGGTGTTCAAAAAATCAATCGGATCCGCGCCTGTTTGCTCCTTAAAAAGGCGCGTGCAGTTGTCGCAAATGCAGGCGTATTTCCCTCGATTGGGATTTTCCGCATAGGGTCCTCCCCAGATCTCGAACCATGGCTCGGCGAGTTCAATGGCATCATAGGGAACGGCGCCCAATATTCGCCGAACCTCGGAGCAGGCGTGTTCAGTAAAAGCCTCTGAGTTAGGGCAGAGATAGACGCGCCAGTCATATCGGCTGGAACCGTCAAGCATCTTCTGCCGCCAGTCCGGATGGAGATCATAAGCCGCAAAATCCGTTGTCGGGTAGAGCCTCAGCACACAAGACATGCCTTTTTCATGAAAGGTTTTCACCATTAGGTTCTGCTGCTGCAGCGGGATGTTGGCGACGATGATGATGTGGACGGCGTTGAAGCCGAGGCTTTTAATTTCCTCCGCCCAGTCTTCCCACGATTTTTTTTTGTAGAATTCGAACGCCGGATCCACCGCGATGGAATCGCTTGTCAGCCGCTGCATGGCGACCGTTGAAGAGTTGCCAGTTCCCATCATGATTTCCCCTCCCATATTCAACATAAGTTCATTGGCGCAGGCAGCCCCCGCGCTTAAAAAGAGAATGATTATAAATCTCAATCGGCGCGTCATCCTTTCACCCCGCCGAGCGTGATGCCTTTCACGAATGTTTTTTGGGTGAGGAAAAACAGGACAATCACAGGAAGAGTCATCATCGTGGATAGCGCCATGAGTTGCGCCCATTCGGCATCGTGCTGACCCAGAAATTGCTGCAACCCCACCGCAAGGGTGTATTTGGAATTATCCGTCAGATAAATCAGCGGACCCATAAAATCGTTCCAGTTGCCTAAAAAAGTAAAGAGCGCCACCGTCAGAAGCGCCGGTTTTGCCAGCGGAAGGATAATCTTTGCGTAGATGCCTAATTCCGAACAGCCGTCAATAACCGCCGCTTCGCTTAACTCCTGCGGGATGCCCATAAAGAATTGTCGAAGAAGAAAGATGAAAAACGCCGAGCCGAAAAATGAGGGAACAATCAGCGGGAGAAATGTTCCAATCCAGCCCAGCTCGCGGAATATTCTGAAAACGGGCAAGAGCGTAACCTGTCCGGATAGCATCATCGTTGCAAGCAGAATCAAGAAAAAGAAGTCGCGCCCGAACCAACGGATGCGACCGAAGCCGTAAGCAACCAGACTGCACGAAAGCGCCGCGCCAATCACGTTGCTGACGCAAATCATAAGCGTGTTAGCCAGATAGCGCAAGAAGGGGATATACCGAATCGCCTTGCTGTAATTCTGCCACTTAAACATTTGCGGCAGCCACCGCACCTGCGCCGTGAAAATCTCGCTGTCGCTTTTAAGGGATGTCATCACCATCCAATAAAACGGCACAAAAAAAAGCGCGCCGAAAAATATCAACGCTCCGTGTCCAGCGATATGATATAATATGTTTTCCTTTTTCATCGGTCTTTATCGCCCATAAGATGATTATCTGCTCCCCTCGCCTTCATAATACACCCAGCGGCGGGAGGTTTTCATCACAAAAATCGTTGCCGCAAGAATCAACAAAAATAACAGCCATGCCATCGCCGAAGCATATCCCAGTTGAAAATCCAAAAAAGCCCTGTTGAAAAGATGCAGGGCATAAAAAAGCGTGGCATCTTGCGGTCCGCCCTGCGTCATCACAAACGCCTGCGTGAAATATTGGAAATAGCCGATAATCCCCATGATGAGGTTGAAAAGTAAAATGGGGCTTATCATCGGGAGTGTGACATGCCGGAACTTTGTGAAAATCCCCGCGCCGTCCACTTCCGCCGCTTCATAGAGCTGGGGCGGAACTTCCTGCAATCCCGCCAAAAAGATAAGCATCCCGCCGCCCGCCTGCCACAATCCCATCAGTATCAATGCGGGTTTTGCCAGTTTTGGGTCAACCAGCCAGCCGACCATGTCAATCCCGAAAAGGCGCAAGGCGTGATTAATCAAACCATATTCGGGATTCAGCAGCCACATCCAAAGGACGCTCACAGCAATCACAGGCGCAATAGATGGGAGGTAGAGAATTGTTCGATAGATGGATTGTCCGCGCACCTTCAAATCGAGCAGAATCGCAAGAAAAAGAGAAAAAGCCAGCGTAATCGGCATAGCAATCAGAACCATGTAAAAGGTGTTCACAAGCGCCCGCCAGAAGAGCGGGTCTTCCAAAAGCATAACTCTATAATTATCAACTCCCGCCCAAACAGGCGGCGAAAAGCCGTCGAATCGGCAGAAGCTCCAGTAAAATGAGGCGCAAATCGGATATAGGGTAAAGACAATCAAACCAATAAGCCATGGGGCAATAAAGAGCAAGCCGTTGCGCAGATTCCGCCGTTCGACCGGCGAGCGCGCCGTCTCCTGCCAATGTGCCAAAATAGAATATTGAGTTTTTTTCATCGCAGCCCTAAATCCCTTTATAACATACAGTATTTTCTACGGGATGAATTTGGCGGACGGCAAGAATAATCAGCGTGTCCGTCGGAGTTTTTTTCGAGCATACCGCATTGACGAGCCCGTTTTGCGCCGATAAGCTGGACTTATGGCGCTTGCATAGGATGCCGAATCTACCAAAGCATCGTAATATGCGGCATTCAAAACGGCGCGTCCAATCTCTCATCGGGAGCGCGCAAAATAATTATTTTTTTAATCTCGCAAAAGTATCAATATTCAGTTGACTTCCCGCCTCGGTTTTGTGGTAGAACGAAGGAGTTGGATGAATGGAATAACATAAAAAGTTAAATCATCTATTTGACTTTTTGGTTTTTTTAAGAATTAAAAAAAGAGATTGTATATTTATTCGCATGAGGAAAGATTGATGGTCGCCCAAATATACATGCTTATTGGAGATGTAAACAGCGGGAAGAGTTCCGTCCTTTCCAAATGGGTTGATGAATACAAAGAAGAGGGGCGGCTGGTTGGCGGAGTTCTGGCACCGGCGCATTGGTTCAAAGGGGAGAAAGTCTATTATGATGCGGTAGATATAGAAACAGGGAAGCGCCATATTTTCGCCTCAACCAAACCGATATCGGAGGCGGAAACTTTTGGGCGTTTTTGGTTTTCAAAAAGAGGCAAGCAGCTGGCGGAGCGCGCCATAACGAAGATAAAAGAAAATTACGATGTGGGCATCGTGGACGAAATCGGTCCTTTGGAGCTGGAGGGAAAGGGGCTTGCCCGCGCCTTTAAAGCTGTTCTAACTCACCCGCCAAAAAAGTTGATTATATCTGTTCGCGAATCGCTTGTTGACGACGTGGTCAGCGCGTTTGGGCTGAACAGGTTCGAGAAGTTAAATGTTCTTTCTCAAAAGCCTTGATAATCATGCGGCGGTTTAAAGCAATTGACCGCATTGGTCGCATCGGGTGGCTATTGCGACGTTGGGCGCGCCGCAGAAAGGGCAGATTTTGCCAGTGTCGCCCGATCTGAATGTGCGGAAGATTTTAAAAACTTTTGGCGCTGTGGCAGTCACAATATCCAGTTTGTTATCCTGCAATCCAGAAGTTTCTTCATCTTTTTGGTATGCAAATTCCACCAGATAAATAGCAAGGTCTGCGATATAATTAGGGAAATTGGGGTCATCCTTGTAGAGTTCTGTATTCTTTTTCAGAATCTCCGCAATCTCATCGCGGGTGAATGATTTTTTTGCGCTCTGATAAGCCATAAGCAAATTTACACAAAAGCGATATTTTATTATTCAACATTAATTGAAGTATCGTCCTTTTGGGTTTGCGTTGTCAAATCCAAAAATTTTTTTGCGGGGGCAATGTTGTATAAAGACCCGGCAACCACAATCATGTCATCATCTGAAACAAGCATCGCCGCCTGTTTGATTGCGCTTTCCAAAGATTTGCAAACCATTGCATCGGGGTTGTCTGGGTGAACGATTTCCGCCAAACTTTCCGCCGGCAAGGCGCGGGGCGATGATGGAGCGAACAGAATAACTTTTTTGAGATGTTTATCTTTTTTTAATTCATTCCAAATCCCGCCGGCATTTTTCCCTTTCAGGATTCCGAGTATAAGGATTTTTTGACGTTTTGGAAAATACTGCTCAAGCGTTTTTCTAAGGGCGGCGGCGGAAAGCGGGCAATGGGCTCCGTCAATCACAACAAGAGGTTTTCTACATGAGATTTCAATCCGTCCGCGCCAATTGGTGTCTGCCAAACCGCCAACGGCTTTTTCCATCTCAAAATCCAAAAGCCCGTCAATCTTCAACTGGCGCAAGGCAGCAACTGCTGTGCGGGCGTTTTCCGCCTGATGCTCCCCTATCAAAGGAATAAAAACCTCAAAATCTCCCATTGCATCCACATCAAAGGCAAGGCGTTGCCCTGATACGGCGCTTTCGGCATTTCTGGAATTATGCAATCCTTTTGGAATGAGAATTGCCTTCTGCTCGCTGCGAATAAGTTCCGCCTCTTGCGCGCGCGCGGCTGAAGTCAGAACGGGGATAATCCGATTTTGAAATTTTTGCAGTTGTTTGGAGATAACGCAGGGCGTGCGGAATTTTATGATACCGGCTTTTTCGCGCGCGATGTCGGCAATATCGTTTCCAAGGAGGTTGGTATGATCGAGCCCGAGCGCGGTGATGACGCAGAGAATGGGGTTGAGGACATTGGTGGAATCGAGGCGTCCGCCAAGTCCTGTTTCGATAATCGCCACATCCACTTTTTCATCGTTAAAAAAAAGGAACGCCAGCGCGGTCAGCAGTTCAAAAACCGTTCGGTATCCTTTTAGGGGCGGTGTGTAAGATTGAGATTGGGCATCCCGCAAAAATTCGACGTATCGGACAAAACAGGACTCCGATATGGAATTGCCGTCTATGCGAAATCTTTCGCAATAGGAGGAAAGATGCGGCGAGGTGTAGAGTCCTGTATGCAACCCCGCTTTCAGGAGCGCCGCCTCCAGCATAGCCGCCACGGAGCCTTTGCCCTTTGTTCCGGCAATGTGAATCGCCGGAAACCCCTGTTGCGGATTGCCCAGCGAATCAAGGAATTCGAAAAACGAATCCAGTTTAAATGTCAGAGGGTCGTAGGCAAGCGTATCGAGTCTTCGCTCATAATTGATAAACTGCTCAAGGTAGCGTTCAACATCGCTGTAAGACTTCATTCCGAAATCCCCATGCGCCGACAAATTGGGAAATTCCCTATTATGATGCCTGCCTTAACTGCAAGAAATATCAGCCGAATTTTATTATAATCGCCAAACAAAATTTATTTTTCATGAATCTTTATTGAATGTTGACAACAAACTATGGGGATTATATGAACTATCCAATTGCGTGTGAATTTTTAATTTTCCTCTATGGGAAAGGATGGTTTTTGTTATGTTTTCGAACAAAATCGCCACGCGGGTTCTTATAGGAACTTTGCTGGCATTGTTGATGTTTGGATGCGGTTTTGCCAACAAACCCTTGCATTTGAAATATGATGCGGAGGGCAAACCTGTCATGACGAAACACTACCGCAAATATGTTGTCAGGGATTTTATAACCAAAGTCAACACGATTGCTTATAAGAAAAACAATACCAGCGGACCTCATTTTCTGCTCTCGCCCATTCAAAAAGAGATTAAGGAGAAATACGGTCCGCCCAGTTATATCAGCCCCTCATGGCTTTCTCAGCGAGGGGATTACGTGATTGAATGGCTTTATTGGGAAAAGGGTTTAATGTTCCAGTTTGTCAATAGACAGCTTGTTTATGAGGGTTCTTTATCAGACAAGGAACGCGTGCTTGTCATGTATGGTTATCCCGATGATGCCAGAATTTATTTACTTGAGGGCGTTGGCGTAAGGGAAAATTTTTATTATTACACTATGTTTGGGACATCTCAAAAGACATTTAATTTCATGGATGGCAAAATTGTAGGGAATACGTCATTTCAATAAGATAAGCGTTTGGATTAATTCTATATTATTAAAAGGGCGGGGATGGTCATGAAAAAATATGCCGCGACAATGTTTTCCCTTCTTTGGCTCTTGTGGTGCATTCTAACATCCGGCTGCTCCTTTTTGAATCCCAAAACGCCCGAGGAGACGCGGCGCGAGGCGATAGACCATTTTGGAAAGGGCTTGAAACTCGAAGAGGAAGGCAAATATCTTCTTGCTGTGGAGGAATTCCTTCAGGCGGAAGAGATTTCGCCCAGAGCGGCAATTTATTTTCACCTCGGCACTTGTTTTCTCCACCTTAATGAGCCAGACCGAGCAACCGCCTACCTTGAGAGGGCGGTGGAAATGGCGCCCGACTACAAAGAGGCAAAGGTTGAACTGGAGCGGGCGCGACTGGGTTCGCGAAAAATGGATCGAATGATTGCCGCCAAATCCGAACGCAGCACTCCAACGCCCCCTCCCCCTCTTGAAATTCAAACCCCAACGCCAACGCCTATAGCCGAACCAACCCGCCAAGCACCAACTCCCGAACCTTCCCCCGCCGAGCCCGTCCCAGCCGTTGCCAAGCCGTCCACCCCAGCGTCTGTTGAGCAAAAAATCGAGCCATCGGCGCAGCCAAAAACAGATGAACTCATACCCCTGCCATCCATTGACACCGCCAAATCCAAAGATGAAAAGAAGCCGGCGTCAAAGCCGCTCCCATCAATGGCAGAAGTTCAAAAATCCCTTTTCCCGAATTTATATGACGGCAAATCTGATGATGACGTCAGAGAAGACAAAGCCAAAACCGAGCGTTACATCGAGCGCAAAAAGAAAAGCGCCAGCGATTATGATTTCCACATGGATAAGGCGCGCCAGTATCAAGATGCGAAATTATATAATACTGCCATTCTTGAATATGTGGATGCCCTCAAGGCTGATCCCGATTCGCTGGACGCTATTTCAGAACTTGCGGAGATGTATCGCCTGACAAGGCGGCAGGAGCGCGCAAACAGGGTTTTTGCAAACGCAAAAATAAACTTTCCGCAAAATCCAAAGTTTTTTCTCAAATGGGGAAATCTTTTTCTTTCTATGGAACGATTGAATGAGGCTGAGGAGAAATTCCGCGAAGCTCTTTATTATTCCCCCAATTACCCATCTGCGATGAATAACCTCGGCATTATTGAGATGCGCCGGAAGAACTACGAGCAGGCGGTGGGATATTTTGAATCAGTCTTATCGCAGGACTCCGGATTTACAAGCGCCCATCTGAATCTTGGGATTATTTACAGCGACCACTTGAAAAATCGGGCAAAAGCCATCGAGCATTTTGAGGCATACATCAAGGCTGGCGGCGAACGCTCCGATGAAGTCAAAAAATGGCTGAAAGCCCTCAAGCCGTAAAAGAATCCGAATCGCTATTTATATTCCTTAACGATATATTTAAGTTTCAGGATTTTGCCATCGCGAAAGACTTCCAGTTCAAAGGAATCGCCCACCTGCAAGGCGCTGAAATACGCCATCAAATCCGCTGAATTTCTGACCTCGCGACCATTTGCTTTTTTAATGATGTCGCCCACCTGCAACCCGCAGGCTTCCGCCGCGCCGCCTTTTTCCATTCTTCGCACAACAGAGCCGAATCTATCATTTGTTTTGAGAATCCTCATCAGATGCGGCGTCAAATTGACGCACTCAAAATCCCGCCAAAGCGGGCGGATTTGTCCATACTCCAGAATCTCTTTGATAACCGATTTTATGCGGTTGATGGGTATGGCGAATCCGATGCCGTGAGAACCGCCCGAGCGCGACATGATGAAAGTGTTTACGCCAACGACCTCGCCGTTCATGTTAATCAAAGGTCCGCCGGAATTGCCGGGGTTGATGGCGGCATCCGTCTGAATCATGTTGGTATAAACGCGCATGTTATTCATATCCGGATTGAAGGAGCGGTTAACGGCGCTGATAACGCCCGCTGTCACGGTGGGGTGCGGGTCTTCTATAAGATTGCCAAAAGGGTTGCCCAGCGCAATCACTGACTCTCCAATCATTATGTCATCGGAATTTCCAAGTTCCACATAAGGCAGATTGCCCACATCCTTGATTTTCAATACCGCCACATCCACGACTTTATCGGCATCGAGAATATCCGCTTCCACCTCCCGCCCGTCGGTCAGCGTGACAATGACTTTCTGCGCCCCTTCAATCACGTGAAAATTGGTGACCACATGCCCTGCGGAATCAAGGATAAACCCAGAGCCGAGAAATGGGATTTTTTCTTCATAGGGATAAAGAATGAAGGGGTTGAAGAAATCATGCAGGGCGGGGTCGAGTTGGCGCATATAAGCCGTCCGAATGGCGCCGACGTTCACAACCGCGGGGCTGACTTTTTGCGCAACGTCAACGATGCGGGTTCGGCGGGATGAGGCGTCGCGCGTATTTTCCTTTGCCTCCGCGTTTGCAATGAACCCCTTTTTTCCCGCATCCCTTTCCTGCCAGAAATTGGCGGAAACAAAAAAGAAAAGATTCGACACGGTTATCAGACACAGGATTATCCACGACTTGCGCGACATAGCAGTCCCTTTCTTTTAAGCCTTCGGACAATTATTGCCCGAGTTGTTTTTTGGCGCGTTCCAGAATGGATGCGGCTGGAACCATCGGTTGGGATGGCGCAACAACGCTTTCTGCCCGGTTCGGGTCGCGGCGTTCTTGCATGGGCTCTTGCCCCGGCGGCGGGAAATGAATCGGGCAGTAAACGTTGCCTTTATCGTCAATGATGTAATCCACATGGTCGGGACAACGCGGCACAGATATCTGCGCCCTGCGCAATTTTTCAATCGTCACAGCCTCGCCCGGATTGGAAATCGTCCATGAGATGATGGCTGTCCCAAGGGTCTGACGGTTGACTGCGCAGGCGGCATCCGAACTTTTATCAAGTTGCGTTTCCACATAAGTTTTCTGAGTCGCCTTATCCTTTGTGAAATAATGTCCCGCAAGGATCATAATAATCACCAGCGCCATGAGGATGCTTAAAAACACAAATCCAGCTGATTTTCTGCGAGCGCACATATATAGCCTCTTTAATAAAAGAGTGAGTTCTCTTAAACTTAATGCAAGAATTATGCCGTTTAAGCGTCAGCGGAGGCAAGTAAAAAAAATTAAAGAGTTAAATCGCTCAATAATTCCGGATATAAAAACCAGATCAGGCGCCAGCTGCCGAGACTTGTACCCAGACAAGCTATCCCGCCGGTGGGAAAAGTAATAAATTCATTATCTCGGTTACAGTTAAGAAGTTTACAGGTAAGTTTATCCACAAAGGGGAGGTGGCTCACTATCATAAGGTCGTCGCGCAGGGAAAGGATTTCTTCGATGATGGGGTCAACGGGGTCTTCTGGGTTCAGCCCGTCAATTGATTTGATTTCTTTTTGGGAATCCACGGCGGAGGAAAGGATTTCTGCGGTTTGTCGGGAGCGTTCCTTTCCGCTGTGCCAGATTTCCGCCACAGCGAGTTTGCGTGGTTTAAGAAACGCCGCCAGTTTTTCAATGTCGCGGCGACCATCTGAAGACAAAGGTCTTGCCGGATTTATAGATTTTGATAATGCATCTCCGTGGCGGACAACATAGAGTTTCATGGGACAACCTCGAAAAAAAGTATAGCCGCAATCTTACAACTCTTGCGCCGATGGGCATCAAAATGTCGTCAATCCAGTCCCTTCAAAAACCGCATAAATCAAAGAGCAACCGTTGGATTTTTCATAACCGTTTCCCACGCTTTTTGGTTTGAATATTAATAGTTTGCCCGCAAGTCGGTTATCAAGCCGCGCCGACTTCCTTGCACAGGTAAATATCCTGTATGAGGTGCATCAACGCGATGCCATCTTTCATCGGTTTCTGAAATGCCTTGCGACCGGTGATGAGTCCCATGCCGCCGGCGCGTTTGTTGATGACAGCGGTGCGGACAGCCTGCGCCATGTCGTTGGCGCCGGAGGCTCCGCCGGAGTTAATCAATCCCGCGCGTCCCATGAAGCAGTTCACCACCTGATAACGCGTCAGGTCAATAGGATTGTCCGAGGAAAGTTCCGAATAGACCTTGTCGTGCGTTTTGCCGAATTTAATGGCTTTATAACCGCCGTTGTTTTCCGGCTGCTTTTGCTTGATAATATCCGCTTCGATGGTAACGCCCAGATGATTCGCCTGACCGGTAAGGTCGGCGGCAAGGTGGTAATCTTTATCCGTCTTAAAGGCGGAATTGCGGAGGTAAGCCCAGAGGATGGTAACCAGCCCAAGGCTATGGGCATATTCAAAGCATCGGGAAATTTCCACAATTTGGCGGGAGCTTTCATTCGAGCCGTAATAAATCGTGGCGCCCACTGCAACCGCTCCCAATTTGAAAGCCTGATCCACGCTGGCAAAAAGGATCTGGTCATATTTATTAGGATAGGTCAAAAATTCATTATGGTTGATTTTAACGATGAAGGGAATTCTGTGGGCATATTTGCGGGCGACACTGCCGAGCACGCCGAGCGTGGACGCCACGGCGTTGCAGCCGCCTTCTATCGCCAGTTTGATGATGTTTTCGGGGTCGAAGTATATCGGGTTGGGCGCAAAAGACGCGCCAGCCGAGTGTTCGATTCCCTGATCCACCGGCAGGATTGAAAGATAACCCGTTCCCGCCAGACGCCCGTTATTGAAAATAGACTGCAAGTTGCGCAAGACCGCCGGCGGACGGTCAGAGGGGATGCAAACGCGTTCCACAAAATCGGGACCCGGCAGATGCAACTGCTCCTTTTTAATCGTTTTGCACTCATGCTTAAGCAGAGAATCTGCTTCGCCGCCAAGATATTCAGCGATTTTTTCAATCATAACAACCTTCCTCCTTCAAATATTTTAACCGCGCCCCAATTGGGCGTCAGGGTCTGTTTCAGCAATTTTTCCGGATTGCAAGATAACACCGGCAAGAATCATGATGCTCATGCCCAATACGGAAAACCAGGGCCAACCAATTGTCAGATGCGCGCCCTCTTTATTAGTATAAAGGTTGAGAAAGAAAATAAATATGAGAAACGGTATGATTCTTAATATAATCCCTTTGGACTCTTCGCCGAAAACAAGCGCGGCGATAACCATCATCGCCATGGATAGCAAAATTAGCACGCTCAGCGCCCATTGCGTATGCTGAGCCACGGCAAGAACAGTCATAACGCTCAATGTTGCCGCCCATGGCAGAGCGCGCGAGCCGCGCCGCAATTTGGGATTTAGCGCTAAGATGAACGTTCCCAAAATACCGCCGGCTGTCAAGCCCACAACGCTCAAGGCAAGTTCGATAATCAATCCCTTGCCCTGCCAGACTTCCCAAAAACCCGAAGCCATCGCGCAAAGAACCACACCCCAGATGCAGACAAAAAAGCGGCTCTGGCGTATGTGGTCGGCGTCTGTCCCTTTTAATTTGCCCGCCGCTCGCAGACTTGAAATGGATTGCTCCGCCAATGCCGATAGGATGCCTTCCAAGGAGGAGATTGCCGCCGCGAAAATGCCCGCTACGATAAAACCGCCAATCAATGGGTGAACGCGGTATTTTATAAACACCGGCAAAACATTATTGTTGCTGACTTCAATGGGATGCAATTCAGCCGGTCCAACGTTTGGTATGTTTGCCTTCTGGTAGAAATACCATAGCCCAACACCGACAAAAAGGCAGATAATCATGATGACTTGGCTTACGCTGCTCCAGATGAGCGCCTTACGCGCATCCTTTTCATTTTTGCAGCAAAAAGCGCGCTGAACCATTAGTTGATCCGTTCCATACGACCCAAGGCTGCCCAGCGATGAGGCGATTATCGCCGCCCAAAAAGTGTAATTCATACTCAGATCAAAATCCCAGTTCAGCCAGTGGAGTTTGCCCGCTTCATACGCTGTATTCACCATTGTGCCAATGGAAATTCCCTGTTGTCCGAGTGTTATGATAACCACAGCAAGAGTGACCAGAGCGGAGAAAACAAAGATGAGAAACTGGACAACATCCGTCCAAATAACAGTCACAATGCCGCCCATGAATGTCCAGAGAACGGCAAAGACACCCACGAACCATATTGATGCATGGATTGCGCCGCTTTCGCCCATCCATGCGGGGAAGATATCGCCGAGGAGGACGCGGAAAACCATAGCGGTTAAAAGAACGCGCGTGCCCTGTCCCAGCGCGCCGCCGATCATAAAAAGGTAGCTGGTCATCTTCCTTGCGCGCTCCCCGAGTTTGTTGCCGATGTATTCATACGGGCTGTAGATTTCTTGCTCATAATAGGCGGGGACAAAAAGAAAGGCAACCAGAATTCTCCCGACGATAGTCCCAATTCCCAGCACCATATATGCCATATTGCCTGTTGTAGCCCAGAGAAAGGCGGGAACGCCGACAAGGGTCATGGCGCTGATTTCTGTGGCGATGATTGAACCTGAGACCGCCCACCAAGGGAGTTTTCTTCCGCCGAGGAAGAAATCGCGGATGGTCGCCTGTTTGCCGGACATGGCATGTCCGAACCAGGTTGTGAAGAGCACATACGCCGCAACCACAGCCCAGCTTAAAGAATTGAATCGGCTGGGCAGTTCAGCGGCATTGTCAACTAATGTTGAAACATCCATTTCTCACCTCTTTTTGTAATTTGTCCAATAATTATGAACGAAACAATAACCCTTCCCCGGCAAAGTCAACAATTTTATATACATTAAATCCGCCTTTCTCAAAAATTCCCAGTTAACAAATTTTATTGACAAGACATCAGCAAATATATGACAAAGAAAATTAGTTGCTTATTCAAGCGCTTATCCTCATAAAAAGGACATTGATAATGGCTGGATACTTCCAAATATATGTTATAGGTGAACCCGGAGGTATTTTCGGGGCAGATGGGGTTAATCCAATTAAATTCATGATACTTGTAGGAAATTCCGACCGCCAGTGGTTAGAACCTGTGTATGTTGACAATGCTATTGTGCCAATTGGCAACCTGCGAGTAATTATACCTGCTTATCCGAATGATCCGAACTCGTTGATGGATGCATGCATCGCTTTTTGTCCTGAACATTTCAGGACATGTCCTTCTTTAGAGAAGGTCTGCAAATTGCTTAAAGGTATTGATTGTTTAGACTTTAATCTATCCCCTGAACAAATTCCCTCAGATTGGTATAGCCTTCGCAAAGAAGCAAAGCCATTATTCAATACAATGAAAATTTGGCAAGCAGATTTGGTTCAAGTGAAAGGTATTTGAGCGATGAAAATGAAAAACCCACAGGATATATCATTACCTTTTTTTGCCTATGGCATATTCAAACCCGGGCAATTGGCATTTTTTCAAATTAGAGAGTTCGTCTGTGATAAAAAACCTATCAAAGTCAAAGGTGGTTTATTAATTCGCGATGGTTTGCCTATAATAAATTTAAAAGGTTATGGTTTTGTTAATGGCGCGTTGATTTTTTTTGAAAAAGGGAAAGAGGAAGACGCTTACGGCTGCATTTCAGCCATGGAGCCGGATAAGCATTACAAGTGGTCTACTCTAACGGTTAATAATGAAATTGATAATGATAACAAACCACAAACAGCTAATGTTCTGGCAGGAATTAAACCCCTAAAGGGCAGCATATACTATGAGGGTGACAATTGGGATGGATGGGAGGACCCATTATTTAATGAAGCATTAGAAGTAGTAGAAGATGAGTCAAAACAAGGATGTGAATGGGACCTTAAGTACATGTTCAAATTACAAATGGCGTATCTTCTTCTTTGGTCATCTATAGAGCGCTATGTTTCCTTACGTTACCATTTTGGAGACAAGGCGACCATGAAAATTCAACAATTGGCACGGGAAAAAATTTTTGCCCTGAGTCTCAAAGAAATCGTCAAGAAGAAACGTTATTTATATCGCGCTGATAAGCCGGGAGAAAAATTAACTCTTGATCCTAAAGATCCCAAAAAATCGGTCCCTTACTACTATCAAATTAGGTCAAATATAATACATCGCGGAAAGGGAGGGCTAGATAATTTGGCTCTGATAAAAAAGTCACTACAGGAGTTACTGCAAATCTTTCGTAATGTTTTAGAGGCAGCTAAAGATGATGCCGAAAAAATAACTTAAGTCCAACATCTAAATATTTAAAAATAATTTACCGGTAAAGATCAAGGTCGTCATAGAGATAGGGGATTTTAGCAAAGGCGGGGTATGCCTCAGCGCCGCGGCTGCCGACGCCGCCGGCAATCTCAAGGGGGAAAGGCTTTTCCTTTTTCTCGTCTTTTTCACCGCTTTTTGTTGAGCCTGAGCGAATTTCTTCAAACTTCAGTTTGAGCAATTCGCGTTGTTCGGGATTCATGGCAATAACGCGGTCTGCCCCTTCGCTTTCTATGTGGTAGATAATGGGACCGTCTTTAAGGGCGCGGATTCCTTCGGCTGTTATTTCGCCGTTTTCTCGCCGTCCATCAATCAAGGCGGGGTCGAGGTCAAGCCCTGTATGAAGACGAAGTTCCGGGTAGGCAATCAAGTCGGCGCGGGAGATGCGAAATTCGTGAGCGCTTTCATATCCCAGACGATCGAGTTCTGCCTTTGCCTGTTTGACAACCGGCGCGTTGGGATATTCGGCAACAAGGCGGGATAGATGGCGCGTTTTCTGCTCGGAATCTTCATGTTGCGAGATGAGCACGAAGAGATGGCGGGCATAGCGGTCTTCGAGTTTCTTTAAATATTCGGGTGAATAGTCGCCTGCGCTTTTGGCGTATTGCAGAGTTTTTTCATATTGCCCTTGTTTTTGGCTTAGGGTTGCGAGTTTTTTTCTTAATTCAAGCGATGCCTTATTATACGGAAATTCCCTCACGTAGATGGCGGCGGCGTCCATGACATTATCAGCGGGAACGGGCGCGGAGAATATGCTTTGAACTCCTCTCACGGCAACATCGAGGGCGAAGAAAACACCAAGATTTTGGGCGGCGCTTTGCGGCGCTCCCGCCGCGCCGCTGGAGACCATATAAATTTGTTCATCAGTCGAACGCGCGCCGAAGAGGATAAATTTGCGCAATTCAGCAGCCCGCGCTTTTTCCGCCTGTTCAACGGCAAGGATGCTATTCATATTAGGATTGGCAATAATTTCCCGCGCATAGTCAGCCGCATTTGTTCGGGGATAATTGCGGGGGATTTGGCGCGCTTCTTTAAAGAAATCTTCTTTTTTCGCGCTATAAAATACAGCCAGCGGCGCCGCATAAGACGCGTCATCCGCATAATTGGATTGCGGGTATTTATTGTTAAACTTCCGCGCTCGTTCAAAAATGAGAGAGGCATTCCCCGCCGCAACGGCGTTGACCAACGTCCCATAAGCGCTCTCTTCTTCTTTTGAATGGAAATATTCTTCGCCGGCAAGGACGGACATTGCGGCGAGATATTTGCGATTTTGGCGCGCTTTGAGCGAGTGGACCGCCTCGATTTTCTTTTTAATTTTTTCGGATTGGGGATTTAAGACAAGTGCGTTTTGAAAATGGAACAACGCCGTATCAAGGAATTCTCTACGGAGGTTGAGTTTCCCCAAATTATACTCCTGTTTAAAAAGCTGTTTTTTTCTTTTTTCAGAAAAGCGGGCGTTAAGTTTTTTATACTCTTCGGAATTAGGCGGAGCGGAGTATTTTTTTTCCGATTGGTTCAAAAGAAAGGAAGCCTTTCTTTCAAGCGGCGAGGATTGAGAAACGCGAAACGTTCCATATATGAGGTCAATAGGCAGTTGAAACAGCGGCTGCATTTGCCCTTGAAATAGACTGGACACGGCGGAGGAGGCGCGGTTCAGTCCGCTGGTGTAATTATTGTATCTATTCTGCCGCAGGAGACTCAACGCTGCGAGATATTCATCCTGTTGCAGATTATTGTTTATCTGCTCGGTCAAATAAGCATCGGCGCCGGCTCGCTTGATTTTTTTTTGCCAGTAGATAAAAGATTCGCGCTCGCGGAGTCCCGCGGCATAAAGATAAATCAGATTGTCCTCCAGATGCAGCGGCTCTTTTGGGTTTGCGGTCTGCGCATTTTCCATGACATCTTTCCATAAGGCTTCGTTATCGCCATACAGAGATTTAGCCATTGCGCGGTTCAATATGGCGACGTATTTTGTATCGGCGTCTTTATGCAAGGAATCTGCGGCGGCAAAAATCGGCAGAAGAAATGTACCCAGCAGAAGAAAGAGGATTAAACTTTTCTCATCAAATTGGCGCGATGTAAATGATTTGATAGTCATTTTATATTTGACAAGCGTCCGACATTTAAATAATGAATTAAAACTAATTTCATGTTAAACGCTTATACCATAGAATAAGTTCCCATTTATTGAGTGTTTCTAAAGAATGCAATCGGAATCGAAAAAGACTGATGCGGGTTCGCTGAAAATTGTAAATATTCATCAACATCAGTAAAAAAGCGGTTGACTTTCACAAGAGCAAGGAATACTTCTAATATTTGTTATGTTTATGATGATACACTTTTTTAAGATTGGATGAATAAGATTATTTTTGTCAAAGGGATGGGATGAGGGGTATATTGTAAATGGCGCATCTAAAAAAATGCCTCGGCATTGAATTGGGCTCCGATTCCATCAAAGTAGCGGAAGCTGCCGTTGAAAAAGACGGCATCCGCCTTTTAAAAACCGCGAGCGCTCCGTTGGATATTCCCGCAGACGCCTCTCGCAATGACAAGCACAAAATCACAGTTAATATTTTAAAAGGACTTTTGAAAAGCAAAAAAATAACCACCAAAGAAGCTGTTTTTTGTATTGCGGGGCAAACCGTTTTTGTCCGCCGATTCAAACTCCCTAAAACAACTCCGGAACGTCTTGCGCGTATTATTAATTATGAAGCCCGTCAACAGATTCCGTTTCCGATTGAAAAAACGATGCTGGAGTATCAGGTTTACGAGGAACCGGAAAGTCAGGACGTGGACGTCTTCCTTGTTGCGCTTAAAAAAGATGTTCTTTATGATTTTATGGATATTGTGGATAGAACCGGTCTTAAGCCGATGGGGGTGAACATCAGCAATCTGGCGTTATTCAACTTCCATGCCCTGGACGGCTGTCCCGCAGAGCTCTTTGCCAACCGTTTCAAATCATCCAAAAAGAAAATCTCTCTCGATATCAAACTGCCGCCCTTTTTTGAAAAACTTAAAAAAATCAAAAAGAAAAAAGGCGCCGAACAAGCGGAAGAAAAAGGGGATGCAGAGTCCGAATTTGCCGCCCCGGAGATGGTGCACGCTTATTTGAACATCGGCGCAACTATGACCGATTTGACCATCGGTTCATCCGGCGCAAAACCCATGCTCGGTTTCACCAGAAGCATCCCAGTAGCTGGCAACTCCATCACACAGGCAATCTTGGAGCAGAGCGAAGGCGTGAAGGACTTCAAAGAGGCGGAGCAGATTAAAAGAGAAAAAACGACGATTCTCTCTATGAGCGCCGATATTTCACCGTCTATTAATGAACAGGCATCCGAAGCGGCAACGGGCGTTGTGGACCGTCTCATTGCCGAGCTGCGCCGTTCCATTGATTTCTATATCTCCCAGCCGGACGGCATGGCGGTTGATGAAATTATCCTTTCCGGCGGGCAGTCCCTTTTGCCCAACCTTGCCAGTTATATTGAGGAAAAGTTAAACACTACGGTAAAAGTATATGAAACCCCCGCCGGAACCAATATCAAAGGAATTGAGGAGGCTGGAAAGGAACTCAGCCTTTACCCGATCCCCATCGGTCTTGCGCTTTCGGGACTTGGTCAGGCGGCGCTCCAAATAGATTTCCTCCCAACGGATCGAAAAGTTGCCATCAAATTCAAGAGGAAAAAAGGGTTTGTCGCCCTTTTGGCTGCTATGGTGGCGGGGACAATTCTTTTGGGCACGATGAGCGGTAATCATTATATTGCCATTTACAAAGATCAGACCGGCATATATCAGGATGAATACATCCGCAACTCACCCATGATTAAAAGGATTGAGAGCGTTACCAAAATAGAAGAGGATTTAAAGACAAAATTCGATAATCTTGCCAAAGGTTTGACAACAGAAAGGGCTTATCCCCTCTTTAGGTGGTTAGAAATACTCGAAGCCAAACCGGCGGATGTTCTTGTTTCATCTCTTAAAATCTTCCCCGATGGGAGAGTGGTGGTTGAGGGTTATACAGAAGACCAAAACTCCGCGGTAAAGTTTTCGGAGCATCTAAACGAGGAGCTTGGCACCAAGCAGCAAAATCTTGAAGACCGCGGCGCAAGGTTGGACGATATCCGTTCCGAATTCAATGACCTTTTCAAAAAAGATGTGTATAAGTTTTCCATCAGCATGAAATACAAAAATCGCTTTTCCCGCGTGCAAGAGGCGCAGACAGCCGCCCCCACAACACAGCAACAGCAAAGAGGTCCCGTCCCTTCGGGACCTGTGCCTATGCCGGGAAGAAGCGGAAGAATCGCATTGCCTGAAGGTGAAATATAATAGATGGACGTTAAAGAACAACTGGGTATCCTTTGGATTAAGATTAAGGCGAACGTTGACCGGACGGCTTTTGTTGTTTTCCTAATTCTACTCATCGCCATGGTTGGCATTTACGGCTATGAGATGTCCAAACAGCCGCCTGAAATGCCGGACATCAGCACCGGCAAATTTACCCAGCTGATCCCGAATGAAAATTATGATAAAGTCATGAACTATATCCGTAGCGAAACGGAGTTAGATAAAAACGAAAAAATTCGCAAAATCCGCGACTTTAATATTTTTGACTACAAATACGTGCGCGACCGCGATGAATTGCAAAAAGAAGCTGATAAAAAATATGAGAGAGCGGCGCAGCTGTTTAGCGAAAACAAGATTGATGATTCGGAAAAGATTTTGAAAGAAATACTCCTGACATGGCCGACGCATATAAGCGCCAAGGAGTTGCTGGATAAGATTGTCAAGGCAAAGATGCCAACACCCACTCCCAAACCGACTGCACCGGCTGTTCCTCCGATGGAGGGCGCTGTTGGGTTGGAACCCACTCCGGCAGCAGGGCAGCAACCGGGCGAGCCTCCTCTAATTTAGGTTTCGTGGGCGGGTTTTTATGGCTTATTTTACTTGACACACAAATGCTCCCTGTTAGGTTTCTTAAATAATGGTAGGGCAATCAATCCTTGAGATTAAAGGAGAGTCTAAAGTGCATATGATGAACAAGAAGGTATTTTCGTGGAAAACCGTCCTCGTACTCATCTCCCTCCTCGCCGCGCTGGCACTTGCAGCCTCAGCGAAGGATTCCAAGAGGCTTGCGCAAGAGAACCCTGCGCCCTCTCCCTACGCTAAGGAAAATACCGCGGAAATCGAAAGCCATTTAACTAAGGCTAAAAATTATTTTGAAAAGGCGGAATTCAGCTATGCTGAAATGTTCTATGACATGGCTCTCCGTTTGGACAAGGACAATGCCGCCATCAAAGCCAGAATTGAAGATACCCGCCAGTATCGCGCCCGTCAAAAAGAGCTCTTGGATGCCGCCCCAAAAGGCGACAAGAGAAACGAGTATCTGAACACGAAATATAAAACCGCAGTGCAGCTTTTCAAGGACAAGAAATACCCAGAGGCTTATAAAGAATTCGAAGAAATCTGGCTGATTGTCCCCAATGGCGAATTCAAGGCAACCAAAAAATACATGTCCAATACACGCGAAAAACTTGATCAAGCAGAAGCAAAACCCGCCGCGCCTAAAACCCCTGCCGTTCCCACAGACAAAGAAGCAGCCAAGGCTCAAAAAGAAAAAATCAACGCGCTCATCAAAGAAAGCGAAGCCCTCCTGAAAAAAGATAATTTTGACGCCGCAGCCGCCAAAAATGCCGAGGCGCTTGCCATTGATAAAGACAATAAAGACGCCCTTAAATTAAAGGCTAATATCGAAAAGAAAAAAGCAAACGCCCTCGCCAAAGCCGAAGCCCAGCAAAAGAAAATTGCAGAAGTGGAGAAAAAACGCGAGGAAGAGGCAGCGAGACAAAAGGCGCTGGCTGAGCAAAAACAAAAAGAGGCGGACCTGAAAAAAATCAAAGAGGCGGAAGAAAAAGAAAAAAAGGAAGCCGAAAGGCTTAGAAAATCCGCCGCAGAGCGCGCCGCCAAACTGAAAGAAAAAGAAGAAGAGGCTAAAAAAACTGCCGAAAAACCGACGCCCGCCCAGGTTGAGGAAACAAAGCAAAAAGCGCAAAAAGAAGCCGAAGAGGCTCGTTTGAAATCAGAACAAGAGGCGCAACAGAAAAAGGCTGCCGATGAACTGAAAAAGAAAGAAGAAGACGCGCGCCTGAAAGCTGAAAAAGAAAAAAAAGAAATCGAAGAAAAGTTAAAACTTGAACAACAGAAAAAGCAGGAAGCCGAAGCCGCTCTCAAAAAAGCAGAAGAGTTAAAAAAGCAAGAAGCGGAAAAAATCAAAAAGGAAGCAGAAACCAAAACCGCAGAGCAACTGAAGAAAGAAAAAGAAGCGGAAGAGGCTCGTTTAAAAGCGGAAAAAGAAAAGAAAGACGCAGAGGCTAAAGCAGCCGACGATCAGAAAAAGAAGGAAGAAGAAGCCCGCATCAAAGCCGAAAAAGAAAAGGCTGATAAAGAAAAAAAGGATGCCGAAGCCAAAAAGATTGCCGAAGAACAGCGCAAAAAAGATGAAGAAAATCAGATTAAAAAACTTCAGGAAGAAAAACTAAATAAAGCCAAAGCGCTTGTCGCCGACGCTCAGAAGGCTCTCGACAAAGGCAATCTGGATGAAGCCATTAAAAAGGCTGATGAAGCCCTTAAAATTGAACCACTTTTTGCAGAGGCAACAACAGTAAAAAATGCCGCTCTAGAGAAGAAAAAGAAAATCGAGGAAGCAGACCAGGCAAAGAAAGCCAAAGAGCTCGCTGAGAAAACTAAAAAAGAGCAAATTTCGCGCGCCCTTGCTGACGGCAATGCATTATTCAACAATAATAAGTATGATGATTCCACCACAAAATTTCAGGAAGTTATACGCCTTGACCCCGCTAATTCCGAAGCCAAAAAGATGCTGGATAAACTCGCCCAGATAAAGGCGCAGGAAAAGCAGAAAACCATTCAGGGGTTAATCCTTGACGGCAAATCCTTCTTGGCTCAAAACAGGCTCGATGATTCCCGCAAAAAATTTGAGGAAGTCCTCAAATACGATGTGAATAACAGGGAAGCTCAAACAGGTCTTCAGGAAATCTCCCGCCGACGGGCTGATGCGGCGCGCCGCTTGGAAGAAGAGGCGAAAGCTAAAGTTGCCGCCGATGCTCAAAAAGCCTTTGATGAAGGCTTGAAGGCATACGAGAAAAAAGATATTGAAACAGCCATAGCCTGCTGGCAGGAAGCCCTGAAAATTAAACCCGACCATCTTAAAGCCAAAACCTATCTGGAAGAAACGCAGGGCGAATATGATGCTTTCCTTAAAAGCAAAGCCGAAAAAGACGCTTTTGATAAAAAGGAAGCCGATGCTCAGGCGAAAATGAAAACCCTTATCAGTGTTTCCACAACGGTTCCCCACACGCCTCTCATCAGCTTTCTGGATAGCCTTTCTATCATTAGCGGGATTAATTTTTACGTGACCAGCGGCGTGGAAGCAACAGTGGACGCAAAATTTGTTGATACGCCCCTGAATGAGGTTTTGGATACGCTGCTGAATCCTATCGGGCTCAAGTGGAGCCGTAAATCCGGTTCGGATGTGGTGACTATTACCCCGGACCTTCAAACAAAGATTTTTAACCTTTCAAGCGCCGAAGCCGCCAAAGTCAAAGCCATCATCGAAAGCGGCGACATTCACCGCTTGCTTTGGGGCAAGGACGGAACGCCGAAACTTAAAGGCGTGGATTTAACGCTTGATGACCGCGAAGGCATTCTTGTCAGCGTTGATTCGGCGCCGAATATCCAGAAATTGGAAGCCTTTTTGCATGACCTGCGGACACAGGCTCCACCGGCTCTTGAATACCGCACCTATCGTTTGCGCGAAGGCGAAGGTCCCAAAGTCAAATCCCTTTTAGAGCAGATTCTCAAAGCAGATGACAGCGCCCCCTATTCGCAGGATAGAAAGCTGCTCCTTGATGACCGCGACTTGATTGTCAAGGATGTGGCGGAGAATATCAAAAAGGTCGAGCAGATTCTGCAGGAGAAGGATTTTATCGAAAAACTCCGCAGCGATACTTTGCAGCTGCGCACTTGGCCTCTTGCTCCCCGCGAGGCGTTGAAGAACAATCCGGATCAGCTGCGCCAGTTTGGCGACTGGGTTGTACAGGTTATCAGCGTTATGCTATATGCCAAAAGCACCCGTTCTAAGGCGGAGGCGGAAGGGCGCCGGCTCTGGTGGGATCAGCCGAATCTTCTTTTGACGGTTGTTGACTACCCCGATAATATCCTCGCCGTGGATGATTTTATCAACTCGCTGCCGCAGTTGGAGGTCAAAACAAAGACCGCTATCATACCGCTGAAATACCAAAGAGCCGATGTTCTTGCCGGCAAAATCAATTCTGTCTTTGGACTTTCCGGAGCCGGAGAAGAGCAGGCTGGCGGTCCTTCCAGAGGCGAAATGACGGTAACAAAATCCGTGAGTGATGGGAAGGATTTCACATGGCGAGACCTGTATATCCTCGTCAAAAAAGTCAATGATAACGACGTTAATAACGAAAAGGATGATTCCGTTGAATTCAAGGCTCGCACCCCCGGCGAAACCCGCGATATCACAATGGATGAAGCGGATTCGGAGGTTATAGATGATTATGAAATTATTGTGGACGACATCAAGCCTTCTTCAACTGCCGGCAAAGGTCAGGTTCGTTTTAAAATCTACTACCGCCCAACCAGCTCCCAGATTCAAACTGTTTTGACGCCCGTTCCGACGCCCGCGGTCAAAATAGCAGACGAAGAAGAAGCCGAGGCTGAGGTTGAAGCCATCACAGAATCCAACAGTCTTTATGTCCCATACAAAGACCCTGCTCATTTTGAGAGAATCAAGAAGTTCGTAGAACGTTCCGACCTGCCTAAAAAACAGATTTCTCTTGAGACAAAATTCGTTGAAGTCATCGAATCCCGCGCCAGAGAATTCAGCTCTCAAATTGCCATTGCCGACCTGACGCAAGGGATTGACTTTGATAACAGCGTCCTGAACATGCGTTATGCCAACGATCTTGACGAGCTCCAAAATGCCCTTCGCAGCCAGTATGAGCCGTCCGCTGAAAGCCCATACTTCCAGCACATGATGAAAGGGACGACCGTTTTTTCGCTGGTGACCGGCGGCAATTCTCCGTTGAATTGGCAGCTGCGCATGCTGGAGGCTGAAGGCATTGTCAATGTCGTTTCCGGACCTCAAATAACATTTCTTGAGGGCGAGAGTCCCACGTTCAGAATTGAGCGCCGATTTGATCCGATTGGATACGCCGCTGATAATGTTAACATCCCCTCTCTCATTCCTGTTGATTTTTCCATTTCCGATCCTTTTGTTTCCGCAGCGGGATATATTGAATTCAATATGAACCCGATTATTGAGGATTTGGATGCCCAGTTCATGAGCGGCGCTGTCACTTTGGAAAACCAACAGGATGTACAACAAGCAACCAACGTTCCGTCTTTTTCGCGTATCAGAAAAGATATCAACACAACCGTGCGTGTAAAGGATGGCGGCACTGCGGTGGTTGGCGGTTGGACAAGCGAGCGTTCGGGCGATTACCGTTCGGGCATTCCAATTCTTCACAATATACCGTTTATTGGGAGTATGCTTTTCGGCAGGAATCTGCGCCATATAGACAAAACGACATTGCTCATTTTTGTCACCTGCAGAATCGTGGAATAATTTCCATCCATCCGCCAAAGCAACATACCCGCGCAAGGGGTTTTAACAAACCCCTTGTCGCGCGGGGATTTTCTTTGTGGTCATGAGTGAAACTATCCTTGGATAATTTTCATGCAGCGCCTCTACATTATTGATGGTCATTCCATCTTGTATAAGGCTTATTTTGCCATCCGCGGGCTTTCCACCAAAAGCGGCATTCCTACCAATGCGGTCTTTGGATTTGCCCAGATGCTTATGAGGATTATACGGGAAAGCAAATCCCAATATCTGGTAGTTGCTTTTGATTCAAAGGCGCCAACCTTTCGCAAGGAGATGTTTAGCGATTATAAGGCAAATCGTCCCATTATGCCCGATGACTTGCAGACTCAACTCCCCTACGTGGAAAAAATGCTGGACGCATTAGAAATCAAACGGCTTGCGATGGATGGATTCGAGGCGGATGATATAATTGCCTCTTTGGCGCATCTTGCAGAACAAAAAGGGGTTGAGACGCGGGTTGTGACTGCGGACAAAGACCTTTTCCAGATTGTGACAGAAAAGACGCATATATTGCGTTTCAACAAAGATAATATTGAGGAGTATGGTCCGGAGCAAGTTCGCCAAAAAATGGGCGTCCCGCCCGAGCGTATCGCTGACCTCCTTGGTTTAATGGGCGATTCTTCTGACAATATTCCGGGCGTGGCGGGAGTGGGTCCTGTCACAGCAGTGAAATTGCTGAATGAATATAAATCTCTTGAGAACGTTCTTGAAAAAGCAGACAACATTAAGAACGAGAGGCTTAAGGAAAAAATCAAATCGGGGACGGAAACCGCCCTTCTTTCTCGAAAACTGGCAATGGTTAAAAATGACGTTCCGCTTGAAAGCGATTTTGATAGTTTTCGTTTTGATTTGAAATGCACAGCCAGCCTTATAGAATTGTTTCAGGAGCTGGAATTTAAGTCGCTTCTCAATGCGCTCAAGGATGCGGCACTCCCTCAAAAAACATCGGAAAAAGCACAAGCCGAATACAGCATCATCAGAAATAAAATGGATTTGGCGGAATTCCTGCAAGGTAAACAGAAAGTTAAAACGCTTTCCATAGACACGGAAACAACATCTTGCGATTCCCTGCGATGCGCGTTGGCGGGCATATCCCTCAGCAGCAAACCGGGCGAGGCGGCTTATATTCCTGTGGGGCATTCGCTTGATATTGCCGGCGGTGAGCAGATGTCCATCGAAGACGTCAAAGAGGCGCTTTCGTCGTTTTTGCAATCTGCGGATATAATAAAATGTGGGCATAATATCAAATTTGATATACAGGTATTAAGCGGCGTTGGGTTGAACTTTTCTCCCAATGTTTTTGATACTATGATAGCATCGCAGCTGCTCGAGCCCGAGCGCGCTAGCCATGGATTAAAGGCTCTTGCGTCGGAAGAAATCGGTCTTCCCATGAAACCGATTTCAGATTTAATTGGCTCCGGCAAGAATATGATTTCCATGGCTCAGGTTCCGGTCAAGGCGGCGGCGGATTATGCCTGCCTTGACGCCGATGCTTGTTTGCAGCTCATGCGGCATTTTGAGCCACAGATAGAAGAAAACGGGCTCGCCAATCTTTTTTATCATGTGGAAATGCCGCTTGTATCGGCGCTGGCAGAAATGGAGGCAACGGGCATAGCCATTGATGCCGCCCATTTTGAGAATCTTTCGGTTGAAACTAAAGCGATTTTGAGACGGCTTGAGGGCGATTGTTTTGAATTGGCGGGTCATCCATTCAACCTTAATTCGCCCAAACAGGTTGCCGCTGTTCTTTTTGAAGAGTTAAAACTCCCCACCGCCAAAAAAGGAAAAACCGGTTATTCCACAGATGTGTCCGTTCTCGAAGAAATATCATCAAAACACCCCATGCCAAAAAAACTTCTTGAATATCGAGGGTATGAAAAACTCCTCACCACCTATATTGAAACTCTGCCGCGCCAAGTCAATCCCAAAACGGGGCGCATTCACACATCTTATATCCAGAACGGAGCGGCAACGGGGCGCCTTTCGAGTCGCGACCCCAATCTTCAAAACATCCCCGTTCGGACGCCTGAGGGGCGCGCTATCCGCGCAGGTTTTATACCGGGTGAAAAGGGATGGGCGCTTATCTCTGCCGATTACTCGCAGATTGAACTGCGCATCCTTGCCCATCTTTCCGGCGATAAGGCGTTGCGGGATGGTTTCAAAAAGGGGGCGGATATCCATAAGCTGACGGCGGCAAAGATATTTGGCAGTCCGGAGGAATTGATAACAGATGATATGCGGGACATGGCAAAGGTCATTAATTTTGGCGTCATTTACGGCATGACTGCGCATGGGCTTTCCATTCAGACCAAATTGACCCGCTATGAAGCCCAGAAATTCATTGACGATTATTTCAACATATACCGCGGCGTCAAGGAATGGATTGACCAAACCATCGCCGAAGCGGCGCAAAAAGGATATGTCTCCACCCTGCTGGGGCGACGGCGTTTTATTTCAGATTTAAGAAGCCCGAATAAAACCATCAGAGCTGCGGCAGAGCGGGTTGCGGTCAATGCGCCGATTCAAGGCACTTCGGCGGACATGATAAAGAAAGCCATGGTTGCTATTTATAATCGCCTTAAACGGGATAATTTCCGCGCGCGGATGCTAATGCAGGTTCATGATGAACTGGTTTTTGAGGCGCCGGAAGACGAGACAGAGCGGCTTTCCGCAATGGTGACCGAGGAGATGGAAAAAACCCTCCCTCTGGATGTGCCGGTCAAGGTGGGCGTCAAAACGGGCGCCAACTGGGCGGAATGCTAAAATATGATTTGAAGGCATCATGGCGAGGTATCGAACTTTGATTTTAGGTCTTACGGGATCTTACGGAAGCGGGAAATCAACAGTTTCCCGAATTTTCACGGAACGCGGCATTCGAGTTATTGACGCAGATGAGATTGCCATTGATGCAACAAAGCCGGGCACACCGGGACACGATGCCATCTTGCGCGAATTCGGCGAGGAATTCAGAGCAGGCGATGGTTCGCTCGATCGCCGAAAACTGGCGCGCCATGTGTTTAATAACCCGGCAAATCTGAAACGTTTGGAAGAAATTGTGCACCCCATCGTCAGGGAACGAGAATTTGCCCTTTTGCGGGAGTGTGCGAATGAGCCGCTTGCGATTCTTTCCGCTCCTTTGCTTTTCGAAAAAGGGCTCGACGGTCATGTGGATAAAACGCTCCTTATCGTCATCTCGGAGGAAGAGCGTTTCAAACGTTTGATGAAAAAAGGGATGACCCGCGCGGAGATTCAGGAGCGATTAAAAAACCAAATGCCTCAGGAAGAAAAGGCTCAAAAAGCTGATTATATAATTGATAATAGCAAAGATATTGAACAAACAAAACGGCAGGTGGAAAACCTGCTGAACATCCTCATCGAGAAAAAGGATTGAATCATGCCAAGAAAAAAAGCCACACAGGAAACCACCCAAGAACCTGAAATAACAACAGCGGCTCCCCCAAAAAGGCGCCCGGGACGCCCCAGAAAATCCACAAAGCAAGCCGCGCCTGAAGCCATAACTGAGCAAACCGAATTATCCCAACAGGCAGCCGAACCGCAGCCGGTTCCGGAAAAAACCCGCAATGAGGAAAACGTTATTATGGAGACGCTTCCTCGTCCGCGGAGAACCGCGCCGAGGCTTGTCCCGCGAGTCCGCCCCAAGCCTGAATTAATCATGGCTTACGTCGCCTCACCTAAAGCCCTCGAACCGGATGCCTCCGCCACACCGCAGGAAACGCCGATTCCCGCAAAACCATCGCCGGAGGTTCTCCTTCCGGTTGATAATGCGATTGCCGCCGCAATGGAAAAGAAGGATGAACCCGAGCCGGCTCCTGAACCTGTTGCTCCGCCGCCCCCTGTTCGAGAGGAACCAAAACCGGAGCCGCGTTTTGCGCCTTCATCCTATCAGGAATTAAGGGCGGAATCGAGACCCGCTCCTGTTGAGCGCCACGAACCTTCTGTTCAAAAACAGCAGCCCTATCAGCAGCGATATCCAAAACGAAGCGGCTCAGGTTATCGAAACGGCGGGTATGTCCAGCAAAATAATGAATCCAAGATTGATTACCAGCAAGATATTTACCTTGAGGAAATGCAGCCGCATCAGCCCGCCGTTATTGATCTTGGCGACGGCGACACGTTCCCCGCTGATCTGAACATCTTGAAATCTTATTCCATCGGGAGGTTGAGCGAGATCGCCCGCAAGATGGATATCGAAGGGTATGCCAACTATCGCCGGCAGGATATTATATTCAAGATTCTGCAGAAGAATGCCGAAAAACAGGGCAATCTATACGGGGAGGGCGTGCTGGAAATCCTGCCGGATGGATTCGGTTTCTTGCGCAGTCCCAAATTCAATTACCTTCCCGGACCGGATGACATTTATGTTTCGCCTTCGCAGATAAGGCGCTTTGGCCTCCGCAAAGGGGATTCAATTTCGGGTTTTATTCGCCCGCCAAAAGAGGCTGAGCGTTATTTTGCCCTTCTCAAAGTGGAAGCCATCAATCAGAGTTCCATTGAAGAGGCGCGCAATAAAACCCTTTTTGACAATTTAACGCCGCTTTATCCGGAAAAAAGGATACGGCTCGAAACTGTGCCGACAAAATTGACAACTCGTGTTATGGATTTATTGACGCCTATCGGCAAGGGTCAGCGCGGTTTGATTGTCGCGCCGCCCCGCACTGGCAAAACGATGATTTTGCAAGATATTGCCAATGCCATAACCATCAATCACCCCGAAGTTTACCTTATCGTTCTTTTGATTGATGAGCGTCCGGAGGAGGTTACGGACATGGAGCGCTCCGTCAAGGGCGAGGTCGTTTCCTCGACTTTTGATGAACCAGCAGATAGGCATATTCAGGTGGCTGAGATGGTGATTGAGAAGGCAAAACGGCTGACGGAGCACGACCGCGATGTTGTCATTTTGTTGGATTCCATCACACGTCTGGCTCGCGCGTATAACACCTGCGCGCCCGCCAGCGGCAAGATTCTTTCCGGCGGTATAGATTCCAATGCCCTGCCGCGCCCCAAGCGATTTTTCGGCGCTGCCCGCAATATTGAAGAGGGCGGCAGTCTGACCATTCTCGCCACGGCGCTTATTGAGACGGGCAGCCGCATGGACGATGTTATCTTTGAGGAATTTAAAGGAACGGGCAACATGGAGGTTAATCTGGTTCGCAAGCTGGTTGACCGCCGCATATTCCCCGCGATTGACATCGCCCGCTCAGGCACGCGCAAGGAGGAACTTTTGATGAGCGAAAAGGAGCTCAGCCGCGTTTGGCTTTTGAGAAAAATACTCAATGAATTGGGAACGGTTGAAGCGATGGAGTTTCTGATTGAGCGTCTAAAGAAAAGAGAAACCAATGAAGAATTTCTTGACACGATGAACCAGTAAAGCGAGTTTCTTACCCGTTTTATTGAATTGATGAAATCTGAGGAGCAAAAAATGAAAGCCAAAATCCACCCCAAATATGCGGAAGCAACTATTTCCTGCGCATGCGGGAATGTGATTAAAACTCGTTCCACAAAACCAGAGCAGAAGATTGAAATCTGTTCCGCCTGCCATCCCTTTTTTACAGGCAAGCAAAAACTCGTGGACAGCGCCGGTCGTGTTGAGAAGTTTCATAAGCGTTACGGACAGGAAAAGGAAACCGCCAAGAACTGATGACCGAACAGCGACAAATCGCAGTTATTGGCGCCGGTCCAGGCGGATATGTTGCCGCCATCAGAGCCGCACAGCGCGGCGCCTCGGTCACATTAATTGAAAAAATCGCCGTCGGCGGAACATGCCTCAACAGAGGATGCATCCCATCCAAGGCGCTTATCGCCGCCACTAAACGCTATCATACCTTGAAATCTGCCAGCCGGTGGGGATTTTCCGCCGGCGATGTTTTATTTGATTGGAGCGCCATCGTCAAGCGCAAGGATCAATCAGTGGCGCAACTGGTTCGAGGGATCGAATTTCTCCTGCGTAAAAATAAAATTAATCTTCTTCGCGGAAACGCCCGTCTGGCAAGCCCCAATGAAATATCCGTTGAGACCGCTGATGGACCAAAAACGGTGCAGGCGGATAGAATAATCCTTGCAACGGGCTCAGAAACGGCGTCCATACCCGCTTTTCCAATAGACCGAAAACTTATTGTTACCAGCGACGAAGCCCTCTCATGGCAAACGCTTCCTGTATCCCTGCTCATCGTTGGCGGGGGCGTAATCGGCTGCGAATTTGCCATGCTCTTTGCCGCCTTTGGCGTCAAGGTTACAATCGTTGAAGCCATGCCATCGCTGCTTGCCCTTGCATCGGTGGACAGCGCCATCATCAAACGGCTGGACGCTTTGATGAAAAAGGGCGGTGTTGATGCGAGGGTCAACTCGCGATTGAAAGAAATCTCTGCAAACCCCACATCCGATGGCGTCATTGCCGCATTTGAAGACGGAGCGACGCTGCAAGCCGAAAAGGCTTTAATCTGCATCGGGCGCCGCCCTGCAACGTCTGGGCTGGGTTTTGAAGAGGCGGGCATCGCCCTTGCAGCCAAGGGCGCCGTGCCTGTGAATGAAAAAATGCAGACAAATATTCCTCACATTTATGCGATTGGCGACATGACCGGGCAATGGCAGTTGGCGCATGTTGCCTCGCGCCAAGGCATTATTGCGGCGGAAAATGCCGCCGGTCATAACGAGGCGATTTTCATGGAGGATGTTATACCTTCATGCATTTTCACAGAGCCGCCGATTGCAACCGTCGGGATGTCAGAAAAAGAAGCGGCTGAAAAGGGCATCGCCGCCGTTATTGGGGAATTCCCTTATAGGGCTTTGGGGAAAGCCGTCGCCGCAGATGAAGCTGAGGGCATGGTAAAAGTGATAGCGGAAAAGGAAGGCGGACGCATCCTTGGGGCTCAATTAATGGGCGAGGGCGCGCCGGAGATGATTCATGAGATAGCCCTTGCCATCCGCGTTGGCGCTCGCGCTGAGGATGTTATGGAAACCATTCACGCCCATCCCACATTTTCGGAATCCATCCCCGAAGCCTGCGAATCCATCTATGGGATTGGGATACATACTTAAGGGTTAGCATGATAAATATTTTATCGGGTCTGAATAGATTTAAAGCGTGCGCTATTGGGCTTTTGTTTGCCCTTGTTTATGAGCTATGCACATGCGTCACACGATTCTTTCTGGGATTGCAGGCTAACAACGACCTTGCGTTTTTAGCGCCGTTCACTTTGGGATATCGCATCCATCATGGCTATATTGGTTTGATGCTGCTTGCGGCATCTCCCTTTTTGAGGAACAGCCGCTGGTTTAATTTTTTGCTTATTTTTGGAATAGGGCTGTTCTTATCTGATATTATCCATCATTTTGGGGTTTTGTGGTTTTTCACAGGCTCGCCGGAATTTTGCCTCAAATATGCTCAATAAAATCGGAAAGGGATAAAATGAATAATTTTCTTTTCAGGCAAATTATTTTATTGTGCTGGATTTTGTCAATAGGACTCCTCCTGTGCGCCGAAACACTCACAACCGCGCCGATTAAGATTGAGCAGCAGAATGCCCCAACGCCGTGGACGCATCTGAATTTTCATAACAAGCCGGAAAATTTCCAGTTTGCCATCTTGGCAGACCGAAACGGCAAGGAGCGCTCCGGCGTTTTTGAAGATGCCATCAACAAATTGAATTTGTTGCAGCCGGAGTTTGTTATCTGCGTGGGCGACCTAATTCCCGGCTATTCAAAGGATGCGCAAAGAATTAATAATCAATGGAACGTTTTTCAGTCGGTTATTAAAAATCTGGAAATGCCTTTTTTTTATGTGCCGGGCAACCATGATTTAACTAATGATATGCAAAGGAGAATCTGGAAGGAACGCATCGGGAAATCTTATTATCATTTTCTTTATCATGACGTGTTATTCCTTTGCGTCTGCACCGAAGAGCCGCAGGAATGGCAGATTAGCCAGCCGCAGATTAAATATTTCAGGGAGGTGTTGTCAAAAAACCGCGATGTGCGTTGGACGTTTGTTTTCATGCATAAACCCATGTGGAACAACAAGAAAGCCAAAGGTTGGCAAGAGATGGAAAAATTGCTTCAAGATCGTCCGCACACGGTTTTTGCCGGGCATAATCATCGTTACAACAAGTTCGAGCGCAACGGCAATGAATATATCATCATAGCCACAACCGGCGGCGGCAGCTCAATGCGCGGTCCGCTCTATGGCGAATTTGACCATGTTGTCTGGGTCACCATGACGGAGGAAAAACCGCGGATTGCCAACCTGATGCTAAATGGCATTGCCGATACAAACATCCGCACGGCGGAGATGGCTGCGTTGATTGAACCTGTCCAGAAAGGGCGCATCATTCAAATCGAGCCGATTCTTATCGAAGGCGCCCTGCCGGAAAAAGTCAAAACAGATATAAAAATCCACAACCCCACCCGCCTGCCCATGAGCATCAAAGGGTCGCTGAAATCAACATCCCGTCTTCACATTCAACCTGCGGGAATCAATCTAACGCTCCCTCCCGATGCCACAGAAACAATTAACGCTACTATCAATATTGTCCGCCCTGAAAATCTCGCTATTGAAGACCTTCCTCCTATCCTTTTCAAATGGGCGGTCTCGTATGAGGAGAAACAATTCGCCGGATTGCAGCCAACAGGTGAGACTCAAATTGGGATTGACCGCAAATTTGTCTGCCCAAAAAGAACCGAGCCGATTGCCGTTGACGGCAATCTGAGCGATTGGGCTTCTCTGCCCCACACATGCACAGCTCCGATGCAGATAAATTTAGAGCCGGGCGCATGGAAAGGGGCGGAAGATTCATCGTTCCGCTTTGGCACAGCGTGGGATGATGAATATTTATATATTGGCGTTGAAGTGATTGATGACGAACTTTTTTCCAACCCCGAAGCGCCTCCGTGGGAACAGGACGCCGTGGAGATAAGAATTGACGCGCGTCCTGAGCGGCAACGCCATCACGGGCGCGGCAAGAATGAATTCACAAATTTTTTGCTGTTTGCCATGACGCCCGCAACAGATAAGACGCCCTCATTTTGCTATAATAATGAAGAGCTCCCCTCCGGTTGCCGATATTCCTGCAAACGAACAGCAACGGGATTCGCCGCGGAAGTTGCCGTGCCGCGCGCATGGCTGGACGCCAAACAAAAACAGGCATGGGAGGCTTTCCGCTTGAATATCTTTGTTGATGATTTTGATTCCGCAACGGATCCCGGGTCGCAGATTTGTTGGCGACCGGACTGGCGCTCACAAGAATCTTGGGCAGGCTCCGGCTCTTTTTGGCGAGATGGCGAAAAATAAGACCAACACCTTTTTCATTCATCCGATAAAATTACTTTGACTTTATGCTTTTTGCCGTCGGTTTGAGGGGGGATGATGTTTCCGGCAAGTGGTCTGCCGTCGAGTGTGATGGATTTGACACCGCAGGAAACGCCGCCGGGATTTTCAATCTCGATATCATATATGCATCCGCGGAACCGGCGAGCCACATGGTATGACTTCCATTGGGCGGGAATACAGGGGTCTATAACAAGTCCGTCATAGGTCGGGCGGATGCCGAGCAGGTAGTCCATTGTGTTGCGCAGCATCCAGACGGACGAGCCTGTCAGCCATGCGTGGCTTGCCTGTCCGAAGGTGGGATGGTCGGGGCTGGTCACATATTCTGAATAAACATACGGTTCCATTTCGTAACGGTCTATATCCACAACAGGATTTATCGGCAGGGCTTGTTTGTAATATTGAAAAGCGGTGTCGGCATGTTTGAGAAGGAGTTCCGCCAGATAAGCCCATGAGACGGGGTGATTAAAAACGGCGCCATTTTCTTTTTTGCCGGGAACGCATCGCGTGGCAAGTCCGATGTTGCCGTTCACTTGGGTATAGGCGGGGTGTAGAATTTTTGGACCTTTGGGCGTTTTGCAAAGGCGTCCGGCGGATGCCATAGCAGATTGCGCCCGCTCGCCCTCTGCGACGCCGCTGATTACCGCCCACGATTGGGCGTTCAAGAATATTTTGCCTTCGGGCGAATCTTTTGAGCCGATTGGGTCGCCGAGGTCGTTAATGGCGCGGATATACCACTCGCCATCCCACAGATTTTCGTTTATGGATTTTTTAATGACGTTGTAGAGGTTTTCATATTCGTCGGCTTTTTCCGCGCGTCCGATGCGGCGCAGGAGGTCTGACATCTCGCGCAGGATATAGGCATAGATGCAGGTGTTCATCTCGCTGATACCCTTGCCAGCGCGCCCGCAGTAATCAAGGGTGTCGTTCCAGTCGCCGGGTCCGATATAAACAAGGTTTTTATCGTTTAATTTAGTTTTAAGGTATTCCACAGCGGCGATGATATGGTCGAGGATAGACGCCGCTCCCCCATCGTCAAATTTGACAGATTCATCTAAAATGGCAAAATCAGCGGTTTCTTTGAGATAGGCAACCACAATCATCGGAAGCCAGAGCGGGGTGTCGGAGTGTCCTGTGCGCTCGCCTCCTCCCGCAAGGGGATAGTAGCAGTGATACACGCTGCCATCCTTGAATTGACGCGCGGACATTTCAATGATGCGCTCCCGCCCCCATTGGGGTTTTGTGAAAATCACGCCGAGCGTGTCTTGGCATGAATCTCGGTAGCCGCGCCCGAAAAGGAGACCGCCGTGATGATAACTGGCATCGCGCGAGAATTGAAACGTGGTCTTTGTTTGATACTGGTTCCACATGTTAATGAAGAGGTTGAGTTCAGGGTCGGGCGTTTGCGCCTGAAATGCGGAAAGGTAATCATCGCGTCGGTCAAGGAGCGTTTGAAACTGCGATTTAACTTGATTAAGGTTGCGGTATTTTTTAACAAGCGCGGACGCGGCGGACTCCGCCTGACGCGTGTGTTCCATATCATCGCCGGTTTTATCCACAATGCCGAGCATAAAGCAGAATTCAAGTTCGCCTTTGGCGGGCAGTTCAATCGGGCAGCGCAGGGAGTTGATGGCGTCGCCTGCTGTTATTTCCGTATTGAATGAGACGCCCTGCTCAATTGCAACTGGATTTTCCTCCGAACGCCATGGACCTATAAATACATCTTTGGCGCCGTCAAAACCCGCCACTGGAAGCGTGGACGCCATGAAGACCCACTTGTTCCAAGCTTTATTTGCTTGGGCGACTGTAGCGGAGGAATAGGTGACCCAGTATCGTTTGGATGAAATGAGAAACTGGGCGTCGCGGACGAAATGGACATCGTTGAAGTGTTTATCATTGGGTTGGTTGATTAAATCAACAAGAGCATGTCCAAGACACATCTCGGCATAGGAATAGACATCGAGAGAGACGGGCGCGTTTTTTTTATTTTTTAGCCGCACGAGCCAGATTTCAAGGTTATCCTCGCCAATGAAGAAGGTCGCTTCGGATTGAACGCCGCATGCCTCTGTTGAAATTTTTGTGTAATTCATACCGTGGCGGCATTCATATTTTTTATATCTGGCATGAGGGGTCGGCTGCCATGTGAGCGACCAGTATTTGCCGGACGCCTTATCGCGCAGGTAAATGTAGCGTCCGGGGCGATCCATCGGCATGGAATTGTATCGCCATCGGGTGATGCGCGAATCGCGGGGCGATAGATAAAAAGAGAAACCGCCGCCTGCGTTGGAGATGAGCCCGTGATATTGTCCGTTGGTCAGATAATTGACCCAAGGCGAAGGGGTGTCTGGTCGAGTAATGACAAATTCTTTATTTTTGATGTCGAAAAACCCGTATTTATTTCCAATAAATTGATTGTCATTTTTTTTGCGGGTCATTTTTTTGTCCTTGAATTTTGGAATAAACACATAAGTTGTTGAATCGTTTCAAAGCGGCGCCTCATTTGTCAATATAAAATAACAGCGCCGTGAATAAGAAATCAATTGACCATGCAATGGCGCGGGTGATACGTGTCTAAAATTAATAACTGATTTACAGAGGAAGAGTCCATGAAATGGCGGCTTTTTTTTCTGGGGCTTCTATTGTTGGCAGCGGCAATGCTTCTGGCTGGATGCATCCGCTCTCGCGTAGTTGTAACGTCTGACCCGCCCGGCGCTGATGTGACTATGAACAAAGTATATCGCGGGCGGACGCCTATAACGATTCCTTTCACTTGGTATTGGTATTATGATTTTAAGATTCAAAAGGAGGGGTATCGCGAGGTCGTAGCCCGCGAGCGTTTCCGCACGCCGCCATGGTTTATTATTCCCTTTGATTTGATTATGGAAGCAATGCCGTTTCATATCAATGATGTGCGCTATCGCCATTATTCGCTGCCGCAGATGGCAACCGAATAACAGATACCGATAAGGAGAGAAAAAAAATGATTGCAGAATTTTCCACCTTTCCTGTTGGGAAGGATGTTCATTTAAGCGCTTATATTGCGCCGATTATAAAAATGATTACCGAAAGCGGGCTTTCCTATAAAATGTCCGCCATGGGCACGGTTGTGGAAGGCGATTGCGACGCCGTGTTCAACCTTATTAAGGCGTGCCATAAAAAAATGGCGGAGACAAACGAGCGGGTTATCACCAACATCAAGATTGATGATTTTGCCGGTCGTTCTGGTCGCATCGAGGGCAAGATTGAATCTATCGAAAAGCACCTCGGACGCTCAGTCAACAAATAGTTGGATAAACCCATGTTTATCATCAAAAAGCGTTTTCATTTCAGCGCAGCGCACAGGCTTTGCTCAGACGCCATGAGCGAGGCGGAAAACTTTGCTGCCTTCGGCAAATGCGCCAGTCCTAATTATCATGGTCATAACTATGTCCTTGATGTTGCCGTGACGGGAGAAATGAACCCGCTAACCGGCATGGTCATCAACTATGATGAATTAAAAAGGATTGTTAATGATGAGATAATCGAGGCTCTGGATCACAAGAATCTCAATATGGACGTGGATTTTTTGCGGGGTGAAATCACAACATCCGAAAATCTGGCGCGTCTGATTTGGGAACGGCTTGCCCCGCGCATCAAAGGGGCGCGGCTTTATGAGATAACTCTTGGCGAGTCTAACGACAACATTGCCACATATCGGGGAGAGGTATGAGGGATAAAAGCGACATGAGGGATCTGGTGAAGAAGATGCTCGCCGGCATGGGAGATGATCCCAATCGGGAGGGGTTGAGAAAAACTCCGGAGCGCGTTGCCAGCATGTATGAGTTTTTAACCTCCGGTTATCAGACATCGCTTGAAGAGCTTGTGAACGGCGCCATTTTTGAGGAAGAATACGATGAGATGGTCTACGTGGCAAATATCCGTTTTTACAGCCTGTGCGAGCATCACATGCTCCCCTTTTTTGGTCGGGCTCATGTGGGATATATCCCCGACCGCCGGCTCATCGGGTTGAGCAAAATTCCCCGTATTGTGGATGCCTTTGCGCGCCGTTTGCAACTGCAGGAACGTCTCACCCAGCAGATTGCACAGTGCCTTGCCGATTTGCTGAAACCAAAAGGCGTGGGTGTGGTTATCGAGGCGGAACATCTTTGCATGCAGATGCGCGGGGTTCAAAAGCAGGACTCACATGCCGTCACAAGCGCCATGCGCGGCGTATTCAAAACCAATGATCGAACACGCCATGAATTCATAAGTCTGATACAGCACCAACAATAATTGACATTTGACTTTATCAATTAAAGGCGATACCCAACGACGGATGGCGGACTCTTGATTGATAACTGGCGACCGATAACTAACGATTATGAATATTGTAGCCGGCAAATATGAGATTTTGGAAAAGATAGGCGGCGGTGGGATGGGCGATGTTTATCGCGCCCATCAGCTGGATGTGGAGCGAACTGTTGCCCTGAAAATGCTCTCTCCCGCTCTTGCCGCCGACTCCGCCTTCCGCGAACGCTTCCGGCAGGAAGCCATTATCATTGCCCGCCTGAGTCATCCTTATATTGTTAATGTGATTGGAATCGAGCCGTGGCAGGAGACCTTTTGTATTGTTATGGAATATTTAGAGGGCGAGCCATTGAGCCGGGCAATGGAGCAATGCGGCAGGATGGCATCAGCGCGAGCCGCCGGAATCATTTCCAAAGCCGCCGAGGCGCTTCAATACGCGCATACAAAGGGGATCATCCATCGCGATATTAAACCAGATAATATCATGCTGATGGAGGGCGACCTTATCAAGGTGATGGATTTCGGGATTGCCCAGATGAGCGGGTCTTCGCTGCATACACAGACAGGCATGCGCCTCGGGACACCGAAATTCATGTCGCCTGAGCAGGCGCGCGGAAAAAGGGTGGATGCGCGTTCGGATATTTATTCGCTTGGACTTGTGCTTTTTCACCTTGTGACCGGCAGGCATGCCTTTGACGCCGATAGCGATGTGGAGGTGGCGTTGTTGCAGGAAGCGCCGCCGCCGCCGCCTTCGCAGCTGGCGCCGGATATCCCGACAGATATTGAGCGTGTTATTCTAAAAGCGATTCAAAAAAATCCGGAAGACCGATTTTCCAGCGCCATAGACATGGCATACGCGCTGCGCAAGGCTGCGGTTTCAGAAGGAGCCGCCAGCCGTCAAAAATCTTTTTCGCCAGAGCCTCAAACACCTCGACGCGCGGCTGAGCCGACTCGCATTAAAAAAGACGAGCGTTTTGATGCGGCGCCGATTCCAACTCCGTCTGCCGCTTCCGAACCGCAAAAATTCTCTTTTTCAAAAAAAATTGCCGCATCCTTGATAGTTATCGGCTCTGCTGCGGCGCTGATTGTTTTGATTAATCCGCTAAAACCAAACCTGACAAAACGCATAAAACCTATCGAGCCTATTGCCAGCGCCACGCCAACGCCAGCCGCCAGTCCAACGCAGACTCCTGCGCTGGACGCCCGTTATTATTTTGATCAGGCGCGCGCCTTAAGCAATCTGCCGCAATCGGATGCGGCAGAAATCCGCAGACTTTATGAGAAGGCGATTGAGATGGAGCCGGGGTTTTATGCCGCGTTGCGGGAATATGGGATGTTTCTTTGCGAGAGGAAGGATTATTTCAAAGCGAAGGCGTTTCTGGAAAGGGCGCTGGCGATTTGTCCAAACGCCGAAGAGGAAAAGGCGATTCAAAGCCGTTTGGCTTTAATTCACCAAAACACAAAATAATTTTTTTAGCAAACTTAATTAGCATAAAAAAAGCAGGCGTTCGGTTGAACGCCTGCCTTTTTAATTAACCATCACGAATTCCTTACGGAATGTCGTAGGTGTAAACTTCCACCTTATTCAGAGTAGAAGTACCACCCTGGTTGTCGGCGCCGTCCGCGACGTCAAAGAGGAATGTCAAGAAGTTGTTCGCAGGATCAGCAAACAGCGTCGGGAAGGTTTCGAGCCAGACACTGTATTCTTTGCCGGCAGGAGTGGGCATTGCAACAGTCTTGGCAACGGGGTCAATAACGAGCTTGGCCGCCCAGGTGCCAATGATGTTGTTGTTAATAACACGAATTTGTGGAACCTTTGTTACAGCTCCGCCCAGGGGCACTCCCGTAATCTTGTAGACAAAGCGATACAGTTTGGAGGCTTCGAAGCTGACTGCGGCACCTTCTCTTGCAGACCACTGTCCCCAGTTGATGTGACCGGCATACGCGCCTGTTCCAGCAGGTCCGGGAGATGCGATCGACAGACCAGCAGCACCGGAGGTGAAGGTGACAGGACCAAAGAAGGCGGCTCCACCAGCTTGAGTCAGGCTTGTGGAAGCCCAACCCGTCCAAGGCTGACCATCGCCGATCTTCTTGACGAGCGTTCCGCCAGAGATATCGGGCGTCGCCATCTTGGCAACATCGAGCTGGTCAAGGTAGACGGAGCCTTCCTCAGCAACGTCGAAGTCAATAACTTCGAACGTCGACCAGAGGTTGGTGACTGTGGCGTCTGCGGAGCAATCCGGAGGTCCGAAATAGACGTTCACGTCTTTCGCCGTTGTTCCAAGCGTATAGGGTCCGCTTTTGCCAATACGGTTACCGCCAGCAATAGCGGAGTTACCGGCAGAATCGCCAACAAACACGAGCATACGGGTTGTCGGAACTTTAGCCGGATCGTTTTGAGACGTGCGGAGTTTGTAGGTCAGACGATACAGCTGGTTGGGTTCGTAAGGCATGTCAGTCTTCGGACAGACAAAGCTTCCCGTCTGGCTAAGCGTGCCGGAACGACCATCAATACGGGCGAGGAAACCGGAGCCTGTGACAGGCGCTGCAATGTAGAACGAGCCGTCAAATGCATCAATCCAGGTCCCGCCAGGCAGCGGAGCATAACCACTCGTCCAGCCAACTGAATCAGGCTGTCCGACGTAGCTCCTAATCAATGTCCAGCCGCCAACAGGCGTGCTGAGGCGGTCAATTCCGCCGTGCTCTGCCTTGACAGCGATGGACTTTGATGTCGCCTTAGCTCCATTAGACGCATAAATGGTGATGATCGTGTCGAGGAGAGGCTCAGCGGGGGTGTAAGGCGGATCATCCGGAAGCGGTGAATCTTTGATGTCCCTGAAGGTCGCCAGAGATGAGTCACGCGGGAAAGGCTTGTTGTCGTTGGGGAATTGCGTGAGTTCCTTGGGGCCCGGGTTGATGGCTTCCGTCGGATCATTCAATGTCTCAATACCATTAATGAGAAGAAGTCCTGGATCACTTGCAAGGAATGACCAACGGACGTTTGTTGTGCTCTGATCCTCATCATTCGGGTGTTTCGACACATAATCGTCAAAGTTGAAGGCATTGGTAAAGCGGAAGAAATAAAGGTCCTCCGTTGAACCGATGGGATCATCCACGTCACCAATAATGACGTCCGGGATGTTTCCGATGATTGGCGCATAGCCATAGCCAACGGTGCTCAAGAGTGCAACAGCAACCGTCGCCAGGGTTAGGATCAACCCTTTCTTCATAACTTTTTTCCCTCCTTTCATAGCACATTGGGTTACCTATTTCCAATGGAAATGGTAATACCTCAAAATCTTTGGCTGTGTCTTTGTTACCTCCTCTTAAGCATTATTTTAAAAACTCTTTTTTGCATTCATCAAACTAACATGTATGGCATATAGCAACGGCTCTCTTGGTGTCAACTTTTTTCTTTTATGATTTATGTTTTTTCTAAGAAATGCGTTTACGCTCCCATCTTTGTCCAGGAGGTCGTCACGTTCTTGATAAATGCCGGTGTGATGGCAATTCCAGCCTTTTGGGCGGCGCCGATAACGGCTCCGACGGCAGGCGCGGACTTGGGGGCGTTCACATCTATGCCGGGGACGGCTTTTTTAATCGCGGTCTTCATGGCGCGGAAATAGGAGGGGTTGCTTTCCACCACGCCGCCCACGAGAACGACTTTTGGCATTTTTTTGTATTTGAGTCCTTTGAGAACGGTTTTAACAGCGATGGCGATTTCTTCGATTTCCTCTTTGAGTATTTCTTTGGCGGTCCTGTCGCCTTTTTCCGCTGCCTTTATAACAAATGGCGCAACTGTTGCGATATCGGTTTTGATTGTGCCTTCTTTATTTTTGTTGGTTGCCCAGAGAATCAGGTCATTAGGCGCTTTTAGTCCGAGCATATCGAGGACTGGTTTTTCAAATGACACGGGCTTGATGCGTCCATCGGATGCCTTCATGATGGCATAAAGTCCTTTATGCCCGATGCGGAATCCGCTGCCTTCGTCTGCGAACCACTGACCATAACCGCCTGCGCGCTTTGCCACGCCGTCGTCGCCGATGCCGTAAACAATGGAGCCGGTTCCGGCGATAACCACGATGCCTTTGGGCTCAAGAGTTCCGCCCATCAACCCTATTGCCATATCGCCGGTTAGATATGTTTTTTCAAGGATGCCGATGCGGTTGAGCATGGGGTTAAGGACTTCATAGTCGCTGGGGCGTCCGCAACCGGCAAAGCCCAGACAACAGGCTTTAAGGTCATGAAGGTTTTTTCCTGCCAGCTGGTCAAGCAGGTCGCGCAGGTTTTTCTCCACCGCCTCAATGCCGACTGCATGGTAACTTGCAGGTCCGGTTTTTGTTGTCTTGATGATTGTGCCGTCGGTTCTTGCCAAAGCGCCCAGCATTTTTGTGCCGCCGCCATCCACGCCTAAAAGAAATTCCATGTCAGCCTCCTTGCATCATTTTTTATGTTTCCAAATTGTGCCCTGAGGGTGATCCTCCAGGGTAATAGAAATATTATTTAAACGATTTCTTATTTCATCGGCGATGATGAAGTCTTTCTTTGCGCGAGCCAACTTGCGAATGTCAATAAGAATTTGCATTAATTCTCCGATGATTTTGTCATTAAAATCAACCTTCCCGCTTGCCAGCGTTGGGTCAAGTCCGAGGATTCCCAGCAATTCTAAAAGCAGGTTCCGGTATAGTTTAAGGGCATCCAGAAGGGCGGCATCCTGCGGGGCGTTTGAAACGGCTTTGCGCGTTTCGTGTATTTCAGAAACTATATCATGCAAAACGCTCAGAGCCTTTGCGGTGTTGAAATCGTCGTCCATCGCATCTTCGAAGACTCGGCGGAAGTTCACCCATTTTTCACGGGCGAATTCAGGCGCGGATAAACCCGTTGAGTTTTCTTGCACAGCGTTGATTTTAATCAATTTATCTACGGTTTCTAAGGCATTCAGAATGCGGCGAGAGGCTGATTGTGCGGTTGCCATATTTTCTTCGGTGTAATCGAGCGGGTGGCGGTAGTGCGCGGAGAGGAGAAAAAATTTGACACTGAGGGGATCATAGCGTTCGAGCACTTGATTGATGGTGAAGAAGTTGCCGAGCGACTTGGACATTTTTTGATTGTTGATATTGAGGAATCCGTTGTGAAGCCAGTATTTGACAAAGGGTTTGCCTGTGGCGGCTTCGCTCTGGGCGCGTTCATTTTCATGGTGGGGGAAGATGAGGTCTGTGGCGCCGGAATGGATGTCAATAGACTCACCCAGATGGGCGATGGACATGGCGGAGCATTCGATGTGCCAGCCGGGGCGTCCGGGTCCCCAAGGGCTTTCCCATGCTGGTTCGCCGGGTTTGGCGGCTTTCCAGAGGGCAAAATCAAGCGGGTCTTTTTTGCGTTCATCTACATCCACGCGCGCCCCTTCTTGTAAATCTTCGATATTTTTGCCTGAGAGGCTGCCATAGGAGGGGAAGCTGCGGACGCTGAAATAGACATCGCCGTCAACAACATAAGCATGTCCTTTTTCGATGAGCGTTTTAATCAGGGCGTGCATCTGGGGGATGTTTTCTGTGGCTTTGGGATGCATGTCGGCAGTTCGAATGCCGAGTTTGCCGGTTTGTTCAAAATAGACGGCGGTATATTTTTCTGCTACTTCTTTTGCGGTAATGCCCTCCTCTTTGGCTTTTTTTATGATTTTATCATCTATATCTGTAAGGTTTTGGATGAAACGGACTTTGAAGCCGCGATACTCCAGATAACGGCGGATGGTGTCCGCGACGACAAAATTGCGGGCGTTGCCGATGTGGAAATAGTCGTAAACGGTTGGTCCGCAATTGTAATAAAGCACATGCGGGGAATTGAGGGGGACAAATTCCTCTTTCTCGCGGGTTATAGTATTGTAGATTTTCAATAAAATATCTCCCTATTCTTGCAACATAATATAATGAATGTATGGAACCTGATAAAAAAAATTCGTCAAGCACATCTTGAAATAGAAAAGCGCAATTGAAAAAAAGAGTTTACATACTTCACATCGCAAAACGGGGATAAGAATGTTAAATTCAAATTGACAAACCGGCAAAAAAGCCGACAAGTCTTTTTGTAATGTCATTTCAAAAGGACATAAATTTCAAAGAAAAGACTATTATAATATGAGTAATAACCCCCACCTTTCAATTGTGATTCCGATGTATAATGAGGAAAAACGTATTGGCGACACATTGCACAAGATTCTTGATTTTATGAAGGATAAAAATTATTCATGGGAAATTGTGGCGATGGACGACGGCTCGCGAGATCGCTCCATAGCTGTGGCTAAGGAAATTCTCGGCGGCGAGCCGCATCGCGTTATTCCCAACGAGCATAATATGGGCAAGGGCGCCACCATCCGCAGAGGGATGCTCGAGGCAAAGGGCGACCTTCGTTTATTTACAGATGCCGACCTTTCCACGCCCATCGAGGAATTGGATAAATTAATGGACTCGATAGACAAAGGGTATCAAGTTGCCATCGGTTCGCGGGCGCTCAAGGAATCGCAGTTGCTTCTGCGGCAGCCGTGGTATCGGGAGATGATGGGGCGGACGTTCAATGTTTTTGTGCAGATACTTCACCTGCCGGGTATCAAAGATACTCAATGCGGGTTTAAATTATTCACAAAAGAGGCGGCGGAGGCTGTCTTTCCTCTTCAAAGCATGAAGGGCTTCTGTTTTGATGTGGAAATTTTGGCACTTGCCAAACGTTTTGGGTATCGCATTGCAGAGGTTCCGGTGCGATGGATTGACTCGCCGCAATCTAAGGTCAACCCCATCAAAGATTCCGCCAAGATGTTTTGGGATCTTTTGCGCTTGAAATTTAAAAGATATTAAAATGGAGAAGATAATGAGAGTTGGAATTATCATGGCGGGCGGTGTTGGGGAACGCTTCTGGCCCTATAGCCGAGCCTTACGTCCGAAACAACTTCTAAAAATCGTTTCCGGCAAATCGCTCCTGCAGGAATCTATCGAACGAGTTGAGCCGTTGATTCCTCTTAAACGGATTTTTATAGCCACCACTCGGCAATTAAAGGGACCCATCTTGAGGGAGCTCCCTTTTTTCCCCGCTGAGAATATCATCTGCGAGCCGATGGGGCGCAACACGGCGGCATGTCTTGCTCTGGCGGAGGCGGCGACATCGGCGCGCTTTCCTGATGCCACGATGGCTGTCCTGACGGCGGATCATGTCATCAATGGGATGGAGGCGTTCCGCAATAATCTGGATATGGCTTGCAGCATGGCGGAGGAGGATGATTGCCTTGTGACGCTGGGGATTAAACCCACTCGTCCAGAAACGGGTTTTGGATATATTGAAGCGGGCGAGGTTATTGTGAGCGAACCGAGAGGGACGCTTTACCGTGTGGCAAGATTTATGGAAAAACCGGACGCCACAACCGCTGAGCAGTTCATTAAGGCAGGGACTTATTATTGGAACAGCGGGATGTTCTTTTGGAAAAACCGCGTCCTCCGCGAGCATTTGGAGCGGTATCTTCCCAAGACTTACGAGGCGATGAATCGGTATCGCGCGGCGATTGGAACGCCGAAAGAGGAATCGGTTTTAAATCGAGAGTTCGAGGGGTTGGAAAAGATTTCTATTGACTATGCCGTCATGGAAAAGGCGCCAAACGTCAAGATGCTGCGCGCCGAGTTTGGTTGGGATGATCTGGGAACGTGGGATGCGGTGGGACGCCGCCTTGAGCCGGATGCCTCCGGCAATCAGGTTGTTGGCAGAGGGCTGCTCCTTGAAGATGAAGATTGTCTGATTTATAATCCGGAAGGCGGCGGAAGTCCGCTTGTAACGGCGTATGGGCTTAAGGATACCCTGATTGTTGTGGACAGGGATGTTGTGATGGTGTGCCCAAAATCAAAAGCGCCGGAATTAAAGAAACTGGTTCAGGAATTGAAGAACCGCGGGATGGATGAATATTTATGAGCCTGAAAAACTCTTGGGCTGCCATCGAGAATAAATCTCTTGATACGCGTCTTCTTCAGGCTTTGAGGGAAGACCGCGCAAGGGAAGATGTTACTTCAAAGGCGCTGATACCGGCTAATGAGTCGGGCGAGGCGGAGTTTATCGCGCGCGCCAAAGGCGTCCTTTGCGGAATCGCCGTTGCGGAGCGTTGTTTCAGGTTGTTTGATCCGAAAGCGCGCTTTGATCGCTGTTGCGACGATGGCGCCGCGCTGAAACGGGGCATGGTCATCGCCAGAGTGCGGGGGCGTTTGCGTTCTTTGTTTGCTGTGGAGCGTGTGGCGCTGAATCTTCTATGCCGCCTTTCGGGAATCGCCACGCTCACAAGTCAATTCGTCAATCAAGCAAGCCCTTATGGCGTCCGCATTTTTGATACACGCAAGACGACGCCGCTATGGCGGGATCTTGAAAAATATGCTGTGGCGGCAGGCGGGGGATGCAACCATAGGCAGGATCTGGCGTCGGCTTGTTTTATCAAGGATAATCATGTGTATGCCTGCGGCGGGATTCAGGCGGCGCTGGAGCGGTTGTTCTCTATGAAAAAAGTTCCTCGCCCTGTTATCGTCGAGGCGCGGACGAAAAAGGAGGTTTTGATTGCGTCAAAGTATCCGGTGGATCTGATTTTGCTGGACAATATGTCTCCGCGGCGGATACGAAGTATATCCATGTGTATTGACAAGGGCATCGAGTTGGAGATTTCCGGTGGCGTTAATCTGGGAAATGTGCGGGAGTATGCTCAAGCTGGGGCTTCAAGGATTTCCATCGGGGCATTGACCCACTCCGTAAAAGTTCTTGACATTGCCCTTGATTACAGGTCATAATAAATTCCTATGGTGTGTCATAATAGGCGGTTGTTCACATCTTACACAAAAATGGAATCTTAAGTCTGAATGAGTATCTATCCCGAAAAAACCATCAAAGAAGTTCTGGACAAGCTGGAAGCCCGAACTGTTTTGAACGCTGTCAATTATCGGACGGACACAATTCAGGAAATCGGGGATACCATCAAATGTTTCTGCCCCATTCACAAGGAGCAGGTCTTCCGCACGCTTATCCTCAAACCGCGCGAAAAATCCTTCCGATGTTCCTACAGTCTGTGTCCGGGCAATAAAGGCGGCGATTTAATCGGTCTTTATGCCTTGGCGAAAGGGATTGAATACGACGAAGGTCTTTCCCAGCTGGTCAAACAACTGAATATTTCTGTGGACCTTCCCACAACTCAGGAGTTCATAGATAAAACTGTTGAGGTGGCGGAAAACTATCTTGAACTTGGCGCTTTGTATGATGCCGAGCAGGGCTTTTCCAAAGTGGTGGAGGTGCAGCCAAATAATCTGGGGGCGCACAAGGGTCTCCTTGAGATTTTCAATATCAAGAAAGATGAATCGGGGTTTATCAAATCATTAAAAACGATTGTCACGCTTTTGTTATCCAGCGGCAATTTTGATGATGCGATGAGTTACTGCGCCCAGTTGGTGGAAAAAGCGCCGGAATCAACCGAGGCGCACCATCTGATGGTGGAATGCTATCTGGGCAAGGAGGATTATCAATCCGCTCTCGGCGAATATATGAATCTGGCGGATCTTTATGAAAGCCTCGGCGACTTTGACCATGCGCTTGCCGTATATCACAAAATCGAAAATCTTGGGCTGGACATCATTGACGTTTATCCGCATATTATCAACGTCCTTGTGGCGTCCAACCGGACGGACGAGGCGATTCAGGAGACAATCAAGCGCGCGGAGAATCACCGCGCCGCCAAAGCCTGGGATAAAACTCTGGAATGCTACAAAAACATCCTTGAACTTGACACCAGCCGGAATGATATCCGCAAGCTGTTCATTTCTCTTGCTATTGAAGTGGGGCTGAATGAGGAGCGTATAGAGGAATCGCTAAAAGTCGTTGACGACATCATTGCCCAAGATGCTCTGGGCGAAGCCGCCGAAGCCCTTCATTCGCTTTTGGGGGGCGCCTCCGATAATCCCAAAATCATATCAAAGCTCATTTCAGTTTATTTTCTTCAGAGCCGCGACCAAGAGGCGGAAGCCTTACAATTGCGCCTTGCGGAGATTTATGACATCGCGGGGCGATTCAAGGAAGCGCTTGAACCGATTAACGATATTTTGCGCCGCAAGCCTGAATCCACTGAGGCGCTCTTTCAGCTGGCGCTTATTAATTATCGGAGCGGGAATCAAGATAAAGCCATCGAGGCATACCTCAAAATTATTGATATCCACAAAAAACAAAATGAAACGGACAAGGCGCTGGCGGTTTACAACCAGCTGATTGAGATTGCCCCATTTGACATCTCTTTCAAAGAACAGCAGATTGAGCTCTACCGCTCCTCGCGCCGCATTGATGAAGCCTTCGACAAAACACTTGCGCTCATAGAGTTTCTGGAATCGCGCAAGGAAAATGACAAACTTATAGACAAGCTGCGCTTTGCGCTCAGCATGAAGCCGGATGCGGAAAATCTCATTATCCGTCTTGCGGACATCCTGCATCGGCTCAAGCGGTTCAAGGACGCCAGCGAGGAATATTTCCGCGCTTATGAGGTTTTGCGCCAGAAGGAAAAGCCCGAACAAGCGGCGGCGCAGCTTCAGCGGTGTCTGGACATCAATCCAGACGATCGCCGCGCCCTTTTTAAACTGGGCGAAACTTTAATGTTGCTGGGAGACCAGCGCAAGGCGCTCCAAAATTTCAAGAAGCTTGCTGGCATTCTTTTGGAAGAGTCGCTTTTGGAAGAGGCGGAAACGGTTCTCAATAAGATTATTGAAATCCAGCCGGATGACATCAACACCCTCACGCAGCTGGCGGATGTTTACAACCGCCTTGGCTTCGAAAATGAAGTGGTTGCCACCTACGAAAAAATCAATTGGATTTACCTTGAAAAAGAGGCGTTCAATAAAGTTATCGAAATTTGCCATCAGATTTTGAAAATCCGTCCGGAAAATATCCCCGCGCATGAAAACCTTATTTATATTTATGATCGCACAAACCGTCGCGCGGAGGCGATTGAACTCTGGTTTAAGATGGCGGATATTTATCAGCGCCGCGAAAACCTTGCCAAGGAAGAAGAATGTTACGACGCCATCCTGAAAAAAGATAACGCCAATGTGGAGGCGCGGCGTCGGCGCATTTTCCTGCTTCTCAAACTTTCGCAAAAGTTGGCGGCGTTCAAAGAAGCGCGCATCCTTTCAGACCAATATACCATGCGCCGCCAGCCGGAGCAGGCAATTGAATTATATCAGAAGCTTCTCGAGACTGACCCCGATGAATTGCCGCTCAATATCCATCTCCTTGAGCTGTATAAAAAAACCAATCAGATGGCGCAGATTGTCCCTCAAATCAAGCGCCTCATTACAATATACACCCAGCGGGATCAGATGGCGCTGGTCGCCGATTATTATTCCGAGCTTATCCAATATGAGCCGAAAAATGTGGAGCATCGGAATTATCTAATTGCCACGCTCCTTCAGCTCGACCGCAAACCCGAAGCCATGAAACAATCTCAGAACCTTGCCGAACTGCACATCAAAGAGGGCAGGCTTGAGGATGCGGAGACGGTCTTCCATAATATGCTGGGCATCGAACCGGGCAATCAGGATGTGTATCGCCGCATTATTTCCGTGAATCGGATGCGGGAGGCTTTTGACAAAGCCATTGAGATGATTCGCACGCTTGCATCTTTGCAAAAATCCGAGGGCGACATCCACGCTGCCATCGAAACGCTGAAGGAAATCTTCGAAATTGATTCGATGAATGTGGAAAACCACAAACAGATTATCGCCCTTCAAAAGGAAGCCAACGATACGGAAGGCTCGGTGGCGTCCTACCTTTCCCTCTTTGATATCCTCCAGAACACGGGCAGCATGGAAGAAGCCGTCGCCGTCCTTCAAGAAGCCATTGACCTCAAACCGGACGATCCCGTTCTCCGGCGGAAGATGTTCAATGCCCACGTCCAGCTGGGCGACATCCCCCGCGCCACAGAACACCTCTTCTATGTATGCGACCTTTATGCAAAAGATGAGCGTTATCAGGACACGCTTAACACACTTGCCGAGATTTTGGAAGTTGAGCCGGGCAATATGCAGGCGCGAAAACGCCGCGCGGAGACCTATGCCCTCATGGGCGACGAAAAGAAGGCGCTCGCCGAATTCCTGAAACTTTCATCGGATATTGACACGGGCAAGGTGGCAATGGGCGCCGCCGCCCCGCGAGCCGCCGCCTCGCTTGATACCGCCATGAGCGAACTGCCCATTGTGGAGGATTACACATTCGAAAGCTTTGTGGTCGGGGCTCATAATAATTTCGCATACGCCACAGCCATGGCAGTCGCCAAAGCCCCCGCTCAGAATTACAATCCCCTTTTCCTTTGCAGCGACGTTGGATTGGGCAAAACCCACCTGATTCACGCCATAGCCAATTACATCAAAAAGCAAAAGCCGGACGCCAAAATACTTTACACAAACTCGGAAGAGTTCACCACACAGCTGATTGACGCCATTCAAAACAACACAATCATCCAGTTCCGCGCCCGCCATAAAAATACGGACATTCTTCTGCTGGATGATGTGCAGTTTCTTGCCGGCAAGGAGCGCGCGCAGGAGGAATTTTTCCATCTATTCAATACGCTGTTTCAGGCAAAAAAGCAGATTGTCATCACAAGCGACCGCCCGCCGAAAGATATTGCCCACCTTGAAAAACGGCTCAAATCCCGCTTTGGCGCAGGCATCGTTGTGGACATCCAGACGCCCGATCTCTTGACCCGCGCCGCCATTCTCAAAAAAGAGCGCGACCATATGTCTGATGTTGAGATCGGCGATAACATTCTGAATGCGATTGCCGAAAAGGTAGACACCAATATTCGCGACCTGAAAGGCGCCTTTAACCAAATCGTCGCCCGCCATCGCATCACAGATCAACCCATCTCCATGGAGATGGTCAACCGCATCCTTGACAACATCTTCGAAAAAGTCTGAGCGCAAAAAATAAGCGGTAGTTAGGGTTTGTTTTCATCTAATTTGAGCACATGTGCTATGTAGTTAATCAAGGCGATTGCTTTTAGACTATTTGTCTTTGTGCCGTAGTCCAATGACTCCCCATGCAACACCGTATGCCGATTCAATTCTTTGAAACCAACGCCTCGTTCACTTTCCGATGCTCTGATGGGTAGGCTACTATGCGGCAAAAGCGGGTTTTTAAGTGCTGCTAGAAGTGCATCCGCGAAATACTCCTCAGTGTTGCTCGCTGTTTGTGGATTTTTTTGCTTAGTAAAAAAGTTCTTGCCAGTATATTCTTTGTATATCCCATCGGTCTGAGAAAGCAAAACAGGTATCGAAAGTTCATATTCACCCCGTCTGTGAGCCGAGAATGCGGAACTAATCATTTTTTTGCGGTTTGGAAATTTTTCAATAATTGATGTTTCGAGCCCATCCAAACGTTCTTCAAAATATTCAACGAGGGTGTTCTCTGCCTCTTGCACGCTCCCTTCTTCTAAAGCTTTCGTCAGCTTCCAGAGAAAGCTGTAGGGCATCTCCAGATCGTAGTACCATCCGTGCTTTCCCAAAAGGATTAGCGCTTTCTGTATTCTAAGTGGTAAATCCTTCAATCTAGGAAGATTTTCCAACTGCACCGCGATCAGCTCTAAGAACGGCTGAATGGCTTTTTGTAGTTGCACCTGCTGTTTATGAATAGGCTCCCAAACCCTTTGCATCCGTTCGCTCGTTTCTTGCAACTGCTTTTGGAGAGCCTCAAAGGTCTTTGTGACTTTTTCGTTTTCTGTCATTTCTCGGCTCTTTCCACGAACCTAAACAATAATTATACAATTTTTATAAAACACCCAATGCTGGCAGTTTCTTTTTGGAGAATTAAGGGTCAATCTCTTCGATTTGCTCGGTTTGAAGTGATAACCCAACGTGCGGAATGAACGCAAATCTATGAACTTCGTTCCTAACTAATTGTGCGCGCCATAAAAAAGATGATGATAGATAGGCGCGAGGCATGTCAACAGCAAATCGAGTTAATCGAGGGGGTTGACCTCAAATCTTGCCAAACCTTTTCACAAATCTGTCCCCAAAACGCCGCGGTAAATAGTTCGCCGCTAAATTGTTCACCAGCCGGCAAGGATGGCGTCGTCGGCGGTGGGAGCGGCTGTGTAAGGGCGGATGGATTGCGCGGGCAGAAGGCGCGTGAGTTCGTAATAAAGAGGAGGGCAGAAGAGGACTTTGAGTTTGGCAATTTTGCGAGCCAAGCCTCCGCCGCCTTCTGGGACGTTTAAAATTTCAAGCGCGGTCTCGCCCGGGAATTCCTTTATCAGACGATGGATGCGTCTCAGGGTGTCGTAACTGATTGCGGGCGGTCCGGCGCAATTGATGACAATCTTGCGCAGGGATTTGATTTTTTCGGCAAGGTCTTCCAAAACGAAGGCGCAGTTTGCTGAGAGCGCTGGGAACTCGCCCAGTTTTTCGACCACTCCGCCAATCAGAATGGGGAGGTTGAGTTTTAGCGCGGATTTGTATCGTTCCGCCGTCTCTTTGCCGACTTTGATTAATATGCTTTCGAAATCAAGGAGCATCACGGTATCGCCGGTTATGAATGGTCCTTCTTCTTCGATATAGTCAATAAATCCGCCGATGAATTTTTCCATGCCGGAATGTTTTGCGGTCAGGTCGCCGCGGGAGATGGTGTGCATGTCTTTGAGCAGCGAGGTAAAAGGTTCGAGCGGGTAGCGGGTGATTACGTAACCGGCTGTTTCGCGTTCCATCTGCATTAGTTCATCGGTCGTAAATTCGGGGATATCCGGCGCTTCGGAGAGGCGTTCGATGTCCTCCTCTCCAAAAAGCGTCAAAGTGGCGTTAACTTCTTCTTTTTCTTTTTTGAAAAATGTGATAGTGTTTTCCAGAATGTGGAGGAGCTGGGAGCGGCGCAGTCCAAAACTATCGAGGGCGCCTGCTTTGATGAGGTTTTCAAGAACGCGGTAATTGACTACGCGGTTATCGGTGCGCTGGCAGATGTCTGCAAGGCTATCAAAACTGCCGCTTGGGCGGGCGTTGAAGATGTTTTTGCCCGCTCTCTCCCCCACCTGCCGCACAATCATAAGACCGGAGCGGATGTTTTCGCCTTCCTGCGAAAAATCCCAGAGACTGTCATTGATGGATGGCGGAAGGATTTTAATTCCCAGTCTTTTGGTCTGGCGGACAAGGGAGATATAATTCTCCATGTTGTTGTTTTTTTTGTAAAAATGCGTCAGCGCCGCCGTTAAAAAGGAGACTGGGTGATGGGTTTTGATATAGGCGCAACGGAACCCCATCAGGCACAGGGAAAGGAGGCTGGATATAGAGGGGGATTTGTTCGAAGCAGCTTTGGCGGATGCGGGTTGTCCCGATTCCAGCAGCGTTTTCACAAGTTCAAGAAATGAGGCGGGGCGGTTTTTGCGGAGCAGGGATTTGAATGTGATGGATTCAAAGGGCGGGATGCCTTCTGTGAATCCCAACCCAAGCCGCTCATATGTGGGGGCATCTGCGAGATCCGCCGAGTTGAGCGAAAAGCGCGGATTGCCCTGTTTGCGCACCCAATCAACAGCCGTCTTAAGGATGTCGAGAGTCATATTGGGCGAGATGCGGATGGAGTGCATGCCCAACTGATCTATGAATTCTTCTTCAAATTCGGAGATGAATGTGTCTTCGTTTTTTCGGCAGGGGATAACAGATTCGAGTTCTTTTGAACAGAACGCCAAGATTCCGCGTTTTGGCTGAAGAAATCGGGGACGCGGGTATAGGCGCGAGAAGATGGCGAAAAGAAAATCGGGATCGCTTATTGGAAGGCTGCTCCTTTTTTCGGCGATGAATTTTTGGTATTCTTCTTTCTTGAGCGTTTTTTTATCCGATGTGGATTTTTGAAAATACTCAAAATCTTTTGAGGAGAGGCGCGCCCATTGGGCGATGAAGTGAAGCAATGAGGCGCGCGGCCAGGGCTGGAAATGCCCCACCTCGCAAATCGAGGAAGGGGAGAACATTTCGCGGAGGTGTCTGACAACGCTGTCTATGAAATCATTTGGGATTTCCATCTGGGCGGCGGGATGATTTTCATCCTCTTGGGTGAGCGCCTTGAATTTGACATGATATTTGATGGGGTCAAGTTCGTTGAGCGAGATGAGGTGGGCAATGAGGCTTGAATTAAGGCTTTCGTGGCGGAAGATGAATGGGATTTTTTCCTTTTTGAGATATTCCGCTAAATACTGTAGAAAAACGATATAATGGGCAAATCCGCGCCGTTTGACTGAATCGAATTCTTCATTAAGGCGGTCTTTGATTTTATCCGTGATGGGACCATAACGCATCGTGGCGGCATCGAACACCTTGTCCCAGAGATAGGAATAGGCGTCCTGCCCGCGGACGAAATCATGGAGGGGCAGCCGCGCAATGGGATTGGTGCGAACATCTTCGAGCGTGAATTCGCAAAGTTCGGCGATGGCGGATGCTGCTTCAACCGCCTGCGGATGGGTGCGGAATTTTTCGCGCATTTCTTTTTCGGAGGCAAGATGTCTGGTGTAGCGAGAAGGGCAAAGGACTTCGCCAAAGGGCGCGCCCGCTCCCGCCTCCAAAATGGCTCCGCTGCCGCAAAGGCACATGTAAACCGGCTCATCTTCCGGCAGGATGTAATGGACATTGTTGGTTGCGACGATGCCTGCCCCAAGAAATTCCGCCAGTTGAACCATGCGTCCGTTGATGGTGCGCTCGCGTTCGGAATCTTCAAGGGTTAGTTCAAAGAAAACATTATTGCGTCCAAATATCTGAATTAGACGCCGCAGGTATTCCTCCGTATCTTCAACGCGCGCCTCTTTGAGGAGGCTATAGAGTTCGCCGCGCTGGCAACCGGTCAAAAAGATTAAACCTTCGGCTGATTCCCCAAGGTCATCAAAGGCGATAAAAGGTTCGCCGTCGTCGGAGTTTTTGTGGGCTCGGCTCACAAGTTTGATAAGATTGAAGAACCCTTGTTTGTTGCGAACGATGAGCGTGGCATGATGAAAAGGTTTATCACCGGCGGCGCCGATTGCCGGGATGCGCATCTGAAATGGCAGTATATTGAGTTCGCAACCGATGATGGGTTTGATGCTGTATTGGCGGCAGGCTTCTGTAAAAGATGGGATGCCTGCAAGGGTGTTGTGATCCGTCAGGGCAAGGGCGGAAAAACCGAGATGGGAAGCCTCGCGCGCCAGTTCCTGCGGGGAGGGAACGCCGTCTTCATGACTGAAGTGCGAGTGTGTATGGAGATGAACAAAATGCGATTTTTCCATAAACTTTTCCCATCAAAATAAGGAGATTTTCTTCCTCATGAATTTGCTGTTGTCAATGTCCGTATTAATGCAAAGAGCAAATAAAAAAATGCTTCATTTTATTAAAGAATTTACTTGAAACGGAAAAAGCGGTTTGCTTATGTTTCTTTTAATTCCTGTTGCAGCAGAAGCAGTTAAGCCGTTGTTTTTTGTGGAGGTTGGCGATGTTGAACCGTGGAATTGTTGTGGCGGTTATATTATTCGGGCTTTTAATTTATCCCTCCCTTTATTCTCAAGACCCAAATGTAATCCATATTCGACCATCGGATAAATTTGTCGCCACCATTGCAATCCCGGATTTCAAACCTGTTGCGGGTTCGGAGGGCGTGAAGTCAGGATTGTTTCAGGAGATTATTTATCGCGACCTTGAGATATCGGGATATTTCACCCGCGTGAAGAATGAGCAATTTGTAGCGCAGACAAACGCCGCCGATGAAAAAAGCGGCTCAATCAATTTTCAGGAATGGAACCGTCTCGGCGCAAATTTTCTTCTCAAATCAACGTTCAATCTTTCCGGCAACACCCTTTCCTCCGAATGTTTTTTTTACGATGTGAAAACCAATCAGCGCGTTTTTGGGAAAAATTTTGACGGCTATACGCGGGAGCAATACCGGCGCATGGCGCATCGAATAGCGGACGAGATTATCCGATATGTCTCGCAGGAGCAGGGCATCGCTTCAACGCGCATCGCCTACATCTCCCAGATTGGCAAAGCCAAAGAGGTGTATATCATGGATGCGGACGGGTTTGGGTTCATGCCCCTCACCCGCGATGGAAACCTTGCCGCCACGCCCTGCTGGGGTCTTGGAGCGGCTGAGATTTATTACACGTCTTACAAAGAATATAATCCGGATTTATGGCTCGTGCGTCTGACCGACGGCAAGGCGGGGGTGGTCTCGAGCCATCCGGGCTTCAACCTTTCCCCTGCTTGGTGCGAGAAGGCTCAAAAGATGGCGTTGACTTTAAGCAAGGATGGCAATTCGGAAATATACACAATGGATCATCGCGGGGGAAATTTGAAACGCCTGACCTACAACAAGGCGATTGATGCGTCGCCTTCGTGGTCGCCGGAAGGAAATCGAATTGCGTTCACATCAGATAGAACGGGACGTCCTCAGATTTTTGTCATGGATTCAGAGGGGTTAAATGTCAAAAAACTGACCAATCAGGGGTCGTATAACGAATCCCCGGCTTGGTCTCCGAAGGGCGACCGTATTGCCTTTGTTTCGCGCATTGAGGGACGTTTCCATATTTTTCTCATGGATACAGACGGCAGCAACTGGGTGCGGTTAACCACAGGCAACAGCAATAACGAAGACCCGTGTTGGGCGCCCGATGGGCGGCACATTGCTTTCACATCCGACCGCTCGGGCAGAATGCAGATATATGTTATGAATGATGACGGCAGCAATATTGTTCAATTGACAAAGGAGGGGACGAACCAGTCCCCGTCGTGGTCTCCATTTATGAATTAAGGGGCGGGCAATAAAATTATTATTGCAAACGTTGAAACGGTTTTTTTAGGAATTCTTGGTCGGATCAGCCAATGAAGATATAAAGGAGGAAGCTGAAAATGTTGAATGTTGGAAAACGCTGGATGTTGAAGCTGGTGCTGTTCGTGTTGGTGGTTGATCTCTTTTGTGTTGGTTGCGCAAAAATTCCGCTGATTGGAAAACTCTTTGCGAAGAAAAAGGAGCAGTCGTCTCCGATTTATCCCTCTGACCCGACGCTCCCCCCCGCGCCGGATCCCGATTCCATGTCGGGGTCGTATCCTAAACCGCTTCCTATGGATCCCGAAAGCGGCACTCCTACGGCGCAGCCGCTTCGCATGGAGGCAACAAAGCAGATTGCGGAATTGCAGACGGTCTATTTCGATTTTGACAGCGCCGAGTTGTCCGAATCCGCCAGAGCGGTGCTGGATCAGAACGCAATCTGGCTGAGCGAAAATCCCGGCGTCCATGTTCTGATTGAAGGACATTGCGATGAACGTGGAACGGTCGAGTATAACCTGAATCTGGGCGAACGCCGCGCGGCATCTGTCCGCGAGTATCTCATCGGAAAGAACCTTGACGCCGCAACGCTTCACACCATCAGCTATGGCGAGGAGCGTCCGATTGACGAGGGACACGATGAGACAGCGTGGAGCCAGAATCGGCGCGTCCAGTTCATGGCATATTAATTAAGACGGCAAGCCTTTCTTATGCGCGTCCATAAAAGAATCCATGTTATTCTGCTCCCCCTCTATCTGTCTTATATTTTTGCCATGGGTTGTTCTTTTTTGGACAAACGCCCTAAGGAATCTCAGGGGGATATCTACGAAATTAAGGTTCAGATAGGGCGGCTGCAAACCCTTCAAGGGGATACGCACAAACTCCTGAATTCATATATCAGCGAGGAACAGCAGCGCAATCAAGCCGCCCTATCCGCTTTTTCTCTCAAGCAAAACGAACTGGAAAAACAGATTATTGAGTTGCGGGATGAAATCAGGCAGTTGAAAAACCGCATCGAAGAGCTGCGGTTTTCCGTCGGGAAAAGAGATTCATTTCCGCGGGACGATAGCACAGAGGCAACACTTGCCAATGAACCCTCTAAAAATTTCAAACAGATTTCTGAGCCGATGGCGATTGTTGAGGGCGAGCCCATTGACGGCGCAACCCTGCTGAATTCCGCGCGCGATTATCTGATAAAAGGCAGATACGAAAACGCCCGCGCCGCCCTCTTAAAATATCTTGAACATTTTGGCGAGTCTAAAGAAGCCGAGCAAGCCTTTTTTCTGCTCGGCGATTCTTATTTTTACGAAAAGAATTATGCTGAGGCATTAAAGCAATATACCCATCTGGCAGAAGTATTCAAAAATGGGGCAAGCGCGCCGGACGCCCTTCTTAAATCAGCCCTCTGCCTTATGCAACTCAAACGCGGCGCCGAAGCAAAAGCCACGTTGAATAAAATCATTGAGCAGTTCCCTCAATATAACGATATGCCCAAAGCGAAGGATATGCTAAAAGAAATCCATGAGTAAGCATTTGCCTGTTTTAAAATCTGCCGCGGTTATATTTTTGATTTCTTTTTTATCGCTTTCTGTTTCATCTCAAACAACTCAGACCATTCAGAGGATTGACAAAATCACTCATATCGCGCAACCGACGCCGGCGCCGCCGCCGGAGAGCATTGTGCTTTGCATTGTGGACAATCGCCGCCTGACCCAAGCTGATGTTGACCGCCTGCTGGCTAAAATCACCAAACAAGAAACAGCCGATGAAGAACTCTTAGAACGCCGCCGTCTTGTTTATACTCAGAATATTGTGACCGAATGGTTGGAGCGCAATATCCTGTCTGCGGAGGCGGAACGCGAGGGCATCGCCGTCAGCGCGGAGGAAATTAATCAGCAGGAAGCGGCGCTCAAACAAGCTGCCCGAGTGGAGTTTGATGTCGAGAACGCCCTTCAAAAAATTGGGGCAAACAAGGACGAATACCGGCGCCAGCTGCGCGACGCCATCTTGGGTGAAAAACTGGTCAGAAAAAAAATCGGCGAGCTTGTGACTGAAGAGGAATTGCGCGCCCTTTATAATAGAAATCCCGCTTCCTATGTGAGACCGCCCCGTGTTCGCGCCGTTCATGTTTTCTGTCCCTTGACAGGCAAGGAATCATCTGCGGAAAAAAAGGAGCGCCGTGAATTTATGGAAAACGTCCGCAAAGGGGCGCGCAAGGGCGGAGATTTTCGAGTTCTTGCTGCGCAGGCAGACCCTTCTTGGAGGGTCATCGGCGGGGACATGGGCTGGATGCCGGAAGACAACCGTCTCCCCAAACCGATTAACAAACTCCTTTTTAAATTAAAGGTCGGAGCCATCAGCGATGTTGAGGAGACGGAATACGGTTATTACATAATTCGCGTGGAAGAAAAACAATCTATGACGGGCAGGAATTTTGAGGAGGCGCGCCAGTTTGTTATGGACAGCCTCTTTGATGTCGTGCGCGAAAAAGTTCTTGAAGATGCAAGAAAGAACCACCGGATTCTAATCAATATCAGCGGAATCCCTCCGGAAAAACTTCAATAGCAATTGACAATTGACAACGTCCGGCAGAATAAATGAGCATCCCCTTTATGATGGAGTGGCAAATTAAGGAATTATTGTGCGAGATCGGACGGCGGGTCTGGATGAAGGGCTTTGTCGCCGCCAATGAGGGGAACTTTTCCTGCCGCATCAGCGACGACGTTGTCATTGCCACGCCCACGCTCATGAGCAAGGGTTTCATGAAACCTGAGGACATGGTCGTCATTGACATGAGCGGACGCAAAATCGGCGGAACGCGCCAAGCGACTTCCGAGGTTCGCATCCATCTTGAAATATACAGGCAGCGTCCGGATATCCGCGCAGTTGTGCATGTCCACCCCCCATTTTCCACTGCATTTGCCGTTGCCAAGCGTCCGTTGCCGCGCTGCGTTCTGCCGGAGGTGGAACTCTTTCTTGGCGAAATTCCGATTGTGGAATATGCCACGCCGGGAACGCAGGAGGTGGCGGATCTGGTTAAGCCCTTCCTGAAAGATTTCACGGCGTTTCTACTTGCCAATCACGGGGCAATCACAATCGGCAAAGACCTTGAAGAGGCTTATTTCAAGATGGAAATTGTGGAGGAATATTGCCGGCTGCTTCTTTATACAAGGCTTCTTGACGGCTACTCTCAGATATCCGAGCAGGATGTTTCGGAGTTGCTTGAGATAAAAAAAAGGCTGGGCATTCCAGATCGCAGGCTTAAGCCGGGAGCAGATTTATCATGCTCTATTCCGATGCCTGGACCCGCGGCTCCTGAGCCTGCCCGTTCGGAAGCAATTCCTGTTGAACGGTCTCAAATCGAAAGCATTGTCCGCGAGGTTCTCAAAAAACAGGGCATTCTTTAGAAAAGGAAATATATTTGAAGATATTATTTATCGGCGACGTGGTTGGGCGACCGGGGCGCGAGGCGGTGCGGCAAATTCTGCCGCGGCTGCGCTCTGAATTATCCATTGATTTTGTGATTGCCAATGCCGAAAATTCCGCCGGCGGCAAAGGCATCACAACTGAGGTTTCCCACACACTTTTTGAATCCGGCGTGGATGCGCTCACCGGAGGCAATCACACATGGCAGAATAAAGACGGCATTAAGGCGATTCAGGAAAATGAACGAATTTTGCGTCCGGCAAATCACCCGACGGATATGCCGATACCCGGCAAAGGCGCGGCGGTTTTTCCCGCGGGATGCGGAGGAAAAGTCGGGGTCGTCAACCTTCAGGGGCGGATATTTATGACGCCTCTTGACTGCCCGTTTCGCGCCGCCGCCCGTGAAATCGCCCGCCTTGCAACGGAAACGCGCATCATCATTGTGGATTTTCATGCTGAAGCCACAAGCGAAAAAATCGCCATGGGCTGGTATCTGGACGGCAAGGCGTCCGCTGTGATTGGAACGCATACGCATGTGCAAACCGCCGATGAGCAGATACTGCCGAATGGAACGGCTTACATCACCGATGCGGGGATGACCGGTCCGCACGACGGCGTTATCGGCGTTCAAAAACAAATTGTGCTTGAAAACATGTTGACGCGTCTGCCGGTGCGGCACAAGCTGGCGGAGGGAAATATCCGATTGAACGCCATCCTCCTGAATATTGATGCGGAATCCGGCAGAGCCGTATCCATCGAAAGAATCTCCAAAAAAATCAAAGCATCCAATGGAGCGGTATGATATTATAGTTGTAGGGGCGGGTCACGCCGGATGCGAAGCGGCGCATATTGCCGCTCGTATGGGAGCCCGAACCCTTTTAATCACCATGCAGTTGGATGCTATTGCGCGCATGTCCTGCAACCCTGCTATTGGCGGGCTTGCCAAAGGGCAGCTGGTGCGCGAAGTTGATGTCCTCGGCGGGCTGATGGCGCGGCTTGCGGATGAGACCGGAATTCAATTCCGTATGTTGAACGTCAGCAAAGGACCAGCGGTTCGCTCGCCAAGGGCGCAAATTGATAAGTTGCTCTACTCTCAACGTATGAAAACCGTCCTCGAAAAGATGCCTAATCTTGATATTCGTCAAGGGACAGTTCAGGAACTCATGCAGGATGAAATCGGCGTCAGCGGCGTGATTCTGGAATGCGGGACAAGGATTCCCAGCCGCTGCGTTATCCTCACGACTGGAACTTTTCTGGATGGCGTTATTCATATTGGATTGAGGAGTTATCCCGCCGGACGAGTCGGAGAGCCGTCCGCTGACAAGTTATCAAAAAGCCTCGCCTCGCTCGGCGTCAAACTGGGGCGATTCATGACAGACACTCCGCCGCTCTTTGATAAGCGCACGATTGATTGCTCGGAGCTTAAGGCGCAATATGGCGATGAGCCGCCCGTGCCTTTTTCCTTTTGCACAAAAGCCATCCATCGCCCACAGATTCCCTGTTATATCACCTACACAAATCCGGAAACTCATCGAATAATCCGCGAGAACATCAACCAATCATCCGTGTATGCAGGAAAGCTTGAAGCCGCGCCTCCGCGGTATTGCCCCGACATCGAAACAAAAGTGCTGCGATTTCCAGAACGCCAACGGCATCAGATTTTTCTCGAACCGGAGGGGCTGGACTCGAATGAAATTTATCCCAATGGAATTTTCACGACGCTCTCTGAGGAGGCGCAGGTTCTGTTTATTCGGACAATCAAAGGGTTGGAGCGCGCCCGCATGACACGACCTGCTTATGGCATTGAATACACCTATGCCCCGCCCATACAAATCTCCGCCATCCAAGAGATGCGGGGCGTTCCTTTTCTTTTTCATGCGGGGCAGATTAACGGGACATCCGGATATGAGGAAGCCGCAGCGCAAGGATTAATGGCGGGGATTAATGCCGTCTTAAAAATCCGCGGCAAGGAGCCGTTCATCCTTCGCCGAGATGAGGCTTATATCGGCGTGTTGATTGACGACTTGACCACAAAAGGAACGAACGAACCTTACCGCATGTTCACATCCCGCGCCGAATACCGCCTTATTTTGCGGCACGATAACGCCGATTTGCGGCTGATGGAAAGAGCCCGCGCCATCGGAATCGCAGACGACGCGCGTTATGATGCATTCTGCCGCTATCGAGATTCCATTGCCAAAGAAATTGAACGGCTCAAAAGCGTGCACATCAAAACAACCTTATTAGATCCGCGTTATCTGGAAGAGCAGGAGATAGGCGATATTGACAGGGGTTTGACGCTGGCGCAGGTTCTCGCGCGACCTAATGCGTGTTATAAGAATCTCGTAGATATGGGATACGGCGCCGGTTTTGAGGATCCGCGCGCCATTGAGCAGGTGGAAATTTCCATCAAGTATGAAGGTTACATCGAACGGCAGTTGAATGAGATTGCCCGCATGCGGCGCATGGAGGAGATGCGTCTTCCCGCCGACCTTGATTACCATGCCGTGCGCGGTCTGACGCTCGAAGCCATCGAGAAATTGAACGAGCGCCGACCCGCCACACTCGGTCAGGCATCGCGCATCTCCGGCGTCAGCCCCGCCGACATTTCAATTCTTCTCATTTATATAAAAGCCCACAAGCGCTCCTCGCGGTCAAATAAACACCTTTAGAATAGACCATTAAAAATTTCCTGTGCAGCCAGATCCGCTTAATTATTCTAATAAGATAAAAATTTTCAAACAATTGGTCATGATTATTATTCTTTGGCGCCGGCTTTTTCAAGTAGGTCAACAATGGCTGTGTGCTTCATTTCCTTTGCTATTCTCAAGGGCGTCCAATCCTCACCCAGCAAATGGGCTTTGATATTTACATCAGCGCCTTTTTCAAGAAGTAATTTGACGACATCCGTATTGCCCTCATACGATGCGATCCACAAGGCGGTTATGCCGGTGTCGGTTCTCTTCACATTTACCTCAGCGCCTTTTCCCAGAAGGAGCTTGACGATTCCTAAATGGCTTTTCTGCGATGCGATCATCAAAGCGGTTACGCCATCATCGGCTCTGTTCACATTTACCTTAGCGCCTTTTTCCAGAAGTAGTTTGACGACCTCCGTATGACCCTCCTGCGATGCGATCATCAAAGCGGTTACGCCATCTTTATCTTTCACATTTACATCAGCGCCTTTTTCCAGAAGTAGTTTGACGACCTCCGTTTTGCCCTCCTGCGATGCCATCCACAAGGCGGTTATGCCGGTGTCGGTTCTCTTCACATTTACCTCAGCGCCTTTTTCCAGAAGTAGTTTGACGACCTCCGTTTTGCCCTCCTGCGATGCGATCCACAAGGCTGTTACGCCATCTTTATCTTTCACATTTACATCAGCGCCTTTTTCAAGAAGTAGTTTGACGACCTCCGTTTTGCCCTCATATGATGCGATCCACAAGGCGGTTGTGCCATCATCGGCTCTCTTCACATTTACATCAGCGCCTTTTTCAAGAAGTAGTTTGACGACATCCGTATGACCATTAAGTGATGCTATCATCAAGGCGGTTACGCCGGTGTCGGTTTTCTTCACATTTACCTCAGCGCCTTTTTCCAGAAGTAGTTTGACGACCTCCGTATGACCGTTCTGTGATGCCATCCACAAGGCGGTTACGCCGGTGTCGGTTTCCTTCACATTTACATCAGCGCCTTTTTCAAGAAGTAGTTTGACGACCTCCGTTTTGCCCTCATATGATGCGATCCACAAGGCGGTTGTGCCATCATCGGCTCTCTTCACATTTACATCAGCGCCTTTTTCCAAAAGGAGTTTGACGACCTCCGTATTTCCGTTGTACGCTCCCAACAATAGAATCGGCTCACCGATTTCATCTCTGGCATTTGGATCAGCGCCTCCCGAAAGCAATTTTTGCATAGATGTCAAGTTTCCATCTTTAACAGCTGTTATGATTTTTTCATTTGGTTTTTTCATCAATATTTTCTCCTAACTTAACATGCATTTCCAGACCAAAACAACAAATAAAGGGAATTTACCTGAGCTACTCCCCTCCGTCAAGACCCAAAAAGGGTTAAGTTAAGGTGTCTTGATTTTTTAAAATAATGAAAAAATATATGTGTTCGTTGGGAGTTGAAAAATGAGAGGAGGCGGGATAATGCTGGGCATGGATTGTCGCACGCGCCGGTTGCGCGGTATAAAAGCCCAACAAATTCAGACGCCCTGCCAGCTGCGCCGCCAAAGCCACCCCCATAATGCCGCCGCCTCGGCATCCTCAAAACTTATTTTGATTGCCTCCCCTGCTTTGTTTGGCTCTTATTCACCATCGGAAACTCTTTCTTTAACTGATTTGTTCATTTAACTCCATAACAAAACAGAGGCTCCGGTGCGCACTATTATTTTAACAAATTGCAACAATTTTGAAGAATCATGCTAAGCTGGATTTCTCCGGGTTTTGGATGAGGGGTTGAAGGGAAAAGATAGGCATGGCTTAACCTTGATGTTTTTGCGATTAATTATTTTATTGCTGAACAAATTTATAAATTAAATGTCTTATTTTATCATTAGAGGTATTCAATCGAGATTCAGTTCGGGAGGGATCACATGAGACGCGCTTTTTTTATTATCATTCTCATTTTATTGAGCGTTTGCTCGTTCGTTTATGCCGAGCAGATTTCAACGCAGACAAAAACGCAAGAGGGTGTCATTTCGACAACGGAGATAATGCAGATGATTGTGCGCTCCTACAGCCAGTTAAATCCCGAAGACCCTGCATTCTGGGAGCATCTTGAAAAGAAGGAGGAGTGGGGTCATGCGGAGGAGGCGCTTTTAATAGCCATGATTCGCGGGGCTTTGGCGAAGCGCAATATGCCATTGATAGAACGTTTTGAAAAATTAGCGGATTCTGATAAATTCGGACGCAAGCCCGTCATTGGGGGCGCGCTTGCAGAAGTTGGGATGCCTGACCGCGCAATCCCAATTCTGGAAAAAGCGCTGCAAGAAAATAAAAATACAGAATATCGCACCGGCGTCGCCTATACGCTTTTTCAAGCCTGCCTTGCCGCGGGGAAGTGGCAGAAGGCGGAAATTGTTTTCGAGGATGTAAAATCTGCGCTTGATGCCAAAAGTATTCAAGACCAGATGGGCATCATTGCTCTTGTGGCGGCGAAGGCGGGCGCTCTTGATGACGCGATGCGCCTCTGGCGCAGACGCGCCGCTTTTGACGCCGGCGACCTGCGCGGGCTTGATGATTTGGCAAAAGCGGGACTCCGAGGGCATCTTCAGAAGTATTACAGGGATTTAAAAAAGAATGAACCGCATAATAAAATCGCAGATAAGGCGCTTGATATCCTTGAATAAAATTCGAGGTTTTCAGCCAACGAGCCATTTTTCAATAGCGGGTCTGAGAAAGACGAGCACAAAAAGAATGGCAACAGCCCACATGAACGGTTTGATATCCCGCGCGCGTCCAGTCATAACCTTCCAGAATGTGTAGGTAATGAATCCCATCCCCACGCCATGCGTGATGGAAAAAGTCAGCGGCATAGTCACAATCACCAAAAACGCCGGCAGCGCCTCGTCGCCCTTTTTCCAATCAATATGCACGATGGATTCCATCATTAAGAATCCCACGATAATAAGCGCAGCCGCAGTTACAGGGTGGCGCACTGTCATCGGCGCAACCTGAACGCCTCCGCCAATGACAGCAATCAGCGGTGTGAACAAGACGGCAAGGAGAAAGAGGCACCCGCAAACAACTGCGGTAAGACCGGTGCGCCCGCCTTCCACCACGCCTGCTGTGGATTCTATGAAGCAGGTGTTGGAGGAGCAGCCAAACGCCCCGCCAATAACCGCTCCCAACGAATCCACAATAAGCAAAGGGCGAATGCGAGGGATGCGCCCATTTTTATCGAGATAACCCGCCTTTGCGCCAACGCCAATCGCCGTTCCCATTGTGTCGAAGAAGTCGGACATGAAAAAGGCAAATGCCACGGGCAATAGCGAAATGGTGATTGCGCCTTTGAGATCAAAGGCAAAAAAGGTGCTCCAACTTGCCCTATCCGATGGAATCTGAAAAATTTTAGCAGGCAGAGGGATGAGCGGCGCCCAGCGCGCCTCCTCGCCCAAACCCGAAATCAATTCAGCCGGCGTTCCGACCCCTGCGGGCAAATGCCAGATAGGGAGCATCCCCGCCAGCGCCGTGATGCAGATGCCAAGAAGAAGCGCGCCGCGCACACCTTTCAAGACCATCCAGCCGGTGGCCAGCAATCCCAGCATGGCAAGCAACGCCACCGGGTGGGCAAAGTCGCCGAACGACACCATTGTTGCGGGATTTGTTTCGAGCAGATTGCCCTCCTGCAAACCGACAAATGTGATGAAGATTCCAATGGCAACCGCAATGGCATGTTTTAACGGTTGGGGGATTGCGTCCATGACCGCCTCGCGGATGGTCATGGCGGAAAGGACAAGGACAACCAACCCTTCAAGCACAACCACGCCCATAGCAGTCTGCCATGATTTGCCCATGCCCAGAACGATATTGAAGGCGACGATAGCGTTCAGCCCCATTCCGGCGGCAAGGCACATGGGGTAGTTTGTTGCGAGCCCCATCATGATAGTGACTATTCCGGCTGCGACGCATGTGGCGACGACTGCGCCGGTGAAGGGGACATTTCCCGCTGCGAGGATGGCGGGATTCGTGAAGATGATATAAGCCATTGCCATGAAAGTTGTGACACCGGCGCGAACCTCCGTCCCGAAGGTCGTCTGGTTGTTGCGAAGATGAAACAAACGTTCAAACATAATATTTTTTCTCCAAGGCTGGCGTTGGTTTTTTAAATTCAATGAAAGTTTTCGCCCAAACAGGCAAGTGTGTTATTTTTTCAATGCCGCTTCCGCCATTTTGCGGGCATGCATATTCATCTCTGCGGCAACGGCTTTCGTGTTGATTGTCTGAAGTTCGCCATTTTCGACAACCGTCTCTCCGTTGACTATGACGGTGTGCGCGCGGTGGTTGATTCCGCATAGCGCCAGCGCCGCAAGCGGGTCATGCAAAGAGCCGGCATAATCAAGCCGACTCATATCAAAGATTGCGATGTCCGCCGCCTTGCCGGCTTCGAGGCTGCCGATGTCGCCGCGGCGAAAGATGGATGCGCCGCCGCGCGTTGCCAGACGCAACGCGGTTTCCGGCGGCATTGCGCCGACGCCTTTTACCAGTCTGTGAAGGAGCATGCACTGCCTTGCCTCGCCCAGCATGTCGGATGAATCATTTGATGCGCTGCCATCCACAGCAAGCCCGACTAGCACACCCGCCTCAATCATCTCGGGAATGGGCGCCGCGCCGGAACCGAGCCGCATATTGGATGTAGGACAATGCGCCACGCCGGTTTTGGTTTCCGCCATTATTTTAATTTCGTCCTTGTTTAAATGCACGCAATGGGCAAACCAGACATCTTCGCCCAACCAGCCGAGGCTCTCCATATATGCAAGAGGTCTCATGCCGAGCGTTTGCTGACAGTAATCATCCTCATCGCGGGTTTCGGCAAGGTGTGTGTGGAGGAGAACGCCCTTTTCGCGCGCCAGCTCTGCGGTTTGCATCATCAGTTCCGGTGTGACGGAAAATGGCGAGCAGGGCGCCAGCGCGATGCTGCACATGGAAAATGGAACGGGGTCGTGATAGGTTTCGATAAGCCGAATGGAGTCTTCAAGGATGGTTTCTTCATCTTGAACCACGTCATCGGGCGGGAGTCCGCCTTTGCTGCGTCCGCGCGACATGCTCCCGCGCGTGGGATGGAATCGAATGCCAATTTCAGCGGCGGCGCGGATCTCTTCATCAATCAACATGCCCGTTTGGGCGCAGGGGAAAAGATAAAGATGGTCGGTCGTGGTTGTGCATCCGGAGAGGAGGAGTTCGCCGAGGGCTCCGAGCGAGCTCCAATAAACGGCTTCCGGCGTAAGATGCCGCCAGATTTCATAGAGATAAACGAGCCAGTCGAAGAGTTTGGCGTTTTGGACAGCGGGCATAGCGCGCGTCAATGTTTGATAAAAATGGTGGTGTGTGTTTATGAGACCGGGGATGGCGATCATGCCGGTGGCGTCAATGATGCTCTCCGCCTGTTGTTTCAGATTTTGCCCGATTTCTTTAATCTGCGGTCCTTCGATGTAGATATCCGCCTGTTCATGTTTTGAATTTTTATCATCAAAGGTTGCAATCATCAGAGCGTTTTTAATTAGCATTGTTTTCATTTCGGCATCCTTTTACAGACGAGAAAATTTGAAATTCAATTTGCCCTCCCGCCGTTCAGGCAGATTTATAAAAGCTTTATACCATTCTTTTTGTTTTTGCAAGTTATATGATACGGCGGCGTTTTCAAATTGTATGGATAACGGTTTGCGAAGCAGCAGCGTTTTGACTTGCCTTCCAAAATATCCATTAACGGAGAGATAATCCGGAGTGTCGTCAACGGCGTTCAGATAAATCTGTCCTTGGATATCAAGCAGGTTGTGCGCATCGGAGATAATTTTTAGGAGGCGAAAATCAAGCGGCGGCACGCTGATTCTTTTGCCTTTTTGCAGGAATGCGCCCTTGCGCACATCCCACAAGCGCCCTTCTTTCAATGGCAGCGAGCAGACAGCGGGGGCGTCGCTGCAATTGGATATGATGATAAATCCATTCGCCGTGCGATTCCAAAGAATGCCCTCTGATTTAGTTTGAACGCTGGGGTATTCATCTTTTGCAATGCCGGCTTCTTCAAGGAGATGCCGCACAAACAAATCAATAGGCAGGTTGTTATCGCAGCCATCCGTGGAAAGACCCGCGAACATCGCTGCCCCTCCGCCGACGATGCGTCTGCGAAAAATAACCGGCTCGTTGTTTGCGCCAGCGGTGTATAGGATTTCCAGTTCAGCCGAATTTTTCAACGCGGGCACGCCCCGCACGCCGCATTTGAGTATCGGGTTTTTGCCGATGAAGGCGTCTGCGGGATTTTTTGAGATGAAATTCAATTTTGTTTTTCCGCCATGCGCAACGACTCGGATGGGTTGTTCGGCGTCGCATCCGAAAAGGCTCAGCATCTCCGGCGGTTTTGGGCGGAATTCAAAATAGGGGGCGTCCAGTTTCCAGCGATATCCATTGCGCGCCCCGATATAAAGCAGGCGCCGCGAGGCGTCGGCTTTCAGCCATTTTTCGAGCATCGAAATTTCTTCTGGGGGGATGGGTAAATATTCGCCAAATATCAGGATTTTTGTTTCCGGATGACGCGCGAGACTTTCCGCAAGCGATTCGGCAAAAAATACAAGCGCGGGGATTTTATTTTCATAAAGCAATTGTTGAGCGATGAACCAAAAGCTCTTCCATGTTTCCGTCCATGGGCGCGGAATGCGGCGGGTCATGGCGGCGTAGGAAAATATCATTGCGACGGGACTGATGGGCGACCCGAGCCGCGGCAGGCATTGATTGACCTCGCTCAGCAGCGCCATGTGCGCGGCATCTCTGCCGTAATCCTTGCCATACCAGTGGCGGGACATGCCGCAGGGAGCAGCGACGGCGGCGGCGAGTGCAAATCGGGCAAAGAATTCAAAAGGAAGCAGATTATTTGGCGTATCCGCAGAATTAAGAATATGCTCGTCGGTTGGATTATTGACCGATATAATCGGTTTGCCCAAATTCTGTGCGAGGTTTTCCAGATAGGAAATCTGGGGCATCTGTTCGCCGCCGGAGCCTATAATCGCCTCGGCGTGAACATTATCCGGCTGCATCCTCACGACGATAAAATCCACATCGGGGAGGAATGCCAGTTTGCTAATTGGGCAGCAGGAGTTCCATGTTTCCATTGGCGTGTTTTCGTGTGTGGGGACAAAGAACCATGGCATGATGCCGCACTTTTGGAAACCGAGTTTGCGCGCGAATTCGGCAAGGCGGCGGTAAAAATCCACAAGGATGTTTGATTTTAGTTCTTGAAGCCGGTAATAATTTTCGCTTTCGGACTGATGGGTTGGATAGGGCAAATCGGGAAATGCCTCGCGAAATCGTTCAAAGAGTTTATCCTTTGTGCCGGGGATGTCGAACTTGAACATCGGCTCTTCAAAAACCACCCAATCGAAGCCGTAACCGCGTAGGATTTCCGCGATGGTTTTGATGTAATGGAGCCAGCCGGGCGCGGCAAACGAGCCGAAGAAATTCTTTTTTCCGTAAGAGATGTAATGCTGATAGATGTAGGGGGTGTTATCGGTATTATACTGGGCGCATTCGAGCGCGGTGTCATCGAGAAACCCGACGGTGGATTGGATTTGGATGCACGCGGGGCATCCGCAGTCGTGCGCCATGCGGACGAAGTCTTCGTATGGCTTGCGGAAAACGCTGCGCAATTCTGCGAGCGGAAAGGCATAAAAGGCGCTGTAAGCCACGTCGTAATTCCAGCGGCGCATATCATCGAAATATCGCTCCAACTGCTCCGGCGTTGCCATGCGTTCAGGACTTGTTGGCAGAATATTCATTGAGATGGCTCCTGATTTTTTGCAATGAACGAAAAATCATCTCATTTATCCGCGTTGGAAATGCAAGTATGTATTTTATTTTTGCCGCTATAGGGCGGGTTTGGCGATTTTCATTTGGCGCAATTTTCATTTGACGGTTGACGCGGTTGTAAACGGTTTAATATCAAATATTATTTTATGGGACGAATTGCTTTTTTATGGGGCGGCTTTAATTATGAGGATGTTTGAAAGAATTGTTTTTTTGGTATTATGCTTTGTTTTGTTTGCGTTGGCTGTCTGCGGGGAGCCGCCGGCGGGATATTATGATTCGGCGATTGGCTTAAGCGGGAATGCCCTGCGCGTTGCGTTGCATAATATCATCCGTAACCACACGCGGGTTTCTTATAGCAACTCGGCTCGAGTTATCATTGCCGACGCCTGTCAAGACCCGGATAATTCCAGCAATATCATTGATGTTTATAAAAATGCCAGCTACGCGAAAACCGATAGCGCATCATGGGGAATGGAACATGTCTGGCCCAAGTCGTTTGGATTCCCAAAAGAAACAACATGCAGTTATCCCTATTCGGATCTGCATCATCTTTTTGCCTGCGATAGCGGATACAACTCCGCGCGCAGTAACAAGTTTTATGATAATTGTTTATCAGGATGCGCGGCATACAGCGTTATCGGATTTCCCGAATATTCCAACTATTCCAACCCCCGTTCATGGGAGGTTTGGATGAATCGCCGAGGCGATGTGGCGCGGGCGCTTTTTTATATGGACGTGCGTTATGAGGGCGGAAAGCATGATGTAACCAATTGCGATGAGCCGGATTTAATTCTGACAAACGATCCTGATTTGATTGTTTCATCGAGCGCGACTCTTTCCATCGCTTATATGGGCATCCTCGATACGCTTTTGCAGTGGCACAAAGACGACCCAGTGGATGACCGAGAAAGGCTGCATAACGACGTTGTTTACAACAGCAGACAGAAAAACCGAAACCCTTTTGTGGACCATCCGGAATGGGTGGAGGCAATCTGGGGCAATTTGGTTCCGACCCCAACCGCCGAGCCAACTGCAACGCCGAAACCATCGCCTTCGCCCACGCCCGCGATTGGCGTTCTGCCCGGCGATATTGTAATCAATGAGATTGATTACGACGACCCTGGCAAAGATACGCGCAGTTTCGTCGAATTGAAAAATATCAGCCAGAAAATCATAGATCTTTCCACGATGGAGATAGTCGGTTTGAATGGCGGCTCCACATCCGATTATTTCATATATCGTTTTCAATCTCATCAACTGAATCCGGGAGAATACTGGGTGCTTGGCACGACGGCAGACAGCGACAATGTTGCGGCTTTTGTGGATGAAACGATGGTGGGCGTTGCTTCGTTGCAAAACGGACCAAATGACGGGGTTTATCTTCGATTAAAATCCGATTCTTCCGTCATCATTGATTCGGTGTCATACGAAGGCGCAAGCGCTCATCCAGCCGGCTCGCCCGACACAGGGGATGCTGGGACTGACTCCGACACTGTTGCAGATCTTTCGCTCTCCCGTGTTCCGGATGGGCGGGACACAAATGATAATTCAAGCGATTTTAAGCTTCAAAAGTCCACGCCGGGTTCAGCCAACGCCGACTTGACCACGCCAACGCCGACTGGCACTCCCCTGCCCACGCAGACACCTGCCCCGCAAATCAAGCCGGGGGAAATTGTGATTAATGAGATAGACTATGATAATACCGGCAAGGACACGCAGTCATTTATCGAGTTGAAGAACGTAAGCAATCGGGCGATAGATTTATCTGAGATTGTGGTTGTGGGAATGAATAATCAGACGCCGTATTTCACTTACAATCTCGCGTCGAATCTCCTGCCGCCGCAAGGTTACTGGGTTCTGGGCACAAGGGACGACAGCAGTTCAATTACTGCCTTTATCAACGAAACGATGGCGGGCGTTGCTTCGTTGCAAAACGGTCCAAATGACGGGGTTTATCTTCGATTAAAATCCGATTTTTCCGTCATCATTGATTCGGTGTCATACGAAGGCGCAGGCGCTCATCCAGCCGGCGCGCCCGACACGGGAGATGCTGGGACTGACCCCGGCAATGCGATGGATCTTTCGCTCTCCCGCATTCCGGATGGGCAGGACACAAATGATAATTCAAGCGATTTTAAGCTTCAAAAGTCCACGCCGGGCGCAACAAATTCGCCCTCTTCCGATATCGGAACCGGTTTATCGTTGCATTAATCATTGCGATGAAAAAATTTTATTTGGTTTTATTTTAGCGAGTATGGCGGAGAGGGCGGGATTTGAACCCGCGGAAGACTTACGCCCTCACACGCTTTCGAGGCGTGCTCCTTAAACCACTCGGACACCTCTCCGCAACAGGAAGAAACGCCGCATTACGTATAACTGATTATCGCATCATTTCAAAAAACATATATTTGCATATCTGTTTGATTGAGAGACCGTCAATGGAAAATCAGCGTTTGGCTGCGAAGAATTTTTTGAGGAGTTCGGCGGATTGGTCGGCAAGGACGCCGGAAACGACCTCGACCTTGTGGTTGAAGGTTTCGATGTCAAGGAGTCGGCAGTGGGTTTGGACGGCGCCGGATTTATGGTTTGGCGCGCCGTAAACAAGTCTGCGGATGCGGGCAAGGATGATAGCGCCTGCGCACATTGGGCAGGGTTCAAGCGTGACATAAAGGTCGCAATCAGCAAGCCGCCAGTCGCCGATTTTTTTTGCGCCTTCGCGCAGGGCGAGCATTTCCGCATGGGCGGTTGGGTCGCCCGTTGTTTCGCGCATGTCATGGGCGCGGGCGATGCACTCCTCCCCTAATACTATCACGGCTCCAACGGGTATTTCATCCAACGCAAAGCCCCTGCCGGCTTCGGCAAGGGCTTCGTTCATCCAGTATTTGTCATGCGTCATATTGAGCGCGTATCGCAAACATCCTTTATTGATTTTTCTCAATCTTTTCCACTTCATTGGAAGGTATGGTCATGACAAAACCTTGCGAGGTTTCGATGGTGGTTTTATCGCCGAGCTGGTCAATGACCTTGCCTTTGATTTGGCGTCCGTTTTTCAAGTATATCATATCCCATCTGGAAGCGGCTGGCGTTTGAGCAGGCGCGGGGGTGAGTGCGGGGGCTGGCGTTTTGACCGACGGAGCTGGAGTTAAAATCGGTGCAACGGGCACGGTTGTTTCTTGCGGGGCTTCTTCCGGTTCAGGGGCGACGAAAATCGGCGTCGGGGTCGTGAGCTTTGCAAGGTCTGGCAGCGAAGGAAGCCCGGGAAGGGAGGGAATCATAATGGGCAGAGGCGTGGGCGTCGGGGTGATTATAACAGCAAGCGTGGCGGTTGTTTCGCCTGTCTGAGCGAGCGATAGCGGCGGCGATGTTTCTGAATCGGATGGCTGAGGAGTTGGTTGAGGCGTTTCCATATGGCGGACGCTTCGGCGGAATTCAGTCATTTTATCGGCAAAGGCGCCCTGCGGAAGCCCAGCGAAAAGGAGCGAACCGCCATCTTGAGATGGGGCTCTGTAGCAATAAAGGGCGACGCCGTTCATGTCTTTGTGTCGGGCGTTGCGTATCTGATTAATCACGGTATTCGTGAAATTAAAAAATCCGCCGATACCGCAAATGACCTTCGTTTGATTTCTATTGGCGGCGGCAAAATCGAGCCAGTTGTCAAATTCCTTTGATTGCTGTGGCGCCTGTTTGTAGTTTTCAAGAACGACGCCATCCACCAGTCCTTTATTCAGCCATGTTGCCCAATCTTGCAGGACGAGGGAATATGCGGGAGTTTTGCGGAAGTCTTCATTTGAGGCGGGGGCGTCTCCCCATGCAACGGCGGTTACGTAGATTTGCAGATTCGGGTTGAGGGGTTTGAGTTGTTTTTGGATTTTTTCCAGCAAGCCTGTCAGCTGGGCGCGGCGCCAGTCGCACCAGCGCGGGTCGTGAGGCAGCGGTTTATCGGATGTTTGGGTTTCTTTGAAATAAACCATCAGCGCCTGAGGATTGTAGCCCCAGTTCAAACCGTCATCGGGATATCTAAAATCATCAAGGAGGATACCGGCGGGGTTATAGTTTTTGACAAATTCCGTTAGCATGGCAAGGATGTATTCTTGCACGGCGGGAATGCCGGGGTCTATATAATACAAGCTGTTTTTGTCCATGCGTTCTTTTTGGTGGTTGAACATGAGCCATTCAGGGCGGCGCTGGAGGATATTGCCCTGCGGAGGGGCGCTGCTGATGACTCCCGAATAAGCGGGGAAAAGGCTGAACCAGGCGAATATCTGGATTGGTTTGACGTTATCATTGAGTGGATAAACCATAAGGGAATAATCTCTGAGCGGGTCGGCGAGCGACGGGTCAATGCGCTCGGAGCGGGGCTCAAGCGAGGAGTTATAGAAGACCTGCCCTTGGTAACGGGCATGAAGGAAGATGGTATTGAATTGTGCGTCGCGAATTGTCTGAATTGCTTTTTCTGCGCGCGCTTTGCTGAAAAGTTCAGGTCCAAGGGAATCCACAAAGATGGCTCGCTGGAATCCGTCAAGACTGGTTGGTTCAGAGTTGCCAGCGGGTTGTTGGGCGCAGAGAAAGGAGGCGGTCATCAATCCCAGAATCAGCATCCCAAACATGCGAATTTTATTCATGAATCTCATCCTCCAAGAAAAATTGCAGAAAGATTAACCAGAATAATTAAGTCCTTGTGGCAAATTGCCGCAGGCAATGCAAGAAAAATCCCACATTTTACCGCTCATTTTGGCTCGGCATGAAAAGTTGTTTTTTCATCCCATTGTTATTTTTAAGGATTGGGGATCAAATAGCCGAGGACTGGGAAGCGTTCTTCAGCATGCCGAAGAGACCGATGCGCTGGCTGCCGAATGGATTGCTGCGTTCTTTCTCCGGCGGGGCTTCCGCCCAGACCGGCTAATAACCGACGCCCCGTCTATAACCGATGGCAACAATCGGCACGAAACCTAAAAAATAGATAACCGTTTTTTTGCAATTATTTTGGGGCGATTATAAAAAGTCATGTTCCAATGGGATGTCTGAATTCAACGGAAAATACTCTCCCGCGCTTTTTTCGAGTCGGTAGGGAAAGCGCGCCCCGTTTTTCATAATCTCGCGCAGGGCAAGGGCAAGATATTCGGCGTCATCCGCCGTGTTATAAATTCCAAAGCTTATGCGGACAAAGCCGGGCAGACTGCCGCGGTCTTTGTTTATGATTTGATTCACATATTGAGCGGCATCAGGGTCTTCCGCATTTAAAAGTTTGACAACGTAAGGTTGGGCGCAAAAGCATCCATGCCGAACGCCGATGCCCCATTCATAGCCGAGAATTGCCGCCAACAGGGCATGATTGTAGCGCTCGGAGAGGATGGGAATCACACTGACGCGGTCGCGGCTCAGGGAGGCATCCGAATCGCCGTAGATTTTGATTCCGGGAATATCCTTCAAAAGAGAAAGCATCAAACCCGTGAGATGACGTTCGTGCGCCGCAACTCTTTCCATTCCAATTTTCTGGAGCATCTGCGCCGCGCGCGCCACTGCCAGAGCGCCGAAGAGATTCGGCGTGCCCGCCTCTTCGCGTTCGGGCGCTTCCGACCAGATGACCTCATCCAGAGTGACGATTTCAACCGCGCCGCCGCCGACGATGAAAGGGCGTCCGCCGCGGAAGCATTCTTTGGGTCCGATGAGCGCGCCGCTGCCGAAAGGGGCATACATCTTGTGGGCGCTGAATGCGAGAAAGTCTATATGATCCGGCTCATCGCCTCTGCCCATGTTAATCGTCCTGTGGGCTATGAGTTGGGCGGCATCCACCAAAATTTTTGCGCCGTATTGATGAGCAAGGCGGGCAATTTCTTTAATAGGAGGCATGAAACCGGCGATATTCGACGCGCCGGTCACAGCCACAAGACGCACCCTGCCTTTATAAAATTCGAGTTTATCCTTCATGCTGGCAAGATCCAGCGAGCCATCGGCTGGATTCAAATCTACATAATCCACATTGCAGCAGAACCGCCAAGGAAGCAGGTTGGAATGATGTTCCATGATAGTGGTTAAAACAACAACATTTTTGTCCATGCATTGGCACTGGCATATTTTATTGATGGCATCTGTGGTGTTATGGCAGAAGATAACGGTGTGAAAATCGGGGTCTGCGCCGACAAAATCGGAGATTACACGCCGGCATTGGTTGTATATTTTAGTTGAGATAAGGGACTTGTATCCCGTGCCGCGGTGGACGCTGGAATACCATCCCGCAAAGGTGTCTATCGCATTGATGACGTCAATAAAGGGGGGCGTTGTTGCGGCGTTGTCAAGATTGACATAACGCCTTTTTTCGCCGCTCAAAAGCGGGACTTCTTTATCAACCCCAGCAACAAGACTCGAAAAGTCTTCGATAATGTTTGGATTATTCAACTTGATGCTACCTGTTCTTTCAATGAATATTTGGATTTATAAGCCAAGCCGCCATCTGTTCAATGTCTTTTAGGTTTGCGATATTTGCGCATCTTGTGGGCGTTGTGATTAAGAAAGTTTTTCGAGCCGCGCCGCATCAATTCTTAATCAAACCGCTCTGCGCCTTACAAAAAACAAAATGTTTTTAATCATAAAAGGGTATAACGCGCTTCCAATCGGAGAGTTTTTGAACCGTTCCGTTGGGCGTGTCAATACTATTATCAAGAGGCGCGCCCGTTTTATGGCAGCAGCACATCGCCGATGTCAACGTTGATGCCGCCGGGGTGGGCGGTTCTGATGTGGACAAGGCTGTGCGCGGCTTCGTCAACGGTGATGTCGTAGCTCCCCTTTGGGACATTAAGGAGGACAAAACGACCGTCGGGGAAGCTTTTGGTTGAGATGTATTGCCCTTCGCCGCTGAGGATAATTTCTGCGCCTTGAATGGGCAGGCGCGTCTGGGCGTCGAGGGCGCGTCCGTTAAATGTGTTCGGATCGGGAAGCAGGCGAAGGTCGCCCAAACCTTTGCTATCCACAGAGAAGCAGATGCTCGGAGGCGCAAGGAAGCGATAGGCGTAACCCCAAGTCTGCAATTGATGCGCGCCATCGGAGACGTCATAAACGATGAAATCGCCGTTGGGGAGGCTATAAGTTTTCCATGTTGGATTGCCGCCTCCATCCAATTGCACAACGGCGTTATAGATTGGCAAGCCGTTGACGGCATCAAGGAGGCGTCCGTAAATCGTGCCTTTCATGGGGGCGATTTGCACAAGCCCCATATCGGATGTCCCGCCCGAGTTTTGCGTGAATTGAATCTCGTTAAAATTGTAAGCCCAGCCCCATGTTTGCAGGCGGCGCTCGCCGGATGGAACATTGACGAGAATGAAGCGACCGTTTATGTTGGTTATCGTTTGCCTGCCATCGCCGCCGCCATCGAACTGAACGTGGGCGCCCATGACGGGGCGACCGGTGTTTTTGTCAACTATCTGTCCGCGCACAGTATCGGGGATAATGTTAAAGGCGAGGCTGCCGACATCAGTTGGACCAGAGGCGTTGACATTGATGAAATGTTCCTGAAATGCGTAAGCGAAACCCCAAGCCTGCAGGATATGCTCCCCCGGTTCGACAAAAATCAGCATGAAGTTACCCTGTTCATCTGTGAGGGTGCGCCATCTGCCGCCGCCATCGAGTTGAACAGTCGCGGCAGGCAGAGGCTCGCCAGTATGGCTGTCCACGAGTTTGCCGACAACAGTGCCGCCGATTTTAGGGAGAGAGATTGTCCCTATATCGAGAGTTCCATCCTGTGGAACGCCGGCATCGAGGTTTTTAAAATCGTATGCAAATCCCCAGACTTGCAGTTGATGCGCGCCCGGGAGGACGCCGCAAAGGTAAAATTTCCCTTTGGCGTTTGTGAAGGTCTGCGCAGCGCCGCCGTCAATTTGGACTGAGGCACCGTTGACAGGCTTTGATGTTTGGGGGTCTATGATGGCTCCTTTGACAACGGAAAAAACAACAGGCGTGGGCGTTGGGGTGGGCGTGGGCGTCGGACTGGGCATAATCTTCCACGCATTAAAACCGCCCAGCATATTGTAGATTCCGGCATGTCCGTTATCAATGAGGAATTGCGAGGCGTTTGCGCTGCGTCTGCCGCTTCGGCAATAAACGATTATTTCCTTTTGAGGCAGGGCGGTGTGCTGGACATGCAAGACCTTGCTGTCCCACGGCATATTGACGGAGCATTCAACGTGTCCGGCGTCGAATTCGGAGACCTCGCGGACGTCGAGGAAGAGGACGTCGCGTCCATTTTGTTTCCATGAACGCGCTTGTTCAGCGGAGATGTTTGTGTAGGTAGGAATCGGTTTGGCTGCTTCAACTTCAACTTCTGCAAGAACTGCCCTCAAAACAAAAAAGGTTAAAAAGAGGGCGGCAACGGGAACGGACAACTTTTTAAAAATCATACATAGCCACTCCTTTATCGAATAGGATAATATATATATACAATAAATATGCGCTACCGGTCAATATGGAATTTTTTTTGAATTAAGTTTTTTTTAATTAGGTTTGAGAATCGGGCTCGATTTCAAGGTTGTATTTTTTTAGGCGGTATCCGAGCGTGCGACGCGTGATGCCGAGCAGTTCGGCGGCGCGGGTTTGATTGCCGCCGGTTTTTTTGAGGGCGGAGATGATGGTGCGCTTTTCCATTTCTTCCAAGGGAAGCATTCCCGCGGGGACGGGGGCGGGGGCGGCGTTTTGGGCGGCGGACGCTTTGCGCATAACGGCGGGCAGGTCGTCCGGCGTGATGCGATTATCCTCGCATAAAACGGCGGCGTGTTCGATGGCGTTTTCAACCTCCCGGACGTTGCCATGCCAGTCATATTCATAAAGTATTTGTGCGGCTTCGGGGGCGATGATAATGGGTTTTTCAGCAGTCTGGAATTTGGAGAGAAAATGATTAACGAGGGCGGGGATGTCCTCGCGGCGTTCGCGCAGGGGCGGGATGTGGATAGGCACAACATTGAGTCGGTAATAGAGGTCTTGCCGGAATGCGCCTTCCTGCAGGGCGGCTTCAAGGTCGCGATTTGTTGCGGCGATGACGCGGACGCTCACGCGAGTGGCATAATCCTCGCCGACTCTGATAAACTCGCCTTCCTGCAGAACGCGCAGAAGTTTGACCTGTAAAAGGAGCGGAATCTCCCCCACCTCATCTAAAAAGATGGTTCCGCCATCCGCCATTTTGAAGAGACCGAGCCGCGATTCGATTGCGCCGGTGAAAGCGCCTTTGACATGTCCAAAGAGTTCGCTTTCAAGGAGATTTTCGGGAATCGCCCCGCAGTTGACGGTTACAAGCGGTTTATCTGCGCGGCGGCTTTGGGCGTGTATGAAACGGGCGATAACCTCCTTGCCGGTTCCGCTCTCGCCGCGCAATAGGATGGAGACGTCGGATGGGGCGACTTTTGTTGCGCGCCTCAGGACATCTTTCATGGCGGCGCTGTCGGCAATGATGCGTTCCGGGCGAAATGTCTGCTCGGATGTTTTCTCCGCCTTCGGTTCATCCTCTTTCAATATTTTTGTTTCGATGAGGCGTTTAATCATTGCGCGCAGGTTATCCATCGCAAACGGTTTGATGAGGTAATCAAAGGCGCCGAGCTTCATCGCCTCGATAGCTGTATCCACTGTGGCGAATGCCGTCATGATGATGAAGTCCGCCTGTTTTTGGAGATGGCGCGCATTTTTAAGAATCTCGATGCCGCTCATCTGCGGCATGCGGAGGTCGGAAAGAATCACATCGTAGCGGTGCAACTCCATCAGTCGGATGCCCTCTTCTGGGTTGTGCGTGATGTCAATCTCGTAGCCCTCGCGCCGGAGGACGCGCTGCAATATGTCCGTCATTTTGGGCTCGTCATCAATGATAAGCAGACGGGTCATAATGTTTTCTCCTATGGTCTGGCGATGGGAAAGGTCATAATGACGCGGGCGCCTTTTGTTTCGCGGTTGGCAATTTCAAGGCTGCCGCCGGCGCGCTCCGCCAACATGCGGCTGACGAAGAGTCCGAGCCCTGTCCCGCCTTTTTTTGTGGAAAAAAATGGGTCAAAAATGCGGTTGATATTTTCCGCGGGGATGCCGCGCCCGTCATCGCATATTTCAATCGCGATATTTTGTCTGCGCCGTTTTGAGCGCACCTCAATGACGCCCTTTTCTCCGATGGAATCTCTGGCATTTATGAGCAGATTGAGGAGAATCTGCCGAAGGATTTTTTCGTCAACGGCAACAGGGGGCAGATTGCTTTCCGTTTCAATTTTTATTTCAATTGAAAATTTGTTCATATCTTTTTGGAGAAAGGAGATAACCGATGTTATAACGTCCTCTGTATTCGCCGAGGCGCCTGCGGCGTTTTCGATGGAGGGGCTGGCAAACTGGAGAAAGCGGCTCATGAGTTGATTCATGCGGTCAATTTCTTCGATGATGGAACGTAGAAGCGGCTGCTGTTCGGCTTCGGGAGGGAGCTCTTCGACGACGCTTTCCGCCGTTGCGCGCATGATGCTCAAAGGATTGCGGACTTCGTGGGCGAGGCTTGCGGCGAATGCGCCAATGGATTTGAGTCGGTCGGCAAAGGCGAGCGAATGCTCCATGCGGATGAGCCGCGCAAGCAGGGTGTAAAAAATCAACGCCAGAAAAGCCATGAGGCAAAAAACAATAAAACCAATCCAGAGCATGGCATCGCGCATATCCCGCAATTCGTTAAAATAATCGCGGCTTGCCTCCAGACGCAAAACGGCGGTCGGCTCTCCGTTTGAATTTTTCAGGGGGACATAAACGCGCTTGTGCGGATTGCCCTCCACGCGGTAAAGAGGGGAAGCCGTTGACTTTCCGGAAAAAGCCGTTTCAATTTCTATTTCATCAAAATGAAGCAACGGGTATTCCTCGCCGGGCGCAAATTCCCCGCGCGAATCAATGAGAACATGCGAATCGTTGTCAATAATCATAAGACTTCGGAGGTTGTTTTCAACGCGCACTTCGCGTAAGAAAAGCCGGATATCGTCCATTTCTTCAAGCGGGTCGCCCATAACGCTTGCGGGGGTGAGAGGATGTTCAAGGAGGAAAAAGGATTGCCCGTTTAATCCTGCCATAGCAAGCGTGCGTCCGATGGCAAGCATGCGCGCGCCAAGGACGCGTTCTTTTGAGAGTTTTATTAATTCGAGCGCTGTGTAGCCGCTGAGGAAAAAGATGATAAGCGTTGCGGCGAGTAAAAGGAAGCTGAAGAGGAAAGGCGATTTTCTAAATTGCTCTCCCATGCGCGCCATGCTTCATCCTCAATCCTATATCAATCAATACGGTAGTGGCAGCCGCGGCTTTCGCGGTTTTCCTGCGCGGCGAAAAGCGTTGCCATAGCGGTGATGACGCCGTTTCGGAGCCCGATGAGCGAATCGGTGAGGGCGGCTTTTCGGTAGAACGCCTCGACCTCCCCCCGCAGTTCGCGGAGGATTTGGCGCGCGCGCTCCATGCGCCGGGTGGTGCGGACCAGCCCGACATAGTTCCACATGGTATATTTAATGGTGAGCCAGTCTTGATAGATGAGCGCCGGATCCATATTTTCCTTTTCATGAATCCACGGCTCGATTTCTGGGAAGTAATAATCGCTGCGGTTTTTGCGAATTTCGGCGGCGGCGTTTCGTCCGGCTTCATAACCCCAAAGGAGCCCTTCGAGAAGCGAAACGCTGGCGAGGCGGTTGGCGCCGTGTATGCCGGTGCAGCTGACCTCGCCGACGGCGCGCAGGCGTCTGATGGAGGTGCGCCCTTCTAAATCTACTGCCACGCCGCCGCAGCAATAATGCGCCGCAGGAACAACCGGAATCGGCTCCGATGTGATGTCAATTCCCGCCTCCAAGCAAGTCTTGTAAATATTGGGGAATCGCGATTTGAGCCAGTCGGCGTCCCTGTGCCGAATGTCCAAATAAACGCAGGGCTCATCATGGGTCAGCATGACATCCTGAATGGCGCGCGCGACCACATCGCGCGGGGCAAGCGAGCCGAGCGGGTGGATTTTTTCCATAATGCGTTCGCCGTTTTTTCGGATGAGAACGGCGCCTTCTCCGCGCAGGGCTTCTGAGATGAGAAACCGCCTTGCCCCGTGTTGGAAAAGGGTGGTGGGGTGGAACTGGACGAACTCCAGATTGATGAGGCGGGCGCCGGCGCGATAGGCAAGGGCGATGCCATCGCCGCGAGCGCCGGAGGGGTTGCTTGTGTGGAGGAATATCTGTCCGTGCCCGCCGGTGGCGAGAATGGTTTCTTTTGCCAAGATGGGAACGACGCGTCTTTTTTTCTGGAGCAGGGCATAAAGACCGACGCATGTGAGCGGCTCATAAACATCCATCGGGGATTTGGAATGATGCGAAAGGGTCAGAAGGTCAACGGCTGTGAGTCCGGTCATTATTTTAATTTTTGGATGGCGCTTCACGGCGGCAATAAGGCTTGTGATGATGGCTCTGCCTGTGGCGTCCGCAACGTGGATGATGCGCTGGCGCGAATGCGCGCCTTCGAGCGTGAAATCCAGCGCGCCATTTTTATCGCAATCGAAGGGAACTTTATATTTTTGAATGAGGAGCTTTTTGACCAATAGCGGACCTTTTTCGGCAAGGTAATGAACGGCGGATGGCAGGGATTTTCCCGCGCCTGCTTCGATAATGTCCGCCGCCAGACGCTCCGGTTTATCATCCGCGCCTTTGTAAACAATGCCCCCCTGCGCATAAACCGTGTTGCCTTCGATAGGCTCATCGGAGTTTGTGATGACGAGAACATCCGCGCCCGCATCCGCGGCTGAGAGCGCCGCAACAGCGCCGGCAATGCCGCAGCCGATGACAAGAATATCTGTTTGGATTTTATCAGACATTGAATCCGCCGTTTCCCTTTTTGTTATTTCTTTTTGCCTTTGATTTTGAACTCGTCAATGACCCGCCCATTCTCGTTGAAGACCCAAAAATGGGCATTGCGTCCGCAGACCTCGCACAGAATCCAGTGATAATCCGATTTGAATGCGTTGATGAAGCGCGCCCAAGGGATTTCGGGGTTGGGGGGATGCGGCGGCGCGCCCGCGCCTCCTGTGTTAATCTGCCAGATGCCGCCTTTCATGCCCGGCTTGAATGATTCATTAATCAGGAGCCGGCTGTAATTGTGTTCGCGTCCGTTGAAGATGACATCCACATTGTAAGCATCGAGAATATTCAAAACGGCATCGCGCACTTCTGGCAGACGATCAAGAGAGTTCCCATAATACAAGCTGCAGGGAAAGGCGGGGGCATTCCAAAAGGCGAAATGCAGTTTTGCCTTTTTATTCGACTCCAAAGCCGAATGAAACCACTTGCGCTGTATCTCGTCAATGGTTGCGGCGGAGCCTGCCTCCCGCGCTGTGGGTTGTTTGACGAAGTAATAGGCGGAATTGAGGACGCCGAAAAAAGCCCCGCCATAAGTAAAATAATACACATTGCCAAGGTAGGGGGGCAGACCGGGTCCGCTTGTGGGTCCGTTGGACGGCATGGGCAGAGCAGACCGCCAAACATCCTCCGCGAAGAGGTCGTCCTTTCCGGGTATGCGGCGGGGACGCGGCGCGGTTGCATCGTGGTCTCCCATAGCGGCAAAGATGGGGATATGGGCGTGGACAGGGGCGACCGCTTCTTTCCATGTCTTATATTGAAGATAAGCGCTGCCGGGGTCGTCAGTGTATCCGGCGACTAAATTGCCGACAAACATAATGAATTCCGCCCCTTGCGCATACGCTTGAGTGGAGAGTTTGTTGAGCATGACGGCATTGACGCCGTTGATGTTGAAATCGGGATTGGGGTGGCGCGAATTGCCTCGGCTGTTGCTCATAATCGCAAAGCGGAAAGCGCCTCCTTTTTTTGGGGCTGTTCGAAATGTGTAAATCGGCGAAATGATTTCATCATTATTTTTCGGGTCAATGCAGCGGATTTTATATTCATAAATTGTATTTGGTTTAAGGTCTTCGATATTGACTAAAGAGCGGCGCACGGGGGCATCGGATTCAATTATTTCGCGTTTGGTTTTGCCTTTGCGCCCGTATTCAATAATCGCCTTTGAAGGGAAGTTTGTCTCCCAGCAGATGAAGGCGCTGTTTTGTGTTGTCATGGCAACAGAAGGGGCGTCGGAAAAAATCATGCCGAATGCGGGCTTGCCGTCCTGTCGTTTGATGACTTTGAAGCGATATTCTTTTGAGTTCAGATTCATAAAGGAATCTTTTGTTTTAGCGATGGCGTCTATACGGAAACGCACCAGTTGGTCAAATGGAAGGTCTGCGTCGAACACATCCCGTTTTGCGCTGCGGAAGGGCAGTTGAAGGGAATGAAGTTTTCCGAGCGCGCTGCTCTGCACAAAAAAGGGATAATGGGGAAAGAGGTTGGGATTTTCCGATTGCGGGAGTTTTTCAGCCGTCCAAAAAAGGCGAGCGCGCCCCAGATCCATATCGGAGGCGATAAATACTGTGACTCCATTTTCATCAATTTTAAGTTGCGGTTCGATTTCAAAGGGCGAAATGGCATATCCGCAAATTGTCAGACATGCCGCAAGATATATTATTATAATGAATCTTTTCATATTCCCATTCTCCGCAAATAATTTATAAATCAAAGTCAGCAGGAATGCGCACTGTGTCAATCAATTTCAGACGGGCGAACTTGCAATATCACTCCCCCCAGATTTCAAATTCTTGAATGCGGGCGATGGAGTCAAAGGGACAGGACTTAGTGATGTTGAGGCGGACGCAGCGGGCGAGGAGAGGGGCATCCAGTTTGATGACCTGAAAGGCGGAGGGCGCTTCCGGCAGCTCAGCGTCATTGAGTCGGTCAAGCTCGACGATGTTTTTCCATGGACCATCGAGCGACGGGGCGGCGTCAATGGAAAATGCAACCGCGTCATAACCGGAGGCGTCGCCGATAAAGCTGGGGCATTTGAGGATAAATCCATTAATAGTCCGCTCTGTATTCAGATCGAGGGCGAGCCAATGCGCCTCCGGGTTGGTTATCTCGCACCATTTGGTTTGGGGGTCGCCGTCGAATGCCATGGCGCCGGTTTGGTCGGGGTCATTGTGTCCTGATTCGCGCCATACTTTGACGTCAAGCGCAAGGTTGCGTCCTTTTGGCGGCTCGGGCATTTTTTGCTTCATTGCTTCAAGGGGCGGGATTCGGAATTCTTTTGCAACGTCAAGGTAGTCGTAATCAACCGGGGGCAGTTTGGGGAAAGGGGCGTGCGGTTCTTTTTGATACCAGAACGCCACGCTGGAATAGTCATCGCTGCGGTCGCCCACGTCGTAGCCGTGGCAGCGCATTGTCATGCGAAGGCTTTTTTTGAATCGGATAGGGTCGGGGATGTGCCAGCGATAGGTTGACATGCGGTCATTTTCTGGACCGAAAGATGTGCCGTGCCAGTGGGCATTTTCCTCTGTGCGGAATCCCCAAGCAAAGCCGAAATAATCTTCGGCTCCGGTGCCGGGAAGATTGGGTTTGGACTCGCCGTCAATATAGACATCATTGCCTCCTTCAACCCATGCGCCGGACTCCAGCAGTCGGTAGTTCATCACCGTGCCGACGTAATGCCCCTCCCCTGTCGCCTCGATGATGGTATAGGGCGCACCGCGTCGGACGGGGTTTTCGCGCCGCCACTGGGCATGAAAGAGAGCGGTGTTTGGGGGCAGCGCTTCCATCTTTTCATAATCTGCCTGAAAAAAGAACAGGCTCACGGCGCGGGTGCTTCGGTTTTCGATTGTGAAGCGCGCTTTTTTGAAGAAGGGCATCTGCCAATAGCAATTGAGCGCGGAGTGATTTTCTCCGCCTGCGGGAAACATTTCTGACATGGCTGATTTCATATTGCGCTCCTGCCCAAATCCCACTCCAAAAAAATCCCCCAGCGGGACTTCGACGCTTGGCGAGGTTTCATCGTCCCAGTATGCCCGAAGCGTGAGCAGTCCTTGAATCTGCGGGATATCCGACTGGGCGGTCATCCAGATGTGTCTGATGACAGCAGGTCCGTCCATCTCGCCAACAACCGCTTCTTTGCCCGATGGAATGGCAAGGACGTTCGCCGCTCGCCGTGATTGTGAGGCGCGGATTGAATAATGCGGGTTGATTTCGCTTTGGCTCATAGCAAAAGAGGCGCCCAGCCATATAAAAATTATAGTTTTAATATATTGGAATAATTTATCGTTTCGCATAACGCCGTCCTTTTTTTGAATTATAAGTTTAAAAACAGGTATTAATTAATGTTGGATGTTGATGTCAATAAAACTATGTTTCAGGTTGACCTCGGTTTGAACGGCTCTTTATGAAAGATATCATGCTTGCGAGAAAATATTTTATATTTTTGTTATTTTCTGTGTGCGCGTTATTCCTCGAATGGCTGGCGGCGGCAAAGACGGCTGGGTTGATAGCGCAGCGCCAAGCTCTTTTTTTTTCGCGGGAAAAAGGGGATACGTTCAAAAAACTTTCTCTTTCACTAAAATTTGATAAAGACAACGGGCAAACCGCGCTTTATCGCGCGGGCATCTTCATGAAAAATAATGATTATGTGAAGGCGCGGGAGGAGAGCCTTGGCGGGCTCAGAACCTTTGTTTCCGTTGACGCATACAATCAGATTGCCTCCATCGAGACGAATTTGGATAATATGAAAGAGGCAAAGGAGTGGTTTGAGCGGGTGACTCGGCTCTATCCCGAAGAAGAGGGGGCGCGCCTGCGTCTTGCGGCGATTGCAATCATGCAGAAGAATTTTGAGGAATCCTCGCGGCATCTGTCGGCGCTCGAAAATGCGCGATCGGAAAATCCGAATGTGTTTTATTATCGAGGCATGACGCTATTGGAAGAGGGCAGGGCGCAAGAAGCGCTGGAGATTTTTCATGTTTTAGAGCGGTTGCATTCGGCGGACAGTTCCAAACTTTTTTATAAACGGGATAATCTATATCATCAGATGGCTTTAGCGGAAGCCGCCATGCAAAGATGGGCGCAGGCGGAGGCGCACCTGAAAAAAGCTCTTGCGCTAAAAAAGAGCGATTCATATAGGAAATTATTCGAGTTAATCAATGAGATGAAATCGAAATCGGAGGAAAAGTAATAGCGATGAAAAAATGCTGCTGGATTATTATTGCGGTTCTTGCCTGCGCCATTTTAAGCGGATGCGCGAGCATATTTCCCAAATCCAAAACCTCGCCCTCAGCCAAAGACGTTGCCAACAATGGGAAGGTGAGCATCAAGTGGCAAAATGAAACCGAGCAGGATAATTATGGATTTAATATTTATCGGGGCGAAAATAAAGAAGGTCCTTTTGTTAAAATCAACAAGGATATCATCCCGGGCGCCGGAACCACCAGCACGCCCAGAGAATATGTGTATGTGGACCAGCCCCTTGAAATCGGCAAAATTTACTTCTATTATGTGGAATCCGTTTCTTTTGCGGGCATAAAGGAAACAATCACTCCGACTGTAAAAGTTGTGGTCAAAAACATCATTGAAGAGAGCGAGAACATGCCGAGTTCGACAGCCAAAAAAAAGTCCAAAGGGAAAAAATAGCGTGAAAAAAAATCTTTCTCCTTCCTTCTGGATTAAACTATTAATTGCGCTGCTGATGTTGGCGCCATATCTTGCCTTAGCAGCGGAGCAACCGGAGATTCCGGACGAGCTCAAGGACGACCGGGATTTGCCCCGCGAGGAGCGGATCCTGCGCCACCAAAAGCGCGTTCAGCTGATTTTAGAGCAGAGGCAAAAAGCAAAAGAAGAAGAGCGGCAGCGGCAGATAGAAGAGGCGCGCCAGAAGGCGGCGGCGGCGCAAGCAGGACGCGTGCCCCAGCCCGCCCCCACGCTTCCGCCCCATCTTATTAAACAGGCGCAGACGGGCGAAACGCTGAGCCTTGGCGCGCCGGTCAGCAACATCATGGCGAGCATGATTTTGCACTTTTATCCCTTTGATGTCAATACCGTCATGGGGGATAATTTTCTCACGGATATTCAGATTATCAACCTTGACCGCCAGAGCATCGAGGAGGTTGGGTTCAAGGTGGTTTATGACCCGCGTTTTCTGGCGCCGGTTTATGTGAACGACTATGAGATTATCAAATTTGTTGATGGCGCGCCAGAATATGCCGCAAGCCAAGAAAAGGGCGAAATCACGTATCGGGCAAAGTTCAAAGAGCCGCAGGTTCTTGACGGAACGAATTTGCTGCGCGTTGTCTGGAAGCCGCTCAAGATGGTAGAATATACGGAGGTTGATTTTGATCTGACGGAAAAATCCACGTATGTCAAGGCGCGGGGAAAGGACGTTCTGGGCATTCCCTCCACGCCTCACGACGGCGCTATCCCGCTGGGCGTTACGATTCTGAATAATGATAAAAAAGGCTCGGAGAAGATTTTAGTTGATCCTGAGATGATAAAAAATCTGGGACGAAAGGTTTCCGACAAACCCTTGGGTAACGTCACATTGCGCCTTGAAAAAAGCGCAAAGGATATAAAAGCCGGCGACGTCTTTGATGTTTCTGTTATGCTTTCGAACCCTGATTCGGAATCGTTCGACAGCGTGGCTCTTTATATCAAATTCGATCCCGATTATCTGAGGGTGGTTGACTGGGACAAGGGGAATTGGATTACTTTGGGGATTAATATTCAGGATGGGTTCGCCCGCAAGCGGTATCCGTTTGATTATCATCTTCGCAATGACGCAAGCAATTATCTTGGACGTATTGAATACCGCATGGGGACAACGGTGGATGCGCCGATGCCAACGGGCGAGATGGCGAAAATCCGTTTTCGCGCTATCGCCCCTGCGGAAAAGGCGGAGGTCAGATTCATTCGGACAAAGCGGCGCTTCCCGAATACCGCAATCACATCGCTGGGGCGGGAGGTTCTTTCCGATTTGCAATGGCAGAATGAAGATTTGCAAGGAATTGCAATTGTTATTGGCGAAGCCCAGCCTGACGAATAATTCATTCATGTCTTTTTATGCGCAGAACCTGATTGCAAACGATATCCTTGCCAAAGAGCGGGGGACTATCCGCAAAACGTTTGGCTCGTTTTTTTCGGCGGCAGTTTGTTTTCCCAATTCGTATCATGTGGGGGCGTCCAATCTGGGGACGCATTTTTTATATGAGCAAATTAATCTGCGTCCTGATTTTTTGGCGGAGCGTTTTTTCACGGATTTGAATCCGCCGATTTCTCTGGAAAGCCGCCAGCCTTTGAACGCCTTTAATATCATCCTTTTTACCGTTCCGTTTGAGATGGATTTTGCCAACTGTCTTGATATGTTGCATCGGGCGGGGATACCGATTTTCAGAAAGGAGCGCTTGCCGCATCATCCGCTCATCTGCGCGGGAGGAACCGCCATTGCCATGAATCCGCTTCCGATGGGGGATTTTATGGATGCGATGGTCTGCGGCGACGGCGAGATTCTTCTCTCCTGCCTTCTTGACGCCGTTATTGAGGAGCGCGGCTTCAAAGCCGGCGTGCTTGAACGATTGAAAAACGATGGAAGGTTTTTTATCCCAACCGATGATGACGCGGCGATTATTCCTCCAAAAGCGGCATGTTGGGACGCTCTCCATCATCCGCTTTCGAGCGTTTTTCTAACGCCGAATACGGAATTTGCGGATACGTGTTTGATTGAAATTTCGCGGGGATGTCCCTTTAACTGCGCCTTTTGTTATATCGGACATAATCAAAATCCATTCCGATATTACGGATTTGAAAGAATCAGGGAGGAGTTTGAAAAAAATCGAGGGCGGACAAATCGCTTTGGTCTGATTTCATCGGCGGTGACCGCCCATCCCGAACTGGAAAGAATTTGCGGCTATGCGTTGAGGGAAAAACTGGAAATTTCTTTTTCCTCAATTAGGGCGGACTGCGTGCCGGACATCCTTCTTGAGCTGCTGCTTCAAAGCGGTCAGAAGACGCTGACGCTTGCGCCGGAGACGGGGTCGGATTCTTTTCGCCGGAAAATCGAAAAAGGCATTGTCAATGAGCAGATTCTGGATGCTGTGCGGCGGGCTTCAGCGATGGGGTTCACAAACCTTCGGCTTTATTTCATGCTCGGGCTGCCCGATGAAACGCTTAGTGAAATCGAGGCATCCGTTGAGTTGATTCATTCGGCGCAAAAAATTCTGCTCGCAGACGGCAGAAAACGGGGACGCGTCGGGGAGATTGTCGCGACGGTCTCGTTTTTTGTTCCCAAACCCGGAACGCCGCTGGCGGATGTCCCGCAAATGGACATTTCAGAACTCAAACGCCGCCAACAATCCTTTCGCTCGGCGCTGAAATCTCTGAGCCATGTTCGATACCAACCCGCGGATCCATACGAGGCTAAAGCGCAGATGATTCTTTCAAATCAAGGACGGGAGGCGGCGGAGTTGCTTATGAGGAAATGGAGCGGTAATCTTTCTTGGAAAGCGGCGCTCAGACATTCTGGTTAGAAAACCTCTTCCCCGCTTGACTTGGAACTCTGGTTGTCAATATATTTTAGTTTAATGAACTGAACCTTTTCAAAGGATAAAATCATGGATGAATTATGCGTTGTAGGCAAATCCATTCCACGTCCGGATGCATGGGACAAGGTCATGGGAAAAACTCGATATGTGGACGACATAACTCTTCCCGGCATGGCGTATGCCGCTATTTATTACAGCTCTTTGCCCCACGCCGAAATCAAGGAACTCAACATTGCAAAGGCGTTGAGAGTTCCGGGCGTTCTTGCCATTTTGAGGGCGTCTGATATTCCGGGCAAAAATTTTATTCCGATGATAAAAGAGGACTGGACTTTTTTTGCGAAAGAAAAAGTCGTCTATCCCGGCGAGCCGATTGCCTTGATTGTGGCGGAAAGCAAGGATGCCATCATGGATGCATGGGAAAAGATTTCTGTGGTTTATGAGGAACTCCCCGCCATTTTTGATCCGGAGGAATCGCTCAAGCCCGGCGCTCCGCAGATTAACCCTATCGGCAATCTATTGAGTTTGCACAAGATTCGCACAGGAGACCTTGAGCTGGGATTCATGGAATCGGATGTGATTATTGAAGGCGTTTATGAGACGGATTATCAAGAACACGCTTATCTGGAAACGCAAGGGGCGCTTGCCGTGCCCGGCGCGGAAGGCGGTATGACTGTATATGGCTCGATGCAATGTCCCTTTTATGTTTTAAAAGGCGTTTGCATGATATTGGGTCTGCCCCAACACAAAGTTCGGATTGTGCAGACGCCGACCGGCGGGGCTTTTGGAGGCAAGGAGGACATGCCTTCGCTTTTTGCGGGGCTTGCCGCGCTGGCTGCATGGAGCATCAAGCGTCCGGTGAAGCTGACGCTGGATAGGCGGGCGGATATTATCATGACCAGCAAACGGCATCCGTCGCGCAGTTATTATCGGCTGGGCGCAAAAAAGGACGGGACGCTGATGGCATGCGAGGCGCGGGTGTATCTTGATCCCGGCGCTTACGCCACGCTGACGCCTTCTGTTTTATGGAGGTGCTGCATTCACAGTTGCGGACCTTATCGAATCCCGCACGTGAAAGTGGACGCTTATGCAGGCGCAACAAACAAGGTGCCTTGCGGCGCTTACAGAGGTTTCGGCTCGCCTCAGGTGATTTTTGCGATGGAGCGGCAGATGGATAAACTGGCGCGGGAGATTGCCATGGATCCGCTGAAGTTGCGCGCCATGAACGCCCTGCGGCAGGGGGATTCCACTGTGACGGGTCAGACGCTGCCATGGAGCGTTGGTTTGGAGGAGTGCATCCAAAAAGCGGCGGAAGCCTCTCGTTGGGAAGAAAAGCGGAGCCGTTATCCGGCGGAAGATGGCTATAAGCGGCGCGGCATCGGCTGCAGTTTTTTGCATTATGGCGTAGGGCTTGGCGCCGCAGGAAGCAGGATAGATGTTGCTGAGGCTTACGTGCAGATTAAGCCGGATGGCGGGGCGGTTTTTGCTGTCGGCACAACGGATATGGGACAGGGGATGCAAGGCGTTCTGACGCAGATTGTTGCGGAGGGATTGGGAGGCATAGCCCCCCAACAAATTCAGATGCTGCCCGTGGACACCATGCAAGTGGGCGATAGCGGTCCCACCGTGGCGAGCCGCGCCACTTACACAAGCGGGAATGCCATCCTTGACGCATGCGAAAAAATCATGGATGAGATGAAGAAGGGAGCGGCGCTTCTTTTGAAATGCGAGCCTTCTCAGGTGCGCGCGGGCGGGGGCAAGTTTTTCCAGGAGTCGGCGCCCGAGATATTTTACACTTTTGCTCAGGTTGCCGCCGAGTGCTCCGCGCGGCATTTTGGGCTGACGCATACCGGATATTTTAAAAGCCCCGATACTTCTTGGGACTCAGAAACTGGGCAGGGCAAGGCTTATGTCGCCTATTCCTTTGGCGTGCAAATTGCCGAGGCGGAGGTTGATATGCAGACCGGCGAGGCGCGCGTGCTTGATATCTGGGCGGCGCATGATTTGGGCAAGGTAGTCAATCCGAAGATGGCGCAGGGTCAAATTGAGGGCGGGGTTGTTCAGGGTGTGGGATATTCTCTTATGGAATTCATCGCCTTGGACGGCAAGGGTCGAATTCAGAACCCGTCATTTTCAAATTATATCATACCGACCAGTCTGGACGCGCCCCTTGTCCACTCGGAGATTGTGGAATCGGTGTATCCGGAGGGTCCTTTCGGGGTCAAGGGATTTGGCGAGACGCCGCTGATGGGCGTTGCCGCATGTGTTGCCAATGCAGTTTCCGACGCCATCGGTAGGGATGTGGACAAAATTCCGATGCTGCCGGAACGATTGCTTGAAAAAATGAAAGGATAATAATTTTTGGCTTGCATTGATACCGCCGTGAAAAACAAGATGGAAGCCAGTAATAAAAATTAAATTATTATCACCAATTCACACAAGGGGAGAAGCATGTTTTATCCTGAAAGTAAAAACGTTTTTTATCGCCTTTGTATGCTGATGTTGGTTTTATATGCATTCTTTATTTCGTTCGTTTTTGCTGAATGGGAATCGGCGGGAACGATTGCCATACCGCCTTATCCATATACATTTTTGGCTGCCACACCAAACGGGGATTTGCTTGCAACGACGTTTAACAATCACTCTGATAAACCCGCGGAGATTCCCGCCATTTTGATTAAAAACCCGATGTCCGCAACGCCGGAGGTTGTGGAACTTTGCAAGGTTTCGTTTCTTAAAGATCGCGGATACAGCGGAGTTGCGTGCGACCATGGGGGCAATTTTTATCTTACTGGCGATACCGGCGATGCGGCGACATGCTTTTTAAGGAAATTCAAACCTGATGGCTCGCCGGATACAACTTTTGGCAACAGCGGCGTCGTCTTGCCTAAAAAACGATGTCTCGGCGTTGATGTGATTGGTCCTCAGATTCTTTTAGCCGTCGGATGGGCGCAGGTTCAGGTTTATGATTACAAAACAGGAAAGATGACAGGGGAATTTCCCAAAACGAAAGCGGACCCTTTTATTCGGGATATTGCAATAGATCCTTCTTCCATGCGCGTTTATGGCGTGGCAAAGGGCGGGGTGTGGGTTTGGGAGGGCGGGCAGCCGTGGGAACCAGCCGGATATAATTTGAGAGAAATAACAACTGGGACGGGGTCGGTTCGCGCCGGCGAGGGAATCTCGTTCGACCCTATCATGCGCGTTGCTATAGTGACGCCTGTGCCGGGGAACACGCTGTTTGAAGTCAAGGATGCCAATACAATTACAAAAACTGTCGTTACGTCGGCTGCTCCCCAGACGCATCTGGCGGATTCGTGCCTTTCTTTTGACGGAACCACGCTTTTTATCACTGATATGTTTGGGAAAAATATTCACGTGCTTAAACGCGTCGTCTATGACAGCATGAGCCGAATCTCCTCCGTCTCCCCTACTTCGGATGGACAAGCGGCGTCTCCCCGGACACCGGCGCCGAGCCAGCCGTCCGCGGCAACTGCCCCAGCCTCCACGCCTCCCGCCGGTCGAGTTGAACAGGCAAAATGGGAGAAGTCATACACGGATGTTGTTCAACGCGCGCGAACGGAGCATAAGCCAATGGTTGTATATTTTCGGCGGGATGGCGTCAGTAAATGCGAGGAGATAGAATCAAACATTCTTCTGACGCCGGAATTTAACTCCCGCGCTCCCCGATTTATATGTGTTTTTGAGGATTTGGCGGTCAATCCGCTGACCGCATACCGCCTTGGCGTGTTCCGCGTTCCGCATATCACTATCATGGACAGCAAGGGAGACACGGTTGAGCGTTTTACATTCAGGATAAACGCGGATGATTTGTTCCGCGCGATGGACTCCGCCCGTTAGGCAATATTTTCCTTGATTGCCTTTTGAAAATCATATCTGGTTATCCCGTGATTTATCCTGATGGGAAATTTTCTTTGTCTAAAAAAAGAATAGACGCGAGGGTGCGACTTTAATGAAACGAACCATTCTTCATAGCTGGCACAAGGAACGCGGCGCAAAGATGGTGGAATTTGCGGGATGGGAGATGCCGCTGCAATACTCAACAATCCGCGAAGAGCATATCAACGTCCGCGAAAAAGCGGGGCTTTTTGACCTTTCGCACATGGGGCGCATCCGCATTCGGGGGAAAGACCGAGCGGCGTTCATCCAGCAGGTTTTCACCAACGACTTGACGAAAATCCGCACAGGGGATGTGCAGTATGGTTTTTTGTGCAATCCGACCGGCGGGGTGATTGACGACGTTACGGTTTATATGGCGGATGATTATCTTATGCTGGTTGTGAACGCAATCAATACGGATAAGGCGGTGAACTGGCTCAAGGAAAGCGTCGGCAATTTTCAGGTGGATATCGAGGACGCCAGTTATCTTGTTTTGATGCTTGCCATACAGGGACCGCAGGCGCTTCAAATTATGTATGACATGACACAGATTGACCTTTCGAATATTGGTTCTTATCAGTTTCGCGTGCAGCATCTGCATCGCTCACAGGCGGTTGTTTCGCGGACGGGATACACCGGTGAGGACGGTCTGGAGATTTACATTGCATCGGTTTATTTTCAATCTCTTTGGGAGCAATTGCTGGAAGTCGGGAGCAAGCGGGGGTTGATTCCGATCGGGCTGGGGGCTCGCGATACGTTGCGGACGGAGGCTTGCCTGCCGCTCTATGGTCATGAGTTATCCGAAGAGATGTCGCCGCTTGATGCGGGGCTTTCGCGATTTGTGCAATTTTCCAAACCTGACTTCATCGGGAAGAAGGCGTTGATTCATAGCACAAACGCCGAGTTTTCAAAAAAACTTATCTGTTTTGAGATGACGGACAAATCCATCCCGCGTCCGGGCTGCCCGATTGTTTTTGGGGATCTTGTTATCGGCAATGTGACCAGCGGAACATATTCCCCGACTTTTCAGCGGGGCATCGGGATGGCTTATATTGACCGGTTACGTTCTGAGCCTGAAACGCCGATTATGATTCAAATAAACGACAAACCGCATCCGGCGGTGATTCGCAAACGTCCACTTTATAAACGGAGGAAACAGACATGACTACGGATTATGAAATCCCTGCAGAGCTTTATTATGCCACATCCCACGAATGGGCATCGGCGGCGGGTGGGGTTGCCACTATTGGCATCACATCTTACGCCGTCAGCCAGATGGATAAAGAGATTGTGAATGTGGATTTGTGCGAGAAGGGCAAGAAACTTGCCAAAGGCGAATCCTTTGGCGTGGTGGATTCCGTGAAAGCCGCTTTCGACCTTTACATGCCCGTGAGCGGCGAGGTCATCAGCGTCAATACGCTTGCGGTTGGCTCGCCGGAGATTGTTGCCAATTCGCCCTACACGGATGGCTGGCTCATTAAGGTGAGCATGGACAACGCTGAAGAATTGCAGGAGCTCATGCGCGCGGCGGAATATAAAAAGATGATTGAAGACGCCGGGGAATAATTTTTTTTACAAGCCTGCCGCCTAATTATTTTCAAGGAGCAATGCCGTGAACCCCTATCTTTGCAGCACGGATGAAGAACGCGCTGAGATGCTGAACGTCCTTGGCATGAAATCCGAAGATGAGCTTTTTCTTTGCATCCCCGAAGATTTAAAAAAAGGGGTGTTTCCTCAGCTGCAAACGGCGCTGGGCGAATTTGAGCTTTCGCGAAAGTTGGAGACGCTGGCGCGGCAGAACCTCTCCAATGATGGCGCGGTTTGCTTTATGGGCGGCGGGGCGTATGAGCATTTTATCCCCGCAGTTGTGCCGGCGCTTGCGGGTCGCTCAGAGTTCGTCACATCATACACCCCCTATCAGCCGGAGGCAAGCCAAGGAAACCTTCAGGTTTTTTTTGAATTCCAGACAATGACCTGCCGTCTTTTTGAGATGGATGTTGCCAACGCTTCCATGTATGACGGCGCCACGTCGCTTGCGGAGGGCGTTTTGATGGCAGCCGCCGCTCAAAAGGGACGCAACCGTTGCCTGATTTCAGAGACGCTTCATCCCCACTGGCGGGAAACGCTCGAAACCTATCTTAAGAATCTGGATTTGGATATTGTTGTTATTAAATCAATAAATGGGATGACGGACGCGGTGGCGCTGGAAAGAGAGCTGGACGAGCGCGCGGCGTGTGTGGTTGCGCAAAATCCGAATTTTTTGGGGTGCATCGAGGATATGCAATCGCTTTCGGATAAAACCCATTCAGCGGGCGCCGCCTTTATTGTTGCGGCGGATCCGCTTTCGCTGGGTCTCCTTGCCGCACCGGGAGAATATGGGGCGGATGTGGCGGCGGCGGAGGGGCAATGCCTTGGATTGCCGCCTTATTTCGGCGGCGAAACGCTCGGCATTTTCACATGCAAAAAGGATTTTATGCGCAAGATGCCCGGTCGTCTTGTGGGGCTGACGAAGGATTTGCAAGGGCGGCGGGGTTTTGTTCTGACGCTTCAGACTCGCGAGCAGCATATTCGGCGCGATAAGGCGACCTCCAACATTTGCTCCAATCACGCGCTTAACGCCACAAAAGCGGCGATTTATATGGCGGCGCTTGGACCTGCCGGAATTCGCGAGATTGGCGAAACCTGCCGCGCCAATATCCAATATTTGCAGACGCAGTTGGCTGATTCCGCCATTAGTCCTCTCTTTCCAGAGGCGCACCATTTCAAAGAAATTGCCGTTCGATTTGGAGGCGATGTGAACGGGCTGATTGACGCTATGAACCGCAAGGGTTTTTTAATTGGTCCGAGCCTTGAAAAATACAACTCCGATTGGAAAGGCGCGTTCTTACTCAGCGCAACAGAGGTTCGCACAAGGGATGAAATGGATCGCCTTGTTGCCGCGCTGAGGGAATGTTCCCGATAGGCTTATCACTCCGCAAGATTCGATTATGGAAGCCAAAAGCGAAGGGAAATTATTGTATTGGGGCGCGGCGGCTGTTTTGGCGGCGTCCTTATTTTTCCGATTTTACCGATTGAGCGAACTGCCCGCTATCAACGGGGATGAGGCTTGGCTTGGAACGCAGGTTGCGCATTTTTTAAGAGGCGAGATTTTTCAACTGCGAACCCCCAGCGGGAATTTTATCAGTCCTTTTTTTTTCATCAGCGAGTCGGCGCTGCTAGCGCTTTTCAAGCCATCCTTCCTGCTTTTGCGTCTACCGGCGGCATTTTGGTCTCTTTTGGGATTGCTGGCGACATTCCATCTTTATCGAAGGGCATTTGGGAACAAGGCGGAGGCGCTGGCGTTGGCAGCTCTGACATCGGTTCATCCGCTCCATCTGGGTTATTCGCGTCTGGGTTGGGACATCAGTTTTATATTATTCACCGCGCCATTTGTGCTGTTTTCCGCCGTTCGGATTGTTCAAGGAAAGGCAGACAGATGGGATGTCTTGATGTTCTGCGCGGGTATTATTTTTTCCATCTGGGTTCATCTGACATCCGTTATTTTTGCTGCGCTGGTTGCGGCGAGCATCGTCATAGTGCGGGCTGAGGATATTGCGGCGCGGGCGCGCGGGAAAGGGCGCGCAAATATCGCGTTATGGGGGGCGGGTTTGGTTGTTGCCATTGCGTGCGGCGCGTATTTTTTGAAATGGGGAACGGGGCAGGACGCCATCAAGATTTTTTGCGACTTTGCGCGAGGGGCGCGAAACGTTTGGCGAAACCCGCCGTGGCTTGCAGGATTTGCATTGCAGGTTGGAGACATCCTTTCGGGGCATCGCGCTGGGGCATATCTGGCGGGCACGCCGGAGACTGCGTGGACTGTTTTTTTATCCGTTTGTTTTTTGGGGATATTATTGATTGGAAGCGGCTTTCTTGTGCTGAAAAATCAAGCAGAGCGGGGAAATCGCTTTCTTGGCATTTTAGGGCTTTTATCTTTTATGGCGATGATTTCAGGGTTCAAGGAGCCGTTTTTGTTATCGCTATTGGGACGGGAGAGGTATGTCCTTTGGGTGGTTCCCTTTTATGCGCTCATGTTGATTCGATTAAAATGGCATCTGCCGCATGTATTGATAATCATGTTGTGGACGGGATATTTTGCCGGTAATTATATTATGTCGCTGAGCGAAATGCGGCATCAGCGCACGCTTCACCGCACGTTTGTGACGGCGCGTCCTGAACCAAAATTGCAAGCGGCGGATTTTATTCGCAAGAATCTTGCGGGCGAGCGGGGCGAGTATAAAATAGTTGCCGAGGATCACTGGATTTTATATCCGCTGCGGTATCTTTTGGAACCGGTATATCGAATAGAAGCAGCGCCGCCGCCCTCGCAAGGATTAGCGCTTACTGGGCGATTTATGCTAATCGGCTGGGCGGGCTCGCTCTGGCTGCATCAAGCGGAAGAGTCTCTGAGGGCTGAGGGGCGCGCCGCAAAAAAAGAATTCATATTCAGCTCAAAGAATGTTCCCATTCTTGCAATCTTATATGATTTTTAGAGAGGTTGCATAACTCAATAGAGAGCAAGCGATTTATGGGCGGCGCGGACGCAATCTGCGCTGTTTTTATTTTGCGCCTTGCCGTCTGCTTTGATGCCGCGACAAAGTACGACTACGGAGGCGACTGCATCGGGTCCGTCATCGTGTCTGCCGTGCGGAATATCCTCCATTTGGGCAAGGAATTCTTCCGTCATGGCGCGATTAAATAGCAGCCATCCATTGGAGGCAAAAGGTTCAAGAGCAAGGAGGCGTGCCTCTTTTTTATTATGCTGGACGATTTCGATAACGGGAACATCCCATATTCCTCCAGCCGCTCTTCTGCGCTTTCGCTCTTCCTCAAGGGGGAGCATGAGGAGCGATTGAAAGCAGTTCGCCTCGATGCCAAAACGGTCGTATTTGAATCGTTCGTGCAGTTCGAATATTTTTTCTATCTGGCGCGTTGGGGGGACGCGCCGCATCCAGACGTCCAAAAGGTAAATGAAGCCATCTTTATCTATTCCAACGGTTGCGATTGCGGCAAAATCGGACTGGGATGTTTTGCGATTTCCCAAGGCTGAATCGAGGAAGCCAAAGATGGAAAGGGAGGCAAGCGGAATCGTGCGGGGCGCATCGCCCGGTTGTTCGATAAGGAGTTTGTCGCCTTCGAGGATGAAATATCGGAATTTTTTGCGGTCGAAGATTCGGCTTTCAGCCGCGTCGGGCTCGTTTTGTTTTTCCTGATAAAAGGCGCGGCGTCCTTGTGTGGCGAGCTGCGACATGAGGCTATAATAATCTTCTTTCGCCGCCCAAAGGACGCGGCTGCCTTTGAGCATGGCGTTGCGATTTTTGAGGAAGAACTGCCGAGAGGTTTCAAGACGGTTATAGTCGGCAAGGTTGGCAAAAAGGAGCCGCCATTTTTCCCAAAGGGCGGCGTCATCGGCGAAGGTCAAGACGGCGCGGAATGTCCTTGCTTCAAAATCGGGTCGGCGCAAAAGGTTAGCCAGCAGGCTATCGGGGTGGAGGAGCGTGCCGATTGCCTCGATGATTGTATAGGAATCGCCGAGGTGTTCGATGACTTCGTTGAACCAGTCAAGGATTTTGGCGCGACCTTCGGCGCTTTCCACAAGGGCGGAGTCTTCGGCATCGTCGAGGATGATGCGGGTGGGGCGGAACTCGCGCCAAGAGATTCCGCGGATTTCCGTCCCTGCGGAATAAGCCTCCGCCTGACAATCGAGAAGATTGATGGTCTGCTGCGTCCACGAGCGGCGGCGGTCGCTGCCGATGGAGATGTTGTAATAATCGCGGAGGAGTTTGTTAGTCAGGAATTCATTTTTGATATTTTTGAGGCGCTGTTTTGCCTGACGCAGCGTGGCGCTGATGATGATGATGTAGCGTTCATAGTTATAGAGGATGGCGTGGATGGGCAGGATGAGGGTTTTGATGGTGGATTTGGCAAAGCCGCGCGGGGCGGCTATGGCTTCGCGCCAACCTTTGCGGGCAAGGATATCTGGGATGAGCCGGCGGCGATATTTTTCGAAGAAATCCCGATGCATGGACGAAAAGGGCAGCCGGCAGTGATGCGGGAAAAAATATCGCGCAAAAAGGAGGGGATCAGTCCGGCAGCGCATCGCTATCAGATTCTTCGCTTCCGTTTTTTTCAAGGGCTTCAATGATTCGAGAAATGTTTTGAGCGGGGCTTTCTGGATCAGGGTTTCCTGTTCCGGCGTGAGATTCATGGCGGGGCGCCTCCTTGAGAAGATCCAACCGCGCCTCCTGAAGGCGCTTTATGGCGGAGATGATGACGTTGAAGTCTGTCATTTTGGGAAGCGAATCAGCGGCGGGGGCGTCCGAACCATAGGCTTCAAAGAAACGAAGAATTACATCTTCCGCCTTATCCCAGAGCGAGGAGATTCGTTTTTGGGTTTGGGAAAAGTTTTCATAAGGCACGCGGGCAAGTCCTCCTTTTTTAAAATGATAGGCGGAAGAGCCATCGCTGGCGGCTGGGGAGTTGTCAATTCACATAGAGAATCTTAAATACCCTTGCGGGATAATAAAATTGAGCGGCGGGAAAAAGCGCGGCGGTTTTGAGGCGAAAACAAGGCGAAAAACAAATAGGTTTCTAAAGGCGCGTCAATAAAAAAAGGGGCGCATTTTCGCGCCCCAGATAAATCGCTGTTAAACTGAATATTAATACATTGTCCAGTCTTTGATGCCGGAAGGCGGACTGGCTGTGACTTTAATGTTGTCGAATAAGACGGGGATGGGCGGCGCGGCGTTGTAATGAAGGATACCGAGACCAATCAGACCCGCATCGGCAAGCCCGCCACCCGGACCTAAAGCCGCCATTGTTTTTGTGGGGAGTACATGGTCGTCAAAGGTGACGGTGACCTCATTATGGTCAACGCCGCCGACTTCAATAACCAGATGATGCCAGCCCGTGGTTGCCCAGGCGTCGTCAATATCAATTTCTTCGGTGCCCCATGAACCACCAGTGTAAGTTTGAATTTTGATTTCACCGTCGGTCTTGGGCAGGTTAAGCAGGACGCGGGCATATTGGGTTTCACTCATGCGGTCGGCGCGGAACATGAATCCAACTTGGCAATTGACGCCGTTCTGAGGGGTATTATAGGCGTAAACCCAGCCATCAAGCGTCAAGTCCAACCAAGGGGTTTCAGAAGAGCAGGCGGCGGCGATGCCAAAATAATTGTTGTCTCTGTCATATAATTCCAAGACATAACCATCTCCATCGGGCGCAGATGCATCGGCAATGGCAACCACATCGTCGTTAAAATTTGTTCCGGCTCCTAACTTATACCAGACATTGTTCAGCGTGCCGCCCGTCGCATGCTCCTCGAAATCTGCGGCATAGGCGGAAACAGCAAGGAGCAGGCACAGAATCATTGCAGTTGTGAATAAAAGTCTTCCTTTCATCCCAAATACCTCCTTTTCATAAAATAAAAAACTCAAATGAATTTAATGTGATTTGTATATAAAGTATTAAATATCTGTCAATCTAAATTTTAACGAACATGATAGCGAATAATTTGGGTTTGACACCGACAGACCGTTGCCTCGATAGTTCCCTCAATATGCAAAAAGATGAATGGATCCATCGCATTTCGAAATTGCTGGGGAAGTCTCGGGTTTTAACCGATTCCGAGGAGCGGCAGGTTTATTCCTTTGACGCCTCCCGCAGGCGCGCCCTGCCTGATGTTGTGGTCTTTCCTCAAGATTCGGATGATGTGCGCCGGGTGATGCGCATTGCCAGCCGAAACAGGATACCTGTATATCCGCGAGGCGCGGGAACGGGCATGGTGGGCGGCGCGTTGGCAAAAAGAGGAGGTATCGCGCTTGTGATGACTTCCATGAATCGGATAATTGAAATCAATCCTGTAAATTACACGGCTCGGATACAGCCGGGCGTCATTGTGGAAGATTTGAAAAAGGCTGCCAAATCGAAGGGGCTTTTTTATCCGCCGGACCCGGCATCGGCGAAGTTTGCCTCAATCGGAGGAACGGTTGCCGTCAATTCCGGCGGGCTGAATAGCCTAAAATATGGAGCGACGCGGGATTATGTTCTTGCGCTGGAGGTTGTTTCAGCGCGGGGCGAGGCGCTGAAATTTGGCGCGGGGACGTTAAAATCGGCGACAGGCTACGATCTGATGCGGCTCTTGATTGGCTCGGAAGGGACGCTTGCGGTTATTACGGAGATCACTGTCCGCCTTATCCCACATCCAAAGCGGTATGATACGATGCTGGCGTTATTCCCCGATGATATGGCGGCGTTGAAGGCAGCCATCGGGATTGTGAGCGAGCCGCTGCTGCCTTGCGCTCTTGAGTTCATGGACGAGACGGCGGTTTATTGCGCTCGAAAATTTACAGGCGATGAACGGCTTCAAAAAGCGTGCGGGGCGCTTTTAATTGAGTTTGATAGTTTATCAAATGATTCGTGCGCATCTTTGATGGGGCGGACGCGGGAGATATGCCGAGAGGCGGGGGCGCTGGACATACATGACGCCGCGGATGCCGATGAGCGGGAGGCGCTGTGGGAAGTTCGGCGCAGTCTCTCGCCTGCCGTTTATGAAATCGCCCCGACCAAAATCAATGAGGATATATGCGTTCCTCGGTCAGAGATGGCGGCGGTTATTCGCGAGATTAAACGGATTGCGCGCACGCGCGGGCTTCGGGTTGTGAATTTTGCGCATGCGGGCGATGGGAATATTCATGTTAACTTCATGTTCGACGGCGAGGATAAAAAGAAGTCGGCGGCGGCAAAGGACGCGGTCAGAGAACTTTTTGCGGTTGTTGTGAAACGAGGCGGCACTCTTTCCGGAGAGCATGGCGTCGGGATTGCCAAATCGCCGTATCTTGGGATGCAACTGGGGGCAAAAGAGATTGGCTTGATGCGCCGCATCAAGAAGGTTTTTGATCCGGATGGGATTTTGAATCCGGGCAAAATTTTTCATGGAGGCAAAGGGCTTGGCAACTTTGAGTCATTTGGAAAGCGAGATTAATTCATGTTTGAAGGAAATTTCCGCGCATACAGACCCGCGTCATTTTGCGTTTCGGGTGAGTTATGAAATCAGAGAGCATGAGATTGCGCTGAGCGGTTTTGTGCATTTCCCTCAGCAGGAGCAGGCGCTCCTAAGCCGTCTGGAAAAAATCCTGCAGGTTGGCAAAAAAAAGATTGCCGTATATTCCCAAATTAAAATCCTTGCGAAAAATAAATTGAGATTCGGTCAATGCCGCGTTGCCTTTGCCAACATGTATGCGCATCCCAAAAAAGATTCCGAGAGGGTTTCGCAGGTTTTATATGGTTCGTTTTTGCTTTGTTACTTTTCACATGGGCAATATATCTTTTGCGCAGATCCGACCGGATATTTGGGATATGTGCGCAAAGCGGACATTCTGCTCCAAACGCGCGAGGATTATTTGCGGTGGCTGAATGGACGCCGCGCGCGGGTCATGTCGGATATTCAAACTGCAAACGGTCTTATCCCGATGGGCAGCGAGCTGGTCTGCGATGAGAAAAACCGTCTTATCTTGCCGGATGGCGGGGTTTGCCAATCGGTTAACTCCTCAATCAAAGTCCATGAACCGATACGGCATCCGCTCATCAAACCGCTTTTAAAATCGGCGCTGGCTTACCTTGCCGTCCCGTATCTTTGGGGAGGCAAAACATCTGCGGGCATTGACTGTTCGGCGTTCGTTCAAGTTCTTTTTTTGATTCATGGGATAGCTCTGCCGCGGGATTCATCGCAACAGGTGAATGTGGGATACCAGACGGGAATGCTTGGCGATTTCAGCGATGTTTTGCCGGGCGATTTGCTTTTTTTTATGGGACGCAAGGGGCGCATCATTCATGTGGGTCTTTCGCTCGGCGGGGAAAAATTCCTGCACGCCTCCGTCACAGGCGGGGTCAAGGAATCCTTTATTGATGAGGAGGAAACGGCGGGGCATCCCTATCGCAACTATTATGTTATGGCGCGGAGAATTCTGGCTTAGGAAACGCCATTTTAATTGCGGCAAGGCGGACGAGTATATCTGCAAGGCTGGAAAGCGCGGCGTTCAAACCGCCGCGGAACTGGCGATGCGCATCCTCTTCGCCGTTGTCGCTGATCCCCCTGATGGAGAGCGCGGGAACTCCCGCCTCCCGAGACGATTGAATCACGGCAAAGGTTTCGTAACAAAAGGCGTCCACGCCCCGTTTTGACAATTCTTTTTTGACAAGGGAGTGTTCGAGAAAAAAATCCGCCGAGCCGACCGCGCCTTCTTTGATTTTTTCCCATCCATCAAAGGCGCTTATGAGTTCGGGGGGCGGGGCAATGATGATTTCTTTTAGTATCGGTTCTTTGGCAAACTTGGGAGGCGTTATGAAAAAGGGGTCAATCTTTGCCCATTCTTTAATCAAAGGGGAAACGTCCGCCGCTTTAACCGCCATGACAACGCTCCCTACGTTGAGTCCGTTGTGAACGCCCGCCGCCACGCCGAAATCCAGAATCATCTCCGGCTGAAAAAGACCGATGAGCTGCTTGGCGGCGATATAGGCGCGGTCGCCGCCCATGCCGGATTCAATTACGGCGCAGGGGCGGTTTTCCAATATGCCGCAAAATCCGGTAAAAAGCGAAAACTGCGCGCGCTTTGCGCCATCAAGGAGCGCCGCCACCGTCCTTGTTTCTTTTGGATGAGAACAGACAACACCTATTTCCGCTTTGAACGTCATTTGATATGAACCTCCCGTTCACAACGTTGATCGAGCATTGATTTTAATTGCAGATTATTTTCGGGATGAAAACCGAAGAGGTCATCCCAGACATCAGCCCGCTCCATGCAAAGATAGCAAAAGACATCGGGGCACGCCGACCGCAGCGCTTGAAGGAGATGCCGAAACATCTCGCGGCGGAGAGGTTTGAAGATTCGCATCTTGCCATCTTCGCCGATAATGAACTCTTCATAAATAAGACGGTTTTGAGGGAAGCGTTCCTGAATAATATTTTTTAACGACGGCGGAAAGCGAAATACGCCGAGGCTGACCCAAAACACGCGGGAGAGGTCAACCGCCTCCGCCAGTTTTTTGACAACGCCTTCGTATTCTTCTTCCCATCCTTCGAATCGAAGGAGAGGGTCGAAATGGAACGCAACGGGATAGCCCGCTTCCTGAATTATTTGAGCCGCTTTGAGCCGTTCATCAAGAGATGCCGCGCCGCTCTCTTCGGCGTCAATAATGCGCTGGGGATTGAGAGACCAAGCAAAAATAATCTGGCGCCGCGGTTCCATCCCCAAAATCGGAGATATATCCGCCGCCTTTGTTTTGACTTCAAGGAACACATTTGGGAATTCACGGAGAAGGGGCAAAAAGAGTTCAGTCGTCCGTGCGATTGGCTCAAGCGCCAGACTGTCCGTGAATTCGCCGGTGCCAAATCGCAGGATGCTATTTTTTGCCTGCGCAAAGATTTCCCGCAATTCCGCGAGCATATCATTTTCATTCACATAATAAACGATAAAGGGATTATTGAGATATGCTTGCAGGATGCAGTAGGAGCAATCGAGGGGACAGCCTGCCGCGTGATGGAGCGTAAGGTAGCCGCAACAGAGGTGATGTTTTGTGCCCGGGCAAGTTTTCAAAAAACGCCCGCGATTTTTCATGAGCAGAAGCGTCCGTTTGCCTTGCGCGATTTTAGAAGGCTCCGCCGTTGATTGAGCGAGGAAATCTTTTATGTTCGGGATAATTTCGGCGGGCGTATTGGAAAGACGCCCGAGCATTTGCTGCGCATAAGCGATGTCCTCGCACCCTTTTTCCACAAAAACTCTTTCAATCGAGTTCATGTTATTTCATTTCCCACTGAGAGGCGAGATAGTCTTCTATCTTGTTCAGCATGATGACCTTTTCTCCGCCGATAATCATGAAAACATAATCAAGTCTTTGCAGCGCCATGTTGATGAAATGTTCGGATTCAAATCGCGGGACAATGAGCGCGGTTTTATTTTTTTTTAACCGCACCATGACGCACGTGCCGGTGGGGTCCAGGGTCATATAGGGACCCTCCTCCGACTGTAGGAGGTTGACGGCGCGCAGACGGCTAATCAGCGCCGCGACGGGCGACTCTGGCGATGGCGCCGAGCCCATTTGCCCAGCTAAAATGGGAGGGGTGTTTTGTAATGCCGGCGCGGGAGGCGCATCAGGGGCGGAAGAATCCGGCGCGAGTGGGGGATGACCCATTTCGCGCGGCGGGAGCGTATCGAGCATAAACTCTTTTTTGATTTCATCCGCAAATTCTTTGAGCGCGAGATCGTCCTCCGTTTTTTTCTGGCGAATTTTTTTCGCAAGCCAGATGAGCGCGCCAACCATAATACCGGCAAAGATGAGGATGAAAATGACGAGCGTTGCTTTATCGGGCGGGTCTTGCATTATTTTTCACCTCCTAAAAAGGCAACTCTTCGCGAATTATGCTAAGAGGCGTCAAGGACACTCTAAACGGTAAAGCCAGCGGCGTATCCACTATACGGATGTTGGGATAGACTTTTTTAATCGCGAAAAAGGTTTTCATTTTTTTCATAACGGCATCGCTTTGGAAGACATCCACCATGTCCGGCGTCATGATGTCTGCAATATTATCCACCTGCGGCAGGCGCGTCAGGATTTGTTCCAAATCTTCTGAAAGGGAGATTCCGTTGGCGGCGAGCCGTTTCAAGGCGGCAATAGAAAAAGCCCAGCGCATCATGTCCTGCTGCTTATAGGAGGCTTTGGGGAATTGCGCCATTGTTTCATTCCAGCGCTCTTGCAACTGGCGTCCCCGCTGCCCAATCAGCGAGATGGAGTCTATGCGGATTCTGACAAGGCTGTTGTAATCATCCATAACGATGTTTTTGTTGTCTAATTTCACATTATAGCCTTCGGCGTTCATGTCGTCATCAATGAGCTTTTTAATGCGGACGACGAGACGAGTTCGTTCCACTTCGGCGGCGCTTTTGGAAAGGGGCATACTGATTTGTCTCGCAGCCTCCGTGAGAGAGAAGACGCTTTTTAAGTTTTGCGGCTCGCTGAATACGCCCAGATTATCCCCGATGCGCGCATAATTATTCATCAGAGTCTGGACGCCGGATGAAATATCATCGGCATTTCCGTTTAAGCGGGAAAGGGCGGACACCCATGATGCGCCAATCTGGTCCTGAAACATCGAAAAACGTTCCGATGTCATGCGAAGCTGGGCGATAAGCGTTTGGAGTTCTTCCAGATTTTTATGAAACGGTTCAATCAGACGGGCATCGAGTTGTTTGGGATTTGTGGCGGCGGCAAGATTGTCGCCCGCCTTTTCGTAGGCGGCAATGGATTGTTCGAGTCGAAGGCTTGAGGATGCCAGACCGTCAGCAAACCGGGCGAAATTTTCAGCAGTCAATTCGAGGCGGTTTTTGATATTGCCCGGGGCTGTCGCCGATTCGAGATTTTTTGTCACGCGTTCGATGTTTTCGAGCGAGCGATTGATTTTTTCCACATCAATTTTATCGGCGCGTTTGATGACTTTGGACGCTGGTGCAAACGTGTTTCGGATGGTAAAAAAAAGAAAAATGATGACGCACCAGCAAACTATAATCACGCTCAAATCTTTTACAATAGCCAGGATGTCTTTTTTCATTTTTTCAGTCCTTTTTATGCGTCGCTGCCATTTGCCATACTCTGTTCATTTGCCGACCGAAACTCATCAAATTTATCATCGTCTATTGCTTGGCGGAGGCGGCGCATGAAGTCGTTCATAAAATAAATATTGTGAATGGTGTTAAGGCGCGAGCTCAGAATTTCTTTTGCGTAGTATAGGTGCCGCAAGTAGGCGCGGGAGTAATGGCGGCAGGTGTAGCAGCCGCAGGTTTCGCTGATGGGGCGTGGATCGTCCCTGAATTCGGCGTTGCGGATTTTGAGGACGCCTTCGTTTGTGAGTAGGGCGCCGTTGCGGGCGTTGCGCGTGGGTAGGACGCAATCGAACATGTCAACTCCGCGCGCCACAGCGCTGATGAAATCGGCGGGCGTTCCGACTCCCATCAGATAACGCGGGCGGTCTTTTGGAAGGATGCCGCATGTGATTTCGAGCATGTCATAGGTTATATTTTTTTCTTCGCCGACGCTCAGCCCTCCGATAGAATAGCCGGGCAGGTCAAGGGCGACTGTGCCTTCTGCGGAGGCGCGCCGCAGGTCTTCGTAGAATCCGCCCTGTGCGATGCCGAAGAGAACTTGATTCTGTCCGCGCTGTGTTTTTTGGAATTCTTCTTTGCATCGTTTGAGCCAGCGCAGTGTGAGTTCGAGAGAGTCTTTTGTGTATTCCCAAGAGACGCCGGGCGGCGGGCATTCATCAAGGGGCATCATAATATCCGAGCCGAGATTGCGTTGTATGCCGATGACTTTTTCCGGCGAAAAAAAGCGGAGCGAGCCGTCAATGGGCGATTTGAATTCGACTCCCTCCGGCGTGATTTTATTAAGTTCGGAAAGCGAAAAAACCTGAAAACCGCCGCTATCCGTGAGTATGGGGCGTTCCCAGTGCATGAATTTATGAAGTCCGCCGAGCGAGGCGATGACTTCCTCGCCGGGGCGGAGATGCAGGTGAAATGTGTTGGCGAGGATAATCTGCGACCCGGCATCAATGAGGTCTTCGGGCGTCATCGCCTTGACTGTGCCCTGCGTGCCGACGGGCATAAAGACGGGCGTTTCGATGGCGCCGCGCAATGTTACGATGCGCCCTCGCCTTGCGCCGGTGTTTTTATCTTGTTTAAAAAGTATAAATTCAAACATGGATTCTTTTTGACTTTGCCCCATCAATTTAATAGTTATAATAATTTGATATGTTTGCGCATGGATGCAATTTAAAAATAAAAGGATATTTTTATGAACTGGGATTTGAGCAGCTATTTTAAAGAATTCGATGGGGCGGAGATGAATACTTTTTTGCATCGCCTTCACTCGGATATTGAGAGATGGACGGCAAAGGCGGCGGCGCTTCCGCCGCTGAACAGGCGCAATGCAGCAATGTGGGAAAAGTTCTTTCTCAAATATGAGGAGATTACCGCTCGTTTTTTGCATATTTCTTCTTATATCGGATGTCTTTCCGCCTGCGATGCGCGCAATGAGAAATACGCGAGGGCGGAGTCGGATATAGCGATTCTGGGAGCGGGTGTGGCAAAGTTGGAGATCGAACTTTTCCGCGCTATAAGGAAGGCATCGAAGACAGTTTTCGAATCGTTCACCGCGCGAAAAGGGTTCAAAGGGGCGCGCCATTTTTTGAATAAGATGCTCATTGAGGCGCGGCACAGCATGGCGCCGGAGCTGGAGCGTCTTGCCGAAGACCTTGGCGTGGATGGCATCGAGGCGTGGGGAAGGCTTTATGATTCAATTTCCGGCAAGCTGGAATTTGATATGGAATTTCCCGATGGAAAAAAAGAACGGCTGCCTATTTCGATGCGCCGCTCGCTGCTCGATAATCCCGACCGCCGAATCCGCCGCGCCGCTTTTGAAGGGGGCAATGCGGCATGGCAATCCGTGGAAACGGTTGCCGCCTCTGCATTGAACGCTATATCTGGCACGCGGTTGACTCTCAATAAAAACCGGGGCATCAAGCATTTTCTTGAGGTCGCCCTTTTTCAATCATCCATAACGCGAAAAACGTTGGATGCAATGATGCAGGCGATTTACGAGAATTTGGAGTTGCCGCGCCGAATCCTTCGGCTGAAAGCGAAGATGATGGGGACGCGGGGCGTGGCATGGTATGACCTTGGCGCGCCAATTCCGCTTGCCGAGCAGGAAGAGTTATCATGGAAAAAAGGACGCGCGCTGGTCAAGGATTCCTTTTCCCGCGCCTATCCCGCTCTGGGCGATTTTATTCAGAAGACCTTTGAGCGAAAGTGGATTGAATGGGAGACGCGGGAGGGCAAACGTCCGGGCGCATTCTGCACCAGCTCGCTTCTAACAAATGAATCGCGCGTTTATATGACCTTCAGTGGGACGATGGGCGATGCGCGGACGCTGGCGCACGAGGTGGGGCATGCCTTTCACAGCCATGTGATGAAGGGGTTGCGTCCGTTTGCCCACAATTATCCGATGACTTTGGCGGAGACGGCATCCACTTTTGCGGAGATGATTTTCACGGATGGGATGTTGAAAGACCCCGCCACAAGCGCAGAGATGAAAAAATTTATTCTGGATCAAGAGCTGGGACACGCCTCCATTTATCTTATGGATATTCCCGTGCGTTTTGAATTTGAAAAGGCTCTTTATGAAGAACGGGCAGAGGGCGAGATAAGCATCAGTCGTTTGAAGGAGATGATGACCGAGACGCAACGGCGCATCTTTGGGGACACGCTGGAGCCTGGCGGAGAAGACCCGATGTTTTGGGCATCCAAGCTGCATTTTTACATTACCGAAGTGACGTTTTATAATTTCCCCTACACATTTGGATTTTTATTAAGCCGCGGGCTTTATCATTTATTTAAAACAGAAGGAGCGGCTTTTTTACCGCGTTATGAAAAATTTTTGGAATTGAGCGGAAGCGACACGTGCGAAAATGTTGCCCGTGCAAGTATCGGGCGCGATATTGAGACGCCGCAATTTTGGCGCGAGGCGATTAGCAGCCTTGAAGAACCTTTGAAACAATTGGAAGATATTATATAAATCAAATATGGATAAGATAAACAAAAAGGCATGGGGGAAACGCCTCATGAAATGGGGGATTCTGGGTTTTATTATTCTGGGGGCGTATCCTGTATTATTGTTTTTGATGCAACGCAAGATGGTTTACTTTCCGCGCCGGTATGATTTCGAGCCACGCGCGGCGCTGCCGAAGGGCGCGCGGGAGTTAGAATTTATGACATCCGCCGGAAAGCAGGTCTGTTTTTACCTGCCGCCGAAAGCCGGCGATGATACAACGCCAACCCATCTTTGGATTTTGTTCGGCGGAAACGCCTCTCTGGCGCTTGACTGGTTGAACTTTGTCAACCGGTATCCGGAGCGCAGCCACGCCTTTTTGCTGGTGGATTATCCGGGATATGGTTTGTGCAAAGGTTCCCCTTGCCTTGCTTCGATTGCCGAATCTTCCGAAAGGGCTTATGAAGAATGGAAAAAGTTGGCAGGCAAAGGGAATGCGGAAATAAAAATCGGGACGCTTGGTCATTCGCTGGGCGCGGCAACGGCGCTAATTTTTGCGGCAAAGCATCAAGAGGTCGGCGTCATCATTCTTGCCGCGCCGTTCACAAGCCTTACTGATATGGCAAAGATGCGGGCGGGCGCGCTGCTTTCGAACCTACTTCTTGACCGGTATGACAATCGGGCAAGGTTGAATGAGATTGCAGCGCGGCAGAATCCGCCGGTCATTCATATTTTTCACGGCAGGGAAGACACGGTTGTGCCTTTTGCGATGGGATATGAGCTGGCGCAACGCCACAAAGGGGTAATAACCTTTCATGAATTCAAAGAAACTTATCACAATTCCATTTTGACTGAGGCGGAAAATAATATATGGAATATTATGAGCGGCAGGGAGTGAACGGCGAGTCATTAAATCTCCGCGTGAGGCGGCTGCTGCGGGAATCTCCGCTGATTGACGGACATAATGACATGCCTTGGCGGTATTTGAGGGATTACGATAATAATCTGGATGCGCTGGATTTTTCAAAGGATACAAGCAAGGCATGTCCGAAGATGCTTTCGGACATTCCGCGATTGCGCGCCGGTTGCGTGGGGGGATGTTTTTGGGCGGTATTTATTCCCGATGATTGGGCAAACGGCGGCAAAGCCTATCGGGCGGCTCTGCGGCAGATTCAATTTGTCAAGGATGCGGCGGCGCGATATTCGGACGATTTTGAAATGGCGTATTCAGCGGGGGACATCCGGCGCATTCACGCATCGGGAAAAATCGCATCGCTCATCGGCATGGAAGGGGCGCATACGTTGGAGGGACGTCCGGAACGAATCGAAGAATTTTACAACTTGGGCGCGCGTTACCTAACGCTGGGGTGCGCCGATTCCAATGCTTTTGCGGATGCGGCGGCTGGCACACCGCGGCACGGCGGGCTTTCGCCGCTGGGCAAAGAGGCTATCCGCATCATGAACCGAATCGGGATGATGATAGACCTTTCCCATACCTCTTATGAAACCATGCGGGACGCGCTCGACCTGACGGATGCGCCTATCATATTTTCGCATTCTAACGCCCGCGCGCTTTGCGACTCGCCGCGAAATGTTCCGGACGATATTCTAACCCGAACGGCTCAATGCGGGGGGATTATTATGGCGACGTTTGTGCCGATGTTTTTAAGCGCGGAACGAAATAAGAATCCCGATGCGCCGACCCCTCCCCTTTCGGCGGTAGCGGATCATATTGATTACATCTGCGAAAAGGCGGGCGTTAATTATGCGGGCATCGGCTCGGATTTTGGCGGATTTATACCGCCGCCTCCCATTGGGCTGCCGGATGCGAGCGCATTTCCCGCCCTTTTTGAAGAGTTGGCGCGCCGGGGATATAGCGATGAGGATTTGAAAAAGATTGCGGGGGAAAATATTTTGCGCGTCATGGACGCTGTATCGAGGTGAGTTTATTTGGAAGAGGCAGCCGCACAGTTTGCATCCCTGCCGCGAAATAATCCCCAAAAGCCGCGTCGGGTGCGATGCTTAAATCCTTTTCGTTGGCTGGAGGTCAATGAGGGTGGGGATGTGACGCCCTGTTGCGGCTCTTGGTTCAAGGGAAATCTTGGCTCGTTGAAGAATCAGACACTGGAAGAGATTTGGAACGGCGAAAGGTTTCGGGCGGCGCGCGCTGCGATGTTTGATGGCGGAGACTGGGAGCAATTCTGCAACGCTCAGACATGTCCGCAGATTTACAATGATACATGGGTCAATGTGGATTTCATATCGCCGCAATCGCCGGATATCGTTCCGATTACAGCCGAGATGCTGGACGAGGTTCGAAATGGGCATACCGCGATGCGCGGCGGTCCTGTGCAGATTGGTCTTTCTTGCGATCCGCGATGCAATCTTCGATGCATCATGTGCTCTGCTCCCGCTGTCAAAGATCGCAGCGGCGCGCTCATCAAACGGGCTTTGGATGGAGTGCGGCAATTTTTGCCCTCCGTGCGGCGAATTAAGCTTCTGGGAGACGGAGAGGTTTTTGTCGTGCCTGAGGCGCGGGATTTTCTTTTTCAGTTTGATTCAAAAAAATATCCGCATGTCGAATTTTTGATTCACACAAATGGGTTGCTTCTCAACGAGGCGATGTGGGCAAAAATCGCGCATATCAAGATTGACTGGTTAGTAGTTTCGATTGACGCGGCAACAAAAGAGACGTATGAAAAAATCCGTATAGGAGGCGATTGGGACGCCCTTTTGCGGAATTTGGATTTTATGGCGCAAAAATATAGCGAGGGACATATCCGAAATTTTCATTTGAGTATGACGGTTATGAAAACCAATCATCGCGAGATGGGGTCGTTTGCCGAAATGGGAAGGCGGTTGGGGGCGACTTCGACATATTTTTTTCCTATTATCGGCGACTATGGCGGGGAACAGATTTTTGATAATCGGGACATCCCCGCTCTGAGGCGCGTGGCGGAGCAACTGCGGCTGCCGATTATGAGCGAGGCTGGAATTGATATAAATGCTCTGGAACGGTGGCGCAATTGGCAGCCGACTTTTTCCGATTATATGAGATGTTTCCGCAACCTTTTTAAAAGGAGGAGAACATGAACGTTTTTCTTGAACAGGGTTGGAGCGTGTTTTTGATTTTGGGGATGGCTTTTATGACGCTTGAGGCGCGCTTTGTACAGGCAGCCGGGATAAAAACTGCTGATATGCCAACAAGCATGTCGGCAGCATCGCCGGTCGCAGGGAAACGCATCTGCCTTGATCCGGGGCATGGGGCGGGCAGCTCGGGCGCGGTGGGACCAACAGGTCTCATCGAAAAGGACGTCAACCTGCGGGAGGCTTTGTTGTTAAAGGAGATGCTGGAGAAGGCAGGGGCGACGGTATTTATGACGCGCACGGAGGATGTGGATCCGCCGCTGCTTGAGCGGGCAAAATTCAACAAGGCGAATAAGACGGATCTTTTTGTTTCGCTGCATCACAACGCCAATGCGCAAAATGATTCTTCCATGAATCGCACGGAGACGTTTTATCACTGGTATGACCTGGAAGGTCCGAGCGAGGACGCCGCGCGGGCTATTCATCGGGAAATGGAAGCGCTTTTAAAGCTGCCGAACAGCAAGGTTTATATGTGTTGGGCATACGGCGTTCTTCGGGAGAATAGTTATCCCGCCGTTTTAGTGGAGCCTTCATATCTGTCAAATCCAGAAGAGGAAAAACGGCTGCGTGATGAAAATTATCTGCGCTCCATTGCGGGCGCGTATTTCCGCGGCATAGAGAAATTTTTTGAGGGAGGGCGTCCGGAAATCAAGTTGGATGAGGCGATAAAATTTGCCGATGACGGCGTCATTCAAGCGCAGGTTGTGTGTCCGGCGGGCTCGGCGCTCGTGGCTCGCGGAGATATAAGAATCAAAGTGGATGGGCAGCCGCATTATGATTATCAATTTGATACCGAAGGCGGCGCGCTTTCCATTTATTTGCCGATTGATTTAGCCTTAGGCAAACATGAGATTTCAATCGCGGCTCGCAATGTGGCGGGAAACACGTCGTTTGTGCATCGGCGTTTTTTTGAGTTGCAAAAACCGATTGTCCGCGCGGAGGCAAAACAGATTCCGCTTTTTGGCGGCGTTCTAAAAGACAAGGTCATTGTTCTGGATGCGCAGGGCGGCGGCGGCGAACCGATTTGCGTTGCGCCCGGCGGGTTGCGCGCATCAGATGTGAACCTGAAGACGACTTTATGCCTTTTTGATTATCTTAAACAATGCGGCGCAAGTGTGTCCATGACAAGGACATCGGACAAAGAAATGGACAATGTGGAGCGCGTGGCGTTTGGGTTGATGCAAGACCCTGATGTGTTTCTGACTATCGGGCATCGGATGCCGGAGCCGGGGATGGGCGAAAAGCCGGGCACGTTTGCGACTCGTTTTGGCGCACGCTGGGACGGCGGCACGGCAATCGGCAAAGCGATGGCTTATCAGACGCGCAAAATGTTGGGGACAGGCGCGGAGCTGGGCAACATAAACAGCCGCCAGCCTCTGCCAACGGAAGTTCATAACTGGTCGAGCTGGGAGGCGATGCACGCGGCGCAGAGATACACCGCGTTATATGTCTGCCCGATGATGTTCGATGCGCCGGGCGTGGAGGAACGGCTATCCCAAACGGCTGGCTGCCGCAAGGAGGCTTTGGCGCTGCTTTACGGTTTGCTTGCCAACTTTGGTCTGGAGGATGACAAGATGTCAACCATATCCGGCGTGGTAAACGCTCCGTCGGGCGCGCCTGCGCCGAACGCCCTTGTCCAATTGAAGGATGGCATTGTGATTCAGACGGAGGCTGACGGGCGTTTTGAATTCAAATTCCTCCAAGCGGGCAAATATGAAATATCCGTTTTTCTTGCGGGTTTCAAACCGGCGAAACAAGAAGTCGAGGTCGGCGATTCCGGAGAGACTGCCATCAAAATCGAACTCAAACCATAAAGGAGTGTGTTCATGAAATCTTATGCCAAATCCAAAGAATTGCAAACATCGCTTAAAATCCTTGAGGCATGGGCGGAAGAAAAAGTCAGCCGCCTGCGTCTGCCGGGAATGGCGGCGGGGATAGTTTATGATAAGGAACTCATCTGGGCGAAGGGATTCGGATTCGCCGATATTGAGAGGCAAAAACCGGCGACGCCCAAGACGATATACCGCATCGCCTCGATTTCCAAGACTTTCACCGCCACTGCCATCATGCAATTGCGCGACCGCGGGCTGCTTCAATTGGACGATCCGGTCTCGAAGCATCTTATGTGGTTCAAATTCAAGAACCGCTTTCCCGAAGCGCCGACGATTACTATCCGCCACCTGATCACGCATACTTCGGGTCTGCCGCGGGAATCGCCTTTTTCCTATTGGAATGATTACAACTTCCCCACGCGGGAAGAGATGATTGAATGCCTGCAAAAGCAGGAGAACGCCTACCCAGCGGAGACGCGGTTCAAGTATTCGAATTTGGCTTTGGCAATTGCGGGCGAGGTTGTGGCGAAGGTTGCAAAGCAGCCGTATGAAAAATACATTCAGGAGAATATATTCGATCCGCTGAAGATGGCATCATCAAGCGTGAACCTGCCAAAGAGCCACATGGAGCGCCTCGCCGTTCCATATGACCGACCGAAGGCGGATGGATTGCGTGAAATCCTGCCTTTCACCGATTCAAAAGGGATTACGCCTGCCGCGAATCTTTCGTCCACTGTTGAAGATTTAGGTCGTTACATCTCCTTCCATTTGAGCGATGGAAAAGCCGGGAAAAATACGGTTTTGAAATCAAGCACACTGCGCGAGATGCACCGCATTCACTGGCTTTATCCGAGTTGGAAACAGGGCTGGGGGTTGGGGATTCGTATTTATCGAGACGGCGAGCGAACACTTTGCGGTCATGGCGGTTCTGTTTCGGGTTATCGAACAAAAATTCTTTTTGCTCCGGCGGAAAAGGTCGGGGTTATATGCCTGACCAACTCGGAGGATGCCGACCCTTATACTTGGGGGGATCAGATGATGCGGATGATGGCGCCGACGCTTGCTTCGGTTTGCGCTCCCCCGCCGCCGCGTTTCAAAGCGGATCCCTCATGGAAAAAATACACTGGCACGTTTCATAATTCATGGGGCGAGGTGCATGTTCTTTTCCATAAGGATGAGCTTGTGATTATGGATCCTTCCTACGAAAATCCCTTTGACAGTCTGATGAAGCTGATACCGATAGCAAAGGATGTGTTTCGCATGGAGGGCGAAGACGGACAGATGAGCATCGGCGAGAGAGCGGTCTTTGATATGGGGCGGGACGGCAAACCAAAAAGCTTGCGCATCGGCGCCACGTATCATTATCCGGTCAAGCCATGACGCTCAGCATTGTTATTATCGCTTTTGCGCTTTCGCTGGACGCCTTTGCGGTGTCTGTGACGAACGGCATCTGCATAAAACGGCTTCATATTCGGCACGCCTTGCGGGTTGCGCTCAGTTTTGGGATCTTTCAGGCTGTCATGCCGATGGTAGGATGGCTGGCGGGCTTTGGCGTCAAGAGTTTTATGGATGGCGTTGACCACTGGATTGCCTTCGGGCTTCTGACCGCCATCGGCATAAAGATGATTTGGGAATCGCGGAGGCTCGATACGGAAAAGGTCTGCCCTCCAGACCCCGAGCTGGGCAACATGCAATTATTCATGCTCTCCATAGCCACGAGCATAGACGCGCTGGCTGTGGGATTGACTCTCCCCTTATTGAGCGTTTCGATTTTTATGCCGGCGCTCATCATTGGCGGCATCACATTTGCGGTCTGCCTCTTTGGCGTTTATGCGGGTAACCGCCTTGGGCATATATTAGAGAGCAAAATCGAAATTGTGGGCGGGCTGATACTGATTGGCATCGGGCTGAAGATATTGCTGGAACATCTAAAGATTTGGTCCTAACGTTTATTTCGTGATGGTTTTTGAAGAAGCGGCGGAGGATGTTGCAAGGCTTATATCCGGCGAGGCGGCAAAGGCGTCAAGGATAGCTTCCCAGATGGTTTGCTGCATAATGCGGCGTTGATGCGGTTTTGTGAGATAACGGATGGTCAGAAGGATGCCCGAATCGCGCATTGTTGTAAAAACCGCAGGGGTCAGATGTTTGTAAAAAATCATGTATTTCTGGGCGGCGGTTCGGATTTGCGCCTCGGCTTCGTGGGAGGTTTTTTCCGCCTTTTCCTGAACGATATTCATTAATATCTGCTTTGCTGCTTTCCAGTTGCTTTCATGTGTGATGAGGACGGGGATTTCGTCCCATATAAATTCAAAACATTTTGTGTAGTTGGCAATAGGCTGGGTCATAAGCAAACCGTTTGGGATATCTATGATGCGTCCTGTGCTTTGATCGGCATCAACCCAATTGCCGATTTCTATGATGGTAAATTGGAAAAGGTTAACATCAATGACATCGCCGCGGAAATCGCCAATCTGAATGCGGTCGCCCACTCGGAAGGGTTGGCGAAGAATAATGAAAAGCCAGCCGGCGATATTGGCGATGATGTCCCGCAGGGCAAGCGCCATCCCGGCGCTGACGAGACCCAAATATGTCGCCAGGGAGCTTATGCCTTTTATCCAAGTGACAACGAGGAGGATGATTCCCAGAAAGGAGATGGTATAGGTTGCTGCGCTCGCCCAGTAATAATGGCGTTTGACGTCTTTGACATGTCTGTGAATGAGACGTCCGCTCAGAAGTCTTAAAAGAGTCAGCAACACAATATAAAAAACTGTTAATCCGATTTTAGTCTGCATGCTTTGAGAGATGCCCAGATTATTGAGCCATTTAAGCAGAGTCATTAAATAAAATCCTTTGGGTAAATGATGCGCTTCAAATTAAAGAAGCATTATCGCGGAGCCGCGCGCGGGAATACAAGGGAAATTTGTTTCGGCGGATGGATGCGTCCGTTAGGCGAAGCATTTATCTTGATTGCGCCATCAAGGGTAGCGGCGGAAGCGGATTGACGATTAACGATGCGGGGGTGAGCGTTTCAAATTTTATCATCCGCGATTTCAATTATGGCGTTGATGTTTCAGCAGATTGACGGCGATTTCCCGAATTCGCATCCGGGCAGGATCCCACAGTTCCGCTTGAGTTATCAGCATTCTCTGTCAAATATAATCGCAATAGAAAGGAAGGGGGTGGGGGATAGTTCTCCCGCTTTTTTTATTTCACAAAACGGTATTTGAGGAGCGTCCAAACGGCGGTGATGAAATCCCGCCAGCCGATTTTTTTCCCCTGCTCAAATGTGCGAGCGGAGAATGTGATAGGGGTTTCGATTATTTTTTCGCCTTTGCGCAGGACTTTTGCTGTGACTTCCGGACAGAACTCGAACCGGTTACATTTTAATTCGATGGAGTGGATGACGTCCGCGCGGAATGCTTTGTATGCGGTGGCTTCATCGGTGATTCGATGGAAAAAAAGAATGGTGACAAGCCATGCGAGGATTTGGTTGGCGACATAATTTGGCAGAGCCATTTTTTCTACGCTTCCCAAAAATCGCGAACCATAAGCCACGTTGGTTTTGCCTTCAATGATGGGGGCAATGACACGTGGAATGTCCCGCGGGTCGTATTCCATATCGGCATCCTGCACAATAACGATGTCGCCGGTGGCATGTTTGAGTCCGGTTCGAATTGCCGCGCCCTTGCCTTTGTTCACGTCATGATAAACCACGATAGTATCGGGCTTTTTCTCTTCGAGTTTAAGGATGTCGCGGGTGCCGTCGCGGGAGCAGTCATCCACAAGGATTAATTCGTGGTCTGCTGGCACAGCCGCGCGCACTCTTTCAAGGACGGTTTCGATAAGAGCCGCTTCGTTATATATGGGAATAATAATAGATAATTTCATAAATTACCGCCATTTATCAGATATAATTAAAGAAATCACTCCCCGATTAATTATTCATTGTCAATTGTCATTTGACCGCCCGGCTATTCTTTGAACAGACAGTCAATACGAATGACGGCGGCAAAGATGCCATAAGGGAAGCAATGAGCCGGTTAATGAATTTATGATTGATTTGAAGAATTCGGATAATTATAGTTCTTATCCGATATCTGGGTTAGATGATAAAAAAGGAAGTGCGATAAAATGAAAAGGCGCAAACATTTCGCAGGTGTTTCGTTTTTTTTATTTTTAATAATTTCCACAGGAGCGTTTTCTATGAGGGAGTTGAAACTTATTCCTAAACCAAGGGAATATCAGTTTTTGAAAAAGGAAGTCCGGTTATCGAGCGATTGGAAGATTTATCTTGCCACCCAAACAGACGAAGACATGTTTGCCGCCGAGTTGCTGGCGATGGAGGCGCGCGGTTGTTTTGGATGGGATATGTCGGTAGCTTCTAGCGAGCCGGAAAAAAATGCGATTGTGATTCGTTCGTGCGCGCCGCAGGGCGGCGGGGACAATTTGTTCGATGCGCAGGGATATTTTTTATCTGTCGAGCCGGAGCGGATAATCATAGAGGCGCCTTCTGCGGCGGGGAAGTTTTACGGCGTTCAGACATTGCGCCAAATTTTCCGCAATGCCGTTGGGTCCACCATCCCTTGTATAAAAATCAAGGACTGGCCTGAATTGGCGTGGCGGGGTGTTTCTGACGATATCAGCCGCGGTCAAGTCTCGATGGTTGATGATTTCAAATCTATCATCCGTGACCTTGCATTTTATAAAAAGAACCTCTACCTGCCTTATATTGAGGATATGTTCGCTTTTGATATCCATCCGATGATTGGACGGAATCGCGGCGCTATATCGAAAAAGGAAATGGCGGAGATTGTTGCCGAAGCGAAAAAACATCATGTGGTCATCACGCCTGTTTTTGAATCGCTGGGGCATCAGGACAGGATGCTTTCGCTGCCGGAGAACCGAAAGTATGCGGAAATTTTGAATCCCGCCGAAGCTCCTTGGTCTTTTTCGCCAGTTAACAAAGAGGCATATAAATTTGTGACAGGACTTATCAGCGAGATGGCGGCGGCTGTGCCTTCTCCCTTCTTTCATATCGGCGGCGATGAATCTTTTGACGTCGGCAAGGGCACAAGCGCGGGCAGGGTTAAAAAAATCGGCGTGGGGCGCGTCCATGCGGAATATTTTTCGCGCCTGAATGACTTCATCGAGCAGAAACTCAACCGCCGCATGTTGGTTTATGCCGACATGGTTCTGAATCACCCGGAGGCGCTCGAGGCTATGCCCAAGAGCTGCATCATGGTGGACTGGCAGTATTTCCAAACCAATACAGATTTCCCAAGCATCAAGGTGTTGAAAGATGCGGGGTTCAAAAATATTATGGCAAGTCCGGGCATCTGGAGCTGGGCGACCTATTACCCGAATTGCTCTGCGGCTTTTACAAACATCGCCAATTTTTCTGCGATGGCAAAAAAGGAAAAGCTCATGGGCAGCATTGCGTCCTCATGGGGCGATGGCGGCTCGGAAAATCTCCGCGAGAATAATATGCTTGCTTACGCTTATTCTGCGGCGGCGGAGTGGGAGGAAGAGGCTCCGGATGCGGATCGTTTTCTGCATCGTTTTGCGTCCCTTCATTTGGGAGATGATTCGGATGCGGCGGCGGCGGCGCTGAAAAATCTGGGATGGTTCGAAGAATATCTGAACGAAACTTATTTTGGCAGATTGTTTCATCGAACGCCCAGAATCAGAATCCAGGATGCCGGCTGGTTGGAAAGGGCGGAGCAGCTAAAGGAAAAGATGCGGGAGGCGTTGACACATCTTGAGAAGCGGCGAAGCGCGTTCAGGTTTAACGGGGATTGGGCTGATGTGCTTGAACATGTTGCGCGGCGAAGCATCTATCTTGCCGACCGCGACCGATTGCTCGATTGGATTGCCCGGCAGATTGGCGATAGAAAATCGGGAGACCTTTCACAAGGAATTCAGAATGAGATTATTAAAGAGCTGGAAGGATTGCGCGATGAGCTATCGTCTCTGATGGGCGATTTTCAGCGGCTCTGGCTTCGGCGAAACAAGTATCCAAAATTGGATTACAACATGCAACGGTTGGGCAACCAGCTGGGCGCGCTTCAATCATTCATCGCATCGGCAAAGGCGGGGCAGTTGACGGCGCGCAAGCCTGTCAGCGCCGTCTGGTTCTGGAGCCCTGAGCCAAATCCGCAGGAACAGGCTGCCGCGGCAACTCATTATTTTATGCGCATGGTTAATCTTGATAAGACGCCAAAGGAGGCATTTGTCAAATGCTGGGCAGACGACAAGGCAACGGTTTATATCAATGGACAAAAGGTTATTGAAATTTCCGCCTATAATCCCATTTTGATGGATTTCAACCGTCCGCAAACGGTGCGGGTTAAAGACATTTTCCGCAAAGGGAAGAATTACATTGCCATCAAAGGCGAAAATGAGAGCGGCGGACCTGCGGGAATTCTTTTTGAAGCGGCGATTATTGACGCCGATGGCAAGTCTTTAATTTTAACAGGCGATGAAGAATGGCAGACAACTCAGGAACCCGGCGACAAATGGAAAACACGCGCAATGAAAGGCAGCGGCGCGCAGAATGTTATGCTCCTTGGAACGGGTTTCATCAAACCGTGGAGTTATGTGGATTGGTAGGTCATTTAAGAAGAATGACGCCGCGCCATCAACTTTTCGGTTTATCATCCGCTCCGAGGTTGGTGCGGAGAATTTGTCCATTGCTGACGGTTCCATTTGTGGGGTCGTAAACAACCAAACCCGGGAGTCCGAGATAAACATAATTTGCGATATCCGGACCGGGAGAATTGAACGCCCATTTGACCACGGCGCCATTTTGAGAAAATCTTTCCCAGATATCAATGGAATCAAATCCGAAGTCAAATTTGGCGTAATCAAAAACAATGGGCTGTATGACTGGATTTCCAATCGCGGCGTTTTCCTTGAAAGGTTTAGCAATGCTGAGGTTGCTATACGCAATATTGCGGGCGAAAAAGTTATCGGGAAGGTTTGTGATAAAGGCAATCGGCGTTGTAAGAAATTTCAAGCGCCCCATGAAAGTATTAATGCCGTCCGTATAATCCGGCGGGTAGCGGTTATAATCCACAGCATAGGCTTCGAGGGGAGCCGCGAGCGAGCGCATGTCGCTTCGTGTGCGGCTGACTTTTGAGCGCACCTGCGCCTCAAGAAAATTAGGAACGGCGATTGCGGCAAGGATGGCAATAATCGCCACCACTATCAAAAGTTCAATCAGCGTGAAGGCTGACGAACGATTTTTCCAAATCGTTTTGACCATAAAGCTAATATCATCCTTATAGAGGTTATATCTTCGATACAAATGCAAAGCCCTCCCCGTCAATTAAGAAAATTTGGATTTCGCGCCAAACCTTTCAGCCCGTCCAAAAAAAGTTGGCTGCTCTTCGCTAAAAAAGTTTGGGAATTACCCGCAGCGTATGTGAGCGAAACTCAAGAATAATGAATCTGTTTTGAGCATGGACGATGCCATTCCCAATCGGATTTTAGCCATTATCTACGGAACAAAAGATGCGGGACAAAGCCGTTAGCTTTTGGGAAAATGGCACGCGGAATCCCAAATGGAATGGGCAAGTTATCAATAATTATTCCGCAGGAAAGACTTTCAATTCCACGAGATGAAGGCTTAGATTGGCGCTGTTATAGAGCATGTTAATCCGCACATAGCGCGCTTGAATCGGTGCGAATGTATGCAAATCTCCCAATCGGACGGCGGCGTTGGTATTGCGGCTCATATCCGCCACCTGTGTCCAATTTTTTTCATCGGGCGAAACTTCTATTGTATATTGATAATATCGGCTGCCATCCCAGTATGGAAAAACATGGATGGAATTGATGAGAGTCGGCTGCTCCAAATCCACCTGAAGCCAAACCGGTGCGGGCGGCACAGACCACCATGAGGAGGCTTCTTTGTCGTATGCATTGCCGTCAACGGCAAGGTCGGGGGTGTGATTATCTTCATGCGGTTTGGAGGTTTTCACCGGTTTTCCAACGGCGATGCCCATCTTTTGCTCGTCATAAATGGAATCAAATTCAATTTTGCGTTCATCGGCTGAGAGAAGCGGCGAGGCGCTCACAACAACGGGTTTATTTCCCGCGGCGGTATATTGGGCAAAACGCTGTGCATATTCTTTTTTGTAGTCCGCAACGGCGCGTTCAAAACTCATGGGTTCTACGGATTTTGTTTTCCATTTAAAGACAACATGGCGTACGGAAGGGTTAAAGAATATTATTTTTTTATCTGATTTTATATGCGGGGCATCGGCTTCAAAATAAGAAAGTTCGACGAAATAAGGGATATGAAAGACGATGGACTGGGGGGGTGTTCTGAATTTTTCTTTGATATCCAAAATCGCGCCATCATCAAGGAAGCGGAGGCGGAAGGAGATTCTGCCGTTATCAACGGGCGCGTTTTGGAGGCTGACTTCTTTTCCGGGTTTAGCCCACTCTGGCGAAAGAACAGAACAGAGGTGAATTTCGCGTGGTTTTAATCCGCCGTCTCCGCCTTGTTCGTTGAGGAGCATGTTTCGGAGGAGGTGGTTGAACATAGCGGCGCCCCATCCGTGCGGCGGATAGTTGCCGTCCACGTCGCGGTCGCCCCATGGCTCCGCCATCCATTCGAACATTTCATTTGTGGAGCCGGTGTGCAGGAGTATGGCATAAAAATCCCGAAGCGCCTCTTCTTGTTCGCCGCGAAAGATAAAGTTCTGCGCAGATTTAACGGTGAGGTAATGATGGAGGCGTCCCATATAGGTCATGAGACCTTCTTGATATTTTTCTCGCCGCATTTTTTGAAGGGTGGCGGCAAGGCGGGGGTCAGCGGGGTCGAGGACTTCTGTCGGATAGACGCCTATCAAGTTGCCCCAATCCTGTCCGCCTTCAACATCCAAACCCGGCGGGATACAGCCATCCGCGCCGGAGACCTCTTCAAGTTTTTTCATAAAGGCTTTGAACAAATCGTCATATTCTTTTTTGAATTTTACGGCGTCGTCTTTATGAGCTGTCATTTCAGCGATACGGACTGCGGTTCTTAAACCGAGAAGCGCCCAGAAATTATGTCCGGTATAATGCCCCTTGATATATTCATTGTCGGGAACATCGGTATAGGGCATGATTTGGAACGGGTCTTTGGCTCGCGCTTTTTTGAGCCATTCGACGGAAGGCGGGATGTGTTTATAAATCTGCTGCGCATAGTCGCGGTCATTTGTGATGATGGCATGGCTGCCGAGGATAAATAAGGCTTGTCCAAATCCATCGAGTTCCCCTTCTTGAGAAGAAAAAAGTCCATCGGATTTTTGATATTTGGGAAAAACTTCAAGCGCCTTGCGGGCGATGTCATGATGTCCCCAGATGTCGTATGCGCGGATAATGTAGGCGGCATCCCGCAGCCAGAACCAGCGATACTGAAAGCGGTTGACGCCCTGCATCCAAAAGCCGTCCTTCTGCCAGAATGCTTGCCAGTCATACATGAGGCACGAGCGATGAGTATCCATGACCTTTTTTTCTGGGATGGAAACCTGCGCTCCGCTTTTCATGAGATTATTCCAGAATTTGATAGTGCGGCGCCGCATGCGCGCGAAGTCCGCCTTTTGAATGGCTTTGATTTCAGACTTGTGCCGGAGGGAAACGGGGTTTGCGGGGATTTTGAATATGAAAGAGCGGGATTTGCCTGGGGCGAGTTCAGGGTCGAGGCGCAGCATCCCAACCGGCGACCAGTCCGTGATGTGGAACTCTCGTCCTTTGAACGGCGCAGAATAAGGCGCGCCGGGAACAGATTCTCTGCGCGCCTCTTTTGGATAAATGAGGATGAGTTTTCCATCGCGAAAAAGTGCGTCCTCAGTCATCTCATACCACCAGTCGGGCGAAAAGGAAAAAGGGCGCATATGCTCAAAGCGGTGGTCGCGTCCGGCGAAACAAGTGGCGGCGGCGAAGGAAGCCTTTGCGGGTTTATTGCCGATGTTTTTCATTTCCACTCGGACAAAAGTAATCAGATTAGAGAGGGGATCTTTTGTGAGAGTCATGGCAAATGTTTCGATGCGATATTGAATAGCGCCGTCATTGATGGAGTATTGAACGATGGGGAGCCATCCATCAAGGAGGGTTTTTTGTCTTGCCAGAATCGGTTTGAGGGGCTCGCCGCAAAAGAAACACAACTCCACACCGCCGGTATAAAGCGAGCCATCAAAGGTTACTTGCGTGCCTTTTTCACAGCCGGGAACACAGAGGGATGTGGAGGGTTTGGCAAGATAGCAAAAAGGTTCTTCGCGGTCAATGGCGGGGTCAACCATGAGCGGGGTTTTCGGTTCAGCGGCATAAGTCAAAGAGATTAAAAAAAACGCTCCCAAAATTATAATATTTCTCAACATCGCTTTGTTTCCTCGATTATCCAATCTATTGTAAATTGCCAATTACTTCAACACTTTTTCCCAGCCGGTTTTACTCATAATGGCGAACATGAGAGTTCCGCTGATGACGCCGATGGCGATGAGCCCGATGCCCTGTCCGGCGTAACCAAGGATGATTTTCCCGATTCCGAAAAGGAAGGAATAGACAACAATAACGCCGAGTATCCAGCAGGCAAGGTTGCCGGCAATGCCTTTATCAGGCACAACATCCGAAGCAAGGAGGCGCAAAGGCGCCCAGCCTGCGCCGCCGGGGCGCACACGGCGATAAAAATCAACAAGGCGTTTTTCCTCAACCGCAGGCGTCAAGTAGGTGACAGAGAGCCAGACCAGCAGGGTTGAGAACGCCGTGATAAGAATCTGATGATGCCCTTTGAGCTCAACGGGATGAATCAGATAAAGAATCATGACGAGCGCCATGACAATGACGGTGCAATGGGCTGTTACTTTGATACTTTTTTGCAGGGCGGGAAATACCGCGCCCGTCCATAGGGCAATCACCTCAATAACGGCGAATGTTCCCAATCCGATGCCGAGCAGATGGATGTAATCGAATATATCATTCATGGGATATTTGAAGCCGTAGATAAGGAAAAGGGCTATTGCCAGCGATGCGACCATCGAGGAAATCTCGCTCCATGCGTTGATGCGCCACCAATACCATCGAAGAAGGAAGACGACGCCGGTTCCGGCGCCGATAGTCAGCATCAATTTCCACGCCCCCTCCACGGATGTTATCTTGAAGGAGATGATGGTTCCCAAAAACAGGATAAGGATTGTGGAAAGACGGGAAACGCGAGTGTAATGTTTTGCTGTGGCATCTGGTTTGATAAACCTTTTATAAAAATCATTCACCACATAAGAGGCGCCCCAGTTTATCTGCGTGGAGATAGTGGACATAAAGGCGGCAAAGAAGGCGACAAGCATGAGTCCGCGCCAGCCGGGGGGCAGCACCTGCGACATCACCATCGGAAAACCAGCATTGGCGTCTGCGCCCGGGGCGATGAGGTGCGGGAATTTCACAGCCGCCACGAGGGCGACGATAATCCAGGGCCAGGGGCGGATTCCATAATGGGCAATTGTGAACCATAATGTGGCAAGGAGAGAGTGTTTTTCATCCTTGCAGCTTGCCATGCGCTGGACAACGTAGCCGCCGCCGCCCGGCTCGGCTCCCGGATACCATGACGCCCACCACGTGACGCCGATGAAAACGAAGAATGCGGAGAGTTCCATGAGCGGTTTGTCGGCGCTGAAGTTTGGTAAAAATCGAAGGACATCGCCGCTTTGCGCGCCATAGGCATTAACCAGTCCCCCCTTGAGCCCCGATATTCCGCCCACCCATTTGAGGGAAAAAATCGCAAGCGCAATGCACCCAAACATGGCAATCCAGAACATGATGAAATCCGTCACGGAAACGCCCCACATGCCGGAGACGGCGCTGAAGAGTCCGGTGACTCCCATCAGGAGCAAAAGGAGGAGGATATTGGCAACGCTTGAGGCGCTCCATGAGGCGTGGAACATAGAATTGAGGCTGGCTGTGATGGAGTTCAGCGCAGGGGCAAAGGCGGGGATTTTATCCGGCTGAAGCGTGACATTCAGAACTTTTATCATGGCATTGGAAACCCATCCGACAATCAGGCAGTTCATAAGGATGGCAAGGTAGATGGCGCGAAAAGCGCGCAGGAAAGACGCTTCGGGTCCGCTGTATCGCAGTTCGATAAGTTCCACGTCTGTGATAACGCGGGAGCGGCGCCAGAGGCGCGCATACATGAAAACAGTGAGCATCCCGCCCACAGCCATCGCCCACCAGACCCAGTTGCCCGCAATGCCGTCTTTAATCACCATACCGGTGACCGCAAGAGGCGTATCTGCGGCAAAGGTCGTGGCGACCATGGATGTGCCGGCAATCCACCACGGGAGAGAGCGTCCTGAGATAAAGAATTCCTCAAGACTCTTTCCGGCGCGTCCGCCGAATCCGATGCCGATCGCCGCCATACCAATAATGTAGATGGCGATAACCCAGATGTCCAGCCTCGTCAGAACCATCGCTGTCGTTTGAGTTTCCATATTATCCTCCTTTTATTCATTGACTTTCTTAAGTATTTTATCCGTGAGCGAGCGGTCAATGTTTTTTAGCGCATCCTCGACTGTGCGTTTGCCGCTGAGGACGAGGTCGAGTTTGGGATTGAAGACGTCGTTTTCGAGCGTGCCGTAAAGGGGGGCGGCGGCAAGGGATGCTTTCATGGCTTTGGTTTGAGGCTTGAATTTGAATGATGCGGCATAACGTCCGTTGGAATCTCGAACGGTTGAGATGGATGGCGGGGATTGATATTTTTCCCTCTGGGCAGCGCCCGCCAGCGGGAGCAACAGGAGACACAAAAAAATAAGGGCGATTGATTTTCTGGGCATCATAAAGGGGAATATTCGTGGAGAAGCCCCGCGCAATCAATATAATTCTATTAATAATTCGGAGAATTTGATGTTAGGGCGCTGGGAAAATTTTCAAAAAATATGTAAAATATATTGACGTATTGTCGGGAATCCTATATATGGAATTAAAAATTATATGTTTGCATAATTAAGAATAGAATAAATCCTCTTTTGAAAGGCAGCGGGATCTATGAAAATTGGCGATAAAGTGCCCGACTTTTTTTTGCCAGACTGTAATGCCCAGCGAGTGCATATAAGCAATTTTTTTCGGCATTGGGTGGTTCTTTATTTTTATCCGAAGGATAATGTAACCGCCTCTATACAACAGGCAAACGCATTTTCAAAAAACATCCAAGACTTTGAATCTTTGAACGCCGTTGTGGTGGGCGTTTGCAACGATACCATTGCCGGACTTTACAGTTTTACGAAAAGACATGCCGTCAGAATTATCCTTTTAAGCGATAAGGATGGTAAGGTGGCGCGCCAATTTGGCGTTTGGACTGCCAGAAGGATTGGAACGGAAGAAAAGCCCACAATAGCGCGAACAACCTTCATCATCAATCCGGGCGGAACTATTGTGCATAAATGGGATAACGTCCGCATTGAGGGGCATCTCGAAGAGGTCAAAAACAAGCTCGAGGAATTACGCAAAAAGAAATAATTGCCAATCAGGATTTCCCGCCCAGCCGCAGGCAAACAACTGCAATTAACGAAATCAAAGGGGCAAAGCGAAAAATAAGCGCGGCTTTTTGTTTTGGCGATTCAGCGGCGGCATAAGCCGCAAGGCGCTCCCCTGCTGCCATGCCCAGAGGACAGGCAAGCGCTGAGAGGGCAACGGCTACCGGCGCGAAATAAAGCGCCAAAGGATATTGGGTTCCCGGATAAACGCAGGCGGGGATGCCTGTCGCATATTTGACCAGCGGGAAAAGATTTACCGCCAGAAGCGCCGTTATTCCGCCCCAAAGGGCGCGCCCAGCATTTTTTTCCTTTAATCGCGCATCCAGTATCTTCCATATTAAAATAAATGCAAAGACTTCCGTATAGAAGGCGAACACGGGATTGGCGATGGCGCCGTGAAGAACGGGCAGTTGAAGAAAGAAGGCGTCAAGGAGTTTATACACGGTTGCAATGCCCAGCATGAGAAGGAGACCGGTTGATTTGCGATTCATGGCAAGCCCGGCGGAGAAAAAGAAAATCGCCGCGCCGGTCATGATGGAGCCTGTGAGCATGCGGGAGCATCCTCCCCGCAAAGCCATGCCCATTCCAGCCTCTGAAAGCCCCCAGAGGGAACCAAGCGCCAACGACGCCGTCCAGTTTGATTTATTATTAATTTTGTCCATCAAACCCTCTCCGCATATTATATATGGTTTTGATTAATCTTGCCGGCATGAGCAGGTCAAGGAAAAGATTTTACAGAAGGCGCCGGCAAGGGCGCGCGTCGGCTCCGGATGGAGGCGTGTGATTGTTTTCGTTTTCCTGATTGAAGCGCGATTTTTTTTCGTTGATGTAATTATCGAGGGAATCTTTGAGGATGCGCATATTTCGCGGGCTCATGCGCAATGCGGAAAGTTTGCCTTCTGATACGAGTTGATAGACAAATTTTCGGGAACAGTCGAGGATGTCGCTCACTTTTTTGACGCGTAGAAGTTCGGTCATGATTGCCTCCCATAAATTAAGAATTAAAACGAATCGGGTTATGGGGAAATTTATTATGTTTGTATCTTGACGTTCTATGGGATGTGTCTGATATTAATCTTGATTTTATCAAGAAGGGCTGGGGGGGGCATGTTTGGTAAAAAGGTGAAGAAGAAAAAGAGCGGCAAGGAGATTCCTTCGCCAGTGTCTTGGTTGCTCAAACGTGTTATCCTTATTATCATTTTGATTGTGGCGGCTTTTTTTATCTTTCGCGGAGCATATCGTTTTTTGACGGGATGGGAATCTGCCAAATACAAAAATTTCCGGGATGTTAAGATAGGAATGTCTTTTACGCTTGTTGAAAAATATATGGGAAATCCTGACCGTATGAGCGAGTTTAATATAGACCAGATGCCGGTCATGGGATTCAATGAGCTCAAGCAGCGCGCGGCGTCAAGCCAAGCGGTCAAGTTTTATTATTATGACAATGGATTGCGTACGGTTTATATCTTTGGCGCGGACAAAAAAAATACGCTGGTTTTTAAGGAACAGGTTCAAAAGTAGCTGATAATTGATAATGAGAAGAATAAATTCCCAAGATTTATACGATTTTGATAGGGTGTTTTTTGAAGAGGGCGCGCGCCTTTTGTGCGGGATTGACGAGGCGGGACGGGGTCCTTTGGCTGGTCCGGTTGCCGCGGCGGCGGTAATTTTTGCGGAAGGGGTTTTCATCGAAGGGGTTGCCGATTCCAAGACTCTCGCGCCTGAAAAACGAGAGCGCCTTTATGAAGAGATTCTGAGCCGGGCATCGGAGGCGTCGGTTGGAATTGCTTCTGCGGAGGAAATTGACCGATTGAACATTCTTGCGGCAACGCATCTTGCGGCGGGGCGGGCGCTTGGGGCGCTTCCTATCACGCCCGACCTTATCATTACGGATTTTCTAAAATTAAAAGATGTTTCGGCGCCGGTGCGCTTTTTTGCGCGGGGGGACGCGCTATCCCACGCCATTGCATCGGCTTCGATTCTGGCAAAGGTGGCGCGCGATAGGCTCATGATGAAATATCATGAGGAATATCCGATGTATGGTTTTGCCCAAAACAAGGGATACGGCACAAAGGAACATTTGGATGCGCTGCGGAAATGGGGTCCGTGCCCGATTCATAGAAGGTCATTCAAGCGTGTGCTTCCCGAACGCGAGCGGATTTCAGATAGCATTGACGGCGGGAGGGGCGAAAAAATGTTGACGCTTGAAAGGGTTAATATATAGTATTTATATTAATAAATATATTAAAACCAAAGTTAAAAATTCAACGGGAAAGCATCTATGATATTTAAACGCCTCTTTTTATCCCTGCTTCTTTTTTCAACATTCATGACATCTTTTCTTTTTGCCGACAGCATTATCATGAAAAATGGCAAGAAAATCGAAGGTCGCATTTTGAAGGAAGAAGAAAACTCTATCACAATTATGACCGCCGCCACATCCATCGTCATAGCGCGAGCCAATATTGAATCTATCGAACGGGATCAGGTTTTATCGCCCAATGAAATACAAGGGGACATCGCCGTTGAGGACAAACGCTATAATGACGCCTTGAGTTATTATCAAGCCGCTTTGAACGAAACGCAGAACAAGGAAAGCCTTCAAAAAAAGATCGCCGAATTACAAAAGATTCAAGAGGAAGAAGTCTCCCGCCGTTTTGGTCAGCAGCTGAAACAGGCGGATAGGTTGTTGGAGATGAAGGATTTTGACGGTGCGGAATCGTTGCTAAAGCAAATCCTCGATACGCTTCCTAATGAATCCCTTGCTAAGCCTGTCAAGGATAAGCTGGCGCATCTTTATTATTGCAGGGCGTTAGAATACCAAAACACCGTGGATGACGCTAAGGCGTTTGAATTTCTGAAAAAGTCCATCGCCGCATCGGACAAGGCATACGAGGCGCGGTTGATGATTGCCGATATCCTTGCCAATAATCCCAAAAACAATGATCAGGCTGTGGAAAATTATCTGAGCGGGCTGGAGGCGGCGGGGGATAAACTTTCCAAATCTGATAAAGCGCGCTATCATCGCAAGGTTGCGGTTATATTTGAGCAACAGCATAAATATATGGAGGCGATTGAACAGCATAAATTTATTTTAGAATTAGACCCGGTAAGTTTTCCCGATACAAAAGAGCGGATTGTTACGGCGTATTGTTATCTTGCGGCGCAAACCCCGCCTTCGGATTATAATAAAAGGTTGGAATACCTGACAGCTGCAGTCGAAACGGATACTTATTCCACAACCGCCCGTTATTCGCTAGCGTATTTTTATTACGAGAATAATAAAATTGAGGATTCCATCAATCAGTGGACTCACCTTATTAATATGAATGCGCGGATAACGGGGATTCATTATTATCTGGGCATGTGTTATCTGAAACAGAAAAAATATGAGAACGCAAAAGATTCATTTGAGCGCGAGCTGGCGCTTGACCCCAATAATTATGACGCGCTTTGCGCTATCGGCGATTATTATCTGACCGGCGGAAAATATGAGCAGGCAATCGCCAACTATGAAAAAGCAAAAAATGTCAGCATCGAAAAATACAGAGCGTATCTCGGTCTGGCGAGGGCATACAAAAAACTGGAGCAGCCGCAGCAGGCGCGCGAAAATCTGGATCTGGTTTTCAAGACGAATCCTGAACATATTGAAGCGACCATTCTTTCCGGGGCTTTATACAAGGATGACAAAGACCATAAAAAAGCGCGGGAGCTTTTCGATAATGTTGTGAGCCGTCTTAAAGAAAAGGGGCAATTGGAAGATCCCGAAAGCAAAGACCTGCTCATCGAGGCGCTGAACCAGCGGGGGGAGTTGAACCTAATTCTGGATAGTCCGCGCATCGCCCTTGCGGATTTCAATGAGGCGTTGAAATACCAGCCAGATTTTGCGGAATCTTTTTACCTAATTGCGCAGGCGCACTCCAAGATGAGCAACTTCAAAGAAGCCGAGGAGAATTATATCAAGGCGCAGATGCTCGACCCCAAAAACCCGAAATATTATTTAGGGCTTGGCATCCTGTATCACACAAAAATGAAGGAAACCCAAAAGGCGGTTCCGCAATATACAAAATATATTGAACTGGGCGGCGAGGATTTTGAAAAGGTTAACGACTGGATTAAGGAATGCGGCGGTCAGCCGGTGAGCCCCATAACTCATTAGCCCTCATTCAACATCATGAAACCCCGATACATAATCCCGATAATTTTGAATGTTTTTTTGTTATTATCGGGATGTTCTTTTTTATCCAAAAAACCGGCGTCGCATCCTTATGAAAATCTTTTAACTATCATGGCAGACTGCCAGCGCGCGCTGGGAGCGGATATTTATCGCTTTGCCTATCCTGTGGACGCGGCGGGTCAGAATGTTTATAAAAGTTCGCTTGTTCGTCTTGCGAATTATGAGAAACTATATCCGGGGAAATTTACGGAGGCGCTGACTTTTATGCGGGCGCGGCTATATGAACGTCTGGGAGATTATTCGCAGGCTAGGCATTATTACGGACAGACCGCGGCAATGAAGGGCGAATTGGCGGAACTCGCCGAGGATAGGCTGCCGATTGCGGACAATTTTGATACCATAACAGGACATGTTATACGCGCCAGAACAGCGGAGGAATATCAGCGGGAATCGGCGTTGAAGATGGAGTCGCTGCGGACGCTCATCGAGAAATGCGCCGGTCTGGATGCCGAGCCGCTTGCGCGCGTTGAGCTTGAAAAGGCGGAGGTGGATTATGCAGTTTTTCTACAGGACAACCGCCATCTTTTAAAAGAGGGAACGCGCCTTGCCATTGAAAAATGGAAAGAAATCATTAGCAGTCATTCGGAGAGCAAGAACCTTCCTTCTCATCGCATTCATTTGGCAGATTTTTATTATTCGCTGGCAAAGGAATATGTGTCATGGGTTCCGCCCGAGCGCATTGGATTCGAGTGGAAGGTTTTTGAAAATTTTGCCATTCAGGCTCGCGATATTTATTATGAGGTCAGCCAGATGGACGGCTTTCCCGAAAAGCGCGAAGGTCGCGCTAAATTGGAGGCAATCCTCGCCTTCATCGAAACCACGCGCAAGCGCAGCCAATGAGAATATAAATTCTTGACGGCGAAAAACAGTTCGCATTATTGACACTAAATTTGAGCCCTTGCGTGTTAAAGTGTGCGGATTTTTTTTAGCGATGAGGCGTCTCCTTTAATTATCTTAGTCCGGCAAAAAGGCGCTCCTGTTGCGGTTTAGCACCAAATTGCAAGACTTTGTGCGCCATCAAAAAAATCAATGTCCGTGAAAATCAAAATCTGCGGGATAACAAATGTCGAGGATGCGCTGGCGGGTCTTCGGGCGGGGGCGGATTATATCGGAATGGTTTTTTATCCCAAAAGCCCGCGCTATGTCTCGCTGGAACGGGCGGAACATATCGTCCAATTCGTCCAAGGACAGGGCTTCCCGGATGCTCGATTCATTGGAGTGTTTGTCAATGAGCCGCCAAAAAAAGCGGCGGGGCTTGTCGAGCGGTTGGGGCTTTTTGCGGCGCAGATTCACGGGGATGAGCCGGAGGAGTATTTTGAACATCTGGGATCGTGCAGATTTATCCGAACCATCCGCGTGAAAAGCGAAGAGAGTCTTTCGGCGTTAGGACGCGGCGGGGCGGCATGGGCATGGTTGTGCGATGCCTATTCCGAGCAATACGGCGGCGCGGGAAAAAAGATTGACGCCGCTATGCTCGCCCCTTATGTCTCGCGGCATCGAATATTTTTGGCGGGGGGACTAACGCCGGAAAATATTTCTGATGCTTTAAAACAAATTAAGCCTTATGGCGTGGATGTTTCCAGCGGCGTGGAAATCGCGCCGGGAAAAAAAAGCCATGAGAAAATTATGGCTTTTATAAAATCAGTTAAAGAAGCAGACAATGAAGCAAAAAATAAAAACACAACTTCCTGATTCAATGGGGCATTACGGACCTTTTGGCGGGCGATATGTTCCCGAGACGCTGATGCGGGCGTTGACAGAGCTGGAACGGGAATACCATCGGCTGAAAAAAGACGCCGCTTTTCAAAAAGAACTGGATGATTTATTGAAAAACTATGCGGGGCGTCCCACTCCTTTATATTATGCGCGGCGCCTTTCCGCCGCTTTGGAAAAAGGCAAAGCCCGCATATTTCTGAAACGCGAAGACCTTGCGCACACAGGCGCTCATAAAATCAATAACACGCTGGGGCAGGGGCTCCTTGCCAAGCATTTGCGCAAAAAGCGCATCATCGCAGAAACGGGGGCGGGACAACATGGGGTCGCCACGGCAACTGTCGCAGCTCTTTTGGATATGGCGTGCGATGTTTATATGGGCGAGGAAGATATTGAGCGCCAAAAGTTGAACGTCTTTCGGATGGAACTCCTCGGCGCGCGGGTCATTCCGGTTTCTTCGGGAACGCGGACGCTGAAGGACGCCACCAATGAGGCGATGCGCGACTGGATGGCGAATGTGGATAGCACGCACTATATCATCGGTTCAGTTGTGGGACCTCATCCTTTTCCGATGATAGTTAGAGATTTGCAATCGGTAATCGGAAAAGAGACAAAGTATCAATTGAAAAAAATGGCGGGACGCTTGCCGGATCATCTTGTGGCATGCGTGGGCGGCGGCAGCAATTCCATGGGACTTTTTGCTCCTTTTTTCAAGGATATGTCTGTGAAATTTAGCGGTGTTGAGGCGGCGGGATTCGGCATCTCATCGGGGAAACACGCCGCTTCCATCAGCATGGGCGAAATCGGTGTTTTTCACGGGAGCAAGAGCTATGTTTTACAAACGGCGGACGGTCAGATTACGCCGGCTCATTCGATTTCTGCGGGTCTGGATTATCCGGGCGTGGGACCGGAGCATAGTTTTTATCATTGGAGCGGGCGCGCGGAATATGCGGGCGTGACGGACAAGGAGGCTTTGGAGGGGTGTTCTTTGCTTGCTAAAACGGAGGGGATTATATGCGCTCTTGAGACAGCTCATGCGATTGCATATTTACGAAGGCTTGTGCCAAAGGTTAAAAAGGGGGCGCTAATCGTTGTCTGTCTTTCGGGTCGCGGGGACAAAGATGTATTTACTCTTGAGAAGAATTTGGCAAGGTAAGCCGGCAAGATAAAGCGGTTAAATGACAGATGGTCGGGCGCGATATATCAAGGCTATACAGGGTAACATGGGAACTGGCGAATCAGTTAACAAAGGGCAAAAAAGATGAACAGGATAGAAAACCTTTTTAATAAAAAACGCAAAAGCGGTAAATCGGCGTTAATTTTTTATTTGACGGCTGGGTATCCGGATTTGATGACAACGGAGGCGTTGCTGCCGGCGCTGGAGAAGGCGGGGGCGGATATGGTTGAACTGGGCGTTCCTTTTTCCGACCCTATCGCAGACGGTCCGGTCATACAAAAAGCCTCTTCGGATGCACTTGAAAAAGGCGCAACAGTCAAAAAAATCCTTTCGATTGTTCATCGCTTCCGCAAAAAATCGGAAATGCCGATAGTTCTTTTTGGCGCGTTCAACCCTTTTTATAAATTCGGTCTGGAAAAGCTGGTGAAGGAATGCGCTCGCATCGGCGCGGACGGGTTGCTTGTGCCCGACCTGCCGCCGGAAGAGGCGGAAGAGTTGATTTCATTTTGCGACGATGCGGGGTTATGCCATATCTTTCTTGCCTCGCCGACCACATCGCCCGAACGCTCCCGTTTAATTGTGGAAAAATCAACGGGGTTTATTTATTATATTTCCACAAGGGGCGTGACGGGCGCAAGGGACAAACTGGATAAATCCATACTTGCGCAAGTTAAAAAAATTAAAAGTTTGACGGAAAAACCTGTGGCTGTGGGATTTGGAATATCCAAGCCTGAGCATGTGGCGTGGCTTCGCGGCAAAGCGGACGGCATCATCGTTGGGAGCGCGCTCATCAAAGAGATAGGAAAAGGCGCGAGCGTTGAAGAGCGGGTGCAACTGGCATCGCAGTTCACAAGAAAACTGGCTCTAATGCTATAAGTTTTTTATTCTTTTTTTTCCGTCAATTCAAGAAATATCACTTCGACAAGGCTCTGCCAACGGCGACCGCCGGGACGCGCGGGGGCATCCTCAACTCCCATAATTCTTTTCACATCTTCAAGCGATTTGCCTTCCTGCGCTAACGTTTTGACCCTTGCCTGTTTTTCTTCTATCATGGCGAGAAGGTTTTCAACGGTTTTTCTATCCACAGGTTCGCTGTGTCCGCTGAGATAAATATCCGCATCAAGTTGCAATACGGCTTTTAAAGCGGCGACAAGACCAAAGGAACTTCCGTTTTTTGCGCGGTGGATAAGCGGATCGCGCCCGATGAAGATAAGGTCTCCTACGATAACGGCTTTTTCTGCGGGGAATAAAACCGCAATATCTCCGCTGGTGTGTGCGGGTCCGAAATAGAGCAGACGTATTTCCATGTCATCTATAAAAAGCGACAAGTCATTTTTGAATGTAACGTTGGGAAGCGGGATCTTAACCGGCGCGGTTTTATTAGCATCCGCCATCAATTGCCGCGTATTCTCGTGGGAAATAATGGTTAGGTTTGGCGGGAAGGCGGCTAATCCATTGACATGGTCTCCATCGCTGTGCGTAAGGATGACGCGGCGAATGGGTTTGTCCGAGATGCCTTTGATAGCTGAGAGCAACATTTTTGCGGTTTGTGTTGTGATGGTGGCGTCAATGATGAGCGTTTCCTCTTTGCCGACATAAAAGAATGCGTTGCCGACGCTGCCGGTTGTTTGATAAAGATTGCCCCGCACATGGATGGTAGCAAAGGGATTGGGCGCAGATGGCGCGGCAGGCGGGTAGCCCTGCTGTTGAGCGCGCAAGGGCATGAGAAACATTAGCGTGTAAAATAATGCTGTCATGGCAAAACCTCCTGATTGGATTTGATGCGCCTCAAGCGCGGACGATTTTGCGATAACGGGCGCGGCGGTTTTCAAAGGGTTTGACGCCTGCTTCTTTAATGCGCCATTCCTCATATTGCTGGTAGTTGCCTTCGAACCAGCGCACAAAGCCGCCGCCTTCAAAAACGAGGAGGTGCGTGCAAACTCGGTTGAGGAAAAAGCGGTCGTGGCTGATGAGCATGACACATCCGCTGAACGCATGAATGGCTTCTTCAAGAAGACGAAGCGTATTGACATCAAGGTCGTTTGTCGGCTCATCAAGCAGGAGAAGGTTGCCGCCTGTTTTGAGGAGTTTGGCGAGATGGCAGCGGTTGCGCTCTCCGCCGGAGAGGTCTTTGACTGCTTTTTGCTGGTCTGGACCGCGGAATCCGAATCGGGAGATATACTGCCGTGCTGGGACTTCCCGCCTGCCGATGAGTATCTCGGAGGCGCCGCCGCTGATTTCATCAAGGACGCTGTGTTCTCCGACTAAATCATCGCGCCCCTGGCTAACATATGATAATTTTACGGTGCTGCCGAGGATGACTTCTCCAGCATCTGGTTTTTCTTCGCCAACTATCATTTTGAATAGCGTTGTTTTGCCAGCGCCATTGGGACCGACAAGCCCGACAACGGCGGCTTTGGGGAGAACGAAGTTTAATTCTTTGATAAGTATTGCGTTGTCGAACCCTTTAGATACGTTGTGGAATTCAAGCACTTGATCTCCGAGGAGGGGTCCGGGCGCTATCTGAATGACGGATGCGTCATCTTTTATGGAGGCGTTTTCGCGCGCGACGAGTTGCTCATATTCGGCGAGGCGATGGCGGGCAAGTTCGCGCCTGTCTTTGTTGCTCATGCGAATCCAGTCGAGTTCGCGCTGAAGGGTTTTGCGGCGGGAGGATTCTGTTTTCTCTGACGCCGCCATGCGTGTGATTTTTTGTTCGAGCCAAGATGAATAATTTCCCTCGAACGGGATGCCATGCCCGCCTTCCAGTTCGAGAATCCATTTGGTAATATTATCAAGGAAATAGCGGTCGTGTGTGACGATGATGACCGTTCCCGGATAGTCCTTAAGCTGCGCTTCAAGCCAGTCAACGGTTTCGGCATCAAGGTGGTTGGTTGGCTCATCGAGCAGGAGGAGGTCGGGGCGTTCAAGGAGGGCTTTGCAAAGGGCGACGCGTCTTTTTTCGCCTCCGCTCAATGTGCCGATGATGCGGTTATCGTCGGGAAGGCAGAGCGCTTCGCTGGCTTGATTGAGTTGTTGGTCGAGGTTCCAAGCATCGGCGGCGTCGAGTTTATCCTGAAGTTCGGCAAGGCGGTCGAGTGCGGCTTGCATGGCGTCGGGGTCAAGGTCGGCGCTCAGTTTTGCTGTAACGTCGTCGTATTCAACCATGAGTTTCTGAATGTCCGAAAAGGCTGATTCCAGTTCCTGCCGGACGGTTTTATTTTCGTCCAGTTTAGGCTCCTGCGGGACGCATCCTGCTTTGTAGCCTTTTGAAATTTGCGCCTGACCGAGGAATTGGTCGTCCTGCCCGCCCATGATGCGAAGGACGGTGGATTTGCCTGAGCCGTTTTCGCCGACTATGCCGATTTTTGCGCCGGGGAAAAAACAGAGGGAGATGTCCTTGAGCACCTGTTTTTGTCCGTAGAACTTATTGAGTTTATACATTGTGAAGATATACTGGTCAGCCATGGCAATCAAACCTCGTATGTGGAGTTTATGGTATGGGACGCCGCGCTATGGCGAAATTTTTCGTCCAGAATTCATCGTATAATGGGTCGGCGGGGTCGTAGCTGGAAACTTGCACCTCCGGCGGAGAGGAATGGAGATAGCGTTTGCCGCCGATGGAGATGCCCACGTGATATATTTTGCCTGTATTGTGGTCGAAAAAGAAAAGCAGGTCGCCGGGTTGAAGCGGGGGCATATACCATCTCGCGGCGACCATGCGCCCCATAATCACTTGTTGACGGGCATCGCGCGGCAGGGCAAGTCCCGCCGCCGCCCATGCGACGCTTGTGAGACCGGAACAATCCGCGCCTATCGCGCTTTTTCCTGCGAAGACGTATGGCGTTGTGAGATATTCCGCAGCTGCCTGCGCGGCAAGCGAACCGGCGCGCGGTTGAGAGGGCAGCCGAAGAACGTCCAATGGGACGATAACCTCTTGCTTGCCTTTTATGGCTCGTACGCTTTTGGGCAGGCGCAACGCCGCCGTTGTGGCGTTATCCTGCGAGAGGAGCGGAAGCGATGCGCCGGCGGGGAGGCGAAAATCATCGGCTAGATAATCTTTGATTAAAACAGCGCGGGAGGCATCCGCCCATTCGGAAAACGTCTTTTCATCCATGCGGAGGATTGCCTCGCTGCGCACCCATCCGATATATCCATCCCAGCCCTGAATGTGGTAATAGGCGCCGTCAGGAGTGGCATCAAGGAGATATACGCAATCGCCGAGGAGGAGCTGGGTCTCCCCTTTTGCGCCGGCAGGGTCTTCGACAGGTTCGCTCCATACGATAGCCATGGGGATTTGCGTCACGCCAAAACAGTCGAGCCCCAGCCGCGCGGAGGGGAGTTCCTCCATCTCATTGACAAGGGGGACGCAGCCGACAGTTTTTAATATTGCCTCAAGTGTATTGGAGAAGAGGGCGAAGTTGGTTGCGCCGCGGAGAACCCATCCATCGGGCGTTTTTTCGATTCCGGCGCGCAGGAGGAAAAAAGTGGAGTCCGAGAAGACGCGCTGGCGGTATTGGGCTATGATGAATTGCGCCTCTTTGGAGGTTTGAGGCGGATGGGGGAAGACCCAGAGGGATGCGGCAAGCGACTCGATAGGGGATGCGATTGTCTGGGTTGCGGGTGAGTCTTCATCCGCTATAATATCCGCATAAACCTTTTTTCTGAGGGCTTCGAGTTCTGCGCGATGCTCTTGCCACATGCGGACAACGGCGTTATAGGCGCCGATTGCCTCAGCGCGATGGCTGCCGCGTTTGCTGACCCATGCGTCAAACTCTGGATTTGTCAGGAAGCCGAATTCCACGCAAGCGGAAGGGATATCCAAAGCAGAGACAAGAGGATGTTCATTTGACCATGCATCAAAAGGTTCGGCGTGGTGGACTTTTTTTTCAATCTCTTCGCGGAGGATGGCGGCAAAGGCGCGTTCAAGGGGCTGATCGTTGCCGGCGGAGTCTTTGGGATAAATGAGAATCATGACGCCATCGGCAGTGGGGCGTCCGGCGGCGTTATGATGAAGCGAAAGAAAAAGATGGGAGGCGGTCTGCCTTGCGATTTGAGTTCTTGCGCCGAGTTCTTCGGCTCGCGGCGTGTTGCCGAGCGTGACCTTGCGGTCATCCCAGCGAGTCATATAGACCTTTGCGCCCGCGGCGATGAGATGGTGGCGAAGCTGTGCGGCGACGAGCATATTGAGGTCTTGTTCAACGACGCGGCTCTTCACGCCTCGCGCGCTTCCTGAGTAGCCTTCCTGATGCGAAAACCCGCCGTGCCCGGCGTCGAGTGTGATAATCAAACCTTTGAGCGGCTTCCCTTCTGGGGTGAAAGGAGTTTCGGGCGCAAGTGCAAGAGGAAGGATAATCTGCGCAGGGCAAAAGAGAGTAACGAACGCAATCAGGATAATGAGTATTAATCGTATCAATATAACACCTCCTGTGGTCTTGGAAAAGAAAACCCCCGGCGATATAACCGGGGGATTTGTTGAGGGAAACGTTTCATTAAAAATTATGGTTTAGCCATAATAAATACTGTGGGTTTATCTCCCGGGGCGTTGGAATTAACAGTCAACAGAGCGGAATCGCCCTCAGGCGAGTAGGCGAAATCAACTGTGACGTCAATGCGCGCATTGTTGCCCGACGTGATTTCAAGATCCTTCACTGGCTTGCCGCTATGTTGAACAATCAGCCAATCATAGGCTTTATCTGGGACAATGGAAGAGACAACCAGTTTTTGCTCGCCAACGTTGGAAATCCAGAAGGATTTGGTGAGTTTAATCGGTTTGATTGGGGCGAAATCACCGATGGGGTCAACAACGAGCGTGAAGTGCTGTTCGCGTTCGCGGGACGCGATGTTGTATGATTTGATTTGCGCCTCCCAGATGCCCTTGGCAGGATTTGTGACATAAACTTGTTCAACATTGTCAACATGGTTGGGACCTTTTGTTGCTGCAGCCTGAGGGTCCCAAGGGTTGAGGTTCCATGGATAATGTTTGGTCGTGCCATCAGGAGCCACAAGGACGAGGTCAAGGTCGTTTACTAAGGCTATTTTGGATTCGGGAGCGGCGGGCGGATCTGTCCAGACAAGAGTAGCCTTGAAAGCGCTGATGCCTTTTGTGATTTCTATCGGGAAGCGGATAGTGCGATCGCCGGCAAGCGCCTTGCCGTTGACAAAGCAATCATAGACAAGGGAGCGGGCGCTGTTATAAACATTGACCTCGCCCCAGCCGAAATCATAATCGGGACCCGGATGTTTGCCTTTTTCCACTGCGCCATGAATCAAGAAAGCCTTTATGGTTTCGGGACGAGGTTTTTCACCGATATACTTTTTATAGATTTGCTGGAGTAGTGCGCCGCAGCCTGTGACCGCGCCGCAGGCGTTGGAGGTTCCCGCCTTGTCAAACGTAATCATAGTATGTCCAGGCACCCCCATCAGTCCGCCGAGTTGCCAAAACGTGGATGCCATTGACTCATAGTAGCAGTTGCCGACACCAAGGGAGAATACTGTGTAGCCATTGGCAACAAGGTCGGGTTTGATGCGTCCATCATCAACAGGACCGGCGTTGCTGGCAAGCTGGAGTTCGCCGTTATCGCCCACCGCGCCGACGGTGATGACATTCTTGGCGACGCCTTTGGGGTCAATACAGTCATAAGGACCGTCCACGCAATACCATTCGGAGGGGTCTTTATCCCAGTCGGCGTCGGGTCCGTCGCCTCTATCGTTGCCAGCAGCCTTAACGATGAGGAGACCTGTGTCATAAGAGATTTTATCCCATGCGCGAGCTTCGGTTGTGTATCGCCCGAATTCGCCGCCATTGCCCAGATAGACCCAATAGGGATATAGGAGTTTGTGTCCGGGAACAAGCGGGTCGTCCACTTCATAAAATTGTATTTCCCAGCCGAGCTCTGTTTCATAGGAGTGGTTGGAGATATCCATTTTATTAGCCGCAACAGCATTTGCCATTTCGGATAGTTCATTGTCGTAATCATAGGTGTAAAAGTCGCAGGCGGGGGCGATGCCGAGCGTGCGGGAGAGTTTCCAGTTTTGCGACATTATCAGGTCGGCAACATCAATTCTATGGTCATGGTTCAAATCAAGGTAGATTCTATCGCAATCGGTTAGGGCATGTTCACTGCCCATCAGGGCTTTGGCAATGGCTTTGCCAAGCTGAAGATAACGCATACCATTAGAACCGATTGTGCCCGCCACATGGGTGGCATGGGAAACGATAAAGAAGTTGGTTTCCCACATTGCCGTGGGATAAAGGATGCGCCACCACCAGGGTTCAACCGGTTGAAGAACCGGCGGGATTTTAGCGCCATCGCCGGAGAAAACGCGCGTGAAGTTGAAATCTTTGTGGGCGTCCACGGGAAAGGCGTCCCAGACTCCGACCCTGATATCCTTGCCATCCACACCCTTGGCAAAGCCGATGTCATTCAGTTTTGGAATCCAGAGGGTGCTGGTTGTGACCTGAACAGGATCCACATTGGCGCGGCGGCGGACATTGTCGTTGCAGGGTTTGTTTTTGGCAGGGGCGGGTTCGATCCATTCAACCTGATCGAGCGCCGCCACGAGTGCGGCGTCCTCAGGTTTGCAACGAACTTTCCAGATGTTGCATGCTTCAGATGCAACTATTTCGCACGGCGCGCCGAGCGCGGCTATGGCTGAGCGGAACTCTTCATCGGAAACATCGTTGAAGGCAAGAACTTGAAAGAGAACGTCGCCATTATCGAAGATGATATCATCCCAGAAGAGTTTTTCTTCGATATAAGAAGCCATTTTTTGTTTGGCGGAAAGCGAGGAAGCCCAGCGGATGCCGCCGCAATCTTTGACGTTGGCAAGGGTTTTGATTTCTGGAGACACGGCGACCCAGTAGGCGTTGTTGGGGATATACTGGAGAATCTTAACGCCGTTCTTTTCAAGGGCGGCGATATCTTCTTTTGTGGGTGTTTGATTAAATTGAACAAGGACGTGGCGCCCGGAGGCGGCGCTGCGGGTTTTTGTCGCCTCGGATTTTTTGTCGGAGGCAGTGTCAATTTCGCCGCTGAGGAGGGTTATTTTGGTATCCTTAATAATCGGGGATTCCATAACGGTTTTGAGAGGCGCTGTTTTATTGTCGAGTTCGCTTCTTTTGAATGTTAGCTGGGCAGGCGATACGACAATTTTTGGAGGCTGCGGCGTGCGTGTGGGTTGCGGCGTGGGTGTGGGCGTGGGTGTGGGTTCGTGCTTGGTGACGGTGGCATAGACGCCGCGGGAATAATAATTCTGTCCTTGTGCGTTCAGATTTGAGTTTCTGGTGTCGTTAGAATAGATGAAAAGACGCAAGAAAATGGGATTGTTATATTTGGTGTAACCTTTGATAATCGGGTCATCCCAGTTAACAGAACAGGTGACATCTATTTGTTCGTTATTGCCGAGAATAAATGAGGAGGGGTTGATTTCGAACCATGAAATAGGTTCCAAATCTTCGCCATATTTGGGCACAATTGAATCAACGGATAATACACCGGTGCCTTTATTGTAAACGGTAAATGTGTCGGTGAGTTGGGAAATGGAATCAATATCAATGAAGTTGGGGTTAGCCTGAAGGTTGATGGTAACGCCGTAGATGAGGAAAACATCGCCTGATAAGGTGCCGACGAGGATGTCGCCGGCGCCGTCGCCATTGACGTCTCCCGCGCTTGCCACTTTGATGCCGGAATAACTGGTAGAACAAGCATTATTGGACGGGGGATCTTCGCATCCATAAATGCGTATGCCGTTGATGCCGTTCAGGGAGTAAATATCGAAAAATCCGCCGATGCCAAGTCTTCTTGCGCCGTAGATTAAATAGGTTTCGCCAAGGACTTTGCCGCCATAGGGATATGCCATTGGGGCGCCGATGAGGAGATCGGCAAGACCGTCTGAGTTGACATCTTTGACAATGGCAACATCAAAGCCGAACTGATCGCCGGCATCGAGCCCGGGGATTATCACGCCGTTAGTTCCGTCAATGCGCCGGAGGTTGGTTTCAACGCCATTGGGTCCGCCATAGAGGAGATATGCCTTGCCTGTATTTTCACGCAGTCCCTTATCTGCGAGGTTTGCGCCGATAAGGATGTCGCTATATCCATCGCCATTGACGTCAACTTTGACGCCTTCGATATCGGATTCCTCATTAATGCCTGCGACCGACCAGCCGAAGTAATCGAAGGGTGCTTCGCCGGGAATCCATTGATATTTAAGCGAGGAGGGTGTGGAGCCGCCATAAAGGATGCAGACTGCGCCGCTGTTTTCGCCGTTGGAATCCACATAAGGCGCTCCGATAATCACGTCATCCTTGCCGTCTTTATTGATATCGCCGGCGCATGCAACGCTCCAGCCAAAAAAGCCGTGAGCCTGATAACCGGTGAATTTGAATCCGTTTATTCCATCAAGGCGGTCGAGTTCGAGGACGCCGCAGATGCCGAGGCAGTTGGCGCTGTCGGTGTTGCCGTAGATGATGTAAACTTCGCCAGCGTTGATAAGACCATTGGGGTCGGCGGCGGGGGCAGAGATGATAACATCCGGTATGCCGTCGCCGTTGAAGTCGCCGGCGCTGGAGACTGACCATCCGCAATCATCATAATCGTTGATGCCGTCAAGGCGAGTGCCCGAATGCGCTTCAATCCACGCTGTGGAAACGGATTTGTTGTACTTAAATCTCTCATCAATCGTATTGCCGTCAACGAGATACCCAGCGCCGGTGGGCTGTATGCTGGGCGAGCCAAAGATGAGGTCGTTTTTGCCGTTTTTATTAACGTCGCCGATGCCTGCCACGCAGGTTCCGACATCGTTGGGGTTGCGGTTGGAGCCTTTATTTTTTTGGAGCTTAAGAACGCCGCCTGTCCCGATGCCATTGGGATTGCCAAGAATAATGGCAAAACTTCCTCTGGGCGACCAAAAGTCGCCTTCTTCTTTATAGGAGAGGACAAAATCGTCCACGCCGTCGCCGTTGATATCGCCCGCGCTGGCAAGGCTGAGGTCGGGGTATTGCTGCGGTTCTGTGACGCCTGTAATAATTCTGACACCAGCGACTGAATCGCCTACGTCTCCCAGATAGAGTGGGCATGGCAGCTGCGCCCAAACACCCTGAATAAAAACCATGGTGAAAAGTGCGAAGAGCGCCACCGAAAACTTTTTAACGCTCATAGCGAACTCCCTTTTTTATTTCTGACTTCATTTATGACGCCTTTTACAGACATCCGTTTGTGGTTCGGTTTTTTTAGTTTTATTTGCCTTTTTTTGCCTTTTTGCCTTGATGAGAATTTTCTCTGGACTGGAAGAATTCCTTCGGGAGATCCCAGCCGTAATCAATCTGTTCATATTGAATTTTTTCGAGCTCGCTCATTGTGGGGTCCTTGATGATATGAGGGGTGACGAACATGACTGTTTCGAGCTGTCTGTTTTCCATGTTGTTTCTCTTAAAGAGCCAACCTATGATGGGGATATCCATGAACCAAGGCGTTCCGATATTAATATTTGTATTAGTATCCATGCGAAAACCGCCAAGAAGGACGGTTTCTTCGTCGCGAATGATGACGTTTGTTTCTGCGGAGCGTCTGTCCACCTGCGGCAGATCGCCGACGATTTGTTCGCGTCCGCGGTAGATTTTTTGTTCAGGTTTGATCTGCATACGGATATAGCCGTTATTGGTGATGTAGGGGGTCACGCTGAGGGTGATGCCGGTTTCCTTGAATTCAGCTTTGGCAGTGACTGAGCCTCCGGAACCGATCACGCTATCTTGGTAGGGGATTTCCTCAATCATATCAATTTTAGCGGTGACGTTGTTGAGTGTGATAACTTTGGGGTTTGCGAGGACTTTGATAAGGTTTTTGTTTTGATTGGCGTTTAGGAACATATCAAGGTCAAAATCTTCTCCAAGAATGGTGACTGCCTTGCCCCATGAATAATTCGAGCCAAGACCTTCTTCATTTGTGCCTGTGGCAGAGACGAATTTGTCAATGCCTTCTTTAAGAGGAGTTTCGGAAACGAGTCTATACTCGCCGACGAATTTTGCTTTATCTTTATACTCTCCTTGTTTGTATGTGGTGAAAACGGGGGTGTTTTTATATTCGATGTCCGTATAGCCTGTGATCCTTTCAATCACCTTTTCCACTTGACCGGTGATGGGGTTTTTAACGGTTTCGGTTTCGATGATGGGCTGTCCGCCGCCTATCTTGGTTTGCTTTGTGCCTTGCAAGAGGTATTTCTGGCGCTGCGTGAGGCTCCAGTTGGCGCCGATGTCGCGGAGGAGGTTTTTGCCCATATCTATGAGGCGCATCTCAATCATGACTTGTTTGTCGGCGACATCGAGTTTGTCAATAAGCGCAAGAAGGGTTTCAACGTTGGGAGGGGTATCTGTGATGATGATAGCATTGGAATCGTTATCGGGTTGAATTTGCGCGCCTTCCGCCTTTGAGAGGAAGGGGCGCAGAGTTTCTGACAATTTGGCAGCGGGAACCCAGTTGATGGGGACGTGGACAGTTTTGAGTTCGACGGCGGAGATGCGAATTTCTTTGCGGGGGACTATGCGGACGATGCCGCCGGGCTCGCGCACAAAGGCAAGGTCGTTGGTTTTCAAGATGGCGTCGAGGGCGCTGCCGAGGGGGACATCTTCGAGGTCGAGTGTGATAATGCCGCTGACTTGATTTCTTGCCATGATGACGTTGAGTCCGGTTTTTTGGGCTATCATGCGAATGACGCTCTGCAGGTCGGCGTCTTTAAAGCGCAAGGTGACCAGTTGGGAGAAGATGTCTTCTTCCGGCAAGACTGCCTGCGATGCCTTTGGAGCTGTATCTTTTTCTGATGGGGGAACAAAGAATGATTTGGCGGTGGTTTCTGGTTTATCCTGCCCTGCCTGCGCCATCATGATGGGCTTTTCCGCCGAGTCTGCATTGTCCATAATCTGGTCAAGCCGGTCTGGCGACGCATGAGCCGCAGCGGATGCGGGTTCGGCTTTGCCGGATGAGAATGAGAAGAACATGTTGGGGTCATTGGGAAGGTCGCTTAGGCGCTCTTTTTTTTCGGCAAAGACAAATTTGATTTCGCTCTCATCTTGTTCGATTGTGTAGGGTGCGAGTTTTTTGAAATAGAAATAGACCCTGACGGCTGGATTGGGAGAGGCTGGTTCCGTTTTGAGGCGGACGCTTTCCAGATAGAGACCATCCTGTTTGATTTCGCGTTCTTCGCCGGTAAGGGTTGCATCCGGGAATTCCACATAGCCGTAGCCGGCTTGTCGGAAGATGTGGTCCCGATAAACGGGGGTTGCGCCTCCGGGGGAAGAATTGCCCAAGTGGATAACCAGCACCTCGGCATTTCCCCTTGCGCCGATGCTGACTCCGGCAATTCTAACGGGTTCAGCCGAAGCTATTCCCGCCAAAAGGATGATGATGGCGACACCCCATACCATAAGGGAGGCTTTTCCTTTAAACATTCCGCCCGCTCCTTTCATGATTAGTCGTCTCTTTTCGTGATATAGTATTTTTTTAATCATCAAAAAAAATAACAAATTTTAGCCTGCGTTCAAATTATCAATCAGGTCTGTTGACCTGAATTTCTTCCGAGATCCCTCTGTAACCGATAACGACCGAGTTGGGATTGATGCGCTGCACTACGGCATCGGGATATTTGGAAAGCGCCTGTCCTTCTTTTAGGAGGTCATCGCCGATGAGCACGATTCTATCTTCGGCTTTGGACGCCCACATAACGCCGCTGACATGGGTTTTTATCCATGAGGGCATGACGATAACCGGCGTTTCGATAGGTTTGACGGCTTGCTCGCCGGGCTGGGAGGTGTCCAACGGCGCGGCTGCGATTTTTTCGATTTCTTGTCTGGCAAGTCCAATTTGGGTTTCGGCATTTTTATGAAGTTCGGCGTCTGTGATATCGGGGAGCAACTGTGAAATTTGGTCAATAAAGGACCGAGCTTCATTGATTCTTTTATTTTTGATATGGTTCTGGAGAATTTGGATGTATTCTCGGACGAGGAGGGAATTGCGAACCCATGGGATAATCATGGGGTCTTTGAGGTCGCGTGGATTATAGACAAATTTTGGGGTTTGATTCATCAGGCGTTGAACCTCCGGGTTATCCATGAGGTTGTCCGCTTTTTGAGGTTCGTCGCTTTCTCGGTTTGATTGTTTTGCGGCGGGGAGTGTGAGCAGTTGTGCTTCTGAGATCATTTCTGGCGTGGCAGTGGGCATGGGGGAATCGCTGAGTTCCTCTTCTGGTTGTTCTGCGGCATTAGCGACAGGTGTTTGTCCTGCGGCTGGGGGTTCTTCCGGCGCTGGCGGGTCTTCGCCTTGGACGGTTGCAAGGTCTCCTGTTGCGTCTCTTGGGGCGACTTTATCGGCTATTTTTGCCGCTGGTCCGGCAAGAAGGATAATAGGGATAAGGCAGGCGATGAGAATGGCGATTATTTTGGCGGTTTTTATTTGTTTTTCCATTATAAGTTCTCCTTCGAGGGCAAACTTTCCTTACGGAGTCTTGATAATTTTATTAAACATAAAGGTTGAGATATCAATTGTTGCCGGGTGGATGCTTGGGCGGTTGTCATTGTTGGAAATGCTGAAAGACTTGACGCGCATGAATCGGCGTTGGTTTTCCTCGATGAGATTTAGAAATTGTCCGAATTCGTGGTATCGGCAGGTTGCTGTTATTTTATATGGTATTTCTGTGTAGAGGACGGCGTTTCGTGTTTGGACTGGGTCCACTCTTCTGGGCTGGACGCCAGTGAGGCGGAGGATGCGGATGAGTTCCTGATAGAAGCCGGGCGCATCCGGCGAGGAGGGAAGCCTTTGAGAGGCTTCTTCAACGATTTTACGCATTTCTTCGATGCGGGGGCGGTCGCGCTCCGCTTCTTCAATCTCTTTTAAGTTTTCTCTTAATTTTTTGATTTCTTCATTGAGGGTTTTTTTCTGGTTTTCGTTTCTTTTGTAATGGTCTTGGAGGATTTGGAGGTGGAAGTATCCGAACCCTACAATAATGAAGATGGCTATGAACAAACCAACACCCAACGTTTTTTTTGTCTGTTCATCGAGCGTCATATATTATCCTTTCTTTCCAAACTTTTTCCGCGGGAAAATTATTTAGAGGCGGCGGAAACGGTTTGGGGTTTGGTTTTAAGTATCAGTTTAAACCTGTTGATGGGGCGACCCGCCACTGTTTCTTCATAGGTTCCTTCGATGCCGATAAGGTCCTGGAAGTTATCCATGAAGTTGCGGGTTTTTCCATTTGAGCCGCGATTCGAATAATTTTTCATGCCGTCATGGAATTTCATGATGAGTTGAAGGCGCTGGTCGGCATCTTCGTGCCATGTGACGCCGGAAATGGCAAGGGTTTGTGTGACAAGGGGTTTTTTAACTGATGGGGGCGCGTTGCCCTTTTTGCCGCCTTTTTCCCATGTGATGCGGGCGTTTTTGGATTCTTCCGTTTCGACTTCTTGGAGGTCTTCTGTGACGACGATGTTTGTCAAATAAACTCCTTTGGGGACGATGTCAGCCATCATGTTTATTTTTTCCGCCCAAAGGAGGCGATCGGGCGGATCGAGCGATTTGAGGATTTCAATCTGGTTGGAAAGCATCATACGGAGGTCGAGGAGTTCTTTGAACTCTTTTTGCCTTGATTCAACATTTTTTTTCAGGTTGTCTCGATTTTGGGTAAGCGAAACCACTTTTTTGTCATCATCCATTTTGGTCTTGATGACCCAGTAAGCAAAGGCAATGGCAACGATATAGACGAGGATGAGGATGATAGCAACAAAGGGGGTGGCAGAGGAAGGAGGTGCGGAAGCCCGGCTCGAGTCCTTCTTTGCCTTGATTTTCTCAGGGGGAAGAAGGTTGATCTTAATCATTTAATCTACCACCTTTCGTAGGGCTAAACCGATGCCAACGGCTAAGGTTTCTTGTGCGGCGGTGACTTCGGAAAGGAGGGACTCTCTGACGGTGATGCGGCGCAATGGGTCAATAATTTCGACAGGGAGTCCGAGTTCTTTTGAGAAGAATGGCGCTATATTTTTCATGCGGGAGGAACCGCCGCCGAGGATGATTTTCTGAACGGTGCGACCAGATGCTTGATTTTCGAAGAATTGTATGGAACGGCTGATTTCGCTGAGAAGGTTTTGGAGGTTATTGCGTATAACTTTTTGAGCGATGGCATCCTGAGCATCATATCCGAGTTCCTCGCCGGTGATTTTTTCTACCGTGCCTCTGATGGATGCGATTAATCCGCCGGAAGATTCGCGCTCGGAGGAGGCGGCGGGCTGTTCCCATGGGGCGCCTTCTGAGATTTTGATGGCTTCCGCTTTAACAAAATCAATGTTCATTTTGCTTGAAATAGCATTTGTAATAGCGTCGCCGGCAATGGAGATGTCGCGGGAGAAACGGGAGTTGCCGCTCATGTAGATGTTAATGTTTGTGACCTCCGCGCCGATATTGACCAGCGCGACGACTTCAGAGGAGCCCGGCGAATGATTAATCTCAAAACAGTTGAGGAAGGCAAACGAGTCCACATCAACGATGGACGGGGTCAGCCCAATCTGCCGGATGATGTCAAGGTGTTCCTCGATGAGGTCTTTTTTGGCGGAGACTAAAAGGACGTCCACCTTGCCGGTTTCGTTTTCTGTTTTGCCGAGGATAACGGAATCCAGATTGACCTCGTCAATGCGGAAAGGGATATATTCTTCCGCCTCCCAGCGCAGGGCGTTTTTAAGCTCATTCTCCGGCATTTCCGGCAGTTGAATGTATCGCACGATGATGGATTCTCCGCTGACGGAAGAGACGGAAAATTTGGCGCTGATGCCCGCGCGTTCGATAGCTCGTTTGGCGGCATCAATTTTGAGTTGCTTCATATTCAAGCCAGCCGCTTTTTTATCGCGTCCGGCATATATCGGTTCCATGGCGAATTTTTCCAGCTCGATGCCCTTTCCGGCGCGTTTGAGCTGAACGACCTTCACTGCGCTGGATCCGATATCCAACCCGATGGTAGCCTTTTTGCCGAAGAACATAGATTAACTCCCTTATTAATTTGGGAAAACCCTATTCATACGATTCAAACCTTTTTAATCTAATTACGATTTGTTTTCATAATCTCCAATGATTCTTTTGGCAAGTAAAAAATGCGCCTGCCTTTTGAATTATTGTTTATATTATCACCCGCCTTTCGCTTTTTGTTCGCGATGCTCATGGCGTTATCAAATCCATTGGGGAATCGGCGATTCTCTCCGCGCCCATTTTTTTGAGTTCTTCGCGGCTGGCAGAGCCCCAAGAGACAGCGCACAAACGGCAGCCGGCGCCTTTTGCTGCCTGAATATCCGGCATGCTGTCGCCCACCATCCATGTTTCATGGGGCGCCGCGCCCATTTGATTCATAATATATATTATTCCATCGGGCGCGGGTTTGCGGGCGATGTTTGTGTTTTCGCCAATCACGTATTTGAAATATTGACGGATGTTTAAAGTTTCCAGAATACGCTCAACAATTTCTTGTAGTTTATTGGATAGGAGCGCGATGGCAATGCCTTTCTCGCGCAATCGGGCAAGAACTTCAGGGATGTTTGGATAAGCGCGGGAAAAATCAACCGGATGTTCAAGGTAATATTCCCGCCAGAGCCGGACGGCTTTTTCAATAATGAGGTCATCCGCCCAACCGGGTTTGCAGCCGTTGGCATGATTCAATGCCCAATCGAGCAGAACGCGTACGCCATTGCCCACATGCTGGGTGATGTCATAGACTTCGTGATGAGGCAGCGCCCACTCATCAAGGGTGTGATTGACAGCTGCGGCAATGTCATCGAATGTGTTGACAAGGGTGCCATCCAGATCAAAGATGACCAGGCGGCATGTTTCAAGGTCTATGCTCATAAGAGCCTTTCGCGCGATGCTGTAAATGCCCTTTGTGCAAAGAATCCTTTCGGCGAACATTCCCCCCTGTAAAACGAAACAGAACGACGGGTATACAAACCTTTATGGCGGTGGTGCCGGAGGTGGGAGTTGAACCCACACAAGGTTGCCCTCGGAGGATTTTGAGTCCTCTGCGTCTGCCATTCCGCCACTCCGGCAAAATCAAATCTATTCATCATATCAAAGACAGTTTTTTCCTTAATACAGGTTTGGGATGTGTGTCAAGACCAATCAAAAGAAAATGATATACGGCATTGAGGGCGGAGCCGTTGGCTTTCAGTGGCAAACAACCGGCGTGTTGGTTTGGGTTCATTAGTTCGTAATTTTAATCGGCGCGGTCTCGTCAAAAACATATTGCTGGAATTTGGCGATGGGGCTTTTGTGAATGGCGCACATGAGCAGGGCGCGTATGTGTTTGTGTGTGATGATGAGGATATTTTCGCCGGGATATCGTGCGGTTATTTCTTTTGTTGCGTCGAGGATGCGCCGCTGTGCTGATTCGATTGTTTCCGAACCGCCGGGGATCGGAATTTGCGATGGGTCTTTTAACCAAAGGGCGTATGAGCTGTGTAATAAATCTTCCAAGCGCCGCCCTTCCCATGCGCCGTGATGAAGTTCGCGGAGGTCGTCATGTATTTCGACTGGGATATGGAGCTGGTTTGCATATATGCGGGCGGTCTGGATGGCGCGGCGCAAGGGGCTGCTGATGATGCGGTTCAGATTCAGCGGAGCCAATAGCGGAATATTTGCGAGCGCCTCGGCGCGTCCTTCTTTGCAGAGGGGCGGGTTCATAGAGCCTTGAAGTTTATTTTCAAGACTCCAAGCGGTTTTGCAATGTCGAGCGATGAAGAGCATTTGATTAACTTAAATTTTTGCCGGGTTGTCCGTTAGAAAGATTCCCACTCCTTTTTTTCAACGGTGCAAAGAGATCTGGGGCGTTTTTCATCTGCGCTGGCGACGGCAATGGGTAAAAGGGCGGCGATTGCCGGCATCGAATAAGCAGATTTTTTTTCCATAGATTTGCGCCGTGTAATTTTTATGGAATATGGAGGCGGTTTATCTTTTTTTTCTGTGCGGAAAATCAAGAGAATAATATTGACTTCAATATGATGGTTTTATCACGTTACAAGATTTGAATGCGATTTATGAAGAGAGGGATATTTTAGGATTTTTATTTTTATATAGGATGGCATAATGGCAAAAACAAATAGCGGCGATGTGATTTATCCCGCGCAATTTGGAGATTCAATAAAGAAAATCGGAAGGATTATTCGAGATCATCAAAGGTTTTTAGTTTGCGGGCATGTCCGCCCGGATGGCGACTGTGTTGGTTCGCAGATGGCGTTATACCATCTGCTCACGCAAATGGGCAAGGACGTTCAGTTGTATAACTCCGGTCCGATTCCCCCTTATTTCAAGTTCGTGAAGCATATTGAGAAACTGCGGGCGTTTTGCGATCCGGCGTTTGAGCCTGAGGTTTGCATTTATGTGGATTGCGGAGCGCTGGATCGTGCCAATGGGAACGTAAAACGCTGCGGCGTTGTTATCAATATTGACCATCACAAATCGAATGAGCATTTCGGCGATGTGAATTATGTTGATTGGACCGCCACAGCGGTGGGCGAGCAGCTGTATCATATCATCAGCGAAATGGGCGAGCCAATTTCAAAGGATATCGCGGGGTGCATTTATCTTTCGATTCTGGCGGATTCTGGTTCGTTCACATTTTCTAATACGAGCAGCATGACTTTTAAGGTTGCGTCGCGCATGGTGGAGGCGGGCGCGGATCCGGCTGAGATTGCGCAGGGGCTATATGAGGAGCGTTCGCCTCAGTCTGTTTCTTTGAAGGCGCAGGTGCTTTCGAATATGCATTTCCTTTGCGGCGGGCGCATTGTCTGGGGCGAGATAACCCAAACCATGTATCGAGCGGCTGGCGGCGAGGAGCACGAGCCGGACGGTCTTGCCAGCGAGATGCGCGGCATGACGGGTGTGGAGGTGTCTATCCTGATTCATGAAATTCCCGAGGGGGGATTGCGCGCTGGATTTCGCTCAAAAGGTCTTTTTGATGTGAGCCGAATCGCCGTTGAACTGGGCGGCGGCGGGCATGTCAATGCCTCTGGATGCTACGTCAAAGGGGATTATGAGGCGATTAAGAAAAACCTGCTGGAAATTTCTGTTCGCCACATGGGGGAATAACAAAAAACGGCAAGGCAGGGAGCTGTTTTGCCGGATCGCCTTCAAAAAAAAAGAAGGGGGATTGCTCCCCCTTCATAGTAATTCAATAAACTGATAGCAGTTTATTTCTTTTCTTCTTCTTTGTCTTTCAGTAGAAATTCAAAATTGCCCGCTTTTAGAATTTCCTCTTTTTTATCTTTGAGGAAATTTCGCTGTTTTTCCGTGAACATATCGTTTTCCACCGAGCGTTTGCTTTCTTCAAAGGGGCGCAGCGTTTCCTCTTTAACGTCATTGAGTCGGACGATATAAACAAAGTTGCCGTATTCGAAAGGCTCGGTGATTTCGCCGGGTTTAATCTGGTTGAGCCGTCCGTCATAGGCGTTTCGATAGGATGCTGGGACAAATCCGACGGCTCCTTTTTGCGGGGCGGTCGGGTCTTCCGAGATTTCTTTGGCTTTGTTTTCGAAGTCTTCTTTCGTTTTTAAAATAGCGCTGACTTGTTTTAGGTTTTCCGAGAGTTCGGCGATTTTCTTTTCTTTAAGTTCCTCTTTCATTTCCTCGCCTTGCTCCATAATTTTAAGACCGATGAGGCTGATGTCGTATTGTTTGGGGTCTGTATAGCGTTCTTTATTATTTTCATAGTAAGCCTTCATTTCGTCTTCTGTGGGTTTGGTGACTTCTTCCATCATTTTGCGGAGCATGTGATCTGCGAGGACTTGGATTTTGCGGTTTTCGAAAGTGGTTTTGAATTCATCTGATTCGTGGATTTTTTTGAATTCGCCATATTTGACGAGAAGGGGCATGATGACTTTTCGGGAATTAAGAACGGCATTTGTGCGGTCTTTATTGTTTTTTAGCATCAGCCGTTGGGCTTCGGGCATATCGGCGGCGTAATCGCCAAGGGTGTATTTAAATTCTGGTTCGATTGAGATGATGACGGAATCGGAGGTGCGGTTTTCTGCGGTGAAGATGTTATCATTGAGGACGATGCCGGGGGTTTGTCGGGCGAAATCGAAGAGAGATTCCTCGGCGCGTTTGTTGATGCGTTCGGAATTAAGGCGCGCTTCGATGCCGCGCCTTGCCTCGTCAAAGGGGACAAAGCCTTCCTCTTTTTTTGATTCGATGCGGATGATGTTATAGCCGTGTTTGGTTCGGATAATATCTGAGACTTCGCCGGCTTTAAGTTTATTGACGGCGTCAAGGATTTCGGAGAGCATGGGTTTTTTATCTTTTGAGGGGATGATAGGTCCGAGGAGTTCGCCGCTATTGGCGCCGCTTTCGCTGTATTTTTTAGCGATGAGGGTGAAATCGCCGCCGTTTTTAATTTCCTCTTGGATTTTTTTCATACGGGAAAGGATAGCATCTGTTTCCTCTTTGTTCATGGGAACGAGGAGTTTTTCATCTGCTTGGACGGGACGGAAGGCTTTTTCTTCGCGTTCTTCCGGCTTGACCCAGCGCGGTTCTTTTTTATCGTCATCAGAGAGGATGAACTCGACAGCTTTTTCATCGCCGGAGATTTTTTTGGCGATGGACTCAAGGGTGTCGCCTTCCTGAGCGGTGTAGGGTTTGTATGTGGAAAGGAAGATGTGACGCATGGAGAAGCTCAGGGGTTGGTGAAATATTTTTTCTTTGCTGTCTTCATAGTATTTTTTGATTTCCTCTTCGGCTGGTTTGGCGCATTTTTCCACGACTTCCTTTTGGTAGATGATGCTGCTGAAGGATGAATGTCGGATGCTTTTGATAGCATCTTTGACTTTTTCATCTTCCTCGAGTTTTTGTTCCGTAGCAATTTTGGCGATTTTTTCGTTGAAGAGGAAATCGCGTACGAATTCCTCAATCTGAGTTTTAGGCATATTTCGGATTTGTTCGGCGTCTGCGCCGCGGAAACGCAAGCCGCCGCGGATATTGGCTTTATTAATGAGGTCGTTCATCATAAGGGTAGAGCCGTCGAATTTGGCAACGGCAGGATTGGCTTCTTCCGATTGGGTTTCCTCCGCCTTTTTTTCATCGGATTTTGACTCAGCGCCCGGAACGGCAAAGAGTGTTCCGGTTGCGGCAAGCGTCCAGCAAAGGGCAACGAGGGCGATGAGCATAAGGAATCTGAGACGTTTCATCTGACAAAACCTCCTGATAATGACATTTGATTATCACATACAAAAAGCAAAAGAGACTATGGGGAATCAAAATACGGGAGGCAAGAGAAAATTATTTTTTTTATTTTTTACCTTGACCTGAAATCAAAGAGAGAGATATAAACATTGTTTAATCAACTGTTTTACAGGGATAGATTGGGAAATGATCGAATTGATACAAAGGAGGTGCACTTAATCGTATGTTCGCCAGTATTCTTGGGGCGGTCATTGCGCTGCCCTTAGGAATTCTTGGCGGTTATGTCTGGTTCAAAAAAGTATCTCAGAACAACCTGACGGCAGCTTCGGAAAAGGCAAAGCAGATTCTTGCCGAGGCGGAAAATGAGGCGCAAGCCAAGTTGAAAGCCGCAGCCATTGAATCGAAAGAGCAGGTTTTCCGCAGCAAAAAGGCGCTGGAAAAGGAATTCGCGCGCCGGAGAATAGACCTCGACCGTTTGGAGAAAAAGGTTCAACGCCGCGAGGAGATGCTCGACAGCAAGTTCGAGCTTATTGACAAACGCGACCGTTCCTTAAACTCCAAAGAACAGCAGATAGAAAATAAGCTGAAGGATCTGGATAGCAAAATCAAGGAAGCGGATGAAATCAAACAATCCCAGATTCTTAAATACGAGGAAATCTCCGGCATGACGGTGGAACAGGCAAAGCAGAGCCTGCTTGAGAGCCTCGAAAAAGAGGTGAAGCAGGATGCGGCGATGCTGATACGCCGAGTAGAAACAGAGACGAAAGACCTTGCGGAAAAAAAGGCGCGGCAAATTATCACCCTTGCGATTCAGCGTTGCGCCACAGACCAAGTGAGCGAATCAACGGTATCGGTTGTGAATCTGCCAAACGAGGAGATGAAGGGGCGCATCATCGGGCGCGAAGGTAGGAACATCCGGGCGCTCGAGGCGGCAACGGGATGCAACATCATCGTGGACGACACCCCAGAGGCGGTGGTCCTTTCCTGCTTTGATCCCTTGCGCCGCGAAGTGGCGCGCCTGACTCTGCAAAAGCTGATCTCGGACGGACGCATCCATCCAGCCCGAGTTGAGGAGATTGTTGAAAAAACTGAAAAGGCTTTGATGGAGCAAATCGTTGAGATCGGGGAACGCGTGGCATTCGATACGGGTGTTCATAATGTGCATCCTGAAATCATCAAGCTCCTCGGACGTCTGAAATATCGCACAAGTTATGGACAAAATGTTTTACAACACTCGATGGAGGTTGCCAATCTGTGTCAGGTTATGGCATCGGAGTTGCACGTTGACGAGCAGTTAGCCAAACGGGCAGGTCTTCTCCACGACATCGGCAAGGCGGTTTCATACGAGATGGAGGGGACGCACGCATTGATCGGAGCCGAGTTGGCAAAGAAGTATTCGGAGCCGCCGGCAATAATCCACGCCATCGCAGCGCATCATCAAGAAGTGGAAATGAAAACGATCATCGCCGTTCTGGTTCAGGCTGCCGATGCCATCAGCGCAGCCCGTCCCGGCGCCAGACGGGAAACTTTGGAGTCTTATATCAAGAGACTCGAAAAGTTGGAGGACATAGCCTCCTCCTTCGAAGGCGTCGAAAGATCGTTTGCCATTCAAGCAGGTCGGGAAATCCGAATCATTGTGGAGCCCGACAAGATAAACGATCCGGAATGTGTTAAACTGGCTCGCGATATTACAAAAAAGATTGAGACAGAAATGGAATATCCGGGACAGGTCAAGGTTACGGTAGTGCGTGAGACACGCGCGGTCGAATACGCACGATAATCCGCCTTCGTTCGCCAGCGCGAGCTTCGGCGGGAGATATAGGCTGAGGCGAAAGTCAAAGCCCCTATGAACATGACATAACAAGTCAAGAATAGAAAAAAATAGGCCGGAAGCGACATTTGTTGTTTCCGGCTTTTTATTTTGTTTGTTGACTTGTCCGGCTCTGAGTTGGGAAAATCTCAACATTAGCTGACAAAAATCATGAAAATGATGGAGGAGTATCATGAACACTCGGTGCGGCATAAGGAATATGGACTTGCAGGGCGCTATCACGGAAGCGAACCGTTGTCTTCTTTGCCATGACGCACCCTGCGATACGGATTGCGGCGCGGATACGAAGCCATCCCAGTTTATACGACAGCTTAAGATGGGCAATATCAAGGGGGCAGCGCGCACCATTCGGCGTAATAATATCCTTGGCGGAGTCTGCGCTTATGTCTGCCCGACATGCCGCCTTTGCGAAAAAGGGTGTTCCCGTTCGGGGCTCGATGAGCCCATCCGCATCAATGAGATTCAGGCGTTTTTAACGGGTTATGAACGCGCGGAGAGGTTAAAGGTTTTGGAGGCGCCCGCGCGCGGAGATAAAAAGATTGCCGTTATCGGTTCCGGTCCGGCGGGGCTCTCCGCCGCCGCCTATCTTGCCCTGAAGGGATATGCTGTAACGGTGTTCGAGAAGGCGTTAAAAATCGGGGGCGTTCTGCGCTATGGCATTCCGATGCACCGCCTGCCGATGGAGGTTCTCGACCATGAAATTGAAGTGATTGCCGGGTTGGGGATTGAATTCAAATGCGGTGCGGAAATCAAAGGGAAGGATGCGATTTTTGATTTGTTAAAGAATGGATACGACGGGGTTTTTCTTTCTGTGGGGTTGGATAAACCGCGGCGGTTGGGCGTGAAAGGCGAGGAGGCTGATGGCGTTTATATGTGGTCGGATTTTTTAGCTTTGGCAAAAAAATCGGCGGATCAAAAAGATTTTGCGATGCTGGTAAAGGGCAAAAATGTGGCTGTGATAGGCGGCGGTTCGGTTGCGCTTGATTGCGCCGCATCCGCCAAATATGCGGGCGCGGATCGGGTTTATTGCGTTTCGCTGGAGGCGATGGAGGAGCTCCCCGCCGACTCGGAGGAGCGGCGGATTGCTCATGAATGCGGCATCCGCTTCAAGCCCAATGGGCGCATTCTTGAGATTTTGACGAAGGACGGAAAAGTCTGCGGCGTTCGCGGCGAGGAGATTCGCTGGATTGCACCGGGGCGATATGTGCCGGAAAATGCTGAGGGTGTTGCGGGTTCGGATTTTGCCCTGCCTGTGGATATTGTAGTGGTTTCCATCGGGACAACGGTCTCCGAGGATGTGAAAGAATTATTAGGCACATTGGAGCGGTTTGGGGCATATCTGCGTGTAAATCCGGACACTATGCAGACATCTCATCCAAAAGTTTTTGCGGGCGGGGATATCACAGGGGCAGGCAAGACGGTTGCCGCGTGCGTTGGCGACGGACGCAAGGCGGCGGAGGGCATCGCTCGGGCGATTCCGCTTAGTGTTCCCGCAATTATTCCCAAGCCTTCGCGCCCTTCGTTGGCTGTAGAATTTTGCGGTGTGAAGTTTGCCAACCCCTTTTGTCTTTCTTCCTCCCCTGTCGGCAACACGGCGGAGATGGTGTCCCATGCGTTTGAACTCGGCTGGGGCGGGGCGGTGTTCAAGACGCTGAATCTTGAGAGGGATTATCCGATTGTGGACCCGACGCCGCGTCTGAATGCTCTGCATTACGGCGAAAAACGTATGGTCGGTTTGCAGAATATCGAGATGATAAGCGAGCGTCCTTTTGAGCAGAATCTAAAAGATATTGCTTGGTTGAAAAAGCATTACCCTGAACGCGCCGTGATTGTTTCCATCATGGGTTATTCAAATGAAGGGTGGGCGGAGCTTGCAATCGGCGCACAGAGGGCGGGCGCGGATATGCTCGAGCTGAATTTTTCCTGTCCGCAAATGGCTGTGGAGGGCGCGGGTCACAAGGTGGGTCAAAGTTATGATATGATTCGCCAGTTCACAAAAGCAGTAAAGGATGCGGTTTCGATTCCGGTAATGGCAAAGATGACGCCGAATATAACGGATATAATTCCAGTGGCAATGGCTGCCAAAGAGGGCGGGGCGGACGCCATCTCCGCAATTAACACCCTGCGCGCCATCACAGAAGTTGATTTGGACGCGTTTGCTCCAAAGCCGACTATCGAGGGCAGAGGCTCCATCAGCGGGTATTCGGGCGCGGCGGTGAAACCAATTGCCTTGCGATTTATCGCGGAACTGGCAAAGGATGAAAATTTGAGGCTGCCGGTTTCAGGCATCGGAGGCATTGAGACATGGAGCGACGCCGCTATGTTTTTGCTTTTGGGGGCGGGAAACTTGCAAGCCACCACATCTATTATGCGATACGGTTATCGCATTGTGGCGGATATGGTCGAGGGGCTGGAGGATTATCTTTTGGCAAAGGGTTTTGATAATCTCACCCAGATTATCGGGCTGGGGCTCAAAAATCTTGTTGACCCATCGGAGCATCATCAGACGAGGCATGTCGTTTCGAGCGTGAATCAGGATAAATGCATCGGCTGCGGGCTCTGCCATATTGTATGCCATGACGGCGCAAATCAGGCGATGAGGTTCGATAGGGAAAAGCGCAAGGCGCAAACGGATGAGGAGCGTTGCGTGGGCTGCCTGCTTTGCAAACATGTCTGCCCTGTTTGGGATTGCATTGCCAGCAAAGAGGGCGGGGGCGCTATTGCGGGCGGGATGCATGAGGACGCTTTGAAATTTGTGTATTCATAATCTTGATTGCTGATGGCGCTTGACGCGCGGGACATTTTTTCGCATCGTCCGTTTCATCATGGGGCGCGAAGGGACAAAATTACAGCGGAGATTTCGGCGGTGGGTGCATGGCATCATCGCGGTGACGGCTGTTTTTATTCTTATCTTTTCTGTGGCGGTTGGTCTCCTGATGATTGTTATCCGCACGTTGCCGCCGATTGAGCAGCTGGAGAATTACTCGCCGCCGCAGGCAACTACCATTTATGACGGGACGGGGCATATTAAAATCGCCACGATGGCTCAACAGAACCGCGTGGTCGTGCCTTTGGATAAAATGCCGCGCATTTTGCTTGATGCGTTTATATCGGTCGAGGATAAGCGGTTTTATCGTCATTTTGGGGTGGATCTCGTCCGCGTGGCGGGGGCGATGGCTGTGAATCTTTCTCGCGGGAGGCTGGATCAGGGCGGGAGCACTATTACGCAGCAGCTGCCCCGCAACCTTTTAAAAAGCGTTTCGCGCAAGAAGATTTATAGCCGCAAAATCAAGGAGACGCTTCTTGCCTTTCAGATTGAGCGCCGCTATTCCAAAGATCAGATTCTTGAGTTTTATCTGAATCAGATTTATCTGGGCAATGGCGCATATGGGGTTCAAGCCGCCGCGCGCACGTTTTTCAATAAAGATGTGTCGCAGTTGAGCGTCGGAGAATGCGCCGTTCTTGCCGGCATCCCGCAGATGCCGTCTCGATTTAGTCCCATCAACAACATCGAAGCCTCAACAAGAAGGCGGAATATTGTTTTGAAGCTGATGCGCGAACAGGGGCGCATCACGCAGGCGCAATATGACGACGCCGCAAGCACCGGCATTCTGCTCACGCCTCCGCCGCCAGCATCAAACCTTGCGCCTTATTTTGTGGAATATACGCGCCGCTCGTTGATTGACGGCGGGGATTTTGATAACGAGGGTCTTTACAAGGATGGATATACAATCTACACAACGATTGATATGGATTTGCAAAAAATTGCGGATGAGGAATTGAAAAAAGGTCTGCGGAATCTTGAACTGATGCTGCGGGAGAGCAGCATCCCGAGGCGTCTAGCGGAGGAGCGCGCCAATTTTAGGGAAAGCCCGCCCGTCCCGCGTCAAATTCGTTTCGCAAAAATCACGCGGGTTTTTTCGGATTTGCTGAACGTGGAGGTTGGGGGATATTTCGGGACTATTTCGCTGAAGGATGCGCAGCCATATTATCACATGGATTTGATTTTGAAGCAGGGGGAATATATTGATATTATTCCGACGGAGGTCAATAAAAGGGCTCGGACTTTTTTTGCGGAGTTCGGGCATAAAAAACCGATTCAAGGCGCGGTTGTGATTCTGGATGCGCGGACGGCGGAAATTAAAGCGATGTGCGGCGGCGAAAATTTTTACGATTTTTTGAACAATGGGCAATGGAACCGCGCGGCTCAAGGGATAGGGCGTCAGGCGGGCTCCGCCGCAAAACCTTTCATTTTTAGCGGCGCCCTTGAATCGGGATACACGCTCGCTTCGATGCTGAACGATCGGAGGATTGTATTCCCCGATGGTTATACGCCGCGAAATTATGAGAACCAGTATTTCGGCATGACCGCAATTCAAACGGCGATTGAACATTCCAGAAATGTGATTACTATTCTTTTATATCAGGATTTAAAACCGGCGCGGACGATTTCATTTATGCGGCGGTTCGACATGTTCGGCGAACGCGCCGGATGGCATCTGGAGATGAATCCAACCACGGTGCTCGGTTCTTTCAGCGCCACGCCTCTTTCCATTGCGGCGTCCTACATTCCTTTTGTGCATCACGGCGTGGGAATCCGCCCGATGTCAGTGCGCAAAATTCTTGATTCGGATCAAAAAGAGGTTTTCCGAGCCAAACCGCTGGAGCGGGAGATTATTTCGCCGCAGACGGCATATCAGATAACCTATGCCCTCAAGGGTGTCATTAAACGGGGCACGGGTCGCAAATATATCGGAGAGGCGATTGCGGGAAAAGAGATTCCTGAAATTGCGGGCAAAACTGGGACGACCAATGATTGCGTGGATGCTTGGTTTGTGGGATACACGCCAAATCTTGTGATATGTGTTTGGGTCGGTTATGATGATAACCGCTCGATGGGCGAGGCGATGACAGGCGGGCGCGTGGCGGCGCCCATTTGGCGGGATATTATGCTTCGGGCAGTTGAGCTGGAATCATATACGGACAAGACATTTCCAACGCCTGAGGGGCTGGTTTTTGCGGATGTGTGCGGTTCGACAGGGCTGCTTGCCACAGAACGCTGCCGCCGAGATCCGGACAGCGACCTTTATTTGCAGATGCCGTTTAAAAAGGGAACCGAACCGAAGCAATCGTGCAAATACCACTGATATTTATAAATTGCGGATTGTTGAATAACAACAATAAAAAAGGGCGTGAAGTTTGCGGCTTCACGCCCATAAAAATAATTTGGTATCAAGATTAAATAGGTTTTTTCAAATCGGGATCTTTTGAGGTGCGATAGATATCGCCGACGCTGACTGTTCCGTTGGTGGGGTCATAGCTGGTAGTTGTGAAAGCGGGCATGCCGTCGCGCCCTTGGATTGTGCCGTTAAAAACCCAGCCATCAGGACCGGCGCAAACTAAGCGCCATTCGCCGTAGGTTTTGACAAACCATTCTCCGCCAGCGGGATTTCCATGAAGATAATAATACTCGCGGTTCATGTATTCATAATAGAAGGAACGATGGTCGAGATAGGTTGTGCCTTTTTTGAGGGGGTCTTTGTAGGAAGCGCCGCCGGAGATGTAAGCGACGGGTGTTGTGAGTTTCCAGATTTGCATCACATGATGGGCAAATCCATCATCAACGACCACCTCTGCGGGGGGATAATGGTTTTCCTGCGTGGCGTAGCTCTCGATTGCCGTAGCAAGCGAGCGCATGTCAGCCTTTGCGCGCGAGACTTTTGAGCGCACCTGCGCTTCGAGGAAGTTTGGGACGGCGATGGCGGCAAGGATGGCGATGATAGCAACGACAATCAGGAGTTCGATTAGAGTAAAACCTTTTTTCATAAAAAAATCACCTGCCTTTCATAAAAATTTTATCGAGGTTGTAACCTCAATTAATACTTACATAAATCAGCGTCGAGGAAATGTCATCGGCGTCAAGATAATTTTTTATTCAAACGATTCGACTTAGGAAATTTGTCAATGGATTCCAATAAATAAGGTTAATGCGTTGAAAAAATCAAACGGGTCGGTTGAATGCTCTCCCACAAAACGCGCTCCCCTTGCTGGGTTTTTCACTTGACAGGAATTGGGCTTGAATTTTATTCAGGTTTAGATTCTTTGAATTTGAAGAATCCGGCATCCTTGTTGTTTGTTGCGTTATCCGCCGGTTTGATTTAAACGGCGGAGAGTTGTCTGTTGTTGCGGAGCGCCGTGAGAATTAAGACGCACATTTTTATTTTTGTTCTTGGCTCTGTGTATTTTATCCCTCCGTGCCGCAACCCTCTTTTTGCAGCTACACCGCCTAATCTAAAAGGTAATTATGATTATTCAAAGGGATGGTATCATCGCATTGAGGCGGGCGACACACTGGATAAGGTGGCGCGGAAATATAATAGCGCGGCGGTGACGCTGGCGCGGGTGAATAATATTTCTCCCACCGAGCCGCTGAAGATTGGGACGTATCTTTACATCCCTCCGGGAAGCGCCGCGAGTTTGAAAAGTTCGCCTTTGCCTCCAAGTCAAATCAAGCCAAAAACCCCCGCTTCATATACGCCGCCGAAAAAAACTCCCGCCCCAGTAAAAACAAGCCCTTCTAAAACCTATACTCCCCCGTCAAAAACCGCAAAGACCCAGCCAGTCAAACCGTCTTCATCGAAGGTCATTGCCCAGCCTGCGGCAAAAACTGCCATTGCCTCTCGCGCCGAGACGGCGCCGCCCGCGCCGGTTCCGCAAACAAAATCATCGCAGACGGCTTCTTCTCGCGGGTATATCTGGCCCGTTCAGGGAAAGGTGACCAAGGGCTTTTCCGCCAGCAAGGAAGCGCCTCATAAAGGGCTGGACATCTCCGCGCCAAAGGGGACGCCCATCCGCGCCGCGAAAGAGGGCAAAGTCATATACAGCGGCAACGATATTCCGGGTTATGGCAATCTTGTCATCATGGAACATAGCGATGGGATTTCAACCGTGTATGCGCACAACAGCGAAAATCTTGTGAAGGCGGGGCAATGGGCGGCGCAAGGGATGGTGATTGCGCGAGTGGGGAGCACGGGCAGCGCCGCATCGAATCATCTTCATTTTGAAATTCGCAAGAACGCCCTGACGGTTAATCCGTTAACATATCTGCCCTGAGCTAAAAGAGCCGTCACAGGCGGAGATGAGTCAGTATTTTCTAATAAGTCCGATGATAACACCGCGAATCTGCAATTCGCGCTCATTCATGACAATAGGCGCCCTTTTCGGGTCGGCTGATTCGATGCGAACCGATGCGGCATCCTGGGCATCCCGGAAATATTTTCCAATAACTACAATACTTTGGATAATATTTATGCGTGCGATGGTGTTTTCGCGTGCAGCAAAACCGAAAATATAATTGCCCATCTCCCCGTTTCTGCGCCTTTCCACTATCAGAAAATCGCAAGGAAGAAAAGCCTCATCACGAAATGAATCGTCCTTAACCTGAAGGATAAAGGCATCAGAGTTTTTCAATAAATCTATAGGGACGGAAAGAAATGTTTTTTTTTCCATCGCCTGAATAGAACAACCGCGGGAGACCGTCCCAAGGATGGGCAAGTCAATTGTGTTGGCAATGTTGACATTTTTCCCCAGTTCTATGGAGCGGCTGAGGTTTTTTTTGCGTGTAATGACGCCGCGCTTTTCAAGGTTTTTAAGATGTTTATGGGCGGTGGCGACGGAGTTATATCTAACGCCTTCGCAGATTTCCTGCAATGTGGGGGAGTATCCTTTTTGTTTGATAAACCGAATAATGAATTTATAAACATTGTTCTGGCATTTCGTGAGAGACATAATTCGCAAGCGCTCCTTTTTTTAGGTTTTGCATTCATTGCGGAAAAATGTCAGAAGCGAATCTATATATTTGGCAAGTTTACGTTCGCTGATGCCTTTGATTTTGCTGAAATCTTCAATCTTCATGGGGCGCACTTTGACCAGCGTCAAAAGATGGGCGTCGTGGAGGACTTGATGGCGCGGGAGGGAATTGCGTTGAGCTTCCTCATTGCGCCAGTTTTGGAGTTTCATGAGGAGAACCTCCTCTTCGGCGGTGAGGGGTTCATAAGAGTCGAACAAGATGCGTTCGCCATCAGCGAGTTCAACGTCGTTCTGCGGGGTATAAATCACAAGAACGCTCCAGAATGGTTCCACGGGGTGGTGAATGAGTCCCGACTCGATTTGTTTTGGGATGACAGATTCAAGGAAATCGTTGAGGAGTGATTCATCCGAATCGCGAAACATTTCCGAGAGGCGTATTTTCAATGTTTTGGCATAGAACATTATTTGGTTTCCAAAAAAAGATTTTATTGTGTTTTGGTCATATCTGCGAGCAGTTCTTCATGACCGATAAAACCAACAATTGATTGCTTGTTGCCTTTGGTGTCAATGAGAATAATGGTGGGATAACCGACAACGCCATATTCCTTGAGATCGGCGCGCTGCTCTGCGTTGGGATTGGTGGCGTCAAACCTGATCATGACAAAGCGTTGCGACTCGGCGAGAATTTCCGGTTTGGGGAAGACCTCGCGCTCCATTTGTTTGCAGACGGCGCACCATTCGGCTGTGAAGTCAATGAAGATGGGCTTGTTTTGCTCCTTTGCCAGCTTAAGACCTTCCGCCAGATTTGAATGCCAGATGATGGATGATTGCCCTTCGTCAGACTCCGGGCTTGAAGCGGGGTCGGTTGTTTGCCGAGGATGATAAAGGATGGGCCAGGCAAGCCAGACGGCGATGGCTATCATGGCAACGCCGAAGGCTTGTTTGACGCGGATCATCCATGCGCCAGGTCGAGGCATGGCTTTGAGCGCGCCGGAAATTGTGCCGATGACAACAAGGATGGTTCCCAATCCGAGCGCAAAGGCGCAAAAGAGCTGCGCTCCCACAACCCAGCTGCCGCTCTGAATCACATATCCGATGAGAGCGCCGACCACCGGTGAGACGCAGGGCGAAACAAAGAGGGCGGAGATAAAGCCCATGGCAAAGACGCCGGTGACGCCTTTTCGCTGGTCTTTCATAAAACGGGACGTGAATGAGGCGGGCAGGTTGATTTCAAAAAGCCCCAGCATGGAAAGTCCGAACACGATGAAGATGGCAGCCATGGCTGCGACAAGCCATGCGCTTTTGAGATAATTTGCCGCCACCTCGCCTAATTTGCCGGTGACTGCTCCCAGAATTGTATAGGCGAAGGCAAGTCCGAGAAGGTAAACAACGGAAAGGAGGAACGCCATTTTTTTGGTTTTTACGGCGGAGCTGCCGATGATGACGCTGGATGTGATTGGATACATAGGCCAGACACAGGGGGTAAAGCTAAGCCCAAGTCCGGTCAGATATGCCAAAAAGAGACCCGTCAATCCCGCCCAACGGGAGGCGGCGGGGGCATCCGCTTCAGCGGCAAAAATTGCAGCGGCAAGAATGCCGAAGGCGAAAACTGAAAGATATGAAAGGCGTTTTTTCATGAAACATCCTTATTTAATTTTTTTGATGGTTGCAAAGAGGGGCAGATGGTCTGAGGCTTGGGTCTGGGGGATGCGGCTGCTGATAGGCTGCCATCCGCAGTTTTTACTAATCCAGATATAATCTATCCGAGCGTAGGGTTTGTCTGCGCGGAAGGTGAATCCTTTTTGGGATTGAGGCTCGGCAGCTGTCGCCGCCCAAACATCGTCGAAAAACTCTTTGAAATTGTTGTAAATGCCAATCTTGCCATCGGGCGTATCATTAAAATCTCCAAAGATGAGAACCGGACCGGGGAGCGATTTGGCGTAATCAAGGAGTATTTTTGCCTGAGCTGCGCGGTCTTCGGCGACGAGGCTCAGGTGTGTGTTGAGCGCCCAGAAGACGGCATCCTCGCCGAGTTCAATCTGAGCGGCAATGAAACTGCGGCGTTCATCTTCTTTGCCTTCGGGAAACAAGCGATGTTCGCTTTTGAGAATGCGTCCGCTTGTGAGGATGCCGATGCCGTATTCTCCGCCTTGATAATCTATGCTTTTACCGAAAACGCCCTCTTTATTTGTGAGTTTTTTCAATTCGGCTATCTGGTCTATACGTTGGCAGCGTGTGGTGAGTCGGTCAACTTCTTGAAGTCCAATCACATCGGCTTTATTGGTTTGAATAACATTGGCAATGCGTTTAAGGTCAAGTTTGCCGTCCATGCCTTTTCCGATGTGGATGTTGTAAGTGCCGATTACGTATTGCTCTTCGGCGGTTTGAGCGAGTGTTGGCGAGCCTATTGCGGCGGCAAACATCAACACAAGAAGCATCCAGCCCCAAAAAACACGAGCATTTTTCATAATAATCGCTCCTTCCATGCTTTTAACGAATATTGGAAAAACTCTCTTATTGGGCGATGCGATTTCAAGAGTTCTTTTTCAATTGGCGGACAAAAATTACAAATGCCATTGACGCCCGATGAGGGGGGTATTGTAGATTTCATATCCTTTGAAGGGGAAAAAAATGGAACCGAAGAATATTGTTATAGTTGGCGCATCGGAGCATAATCTCAAACATATCAATGTTGAGATTCCGCGAAATTCTTTGACGGTGATAACGGGGCTTTCGGGTTCCGGCAAATCCACCCTTGCCTTTGACACGATTTACGCCGAAGGGCAGAGGCGTTATGTGGAAAGTCTTTCGGCATATGCGCGCCAGTTTTTAGAGCAAATGCCCAAACCTCATGTTGACCGCATCGAGGGGCTCTCCCCTGCGATTGCAATCGAGCAGAAATCTGTATCCAAAAACCCGCGCTCCACAGTGGCGACCGTGACGGAGATATACGATTATCTGCGTCTGCTTTTTGCCAATATCGGGACGCCGCATTGTCCGCAGTGCGGCAAAAAGATAACGCGTCAGACGGTTCAGCAGATTGTGGATAGGATTTTGGAGCTGCCGCGCGGGACTCGCCTCTTGATTCTGGCGCCGGTTGTTCGAGGGCGAAAGGGCGAATTCGGCGAGATGCTGAAAAAAGCGGAACGGGACGGGTTCACGCGCGCAAAGATTAACGGCTCCATATATGAGTTTTCCGAGGGGCTCCCTCGGTTAGATAAGAATTTCAAACATAATATAAGCCTCGTCGTTGACCGCGTGATTGCGGAGCCGGAGGCGCGCAATCGCCTGACGGATTCGGTGGAGCTTGCGCTCAAAAAAGCCGAGGGGATTATGGCAGTCCAGATTGTGGAGGATGCGGAGAGGGGGAAAATCGAAGAGGCGGAAAGGCTTTATAGCGAAAACTTTGCGTGTATTGATTGCGGGGTGAGCATCGAGGAGATTGCCCCGCGGCTTTTTTCGTTTAACAGCCCGTATGGTGCGTGTCCGGTTTGCAAGGGGCTGGGGCAGCTGCATGAAATGGACGAGGATTTGATTGTGCCGGATAAGTCGCTCAGTCTAAGCGCGGGCGCCATTCATCCGTGGACGAGCAAGGAGGATTCGTGGACCTTTTCATGGATAAAATCTGTCGCGGAACATTACAAGATTGACATGCACAAGCCATGGAACAAAATCCCGCGGCGGTTGCAAAAGGTTCTGCTGTATGGCACGGACGGAGCCAGAATAGAAGTCAAATTCGAGAACGAACGGGGCATTCGATATCAACAAAATTTTGTTTTTGAGGGCGTTATTCCGAATCTTCGGCGGCGATACCGAGAGACCTCATCGGATTATATTCGAGAATGGATAAGCTCCTACTTTTCCGAAAAGCCCTGCGCAGCCTGCCGCGGAGAGCGGCTGAAGCCTGAAGCCCTTGCGGTGCGCATCGAAGAAAAAAACATTTCAGAATTAACCCGTTTGACGGTGCGGGACTCTCTTGCCTTTATCAGCGGCTTGAAACTAACGGCAAAGCAGCGGGAGATTGGGCAGCAGATTTTCAAGGAGATTATTCAGCGGCTGGGGTTTCTTGCGAATGTGGGGCTGGATTATCTGACGCTGGAACGCGCGGCATCCACACTTTCCGGCGGCGAATCGCAGCGTATCCGTCTTGCCACACAAATCGGTTCGCAACTGACGGGGGTGCTTTATATCCTTGACGAGCCGTCCATCGGTCTGCACCAGCGGGATAATCAGCGGCTGATTGAGACGCTGACGCGGCTGCGAGACCTCGGCAATACGGTGATTGTTGTGGAACATGACGAGATTACTATCCGAACCGCCGATTATGTGGTTGACCTTGGACCCGGTGCGGGCAAGCACGGCGGCTATCTGGTTTGCGCGGGAAAGCCGGAAGATATGGAGAAATGCCCGGATTCTATAACGGGGAAATATCTATCTGGGAAAGAGTATATCCCCGTGCCGAAGAAACGGCGCGTATCCGCCGCGGGGCGTTCTCTATGGGTGCGCGGGGCGCGGGAACACAATCTTAAAGATATTGATGTGGAATTTCCTTTGGGCGTTTTTATTTGCGTTACGGGCGTTTCCGGTTCGGGGAAATCCACGCTGCTGCTTGATATACTGGATAAGGCGCTGAGCCGCCAATTGAACAAAACGCTGGAGATAGCCGGCGAGCATCGCCGCCTTGAGGGCGTCAAATATCTTGAGCGCGTTATTAATGTGAATCAGTCGCCTATCGGGAGAACGCCGCGTTCGAATCCCGCCACATATACCAAGACGTTTGATCCGATACGGGAGCTTTTTGCGCAGTTGCCGGAATCTCGGATGCGGGGCTACAAACCGGGGCGGTTTTCGTTTAACGTGAAAGGCGGGCGGTGCGAGGCGTGCCAAGGGGCAGGGGTGATTCAAATTGAGATGCACTTTTTGCCGGATGTGTTTGTTAAATGCGAGGAATGCCGCGGAAAGCGGTTCAACCGCGAAACGCTTGAGATTTTTTACAAGGGAAAAAATATTGACGATGTGCTGAATATGACGGTGCGGGAGGCTTATGATTTCTTTCAGAATATCCCGCCGATTCGAGATAAGTTGCAAACGCTCGATGATGTCGGGCTTTCCTATATCACGCTGGGGCAGCGCGCCACAACCCTTTCCGGCGGCGAGGCGCAGCGTGTGAAACTTTCCCGAGAGCTTTGCAAACGAAGCACAGACCGAACGCTTTACATTCTTGACGAGCCGACAACAGGCTTGCATTTTGACGATATCCGCAAACTGCTGGTTGTGTTGAATCGTCTGGTGGATATGGGGAGCACGGTGGTTGTGATTGAACACAATTTAGATGTTATCAAAAGCGCGGACTGGATAATTGACCTTGGTCCCGAAGGGGGCGATGCGGGCGGGCGGGTTGTCGCTACCGGCTCGCCGGAGGATATTATCAAGGTTCCCGAATCGTATACCGGGCAGTATTTGAAGAAGGTGTTGTCATGATTTGTAAATTAAAAAATTCGGATTACAAATTAAAGGAATTATCAAATCGGGGGTGGTTGATATTTATTATTTATTCGTCATTTATGATTTGTAATTTATGTTTCGGCGAGGCGGCGCCGTGGATTTCGGGGCATGCCATTACGCCTTCTATCAGTTATCAATACCGCATTGAGCAGCGACCGGGGATGCACCAACAAATTCATCGGGTCATCGCAGACCTGCGCGGGGAGAATGTTTCTGTTGGACTGATTCCGTCGGGGGATTTCCCGAAGGGTCTGGAGTATGCCAGTTCGGTTCGCACGCGGACAAATGCGCAGGTTGTTGTGCCTGCGCCTCTTTTTATCAAATCGGGGGTTGAGCGTTTTTTGCCGTTGGGCAGCTTGCTGATTGGGGAAAATCCAGCCGTCCAAAAATTCGGATATCCGCTTATTTGCGCGCGTCCGTTGAATCGGATATTTCTTCTGCCAAATGGGGGCGGGATTGGCGCGCCGAACCGCATGGATGCGGAGACCAGCGGTTCTATTGCGATTGAGGGATACAACATTGAGCCGGAACGGAGGGGATTTTATCTGTTCACAAAAATTTTTTCTCCCATCACTGGGCGGCAATTTGCCCTTTGGGGAGCGGAGGAATGTCTTTGGCTGGAGAGGGTTTCGAGCGGGGATGCGTCCCTTTATACAATCCGCAGGATAACGCAAACAGAGCAGACGGCGCATATACCGGACAAGAGTCTTCTTTTGGTTTCTGTGAATCAAAAACGCCGCGCGGAGGCGAGCGGCTTTGCCGTTCGGAGCCGGGTTCGGCTTGTTTCGGAAAATCCCGCATTGCTCCAGTTTGCCTTTTGCGGCGGACCGCAATTTTTGAAAGACGGCGAATATGACGAGGAGGCGGTGAAGGCGTTTTGCGCTCTGCCGGGCGCTCCTGCTTTTTCGCATTACACCGAGCGGAAGGCGCGCTTGGCTTTGACGCTGGATGCCTCGCAACGGTATCTTGGGGTTTATGCGGTGGATCAGAAGGGGTTCATGCGGGAGGGAATGAGCCTTGAGGAATTTGCCGAGTTTCTCAAGGGAGAGGGGGCAACGGATGCGGCGGCGCTGCCGGACGGAGATATGGCTTCGCTGATTCTGCCGGACGGGCTTATGAACGCGACGCCATCGGGGCTGGAATCGCCGTCTCTTGCCTTTTTGACGATTTCAGAGCGTGCGACGGAAAAGGGAAGGGCGGTCAATCTGTTGCGGAGCGTTCCCAATTCCATCACGGCATGCGGGGCTGAGCCGCGCAATCCGCCGGACGCCTTGAAGGATGGTTCATACAGTCTTGCGGATTCTTTGGATAATTATTGGGAGCACGCCAGCCTTGACCCATCGCATCAGCACGGGATTTTGATAGACCTTTTGAAGCCTTATTCTTTGGATGCGATTGAGGTTTACCACGCGGAGGAGGCTGGGTTTTCTCCGCACTATAATGCGCGTCTTTTAAGTATTTACGGCGGCGAGCGGGACAAAAACAGTATGGAAAAAATCATGGATATTGTTAATCGGGACGGGCGTTCTTGCCAGCGGGCGGCATTTCCGGCGAACTGCCGTCTGAGGTATATCCGCATTGAGTTTGCGCAGCCATCCGCTTTTTCAAACATCTCATGCGTCCGCCTTGCCGAGGTTGTTTTGTTGGGGCGTTTAGAATAAAAAACCCAAGGCGCCCCCTTCCTTGCCGTTAATCGAATGAAAATAATTCTTTACATTAACAAACCGTTTTTGAGATATGGCTTGAGTAAGTATCTCCAAATATGTGTTTTGGGATAAAAATTTTTCAGTAAGAAATTTGACCCGCTTGGGTCGGCGGAGGTGAAAATATGGCTGCAAAAGGGATTACATTTGACTATGCCAATGCGATGTCCACCATGATTGGGGATCAGCACGGCATCACAGAAAAGGAATTGAAGGGTCTGCAAGGGAAGGCAGATGCCGCCCACAAACGGCTTCAGGAATTGAGGACGAGCGGGAAAATCGGTTTTTTTGATCTTCCTTATGATGACAATCTGGTTCGGGCGTTTATGGCGATATCGAATGATATCCACCGCAATTTTGAAAATTTCGTTTTAATCGGAATCGGCGGCTCATCGCTGGGGGCGCTTTGTATGATTAATGCGCTTTGTTCCAGCATCCATAATTTTTTGGATGCTCCGAAGCGGCGCAATCGTCCGCGAATTTTTATCATGGAGAATCCCGATCCTGATGCTGTAAAAGAGCTTTTGGACATTTTGGATCTCCGCGTGACGGTGTTCAATGTTATCAGCAAATCGGGGGACACGGTGGAAACGATGTCCCTTTTTATGCATATCTATAATATTATTCAGCGTCGCTTTAGCAAGGCTGCGCTTTCTAAACATTTCATCATTTCCACAGATCCAGAAAAAGGTGTTCTGCGCGAAATCGCTGTGGCGGACAAGATGAAAACTCTGCCGATTCCTCCTAATGTTGGCGGGCGTTTTTCCGTTTTAAGCTCGGTGGGGCTTTTGACCGCTGCTGCAGCCGGCATCGACATTCAGGAATTGCTGGCGGGCGCGGCGGAGATGGACAAGCGTTGCTCTTCGTCGAAGTTGACGGAAAACCCTGCGTATCTGAATGCTGCCATTCATTACATTGCCCACACAAAGAAAGGGAAAAATATTTCTGTCATGATGCCTTATTCATCCGCTCTGCGAACGTTTTCAGACTGGTATGCGCAGATTTGGGCGGAAAGTCTCGGCAAACGGATGAGTCGGGCGGGCAAGGAGTTTTTTATCGGGCAGACGCCTGTCAAGGCTTTGGGGGCGATTGACCAGCATTCGCAGATTCAGCTTTATGTGGAAGGACCCAATGATAAAATCACAACCTTCTTGAGTCTTGCCAAATTCAACAAGGAATGCAAGGTGCCAAAAGTGTTCCAGAACATTGCATCATTGAATCATCTTGCGGACAAGGATTTGGGCGAGTTGTTGAATAACGAGCTTATTGCCACAGAATTCGCCCTTTACAAGGCAAAACGTCCCTCTGTTAAGTTCATTCTTGATGAATTGAATGCGAAAAATCTCGGCGGGTTGTTCTATCTTTACGAGGTTCAGACTGCCTTTATTGCGGAGTTGTATGATATCAATGCCTATGATCAGCCGGGCGTTGAGGAGGGAAAAAAGGCAACCCACGCCCTTATGGGGCGCGATAAGAAAGAGGACAAGGAAAAGATGAAGGAAGTTCGCGCCTACCTTAAGGAGAAGAAATCTCACAAATGCCTGTAGACTCCATCTGCTGGAAGGCTGGGGCGTGCCGCATCATTGACCAGACGCTTCTGCCCGAAAAGTTAAGGTATTTGAAGCTGACGAATATTCGAGACATGTGGGAAGCCATCCGCCATCTTCGTGTGCGGGGCGCTCCGGCTCTGGGTATTGCGGCGGCTTATGGGCTGTATCTGGGCATCCGAGACAGCAAGTCTTCCACTTTTTCCTCGTTCATGAAAGATCTGAATCAGGCGGCGGATTATCTCAAGACGTCCCGTCCAACCGCAATCAATCTCTTTTGGGCGCTGGAGCGTATGAAGCAAAAGGCGGAGGATGTTTCGCATCTGCCGATTGCAAGCATCAAGCAGAGTTTGCTTGATGAGGCGCACCGCATTTGGAAAGAGGATTATGAGGCGGGGGTGGCAATGGGGGACGCCGGCGCGGCGCTGATACCGGACGGCGCGTCTATTTTGACTCATTGCAATGCGGGAGGACTGGCATCGGCGAGTTATGGCTCCGCACTGGCTGTTGTTTATCGGGCGGCGGAATCCGGCAAAAAAATTAAAGTTTATGCCGATGAGACGCGTCCGTTGCTTCAGGGCGCCCGTTTGACCGCTTGGGAACTTTCGATGAATAAAATCCCCGTGACGGTGATTTGCGATAATATGGCGGGGTATTTGATGTCTCTCAAGAAAATAGACGCCGTCTTTGTGGGCGCGGATCGCATCACGGCTTCCGGCGATTTTGCGAATAAAATCGGGACTTACAGCGTTGCGGTGCTGGCGCATGCCCATCGTATTCCTTTTTATGTTGTGGCGCCTCTTTCCTCTTTTGACATCTCCATCAAAACGGGCGGCGAAATCCCAATCGAGGAGCGTCCGCATGAGGAGATTCAATGCTGGCGCGGACGGCAGATTATCCCTACCGCGGGCGTGGATGTATTCAACCCCGCCTTTGATGTGACGCCGCACGGCTATGTGACGGCTTTTGTCACCGAGAAAGGCGTTATCAATCCTCCCTATCATAGAACAATAAACCGATTATTTAGGAGTCTCCATGACGTCAAAAAGTGATTATATTTATCGGAAAGCCACCGTGAGCGATGTGCCGGTGATTCACAAGATTATCAACGCCCTTGCGGCAAAAGATGAGATGCTTCCCCGTTCGCTTAATCAGCTGTATGATTCGCTCCGCGATTTTTGGGTGTGCGAGGTTAACGGGGCGGTGCGCGGGTGCAGCGCTTTGCATGTGCTTTGGGGAGACCTTGGAGAGATTCGCTCTGTTGCGATTGAGCCGGAGTATCAGAAAAAGGGAATCGGCAGGGAATTGGTTAATCGCAATATTGCTGAGGCGAAGCAGTTGGGTCTCCCCCGCATTTTTCTTTTGACCTACAAACCGGAATTTTTCCAAAAGTTCGGTTTTAGCGTTATGGACAAACATTCGCTGCCTCAAAAAGTTTGGACGGAGTGCGTCAATTGTCCGAAGTTTCCGGATTGCGGCGAGACGGCGATGATACTCAATTTCAATTAAAAATCGGGCGATTTTCAATTGGTAATGGATAATGGGCGTTTGGCAATTCATAACCGATAATTATTCGACATGATTTATTATCTGGGGACATTTGGCGCGGCGGCGCTGGGTTGTTACGCGCTGAATTTTCCGGTGCGTAAATGGGCGGCAATTCGGGGTTTTCTGGATGAGCCGGGGGAGCGCAAACTCCACGCAAGCGCAGTCCCCTACGGCGGCGGAGCGGGAATATATTTTGCGTTGGTTCTGACGCTTATCTTTCTTTATTACATATATCCGCCTGCTTTTTTATTTCAGCGACAATTTCTGGCGATAATCATCGGCGGGCTGTTTGCCGTTTTGGCGGGGCTTTGGGATGACGCGCGCGGTTCGGGCGCGGTCCTGAAATTAACCGTTGAGGCGCTGATTGCCGCTTTCATGTATTCTCAGGAATTTCGCATCAGCCGCTTGAGCGTTCCGGGCGTGATGACGGTTGAATTGGGGTATTGGGGGATTCCGGCTACGATTTTTTGGTTTTGGCTGATGATGAATGCCATTAATCTGATAGACGGGATGGACGGCTTGGCGGCTGGCGTAACGGCTATCGCCGCGACGACTATCCTCATCATTGCTTATGACTCTTCCCGCCCGTTCGATGTTTTTTTTGCTTTGATAGTCATTGGATTGTGTGTTGGGTTTTTGCCGCACAATTTTCATCCGGCTCGGCTTTTCATGGGCGATGCCGGCAGTCTGACTTTGGGATTTCTGCTTGCCTCGCTTTCGCTTTCGACAAGCACTAAGGCGCCGGCTCTTTTGCCGATACTGATACCTTTTTTGGCGGTGGGGATGCCGGTGTTTGACACTGCGCACGCCTTTTTTCGGCGGATTTTTATCGGGAGGCATCCTTTTCAGGCGGATACAAAACATCTGCACCATCGGCTTTTGGCTTTGGGGCTTTCGCAAAATCGGACAGTGCTTTTCCTTTATTACATATCGGCTTATTTAGGCGCGATGGCATACGTGTTATCGAAGGCACCTGCGCACATAACCGCTTTGGTTGTGGCGCTTTTGATGGTTGGTCTTTTTCTTTTGGCGGAGAATCTTTCTTCGCTGGATAAAAAAAGAGACGAAAAAGAATAATTTTTTTGCGAATTGCACTTGACACACTTTTGATGTTTTGCCAGTTAAACTTCGCTTTTGTTATTGAATGAGAAGACTTGCAAAGGAGTTTTTTTTGTAAATGCGCACCTTTTCGCCCAAATCAGAGGATTTCAAGGAGACTTGGTATCTGGTGGATGCGGAGGATGAAACGCTGGGGCGTCTTGCCGCCCGCGTTGCCCGCGTTCTGCGGGGAAAACATCTTCCCACCTTTTCGCCTCATATCTCTCCCCGCACCCATGTGATTATTGTCAATGCGGATAAAGTCAGGCTTACGGGGAAGAAGTGGACGGATAAAATCTATTATTGGCATACGGACTGGCCAAACGGTCTTCGTTCGACCACGCCGCAAAAGTTAATAGAGAAAAAGCCGACGGAGCTGATTCGGCGCGCCGTTTGGGGGATGATTCCCAAGAATCGTCTGGGACACGCAACCATGACCCGCCTTAAAATTTATGCCGGTCCCGAGCATCCGCACAAAGCCCAGCAACCGGAAGTTCTCACTCTGCACACCAACAAAGCGAAGGAGGTTAAGGCATGAGCACTGCCACGGCGAAAACAATCGAGCAATATCAAGGAACGGGGCGCCGCAAGGCTTGCACCGCCCGCGTATTTTTACGTCCGGGCAAGGGCAAGATTACGGTGAACGACCTTTCTTGGGAAAAGTATTTTGACCTTCATCCGGGTGTGGAAACTATTATCAAGGCTCCTTTGAAGGAGACGCACACTCTGACAAAATATGATATATTTATCCGCGTTGAGGGCGGCGGGAAGATGGGGCAGGCGGGCGCAATTCGCCACGGCATTGCCCGCGCTTTACTGGAAGCCAATCCGGCATACCGGCTGACGCTGAAGAAGGTTGGGTATCTGACGCGCGACCCCCGCGAGACAGAGCGAAAGAAATGCGGACAAAAGAAAGCCCGCAAGCGTTTCCAATTCTCCAAACGTTAACGCGTATTTTGGGATGTATATTCAAGACCGGTTCTCTGTTTTGGGGAGCCGGTTTTTTAGTTTGCCCAAGTAATTCTTGACAGACATCAGGTTTGCCCTTATAAAATCAATCAATTATTTGCATAAAGGACAAGGAGTCATTTTTTGCATACATTACATACGGACGGACTTGTAAAAAAATACGGCGGTCGCACCGTCGTGAATCAGGTCAGCATCGAAGTAAAACAGGGCGAGATTGTGGGTCTTTTAGGACCTAACGGCGCGGGCAAGACAACCACATTCAATATGATTGTTGGGCTTGTCAAACCGACGGCGGGTTCGATTTATTTTGACAATCAAGATATCAGCCGCCTTCCGATGTATCGCCGTTCTCTTTTGGGGATGGGGTATCTGACTCAGGAAGTTTCGGTTTTTCGCAAACTGACTGTGCGCCAGAATATTATGGCGATTCTTGAGATTTTGCCTTTGAGCAAAGCCGAGCGGAAGAAGCGGCTTCAATGGCTAATGGAAGAGCTGGGCATCCAGCACCTTTCCAATAATGTTGCATACACTCTTTCCGGCGGCGAGCGGCGGCGGGTTGAGATAGCGCGCGCGCTTGTGCCGCGTCCTGCGTTTATGCTTCTTGACGAACCTTTTTCCGGCGTGGATCCCAAATCGGTGGAGGAGTTGCAGAACATCATTTATCAGCTGAGGGATCATAATCTGGGGATATTAATCACGGATCACAGCGTTCGGGAGACGTTGCAGGTGACAGACCGCTCCTATCTAATCTACGAGGGGAAGGTGGTTATCACCGGCAAAGCCAGCGAATTGGTAAACGATCCGAAGGCGCGCGAGGTTTATTTGGGGCAGAGATTTTATATGGATTTGACGCCGGACGAGCGGCGCGCGCGGGGCGCCAAAGACACAAAAGATGCGAAGTGATGGATGGTCGCTGTCCAATTCTGAACTGATGATTCACACAAAGGAGGCGCTATGGAAATTAAAATCACGGAACGTCATCTGATTCTTGAAAAAGAATTGAAGGCTCTTGCGACAAAAAAGGCAGAAAAGCTGGGCAAGTTTGATCGGGGAATTCAGTCAATTGAAGTGGTTGTCTCCAGAGAAAAAATCATGAACAAGGTTGAGGTTTTCGTCAAATCGCGCCGTTATTCACTCGAGGCGGCAAGCCTTGAGGTGGATTTGCGAGCCTGCCTTGACGATGTGATGGCGAAGATTGAGCGCCGCATCCGCCAGCAGCGCGAAAAGGTGATTGATAAAAAACATCGCAAGAGCGCCGCGGCTCCGAATGTTGCAGAAGAAGCGGAAGAAGACGAAGAATAAAGCCCTTATGAGACAAAAGCCTCCCCTTTTCATCCGGTTGTTTTTCGGATGGCTGCCTGCTTTGGTGTGCGCCGGTTTGATTGTTTACCTTTCTTCGCGTCCAGCTCGGATGCTCCCCGCCATGTGGTTTGCAGGAATGGATAAAATTATCCACGCAATGGAATATGGCGCGCTGTCTATGTTGATATTTCGCGCCTTTTTCTGGCCAGATTTCCGCAACATCCCCAAGAAAACCCTTACTCGCGCCTGTATTTATATTGTTTTATTTTGCGCCTTTTTTGCCTTTACGGATGAGGTTCATCAGTCTTATGTTCCGAGGCGCGCGGCGGATTTTTGGGACTGGGTGGCGGATGTTTTCGGCGCGTCATTGGCGCTGGCTTATTGCTGGTATTGCTTTCAGCCTCGCTCTTTGGACAAATCCCCAAAGCGCTTTGGGCAGACATAAAAAGGTCTTGCAGGCAGCGGCGGACATTATTATGAGTGGGCGATATTTTTAATTTTTTGAAAGCATTATGAAAGAATTCAAAAAATTTGACGATGATATTCTTTCCCCTTTTCGCAGCGAGGAAGAGCAACGCGAGGAGGAAAATCTGCGTCCCGCCCGCACAGAGGATTTTATCGGGCAGAAGCAGGTGGTGGATCAGCTCAAACTCTTTATATCCGCGGCGCGAAAAAGGCGCGAGCCGCTTGATCATGTCCTTCTTTATGGACCGCCGGGGCTTGGCAAAACCACCCTCGCCCATATTATCGCTCATGAGATGGAGGGTGAAATCAAATGCACATCAGGTCCGGTTTTGGAGCGCAAGGATGATCTCGCCGCGATTTTGACGTCTTTGAAAAATGGAGATGTTCTTTTTATTGACGAGGTGCATCGCCTGAGCCGCATTGTGGAAGAGTGTCTTTATCCGGCGATGGAGGATTTCAAAATTGACATCCTCATCGGCGAGGGACCTCATGCCAAATCCATCCAGTTGGAGTTGCCGCGTTTTACGCTGGTTGGGGCGACAACGCGCGCGGGGATGCTGACCTCGCCGCTGCGCACGCGGTTCGGGATCACGTGCCGTCTGCAATTTTATCCGGATGAGGAGATGTTTGAGATTGCCCGCAGAACGGCGCGCATCCTGAAGGTGGAGTGCGACGACGATGGCGGCGCTGAAATTGCCAAACGTTCTCGGGGAACGCCGCGCATAGCCAACCGTCTTCTTCGGCGCGTCCGCGATTATACGCAGGTTCGGGGCGACGGCAGAATAAACGGCGACTCGGCGCGCGCCGCGCTGGATATGTTCGAGGTGGATCACATCGGGTTGGATGTGATGGATAGGCAGTATCTGCTCACCATTATGGATAAATTCGGCGGCGGCCCGGTGGGCGTCAATACGATTGCGGTTTCTCTGGGCGAGGACCAAGAAACGATTGAAGATATTTTTGAGCCTTATTTGATTCAGATTGGTTTTTTGAATCGGACGCCTCGCGGGCGAGTTCTCACGCCCCATGCCTATAAACACTTCGGCAGAAAATGTCCGCTGCAACAGGATATTTTTAGATTATAGTCAACGGTTGGCTGAATTACGCAAATGTTCGGGGGACATTTTGCCTGTTCCAAGATGCTCCGCCAACAGCCAGCGGAAAAAGTTCTTTATCTGAAGTTTGCAATCTGTCGAGCATCATTTAATATAATCTGTCTCATTAAGATTTCTAATTTGCCGTTTGATATTTATTTTTTTCATCAATTAGCCGCTTTCGACGTTCCAAATACAAGTAATTAAAAAAAGGTGAATAATGTCATGATGAGGATTTTGATGTCGAAGAGGAGGTTCCAATTTTCAATATAAAAGAGGTCATATTTGACGCGTTCTTCGATGGAGGAATCGCCGCGGAGTCCGTTGACTTGCGCCCAGCCTGTAATGCCGGATTTGACGCGGTGGCGCGCCATATAGCGCGGGATGCCGTTTTTGAATTTTTCAACGTAGTAAGGACGCTCGGGACGAGGACCGACAAGGCTCATATCGCCGCGGACGACGTTAAAAAACTGCGGCAGTTCGTCCAGATTGTGGCGGCGCAGAAGGGCGCCAATTTTTGTGCATCGGGGGTCGTTGGATTTTGCCCAGACGGGACCATCCTTTTCCGCATCAACCCGCATGGAGCGGAATTTGTAGATGATGAATTGGCGGCCGTCCGCTCCCACTCGTTCCTGCGCGTAAATGACAGGTCCTTTGGAATCGAGTTTTATGACGATGGCAATAATCAAAAGTATGGGGCTTATCAGTATGAGAATTATTACTGAGAACGCGATATCAAACGCTCTTTTGATAAGAAGGTTCATCCCGTGCATCGGAGATTCCTTCAATCCAAAAAGCGGCACGCCTCCGACTTCATTCACGCTGATTTCTGTGGACATGATTTCGAGCAGATCGGGGACGACGTGGACGGTGATGAGTTCCTTTTCGCAATCGAGGAGGAAATCCACAAGGTGGTTTGTTTTTAAGTCAGGGCGCGCCAGCATGACTTCCGATATGCCTTTGCTCTTTGCCCAATTATGCAATTCATTAACCAATCCCAAAACGGGGTGCCCTTCGATGCTTTGACCGACTTCGCCGGCGTTTTCCGTCAGAAAACCTTCAAGGCGAAATCCATATTGGGGATGTTCCTTGATGCGGCGGGCAAGTATGCCGGCAACGGGACCTGTTCCCACAATGAGAACAGGCGTTATGCCGATACCTTTTTTCATTCCCATCCGCGTGAGATAAACTGAAAGAATATATCGGAATAGGCAGAGCACGCCGATAACCACAAAGGGCGCCATGATGATGATAGGGCGGGAATATTCCGCCTCGCGCAGAAAGTAGTTCAAGCCCACAATGATAAAGGCGGCAAGAAAACTCCCTTTCACGATGCGCCATGCGATAAGGAAGCTGAACACCCTTTTTCGCGGTTCGTAGATATGAACCAGATTCAAGGATATCATCCAAAGAATAAGGGCAAATGGAAAAAGGCGGAGGTATTCTGATGGGTTATAGCCTTTGCTGACCGGGAGGATTTTAACTACAAAACGAAGGATATAAGTAAGGATGAGTCCACATGAAATAGCGACGGCGTCCAGCCCGACAATAAGCGCGGAAAATGCGCTGCCTCTGCGTTTTTTTAACATGAGCGTTTCTCCACTCCCCTCATGAAATCCATCCAACGGTTTGCAAAGCTTTCCTTTGAGTATTCGCATGCATGGCGGCGCAAATCTTCGGGGATAAAAACATCCGGATTAAACTGCTCAAGGGCATTGCGCAGCGAAGCCGGCGTCTGCTCGCGGAAAAAGATACCGGTCTTTCCATCTTGTATGGTGTCCAGCGCCCCGCCCGCGCCATAGGCGATTACCGGCTTGCCGCATGCCATCGCTTCCAGAGGCACAATGCCAAAATCTTCTTCCGGCGGAAAGATGAGCGCCCGGCAGCGGCGATATAATTCGCGCAAGTTTTCCTGCCCGACCCATCCAAGAAATTTGACGTTTCTGGGGGCGTTCCGCATGAGGCTTTTCGCTTCGGGTCCGGTGCCGGCGATTATCAGCTGTTCATGCCTTCCACGAAACGCCTCAACCGCCACATCCACTCGTTTGTAAGGAACAAGCGCGGAGACAAGGAGATAGAAATCTTGCTGTTGTGATTGATCCGGCGTAAAGAAATCCGAATCAACCGGCGGAGGAATTATCTCGCTTTCCCGCGCGAAATAAACTTGAATCTTCTCGGCGATGTGGCGCGAGGTTGCAACGAAAAAATCTACGCTTCGGGACGTTGCAACATCCCATCGGCGCAGGCGTTCGCGCAGGAGAGCCATAGTAATTTTTGTGGGAGAGAGCATGCTGCGGTGTCTAAAATAGACATCGAACAAGTCCCAGATATATCGCATCGGCGTCAGGCAGTAACAGACGTGCAGGGCGTTGGGCGGAATGCGGACGCCCTTTGCGGCGCAGTGGCTAATGGAAATGATGCGTTCATACCCCGAAAGGTCGAAGCGTCCGATAGCCGCGGGGAAAAGGGGCAGATAATTGCGGTAATGCCGGCGCGAGAAAGGAAATTTCTGCAAGATGGAGGGGATGATTTTGCGGCGTCGGATTTTTTGTGAAACGCGGTCGGGTTCATAAAAAAGGGTATAAATCGGAGCATCAGGGTAAAGATCGCACAAGGATTCCAGCACCTTTTCCCCGCCGCGCATTCCATTGAGCCAGTCATGGATGATAGCCGTTTTCAAAATCGCGGTTTCCCTTCAAGAACTTTTCGATACACCTCAAGCGTGGCTTGAGCTGTTTTTTTCCAATTAAATCTCATCAAATTCTGGCGTCCTTTTTCTATCAATTCTGCGCGAAGGTTTGAATCGCTAAGGAGTTTAAGCAGGGCTTCCGACAGGCTATCAGAAGATTCAGGGTTAAAAAAAAGGGCGGCATCGCCGAGGACTTCTGTCATGGGCGGGCGATTGGAGGATAGAACCGGCGCGCCATGATGCATCGCTTCCAGCGGCGGCAGCCCGAATCCTTCATAAAGGGACGGGAATATAAGGGTTTCAGCGTTTTGGTAAAGAAGCGGCATTTGATTATTTTCAACGTAACCGGGGAGAAAAACTTTTTCCGCAATGCCTATTTTGTGCGCGATAGTTTTGATTTCTTCATTATCTTTTTCGCGCGGGCCGGCGATGACCAGCGGCAACGCCAGCCGTCCGGATTTCCAAAGCTGCGCCAACGTTTGTATCAAAAATATGTGATTTTTGTGGCTTTTATGAATGCCAACAGCAAGCAAGTAACGCGGCGGGATGTTTTGAATGGAAGCGATTTGGGATTTTTTACTGCCGTTGGAAAAAGGACTAACCGCCAGAGGGATGACGCTGATTCGTTCGGGCGCTATTTTTAATTTTTTGATAATTTCCTTTTTCATGAATTCAGAATCTGCGATGATGCAAGCGGCGCGGGCGGCAGCCTCGCCAAACATATAGCGCGCATAAAGACGATGGAGCGGGGTGGGGAGGTTTTTGGAAAATTCAAGATGGTTCAGGTCGTGAATTGAGACAACAAGTTTGCCGCGAAAACGCAGAGGGATATTGTAATGCGGGGCGTGAAAAAGCGTCTGGAAACGCAGCCTTTCCGGAAAAAGGATTTGTTCCTGCCATGAATAAATTGGGAAATCGCGAACGACATATAATTCGCAAAGCCTTTCCGGCGCTTCGCAACGATAGCGATGAGGACCCAGAAAAATGAATTTTGGCGCATCCGGTAAATAGGACATTCCTTCGAGGAGTCCCCGAATATACGTGCCGATGCCAGAGTGGCGAAGCATTCTTATATCAAATACAACTTTGAAATCATTAGTCATTATTCATTGGCATAAAAGGTTTTATTTGGTTGTTCATTAATTCTGATAATAGCGTTTCACACAGAAAAAGAACGTGGTGTCGCTCGCCGCTGGTGTCAATCTCTATCTGAGGCTTGATGCGCGGTGTGTTCGCTTCAGGGCTCGCTTCAGGGCATACATGTCCTCGTTCCGCAAGCATGCGGACAAGCTGCCGCGCGGTTCCCAGATTTCCGTCAAAGAATTCGATGTTAGTTTTGAAAATCGTCCGCAAATTATTTTTCAGGAAAACAAAATGGGTGCAGCCCAAAACTACGGCGGAGATATTGGACGCGGGGAGATCTCCCAGAATTTGTTTGAGGCGGGCGTTCATTTCCGGCAAGTCCTTTCCCCCCGCCTCGATGAGATTGACAAGCCCCGGACATGGCAGCGAGATGATTTCCCGCTGGCGCTGGAATCGCTGCAGGAGCTCCTGATATTTGGGTTCGCGGATGGTGAAAGCCGTTCCGAGGACAAGGATTGTGCCGTCATGGGCGTTTTCCGCCGCAGGCTTGAGAGCCGGCTCCATGCCGATAATGGGAAAGGAGTAGCGCTGGCGCATTTCAACGATGGCGCTGGAGGTGGCGGTGTTGCAGGCGACCACAATGGCATCCACGTTGCGTTGTGCCATTTTATCGGCGATTTTGAAACAGCGTTCCAATATTTCGCTGCGAGATTTTTCGCCATAGGGGGCAAATCCTGAATCGGCAAAATATAAATAGCGCGCGGCGGGCAGAAAACGAGCGGCTTCCGCCAGAACGGTCAACCCGCCGACGCCGGAATCAAATATGCCAATGAGAGGGTGTTTCATAATATATTAACAATGCGCCAAGTGGATACTTTGTATATATTTTAACAACATTAGCAAAAAGTGTGATAATCTATTGTGATTGCAAATTTAAATCAGTAAGTTTTCGGGTCAACATATTTTTAAATATGAAAAATAATGCTTGCGTTAAGGGGCGGGATTTAATTAATAGAAGAGTGATTTTGTGTTGCACAAAAGTGGGCCCTTGCCCACTTTTTTTATTATTGCAGCTGCGATTGAAAAAAGGAGAGGCGCAATGCTGGAAGGAAACCTTATCAACTTTGTAAAACAAATCAGCAAGGAAAAGGAGGTGGACCTTGAGATAGTCAAGAGCGCCATTGAACAGGCGATTATTTCCACATCCAAGAAAAACACTCAATACCATGGGACGCGTCCGGTGCTTGATTTAGAGGCAAACACACTGCGCATCTTTGTTGAGAAAAAGGTTGTTGAGAATGTTTCCAACGATAAAACCGAGATTAGTTTGAAATCCGCTCATAAGATTAAAAAAGACGCAGCCATCGGGGATCTGATTGAGGTTGAGACGGATCCGGCGGAGTTCGGACGCATCGCGGCGCAATCCGTTCGGCAAGGTATCATGCAGCGTCTGCGGGACGCCGAGCAGGAAAAAATCATGGACGAATTTACCGTCAAGGTGCGCACCGTTGTAACCGGCATCGTGCAGCGTTTTGAGCGGCGCAATGTCATTGTCGGCATAGGCAAGGTGGAAACAATACTCCCCCAAAGCGAAATACCCTACGGTGCGCAATATCGCTACGGAGATCGAATCAGGGTTTATGTTCAGGATGTCCAAAAAACGCAACGCGGACCGGAGATTCGAGTTTCACGAGCCTGTCCTGAATTAGTGATAAAACTTTTTGAGCAGGAGGTCCCGGAGATTTCAGACGGCACTGTTAAAATTGTGAGCATCGCCCGCGAGGCAGGTATGCGGACAAAGATTGCCGTTACGAGCAATAATCCTGATGTGGATCCGGTCGGCGCCTGCGTTGGCATGAAAGGGTCGCGCGTTCAAATGATCGTCCGCGAGCTGGATAATGAGAAAATTGATGTGATTCCATACAGCGCCAATCCCGAGGAGTTAATCAAGGCGGCGTTAAATCCGGCGGAGGTGTTGAGCGTTCAGCTTTCCGAGGAAAGCCGAACGGCGCAGGTGATTGTTTCTGAAAACAGTCTTTCTCTTGCAATTGGAAAACGCGGGCAGAATGCGAAGCTGGCGGCAAATCTGACGGGTTGGAAGATTGACATCCTTTCAGAGGAGCGGCGCGAGCTTCTTGAAAAGATGGAGGAGCTTAATCGCCGTTATATGGAGGACTTCCTGAGTCAGGTGGAGGGTTTGTCAGAACTGGGACGCGACGCTCTTTTAAAATCTCCCTATAACAGCGTGGAAAAAATTACAAAAACTGCGCCGGTGCTCCTGCTCAATTTCACAAACGGGGATTCGCAGTTAGCTGAAAGCCTTGTGGCGGGCGCCAAAGAGTATATGGAGGCGCTGGAAGAGCTCGCCAAAAACCTGGGGGATAGCAAGGAGAAGGAGCAACCGGATGCTGTGGCGGGGGGCGAGAATGCGCAAGGCGAAGAGAAGGGCGCCGAGCCTCCCCAGCCGCCGGATGAATCGGCGGGAGAGAATTAAAATATTGACGGCGATTTGCGGGGAGTTTTAGTTTCTCTTTCTAAATTACGATAAAACTTCAAGTTTATGAAGTTCCTTATTAGATTCTATAAATGGATGAATGTCCATTGAACGAAATTCGGATTTGCCCGAAATGCGGGATGGGAGCGTTAATGTATGAAAGTTCTCGAGATTGCTGACCAGCTTGGAATCGCCACAAAAGACCTGCTTCAAGAATTAAAGAGGATGCGTTTGCCCGTTAAAAATCACATGAGCGTGATTGAGGATCGGGAATTGGAACGCATTCTTCCCATCCTGAAAAATACATTCGAGAAGAAAAAAACCCAAGATACCGGAGCGGGGGATTCTGTGGATTCCGCGCTTGTTGAATCCGGCGATGCCGAGCGCGCGCAGGAGCCGGCAAAGGCGGAATCTGTGCCTGAATCTGTTACGCTTCCGCCCAAACCCAAAACAAAGGTATTCCGTCCGGGGTTCCTTCTCAAACCTCAGGCAGCGGCGGCGGATAAATCCAAGCAGGAAGCCATCGCAAAGGCAAAAGCAGCTAAGGAACAGCCCACACCGGCGGCTCCGAAAACCGCTCAACGTCCGACGGTCATTCAACCGCCTGCATTCATAAAGAGAAAACCTGCAGCGCCGGCTCCTGTCAAAGAGGAGCCTCACAAACCGATTGATTCCGCGCCTGCGCCCCGCATTGAGCCGGCGCCGAAGCCCGCCGCGGAAGAAGCAACGGACAAAACCAAAGGCAAGCGGCGCAAAAAGGACGCCAAACAACAGGAATTAATTGTTCCCACAATTGAAGTCATGAGCTTCAAGGAATTGAGGAAGGATATAGCCGAACGTTGGAAAAAACGCACCAAAGGCAAAAAGGGTGCAAAAACAGAAATCGTTGAAGAACCCCCAAAACGCGCAAAAAAAATTCGTCCGAGTTTTTATGTGGATGTTGATACACTGCCCGCCGTTCCCACCAAGCGCCCCAAAACATTGAAGAAAAAAGCCGGGCAGGAAAAGCAAAAAACAAAATCGGTTATCATTTATGGAGAAGCCACCGTTGAGGAATTTGCCCAAAAAATCGGCGCATCATTGGAAGATGTTATAGCAAAACTGGAATCATTGGGCGAGCAATTTACCTCAGAGCAGTATTTATCTCCCGAGTATTGCGAGTTTCTTGCGGAGGAATTCGGCGTTGAGCTGGAGATTATCCCGGAAAGCGATGAAAATGATATCCGCGAATTTGTTGCGGCAGATGATGAGAAAAAATTAGTCCCTCGCATGCCAGTTGTCACCATCATGGGACACGTGGATCATGGCAAGACCACGCTTTTAGACAGCATCCGCAAGTCTGACATTGCTAGCCATGAATACGGCGGCATCACCCAACATATCGGGGCATACTGCGTCAAAACTCCCAAAGGGGATCTTGTGTTTTTGGACACGCCCGGTCATGCGGCTTTCACGGCGATGCGCGCACGCGGCGCAAAAGTGACGGACATTGTTATCCTTGTTGTTTCCGCCGATGACGGCGTCATGCCCCAGACGATTGAAGCCATCAACCATGCCAAGGCAGCAAACGTTCCCATCATGGTCGCCATCAACAAGATTGACAAACCCGGCGCCAATCCGGAGCGAATCAAGCAGGATTTAATGCGTTTTCAAATGGTTTCGGAGGATTTGGGCGGCGATACAATCTTTGCTGAAGTTGCCGCCCGCTCCGGTTTGAATGTGGAAAAACTTTTGGAGATGATTCACATCCAGGCAGAGGTTCTGGAGCTCAAAGCAGATCCGGATCGTCCTGCCGAAGGCGTCGTTCTTGAAACCCACATGGACCCCCTGCGGGGCGTTATCTCAACGCTTCTTGTTCAAAAGGGCACGCTCAAATGCGGCGACGTTATTCTCACCGGCACGCAATTCGGAAAAATCAGGGTGATGATGGATGACCGCGGGCGCCCCATTAAAGAAGCCGGTCCTTCGATTCCGGTTGAGATTGTTGGATTGACGGGCATCCCAACGGTAGGAGATACTTTTATTGTTCTTCCCGATGAAAAAGCGGCGCGCAGAATCGCGGCAGCCCGAGCCCTCAGGCGGAAATCGCGCCGCATTCGCCAATCCCGCCATGTCACTTTGGAAAATCTGCATTCATACATCAGCGATACGGAAAGCAAGACTCTGAATATTATTTTGAAGGGCGATGTGCAGGGTTCCCTTGAGGCTATCACTCAGGCTTTGGAAAAGCTGAACTCGGAAAAGGTTAAAATCAATATTTTGCATACAGCCGTGGGAAGCGTTTCAGAATCGGACGTGAACCTTGCGGATGCCTCGGATGCTATTATCATCGGGTTTAATGTGAGACCGGAGCAATCGGTGGTGGAGTTGGCACAGGAACAGCATGTTGAAATCAAGACTTATCGTATTATTTATGAATTGCTCGATGAGGTCAGGCTTGCCATGCAGGGCATGCTGGAGCCGAAATTTAAGGAAGTGGGGCGAGGCAGAGCGGAGGTTCGCCAGGTTTTCAAGATTACCAAACTGGGCAATATTGCCGGTTGTTTTGTGACAGAAGGCGAGATACGGAAAACGGACAATGTGCGCCTGTTGAGGGATAATGTGGTTGTCTATCAGGGAAAGATTTCATCTTTGCGCCGAGTCAAAGATGACGTTGCCAGTGTCTCGAACACGCAAGAATGCGGCATCGGGCTGGAGAATTTCAATGACGTCAAGGTTGGGGATATTATCGAGACTTTCATGATGGAAGAGATACCGCAGGAATTATAATCAATAGTCGTTCGTTTGCAGTTGTTTTTATTTCATTATCTTGTGCGGCGGTGGTTGCATGGACAAGAAAGAGCTGGCGGAGGTTCTGGAGGACATCGCCACTCTGCTTGAAATCAAAGGGGAAAATCCCTTCAAAAGCAACGCCTACCGAAACGCCGCTCGAACCATCGAAACATTGGAAAAGCCGCTGGAGGACTTTCAGGTTGTTGAGGATTTTCGCGGGCTGAAAGGAATCGGCGTTTCTATTGCGGAAAAAATTCTCACCTTGCTCAAAGAGGGCAGGCTCCCGTATTACGAGCAGCTGAAAGCAAGCATTCCCTCCGGTTTGATTGACATGCTTTCAATCCCCGGTTTTGGACCGAAAAAGGTGCGCGCGGTTTATGAGAATCTGGGCGTGTCAACTGTGGGCGAATTGGAATATGCCTGCCATGAAAATAAGTTGGTCGAGCTTGCCGGCTTTGGCGCGAAGACGCAGGAAAATATTCTTAAAGGCATCGAATATCTCAAAAAATCGCAGGGGCGTTTTTATTTTCATGAGGCGCTTGATCCGGCGCGGGAACTTTGCGCCGCCATGCAAAAGGTCGGCGGGTTGAAAAAGATTGAGATTGCGGGCAGCCTTCGGCGTTTCAACGATACAGTGAAGGATATTGATATTCTGGCGTCGGCTGAGAATCCGCATGCCGTGATGGATGCGTTTGTTTCGCATTTGCTTGTGGAATCGGTCATAAACCGCGGCGACACCAAATGCAGCGTCCGGCTTATCAATGGCATCAATGCAGATTTGCGCGTCGTCTCAGAGCCGCAGTTTCCCTATGCGCTCATGTATTTTACCGGGAGCAAGGCGCACAACGTTGCGCTGCGCGGGCGCGCCTTGAAAATGGGATACAAATTAAATGAATATGGTTTGTTTCCGCGCGATTCTGAGACATCGGAGTTTTTGGGTTCTGAAAAAGAGGTGTTTAAAAAACTCGGGCTTGCCTTTATTCCGCCCGAGCTGCGCGAGGACAGGGGCGAACTGGAAGCAGCCGAAAGCGGGAGCATCCCGCGCCTTGTGGAAATGAGCGACATCAAGGGGATATTTCATGTTCACACGCCTTATAGCGACGGGCTTGCTTCCATTCGAGAATACGCCGATGAGTGCCTAAAGCGCGGATTTGAATATCTGGGCGTGAGCGACCATAGCCGTTCCGCCACCTATGCCAACGGGCTTTCGCCTGAGCGGATTCAAAAGCAGGGCGAGGAGATTGACGCCCTCAATAAAAAGATAAAAAATTTTCGGATTTTTAAGGGAATCGAGTCGGACATTTTGTCGGATGGTTCTTTGGATTATCCTGACGAGGTTTTGAAAAATCTGGATTTTGTCATAGCCTCCATCCACAGCGGTTTCAAAAAATCAAAAGAAGAGATGACGCGCCGATTGATTAAGGCGATAGAAAATCCATATACGACTATGCTCGGGCATCCGACAGGTCGGCTGCTTTTGGCGCGGGAAGGCTATGAGGTGGATATGGAGGAGGTTATCCGCGCCGCCGCGCAGAATGGGAAAATTATTGAACTCAATGCCAATCCTTACCGTTTTGATATTGACTGGAGGCTTATCCGCAAAGCCGTTGACTCGGGCGTGCTTATCAGCATTAATCCCGATGCGCATCGTTTGGATAATCTTGATTATACTTTTTTGGGTGCGGGCATGGCTCGCAAGGGATGGAGCGAGGCGCGCCATATTTTCAACACCCGCTCCGCCAAGGAGGTGGAAGAATATTTCAAGAAACGGTCGGGGTAAATCCAAACGTTGCTCAGCAATGAAAAACGTTTGACAATGCGGGGGAGATTGGGGAACGTCCGATTTGTTTATTCAGCCGGAAATTTTAATTTGATTTGTAAAAAAAGGTGAACACTTATGATGGGCAAACACAAAGACAAACATCCAGAGAAGAGACTTTTTTTGATAGGCGTTTCGCTTTTCATCTGCGCCTTTATTGTGCTGGGACAGGTGGCGCTGAAGGTGCGGGCGGCGGAGAAAGACGATGATTTTTACAAATATGCGGATATATTCACGGAGGTTTTTTCTGAGGTAAAAGGCAAATATGTGGAAGAGGTGGATTCGGGCAAGCTCATGGAAGGCGCCCTGCAGGGGATGTTCATGACGCTCGATTCGCACAGTCAGTTCCTTGAGCCCGATTCGCTTTCGCAACTGGAAAAGGATACCGAAGGGGAGTTTTCCGGTATTGGCATCCACATAACAATCCGCGATGGCGTCCTGACGGTCATTGCGCCGATCCCCGGGTCACCTTCGGCAAAGTTGGGCATTCGGGCATGGGATCGCATCATTGAAATTGAGGGGAAATCCACGGAAGGCATCACAATCATGGAAGCGGTCAAAAAACTGACCGGCACCCCCGGCACAACCGTCAATATTACCATCTATCGCAAGGGCGAACCCAAACCTTTATACTTTACAGTAACGCGTGCAAACATCAAGGTTAATAGCGTATATTTCAAGAAAATCGGCGATGATATCGGGTATATCCGCCTTGCCAAATACAGCGAGAGCACGGCGGCGGATATGAAAAAGGCTCTGCTTTCCCTGAAAAAAGAGAACATCAAAGGTTTGATTATTGACCAACGGTTTAACTCCGGCGGTCTTTTGGATCAGGTGGTGAAGGTGGCGGAATATTTTGTGCCCAAAGGCGAGATGATTGTCAGCACAAAGGGGCGTCTTTCCAATCAGAATCGGGAATTCAAATCACAGGCTGAGCCAATTATGGAGCTGCCTCTTGTGGTTCTGGTCAACCGCGCCAGCGCCAGCGCGGCTGAAATCCTGACGGGCGCCATTCAGGATCATAAGCTTGGCGTGATTATTGCGCCCCGCGGCGAACATACCTTTGGCAAAGGCTCTGTTCAGACTATTGAGGAGCTGAAAAATACAATTTCTTGGGACGAGAACAACAACCCCAAACGCTGCGCCCTTCGTCTCACCACCGCCCGCTATTACACGCCGAGCGGAAAAACCATAGACAAGGTGGGCATAACCCCGGATATTGAAATTGATTTGCCGGAAAACCACGAAGCGGAGTTAGCCTCCCACGGGCTTATGGGGGATCCGGATATGACGGAACCGGCTATCAGTAAAACGAAAAAACCTCAAACGATTGACGAGGATGAAGAGACTTCGCCCGTTTCTGAACTTGATAAATCAGATGATGATAAGTTTTATATGAAGGCGGAAAAGGAAAAGGAAGCAAAGGAAAAACTCTTTTTGGATGTTATGCTCGAGGAATCGGTCAAAATTATGAAGGCATATCTTTTGATGAGCGGCGCAAATTCCGGCAGCGCAAAAATTCAAGCGGAATAGCTCAAGCCCGTCCGCAAACGAGGTTCAAAAAATCGCGATGAAAATTACCACAGCTGAAGAAATGCGGGAGATCGACCGCATATCCATAGAGGAGCGCGGGGTTCCCAGCCTGTCCCTGATGGAAAATGCCGGCATGGCTGTTTCCCAATATATTCTTCATCGCATTGCGCCGAAGCATGTGGCGGTTGTGACGGGCAAAGGGAATAATGCCGGCGATGGGTTTGTGGCGGCGCGGCATCTTTACAACGCGGGAATCAAAGTTACTCTTTTGATGCTTTCAGGAGAAAAGGAACTTTCCGGCGGCGCCGAGAGGAATTACTCCGTCCTTTCTTTGGAAATTCCGCGCTACCTTTGCACAATGGGCAGCCAGATTGCGATGAACCTTGAGGAGGCTGATTGCGTAGTTGACGCGATTTTAGGAACCGGCGTCAAGGGAGAGGTGAATGGTTTATACCGCGAGGCGATTGAGGCTATTAATGAATCGCAGACTACGGTGGTGTCGGTGGATATTCCCTCAGGTTTGCCGGCGGATGCGGAATATTTTGACGGACTTTGTGTTCATGCGGATTGCACGATAACGATGGGGCTGCCAAAGATTGGGATGATGCAATATCCCGCTGCGGGGTTTTGCGGTGAGATTATCGCCGCGCCCATCGGACATCCGGAAGATCTTTTGAATGAATGTTGCGAGTCGCGCACACATTTAATTACTATGGAATTAGCGCGCGAAACGCTCCCCTATCGTCCGGCGGACGGGCACAAGGGAACCTTTGGCTCGGTCTTGGCGGTCGCCGGCTCCACGGGGATGACGGGCGCGGCTGCGCTCTGTTCGCTTTCAGCGGCGCGTTCCGGCGCGGGTCTGGTTTTTCTTGCAATTCCGCAAAGTCTCAATCCGATTCTTGAAATCAAGATTACTGAACCGATCACGATTCCCCTGCCGACCAAAGAGGACGGCATTCCTGATACGGGGATGCTTTCGGGCATTCTGGATAAATCTCGCTTTGTTGACGCCATTGCGCTTGGTCCGGGCATGGGACGAACCGCCGGAGCGCAGAGCCTGATTCGGGAGGTTTATGCGCAATCAACGGTTCCCCTTGTTCTGGATGCGGACGGTATCAATGCCTTTCAGGGCGCGGCGCATCTTTTGGGCGAACGCAAGGCTCCCGCTATTTTGACGCCGCATCCTGGAGAGATGTCCGGACTTATTGGAATTCCATCGGGAGAGATTCAAAAAAAGCGGTTAAGCATTGCGCGGGAATTTGCCATTGAACGGGACGTTGTTCTGGTTTTGAAAGGGGCGCGGACAGTTATTGCGGCGCCTTCGGGAGACGTCTATGTGAACATCGCCGGCGACACGGCATTGAGCAAAGGCGGAAGCGGGGATGTTCTGACGGGATTAATTGCCGGATTTCTTGCGCAAAAGGTTGAGCCTTTATATGCGGCGATTCTGGGTGTTTATATCCATGGTGTTGCGGGAGAAAAAGCCGCCGAAGCCAGAACGGAACGCGCGGCTCTGCCCAGCGATGTTCTGGACGCTATTTCCTCCGCGTTTAAAATTATAGAAAAGTAGTAAAGGATTTGCCTGCCTGCAAACCTCATCAGGGTTTATCGGTTTCAACGCTTGAAAATCTCTGCGAGCTGCCTTTGAGAAAGACTTGAAACGAGGGGCGATATGTAAATTTTGCCTCTTCTTCTTTCAGCTGCCATATAAAATCAATTTCGGCTGTTTCGCCGGGTTCGATGCGCGGGTAAAGCGTCTCGCCGATAGTTGTTTCGGGTGTTTGAATTTTGCTTTTGAAAAATCTGACGGACACGTTTTTAGCTTCGGTCTCCCCTTCATTTCTAACTTTTGCCACAAGATGGGCAATGAGGTCTTCTTTTTCTTTTTCTGTCTGACGAATTTCAATGCCGTCGGTTATGAGTTTTGCTTTTGTGCGGACATAAATTTCCACAGAGGCTGTGTTGTTATTTTCGTTTGATTCCGCCAGCAGCTCTGATGAATCCGCTTTGACGAAGATAATATTTTTGCCGCTGTTCTTGATGGGATCCCATCGGAGGCGAACGATTTTAGTTGTCTGCGGTTTGAGATGGGAAACTTCGCGCTCGGGTTTTCCGGTGTAATCGAAGAGGGGGCGTCCGCCTTGCGCGGGGTCGTTATCAAAAAGGCATACGCGGAAGTGTTCCGCGGGGGATTTGCCTTGATTTGTGACAGGGACGTCAAAGAAGACGGTCTTCCCTTCGGTTGGTTTTTCCTCCGATAGTGTGATAGTTTCGGATTGGATTACGAGGTCGCATAAATCTTCTGGATTGTATTCGAATGTAAAATAATTATTGTCGGGATTGACGTCGCTTATGCCTTGAGGCGGCAGGGCTTTCAGGGTGAACATTTGTCTGGTGGAGGCGTCCTGAAAGTTAAACGTCAAAGTTGCCGGATTGGGAAGTAGCGCCGCCATCGGCGGGAGCCGCAAACTCCGTAAGACAACGCCTTCGGTTGTTGCGCCGGAGCATAGAACCAGATTTGCATAATCAAGCGGCATGGTTCCCAGATTATAGACGGGCAGGTTTAAGTTCATCGTCACGGATTCGCCGTTTTGGGCAAACGAGCGTTTCATGAGCATTTCTGAGATGCATAAATCCGGCGAGGTTTGAGAATCGTCAAGGGCGGCAACTGCGATGATTTCGGATGATTGAACAGATACGTCCGGCGCGGGGTTTTGATAATAATTCATCAATTGAAATTTGTAGATATTAAGTCCGGCATGGGGAATAACATCCGCCGCAAGGGTGCGCGAGGCATTGGCGGGAATTCCCCGCGAGAATGTTTGAGGAGGGTTCGACGGCTGGGTTAGGTTGAGCAATTCAACACGCGCATCCGCGCAGGGGACAGGGGTGTTATTTTTCAGCTCGACAGAAATTTTTAGGGGTTCGCCGAGGCGGATTTCCTTGAGGGCTTTTTCGGGGCGGGGATTCTGCAGCGAAAGGCAGGGGTCGCCGACAATGATTGAAACCGCCCCAACGGCATCTTGTCCTGTTTTTTCGTTGAAGGCGTAACACCGAGCCGTCCATTCACCGGCGGCGGAATTTTCTGGGAGTTCAAGAAAAGATTCATAAACGCCTTTGGTGTAATCAACAATGGGGAGCGTTTGAGAGGGTTCATTTGCTGGCGGCCAGAGTTGAAGGATGGCTTTGCCTTTTTGGGGCGAGGCAATTGCGGCGGTGATTTTGATGGTTGCGGGCAGTTCCTTTGATGAGATTATTTTTTTATCGGCAGACAAGGAGACATCGCCCCGAGGGATTTGCAGGGCAAGCGCGGGGTCTCCAAGAAGGATGAACATTTGCATAATCTCGACCTGATTTTTTCTAAGGAGATAAAGTGAGCGGGCAAGCGCGGTTGCGTCGCCCATCCGGCGAACGCGTTTTTCAAAAAAGGCTTCATGGAGAGCCGCTGAGAGTTTCATGTGTCCGGAGCTGAAGCCGGGACCAGACGGGACAAAAAGACCGATGGCGCCGCCTGACGGTTGCCGCAGCATGTCTTCCGAGATGGCGATATTCCACTTGGGGACGGGGTAATCAATGGCTCCGCTGTTGCAGGTCATGTTGGCAACAAAGGTGAGATGATTTTTATTTGTGAGGCGGATGTTGTCGCTGTTGATGGTGTCGCCGCCGAACCAGATGCGCTCATCTGCCCAGATATTGGGCGAGCCGTGTCCAAAGAATGAAAGATACACTGCGCCGTTTTGGAAAAGGTCGAATATTTTTGCTGTGGCAACAGTGCTGATTTTGGCTTTTGTGCGTTCAACAAAAGCTTGGTCCAGATAGAAATTATCCTCAAGGGGCAGATATTCCAGATAGACGGTCTTTGCGGAGAAAGCGGCGGGGGTGAATTCTTTGCGCAGCGTTTCCGCCTCCTTGTCAAAAGGGCCGTCATCCGCCACCAATCCAAGCGTGGCGCGCCATTCGCCAAGAGATGGTTTTGTTTCGTAGTGTATGATTTTATTTACGACATTTTCCGCATCGGCAAGATTGTTAACGGAAATCCTTCCGAGGAGGATATCGGGGTATTCATCTTCGCCGATGAGCGTGGTGAACCAGTGCTCGGACGCCCATTTATCCTGATCGCCCATGCGCGAGATATGGGAATAGGCAGGGACGTAGTTGATGATATCGTTGCGCGCCTCATGCTTGTAATCGCTTGTGGCGTCGCCGATAAAAAGGACGTAGGCAGGCGGAATTTTCCAGCTCACAAGGGTTGAGGCGAGAAATTGTTTGATGGGGACGGGGCTTTGAATGCCGTGGCTGAACTCGTCATAAATAGCGCGAACATCCACGATTTTCACTTTCATGCGGGATTTTTTTTCTCGATGAATCGCCAGACGTTTTGCGGCTGGGATGAAATCGGGGTGGGCGATAATCAAATAATCGGCGGCTTGATTCGGGGCGTGAAGGTTTTCATTCAGGAGAAAGCGGGTTTCATCCGGATGGCGGACGAAATCAAAAATGGTGAGAAGGCAGGAGGCGGGCTGGCTTCCTAAAGAAAACGTCAACTTTCCGGGGATTGTTTTTTTTGTGATGATAAAACGGGGGCGGTAGCAATCGGAATAGTCCATAGCGACGATGGCGCGCGGCGGGACGTTGCCGATGGTGTATTGAGCGGGGAGGGAGTCCGGGGCTTTTTCGAATTTCAGTTCTCCCTTTTCCATCAAATACTGGCGCGGATATTCGAGAGCGAGATTGTCCATATACAAACCTGCTGGGGTTGGCGGTGCGAGGGTTTCGGTCGTAAGAGATGAAAGGCTCATTGAAGAGGCAAGAGGTCTCATGCGGATCGAGAGTTTATTTCCACGTTCGCGCAATGCGGCAAAATCATATTCGAATTGTTTGGTATTATCCTGCGGACCGGTGATGGAAAACCTCTGGGAGGGGGCGTCGTTTATTTGCATCTCCAATTCTGCGGGGGTTTCCCAGCTGTCCGGCTGGCAGTAGATTTTAAGCGTTCCATTCCCCTTGCCGGGCTGCTCGGCATAACCGGGGAGATTAAAGACGGCTTCAAAGGGTTCATCGGCGGAGAATTCTTGCCAGATCCAACGCATGCCTTTTATGGAGAGAAAATTACCCGAGTGGATTTTGCATTCGGTATCTTCTTCGATGGTTGTTTTCGAGATGAAATACTCGGGCGATTGAGCGTTGGGGATATCATCCGCGCCGATGGTCTCCATGCGCAAGCCCTCCGCATCGGGTTCATAAGTCAGCACGAAAACATTAGCATCGGTGTATTCGGATTCAACGGGATAGGCATAGAACAAAAGGGCGTCATTTTCCTGAAAGCGCTCTGTCAGGCAGCCCCAAGAAAAAAGCGGGATATCGCGTCCGGCGCATCGTAGATGAAAATATCGGGGGTTCATATCGGCGGCGTTGATTCCGGATTTGGAGAGCAGCGCGCGGTCAATTTTGCAAACGCCGGGCTCTTTGTTTATGAGGACGAGAGGCGTCATGGTTGAGGCGCGGAGCCCTTTTGCCTGTTGAACGGATTGAGGCAGGGTATTGGTTGTGGGGATAGAGATTTCAGCGGCGCGCAAACGATACGCATGAGCCATTTCGGGATTATCTACAAGGGCATCAAGGATAGGCTGGAAATCCTGCGGTCTGTTTTCTTTTGCGGCTCCATGCAAGGAGGGCAGAGCGGATGTGTCATCGAATTGAAGTTGCAGCGCGATGCTTTTTAATCGCGGGTATTGGGCAGCCTCGCCCGGAACGTTGCTAAAGACAACGGGCAGCGCCATCATGTTGATTGCGGGGTTCAATCGAATGGACTGGATGTAGTGGAAGCGGAGGAAACCCTCCGGCGATACGAGGATGTTTTTGAGGATGTTATCATTGATTATTTCTCCAAATTTATCTTCGGCTTCCTTGCGAGTTAGAATCGTCGGCTCTTCGGATTTATCCCAGAGCATCAGGTTGTAATCGAGAAGAACGGGGCGCAAGTTTGCCCGCGGCGGTGTGAGAAGGACGATGAGGCGTTCTTTTGAATCGTCATTTTCCCACTGGCAGAATATGGAAATATGGGTTTTATCCGAGCTCACTTCGAGACCGGCGGCGGGGAGAATCTTCCCGACGGAAGGGGGCGACTGCTCGCGCCGGCGGACGCAGCCGGGGGCAAGTATCGAGCAGAAAATCAAGCCGGTAAAAAGCCTTAATAGATAACGGGGGAAATGCCGCCTTGATAATTTTTTCATAAACGCCGCTCCCGATTATTTAATAAAAAACGACGCCCGCAAAGCTGACGGAGGTTGTCCCCTGCTCGTCCACAGACTGGTCATAATCCACAACGGTTCCTTTTGCGTCTTCCATCATTTTGAGAAGGGCGTAAACGGGCGGCAAACCGCACACTCTATAGCGGTCATTCTGTCCGGCGATGATGCTGAAAAACTGTTCTTCGTCGGCGTTGCTGATGGCTTCCAGAATTCGTTGGTCTTCGCTCCGCGTTTCCAGAAGAAAAGGATTGGAGAGCATTTCGGGGTCGCCAAAGGCGGGACCAATATGGGAAAAATCCGCTCCAACAACAAAGAGAACTTGTCTGTCATTTTCGGCGAGAACTTTTTTAAGGGCGCGGGGAAATCTCATATAATCTTCATCTTCGGCGGGGGATTTGCCGCTCTCAACATAGTCGCCCAGCGATGAACACAGGATGGGCAGGATGGTTATGGGTCCAGTTTGGCGGTAAATATATTGAAGCCAGAGAACCTGAAATTCGATGGAATGCTCGGCGCGATGGCTGAATTCATCGCCATAGAGTTCATTGGGTGGTATGATATCCTCGAGCGCGCCGAGGATTTCTAAATCCGTCTCCGCCAGCCCCAGCGGGGTTTGAAAGTTTTTTTTAGTAAAAATGAAACGCGAGGCAACGGGCTCATGAAGCGTTCCCAGAATGACGATAAGGTCTGGCGGGAGGCAATCGGTCAGGCATTTATACACCGAGCCATAAACGCGTTCGCCGCGGAAAAAATCAATATGCGGGGCGATGATAGCGCGGGGACATGCGGGGGTTTCCTGCGCCGTTTCCTGCGGGTAGGGTTTGCCCTCCGCCAGAATTGAATCAAGCAGTTCCGCCACATCTTCTTTTTCGACGGGATAGGTTGAGCCGGCGTGGAAGGGTTTTCGGACGCGGGATTTAAGATAGTCTTTGATAACGCCTTCGCTAAATGCGCGAAAATTATCGTTATCGAGAAAGTAATTCTTATCCAGTTTTTCGATGATGGAGTCCAGTTGTTCGGACATGAGAAGCGCGCCGAAATTGCGCATAAAATCCGCTTGAATATCGCGGGGCGTATGGTCGCCATTGAGGCAGGCAAGGATGAAAATCATGGCATCGTTATCGGGGACAACAAGCGGCGCGGGGCTGAAATGCTCCGGGTCTTCGAGCAGGATCATCGGCGAATTCTGGAGCATAATCCGACGAGCGGAGATATTGCGAAGTTTTAATTTTTCCAAGTTCACCTCCTTTTTTTGGAAGGGGGCAATAAAAAAAGCGGGAATGGTTACCCGCTTCTTAAATATAAAGAAAGTTGGGGGTTAATTGTCCCAACGTCCCGGAGGACCAGGAACCCATGTGCAATTGGGCTCTCTTTGCGAACGCCAAATGTTTCCATCAGAAACGGTTCCATTGGTTGGGTCATAAGGTCTCTGAGGGTTGCTTCCTGTTTTAGTGCTTGCAAAATATTTATCCGGTCCAATTGAGCACATCCGCCATTCACCGTAATACTCAATAAAATAAGGTAGGCTTGTCCAGTCATATTGTTTGAGTTTCTGGTAGGTAAACCACCATTCATCCTGAGCAAGAGCGCCTTCAGCCTCAGGAACAAAGGGATCTCTGATACGGTTGCTTGTAATATAGGCAACAGGGGTGGTCAGCCAATGTCCCGATAGCCCCCAGCCTCGAGGATCATACCAAGGCGATGATGAATCACCTTCTGTGTGCGGCGGCAAAACATTATAATCAGTAGCATAAGACTCAACGGCTGTTGCTAGACTTCTAATATCGGCTTTTGCGCGCGAGACTTTGGAGCGGACTTGCGCCTCCAAAAAGTTGGGGACGGCGATAGCCGCTAAGATGGCGATAATCGCCACAACAATCAAAAGCTCAATCAGAGTAAAACCTTTTTTCATATACTTCCACCTCCTTTTTGCGAAATTGGATGTAACCTTAAACGAACCATTTCAGGAAGGCAATTGCGAATTTTGATTGTAGGTGTCAAGAAACAATTTTAATTTTTTTATTTTTTTGAGCGGGTGGGCGGCTTTTCCATCGGCGGTGAAACCAGAAGTATTGTTCAGGATACTGGCGGATGATATCTTCCAATATGCGGGTGTGTATTTGGGTAAGTTTCTGAATTGCGGATTCGCGGTCTTCCTCTTTTGACGGGGGATAAATCGGAGGCAGGAATACAACTTTGTGGGTGGCAAGCCCTGTTCGGATGTCAAAGGCGGGTAGAATGGGCAGTCCAGAGCGAATAGCAAAGAGGGCGGGACCGGTGAATGTGGAGGCAGGTTTGCCAAAGAAATCTACAAAAATCCCCGCTTTACGCGCATCCTGATCGGCAAGAAACGCCACGCAGCGTCCGCGTTTGAGGGCGGCAAGTACTTCGCGGATGGGTTCGCCACGTGTGGAAATGACCTCCATGCCTCGTTGTTTGCGCATTTTGTTAATCATTTTATCCACATGGGGGTTATGGATGGGTTTAGCAAGAACGGAGAGCGGCACGCCGCGCGCGGCAAACCATGCGCCCATAAGTTCCCAGTTGCCGATGTGGGCGGTGATGGCAAGGAAGGGTTTTCCGCCCGCGCCGACTTGTTCGAAGTATTCGGCGCCTTCGATTTCGGCAATCTGGCTAGTGGCGTCTTGGCTGTCTTTATTACGGAAATGGATGAACTCAATGATGAGGAGGAAGAAGTTTCGGTATATTTCGCTCAGGAGTTTTTTTCTTTTTTTAGCGTTCAAATCGGGAAATGCGGTGTTGAGGTTTCGAAGGACAACCGATTTGCGGACTGGGAAAAGAAATGCGAGGGCGGGCGCGAGGGAGTCGGCGAGTTTCATCGCCCACGAAAAGGGTATAGTGCGCCAAATACCGAAGGCAATAAGGAGTCCTGCGTATTCGATGAAATGCCGAAAAAGGCGCATGGGATTTTTTTTACTCTTCATGCAAGCCGCAGAAGAAGCGGTTTTCCCAAGTGTAATTGGAGTTGATAACCTCGCCGCTCCAGATATGCCCAACGCTTGTGGGGACATTCTCATCATCAAGCGTGAATTCTTTTCGGTAGCCCAGCGGACGCAGGTGGCGCGCCGCGATGCGCCGGGCGGCGCGCTCGACTACATTGAAAGAGCAATCGTCAACCGCGCTTTTGATGGCATCTTTCCATTCGATTTCTGTGATTCCGAACTCCGCGAGGTTGTATCGTTGATAGGCGGTTTCAAACTGGATGAGTTCATCCTTCATTATTTTGACAATCTTTTTCGCCTCCGCTTGTTGATTAATCCAGTGATAAACATGGATGGCGTTGGACATGCCTAAAACGAGCATGGCAACATTTTGGTAAACGGCGCGCTGGTCGAAATTTTCCCAGAAGACGGCGCTGGATTTCCTCGCATCAAGGCAGAAGTAATAAGCCTGAGCAGCGGTGGCGGCAACGGCATATTCGCGAAGGGAGAATTTGTTTTTCAATCCTTTGAGGAGATGCCCGCCGACAATTTCCTCGATGGTGAGCTCGGGTTCGGAGTAATTGTTTTGTAGGAAGTGCTCCCGCCAATGGAGGAGGGAGTAATGGAGGATGAAATCCTCGACATTTTGCTGGATGATTTTTTTTTCTTTTGAGGAGACGAGGCTGGCAAGGACGCCGAGCATGCCGCCCTGCAAGGTTTGGCGATCGCCGATGACCGCTTCAGCGCAGATGTCCACAGCGCGGTTGAATGCGAGTTTCCAGCATTGGGGACCGGGCTCTTCGATTTCCCCTTTTGGGGTGACGCGGATATAAGGATGGTTTTCATCCACGAGTTTGTATTCGGCGTTGCTATCCAGCGTGCCTTCCCAACGCCCGAGCGAGACGTTGTCATGATGCCAGTCATTCCATGCGGTGTTCTCCTTGAGGGTTATGGTGTTTGTGTCTCTTGGGGAGCGGGCGTATTTTTTTAGGAGTTTGCGGCGGATAAAGATATCGGGCGAGACTGGCAGATAGCCGAGTTCGGTCAGTTTGATAACCTTCTGTTCGAAATTGCTGGCGGCTTTGATGGTGTAAGTGAGGGCGGAGATGTTTTCGAAGTGCGCCCAGCCGTAGTCAATTTTCTTTTCGTTGAGCTCGGAGTCCATTTTGGCGATGGTGCGATCGAGCAGTTTTTTCACCGATGGGTTGGAAAAGGTGACCCAGTCGGAGAAGTTGCGGTCTTTGAAAACCACTGTGATAAAATCTTTTTTATCCGATTTGAGGGGAAGTATGTTCCATGATTTCATAAGGATGTCATTGTCGCGCTCTTCCGCCTGCGCGTTATCAAGCAGGATAATAAGATGGCTTTCTTTGATGCCGTCCGCCTTGCATTGGGCGGAAAATTCTTCGTGCAGAATTTGAAGAATCCGATTATTGTAGCCCCCTTCTGGGAACCAGAAGCAGGCGACGAAAAGTTTTTCTTTATGCACATCGGCGATACACTGGTGATAGGATTTGAGGATGGGCCAGTAGAAGAGCAACCCTGCGCGGATAAGGAAGCGGATATCGAATTCATGTTTGAGCGCGGGAAGTATGATATGAAAGGGGATGGTTGCGCAGGGGGCGACGATGCCTTTGTTATAAAGGTCTATCAATTTGCCGTATGTGTTTTCATTCAGTTCATAATCAAGTTCGATAATACGATGCAGCGTATCCGGGTCAACGCCGAGCGTTGCCATAGGCACCAGCCCTTTTTCGCGGAACATATCCTGCAGGGTTTGCGCCACATAGGCGGAGATATGGGAAAAGATGCGGGCGTAGATACGGTAGCATTTAATCATTAGCTCCGTCCAGTTTTTGCCTCTGATTAATTCCTGCCCGAGGCGAGTGCTGACGGGGGCGATGCGCTCTGTGTAGCGGGGAGGCTCGGAAAACATTTCAATGAGAAATTCGGGGTCTTCTTTGTCGATGTCAACGGGGAGAAGGCGTCCGATGTCAACACGCGAGCCAACCTGAGGCGAGAGTTCAACGAAGATCGGATGTAAAAAGTTCATGTTCCAATGCCTTTACACAAATTCATTTTTCGTCCATTTGGCGCGAAAAAAGTGGGATGGGAAAAAATTTTGAGCATAACAATAATGTGAAAAAATGATGTTTGTAAACGTATTTACAATTATACCTGTGAATAATAGGGTTGATACCCTTTTGGATTCAAGAAAAAAAAGTGTTGACACCTATTTTTTTAGGATAAAGGTGATTATTTGCTTTTTGGGGCATTTTTTTCCCTTTCAAAAAATTATGAAATCTCCCGCTTGCTGGTTTTTCATTATTAAAAAACATAAAAAACCTTTTATAAAATGACTTGCGGCGGGTAAAAAGGGTTTGTTAGAAACGGCTATTAATTGAGTGCGGGTGTGGCGGAATGGCAGACGCGATGGCCTTAGGAGCCATTGGGGAAACTCGTGGGGGTTCAAGTCCCCCCGCCCGCACCAACTATCCCATTCAAGCAATTCAATTTTTTTTATGCATCACTTTTTCAGATAATCTTCCGCCTCGGCGCGCAAGGGATGGTCGGGGAATTTTTCCAGAAACTGGCGATAATATTTTCGGGCGTCAGCTGGGCGGTCCATATTATCAGAGTAAAGCCTGCCCAGATTGAGGTATGAGAAGGGGTCGTTGGGCGCAAGGGCAAGGACGTCTTTGAAATACTTCTCCGTCTCTTCCGGGTTTTTCAATTCCAGCGCCATCATGCCGAGGTAATAATATGGCGCGGGGTCTTCTGGGAATTCTTTTTTTGCCTGTATGAAATACTCGTTTGCTTTTTGATAATTTTTTCGCCGCATCTCAAGCTGCCCAAGAGCAGTCAGAGCGGGCAACAAACGGGCATTAAGCTCCCGCGCTTTTTTTAGATGTTCCTCAGACAGCTCGGGCTGCGAATGGTGGTCAAGATACAGCATGCCAAGCCTGAGGTGAAAGAGCGGCATGAGAGGGCAGAGGGCAATAGCGGATTTATAAGATTCGGCGGATTTTTTATAGAGAGCGGCATCGGCGTTTTTTTCACCGGCATCGCGGAGGGCTTCGGCATGGAAGAAATGCGCCGGGGAATAATCCGGTTGCATGGCGATGACTTTTTCCTGCAGGGGGATAGATTCTTCGGGTCTGCCCATAAGGCGCAGGACTTCTCCTTTATTGGCGATGGGCGCGCCATAAAAAGGGGCTATCTCCGCCGCTCGTTCAAAGTGGATGAGCGCCTTGCTGTAATTTTTTTCCTCTTTGAGAACGGTGCCGATATTATTATGGATGCGAGCCACATTGGGGCTTGTTCGCAGGGTTGCCGCATAAAGGGCGTTATCGTCCTTCCATTCGGGATTTCTCAAAAGGCATCGGACGCCATAGGCTAAAACCAAAAGGGCGCATAAGATAAGGGCAATGCCGCGTCGGCGGAAATATAAATCCGCGCGGCTGAACGCCCAACCGACGACTATGCAGAATCCCGCCGATGGGAGATAAAGCAGCCTCTCCCCTATCAGCGTGCCAATCATTTTGAATGCGTTTGAAACAGGCGCCAGCGCAAAAAGAAAAAATAGAACGCCCCAGAGGGGTATCCATTGTTTATTTTTCCAAAAATAATAAATCAGCCAGACATGCGCCGCCAGCAATATGATGGAAATAACCGCGCCCGCTTCAAAGAAGCCGGTAGCGAGCGGGACTTGATTATAGGAATAATCCGCCGAGAGCGTTAAAGGGAAAAGGAGGAGGCGCACATAAATCCCGAAAGCCTTGATGACAGTGGCGTAGTAGGGTATCCACCCGCCGCGCTGTTCCGCCAGAACGAGGACGTTATCAATCGGGGAAACTTTCATGCCTGAGGTGACAAATCCGCCGAGGGCGTGTCGGCGCATTATTAGATATAGGACAAGGGTAATGCCATAAAAAAGGAAGGCGCGGACGGTGTTTGTTGGGGGCATTCTATTCATTAACGCCAGAAACAGGACGGCGGGGAGAAGGGCTATTGCGGATTCTTTGGAGAGCATTCCCAAGAGAAAAAACATGGCGCTGGCAAGCAGGCATACCAGTCTTTTAGCGGGGAGGTTGGTTTTATGGGCGTTCCAAAACTGAATGAGCCCGGCAAAGACAAAAATGGCGGCAAGGATTTCCGCGCGTCCCACGATGTTATTCACGGGTTCTGTGTGTATGGGATGGGCGGCAAAGAGGAGCGCAGAGATCAGCGCCATTTTTTCATCGCTGCCAATCTTTTTCAAAAACCAGTAAAACAAGATAGAGAACAGCGCGTGCAGGAGAATGTTTACGAGATGATAACCTAATGGGTTCAATTTTCCGGCGGTATAATTAAGGGCGAAGGAAAAAACAGCGAGGGGGCGGTATTCATTTGAGCGGCGTCCCGAACCGCTCCACCATGATGTGCGCCAGATTTCCGGCATGTTTTTCAGGCTTCGGATGAGGAAGTTATTCTGCACCATATCCACATCATCAAAGGCGAATCCGCCGCCCAAAGCGTTTAAGTAGCATCCCGCAGAAACAACAAGGATTATCAAAAAAGGGATGAGATTTGCGCGTGGGTTTTTCATATTGCTTTTGTCATTTTTGATGCGCCGCCCGCTCGATTCTAAATGAAAAAGAAAAAGCAGCCAGTATCCAAAAAAGCAGCGCGCTCAATGGCTGATGAAGCGGAAAATTAAAAAGGGCGTCGGCAAGGATGCAGAGGATGCCCGCAAGAATGCCCGGCAGGATTTGATTTTCGAGCTGCCTTTTAGGGTTGGCAAGCGTCTCCCATCCGCGCAAAAAGACAAATGCAAGGAATGCCATGAATAGGGCAAATCCGATGATTCCCGACTCTGCGGCGATTTCAAAAAATTCGTTATGGACGTTAATCGGCGGCACTCCCTTGCCGTAGTTGAGGAGGTAATCATAGATTCGATTTTCGGGACGCATTTGAAACTGGTTAACATAATCCCAGTAAAGGACTTTGTATCTGCCATATCCGACGCCAAGAAAGGGGCGGTCTTTCAGCATTTCGCCCGCCATGCGCCAGCTGTAAAATCGGCTCAAAAGGGGCATCGAATCCCCGAGGCGTTCCCGCAGGCTGTAGCGCGGGGCTGCCAGCGTCAGAAACAAAATTGCGATAACTGCCAGAATGATGAAAGTTTTGAAAACGTTGCCTGCGATTTTGACTCCATCAAACGGGATGTTTTTCATTTTTGAGCGGAGAATAAATAAGACGGGCATCGCCAGAATCAGGGAAAGCCATGCGCCGCGCGTTCCCGCCAGTGCAAGGCAAAAAGCCAAAAGAAAGGACGAGGCAATAATCAGGCAACGCTTTAGCCGCGCGGTTGTATTCAAAAAGGCGTTAATGTGGATTGGCAGGAGCGGGGTCAGATACGCCGCCAGATAATTGGGATGACCAAATATGCTCAGGACATTCAATTTGCCTTTTTTGGATTCGGCGGCATAACCGAGGAATTCGATTCCATAATTTTGCAGGATGCCATAAATAGCGGACACCGCGCCCACCGCGCATAAAAGGATTAATATCTTATTCATATCAGCGGGCGTGATTTGCGCTATGACCAGCGCCGCAAAAAGTCCCATGCACACAAGGAGAAAAAGCATCTCTTTTAGACTGAACAAAAAAGAACCGGAAAAAAATGCGGAGATTATGAGCGCTGCCGTGTAAAGCCCAACAAGGATAAGCGGCGAGTCTTTGGGACTCAGGGGAAAAATCTTTATCGGAAAAATAAAAACAGCTGCGGCGATGCCGAAAATAAGCGCCGCACCGCATACCATGATGTAATGCATCTGGCTGAGCGAGGGGCGCTCAAAAAGCGGATATAAAAAAAAGGGGGCGGATATAATCAGGGAGGATATTGATATTAGAACAATTCTTTTGAATATTGGATGACTCATTCGTGATTATTCGCCCATATTGCCCGCGAGCGGAGAATCAATAAAACTCGTAGGTTGTTTTGCCCTGCGAGCCTTTAACCTGCGGCTCCCCTCTGGATATTCGAACCAGACCGTGCCTTGTCAGCGGATCGCCCAACAGCAGAAACATCTTAACCGCCTCCTCAGAGGGACATGCGCGCGAGGCATAAAGGAATATATCGCCCATGTAGCGGTTATCGTTATCATTGAAGGCGGCGTTGAACATTTCCTGCATGAAGATTTCATCATTTTGGATGTAGCTATAGGAGGAGGAGGCGATGACGCCGATGGCGCCTCCGTTATTTTTGATGAGGAATTTTTCGCCGATGCAGTTTCTGGCGGCGGGATTATCGAAGTTATTTGTGAAACAGGTGGCGGCAAAAACCATAGGCGTCATGTGGGGGTTGTTGATGAGGTCAATTTTTTCCGGCTGGAAGTTGTATTGGAGTTCTTCGGAGGAATGAGCGATGTTGGTTCCGGTGAGCCAATAATAACGGGAGCCGTGCCCGGCATAAAGGAGGAGGGCGACGCCTTCGTTGCAGGCGTCTATGATGCGCTGGGTGACATCGAGAGAGCTGGTGACATTGCAATAAGCCTTATCCACGGCGTAATCCTGAAGATAATCCGAGGCAAGGCGGTTGCAATAATCATGGAAATCGGAAAGGGCGCTGGCAGTGAGCAGGACTCTATGACGCCATCCCGATTGAGTGAAATTGATTTCATAGTTGATGATTTTATTGACCACCATATCCGCCTCTGCCGGCGTTTTGACGGGGAGTCGCCCGAGCGCAACTTCGGGGACGAAATCGTCGTCCACGCTGGCAAAATAGGAGTCGGTGGCGTATTCTATTTTATTGTGCGGGACATACCATGTGGGGATGAAATTCTGTTGCATCCCTGTGGGGTTTGCCTGCCTGTCAATATTGTGCCAATCCCAGCTCCAATCTCCGATTAGCAGAACATATTTGAGTTTTGGCTGCTGCCAGTTATTGTAAATATGGGCAATGGCTTGTTTGATGGCAGTGGGGTGGATGTTAGAGCCGTTGAATTCATCGTAGATATAATCCACAGGTATGACCTTGGTTTTTGCGCCGCGTTTGGCTCTGTATTTTGCAAGCCTTTCCGCCTGAGCAAGGAAGTTTTCGTGCGTGATGATGATATATTCGGCGGCATGCTGGCTGGTTTTGAGCCCCATATATTGCGAGAGTTTAATTTTTGACGGAGCTAAAAGCGCCGGTTCAGCGGCGATGAAATATTCCTGAACGGTGGATTGCTCAGTGACAAAGGAGGCGGTATAGTTGCGTCCTGAAACCATTGATACAGCGGGTGTAATGAATTTATTTTCGCCGATATCATAAAGATATATTTTGTTGTTGGAAAAATTGCCGATAGAGATTTCGCGTGTCTGTTTGTAAAATCCTCTTGCGACCTTGAAATCAAGCGCGTTGGAGATGGCTTCGGATTTGATGGGGTATTCGATTTCATACCAGTCCACGTTGATGTGATCCATTTTCAGGTCGTTGACGTTTATGAGTTCGAACACTATTTCATTTGCGCTTTCTTTGAAAACATTGAGCGGGATGTTGAAATTCTCAAGGAGGCATTCTTTGACGCCGCGCCAGCGTCTTTCTCCGAGCGGGTGGTCGTTGATGCTGAACTTGATATTATGGTCGTAATAGTTGGGCATGTTCAGTTCTGATTTGCCGTAAACATAAATGCGCGCGCCGCCTGTTTGCTCGACGGCGTTCGGGTTCAATCCGGGGAGATTGAAATTGAGGACGCGGCGGTTTTTATCCAACAGCCAGGTGACAGGGATGTAAAAACAGTAGTCGGTATCTTCGCCAAAGGGATGGGCAAAGCGGTCGAGGAACAAGTCCTGCTCGAAGTGGATTCTGCGGCGGAGCACATCGCCCGCTTTTGGCAGTTGGGCTTCGCCGCTGTGATAGACCTGCGGCTGGTTGAAGAGCCCGCGGCGGTTGAATTCAAGTCGGAAAACATTTTCATCGGAATAAAGGGAGCGATATGAATATGTGCCGCGCGGTTTTGTGGCGTAGAAGACCATATAATCATCTTTGTCGAATCTGTTATCCTCTTCATATCCGACGATTAGGAATGGGTATTCCTTTCCATTGCCAAACAGGGATGTATTGCTGAAATCTATTTCTTCGGGGGCGATGCCCAGATTTTTAATCTGGCGATAGGTGATTTTGTAAATACCGTCGGCGGGGATGTAAAATTTGATGGCATCCGGCTCGCCTATTTTTTTTGGAATGGGCTGTTCCTTGAGGAGGAGAAATTGGGTTTTTTCCTCGCCGTTAAGGGCAACAGCCTGAATGAGAATCAAAAAAATCGTCGCCAAAAAAAAACGGATCATTTTTGCGCGGGTCATGCGATTATTGTGCCTTCCTCGTAATTTGGATTCGGCGGACAAGGCAGTTGCGGTCCTGCCCTTTTGCCAGCCGTTCGGAATCGTTGTTATATTCGAAATCAATTGAATTTTCTCCTTCTGTCAAAAAAAAGACCATAGAGTATTTCCGCCAATCTTTTCCGCGAATGTAAAGGCGCTTTTGGAAGATGCCGTTCACTAAAACACCGGCTCGGGGCCAGATAAGATTGGAAGGCGTTCCCCGCGCTTCTATATCAACTATATATTCCCCGTTGGCTGGGGCTGTCAAATTAAAACCGAGCCGAGCATTTTTGAACAGGACAACCGCCGGAACTTTTTCATCCGGAACAAGGGACATTATATCTTTTTCCATCGGATAATGTTCAAAGGTAATCTGCTTTTGAAACGAGGTGTCATATCGCAGGGCGGGGGCGGAGGTGGTGCATCCATCAAAGAACCCGCCGATGCCTTTGCCGGCATACTCATCCCGCAAGATGAGGTCGGCATCCACAAAATCAAGGGCGCGCGCGCAGTCATAACAATAAGACGCCTCGTCTGGCTCGCCGCGCAGGAGATAAACCGCGGCAAGGTGCGAGAGCAGGAGGGGGTTATCGCCGAAGATTTTTAGGCTGTCTTCGAGCGCTTCGCGAGATTTTTCCAAAAGGTTGACTTTTGAGCAGGCTATGCCGAGCAATCCTAAACGGACGGCTTCGAGTTCGGATGAGAGTTCTTGGGGTTTTTCCAAAAGGTTCAGCGCGGCGTATATGCGCCCTTGCTCAAAATCTATGATGGCTTTGGCAAGGGATTGTTCGCCGGTGGATAAAACTTTTATTTTACTGGGCTCGGCAAGGAGCGGCGAAAGCATCTCCGCAGATTTAATGATGTCTCCGCGATGGAATTGAAGAAACGCCATTTCTTTTATGGCTTTTTTATTTGCGCGATTATTTTTGATAAACAGCGCCAAAGATTTTTCTGCGGCGGGGTAGTCGCCCAGTTTCCAATACGCCATCGAGAGATAGTATGCGGCGGGGTAATCATGCGGGCGGCGGAGAACGGCGGTTTCGAGCTTTTGGATTGCTTTTTCATATTCGCCTTTATTGAAATAGAAAATGCCTTTGTTGCGCATGAAGAAGCTGCGGGAGGAATAACCCGCCGATACAACAATGAGAACGAGGACAATTATGGTTATCCAAAATTTCCGCAATGAATCCAACCGCCAAAGGAAAATTTTATCTGGGTTTGCCCGCTCCCATTTCGGTCTGTTGAACGGGCTGCTTCTGAGTCTGTTGAACCGGCTGAGGGGCGAGTTGATGTCTGAATGAGCGCAGCAGGTGTTCCGCCACTCCCCAAATGACATATCCCCAGAATCCAAAGAAGAAAATCAACGACTGTAAATGCCAGAGGGCAATCATAAAACAGACAAAGACAATGATGAGGACGAGATAATCGAACGGTTTTTTTTCCCGAAATTCAATATGCTTAAGGCTGGGGTAGCTGATATTGCTGACCATCAGGCAGCTGAGCCCGACAAAAAGGACTGGGAGGAATCGAAGAAAAAAGCTGGACGGCTCTCCAAGCCGGTATAATCCTGTGTGCCAAAAAGCAAGAAAGGTGACAACCACCGTGCAGGCGGCGCCGGGGATGGGGAGGCCGGTAAATGTTTTGCGTTCTTCGCGGGATGACTGCACGTTGAACCGCGCCAGTCGCAACGCGCCGCACAGGGCAAAAAGAGCCGACACGCCGGTCGCAACTCTGCCGCTGCTTGCTGGAAAGATATTCCGCAACCAAGCATAAATCAGCATGGCGGGCGCGACGCCGAATGCCACCAAATCAGCAAGGGAATCAAACTGGATTCCAAAAGAGCTTTGCGTCCGCGTCAGACGCGCAATCTTGCCGTCAAGCGTATCCAGCAATGCGGATATCATAATCAGATAGCATGCCATTTCATACTCGTTTCGGAAGACGTGCATGATGGATAAAAGTCCGCACATAAGGCTGGCGGAGGTGAAAAGATTGGGGAGTATATAAACTTTTCTCATGGTTTATTTTTTTCCTTTGCGGGCATTTGAGCGATGACGGAAAATCCGCCTTGGACCCGATCGCCCATTTGAACTTTAATTTCTGAGCACAAAGGCAGAAACGCCTCTGTGCGGGAACCGAAGCAAATCAGACCGATTTTATCGCCGCGGCGGACGGCGTCGCCTTTTTTTACGTCGCAAATAATTCGGCGCGCTATCAGACCGGCAATCTGTTTAACAAACATTGGACCCCACGGGGTTTTGAATTCTACGAGATTGGATTCATTGGCTTCTGAGGAATCCTTGTTCATGGCGTTGAGGAAACGTCCGGATTTGTGGCGCGTTTCTATGATGTTGCCATCGGATGGCGCGCGGTTAATGTGGACATCAAAAATGGAAAGGAAAATCCCCACCTTGCGGGCTTTTCCCTCCGGAAAAGCCGGATGCGGCACTATTTCGATTGTGTCCACTTTGCCGTCGGCGGGCGAAACAACGGCGCCGGGAATATTGGGTGGAATTCGTTTAGGGTCGCGGAAGAAATAAAGGACAAACAACGTCAGAAGGCAGAACATGCCCATGAAGGTCCACCATTTTGCAAAACCTAAAACAATGGTCGCAATAAGCAAAACAAGAATAAATTTCCAACCGCCGCCTGCTATACGCATTACACGCCTCCAAAAATCCGTGTTTTCATTATGAGCCATACCCTCCTTGCGCAAGCGGTTGTTTCGGGGCAGAAGCGCCGCCTTTAACGATAGCAACGGAGGCGCTGGCGCCGATGCGGGTCGCGCCCGCCGCAATCATTTTTTGCGCGTCTTCGGTTGTGCGGATGCCGCCGGATGCCTTGACGCCCATCTGCGGACCAACCACACGGCGCATGAGGGCGATATCATCTGCGGTTGCGCCGCCCGAGCCGAATCCCGTTGAGGTTTTGACAAAATCCGCCCCTCCGGCTTTGGCAAGAATGCAGCCGGCAACTTTTTCATCATCGGTCAGGGATGCTGTTTCAAGGATGACCTTGACGCAGCGTTTTTGTGCCGCGCGCGCCACCGCCCGAATATCTTCAAGGACATATTCAAAATCGCCGGATTTGAGTTTGCCGACGTTGATGACCATGTCAATCTCGTCCGCGCCTTTAGAAACGGCGTCGCGGGTTTCGAACGCCTTTGCCTCCGAGGACATGGCTCCAAGGGGAAATCCGACAACGGTGCAAACCTTGACGCCGGTTCCGGCAAGAAGACGAGCGGCAAGGGGGACGTAAGCCGAGTTGACGCAGACGGAGGCGAAGCGATATTCAATGGCTTCTTTGCAGAGTTTTTCGATTTCATTATCGGCGGCGTTGGGCTTAAGGAGCGTGTGGTCAATGAAGGGGGCGATATCCTGAGTGGAGACTTTCGATGATTGCGAGCCGACGCGGTTTGCGCCAGCTTCGATAATGTTGATAACCGCGGCTGGGTTTTTATCGGCGCATTGACCGCAACCCGAGCAGGAAACGCTGCAGGACGTTATGGCGGGCGCGGTCGGCGGGATGGTTTTAACATCTTCCTGCGCCAGACGCGCGGCGACGCGCTCAGTCACGGATTTGACGAGTTCTTCAATCTGAGCGGGTGTCAGGCTGCTGAGATTCATAATGTTTTATTCCTCCCAAGATTTTTTTACAAATGAACCGCCGGGTGCTGCTTGTGTGTTTTTTTATAATGAGAAAATTCATATTCTTGAAATAGTCTGCCCCATTCGGTTTTCATGATTTCCTTCACGCGTTTTTTTCCGATGAAGTTAAACCAGTATGCGTCATAATAAAGGCGCGAGGCGGCGTAAGACCATGGGACAATAGGGGAACGCAGGAGGATTTTTTCCAGCGGTTTGAGCCAGCCGTGATAAATCATTTTTTGTCCGCGGGAGGCGAAGGTTTCCTGTTTTCCCTTAAAATGAAAATTCACATCGGAAATGTTCTCTCCGAGGATTTCGATTTCGCGGGGGTCGCCGACTCCAAGCCCGTCTTCATGAGCGCACCGAATAAAATCAAGCGTCATGGGATCAAAGCCCTGCATTTTGGCGCTGACGGCGTCAATGGCAACTTGATCCGCCGAGGCAAGGATGTAATTTTTCACATGGGGAACCATGGCGCGGGGACCGGGTCCGTCGCCTGCGATAGTTCCATCCATCACGGCAAAAATTCCGGTGTGAATCTCCTTTTGGATGAGGAGTAAATCTACAAGGGTTTCGTGGATTACGCTGTGCGTCCAGTGCCGCCTTTCGGATAGAAGACCGCCGAAGGCGTTTTTCATGGCGCCGGTGATGGTGGTGAAGACGTGCGTTTTGACTGTGGGCATCTGGATGATGTTCTTGCCAAAGAAAAAGCCGGGGATTTTGACGCCGTCGGGATAGACCTTGTCCAAAACGCGAAACTTTCCTTTGGGGCGATAAACCTGCCAGTTAATAGGCGGATCGTTTTCATAGAGATGGACGGGGCGGAGTCCGTATTTCCAGTCAATGGCTTCAAAATGATTGTTGATGATTCCCAATTTGGCATCCACGACAACGGTGCGGTTGTGGGCTGGGATAATTTTTTTGAGGTTATATCCATCCTGCGCAAGGGCATTGACCACGCCGTCATATTGCCAAGGAGATGTTGAGCAGGCGGGGTAATAGTGATGCCAAGAGATGTTTATCTTGATGAGGGTATCTTTATCAATGGGCAGAAAAGTTTGATAATCTGCAAGGCGCATCAATCTGCCAATATCTTCAACAACGGACTGTGGCGAGGTTTTTAAAACTGCGACCTTTGATTTCATTGCGAACTCCTAAAGATTGAACAATCCTTTTGATTTCATGGTGAAAAGGATGCCGGCGATTCCGGCGGCGAAGATGAGCCAGCCCCATTTTTTTTGTCCGGGAAGGGCGATGCCCGCGCCGATGATAACCAAGGCGATCTCAATTACGAACTGATAAAGCATCGGGAATTCCTGAAAGAATTTAGTCATGGTTTTCTCCTTTTAATTATTGCTGTACCGGCTGCGCACCGGCGGAATGGTTCCTGATACTTTCATTTTTAATTTGCTGTGAAAATCCTTGCGGCATTGATGACACAAATTAAAGCGATAACTCTCCCAGACCTCATCCGTGAGTTCATCCACATCCATTTTTTCCATGCGGGCAATCAGGTCTTTCATTTCCTTCAGATGGTCCTTTTCGAGGTCTTCGGGCTCAAATTCAATAGGTCCGCCTTTGGCGTAGATATCTATGCGAATTTCAAAGAGTGTTTCGCCTTTGAAGACCGCGCGTCCGCAGTTTTCACACCGACCGAGGAGTTTTTTCAATTCTAAAGATACCCTCCTGTCTGGTTATCTGAGGTATCAATCCCGCGGGCGGATGCCAGTTGGCGCTCCACCTCGGCAAGAAGAACGGCGGGTTCCACGGGTTTATGGAGATAGCCCTGCGCAGGGGTTGCCATTTTCCAGAAACCGCCCGGCAGATAAGAATCCGCCATCAAGCCGGACATCATGACAATGGGGATATGGCTCAGTTCTGGATTGGCTTTATATTTTTCCGCCAGCATGAGCCCATCCACACGCGGGAGGTAAATATCCAGCAGGATGAGATCCGGTTTATCGGCGGCGAGCCGCTCATCGGCTTCATCGCCGCTGGTTGCAAAGGCGAGTTCGTATTTATCGCCGAGTATCATCCGGCAGAATTCTCGAACTTCCGCGCTGTCGTCCACAATCAATATTTTTGCGCAAGGCATATTATTTCCTCACAAAAACAAATAAAGCTTATACACCTTCGCGTATTTGGCAAACAATAAAAAAATGTATTCAATGCTCAATGTTTTTTGCAATGCCGGTCTGTTGCGTTCCATCCATAGCGTCGGGGATCCCATGCCTTTTTGAGATTTTCGGGGATTTCGTCAATGAAAAGCGAGGGCAGATTCCAGTCGCGCTTCCCATGAAAAAGACGGCTATCAGCGCGGGAAAGGAAAACACGGTTGCGGGCGCGGGTTAGCCCGACATAAAAAAGGCGGCGCTCTTCTTCGATGGATTGTGATTCTTCAACTGTGCGGCGGTTCGGGAAGATGGGGTCTTCCATGCCGACCATGAACACCGCATCAAATTCGAGTCCTTTGGCGGCGTGAAGGGTCATCAGGGCAAGGCAATCGTCGGCGTTCTGGAGCTCATCCACCGGCGCGGCAAGCGCCAGAGTTTCGAAATAATCCTCCAGAGCGCTGCCGGGATTGCGCTCAAAAAAATCCTGAACGGCGTTCTGGAGTTCTTGAATGTTATCCTTTTTTGAAATGACCTCGATGCTTTTGGGATCGCCAAGCGATTCAATGTAATGAGTTTCCTCGATGATGCGGCGCAAAAGTTCAAAGGGCGTTATGCGGGAAGCGGCGCGCATCCAATCTTTGAGTTGAGCCAAAAATTCTGTAATTTTGGAAGAAGCCTTAGCGGGAAGGAGTTTTTCCGCCACCGCAAATTCTAAAGATTGAAACAGGGTCAGCGTTTTTTCCATGCCGATTTCCAAGAGTTTTTCTACGGTGCGATTGCCGATGCCGCGCGCGGGGGTGTTGATGATGCGCTGGAGCGCGATGGTGTTATTGGGATTAATGGCAGATTTGAGATAGGCGAGCAAATCTTTAACCTCGGCGCGGTCGTAGAACTTGATGCCGCCAACGATGCGATAGGCGACGCGGCGCCGGCGGATTTCATCTTCAAAGGTGCGGCTGAGGCTGTTTTGACGATAGAAAATTGCCATGCGCCCAAGCGGGACATTTTCCAGATGGCAAAGGGTTAGGATGGTTTCCACAACACGGCGGGCTTCGTCCGTTTCATCCATCGCCGCAATGACAAAAATCGGGTCGCCCGCCGGTCGCTCCGACCAGAGGGTTTTTCCGATACGCTCCATGTTGTTTGCAATAACGGCATCTGCGGCTTTGAGGATATTTTTCGTTGAGCGGTAATTCTGCTCCAGTTTAATAATCTGCGTGCCGGGGAATGTCTTAGAAAAATCAAGGAGGTTGGAAAGCTTCGCGCCGCGCCAGCTGTAGATGCTCTGATCCTCATCGCCCACCACGCAAAGATTATCATGCGCGCCGGCAAGGAGTCTGATGAGTTCGAATTGGAGAAAGTTGGTGTCTTGATATTCATCCACAAGGATGTATTGGAATCGCTCTTGATAATACCGCCGTGTTTCCTCGTCTTTTTTGAGAAGGCGGACAATATGGAGGATGAGGTCTTCAAAATCTGCGGCGTCGCTTTCGGCAAGTTTGCGCTGGTATCGGCGGAAGACTTCGGGAATGATTTCTTCCACAGAGCTTAAGTAAAATTCATTTTCTAAATCTTCGGGATTCAGGAGGTTAATCTTTGCCATGTTGATGAGGTCTTGCGCCTGCTGCGGCTTGCACACTTCGGGAGGGATCTCCATGCCGTTCAGGCAGTCCCTGATAACCGCCAACTGGTCGCGCTCGTCCACGATGGTGTAATGGGGGGACAATCCGACTTTGGGCGCTTCGCGTCGAAGGAATCCGGCGCAGAGGGAGTGGAAAGTGGAGATGTTGAGTTTAACCTCGCCTGGAAGTTTCAGCAAGCTAATGACGCGCTCCTTCATTTCATTGGCGGCTTTATTAGTGAACGTGGCGGCAAAGATGCGCCAAGGGGGGACGTGTTTTTCTTTGATAAGGTAAGCAATTTTATGAGTGATGACGCGGGTTTTGCCGCTGCCCGCGCCGGCGATAATAAGCTGGGGACCGTCCGTCAGTTCAACGGCTTTCCGCTGCATGGGGTTGAGTTTATCTAAAAGCTCATGCAAAATGATAGCCTCCTTTTCGCATCAAACAAACGGAAGAGATAAGACGCCCCGATTGGCAATCGGCAAGAGAAATATCAAACTCTGCGAATTTATTTAAGGGAAAATTAAAAGAAATTAGGGGCAAAAATTGGGGTCAATCAAAAATTGGGGTCAATCCCGGCATTTCGTTAATATTCGTTTCGGAAAGCTTTGGAAATATTGGGGTCATTCATGATAAGTAAAGGTCAAGGAGAAATGTTATTTTCCTGACGATTTCCAGATTCTTCAAAATAGTTGAGTTTTGTTAAAAATAAAAGTAATGTCCATCGGAGCCCCAGTTCTATTAAGGATTAAATCAACAAACCACTTAAAGAAAGAGCTTTTGATTGTGAATATGAGCCAATCAAAACAAGGCGGGAAATCAAGGTAAATTTTGCTGATGCAAACGCAACGGCTTTCGGCGGACCGGCGCTGGCGGAACGTCTGACAGGGCGTCTGGGTTTATGGTCGCATCTATTCAATTGTGCGGGTTCTGTTCGCGCTACCGGCGCGTGCCGCAAGCCATGCCTAGATTTCCTCCGCCTCCTCCCATTTTTCATCTTCCAACGGACACATTTTTTTCACTATTTTGAAGGTTCAAAGTTACGTCAAAATATGGGGCTTTTGGGGTTGATTTTACTTTGTAGGTTTACGCATATTATTCCTTATAAGCAAAACATCATTTTTCGATGGTGTTTCTATGATAAATTTTATCAGTAATATATGGCATTCTATTTTATTCGCTGTTTTTTCCGCGGCGGATTTTCTTTTTGAGGTTATTAAGTTAATTTTATATGCTGGAACGGTTGTAATTATTTTCTATTTTTTGTTTTATAAAAAAAACGCAAAAGCAAGAATTTCCAAAAAGTCGAAATCGAGTTTTCCTCTCCAAAAAGATAGACATGGTTTGAAAAGTGTTTCCAATAATAAAAAAGACAACACGTTTAAGGACAACCATGATATAACGGGAAATGGGATTAAGGTTGATATATCAAAACAAAAAGGCAAATTTGGAGCCCATCCTGCACATATTGATTTTTTGAAAAATAAAGAATCCGTTTGTCAGCTTAGGTGGGTCAATATACCTTTTAATCCAAACCAAAACATCGGCGATTATTTTTTTCCTTATGGTTGCGAATTTTCAAATGAGATGCAATGTGATATAAAGTTATTCCATCCTAAAGAAAAATCACATTATTATTGTCTTTCAGATATGCTTTTTTTTGATATTGAAACAACAGGTTTGAGCGGATCTGGAGTCTATGTTTTTCTTTGTAGTATGGGATATTTTAAATCTAATAACTTTGTTATAGAGCAATATTTCATGGAAGATTTATCAGATGAATCATTTATGTTAGAAAAAGCGGTAAATAAAATGAAGACTTTTCCGATTTGGGTATCATTTAACGGAAAATCATTTGATATAAATAGACTTTCAGATAGACTTGCAATTCATAGAATTCGTGTAAATTTAGATATGCCACATATTGATCTTCTTTATCCTTCAAGAAGACAATGGAAAAAGCACCTTTCCGATTGCAAATTATCAACAATTGAGAAAGATATTTTGAAAATTTATCGTAAGAACGATGTCCTGGGCAAGGACATACCAGAGATTTATTTCGATTATATTAACGGTAATAAAGTAAATTTGATTTATCAAATATTTAATCATAATGCTCAAGATGTATTAACATTGCCCATTTTATTAATTGTAATAAATACTATTCTCAATAAAAAGAAACTGAAAACATTTTGAAATTTAATGAAATTTAGGGAGAAATTAAGGGTCACTCCCGGCATTTCGTTAATATTCGTTTTGGGAAGTTTTGGTTGCATTCATATTTCGTGTGCATAATTTCGCGTGTATAAGTATTAATTGCGAAATAATATGCCTCTTTAATTATACAGTGCTGTGGCAGTATTAAATCGAGCTAATCGAGTAGTCTGACCCCAAGTATTTACCAAATATTTACAGAAAGTTTTTGACCTTGACAAATTCGGGAGAGGGCGATGATTCTGCTGTCTGGTATATTAGAAATCCGGAGAAATTTTATGAACCGTTGGTTTTTTTCTTCCGTTCTTTTTGCGATTGTTATTTGTTTTCTTTCGCCCCGACTTTGCGGCGATTCGCTTATTATGACGGAAAATCGCGTTTTTGATGCGGTCTGGACAGAATCTTTTACAGGCCCGCCGGAAAATTCCTTCATTTTTAGACCTGTCAAAGATGGCAAAGCGGAATCGCAGGGGTTTCCGGTTCCAGAAAATAATGTTATCAAAATAACTTTCAAGCCGCTGGGCGATGGCGAGGAAATCTCCTACAGACGCGCCGACATGACTTTGTCCGGCGATAGGGTGTTTAACGGCGTGTCGGTTCTCCAATATGAAAATAACGAGAATGGCGGCGTTTTTACCGTTCGCCCGGCAGACGCTGCGCCCGATAATCAAGGATTTCCGGTCAGGAGCGCCTCCATAATCAAACTGCAATTTATCAACGACGCCACTCCAACGCCAACGCCGAGAGTTGTCTTGCTTGCGGATTTGCTTGTTGCGACGCCTTCGCCCACGCCCGCCCCGCCGAAGCCCACAGATACGCCGCCAGTTACGGATGAACCTGTAGCGTTCGAAGGTCCGCCTTTGTTTCTTGATAATTCGGAGTCCGCGCATGTCACAACTGGAACGGCACAAGCCACAACTGGGGCAACGCATGCCACCACTGGAGTTGCACATGCCGCCGCTGCGGCGACGCAAACCGCAGCTGGGGCAGCGCAAACTTACGGCGCCGCTGAGCGTTTTGTTGAACCTCCTTTCAGTCAGGGCAATGTTCAGATTGTTGACGAGACTCGGTTTTTTGGTCTTAGCAAAATGGCTTCGACCAAAGAAGGCTTTTTGATTCTTGATTTGATTTTAAGAGCATTTGGAGCCATTATCAGCGGTTTTGTCATTTGGCTGAGTTGCCGCAGCGCCAGAGCGCCCATGTCTTTTTTGAAATCTATTTTAACTGCGGCAATTATTTCAATCGTTGGCGGGGTTGTGTGGAAAATCTGCATGTTTATTCCCATCTGCGGTGTGAATGTGTTGATAGCGATTGTGGCGTGGTTTTTCGCGACGCGGGCGATTATCATGGGCATGGCGGATGTGCTGGAAGAAAAGGCGACGTTAATCGTCATAACAATTATCATCATCAATATGGCGTTATTTGTCGGCGTGATGTTTCTGATTGTCGGAGGGATTGCGCTGGTTCTGGCGGTGTGAATGTTCCGACATCAATTCATTCCGGCTGAGCCCATGTGAAAAGTCCTTGGAATTCGAAGTTGAAATCAATTATTTGGACGCCTTTTTTCTGAAGGGCTTTGCGGACATCGTGTTCGCGGTTGTCTTCGCAATAAAAAATCAGACACCCGCCGCCGCCCGCTCCGAGCGCCTTGCCGCCAATGGCGCCGTTTTTGTAAGCCGTCTTAAATAAGGAATCAATTTGGGCGCTGGATGTTGAGGCATCGAGTTTTTTTTGGTTCTGCCAGTTTTCATCGAGGAGCGAAGCGAACCATTTGAGGTCGCCGGTGAGGAGAGCTGATTTCATTTCATGGGCGATGCGTTTGAGGGCGAAAAGCGCCTGTGTTGTTTTTTTCTCGCCGCGTTCATAGGCTTTCATGACGGTTGATATGATGTTGCCGGAAAGGCGCGATTTGCCGGTGTAGCAAAGCACCATGTGTTTTTCCATTTCGGAGATGACATCGGGGCGGATGTTTAGGCGGCTGTTGCTCACGGCTGGGTCTTCGAATTCGATATAATTAATGCCTCCCAGAGCGGAGGCGTAGTAATCTTGTTTGCCACCTGCGATGTGGAGTTCTTGCAGTTCGAGCACGCGCCCGAGTTTGGCAATTTCGTGCGGGCTGAGTTTTTCTTTTTGGAGACAGTTGAGGAGACCGATAAGGGCAACGCTGATGGACGATGAGGAGCCTGTGCCGGAGCCGGGAGGGGCGTCGCACCGAACGTATAAGTCCATCCCCTGTTTGATGCCGAGCACTTTAATTCCCGCCTTGATAAGATCCAAATTTCCGTCATATTCCAGTTGTTTGAAGTCATGGACTTCGAGAAAGGTGTCAAAGTCGGCGGAGATGATGCGGATGTGCTCATCTTTGCGGGGGATAAGTGTGGCGTAAGTGTATCGGTTAATGGTGGCATTGAGGACGGCGCCGCCTTCTTTTTCGGAGAAAGGGGGGACATCCGTCCAGCCGCCGCCGAAATCGAGACGAATCGGGGCGCGGGCTCTGATTTTCATTTTTCAACCTCGTCAAAGATAATTGTTTTAGGTATGGAGATCACAAGACGGGTGGAGCCGATGTCAATCTGATCGCCATCTTCCAGTTCCTGTTCCATTGTGGTGCGCCCGTTGATTTTGATACCGTTTTGGCTGCCGGTATCGCGGATGATGAGGCGCCCTTCTAAGAAAATAATTTCGCCGTGTTTGCGGGACATGGCGCGGTCATTGAATTTCAGGTCGCGATCCTCTCCCCTGCCAAATGTGACAAGGGGTTTTGAGACAAAAAAGGACTTGCCTATTTCAGGACCAAGAATGGCTTTCATCAAGGGGATATTTTCGCGTTTTTCTGAATTGTTTAAAAGTTCATTTGTCATTCCAAAACCAACTTTTGGGTGAATAATATTTACCTCATATCAATGCCCCGAATCCGAATCAAGAAAAAATGGCGTTGAACGGCTATATTTTTTGATGCTGTTTTATGTTTGATATTGACATTCGAGAGGCGAATAGACGTATTGTTTTTTAAAAATGAGAGCAAGGGAACGCATGAAAAAAACTGCTTTATTGGGTCTGATTATCATCTTGTCTGTGATGATGTTTAGCGGCTGCAATACGCCGACGGTGAAGAAACTTGTTTGGGAAACTTACCCGCCCAAACAAAGCGATTCGGATGTTGAACTGTTTGTGGGCTCGATGGAGCGTCCGATAAAATCCATCGCCATTATTCAATCCCGTTATTTCGACGAACAGACTGCGGAAAATAAATCAAAAATGCTGGCAGATATGCGCAAGATGGGTCGCCGCATCGGCGCGGACGCTGTGGCGGATATTCGCATTTTGCCCAAGCGTTTTCAAGGTATGGTGGTTGACGAACGGACGCCTTTCCCCGATTGGAAGCCGGGCAACACATACGCCTTTTTTATGCGCGGAACGGCTGTTGTTTATCAGGATGACAACTCGACAAGCCCTACAGAATAGTTAAAATTTATTTTATTTGAAAGGAGGTGAAACCATGAAAAAGGCTTTTACCTTGATTGAGCTTTTGATTGTGGTTGCGATTATTGCTATTCTGGCTGCCATAGCCGTGCCAAACTTTTTGGAGGCGCAAGTGCGCTCGAAGGTCAGCCGCGCCAAAACAGATATGCGCACGCTGGCGACGGCTATCGAGTCTTACGCCACGCAGAATAATCATTATCCTTCGCTTGTGGCGCCGAATTCGCCTTATGCGTTAACCGGCGGCGGTTCTATCAACGGTCCTTCTCCTTTTCTTCCGGGAGAAGAGGGCGTAAGTTCCCGCTTTGTTTGGCTGACAACGCCGGTAAAATTCATTTCAACGGTGTTCCGGGATCCTTTTATCAACCCAGAGGTCAAGTTTGCTTATGGACCAAATGGCGCGATTCTGCCTGCTTATGATGGGTATGATTACGTGGATGCGCGGACGCTGGGTCCGGGGGGAAGAATCGGCGGCACAAGGGCATCGGGGGCATGTTCGGGAGCGGCGTGGCATATTGTGAGCGCGGGCCCTGATAAAAAGAATTGCTTTGGGGGCGGGGCGATGACATCCTCCTATTCCTTGCAGTGCCATGAGGAGGGATGCGATTACGACCCTACAAATGGAACGATCAGCAAGGGGGATATTGTCCGCATCGGCGGAGGACCGGGTGTTTTCTGCGGTGTTTTGCCCGCATGGGATCGCATCCAGAACAAGAAGAATTTCTGATTTTTTATCTTAGATAGCGGCGTCTTTTATGGCGAAAGAGACGCCTGTTTTTTTGATATTGCCCAGCCAAAGAAAGACAACGTGGGAAGCGAAACAAAACATCAAACTGGAACGGAATCCGCCCTAATTGAGCGAAGCCGGCAGGGAGATCTGGAAGCCTTTGACAGCCTTGTCCAGATTCATCAGGATCGCATTTACAATTTGTCGCTGAGGCTTTTGGGTAACGAAGAGGACGCCCTTGATTTGGCGCAGGAGGCGTTTTGCGCCGCCTTTCGCAAAATGGGCTCATTCCGCGGCGAGGCGGCATTTTTCTCGTGGCTGTATCGGATTACTGTCAATCAGGCGAAAAACTTTTGGCGGAAGGGCGCCCAGCGCGTGAGCGATCGGAGCGTTCCTTTGGAGCCAGCCAATAGCGAAAATGAGCGGGAATATGCGCCGCCAATTCCCAACGGCGCTCCGAACCCTCGCCAGCAAGCCGCCGGTCATGAACTGCGCGCGATTCTGGATGAAAAAATGAACGAGCTTTCTTTTGATTTTCGGACGATTCTGTCGCTGCGGTTTATGGAGGGGCTTTCTTATGAGGAGATAGCCGAGGCGCTGGGATGCAATACGGGAACGGTCAAATCACGGCTGAACCGCGCCCGCAAAGAATTAAGAGATTTGATGGAACCTTATTTATAATGACGCATCTAAATATTAGATGGTTGAAGATGAAGAGATGAAGAATTGCGAGAACATTGTTAATTTGCTGGAAGGATATCTGGCAGGCACGCTGGCAGAGGCGCAGAGGGCTGAGGTGGAGTCGCATCTTGCGGAATGCGAGTTGTGCCGAAAAGAGGTGCGTCTTTTTGATGCCTTGCGGCAGACACCCGCCGTGCCTGCGCCGCCGATATTGCGCCGTAATGTGATGGAGCGGCTGCGGGCGGAAAAGACATGTCATAAAGTTCGCATTTTCGATAAGGTTCTGAGCCTGTTCCGATTTCGCTTTTTTGTGTGGGGCGCGGCGGCAGCGGTCATCATATTTTCCGTTGTTATCGGGATACAATTACTGAGTCCGCGCTACTATATTGGAACTTATATTCCGGATACCTATAGGTTGCCTTCAAATATACAGGAAGATATGGTTGCAGCGAATCGAACGGCGCTTTTCAGGAATGAGGCAAGAGCGCCTGAGCTGGAAACATTCGCCGAGAGGGCGCTTCTCCGGGACGCGGACCGCGAAGCCGGCTCTGCTTTGAATATCCTCAATCGGTTCAATGCCTCCAAAATCAAGCAGGTTCGCAAGATTGAAAAACCTGCGGAAACTTTTTATTCGTTTGAAATCTCTGTTGAAGATTTAAAAAGATTTGAAACAGCTATTAAAAACACAAACATTCGTATTGTGAAACAGCAAATGATTGTTGCCAGTGCAGACTCCGATAGCGACGCAAAAGCGCATGAAGGGGGAGCTAAAAATCTTTTTTATCAAGCCGATGAGGAATCCAATCGGTTGGGCGAGGCTTGGAAAAGAAAGGATGCGCCTGCGCTTTTAACCGCTCCGGAGCCGGTTGGCGCGCGCGTTGCCGAAACAGTTCCAGCCTTGGGAGGCGCGGCGGGAAGTCTATCGCCACAGTCGTCCTCAAACCTCAAATCGGCTGAGGTTCAAGTTGCTGATGAAAGAACAACGCCGATTGTCCGCGGGGCGGAGTCCAAATCCAAAATGATTCAGGGGACTCCCAGCCGCAAAAGCGGCGGCGATAGATATTATCAAGTGGAAATTGGCATCAGAGACCAGCCATGAAGATTTGCCTGATTACCCGTTCGCTGCCCGTTCACCGCTCCGGCGGGATGGAAACCATCACTTGGGATCTCGCATGTGGACTTTCTCGCGGGGGGCACGGTGTCCATATTTTGACAACGGCGCATCCCAAAGGGCGCGATTTTGAAAAATTTGAGAATATATCCGTTCATTATCTTTCCGGCACAAAACCATCGCAATATACGCCGTTTTTTTTTCCGCTCCTCAACAAGGCAATCAGGCGGCTGCATGAAGAAGAGGATTTCGATATTCTCCATTCGCAGGGATTTGCGGGGTTAACGTTTAAACCGCCTGCTAATCTGCCGATGATTATCTCGCCGCATGGAACGCTATTCAGCGAAACGCCGCTTTACCGCAAACAGTTCGGTAAATATTCCTTTGTTGAAAAGGCTCGGATGGTTTGGCGCCATCGCTGGCGCCTTGCTATGTATCCCTTTTATCAGAGATATCTGAAAAGGGCATCGCTGATTTTGGCAGACAGCCGCTTTTCTTATGATGAATTGCGGCGCGATAGAAGTGATATCGGGGATAAGTTGCGGTTTTTGCCGTTGGGGGTGGATGTTGCCCGCATCCCGCAACCAGAGCGCTTTCTTGCGCGTCAAAGGCTGGGGCTCCCGCCCGAAAAGATAATCCTGTTCACGCTCAGCCGGCTTGAGGAAATGAAAGGCGTTGATGTCGCTTTGCAAGCCGCTGCGGCAGCAAGGGAAAAGGATTTTGAATATATCATCGGCGGAGAGGGGCGCTGGCGGGGGCGCCTTGAGAAAATGGCTCAAACCCTTGGGTTGAAACAGGTCTTTTTTCCGGGAAGAATCCCCGGCGACAAAATTCACGATTATTTGGCGGCGGCGGATTTATTCATCTATCCTGAACTGGGGCAGCCAGCCTTCGGACTGGTTTCCATCGAGTCGCTGGCGCATGGCACGCCGGTTTTGGCATCGGCGGCGGGCGCAACGCCGGAGATTGTGAAGCCGGAGGTCGGCTGGCTTTTCAAGCGCGGAGACACAACCCATCTTGCGGAACAATTAAGGAGCATCCTTCCCCATCTGCCGGAATGGCGAAAACGCGCCGATTATTTGCGGCGCTATGTTGAACAAAATTTTCCGCTCGAAAGATACCTTGAGCAGACAATTCAAACATATCGGGAAGCAGCCGCGTCTCGATAACCTCTCTTTTTTTATTGACTTAGCCACGCTCCATCGCCTATAAAGAGAAATTTAATTATGCATTATGTCCATTTTTAGATAAGCGTTTTTTTCGGAGGTGATTATCATGGCTGTTTCAGAAGAATGGATTCGGGCGCTGCCCAAAACGGATTTGCACTGCCACCTTGACGGCTCCTTAAGAATTGAAACCATACTTGAACTTGCCGAGCAGCAAAAGGTCAAACTGCCGGCAGATAATCCTGATGACTTGCGCAAATTGATTGTATGCGGCGAACACACAACCAGTCTTGAGGATTATCTGCGGGGGTTTGATATCACGCTCTCGGTGCTTCAGACAGAGGACGCTCTTCGGCGGATTGCCTACGAGCTCGTGGAGGATGTAACGGCGGAAAACGTCTGGTATGTGGAGGCGCGTTTCTCCCCTATCCTTCATACGAATAAGGGTTTGAGCATGGGGCGCATTATTGAGGCGGTTCTTGCGGGGCTCAAAGAGGGGGAGAAAAAATTCGGGACGCGAGCGCGGATGATTCTCTGCGGTATGAGGAACATGAGCCCCCGCACCACGCAGTTGCTTGCCGAGCTTTGCATCGCTTACAAATATCTGGGCGTTGTGGGATTTGATCTTGCCGGCGCGGAAGAGGATTTCCCAGCCAAGCATCACCGCGAGGCATTCGACCTTGTCCGCAGCAACAACATCAACTGCACGATTCACGCCGGCGAGTCATACGGACCGAAGAGCATCCATCAGGCAATTCATGATTGCGGCGCGCACCGCATCGGGCATGGGACGCATCTGAAGGAGGATGGCGACCTGCTCAATTACGTGAACGACCACCGCATTCCGCTGGAAATCTGCCTGACCAGCAATCTGCATACGAAATCCATTGACGACATCAAAAGCCATCCGCTGAGGCTCTTTTATGATTACGGGTTGCGGGTGACGGTCAACACGGACAACCGTTTGATGTCCGACACGACGGTGACAAAGGAGTTGATGCTTGCCGCGGCTGCCTTCAATTTTACGGAGAGCGAAATACGGGACATCATCATTTTTGGATTCAAGAGCGCCTTTTTGCATTATCAGGCGCGCGTGGATTTGTTAAACGAGGCGCTGCGTCGGTTGGCGGATATTAAAATTCCCGCTATTGTGGATAAATTGTAAAAAGAGGCGTTTGCGTTTCTAATCATTCGCTCGCTTTTTTTGCCCAATATGAACCCGCGCCATCAATGAGGATAATCTTATCAACCAACGATTTTGCTTTGTCCGCCTCGCCCTTTTTTGCGTAGGCGCGGGCAAGCGCCGCATAAAGGCGCGTATCGTCATCAAAAATGCATCTCTTCATTCCTATCTCGCCCCATGAGATGGCTTCATCCGCGTTGCCTTCCTTGAGTTCGATGAGAACATTCGTAGCGGCGGCGGAGGTGAGCGCGGGGGAAACGCGAAGCGCCAGCTCCGTCCACTTGCGCGCCTCTTCGATTTCGCCTTTTTCAAAGGCTACCCTCCCCAGCATGGAAAGGGTATTCTCATTAAACGGCATAAACAGTTTGCATTTTTCCAGATAGGGCTCCGCGGCAGAAAAATTGCCGAGCTGCAGATAGCATTCCACCATTGCCAGATATATCGGTTGCAGTTCCCAAACGCCGTATTTTTTAACCTTCAGCCACTCTTCAAGTTCCGCAATGCCTTTTTGTTCTTGTCCCATGCGAAGGCACATCCGCGCAGTGTCGAGTTGGGGCGTTATATGCGTTGGAAAAATTTTTTTGTACCCAATAAAATTATCAAGAGCTGATTCTTTTTGTCCCAAACGATACATAGATTCATACATCGCGAGATGAGCCTCTATTGGCAAAATGAATTCAGGGTCAAGAAGGGTTTTAAGTATGTAGTCTTTTGCCTCTTGAGGGCGGTATTGTTTTAACAAGATTTTTGCTTTTAATTCAACAGGGTATGCGTGATGATAGCGTTTAAAGCTTGCTTCCAGTTCTTCAAAACACAGCTGAGTATTGCCCTCGGCGTAGGCAATGTAGGCGCGTCCGAGAATTGAACCTCCCTGCCAAGAGTCAATCATGTCTGATTTTAAGTAATAAATTTTTGCTTTTTCAAACTCTCCTTGAAAGAAATAATACCACCCGATATTCTGAAAAAGAAAAGCGGAACTAAGCGTTGGACCTATTTTTTGGGCGCATTTTTCAAGAGTTTCCACATATTTTTCCGGCTGCCCAACAAGGCGGTATGTTAAACCCAATTCGTATGCCAGATCATCATCATCGGGGCTCATTTCAAAGGCTTGCTTGTATAATTCAAGGGCTTTATCCCAGTATCCGTTGGCTCTGTAAGTAAACGCCGCAAGCGAAATTTTTGTAAAACCGGTCGGGGTTTTGCCGAATACGTTTTCAATTTCCTCAGGCGTGATGAATCTTTTTTCCTGATATTTTTTTATATGAAAATTATAGGCAATTGCATTGATATCTGCGGGGTATAGATAAAGGAAATAATTCAGAATATCGCGCGCCAGCTCGATTTCCTCAATTTTAAATGCATCCTTGTAGGAACGGGACACGACATTTTCATTGCCTGGGTCAATGGATATATGATTATACATGGCTCTCATTAAGTCGGGGGCACTGCCGCCTTTAGAAATGTAATTATCCAACTGATAACGGAGTACGTTGAGGTTGGATTGGTCAATTGCATACATTTTTTTTAGATATGCAGTTCCTGTGGGACCATCTCCTGTGCTTTTATACAAAACCCAGAAACATGTGTCGTAAACAAGCATATCGCGGGGGAAGAGTTTTTCAAGAGCCGGCATCACTTCTTTTACTGTTTCAAGAACATACCAAGATGTGCCGATGATATAAAGATTCGCAAGGGGACCGCATAGGAGTTCCCGTTGCCCTAAAATGACGGCATCGCGTTCGGTCAGATTCACAGAATCGTAAAAATGGGGGGCATCCGCGGAATCGGCATTGATTTCGGCAAGGGCGGATTTATGAACCTCGCGGCAGATTTTCAGAACCTTTAATGGGATGCAGTTAAGGCGGAATTGGTATGCTTGAGCATTGCCATATTGCGGTTGAAGGGTATCAAAGATGGCGTTCAAGCGTTCATTGATATCCTCTGATTTTTTTTCGTTGTTATTTGCCAAAGATTCCAACTTTTTAAAACAATTATCCACAGATTCTTTTGATTGGTTAGAGTCGCGCTTTTGCAATAAGTCGAGCCATTTTTGCAAAAACTGTTTTTGCGCCAGATAGGTATGCACGAGCGCAAAGCGGCGGGACTCGGTGAAATCTAAATCCAGAAAAACAGAATACAGTTTATGATATATAAGCGTTGATTCGGGGTTAGATTCCACCAGTTCATTCATCAGCGATGAGGCGTCTTTGGCGGGGACTGATTGGATAAAGTAAACGAAATCTTCAGGTGATTTTACCATCAATTTCAGGGCATCCAATTGGGCGGCGGGGGTATCTTTTTCCAACGACAAATATTTTGCGAGCGGGTCGTCCGGGCGCTGGGATACAAAGGCTTTTTTCCATTTATTGATTTCATGCGGGGATTTGTTGACGCCGGCGGAATGCAGGGCGGCTTTTGCCAATCCGGGGTTCTCGGGGTCAAGGCGGCGGGCGATGGTCGAGGCTATCAAAGAACGCAGGCTCATTTCGTCGCCTGCTTGGGTTGTGCTGCCATATAAATTAAGAGCCAGAATGGAGTAGGATTTGGAGAGGGCAATCCAGGCATCTGTGAAATTCGGGTCGGCGCGGAGCGCCTGATAAATGATGTTGATGGCTTCCATTTGGGCGGGGATTGTCAGAGATTTTTGAATTTCTATTGCCTTTTTCAGCAAATCTTGCGCTTCCTGCGTGCCATCTGATTTCGATAAAAAAGGCGCGGCGGTGTTCTCCTTGCTTAAAAGGTATTGGGCGGTTTTAAAAGCAGATTCTTCATATAGGGGCAGCGTGGCAAGGAAATTCAGTTTGACCGTCTGTGTGGCGCATTCGGTTTCCCAAAGCACGGCTACGCCTTTTGATGGTTCAATAATCTGAATCTTGTAGCGATAATTGCCGTCATCATTGCCATAGAGGCTTGGTATAACAAGAAGTTCGGCTTTTATTTCGTTTCCAAAATTGGCGGTCTCTATGAGATTATATGTTTTGCGGCGGCGAGCTTGGAAATTGGGCGCGATGAGTTTTTTTTCCAAGGCGGCGTCAATAACAGCGGAGCGGCGCGGCGTGCGTATGTTTCCATACATTTCAAGGAGCGTATTGACAAGAGCGGGAAAGTAATGCCTGTTTTGATAATTGCCGGGCGCGTAGGAGCCGTTCACGCAAGCCATCGGCATAACCACGACTTTTGCTGGCATGAGCGGGGCTTCCATGTATGATTCTTTTTTTTCTTGTTCGGAATTATCAACTTTGGGCGGAGGCGGGTTATCTTTTTTGCGCGCCAGCACTTGTTCAGCATAGGATGTGACTTGCGGCTGATTAGTTTCCTTATCCTTGCCGCAGGAGGATAAAAAAATAATACATAAAAAAAAGAGGGCAGCTTTTCTCATTTCACCGCTCCGCTTGATATAATCTTCAATACAAAGGTGTTTGTGAGATAGCTGCCCGCGATTTGTCAATGTTAAACGCTATGCTTCAGTCTTTTTCTTTTTGCCGAATTCGGGATCCACTTTGATGAGGAGCGTGACAAAGGCGCAGGGGATGATGGAGATTATGACCCACCAGAAGAAGTTCTGGTATCCCACAATGGATTGCACCCATCCGCTGAACATACCCGGTATCATCATGCCCAACGCCATAAATCCTGTGCAGATGGCAAAGTGGGCGGTTTTGTGCGGTCCTTCCGCCGCGTAAATCATATAGAGCATGTAGGCGGTGTAGCCGAACCCATAACCGAGCGCCTCCGCGCCGACGAGCGCGCATACTATGCCGAAGTTTGTGGGGAGGTATCGGGAGAGGATGACGTAGCTGAAGTCGGGGATGTTAATAGAGAGGAACATCCACCAGAGGCATTTTTTAAGTCCCCATTTCGAAGCCGCCATACCGCCGAGGATTCCGCCCAGCGTGAGACTGAGGAGTCCGACAGTGCCATAGGCAATGCCGACCTGCGCGGTGGTCAGGTTCAATCCGCCATTTTCGCGCGAGTCGAGGAAAAATGGGTTGTTCATCTTGACCAGCTGCGCCTCAGCAAAGCGATACATCGAAAGGAAGATGATAATTTTTATGATATCCTTCTTTTTGAAAAAAGAGACAAAGGTTGTGAAGAATTCCTTGACGAAGTCTCCAACGCGGAGCGATACGCCCGCTTGCTTTGCCTCCATATAACGGGAGGTGTCCGTGTGCGGATAAGGCAGCACGAAAAGATGATAGATGGCAAAGAAAAAGAAGAGGGCTGCCATGAGTCCAAATGTGAGGCTCCAGCTCAATGGGATGTTTCCCGCCGAGGTGACAAACAGCGCCTGTTTGACATCGAGAAGGTTTTTATCAAGCTGGATAGCCGCCATGACTGGTTTATTCCAGTTATCCTTAGTGAAAATGAATCTTGTGCCTTCGCCGAGTTTGAGGCTTTTATCGCCTTTTCGCCAGCCGAAGGTAACGGTTACCGGTTCGGCGTCTGCGGGAGGCTTAGAAAGGTGGAAATAGATATAGCCGATATTGCCTGTGAGTTTTGTGGCGACGGTTTCTTTAGCGGGAAAGATTTTCCTTAATCCGGTTTCCAGCGGCTTTACCACGTGGGAATTCCAGGCGGTGGATATCGGTCCGGGGGTTTTCTTTTTCATTTCCTTGCCGATTTCTTCCTGCTGCCCCTGCACAAGATTCCATCGCTTAACTTTGAATAAAGTCAGATTGGAATCATCCTCCGGTATGAGCTGTATAGGGATTTCATAATTTTCCGAAGAAACAACGATGCGCGCCTCTCCTTCAAGCGGTTGGATTTGAGCGGTTTGGGCGTCTAATTGTTCTTTCAAGATTTTATCCATAGGGACGGCAATGGCGCGATAAAGGTTTTGAGCCATATTCAGTTGGGGGTCGTCGGGGTCGTCCTTGCGCATGGTATCAACAATCTTGCTTGCCTGATAGGCTAAGGATGCGGATTCATCCAGATTGGCAACGTCTTTAGATTGTTCAAGAAAGAATCGAAGTTTTTCGATAGCGGGTTTATTTTTCAGGGCGTCGAGATGCTCCTGCTCTAGCGGAATATATTTGACGTATTCCATTTCCGGTTTTGATTGGATGGTAGAGGAAACGTTGACGTTGACGGGTGGAAGTCCGCTGTGCGCTTCAATCCAACCTGCTATAATCACGAGGAAACCCTGTCCCATAATCATGGCAAGGCGATAAAAAGAGGCGCGTATTCCCACAAACCAAGCCTGCTGATGTTTGGAAAGCCCCAGCATGTAAAAGCCGTCGCAGGCGATGTCGTGCGTTGCCGAGCTGAAGGCAATCAAGAATAAAAAGACGAGCGATATTTTAAAGAAATTCGGCAATGGCAGGACAAGGGCAACGGCGATCATACCGATGGCAAGAACCAGTTGCATGGAATAAACCCACCACCGTTTTGTCTTAAAGATGTCAACGATGGGACTCCAGAGGGGCTTGATGACCCAAGGGAGGTAGAGCCAACTGGTGTAATAGGCGATATCCTTATTTGAAACGCCCATTTTTTTATACATTATGACCGAGACGGTCATGGCGAGGATGTATGGGATACCCTCAGCAAAGTAAGCGGAGGGAACCCAAAGCCATGGCGTTTTGCGTTTGCCTTTGGCATCCAATATCCCCTTGTGGACGCTATCCACCTCCTGTTCTTCCGGGACTGGGGTTTTTTCTTCCTGTGTCATGATAACACTCCCTTCCTGTGGGTTAATGGGGATATACCCCGGCGCTAAAAAAATTATTAGCGAGCCGAATTTTCATTGAGACGCCAAATATACAAACGTCATTCATTCCTTTTCGTCAACAAGATTGTCTTTATCAAACAGATTATATTTTTCCATTTTATTATGGAGGCTTTTACGGCTGATGCCGAGGATATCGGCTGTTTCCTGCCTTCGGAAATTGGCTTTTTTAAGCGCGTGCCGAATCATCTGCTCTTCGAGTTTATCCGATATAGCTTGAATACGTTCGGGCATCGGGACAGAAAAATCATCCGCAATGGCGGCTAAATCGGGCATAGCCGGTTCGGTGTGTATATTTGGAGGGAGCAAGTCAACAGTCAGTTTGTCGCCAGAGGAGAGGATGATGGCGCGCTGGATGATATTTTCAAGTTCGCGCACATTGCCGGGCCAGGAGTAATCCATGACGGCTTTCATAAAATCTTGGTCCCAGCTTGTGATTTGTTTGCCGAGTTTCTGATTGTAGTATATAATGAAGTGTTCCAAAATGAGGGGGATATCGTCTCTGCGTTCGCGCAACGGCGGTAGATAGATGGGAATTACGTTAAGGCGGAAATAGAGGTCTTCGCGGAAGGTTTGGTTTTTGACACACTCCGCAAGGTCTTTGCCGGTGGCGGCGATGAGGCGGATATCTACCTTAATAGTTTTTGTGCCGCCGACGCGTTCCAGTTCCCGTTCTTGAATAACGCGGAGGAGTTTGGGCTGGAGGCTGAGGGGCATATCGCCGATTTCATCAAGGAAGAGCGTGCCTTCCTGCGCCATTTCGAACTTGCCGGGTTTGAGTTGATAGGCTCCGGTGAAGGAGCCTTTTTCGTGTCCGAACATTTCGCTTTCCAGCAGGGTTTCCGGAATGGCAACGCAGCTCACTTTAATGAAGGGTTTTTTTCTGCGATAACTTTGGTAATGGATGGCAGAGGCAACAAGTTCTTTGCCGGTTCCGCTTTCGCCGCATATTAAAACGGTGACATCGTTCGTGGCAACCTTGCGGATGAGGGCGAAGACTTCCTGCATTTTTGAGCTGGCGCCGACTATTTTATCGAAACGTTTATGTTCATGGCGGAGTTGGGATTCGAGGCGTTCAATTTTTTTGAGGAGTTCTTGCCTTTCTTTGACCCTTTTAACAACGAAGACGATTTCTTTGTTGTCAAATGGTTTGGGGAAATAATCATAAGCGCCCTCGCGTATGGCTTCCATAGCGACGTCGGTATTTCCATGAGCGGTAATCATGACAACTGCAACGGAGGGGTCAATTTTTTTGATTTGACGGAGCGCCTCCATACCGTCCATTTTGGGCATTCGGTAATCAAGGATTGCAAGATTGAAGGGCGCATTGCGGAGGGCGAGGATTGCTTCTTCCCCGTTGGCGGCTTCCTCAACTTCATACCCTTCTTTAATAAGGAGTTCCTTTAGGATGAGGCGGATGGTTGGCTCGTCATCTGCGATAATGATTCTAAAGGATTTCAAACTTTGACCTCTTTTATAAAATTGTCTTGCGGGAAAGATTTCCCAATCGAATCATGAAAACGGTTTTATCCGGTTTTGACTGAACTTCCACAGCCCCTCCGTTGGAGATGATAATCTGATAGGCGATGGGAAGCCCCAGACCGGTGCCTTCCGACCTTGTTGTGAAAAAAGGCTCAAAAATTTTATCAATCTGGTCGGAGGGAATAGGATTCCCATCATCCACAATATCCACTTGAACATATTCTTGCCCATCGGCATCATTGGCAGCGAACGTGCTGATTTGAACCTTGCCGCCGGGTTCAACCGCCTGAAATGCGTTAATGATAATATTGGTAAAAGCCTGCAAGATACGGTTCGGTTGAACGATGCAACGGGCTGTCTGGTTCAGATTCTTCTCAACAGTTATATTCGGCAGAATTTTTTCTACGGAAGGATAGGACATGGCATCATTTAACGCTTTGAGGATTAAATCGCTGACATCCGTTGGGACGTTTTCTTCCGGCTCGGGGTGGGCAAAGTTGAGGATTGTTTGAATGACGGCGTTCAATCGGCTGACCTGACTGACAATCAGGTCGCAATACTTTTTGCCTTTTTCTGGTTCGGGATTTTCGGCAAGGAGCTGCGCCAGCCCTTTGATGGAACCGAGCGGGTTGCGTATTTCGTGTGCGATGCCTGTGGCAAAAGAACCGATGGCAGCCAGACGGTCTGCCTGCTGGATCTGTTCGGTGAAAAGGGCAAGGATGGAGAGGTCGCGGAAGGCGATGATGGAGCCGATAGGGTTGCCTTTTTTATCAATGATGGGGCTGCTGCGCACGGAGAGATTGAATCTTTTGCCGAGCGAATTGACAAATCCGACATTGTTGAGGGACTGGCGGCTTGATTTTTTGAGAGATTGGACAAGGAAGTCATTCAGGTAGAAATTTTCTTGGAGCGAACCGAATATTTCGCCGCAGTGGCTGCCGATAACATGGTCTGCATTGAGTCCGATAATATTTTCCGCCTGGGTGTTGATTGCCTGAATTTCGCCTTCCGCGCCGATGCTGATGAGCCCTTCTGAAAAGCCTTCCAAAATGAAACGATTGCGTTCTTTGAAAAGGTTATTGAGGTGGCTTATCAACGAATTGAAGCTTTCGCCAAGGTCGCCCAGTTCGTCTGAATAGGGGATGCTCACCTTCATGGAAAGGTCGCCGTTTGCCACCTTTTGCGCGCCTTTGGTGAGGGCGCGAATGGGGCGGATGATATAGGTGGCAAGCCCGACGCCAAAGAGAAGGGCGACTACGCAGGCGACAAAATTGGCAATGAGGATAAGGTTTGCTGTTTTTTCGAGCGCCTTTTTGTGCAGGACAAATTCTACTTTATCCACCAGATTCATGACGACTTCATAACTGATTATCCCCGCTGTGAGGGAGATGAGAATCATGAGGGCGGGGATGGCTATGACCAGTCGAATTCGGGCGTGTTCTTTTTTTCCTATTTCCAATTGCGGAAAAGAGAAAGTCATTGTTTTTCCGTCCCGAGACATTTAATTGTCGAAAGGTCTATCAACGTCCCTTTAATTATTTTAATCTGATCCATTTTGAATTTCTTTTCCACAATACCCGCGCCTTCGCTATAAAATAGCCCCATCAGGCGGTCTTTGCTTATGAAACTGATGACCCCGTAACTTCCGACGGGCAATTGTTCAATTTTTTTGATGGTTACCAAATACTGCCCCATCTCAATCGGCCCCATCGGCGTATCAATGCTGCACTCGCATTTGGGTATTTTTTTCAGAGCGGAAAGAACGTCCGGGAATCCGCCGCAACAGGCGAGTTCATCTATGAGGAAGAGCAGGTTTCTGCCCAGCGGCGTGCGTTGGATAGATTCGGGAACCTGCCTTGAGTTAAGGCTGTCCATAATAAGATTTAGGTTGTATCGTTTGCTATCCTTGGCAAGACACCATAATAAGGATTTAAGATGGAGCATCAGATCTCGTATTAGCATAAAATCGCATCCTTTAATGAGGCAAGGTCATTGGAGTTTTTCTCTCGATGACCTGTCCAAAATTTTTCGCAGGAGTCTGATGTATTCGGGGTCTGTGCCGCAGCAGCCTCCTGCCAGCTCTACGCCTGCGGCTATTAAATCTGTCAGAACCTTTTCAATATTTTGTATCGGGTCGTAAAAAGTTTTGCCGTTCGATATTCTTGGTTTTCCCGCATTGGGCTGCATTAAAATCGGAAGTTTGGTGAGCGCGCGGTATTGCTGCGCCAGTTCAACCATATCAGTCGGGGAGAGGGTGCAATTGGCGCCGCAGACATCCGCATGGGATGATTGCATGAGGCTGACGGCTTCTTCCGGTGTGACGCCCATCATCGTTTTGAATCCGCCCTGAGCGGCTCTGTCAAAGGTCATGCAGGCGATGACGGGGATGGATGCGGCGGATTTGCATGCTTCAATAGCGGCGGCAAGTTCCTCCTTTGAAGCCATTGTTTCAATGATAAAAAGGTCTGCGCCGCCTTCCGCAAGGGCAAGCGCTTGCTCGGTGAAAACCTCGATGAACTGCTCCATGGCAAAGGAGCCATAGGGTTCGATAATCTCGCCGGTGGGACCGATGTCGCCCGCAACGAAAACGTTTTTTCCACTGGCAGCGCGGCGCGCTGTTTCAGTATTGCGTTTGTTGATATCCGCCGTTTTTTCCGCGAGGTCGTATTTGGCGAGTTTGGGTCTGCTGGCGCCGAAGGTGTTTGTTGTGATATACTGGGCGCCTGCCTCGATATAGGCGTTGTGGATGGAGAGCATGACATCGGCTGGAGCCGTTTCAGGGCATCCGCCGATTTCGAGCCCCAACTTCATCAGCATGGTTCCTGTGCCGCCGTCAAAACACCGCATTCCTTTATGTATCATTTCGGAAATATTCATCAGGATGGAACCTCGCTTTATTAAACGCTGAAAAGGAACAGCATCACATCGCCGTCCTTAACGATATATTCCTTGCCTTCGATGTGCAAATCGGCGGTTTTTTTGGTTTGGGCAAATCCCCCCGCCGCAAGGAGTTTATCCCATCGAACCACCTCGGCGCGGATGAATCCCCGTTCCATATCTGAGTGGATCGCGCCCGCCGCCTGCATGGCGGTGGAGCCGTCGCGGATTGTCCATGCGCGGACTTCTTTTGGTCCAACCGTGAAGAAAGAGATATATCCGAGGAGGTCGTAACAGATTCTGATGACGCGCCGCGCGCTCGGCTCCGCGATGTTGTAATCCTTGAGAAAAATCTCCTGTTCTTCGGGGGAGAGTTGCTGAATCTCCGCCTCGATTGCCGCGCACATAGCGGCAACCTGTTCATTCTTTCCGAGCGGTGGGATGTCAATTTTTGCAAGGGAGTCTCCGCCTGATTGGAGAGCGTCCTCGCCAAGATTGATAACGTAGAGTATCGGTTTGGCGCTGAGAAACATGAACCCGCGCAGGATTTTTTCATCATCTGGAGAGAGGTCAAAGGAGCGAATAGGCGCGCCCTCCTCCAAAATTTTTTGAACTTTTTGCAGGGCGGCAAATTCCATTTTGCTCTGCTCGAGTTCCTTTCCTGAAACCTTGTGGATATTTTTTTCCACCTTAGGAAGACGGTTTTCAACTTTTTGAAGATCCGATAGGACCAGCTCAAGGCGGATGGCGTCCAAATCTCCGGCGACATCGGGAGGGATGCCGCTGCCATCATCAAAGGCGCGGATGACGGCAAGCAAGGCGTCCAGATTGCCCAAGGCGTTGAGCTGCTCGTCTCCCAATCCGGTCTTTTTTTCCGCATCGCCCCTATCTATTCCGGCAAGGTCGTAATATTCCACAGCGGCGAAAGTGGTTTTTTGGGGCTGCGTTTGAACGGCAAGGCGTTCTAAACGTTCATCGGGGACTTTGACAACTGCCATGTGCGCAACGCCGCGCGAGCCGCCATGGGAAGATGCCGCGCCCTCTTCAACTTTGCTGCCGGTCAGGGCGCGGAAGACGGCTGTCTTTCCCGAGCGCTGGAAACCGATTATGCCAATTTTCATGTTTTATAGTCTCTCAGGCAACCTGCTGGATTGCCGCGCGGAATTGTTCGACGATGGTTTTAATTTTCTGAAATTGAGAATCTTTGTAATCATAAGGTTCGCCGAGTGTTTTATCCTCTTTGATATCGCGTTTGACAATCATCTGATAACCGGCGTCCATTTGGCGGCGCTCATCGAACTGCTTGTAAAGGGATTCGAGTTTATCAAATTCGAATTGTAGAACCATTTTCCGATTGATTTCAGAAGCCGGTTTTTTCAGGGCTTTTTGATAATGTTCCATGATGGCGCCTTCAAGTTTCACATCGCGCAGCTGTTTGAGAACCAGCACTTGATGCTCAAAGGCGACCATGTCGCTGGCGTCCGCCAAATCCCACCAGATCCAGATCTGAATCAATTCAACGATGCGCTCCAAAGATGGGTCGAGCGCGGAGTAAAACGTGCGCATGTCGTGGATGGGGAGCTGCCCCGCGCGGCGCTGCTTCTCCTCCTTGTCTTTGAGGTTAATTATCTCATTAAGGATGCTGTTCTGGTCGGTCGGGTTGAAAAGAGATTTTTTCCTCATGACGTTTTCTTCGCAGAGAATGTCCGCCACATAATAGCGATCGGGTCCGTAAGCCTTTGTGCTCTCCAGAATCAAACGGAGCGCCGTCAACTGCTGCCAACGGATATCAAAATAAACTTGAGAAACCTTGGGGTTGCAGCGCGCGGCGTGGGCATATCGGGCGTCCATGTAATCCTGAATGTGTTTTAGGATGCCGTCTAAGCGTTTTTGTGTTTTGGGGTTGAGCGCCATAAGACTCGCCTCCTGATAAAATAAACAAATCATCGGCGCAGGGAACGCTTTTCAGAACGTTTTGCCTGCACCTGTTTTATATTATATATAATTGATGATTCATAATTAAAGAAAACAACCAAAGTCAAAGAAAATTAACCTTCAAATGAAAATGATTTGCGGGGCGCCGCTACCCAACCGCAAGAATCGCCGTAGGAATAATGAATCATTGGGGTTCTTCAATTATTGGAGAGCCAGAGGCTATAAACTAATTAGCGATGTTGCTAAACGTTGATATTTACGGCGTTTGACCTTTCAAGAGGCTGCCCCCAAAGAGAATTTTGTCAGGGGATGAAGAGGGCGGTGCGGAGGATATCGCCGCGGGAGATGGTTCCGTTAGTGGGGTCGTAGAGCATGGAAGGGGCGACAGAAAGTCCGCTAACCATGTAGGCGTTGCGGATGGCGTTGGACTCGTTTTCGCCATCGGGTCCGCGGCTGCGGAGCATCCATTTGTGTGTGCCCTTTGCAGGAGCCAACGCATGAGTATCCGGAAAGTTGCGGAAATTCGTCCACGAAATCCATCGTTCGGAACCGCCTGTGCCGGTGATGTCGCCCCTATAAAAAACATCCCTTTCGGGAATGGAGGTGATGAATGCGATAGGTGTTGTGAGCGGGACATAGCGGTCAGGGTAGGCAATTTCGGAACCATCGGGCATCCGATGGGGCGGATAGGCGTTGGCATCCACCGCGTAGGATTCAATAGCGCCTGCCAACATGCGCAGGTCGCTTTTCATTCGGCTGACCTTAGAACGGGTCTGCGCCTCCAGAAAATTGGGAACGGCAATGGCTGCCAATATGGCGATAATGGCAACCACAATGAGAAGTTCGATAAGAGTGAAACCGGTTTTTTCTGCGGCTTTTTTCATATTAAACAACCTTTAGCAATAGTTGAATACTAACCATTATCGTTCGAGCGCAATAGAATAATTGACATCGGGGCGCGGTTTTCATATATAAATGAAATAGAGGCTTTAGCGATGAAAAATAAATTTTTTATTTTTGCGCCGCTTTTTATTGCGGCGATGGCGGCTTTATGCGCGGCGAATCCGGGCTCGATTGTGGCGACTCTTTCGGAGATGCAATCGTTAACGGATGCGATGGAACTGGTCTATCTGGATATTGGCGGTTATGTTTCTATTGAGAATTTGAACGACCTTCTTTCTGAGCAGACGACGCATGATTTTGACAATATCAGCCAAGGCGGGGGCACGCGGGTTATTGATACGACAACGGCGTTTTTCTATCCTCAACTGCAAAATCTTTCTATGCCGCCGCGCCGATGGCTCGGTCCTTATGTCACCTATCACGAAAGCCGCATCTCATTGACAGGCTCCGGCTACGACAAAGGGACGCTTTTAGATTTTTGGGGCACGCCTTATTATTTGTTTTCACCGGCGGGGCTGGTGCGCTCGGATCAGGGCGCGATTACGTTGGAACTTTATGGCGATTATTTTGATTCGTATGCGATTGTGAGCCTTGGACCGGACGGTGTTAAGAGTTCGGACGATCTTATTCGAACGTTCGGGATGCCGCCCATAAAACCGGTCATCACTTCGCTTTCTGCAACAAGCGCGTATGCTGGAGACGAACTGCGGCTGCGGGGCTGGAATTTGGGGACGCAGAGCGGAGAGCGAGCAGCGGCGGCGCTTTTATTGGGCGCAACACCTATCACAACGATTAAAAGCTGGAGCGAGCGTCTCATTGAATTTACCGTGCCTGAAGGCGCTGCGAGCGGAAACATCCGCATTGTGCGCGGCGCATCAGAGACCAATTCGCTGCCGTTGACGATTCTTGAACACCCCACCGCCGTCCGGCATTGGAATCTTTACGAATGAAAAACGGGGGACTTGGCTGTCCCCCGAAAGAAAAAAGAAATGGTATGTAAAAATTTTGTTTAGGGCATTTCGTTCATGGGAATCGCCATGACCCTGACCGACTTCAGCCCGACCATTGCATCGGGGCTGTCCGCCTCGTTGAAGTTGAGCATGTCAAATCCGATATAGAGATTAGCGCCGACTAGTTCAGGCGCGGCATAGTAGAATTGTTTGAACTCGGCACCCATGCAGTCGGGAGATTCATCGCCTTCGGTGTTGCTGAAGATGAACTTGGCTATGATGAATCGCTGGCTGTCTTCGCCGGCTCGGAGCCTGATGCCGGGAACAATGGATTTATCAGTCTGATCGGAAAAGAGCGTCCAGTTGATGGCATAGACAGTATCCGCTTGGATAGGTATCATATCCACAGGGCTGACCCATGCGCTATAGGTGTCTTTGTTGTTGAGCGCCTTCATGCCGAGGCAGGTTTTAGATTGGAATTCCGCTGCCGTGAATATAGGAGCGGTCTCAGTATGCCATCCCGCATTGCCCTCTGAGAAATCGTAGGAGACGACTTTTTCTCCTTCGGGAACCCGGTCTTCCGGCACGGCGTCAATATTTATCCAATTGAGGGAAACCTCCGCCTCGGCGGCATCGGTATTATCAAAGTTCACAACGTCAAATGAGACGTAGATGTCATTTTCATCTTTGGGCAGGGCGATTTCCGTCTGGGGCGCGGTGAAAAAGAAGGTGTAGGTTTTGCCAGCCGGTCCCGGGGACATGGCAGCGTCGCCGCGGCTGTTGATGACGATGATATCAGCCATCTGCTCATTCTGGCGGTTGAAACGGACGCGGATGCAGGGGACTTTTGTCTGGTCTTCAATGTTGCTTGCAAGGGAGAAGGTTGATTTGTAGATGGTTCCCGGCGCCACAGGTATGGCATCTTTTTGGCTGAACCAATAACCGAATGTGTTCGTGTTGTTATGGCAGCGAAGGTTGAGGCGTTTATTTTCTCGAGAGGCATCCGGCATGAGGAAAGAGTCGGGCGCTCCGGCGGGATTCCATCCTTCGCCATCGCCCCATTCATAAATGCATCGGGGTTCTTCGCAGGGTTTAACAATATTAACAGGCAGGAGCATGAAGTTGACTCTGGTTTCAGTCATGCTGCGAATGAGCGCTTTGCGAATCTGGGGCGCGAACCCTTTCTTTTTAGCGATGGCGATATACGCGCCGAAGGGGAGATTATCCACGACGAATAGACCGAACTGGTCGGAGACGGCGCGTCCGGCGGGGATGAGCGGTTCTTCATCTTGAAGATTTTCGCGGATGTCATAGACAAGAATATCGGCGCCTTCCAGAGGGCGGGCAATCGGGCGCGCGCCGATTGTTGTCGGGATGTCCATCGTCATGACCTTGCCGAAGAGGGCGCCGACCTTTGTTGCGTTTTCATCGGCGGTTTGGAGGATAAAATCGAGCGGCGCGCTTTCGCCTGCTTTGACTTCGGCGGAGGCATAACCGGGTTCAAAGCCATCCGCTCGGGCAAAAATGACATAGCGTCCGGAAGCGAGTTCGGCGAATTTGTAATAGCCGTTCTCATCGGCGGCTGTCCTTTGGGCGGGTCTGGCATCCATCATTTCCTTTGCGGCGGCGCTCAGGCGGAAGGCGATCAGCTGCGCGCTTGGGATTGCGATTTTCTCGCCATTTTTTTCATAAACCACCCTGCCTTCGATGGAACCAAAGCCGGGCACGGGGACGGGTGTGGGGAGAATTTCCGGGCGGAGTTTGAAGATTATTTCTGTGGCGCGACCGGCAAAAACGGGCGCGGGTTGCAATGCCGGCTCGAATCCGGGCATTTTAGCCATTGCCATGTGGCGTCCGGCTGGTATTTCCTCCATCACAAAACATCCATCGGCGTCTGCAACCGTCTGTCGGATGGGCGCTGGGATATTTACTGTCGGGGCATCAACCGGCGGGAAAAGGAGAACCTCCGCGCCTTCGAGCGGCTCCGGCTTTCCGCCGGGATTGACGTCCAAAACGCGTCCGACAATTTTTCCAAAGGGAACCGGCGTCGGTTGTGGAATTATAGCAGGGCACAATCCGAAATCAAGGCGAATCTTTTGAGCGGACGGGATAAAGACGCTTCGCATGGCGCGAATATATCCTGCGGCTTCCGCCACCGCCATATAGAGCCCGGCGGGGATGCCTTCGATAATATATTGACCCGATTCATCGGTCTTTGTCTGGGCAATGGGTTTGGGTTTGCTCCAGTCTGTATTGGTTGCGGCATCCATCGAAAAGATAGAGACGACAGCGCCTTCAATCGGGGATGTGGGTTTATCCGCTTGGCGCGGCGCCATGACAAAGACCCCGCCGAAAAGGGCGCCGGGTTCAGGCGCCGGCGTAGGCGCGGGTTTGGGCGCAAGGGCAAAATGAACGATTTTAACTTCGTTCACGCGCAGATAGAGATGGCGGAACTGGGGATAATACCCTTCCGCTGAGACTTCCATCTTGTAGGCTCCCGCCTTCAAATCAGTTGCCTCATATTTCCCTTCGTCATCCGTAAAAAGAATTATCGGTTTATTGTTTTCTCCGATGATTTTGACTTGAGCGCCTTTGATGGGAATGGGTTCGCGGCTCGCCGTTGGGGAAACCTCGAACACACGACCTCGAATAATGGACGCCGCCGGCGTTGGCGTCGGTTGAATGTGCGGTTTGAGTTCAAAGTTCAATTCCAGCGGTCTGCTCAGGACTTCGGCTTTTTTATGCTGGGGATAAAAACCTTTTGCCGATGCCTTGACCAGATAGACGCCGGTTTCGAGGTTGTCAATTTTGTATTCGCCGTTTTCGTTGGTTATGGCAGACGCAATCGGGGCATTGTGCGCTGGCTCGATATCGCCATTTTTGGTGAATATAGGCGCAAGGAAAACTTCCACTTTTGCCCCGGCAATGGGCGCGGCGGCGATGGGCGCGCTAAAATCTTCGGACGCATCGGGACGGAAGCCCATCACTTTGCCATATATGATGCCCGGCTTGGGCTCCTCGCCTGCCTTGAGCAGGAAGTTGACTTCAACCTCGGCTTCCGGTTTCATTTCCAGAGGTTCTAATTGAGGCAGATAGCCCTCGCGGGAAGCCTTGACCATCCACAAACCTGCGGGGATTTTGCCGATGCGGTAGTTGCCGTTTTCATCGCTGAATGCGCGGGCAATGGGCGGGAAGACGCACTCGGCAAAGTTGATGCATTCAATCCGGGGATAAACCTCCACGATTGCTTTGACAAGGGGATACGGCTCTGTGGAGTATTCGTCCTCGCCAAGGACTATTCCAAAAATTTGTCCGGGCAGGATGGGGGTCGGCGTGGGCGTGGCGGTAGGCGTGGCAATGATTTTCTTTAACTGAAAGTTCTGTATAAATTCAGGGACGAACAATTTAACAAAGGCGGCGGATTCCTGATATCCTTTGGCATTAACGACCACCCGATAATATCCAAAAGGAATCTTGGAGATTTTGTAATTGCCGTTTTCATCGGTTTCGGTTTCAGCGATGGGTTTGGCGTTCCAGCTGATGGCGCCGGCGGGAGTTATCCAGCACGGGAAGACTCTGACGGCGGCTTTGGCAATGGGCGGGGGAACGATATCCAAATTGCCGACATCTTCTGTGACAATGCCCTTAAGGGCGCCTTTTTCCGCATTTGTAATGGGTTTGAGAAAATATTCCCGTTTGAGAATAACACCGGGCTGGATGTGGACAGTTTCCTCAAAAGGTTGGTATCCCTCGGCAGAAATTTTTACCCTGTAAAGACCTGCGGCAATTTTGGCAAATTTGAATAAGCCCTTCTCGTCAGTTTTCGTGGATGCAATAGGAACCGTCGAGGGTCCAGCGTAGAGTTCGATATTTGCGCGGGCTATGGGCGCCACTGCGGAGGTTGCCGGCGCAGCGCCGACAAATCCTTCAAAACCGCCAAAGATGGTGGGCTTTGCTTCTTCGGCAAAGGATAGCGCCAAACCGCATGCAAGTATCAGCAGAAAAAAAACAACCGCAGTTTTTATTATTAATCTCATTTTAAATACTCCGTTTGAAAATTATTTTTCTTTTTAGGATAATCCGCTTAATAAAACATAGAGGTGTTCAATACTTGGTTTTTCATACAATATTTGGTTGAGGCGGTGCAATAAAGTTTTTGCAAAAAAATGTTGATTCTGAACCAAAAAGTAAGGGATGAAGGAGTGGGATGTTCCAATTGGAACTTCTCGCCCTCTTGCTTAAACGTTTGAAGCGGTGAATTCTATTGAATATATTGACGTTATACCAGCTTATGATGGATGCGTGGTATTGGCATCAATATTGCCTATTTATGAAAATAGCACAAACCAACTATAAGCGAGGTATTTAATATGAAAACAAAGCGCACAAAAATCCTGAGCCTTTTGGCAATCGGGTTGCTGGTTGTAGGAATATCCGTTGCATGGGCCGCCCCTGAGGCGGGGTGTTGGGGGCAAGATTGCAAAATGGCAAAGTCGCTGAATCTGACAGCGGAGCAAAAAAGCGAGATTCAGAAATTGCGTCTTGCGAATGAAGAAAAAAGAATTGACCTTGATGCCAACATCAAGAAGATCGCGCTTCAGATTCGCGAAGAAAACAAAAAAGACGAGCCTGACGAGTCAAAGGTGATGAACCTTTTGGATGAAATCGGCAAGGCGAGAACGGAGGTTGCCAAATTGTGCGCCTCCCAAAAGATCGCCATCAAGAAAGTTTTGACTCCGGAGCAGCGCGAAAAAGCGCGCGAGATGGCTGGGAAACAGGCGCGCAAACGCAGCGAGACGTTGCGTAAAAATAGAGGCGGGCATGGCAAACAAGGCGCGCGAGGAGCGCTCCAGCCCATGGTTCGGCAGCGCATGCAAAGAATGAGAAGCGGGATGGGACGCCCCGCATTTCGCGGTATGGCGCAAAAACGCGGCGAGAAGGGCATAATGGCAGGACATGGCAGAGCCGATAACCCCAAAAAACGGGTCAAAGCCGCAAAGCCCAATCGTCCCGCAAAAGGAAAATATCAAAAGAAGTCGGCGCCCGTTGAGTCAAAGGGTAAATAAAACATTAAACTATTGCATGCTTTTTCATGCAATTTCACCTCCATTTGGGGGGGCGCAAGCCCCCCGCTTTTTTTTATTCAAACCTTGCTTCCAGATAAAAGGTCATAATATCTAATGCTCGAAATTTAATAAAAGGGAGGGTGTGATGAGGGGGATTTATTTTGTTTTGGGGGTCGTTATTTTGTTATCGTTGGCGTCTCTTGCGCCGGCATTAGATGTGATTTATGACAATAGCGATCCGGGGTGCGTGGTCAGCGACACATGGACAACATCCACGAGCGGTTGTTATGGACCGAACAAGCGCATGCATACCAAAGGCACGGGTTCTGAAACGGTTGTTTGGACTGTTCCGCTTTCACCGGGTTGGTATCGCGCAGAATTTCGTATAAATAGCAACACCTCGTATGCTATGGACGCCCGTTATTCTATTGTTCACAGGGATGGCACGGAGAATCTGGTTATCAACCAGCGCCGCAGTTCAACCAGCTGGTTTCTGCTTGGCGGGGCGTATTATTTTAATGGTTCCGCCGTTGTTACGCTCACGGATGAATACACAACAGGAACTTATGTTGTCGCCGACGCCCTTCGGTTCCGTTCTGTATTTTCCTTTGTTCAGATGTCCGACTCCCATGTTGGATATTCGATGGGGACAAACGACGCCACGCTGGTTGCAAATGAGCTGAAGACGTTGGGCAGCCTTGGGATGGCGACCTACGGCTTTTCGGCTCCGCCGCCCTCCTTTGCGATTCATTCAGGCGACACAACAGAATACGGGCAGCAGTATTGGAACACATTCACAAACATCATAAACGGTTTGCCTTTTCCGGTTTATGTCACGGCTGGGAATCATGATTCGACATGGAGTTCGATTCGGGAGAGAATTCGCGACAGACACGGCGCGCCGTTTTATTCTTTTGATCATTATGAGCAGGGGACGCGCTATCATTTTGTGACTCTCAATTCGCCAATCATACAGAGTCCGCGGGCTGGTTTTTCACGCGAGGAGCTGGATTGGCTTGCCGGCGATTTATCCGCTTTGGAACCGAATACCCCTGTATTCATCAATCTTCATCATCCTATAAACGGCGCATCCGACCCGAAGCCTTTTGACGCTTATCGTTTATTGGAAACTCTGCGTCCCTATAACGCTGTTGTTATTTTTTATGGGCATGGGCATAATTTTAACACTACCACGTTTGACAATATGAGAATTGTTCAGGGCGGAAGCACGTATGATGCGGCGGCAGGCAAACGGGGATACAATATCGTCACGGTTTCACATGACAGGGTTCATATTGCTAAAAAGATTTACGGACAGGAGACGTCTTCGGGGCTTTTGAATAACATGCTAATCCCCGCCGCGCCAGCATATCCGACGATAACTGTGGATGCTCCCGCAAAAGATGCGATTATCCAGACTTCTTCGGTTGCCATCTCGGCTTCCATCAACGGCGCCAGCGGCACTGTGGACTCTGTTGATTTTGAATTTAATGGGGACGGCAATTTTAGAGCTATGAGCGGTTCGAATAATGGTCCATACACGGCAAACCTCAACCTGAGCGCAGCCATCCATGGAAGGCAGTGGATTCGCGTTCGCTTTACGATGTCCACCGGTTCCGTATATTGCAAGATGGTTCCCTTTTGGACGTGGGATAATTTCCCCAAACCGCGCTGGATGGTTGACCTTGGCGCTGGAAGCCAGAGCCGACCGGCGGTTGCCGATGGGCGCGTTTATGTGGGAACCAACGGCGGGGCGGACGGCGGCTCGATGTGGTGTGTGGATGCCTCCGACGGCTCGCTTATCTGGAAGGTCAATATGCCGGCGGATGTTGTTTCATCGCCCGAAGTGGCGGACGGGCGTGTGATTTTCGGCTGCGGGGACAGCAAGGTTTATGCGTTGGATGCCTTGACGGGCGCGCAAATCTGGAACAAGAGTTGCAGCGGTCCGCTTTACGGCTCTCCGACCATCTCCGAGGGCAATGTTTACATCGGCTCAATTGGAACCGTCGCCACAAACGCCTATCTTTATTCTATCAACGCGGCAACCGGCGCGGAAAACTGGAAGTTTTCCTGTTATGCCATCGAGAGCAAACCTTTTGTGTTGGGAAACACGGTTTTTGTGGGGGCGTGGAACTCTTATTTTTATGCGGTGAATACTACCAATGGGACGCAGCGGTGGCGTTATCAGCGCAATAGCAACATCTATTACAGTCCCGCGGATAGCTGGCCTGTGGCTTCGGCATCCGCCAATCGGGTTTTTGTAGCGGATCGGGAATACGTCCTGAGCGCCATCAATATCAACACAGGTCTGGCGGATTGGACAAGGACGTCGGTTTCATCGCAGGGGCTCACGCCCGACGGCAAAGGGCTTTTGATTCGAAACACTACCGGCAATTTGGAAAGGGCGACATTTGACAACAGCACGACTTGGGTGCGAAGCGCCAGTTTGGATTCCGCTCCTGTTTCGCCTTCGTGCAACGGGTCATATGCGGCGATTGTGGATCAGGACGGTTTGGTGACCGTGGCGCAAGTCGGCAATGGTTCGCTCGTTTATCAATTCATGGTTACGCAAGGTTATCAATTGCATCCGGTGAATGTGGATTCGAACGGGCGCGTTTACGCATCAACATTAGAGGGCTTTTTATTGTGCGTCCAGAATAATATCACAGATGTTGAGGACTGGAATTTATATTAGGAAATCTGCATCGGGCGCATGATGGCTGTTGACTTTGCCTTTTGCGGTTCGTTAGCTTTGCCCTGTTCTTTTGTGGATTAAGCGCACGAATAAAGGGAATTTGCAAAGATGCTATTATCAGTCATCATGCCTGTTTATAACGAGAAGAAAACAATCCGCGCTATTGTGGATCGGGTGATGGCGGTGCCCATCGAGAAGGAGCTGATTATTGTGGATGACGGCTCCAAAGACGGCACACGGGAGATTTTGAAGGAATTCGCGGGGCGCCCGGATATCAAAATTATCCTGCACAAGAAAAATCAGGGCAAGGGCGCCGCCATTGCTACGGGGCTGAAAAATTTCAGCGGGGATTATGTGGTTATTCAGGACGCGGATCTGGAATATCATCCCGAAGAGTATTCCCGCCTTTTAGAGCCGCTCTTACGCGGCGACGCGGACGTGGTTTACGGCTCACGGTTCAAGGGCGCCGGGCGCGCCTTTTTATTCTGGCACAAGATGGGAAACATCTTTTTGAATTTTGTCACCAACATCCTTTACAATTCCACGCTGACGGATATGGAGACGTGCTACAAGATGTTTCGGCGGGATGTGGTCAAGGGGATGAAAATTGAATCCCGCAAGTTCAACGTCGAGCCGGAGGTGACGGCAAAGATTTTGAAACGGGGTTATCGTGTTTATGAGGTCCCCATCACTTATAGCGGGCGGGATTTTTCGGAGGGGAAAAAGATTACCTGGCGGGACGGTTTTTCCGCCCTTTGGACGCTTATCAAGTTTCGGTTTAAGAATTAGGCGGATTGTTTATCAATATTGAGATTTATAATTTCAGGGGATGAGAATTGAACCCTATCATGGTGTTTGTGCTGCGCTGGAACGGGCGATATTTTCGCTTGTGCTTGTCCTGTTGTTCGCCACGCCTTTGTTTTTAATTCCCAAAGTCGTTACTCAAAATTCCGTTCTTGATCAGAAAAATCTTTTTGCGGGCGTTGTTTCCAGCATTGCGGCAGCGCTATGCGCCATTCGCCTTTTTTTGTTTCGGGAGAAAAAACCGCTTCGCCGGGATTTTTTTCGTTTGGCTATTTTAGGTTACGGCGCATCTATCATATTGTCGGCTTTATTTTCCGGAGAGGTTTGGTATTCGCTGGGCGAAGGGTTGAAGGTTTTGCCATTGCTGACTATTGTTCTGGCGTTTCCAGAAATAATAAAACGCGAGTCTGATTTAAGCAAGATGCGGGCGGCGATTCTTAGCGCAGGTTTTTTGGTTTCGGCTTTTGCCCTGTGCCAATATATGCAGATGGATATTTTTAAGGAATGGTTTCCTTATCGCCTTCCGGGTTCGCAGGCGCGGAATTATATGATCTCCACAATCGGCAATCCGGAATATTTGGGGGGCTATCTGGCGCCGCTGGCGCTTTTGGCTCTGGCGGGCGGATTTTCCGATTGGGGCGGATGGCGCGGCTGGACGGGGTTAGCGCTTGGCGCGATTTTTCTGCCTTCGTTATTATTGACGGGTTCGCGGGGGGCGCTTATAGGTCTGGGGGCGGGCAGCTGCCTGCTGCTTGTTTTTTATCTAAAACACTCCGCGCCCATTGCGCGCAGAAGGATTATTATCGCCGCGATTATTCCGGTATGTCTGGCTTTTTTTGTGGCAATCGTTTTTTCTTTTCCCAATCCGATTAATCGGCGGAATCACGCGATCCTCCAGAGATTTCGCGAGGCGATTAATATCCGTTCAGAGTCGTTGAAAGAGCGCGTGCTTTTCCACGCCATCGGGGCGGAAATAATCGCTGAGAATCCATTATTGGGCGCGGGCGAGGGGATGTTCCGCGTGCGGTTTTTTCCGTCGCTGTCAAAGATTGCGGCGCGGGATGAAAGGGCGGGCGTTTTGCGAGCCATTGAACAATTGCGAAACCGCGTGGCGGATCATTCGCATAATGATTATCTTCAAGTTTGGGTGGAGAACGGGGCGCTGGGCTTTCTTTTTTTCACGCTGGCAATAGCGGTTATTATCGGGGAGATGTGGCAGGGGTTGTTTTTGACAAAACGCGGCGCGGCGGTTAGCCAGCATCTGCCCTCCTTTGGCGCTGCGCTGGTTTGCATTTTGGTCAATGCAGTGTTTAGTTTTCCGCTTCATACGCCTTCGAGGGCGGTTTTATTCTGGTGCCTTCTGGGCGCGAGCCATGCGGCGGCGTTGTGGAACGGCATGGAGTCGGGACTTTTGCCCAAATCTGATGAGGGAAAATAACAATGAAGTTTTTCAGATGCGCGATGGTTCTGTTTGTCCTTTATCTTTCGGCGTTCCTGCCGGCGGCGGAAATAGATGATTATTCGGCGAAGATTTTAAAGTCGCTGGGAATCAAATCGTCGCCTGAGACAATGATTGCTTTTTTTGAGAAGGGACCGAGCCGTCCGCTTGATGGCAAGGTTCTGGTTGAACATGGCATTCCCGCAACCCAGATTATGATTATCATTATGCAGGAGTTTGCGCGGATTCAGTATAAACCGGCGGTTCCGTCCTTGATTAAAACAGCGCAAGGGGAATTCACATGGGGGCAACTTTCGCTAGTGGATTTTGATTGCCAGCGTTCCCCGCGTTCCTCGCAGGAAAATCAACGGCGGTTTTATTATGAGTTCCTGAAATTCAACGCAGTCAATGCGCTTGGATTGATTGGCGACCCATCCGCGCTGCCTGTTTTGGAGGGTATATACAACACGTCGCCGCAGGGATATGGGCGCACAAACGCTGCGCTTGCCATGGCGTCGCTCGGTTATGGCGCAGGGATTGTTGACATCGTGAAGGAGACAGGGAGCAAAATTCGCCGACGCGCGGCTGATGCCTGCCTTGCGCTTTCGTATATTACCGGAATCCAATTTGATTATGAAATGCATACCCCTGTCATCCGGCGCAAGCGCACAGCGGAAAAAGCGGCGCAGTGGTGGAAAAATAACAAAGACACATTTCGACCGAACGGAGAAGAGATTCGCGAGCGGCGGCTTAATCCCCCGCCGATTCAGCCTCCCAGCCTTATCTCCCTGCGCGAGATGCTTTTAGCCGCCTCCAACCTGAATGATCCAGATAACCAATTCCGCAGCATGGATGCGCGGGAACAGCTTGCCAATCTGGGGACAGGCGTGATTCGGCAGATGCGGCTTTACTGCCTTGATCCGGAGGAGGACTTGAATATCCGCATGGAGGCGCTGCGGCGTTATAGCCAGATGGCTCCGCGGGATGATGTTGAAAAAGTTTTGAAAAAAACGCGCAAGGATGATAATCCCGAAATCAGGGATTTATCCAAAAATCTTATCGAGCAATTGAAAAGGAAATCCAAATGAATATAATACCGGCGATAGATTTGATGGACGGCAAATGCGTTCGGCTTGTGCAGGGCAAAAAGGATTCGCAGATTGTTTATTCATGCGATCCGCCTGCCATGGCGCGCAAATGGGAAGACGCCGGAGCGACCCGCATCCATGTGGTGGATCTGGACGGAGCGTTTGAGGGCAGTCCCCGCAACCAAGATGTTATTAAAAACATCCGCAATGCGGTCTCCCCTTTTGTGGAAATTGAAGTCGGAGGCGGCATCCGCACCGCGGAAACTATTAACGAATATCGCAAGATGGGCATAAATTATGTGATTATCGGAACGAAGGCAATAGCCGACCGCGCCTTTTTGAAAAATATCATCAATGAGCATGGAGAGGCGGCGATTGTCGGGCTTGATGCCCGAGACGGTTTTGTTTCAACACATGGTTGGACTGTGACAGAGGGCGTTGCCGCAACAACCTTTGCAAAGGAGTTGCAATCCCTCGGAGTGCGGAGCATCATTTACACGGATATTTCGCGGGATGGGATGCTGACAGGACCGAACCTTGCCGCGCTGCAAACCATGGCGCTGAATGTTCAGATGGATGTGATTGCCTCCGGCGGAATCCGCTCCATAGAAGATGTGCAAAATATCCTGAATCTTAAAATGGCAAATATAACAGGCATCATAACTGGCAAGGCGATTTATGAGGAAACGCTCAATTTGAAAGAAGCGATTCAGTTGGCTTGTGAGGATTTCAAAGCCTGTAATTAGAGGAGGCGGGAGATGCCGAAAATCTCTTGGCGGCTTTTGCTTTTGATTTTTATTGTTACCGTTCTTTTGCGATGGTCTTATTCTTGCTATTCGGAACGTATAAGCCGAGATTATCAAAGGCATTATATTGCCGCCAAAACGGTGGTCGCCGGTGAGAATCCATATTTGCGGAAAACTCCCAAATTCAAGTATCCTCTCTTCAACGCCATTCTCCTATCGCCGCTTAGTTTTTTTAATATTTATTTGAGCCAATCGCTCTGGTTTGGGTTGTGCGTTGTGTTGATTTTGGGCATTTGTTCAATGACTGGGGCTTTGTTGGGGCGGGAAAAAATGCATTTCCCATTATGGCTTTGGCTTATTCCGATATTTATATCCGCGCGGTTTTTCTGGATGAATTTAAAATTGGGGCAGATTAACACCCTTGTTTTTTATTTTACCGTGCTGGGGCTTTATTTAATGGATGTGCGGAATAAAAAATGGATTGGCGGCGGATTCATCGGTTTGGCTTCTGTTATGAAATACATGCCGATATTATTCATATTTTATTTTGCCCTGAAAAAACGGTGGAAGGAATGTCTGGGGATGCTTCTCGGGTTCATTGTGTGTTTTTTTATCATTCCCGTTATGTTTCTTGGCGTTCGAAAAACCATAGAATATTCAAAAGATTTTTTTTCACAAGGAACGGAACGTGTCGAATATATGGTCAGCAAGGATTACGTTGTTGGTCAGTCTATTCATAGCCTTTTATACTCCTTGCTAACTCCTGTTGACGTTTCTAACAAGGGTGTATCCGGCGATAAACTTGATACAGATATTCCGCTTAATCCTGATGACGTTTCTAATAAGGATATATCCGGCGATAAACTTGATACGCATACCCCTGTCTATATCAATTTATTGAATGTTGAGGCATCTTTGGCAAAAACCGCCGCAAGACTTTTTTGCCTTGCCGTAATAATTGGGGCGGGTTGCTTTTTGTGGAAACAACGGAATATTAATTATAGCATGATGGGGCTTCCCAAACATATATGGGAGTATGGGTTGGTATTAATGATAATGCTTATCATATCGCCGGAGGCGCGAAAGGCGCAATTTCTGACAACATATATCCCTTACGCGGCATCATTGACAGGTTATTTTATTTTGTCGCAAAAAGATTCGAAGAAAGCCAATTGGTTTTTGATACTCATCATCCTTTCACAGATTTTGATGTGGGGGACATCGCGCAAATTTGTGGGCAAAGATTTGGAGAAATGGTTTAATTATTACAGCAGTGTCGGTTGGAGTGCGGTTATTCTTGCCATAGCAATGATTTTCGGATTATTATCCGGCAAAGAAAAACAATTTGAGGAGCGCAAATGAAAATCTTTCGGATTAATCTATGGGCGATGTTTTTGTGGTTTTGGGCGGCATCTATTTCGTGGTGCTTTGTTGATTTGCCCGTTGCCTACATCAAACAACCGGACGGCCAAACTTGCCTGCCGACCTGCCTGACTATGGCGCTGCATTACAAAGGCAAATGCGAATTGACAACAGACACTATTTACATGCTGCATAAAGAGACGCGGTATAATCGTTATAACCTGCCGAAAATTGTGAGCCGATATGGTCTTTATGCGCTGCCTTGTTGGTATGAACTGGGGTGGAATGCGCAAACGTTGAAAGAGGAATTGGATGCGGGGAATCCGATTATCACAGGCTGCGATGTGGGACGTTCTGGGCATTTTGTGCTGATTATCGGTTATACCGATGACGGGCGGTGGATTATTCATGACCCGACGTCCAAGTGGCAGGGCTACGCCCTCGGCGGCAAACATAATATTGTCCCTTGGGAGGCGTTCAACTGGCGCGGCGGGGTGTTTATCCATGACAAACCATTTCCCGAACCAAAGATTTCAGGGCGAGTAATTCGGGTTTCAGCGCCTTCCATCATGAGACCGGCGGAGATTGCCGAAGTAAAAATATCCATCAGAAATAACGGGAGCCAGCCGTGGCAGAGTCCGATATTCCTTGAATCTGTGGAGCCTTCATTCACGTCGTTCATCAGACGGGAAAGCCCGTTTTTTTTCGAAGGGACATGGGCAAATAGGTCGCGCGTTCTGAAAGCGCCGGCATTGCAGCCGGGGGAAACGGCGGAGATGGCGTTCAAGATTCAGGCGCCTCAAATCGCGCAGGCGGCTTCATTCAGGGAGTTTTACAATCTTTTAACGGAGGAGGGCAAACCGCTTTCGTTTGAGCCGGTTTCAGGACCGGGAATATTCGAGATGTCTCCCAAAATTCTGGTTGAGCCAAAATTCCCCAAACCGCTGCCCTTTGCCGAAACGCTAAAAGATGGAATGCCCTCTCCGTTTTGGTCTGTGAAGTTCGGCAGCCTTAATTTGGATTCTTCAACGACAAAGCCAAAGGCACTTCGTCTGTTGGCGAACAATCAGCATTATAACGCGGCGTGGGTTGGAGATTCCTCGTGGAGCGATTACACGGCGGAGTGCATGGTTTATTGCGATTATCGTCCGGAATTAAAAGCTAAAGGCTGGGACAGAGTGGGACTGTTTGTGCGCGACAACGGCGATCACGCCGCGGACAGGAATAATTATTTTGAATCGGGCGAGTTTTATTGTATGACTTATGACTCCGATGACGGACGCATTCGCGCGGGCAATGTGATGAACGGCGGCATTGACGACTTTCATCCGAAGCCGTTTATCTATTTGAAAAAAAGCGGGTGGCATAAATTTGCCATTAAATGCAAAGGAGAAACTATCGCCTACGAATTGGACGACACCCCTTTCCATACGGAAAAAGACGACTTGCGAACCACTGGCAGCTGCGGCATCTTTTACAAGACAAACTTCGAAGACCGCATGCTGACGCACGGGGCTTTGTTTGCGGAATTCCGTTGCAATCAATAGATTAACTGCGCCAGAAATCCCACGCCAAATAAGGCAAGGAAGGTGCCGAGGATGTTGCCGACAATTGCCATGAGCAACCCGACCACGGCAAGATGGGGCTGGTAAGCCGCCGCCATAACAGGGGCGCTGACAGGTCCGCCGATATTCGCTTGGCTTGCTGTTGTCGCAAAAAAGATTGGCGCTCGTATGAGTTTTGTCCCTAAAAATAACACCGCAGCATGGATGGCAATCCAGACGACGCCCATAAAAATATAAAGAGGGAATTTGCTGACTGCGTTGAGATTTGCCTTTGCGCCAATCATGGCAAGGACGATATAAAGCAGGGCGTATCCAACGCGCGAGGCGCCGTAATCTTCTAGCTGCCGCGCTGGTGTGAGCGATAATCCCAAACCTGCAATCGTGACCAAAACAATCAAAATCGAATAATAGCCAATCACGCTTTTAACAAGTTTGTTGGCGATGGCGGCTTCCAGCAGCCCGCCCAGTTTTTGGCTGCAATAAAAACATACAAACACGACCACAAAGGCAAGTGCGATGATGTAGAGGAATTTATCGGTCCGGAGATATTTGGCGTTTTGCTCTTGAACTTTTTTCATGTGCTCGTTGACTTCCTCAATCATGCGGGTGTCCGCCTTATTCCAAGCATCAAAACGTTTTTGAAAGGCGGATAGGGCGATGAGAAGCGCCATCCATGAATACGCCACAAGGACATCCACTGCTATCATGGCTGAGTAAATTTCGCCCTCAACTGATGTGGGGGGGGTGCTGGCAACGCTTTCCCAGACCGCTGCCATGTTGGCTCCGCCGCCAATCCAAGAACCCGAAAGCATGGACACGCCCTTCCATAAAACCTCTTTATGTTCCATAGGCAGCCATCCCCATGCAAAAAAAGGTTTGACGACCATCATGGCGCCCAGCGCGCCGATAACCACGCCGATTGAGCCGATGAACATGATGGCGAGGGCGCGCGCGCCGAGTTTTGCGATATCCGGCAGGCTGACGGAGATGAATAGGATGAAGAGGCTTGCGGGGAGCCCGAAATCGCGCAGGAGATTATATGCGGCAGATGCGGCGGGGAAGATGCCGATGGTGGACATCAACATGGGAATAAAATAGACCCAGAAAACGCAGGGGAGGATATTGAAAATCCATTTGAGTTTTTTTTGCTCGGCGGCAAGGTAGATAGCCGCAACGATGCCAGCCAGCAAGGCAAAGACGCCCACAGGATTCACGGAAAGAAAGTCGTTGATGGTTTTTATCATCGGTCATTCCTAATTTTTGGTTTTATAATTTTTTCACGCCAAAACTGGTGCCGACCGCTTCTGCCGAGCGGAAGATGTGATGATTGCGGGGCACAGTTTTCAACCGGCGTATTGCCCTTGCTATCGGGACGGATGCGATACTATTTCCTTTTTGGGCGGTCATCTGCCCAAAACGCCCCTCTATCACAAGGTCCATTGCCCTGACGGCAAGGTCGGTGGCGAGGATGCGGTCGAATGCGGTGGGAGGTCCGCTGCGCTGAAGATGCCCGAGAACAACGGGACGTGTTTCCAGACCTGTGGCGTCTTCGATGAGATGCGCCATATAGGCGCCGATGCCGCCGAGTTTGATGCGTCCTTTTTCCTCCGCGCCCATGACGCGCCCTTTGACCTTGACGCCCTCCGCCACGACTACGATGCTGAATTTCTTACCGACTCGCCCGCGTTCGATGACTCGCTCAAAGATTGCCTCTTCTTCATAAGGGATTTCGGGAATGAGAATCACATCCCCGCCGCCCGCGATCCCAGAAACCAGCGCAAGCCATCCGACAAAACGCCCCATCACCTCAACGACCAGCACGCGATGGTGGGACATGGCGGTGGAGTGAAGGTTGTCTATGGCTTCCATGATTATTGAAACTGCGCTATTAAATCCAAATGTATAATCCGTTTCCATGACATCATTATCAATAGTTTTTGGGATTCCGATGACGGGGAATCCATTTTCAAAAAGCATGTTTGCCATTGTGAGCGTTCCATCTCCGCCGACGCATAAAAGGGCGTCCAGTTTCAAATTCTTAAACACCTTGTGAAAACAGGAATAATCGCCGTCAGCTACGCCGGCTTCCTTGAATGGGTTTCCCCTTGCCGTGCCGAGAATGGTTCCGCCCTGCGAGAGGATGCCCGACACGTGGTGATTTTGGAGGAGGTGCCCTTGGGATTTAACGAGTCCTATGTAACCATCTTCAATGCCAAAGACTTCTACACCATAATCATTGATGGCGGTTCTGGTCACGGCGCGGATAACTGCATTGAGACCGGGGCAGTCGCCGCCTGCGGTGACAAGCCCCACTCTTTTAATTCTCTTCCCTACCATGATTAAATCTCCGTATCCCATTAATGTTAATGAAAAAACCATTTGACTATTTGGGCGAGGCGTCAACTTTTTTAATTGTTTTTTGCAAAATTTGGTTATATATACAGATTAGTTTATCTGCATCAACTCTAATGATACAGGGGATGAGGTTATATGAAACGCTCCACTTACATGAATTACTCCAAAAAAGACTTGGAACGCCTGGATGAAAAAGAGCGCCGGCTTGCCATCCTAAAAAAATATTACGGGCGGTATGGCGAGCGCATCTTATCCATCATGATGCAGCACAGCAGCACAGAACAGGGGTTGAATAATCTTCTGAGCAGACTTGAAATTCGCGTCATGGAAGACGGCGATGAGGCAATTCATAGCGAGATTTCAAAATGGATAAGCGTTTATGGCGAGCGCAGGTTTCTGGAGATGTATAAAACCGAAGCCGGAAAACAACAATCCGCTTACGCCATCAAACCGCTTGGTCCGGCGGAAAGCCTTTCTCAGCCCGTGGCACCCACCGAGCCGCCGGCATCGCCCTCGCATCCCTCAACAGCGCCGACAGGGCATGTTCCCCCGCAGGCGCAAACGCCGTCCCCGCATGTTGAAAACTCGCCGCCTGAGGCAAAACCATCCGCTATTACGCCGGTGGATGCAACTCAGCCGGAATCTCCTGCGCAACCCGAAAAAACCTGGCCAGAAATTGAGCGGCGAAGCGGCAAGGAACGCCGCGTCAACGAGGATCGGCGCAAGAACGTTGAATTGATTTTCAAAAACAAACGATTCGGAAGAGATAGACGCAGCGGCAAGGACAGGCGGCAAAACAGGAAACCGACCAATTAAAAATCTCGTCAATCAACCTTTTTTTCCGTATTGACGTTCGAGTTCCTCCAGCGTGGCGCTTTTTTTACGGCTGGAGGATTTCTTTTTCTTTTTGTAAAAAATCATATAAACTAAAACGCCCAAAGAAACGGAAAAGCCAAGAAATATCAAACTGGAAAACCAAGCGAAGTCAGGCATGCAAAAACTCCCCTTTTAGATTGAAAGGATTGAGGCGTTTGCGCCTTCTTGAACGGCAACGATTCCGATACCATAGCGTTCGGCAAAGGCGATGGATTCCTCTTTTTGAAAAAAGAGCAGCTCGCCTGCTGTTATTGCCAAAAGGGATGCTTGAACGGCGTGCATCTTTTTGAGAGTGGTCAGCCCGATAACGGGGATGTCAAATCGGAAATCCTGATGCGTCCGGCTGACTTTGACAATTATGGAATCGGCGATGCCCAACTCGCCCACGCGCTCAATGGCGGCATTGGTGCCTTCCATAGCTTCCACAGCTATGACTGCCTTGCGGCGGTCAATCGCAATGGACTGCCCGATATCCGCATCTGCAATCCACTTGGCGATGGGATAGCCAAAACGTATGGCATCCTCCTCGTCGGATGTTAAGGGACGCGATGGGGTCAAGAGCCCCGCCGGCGGTATGAAATCTTTGAGATAGGGGCGTGTGTCAATTACCTGAATGCCCTCTTTGGCGAGTTCCTGCTCGATGGCGTAGAAAATGGTTTTAGGTTTGAAATCGGGCAGTTTCATCATAAGAACGATGCTGCGCAGATCATAATTAAACGGGTTGAGCGAGATTTTTTGTTTGATGCGCCCAATCATGGCAACATGGCGGACGCCCTCTTTTTTGCAAATCTGTATAACTGAGCTGAACTTGCCGAGTTTGATCCAGTGCATGGCATCGGCATATTGTTCAATATCCGGCCAAGTGATGCCCTCGATGCCCACGATGGTTACATGGATACCTTGGGAGCGCGCTCCCTGCGCCACATGGATAGGCGGCTTGCCTTCGCCGGCGATGATTCCTATTTTTTCCAATTGGCAACTCCTGTTGTGTAGGTCTGCCCTTTGCCTGCATTAGGCGGAGCGAGTGTTTGGCGCCAGCATGAAAGAGATATCGGCTTCCGCGGCAATTTGTCCATTAACGGAGGCGATCCCATGAACCTTGCCAAAAGAGCCTTTGAGACGCATGTCGCACAGTTTCAAATCCAGCCGGTCGCCGGGAACAACCGGTCGGCGGAAGCGGGCGTTGTCCACGCCAGCCAAAAAGGCGATGCGCCCGCGATTTTCAGGCTTAGCCAGAATAAAAACAGCGCCCATTTGCGCCAGCGCTTCGATGACCAAAACGCCGGGCATGATGGGCTTGACAGGGAAATGTCCCTGAAAAAAGGGCTCGTTGATTGTAAGGTTTTTATATCCCTCCACATTGCCTTGTTCATCAAAATTCAAAACTTTGTCCACGAGCAGGAACGGGAAACGGTGGGGGATAATCTCGCAAATTTGTTCCACGTCGAGCGGCGGGGTGTAAATTTTTGGCTCGCTCATGATTCTATTTCCTTTCTGATTAATTTGACAAAGCGGGCGTGGGAGTTATGACCGCTGCGCGATGCGGTGACATGCGCTTTCAACGGAGCGCCCAAAAGATATAAATCTCCGATTAGGTCCAGCAATTTATGCCGGGCGGGGTCATCGGGGTGATTCATTTTTCCACATACAAGACCCTTTTCGCCGAAAACCAGCGATGATTTCATTGTGCCGCCTTTGAGAAGTCCCCAGTCCAGCATGTTTTTAACGTCCTTTTCAAAGCAAAAGGTTTGGGCGGATGCCAGTTCTTTGATAAAGTTTTCTTTTGTGACTTCGAGGGTGAAGGATTGGTTGCCGATAAGGGGATGGGGGTAACTGGCAAAAAACGTTGCTCGGAAGGAATCCGCCGGAAAGGCGGTCATTTCTACATCGCCGTCTTTATAGACAATGGGATGGGATAAGGCGATGAATCGGCGGGGTTCTTTTTGCTTTTCGATGCCTGCATCTTTGATGAGCGAGACGAACATCATGGCGCTGCCGTCATCAAAAGGGGGTTCCTCGTTGTCTATTTCTATGACCAGATTATCTATTTCGAAGGCGCAAAGGACGGACATCAAGTGTTCAATGAGGCGCACCTGCGCGCCATTTCGTCCGACAGTGCTGCACATAATGGGGGTTTCGATGTAGTGATCATAACGGGCGGGGATTTCCGGTTTGCCGGGTAAGTCCACGCGCCGGAAACGGATTCCGCTATTAGGGGGGGCGGGCTGGAAGACCATGCGGGTTTGTTTGTTTGTGTGCAGCCCGATGCCTTTGTATTCGATTATTTTTTTTATCGTTTTTTGATGCATATCTAACCTTGCAAGGGATTTTAATTTTGCGCCCAGCAGCCGCGTTGCCGCCATTCAAGAATTTGGACGCGGGCGCGCGCGTCTATGAGTTCGCGGAAAAGGCGCATTTTAAATGGGCGCAACGGTTCTTCGCGGCTCCTCTTATGTTTTTCTTGCCGGAGGTAAAACTCAAAATCATCTGGCAGCTCGTCCTGACCAAGGGTCAGGAACGATTCGCGGAAATCCATATATTTAATCAATTCATCAAGTTCAGAATCCTCCCGCAGGAGGAGGCGGCGTAGGATGCGGCGCCCGAGCGCGCGCTGAAGCCGCTGCCGCGGCGTGAGCGCAAAGGAATCAAGGGCATCGCCGTCTCTCTGGAGCCGTTGGCGCAAATCCTGCAGGATGCCTTGTCGGGCGTAAAAAACATCCCGCGCTTGAAAGACGCGTTCATCGGGCTTGGTCTCTGCGATAAAAATCTTTTCAAAGGGGGCGTATGCGGGGCGTTGCTCCATCTCCCTTTTCATTTTGATAATACGAAACTCTTTTATGGAACGTCCTTCAGGTCGCATGGGTTTCAGATTGCGCCAGTATGCGGTTAGCGGGTGCGAAAGATTCTCGCGCAATCTCTGGCGCGCCTTCGTCTCAGATACCAGCCCTTCCTTTTGTTCTGCCATAGCGGAAAAACCGTTATAAAAAAAGGCAAAAAACAAAAATATTATAATAAAAGCAAAAAGACGCATTTACCCCCTGCCCAAACAAACGTTTGGGTTTTCTATTTCCCGCCAACTATAGTCTGTCAATAATATTCTGAATGATGATTGGCATGAGCCATATTTCAAAGGGTGAAAAAACGACCGCAAAAACAGCAAGGGCTGGGCTCTTTCGGAGTTTATTGATTGACATCGTTAAGCGGCGCAAATAGGGATTAAATATATATTTGAGTGGGTGAGTATAGATGGCTGAAACGAAAAGCCCGTTATCCGTTTTGGTGTTGGGAATCGGCGATTTTTTTTCGCGAAAATATTATCATACGAGCATGGTTTTGCTTGCCGAGGGTCGCCCCATCTTCGTGGATTGTCCGGATCCGCTGCCCAAGATGCTCCACGAAGCCTCGCGCAAATCGGGCATCAATCTAAGTCTGAGCGATGTTGACAATGTTATTCTCACGCATCTGCATGGCGACCATGCCAACGGGCTGGAGTCGCTGGGTTTTTTCAGTAAGTTTATGCGGCATAAAAAACCGACTCTGCACACAATTCCGGAAGCGGCGGATGTCATCTGGGATAATCGGCTGAAAGCCTCGATGGGCCCGCTTGTGGACGGCGATTTTGTGCCGTGCGGCGAGATGTGTCTTGAAGATTTTTTTCGCATAAGGATTTTGAAACCGGGAAAATGGTTCAACGTTTCGGGCGTGAAAATCAAAATCCATTATTCTAAACATTTTATTCCCTGTTTTGGATTTAAGGCGTTCTTCAAAGGGCGAAGATTTGGCTATAGTTCGGACACCGTATTTGATCCGGCGCACATCGAATTTCTCAGCGATTGCGACCTCATCATTCACGAGACCAACAAAGGCGGGCATACGGAATATGAAAAACTCTTGATGCTGCCGGAGGAGATAAAGCAAAAGATGATGTTGATTCATGTGCGTGATGATTTTAATGCGAGAACGTCGAAAATACGCGTTGCGCGCGAGGGCGGACTTTATCAGGTTTGAGGGAGCGGAGACGGGGACAAAAAACGAGAACGAACCACGAACGCGAATAATAAAATGCATGTTCCTATCGGGATATTTGGCGGGACGTTTGATCCGCCGCACATCAGCCACACGCTTGCCGTGCTATACGCGCTGGAAACAGGCGGGCTGGAAAGGATTGTCGTTATTCCCTGTTTCAAGCATCCGCTCGGGAAATCCGCCTCAACTTTTGAACATCGCCTTGCCATGACGCGCCTTGCAATGGAGCCAATCGGAGAGCGCGCAATCGTTTCCGATATTGAGGCAAGACGCGATGGAGCCAGCTATACGATTGATACCGTGCGCAGCATGATAAAAGAGATGCCCAATGCGGAGATATCGCTCATAATCGGCTCGGATATTCTGAAGGAGACGCGTCTTTGGAAGGACTTTGCCGAATTGGAAAAGATGGCTCGCATCATTGTGATTCCGCGTCCGGGGGGAGAAAATCCGCCGGCGGCGCGTTTTTTTCTTCCGGACATCAGCAGCACAGAGATACGCCGCCGTTTAAAAAGCGGAGAAGATGTTCTGCCGTTTCTTTCGAGGCGCGTCCTTGAATACATTCGGCGGCATAAACTTTATCAAGAATGAAAAATGAACCGCGGTTTTACACTTATTGAATTGCTAATTGTAGTGGCAATTATCGCCATCCTTGCCGCAATTGCGGTGCCGAATTTTTTGGAGGCGCAGACGCGCTCTAAGGTAAGCCGCTGCAAGGCGGACATGCGCTCGCTGGCGACGGGCATCGAGGCTTATGCAGTTGAGTATAATTTTTACCCGCTCAATGGTTCGCTGGATGCCGGGGGCGGGATTCAAAACCCGCAACAAAATCAAACCCTCGCGCCCGCCCACAAATTCATTAATGAAAAATTGACCACGCCGGTGGCTTATGTGACGCAATTATTTTTTGACCCTTTTATTCTGCCCGAAAGCGCGCCTTACGCGGACTGGCGTCCTTACTGGTCGCGTTATTTTTACACCAACTTCGACTGGTTTACCAAATTCACGCACCCGTCGCCGCCGCCGGTCGTCGCCGTTAAAAAGGCAATTTACGGCACATGGGTTCTGACCGGCGCCGGACCTGACAAGGATCGCCTCGACCTTGCCCGCGACCTCCCCTACGACCCCACCAACGGAACTGTTTCGGATGGGGATATTATAAGGGGAACGAGGGTTCAATAACAAAAAAATCAATTGACTTGCCGCATCCCAGCATTTACATATTTCGCAAAATATTCAGAAAGGAAAATAAAATGAAAAAAATCTTATTGGCGTTGGCTCTTTTGGGTGTTCTTTGTCTGACTGGTTGCGCCGGATATATGTCTCCTGTTGTCCCGCCTTTTGGATGCATATATTCCGACATCAAAGCGCCTCTGAGCCATGAAGTCAATGGCGCAAAGGTGGGAAGCAAAGTCGGCACTGCCGAAGCAACGAGTGTTCTGGGAATTATCGCGCTTGGAGATTGCAGCATTAATACCGCCGCAAAAAATGGCGGCATCGAGACCGTGACTTTTGCAGACTATGACTACACAAATATACTGTTTGGATTTTTTCAAAGTTATAAAACAAGGGTTTACGGCGATTAATCCAAAAAGTTGCGGCGATAATAATTACTTATCGTTAATGGATAATAAATCCATTAATTGGCGAAAGCCGTAACGGGTATAATTCCAGACTTTTGAAAACGAATCCAGCTGGCTCAGTGTGCGCAGGATGTAGGCGGGGCGGAGGTAGAAACGTCTGAGAAATCTGCGGCGCCATTGAGCCAGTTCTTCTTTTTTGAGATGAAGAGTCGGCATGGCGGGGGAATCGTAAGCCGCCAAGGGAATTTCGCCATCTTTTAACAAACCTTCCTGAACGGCGATTTCATAAAGTCGCGTGCCGGGGAATGGATAGACGTAAAATATCTCGATGAAATCGGGGTCAAGTTTTTTGGCAAAAGCCAGATCCGTTTCAAACACGTCGGGGGAATCCCACGGCAGACCGAAAAGGAAATAGATGCTGGAGCGTATGCCCGCCCTGCGCGTAAGTTTGAGGGCGTTCAGGGCTTCTTCTTTTTTTAGTTTTTTGTTCATTTTATCAAGGATTTCCTGTTCCCCGCTTTCTACGCCGAACGCAATCAACCAACATCCGGCGCGCTTCATGGCGGCAAGGATATCGGCATCAATGGTGTCCACGCGGCTGTTGCATGCCCACGAGATTTTCATTTTTCGCGCCACAATTTTATCGCATAGTTCTATAACCCACGTCTTATTTGCCGTGAACAAATCGGAGCGGAATAGGAAGTTGCGGATGTTGTAACGGGAAACGCATTCCTCCATTTCGGCAAGGATATTCTCATGGGAACGGACGCGGTTTTTGCGTCCCGCCACCTGATTGGCAAGGCAGAAGATGCAGGAGAAGGGGCAGCCGCGATTGGTGACGATTGTCGTTTGCGGCTCTCCGGTATCGGGTCGGATGTAAATTTCATTGCGGACGAGATGGCGGGCTGGGAAAGGCAGCGAGTCGAGGTCTTCGCAAAAGGGTCGCGGCGGGTTGCGGCGGATTTTGCCGTCTGTGTCGCGCCATGTCATGCCGGCGATAGACTCAAGGGGGCGCCCCTTGCCAATTTCATAGCAGGTTATTTCATATTCGCCTTGCAAGACGGCGTCCAGCGCGCTGTATCGCTCCATGGCGTCAAGGTCAAGGGTGTTGAAATGGGCGCCTTTGGCGATGGCGAAGATGGCGGGGTTGATTTCTTTTGCCATTTCAGCGGCGCGGACATCCTGTTCAAGCGAAGGCGTTGTGATGCTGATAGCAAGGATGTCCGGATTAAATTCGCGGAGTTCGCTGCGCAGATCATCCCATGATTTGCCTTCCGCGGGTAAATCAATAAGTCTGCAAGAACATCCCGCCTGCTCGAACGCGGCGGCGGAATACATGAGGTCAATCGGCGGGCGGAGCGCAACTGTTTTCAATTTTTCAATAGGCGTTTGGCAACGGTCTTCGCGGATGTATTTTCCGGTGGGCGGAACAATCAGGAGGACACGTTTCATGAGAGATTACCTGCGTCTCATTGGACGTTTTTCTTTGCGGTCGGCTCTTTGGGCGATGCGGCGGGGGCGGGCGTAGGCTGCGCAAAGGGAATGACTGTTATAGAATCGCGGTGGGTTTCTTCTGGGGCAAAGTAGATTTCCGCCTCGCGTCCCAAATCGCTTTTGCGCGGATTGAGGGCGTCAATATCGCCATCGAAGGCGTATTTTCCCTGTTTATCCGGCAGATAGACCGTTCCATGAACGGAGCAAGAAATCTCGAACAGACCGGGATGTGTTTTGCTGGGAATCAAAGAATAAGTTCCTTTTGATGGGCATTTGGGCGTATCGAGTATGTAGCGGCTTTTGCGCTCCACGAGCGGGAGGTTGGCGGTTTGTTCTTTGGGTTTGAGTTTGAGCGCGCCGGAGGTTGTGTCATCAAGGACGACGGCGCCGAAGTGGAAATAATATGCCATGAGGAGCGATAAATCTTTAAAGGAGATATCGGCTGGGACATCAAATCTGTGCTCTTTTTTCATCTGCAACATGCCTTCCTGCATAAGAGCCATTGCCTTGAAGCAGTTTCGCGTTTCGATTTTTTTGAAAGCGGAGCGGGCGTTAAGATAGAGGATGGCAACAAGAATAACGCCGAGCGTAATGCCGATGATTAGCATGGTGTGTTTATCTTGTTTTTGTATTTTCACTTTTCTTTCTTTGCGCATTTTCCATCCATTCCAGATTTCTTGTTGAATATTTATGGAAGAGATATTTGAGAGACCGCCTTTGTTGAGTCAATAAGATTTACTGGGTTTTTGCCGCTTTTTCCTTTGATGTGAGTTCTTTTTTGATGCCATCCAGTTTCTGCCGGACTGTTGCCGGGGCGCCGAGGATAAGCGCCATGCGCCAAGCATCCGCCGCCTCCTCGCCGGCGCCGATGGCGGCGTAGCTATCGCCGAGCAGCTCGAGCAGCGTCGCTGATTTTTCCGGCATAAACGCCACGCCCGCCACAAGGCGAGGGATTGCCTCGCGATGGCGACCGGTCATATAGAGGGCTATTCCGAACTGCGCCTCGTTTTGTTTAAGTAGGTCTCCGCCGACCTCCGCCGCGCGTTGATAGTATTGAACGGCTTCTTCATATTTTTTATCCCCTAAAGCCATATTGCCCAGATTCAAGAGGTCGGGGACACTGCAAGGGTTGATGGATAGGGCGCGTTCAAACGATTCCTTTGCCTCAACAAGTCTGCCCATGTTAAAATAGCTTTGTCCCAGTCTGTTGAATATTGGGACATAATTAGGCTCAAGCTCCGCCCATTGCAGATAGGCGTGAACGGCTTCTGTCTCGCGTCCGGGGATATTTCGAAGGGCGTCCGCCTGAAACGCGGCGGCGTCAATGCTGATAGGGTCGTCATCAAGAACGGCAGCTGCCCAATGAGCCGCTTCATCATATTTGCCAGCGGCAAAAGCGGTTTCCGCATTGCGGAGCATTTTCTCGTTGCGCCAGACGGATTTCAATCGAGGCGCTCCCGCAAGCAGGAGTCCCGCGAGGAAGATTAACAAGATTATGCTGACCGTCATGCGGGGGATAAGAGGCTGTGTTTTTTCGCCACCCTCCCGCAGATGCGCGCCTGCCAATAAACCGGCGGTGAGCCAGAACAAAAATCCGGAAACGGGATTATATAAATTGAAATCAACAAAGGATTGGACGGCTGTTGAAAAGAGGCAAGCGGCGATTGCCGCGATGCGAAATTTTGCCTCATCAGACATGCCGTCATTTTTCATCATACGAACAAACCCTCTTGCCAGAAGGAAACAAATCGCAAGATAGGCAAGAAGCCCCGCCGCTCCTGTTTCGCAGAGGATGTTGATGTAATCATTATGCGCCTGAAGCAGCCGGAGGCGCCCGAAGGCGTCGTTTAATTTCCAGAACTCGGCGTCAACATACAAAGGATGATAAAAGCGATAATGTCCCGGACCGACGCCGATAAGCGGTTGCTTTGCGGCAAGGCGCAGCGATGCCTTCCACGCAAGAATGCGGTATCGGTTCGATTCGGGCGAAGCGCTAAATGAGGACATCATTTCATTAATGATTTGTCCGTGGTCGAGAATTAAAAAAGTTCCGGAGGTGATAAGAATCCCCAGAATCAAAACGAGGACGGTTTTACGGTCGAAGCGAATCAGAGAAATTGCCGTTCCATTTTTTTTGCGGGCGGAGATATAATGCCACGCGCAAATCATAAAAAAGAAACCCGCGCAAAAACCGATGATGCCGCCGCGGCTTTTGAGGAGGAGAATCTGCAACACGCCGAATAGCAGCGCCGCGCCATTAAGCGTGCGCATCGAACCCTGCAACGTAAAGACTGCCACAAGAGGCAAAACGGCGATGAGGAACTGCGCCGTCATATTGGTATTGCCGATAAAACCGACCGGTTTGCCCGGCTCTTCAAGAACTAAAAAATCATACTGCCAATACTGGGCAAAACCATAAAGGGCATTGATGACCACCGCAGCCGCCAGAACGTTTGAGATTGCGCTCAACAATCGAATGCTCCCCGCCCGCCGATATGCCCACCAAGCAAACACAGCCGACGCCGCGGGGAAGGCGGTCTGCTCCATGGCGAGCGTTGGATTTTGGGCGTATATTGAAGAAATAATATTGATGAGGAGCCAGAGGCAGAGGGCGAATAAAAACAGCGGACTTGCCGGTTTTTCCGCTCTTTTTCCCAAAAAGATATGCAAGGCAAGGATTGCCAGCAACGGCAGCATCAGCCAACCCAACGCCAAGAACTTGGGCGTCATATAGGGGTGATAGACATCCGGATGCAAAGCCAGCGGGATGATAAAGAGCGCAAATAAAATAATGGCATCGCCGACGAAATTGACGATGCGATTCAAGATACCGGGGGGATGGGCGTTGTTGTAATTTTCAGCCATTTATTCCACCATTCGTTGTTCCAGAGTGTTTCGCTGAGGGGCGTTCGGCATCATTTGCAGAAACCTGCCATACATTCGGCGCATGGCATCCTTTTCGCCTTTGAGGTAATGGATTTCGCCAAAGAGGAGATAAACATTCGCCTCATTGGGATTCATTTTTTCTGCGCGTTCGAGTATGCGGAGCGCCTCGTCATAATCTTTTGTGCTAATGTGAAATGAGGCGCGAAGGCACAGCCCGCGCGCATCAAGAAGCGATTTGGCGTCCAGCTGGGCGAATAATTTTGCGCCGAAGTCGTTCATGTTTGAAGTTTTCAAACCGAGCGCCCAATCGGGAAAACGCTCTTTTAAGATGGGATATTTTGAAACGGCATAAAGATACTCAAAAGCAGCGGCATCCGGCGCGCCAAACCATGCAAAAAGGAAGCCAAGATTGGGACCGGCAACCGGCGAGGATTCTACGGAATAAATAGCGCGGCGAAAAGCGGAAAGCGCCTCTCCCCCGTAACCTGCCAACTGGGCGGCATGTCCAAAATTGAGCCAGACCTTGCCCTGATTAACCCGCGGGGCGGGATCATAGATTAACGCTTGATTAAAATGCTCCGCCGCAAAGGCGTATTTTTTTTCCTCCCATTCGGTATCCGCCATAAGACGCAGAACGGTTGCGGGATGCGCCGTTGTGCGCAAGGATTTTTCAAGGGAGTGGAGCGCTTCCTGATTCTTCCCCGCTTGAGCCAGATATGCAGCGCGGTAGTAATGGGCGTATCCGCTTTGAGGATTGAATCGAATAGAAAGACGCGTGGGCAGTTCCGCTTTCTGATACTCGGCAGTATTGATGAATGGGACGGCTTTTTGCATTTCCAGTTCGGCGCGATAAGCGTAAACGGCGAGCATGGCGCTATATAAAAATCCCAACGAGAAAAATAATGCGCCTGCAACCCGCAAAAAAGAACGGGCTATGCGGTTTCTATTAGATGGCTTGGACGGCGCGGATTTTGCCATCGCTAATGCACCCCTGTCACAGCCAAGATAACGGGGGCGGCTTCAGAATTTGCCGATTCAAGAGAAATTTTCGCAATCTTTTGATGCGGCGATGGATTCCTCCAGACTAGATCCCATGCGCGGACAGTCTCTCCGCTTTTTGCCTTGCCCTCCCAGGCAATGCGGACATTCTGCCCTAACCGGAAATCTGTCGCAAAAAAAACATTTTTGCCATAGGCAAGGGGCAGACGGCTGGCGAAACCATCCTCGTAGTTGATGATAATTGCGCCCATCTCCCTGCCGTCCACCGTTCGGCTGGAGCTGTTCATGAGAAAGTGAAGTTCCGATGCTGTAACGGGTTCAAATGCAAGTTCAACGGATTTTGGATATTCGCCTGCTGGGTTGAATTTACTTGCGAGCAAAAAAGCGGCGCAGCCATTTTTATTATCGGGAATGTCAAACATGATATTGCCAAAGAGATTTTCACCTTTGGGAAGGGCGGATAGGTCAATATCCGTTCCCAACCCCATCCAGCCGCCGTCTTCTGAAACGCCGCCAAGCGAGCGATTGGCTATCGCGCTCAAATCCACAAAGAAGCCTTTTTTTTGCTCCACATCCGGTTTGACGCCCGACCAGATATCGCTGAAAACTACATTAGCGCGAAAAGGGAGTTTATCATCGGGCGCGGTATCGCCGCTCCATGAGTAATAAGCGGCAAGGATGTAAGACCAGTATTGACGCCATGCCGGCTCGTTGCCTGTGATAGCGAAATTGAATCCCGCCCATGTTGTTTGGAGGTAGCCAAAAGCGCCGTATATATCGCATGCTTTGGCAAGATTGCGGATGTTGTCGGGCGAATCCCATCCGGCGCCAATGGCGGCAAGCCCTTCATCCTTCCAGAGTTTCAGCGAAATAAAATCTTCCGGCTCGGCGAAGCCGTAATGCCAGTCTGCGATAATGACATCGCGCGGGAGACCGGCTCGGCGCGCCTTTGCCTCCGCCGGCGATTCGGCGTTGTGGGCGTCTGTGGCTTCAGTCTGATGGAGGAACATGTCGCCCCAGAGCATGACTTTGATGCCGCGCTGCGTGAACCAGTCATGGTAAATGTTGATATCGTCAATTATGAGTTGGGTTATCGTTTTTCCGCTCGATTGGCTGCGGTATGGAAAGCGCCCGCTGCCGGTGACTTCGTCATGACCGATGTTGAAGATGCGCGGCTTGAATAAATCTACCGCTTCTTGATAGACATCAAAGACGAGTTTATAGGCGTCGGGATTGGTGGGGCAAGAATGATACGGCTTTTCGGGGTCTTCCGCAAGTTCAAGGTTCTGCCCGCCGACGAACATCCATTCGGAATGCCCCAGCGATTGGATGAGTGGGATTATTTCAATCATGTTTTCATCGGCTGCCTCGATAACCTTTCGAGCATCTGCTTTCTCCATGCCGTATTGCGGGTGCGCCAGTTCGGGATGGGAATCCCAGATGATGTATTCAGTCTCCCAGCAAAGGGTGTTGATTTTGAAGCGCGCCATCAGTTCGCGGACGGCGCGGGCAATCTCCGCCCCTTTGCCTTTGCCTGTCAGACAGTGAATGCCTCGAAAATTAAGCGTGGGATAATCCACAATCTCCGCCCCGCGCAAGTATGCGCCTTCGGGTTTGAGACAAACCATCTGGACGAGTGTTGTCACGCCATAAAAGACGCCTTTTTCCGTTTGTGCGGCAACATAGGCGCGGTTTTCATCAACCATCAGGCTATATCCGTCGTCGTGCGCGGGGAGAGGCAGACCGAATTTGGCGCATTGAGCGGCGGGAAAAAGATAGCGGTTTTGCTCGCCAAGGACAATCGCGTTCGATCCGTCCGCGGGGGCATCGTCTCGCGCGACCTGCGGTTCGATTCCGTAGATGTCCCGCAAATCCTTCAGCAGAAAACGCGCGGCTTTTTCAACGCCGGCGCCGGGATTTTTGCCGATATAAATACGGGTGGATGCGGAAAGCGGCATCAGAGCCTGTGTCCATTTCAATTGCTTTGGTTTTGGGATGATGTAATCGCGCCCCCATGAGGGAACTTTGGCTGAATTGGTATTGGCAATCTTTGGGGCAAGAGAAATATTTTCCGCCGCTTGGGATTCGAATCGAGGCGCTTTGGGAAATCGCATGGTGACAAAAAAGGTGTGGGGTTTTTGCGGCTCGAATTCGCGATCCAGCACGCCCATCCAAAAGATGGGCTTATTGATGTCTGCGTGAACGCTTTTACGATAATCAAAAAAGATGATGCCGGTTTGGGCGTCGGATTCGATTTCAATGGGTCCCATCCGCGAATCAACCAAAAGTTTGTTAAAGCCGCGCGCAACGGTGCTATCTTCAACGGAGACAAAGCGAGCGAGAACGGGGATTATACCTTCGCGTTTTTCCTTTTCGTATTGAGCGGTGAAAGACCTGCCTATAATCGGAGAGGGGTTAAAATCCCCCACGCCCCATTGCAACCAGACGGGCTCATCTTTGTGGAATATGAATTCCAGCGTTGCCGAATAGGTGTTATCGGGCAGGAGCGTGAAGGTTTCTTTGGCTTCAAACGGCGGCGTGCCCTCGGTTCGCAAGCCGGGAAGCCCTTTGTGAATGAGCGTTATTTTCTTGCCGCCTTGCCAAGGTTCAATTTTGGCATCGGTCAGAATATTGGGATCATCGCCCGCGCTGTAATAATGTCCATACCAGCCCGGCTTGACCGCCCAGAGGGATGTGCCGTTGAAAACGGGGATGCCATGAACGGTGAGCGAGACGCCCGCGCCGTGACCATAATAAAAATGCATAGCGCCGACATCTTCCACAAGATACGTTTTTTTAGGTGTATTTTTCGGTGTTTTTTTTGGCATTGAGCAGGATATCATTGTCAAAAAAATCAGGATTAAAATCAACCAGCGGGAACAAATATTTTTCAACGCCGCCTCCAAAAATTTGAATGAAAACATATTTTGTGGCTTTAAGGATGTTGGGGCAAGAAGTCAACACTTAATGGACATAAGCGGACGCTTTGGTTTCAGGGGGAAAAGAGGCGGGGCAAATCAATGCAGCATTGGGGCTCGGCGGCAAAAAGGTCGCCGCTCATGGCATAAGACAGCGCGCGGCAGCCGATGCAGCCGGCTTCGGGGCAATTGCGGCAAAGTCCGCCAAGACGCTCTTTACGAAATTGGAAACGGAATGCGCGCAGTTTTTCCAGAATGTCGGCAAAACTTTCGCCACATAGATTCCCCAACGGGATGGGCAGACGTCGGCAGGGATACACGTCTCCATTGGGCATGAGCGCCATTGCCTCGTCGCCCAGATTGCATGGCGCGCCCATGAAATTATCATTTTTCAAATCAATATAAAAACCCTTGTAGGGGATGAGTTCATCCGCATCGCACTCCGCCAGCGCCGCCATAGCGGTTAGAATCTTCTGCCAGCCCGCATCGTCAAGAACGCTTTCGCGCATCGCATTGCCGGCGCCCATCGGAATAAATCGCTCAAGTATCACGCCGCCGACTTGAAGGTTCGTCGCCAGTTTAATCATCTCGTCGAGTTCGCGATAGTTCAATTGAGAAAGCGTGAACATGAGGGTGATGAAAAAAGGCTGGGCTTTGAGATTATTCACGACCCTTTCAAAGTTGCCTTCGCCGCGGATGGCGTCGTTAGTTTGCGCCGTTCCGCCCTCAAGCGAGACGCGGATTTCGGCAAGTTTTTTGAATCGGCTCAGATGATTTGAATGCGTTTTCAGTTTCAGCCCGTTGGTGATGATGCTCACCTCGTTCACGAAAACTTCGCGCTCAAGGATGGACAAAAGCGGGTAAAGGAGGGGGGAGATGAGCGGCTCGCCGCCGGTCAGATTGATGTCCAGAGCCGAATAACCCTGCGCGCGGAGCGTTTCGATGATGTTGCGGATGATGGCGTTCCATTGCTCTATGGGAATATCGCGGGCGGCGTCGAACCGCTCCTGATAGCAATGCCTGCAGCGCAGATTGCACAAGTCGGTGATATGCCATTGGAATGCGAAAAGTTTGTCCATTTTGATTTGCGAATTTATGTTTTGGATTAATCGAGATTTTCTTTTAACAGTGGTATTAGAACACTTCCAAATTCTTTAGCAATTTGAACCATTTGATTCATCTCTGAAAGATCTATCTCCCGCCAATCATCAGGATACCTCGACTGCACACTATGCTCGGTAAGTATATCTGCAGAGTCTTTTAATGCAGAAAGGCTGGGACAAAGAGATTCTGATAATTCAATAAGGCGTCTAAGGTCATGAGTTCTTGGCGCTTCAATACTATGCAATGTGAGCAATCCCTTTAAAAGTTTTTCCACATATTGCTGGCAATGAAAACAAACGGTATCTTTGGGGCACCGAACATTATCCAAAAGGATTTCAATAGTTACCCAATCGCTTTCCGCCTTGGAAATCCAGAGATTTACAGCTTTACGAATTTCCTTGTCCATAAATGACCTTGCCATATCGGTCGGCGAAATAGACTATATGATTTACTACATTTCGCAGACGGGCAAATTCTTCCGGTGTTTTCACGACTATATCAAAGGATGCAGGATAACCCGCCAAAAGACGCCTGACTTCGGCATAACGCTTTTGCGGCGGAAGAGGCGTGTCTGCAACGATCAACAAATCAATATCGCTTTCTTCATCAGCCTCGTTTCGAGCATAAGAGCCAAAAAGCACGATGCGTTCTGGTTTCATTGCCTGCGCGATTCGGTGAGATAATTCCTGTATTTGATGGTTTTCAAGCATCGTGATTCTCAATAAAGATTCTATTAATTTAGATGAATCTCAGTTCACTCCCTGTTGCGTCAATTATTAATTTGAAATTGGAAGGATTGATTCAATTATGGAGTTAAATGAACAAACCACATTAAGACTAGTATCTCCGATGGTGAATAAGAGTCAATCAAAGCAGGGGCGGGCGGGCAAGATAATTTTTTAGGATGCAAAAGCGACGGCATTCGACGGACTGGCATTGGTGATTGGGAGGGCTTTTGTTCTCGTTGCCAGCGCGTGTGATAAACCACGCTCAGATTTTCCCCGCCTCCTCCCGCTTTTCATCTTTCAACCGACGAGTTTATTTTTTTCCTATTGAAATCCATGCGAATCGAGACGATATATTATTTTGTTTTCTGGAGTGGATAATGTCCCCAACAATTTTAAGAGTTGGATCTATTCGTTTTTTCTTCAACAGCCGCGAAGAGTTGAGGAAACACGTGCATGTACAAACGCCCGACGGTGTGGCAAAATTCTGGCTTGAACCCATTATCTCGCTCGATCATTTTCATGGTTTGAATAACAAGCGTCTGAATGAATTACAGGATTTGGTGAAGAAGCATGAAAAAGTCTTTATCCGTGCGTGGGAAAAACACTTTTCAAAGTGAAGTTACCAATATCGGCGCATTTGGTTTCTGGCTGATGGTGGAAGAACAAGAATATTTTGTCCCATTTGACGATTATCCCATGTTCAAAAAAGCAAGCGTGGAACAAGTTTTTTCATTCCAACAAATATCTCCCACCCAATTTCACTGGCACGAACTGGATGTTGATATTGAACTCGAAGCGTTGAAAGAGCCTAATCGCTTCCCGCTTATTTTTACCAAATAAGCGTTGAATCCCTATTCAAAACCTTATTTTTTTTATTTCAAAAAGTGTTTGACAAGGTGCGGGGAAATGGCGCTGTTTATCCTGCATTTCTTTTTTATTCAAACGCCCGTTTTTGGCAAAAATTTTGAATGATTAGACATTTTCAATATTCAAGGAGGAATGTATGAGTCCGAAGAACGTTTACTTTTTTGGAGCGGGGAAGGCGGAAGGGCGCACTGACATGAAAAATCTGCTCGGAGGCAAAGGCGCCAATCTGGCTGAGATGACCAGCATCGGCATCCCTGTCCCTGCAGGTTTTACGATTACAACCGAGGTTTGCACTTATTATTATAAAAACAAGAAAAAATACCCCCAAGGTTTGGATAAAGAAGTCGCTCAAGCCATGGCAAAAGTGGAAAAGGCGATGGGGATGAAATTCGGAGACCTGAAAAATCCCTTGCTCATTTCGGTGCGTTCCGGCGCCCGCAAGTCCATGCCCGGCATGATGGAGACTGTCCTGAACGTGGGTCTTACCACAAAGACTATCCCCGGCTTGATTGCCAAGACGAATAATCCGCGTTTTGTGTGGGATGCTTATCGCCGTTTGATGATGATGTATTCGGATGTGGTTATGGAAAAAGCGGCGGGTATTGAGCCGAAGGATGACAAGGGCATCCGCGTTCAGTTGGATGAAATCATGGATCGCTTGAAACATGAGAAGGGCTATAAGCTGGATACGGATTTGACGGTTGAGGATTTGCAATATCTTTGCGGCGAATTCAAAAAATGCATCAAGGACGTTCTTGGGAAGGAATTTCCCGATGACCCTATTGCCCAACTTTGGGGCGGCATCTCCGCCGTGTTCCAGTCGTGGATGGGCAAGCGCGCCTGCGCTTATCGCCGCATTGAGAATATCCCCGATGAATGGGGAACGGCGGTCAACGTTCAGGCGATGGTTTTCGGCAACATGGGCGAATCTTCCGCCACCGGTGTGGCGTTCACACGCAATCCGGCGACGGGCGAGAATTGGTTTTATGGCGAGTGGTTAATCAACGCCCAAGGCGAGGATGTTGTTGCCGGCATCCGCACGCCTTATGCCTTGAATGAGCGCATTAAAAGCGACCAGAATATGCAATATCCCTCGCTTGAAAAGGCGATGCCTAAACTTTACAAGGAGTTGGACGGCATCCGCAAAAAATTGGAAAAGCATTACAAGAATATGCAGGATATTGAGTTCACGATTCAGGAAGGGCGGCTCTGGATGCTCCAGACGCGCGACGGGAAGCGGACGGGTCCTGCCGCGCTCAAGATGGCTGTAGATATGATGAAGGAGAAATTGATTGAGCCCGCCACCGCTATTATGCGCGTGACGCCTTTGCAATTGGACGAGCTTTTGCATCCGATGGTTGACCCTGTTGAGGAAAAGAAATACACGCCGATTGCCAAAGGGTTGCCGGCTGGTCCCGGCGGCGGCACTGGAAAGATTGTTTTTTCCGCCGATCGCGCCGAAGAGATGGCGAAGAATGGCGAAAAGGTTGTGCTCGTACGCAATGAGACCAGTCCGGAAGACATCCATGGCATGCATGTTGCGGAAGCCATTCTGACGGCAAAGGGGGGTATGACCTCCCATGCGGCGCTTGTGGCGCGAGGATGGGGCAAATGCTGCATTGTCGGCTGCGGCGCTCTTAACATTGATTACGCAGGACGCAAGATGACAGTTCATGGCAAGGTGTATAAAGAGGGGGAAATCATCACCCTCAACGGCTCGAAGGGGTGCGTTTATGAAGGCGCCCTGCCGCTGGTGGTGATTGACCCGACAAAGAATCCTGAGTTGAAAATCTTTCTTGATGCCTGCGACAAGGTTGCAAAGCTCAAGGTCTGGACGAATGCTGACACGCCTAAGGACGCGGCTCAGGCGCGCGCCTTTGGCGCGAAGGGCATCGGGCTGACCCGCACGGAGCATATGTTTTTTGCGCCCGACCGCATCAAGGCAATGCGCGAGATGATTGTGGCGGAGACTAAAGAAACCCGCCGCGCCGCTGTTATGAAACTCCTCCCCTTCCAAAAAAGCGACTTTATCGGCATTCTCGAAGCGATGCAAGGACTGCCGGTCACAATCCGTCTGCTGGATCCCCCTCTGCATGAATTCCTGCCTCAGGAACCGAAACAGGTTGCGGAGTTGGCGGCGGATCTGGGCGTCACAGTTGAGAAGATTGAGGGACGGATAAAGCAGTTGCATGAGTTGAACCCGATGCTGGGTCTGCGCGGCTGCCGTTTGGGTATCATATATCCCGAAATCACGGAGATGCAGGTTCGCGCTATTCTTGAAGCCGGCGCCGTTCTTACGAAAAAGAAGGTCAAAGTCTTTCCTGAAATCATGATTCCGCTTGTGGGCAATGTGAAGGAGTTCATCCATCAGAAGAACATTGTGCTTCAGATTGCTCAGGATGTTAAGAAAGAATACGGCATCAAAAATCTTTATTTCACGGTTGGGACGATGATTGAAGTTCCGCGCGCCGCCTTGACGGCGGATGAAATTGCTAAGGAGGCGCAGTTCTTCTCCTTTGGGACGAACGACCTCACCCAGATGGGCTGCGGCTTCAGCCGCGATGATGCGGGGAGCTTTTTGCCCGAATATGTCGGCATGGGCATCTACGCCGTGGATCCGTTCGAGACTCTGGATCAAACGGGCGTGGGTCAGTTGGTGGCGATGGGCGTTCAAAAGGGGCGCGCCTCGCGTCCGGATTTGAAAATCGGCATCTGCGGCGAACATGGCGGAAATCCCGATTCGATTGATTTTTGCCATCGCGTTGGACTGAACTACGTTTCGTGCAGTCCATTCCGCGTGCCGATAGCGCGCCTTGCGGCGGCTCAGGCAGCCCTTCGCAACGCAGACAGCTGCAAATCTTGCAAAGCGTCGCCCAAACCAAAAGCGAAGGCAAAAGCAAAAAAGAAGTAACGGCATCCGATTACCGAAAAAGCGCGGAGTCTCGTAAAGGGATTTCGCGCTCTTTTTTTATTTCCTCTTGCGCGGATACGACCGTAGTTTGTAGAATCATGCCGTTTTATCGCAATAGGAGGCTGGATATGTTTGATGGTTTGAATATGGGTTTGGGAACGATTCAAAAGATAGCCGATGCGGAGACTCGTTCCATCACGGCGGAAAATGTTTATGGCGAAAAAGGAAAGGGCGGCATGGCTGAACCTTTTCAGTGTCAAGAAGAGGTTAAAAAGATCGGGCAGGCGTGGAACGAATGCGCGGCGGCGCGGGATCTGGGTCGTCCGTGGAAGGTGCGCCCTTGTATAACCCTTCCCGCCAATTCCACCACAACTCTCATGGACATTTCGGGTTCGGGCATCATTCAGCATATCTGGGTGACATTTCATGAAAAGTTTTACCGCGATTTGATTTTTCGTATTTATTGGGATGGGCTGGAACATCCATCCGTTGAAACGCCTCTTGGAGATTTTTTCTGCAATTCTTGGGGCGCGCGGACAAAAATCGCCTCTCTGCCGATTAATGTAAATCCCTGCGGCGGGTTCAATTGTTTTTTTCCCATGCCGTTTCGGAAACATGTTCGCATCACTTTGCAAAATCTTGCGCCGGAAAAACTTGAAGGGTTTTATTACGCCATCAATTACGCTTTGGTTCAAACAGGCGAGGATGACGCTTATTTCCATGCTCAATTTCGCCGCTCCAATCCTCTCCCCTACAAGGAGGATTACACAATTCTCGACGGCATTCGGGGGCGGGGGCAATATGTGGGGACGTTTATGGCTTGGCAGCAAAATAGCAAAGGCTGGTGGGGCGAGGGGGAAATCAAGGTCTTCCTTGATGGAGATAAAGATTATCCGACAATATGCGGGACGGGGACGGAGGATTATTTCGGCGGGGCTTGGTGTTTTCAGGATAATTTTTCCGCGCCTTTTATGGGTTATCCGATGGGCTCATGCGACGGAAAACCCGGCAACCGCCACCTCCTTTATCGTTTTCACATCATGGATCCTATCCGATTCAAAAAAGATTTGCGGGTGACAATGCAAGCTATCGGTTGGCGCTCGGAGGGGCGGTATCTTCCGCTGCAAGATGACATTGCCTCTGTGGCATACTGGTATCAGACTTTGCCGCACAATCCCTTTCCGCCGTTGCCCGGCAGAGATGAACTGGAAATTATTTAACTGGCTGGGAGGTTGAACAGGAAATGAAATTAGAAAAACTTCGCGTGGGCGTTGCCGGACTGGGCTTGATAGGGCAGGTGCATTTGGTCAACTATCTTTCGCATCCAAATGTGGAGGTTGTGGCGCTGGCGGATACGGACCCCGAACGCCGCGCGGGCAAATTGAACCGATTGCACGGCAATCTGGACGAGTTCACCAAAGAGCCTATCGCGCTGGGAGAATTCCGTTCTTATGAAGACCCTTTCAAGATGTGCGAGGACAAGGATATTGACATCATATCGGTCTGTCTGCCCACCGATCTTCACGCGGCTGTGACGCTTAAAGCGTTGGAAAACGGCAAACATGTTTTCTGCGAGAAGCCGCCCGCGTTGACCAGCCGGGAGGCGATTCGGCTAACAGTCACCGCGGAAGCCATGGGCAAAACGCTGATGTTCGGGCATGTTCTGCATTTTTGGGCTGAATATGTTGAGGCGGGCAAAATCATCGAATCAAAGAAATACGGGCGCTCTCTTGCCGCATCATTTGCTCGATGTTCAAGCCGTCCCGCATGGAGCATCGGCGGGGCGGAGCAGGGATGGTTCGGCAATCCGGAGCGGAGCGGCGGCGTTGCGGTTGACCTGCACATCCACGATGCTGATATAGCGGTTTGGTGGTGGGGGCGTCCTCAAGAAATTGACGCCTCCGGCGCCTTTATCGGTAATATGCCGAGCGTCATTCACAGCCGCTGGCGTTTCCGCGATGGGTTGATTGCTCAGTTCGAGGCAACTTGGGAGACTGTTACAACCATGCCTTTTTATTTCAATTTCAAAGTTACTATGGAACGAGCCACTTTGTTATTCGATTCGAGGAATGCGGATGGTTTGCAGCTGGCAACAGAGGACAAACTCGTTTCAATCCCTTTGAAAAAAGCGGAGGCTTACCGTTTGGAGGATTATTATTTTATTGATTGCATTCTGCATGGCAAGCCTGTGGATCGCTGCCCGCCCGAATCGAGCATTCTTTCGCTGGATTGCGTGCTGGAGGAGGCGCGCCAGATAGCCGAGCGCCATCGGGGAATCACTTCTGTATAATGTAAAAAGGGCGCAAATTTCGGGCGGCACAAAAACCGCGCTTTAGGCGCATCGCCCAATATGCCTGCGCCGCTTGGCGCACAAGCAACAAGGTCCCATTAAGGAAGGCGTCTTGGACGCAGAGAATTTCCCGCCGCCGTCGGGATTAAAGCTACCCGCGCGGGCATTGCATTCATCCTTTTATTCCTTCACAAGCGATGGTTCGAGTTCCACCGCTTTTTGGAGCATGGCGGAGGCGTGTGATTTTTTGCCCATTTTTTCATAAAGGCGCGAAAAGTCAAGATAGAGCCATGGGCTGTTTTTTTCAAATTCGAGCGCGGCGAGAAATGTTTTTTCAGCGGTTTTATAATCTCCCTTGAGGGCATGGAGATTGGCGAGCCGGTGGAGGAGGTTGGCGTCGCGCGGGGCTGCGGGGCGCGCCTTTTCAAGGATGGCGATAGCTTCGTCCACTTTGTTTTCGGCGGCGATGATTTCGGAAAAGGCTTTGGCGGAGGGAATATGAACGGGATCTCGGGCAAGCGCCTGTTCAAGGGCAATTCGATATTCGTGATGGTTTGTTTCCTGAGCCGCCAGTTGCGCCTTGAGATAGAAAGATTCGGCGTCTGGGGAATCGAGTTTCAAAAGCGTTTCGATGATTTTGTGCGCCTCGGGAAAATTTTTCAATTGGATATAAGCGCGTCCTTTTTCCAGAAGGACAGAGCGGTCATCGCTTTTTAATTTGAGCGCTTCATCAAAAGCCTCCAGCGCCTCTGCGTATTGCCCCTCCGCAAGGGCGCGCCTGCCTTGATAATAAAACATCTGAATCTTGTCGTCTTCGAACATAGCCAAGTCTGCCAGATAGGCAAAAGCGGCGGGCATATCGGGTTTGAGTTTTAGGCATTCAAGCAAAAGGCGGCGGGCTTTGCGGAGTTCGGATGAATTTTTCATATCTTCGGCGCGGCGGGGATTATCTTTCAGCATTGCCCACTGCTCCGCCGCCGCCCGATGGTTTTTCTGCGCCTCCACCCGCAGGGTTTCTACCAGCTGCGTGGGGTCGGCTTCGGGATATTGGATGTAATTGATTAGCCGGACGCTCTGGGCGCGAATCAGGATGATGCCGAATCCTGCGGCTATCACGGCGGCAATCCAAAAGGGCATGATTTTTTTGAAAACCGCCTTTATGCTTTGCGCGTTTTGGGGGTTAGCCTCATTCATTCATCAATCCTCAATCTGGATAGAGACATTGCGAATTACCGGCGTATCTTTTTGCCAGCCGTATAAATCGGCGCGCCATTGGATATAAGGCGTTTCGATTTTTTGGGGCGCTTCCAAATTGTTTTTATCCAAAAGACGCCACTCGCCCCAGATAATGTTGCCTTCGTCTTTCATTTTGCCGAAGCGGCAATAATGGTCAATCCATGACCTGCCCGGTGCGTCTTCGTCAAATATCAAATTGAATACGTCGCCGCGCATGCGTTTGGGCATTTCGACAACGACTGATTCATACATGCACATGATGGGGACGATTTCCACCTGATTGACGATTGTCCAATAACGCTCAGTGACATCGTCAATGACGATATCGAGGTATCCATCCACAAGGTCGTAGCGCCCGATGAGATAACGCTGCTTAAAGAAGGGCGGTTGCTCGTTTGCAGACCAGTCCTGGGTCTGGAATCGTTCCTCGTTTTCCACTTTGATGCGAAGTTTTGAAGATGGAAAGCCGTCTAAATCGGCGATGGTCTGAACGTGGATGTAAACATCATACATGGTGGTTTTGGAATCGGATGGAATGGGAAATGCAAGGGTGATGGGCGGCGCATTTTCATCGGGCGAAGAAGCGAGCCACCCCGGTTTGAGAGTCCACTGGTTATCGCGTTTTTCGGGAAGTTCGGGGTTTGCTTCGGGCGCGCCCTCTCTCACGTATTGCTTTTCAACATCAAAAACGACGCCGGTTGCATCTTCGAAACCGGTGCTGCGAATTTCGCGCAATGGGGTGATTTCCGCCTCGCGGCGAACGCCATCCATCAGGTTATTTTGATAGGAGTAGATATTATTGCCTGTCTTGGGGAGGTTTTTAAGATTTTCAATCACGTAAAGAGTTGCTTCAGCTGTGTTGTCCGCGCTGTTTTCTTCTTGAATCATGTGGGAGTGGTTGAGGTCTATGCGCAGTTTATTTCTCCCCGCGCGGTATATCCATGCAAACTTGAGCGGCAGGGCGTCGCCGGGGTTGACGCCAATTACCCGTATCTCTGCGCCGATTGGTTCGGGGCGTTGATTGATGCCATAATCCTGAAAAAGGATGTCAAACGCTCCTGCGGGTTTTGTTGAGTCGTTGCGAACGATGAAACGGACATCGGTTTTATCGCCCTTGCGGAGGATGTTGCGGGAAAGGACGAGGTCTTTGGAAGAAATGGCGATGTTGGTATGCGGAAAAATCTCCACCTCGGCGAAAGCAACGTTGTTCTCATATTGCTTTTCCGGAATGGCGCGGGTGCTATTGGCAATAACATAAATGTTATGCTTGCCATTGACGCCGATGGGATCCCATCGAAGGCGCACTTTTTTTTCTTGTCCGGGGCGAAGTTCTTTGATGCGCTCCCCTTCGCCGGAAAAGAATGGACGCGCAAGTGCGGAGGCAACCCAAGGGCGGTTCACAAATGCTTGCACCAGAACATTTTCAGCCACGCGCGTGCCATTATTTTTGACAACGGCGTTGATGAATATGGTCTGCCCTGTGAGGAAGCCTTCGCTTTCAAATGTGACTGAATCGGGAAGGGTGACAAGGTCAACCAGCGTTCCTACGTTAAAAACTCGATTATCTGTTTTGATGCGGTCGAATTGTTGGGTCTGTTGGTTGAACGCCTCAAGGGAAACTTCAAGAGGGATGTTGCCGGTGGGGAATGATGCGTCCGTGGGATAGGCAATTTCGATACGCTGCCCCGTGTTCAGATAGCTGATTGTTTTAGGCGAGCCGATGACGGAGCCGCCGACTTTTAGGGTCAAAGCCAATTGATAAAAAGCCATTTTCCCGATGTTATGAACGGGGACGATAAATTCTGGTTTGACGCCATCAATAAGGATTTCGGGTCTGGTTTTGATTTCATCCATGTTGATTTCGGCGCGATTCATCGCCTTGCGTGAAATGACCGACACAAATTTTTCGCGCCTGTTCCAATCTTCTTCGTTCTGACCGGGCAGCCATGCCTCGAGTATCAATTGATGGACGCCCGCCTCAGCAAGCCATGCAAGGTCGTATTTAACGCCTTGGCGCGGCGACAGGGATATGTTTTTTTCAAAAATGGGCGTTTTGATGGTTTTTTGGCGGAGCCGTATCTGGATATTTTCCAACGGGAAGGGGGATGTGTTCTGGACGGTTGAGGAGACGATGACTTTTTCATTTTCATAGATATCGCCCGGGCGCTCTGGGTTGACATCCATTATCATATTGAAACGGGGTTGATCCACATAAAAGAAACCGCCGCCGTGTTCCTGCTCTCCCAAAAAACTGTTATATGTCAAAGCGGATACGCCGTATTTTCCCGCATCGGCAAAGGGCGGGACGAAATATTCCGCAGTGAACGAGCCGTCGGAGGCGTGTGTTTTAATCTCCAACGGCATGGGGTCGGAGTTGGGAGGCTGAATGAATATTTTAGTCAATCCCCAGCGGGGCTGATTTTTGATGCGCCCCTTCATTTCAACTTTGCCGCCTTCGCGCCGATTGATAAAAATCGGCTCAACGGACAATTCCGTTGCGGGTAAATCCATTGGGAGAAAAAGGGAGGGGTCGCCCAAAAGGATAAACTGGTCGAGGAGGTATTTATTGCTTCGTTCAAAGCGGTATCCGATTTTGGAAAAAATAACCGCTTCGCCGATGTTGCGGATGCCTTTATTGAAGATGCCGTTGTAGAGCATCCACATAAGAATTTTATGGTCGGACGGGCTGGCGCCAGTTGTGGGGGCATAAACGGCGATTGCTCCCGCATCTGGAAGGAGGGTCAGGCGCTCCCCTAACGACCGATTGACGGGCGGGGTGGGATAATCCAGCCAGCTGGTGTCGCACGTGGAGGCGGTAAGGAAGAAGAGTTTATCCGAGTTTTTGAGGGCGTCAAGGTCGTTGATATGGAATAGACGTTCGGATGTCCAAAGATTGGGTCCGCCATGTCCGACGTAATTGATAGTCAGTGCGCCATCGTTCATCGCTTTGATGAGCTCTTTACGCGCCTTGATGCTTGTTTTTCTATACCAGATGAAAAGAAGGTCGGAGTAATCATAGTTCTTTTGAAATATGCGCAGGATGCGGGCATCAACGGGAAAGAGATTTGAGATTAAGGATTCGGCAATTTGGCTGAATTCCGCCTCGTCATCGGTGACAAAGGCATTAGTGATGCGCCATTCGCCGGCGGGGAGTCTGCCTTCGTAAGATTCCGCTTTTGCAATCAAGTCGGCGACCTCTTCGGCTGTTCGGGCGGGGAAACGTCCGAGCGAAAAATCGGGGATATCGTCGTTGCCGCAGATGAGCGCGTATTCCGAATCGGAGTGAATATTCGTGAATGGCGTCCCGAGGTTGTAAACGGGAACCATATCCATGAAAACGCCTTTGGGCATATTTGCGGGGTCTCCCACGTAATCGCTTGTTTCGCCGACAAGGAGTCCATACCGCAAAAGCGCCCCCTTTGCCTGATAATACCGGAAGCGGAAAAATCGTTTGATGGCGTTAAAATCTTTTGCGCCAAATGAGAAGGAATCATAAATATCATCCACATCAACCAGCAGGGGTTTGAATCCTTTTTTTTCCTTTATAGCAACAAATGGCTTCATGGCGTCCATCAATTCATGGTGGCTGATTATGACATAATCTCCCTCTTCGCCATCCAGAAGATTGAGAGGGTTGACTGGGGTTATCTTTCCAACAGACTCCGCCTTTGCCCACGAACCGAGAATAAGGCGCCTTTCGCTCGGGATATCCACCAAAGTTGAATAATTGTATTCCTTTCGCTCCGGATGAAGCGATGTGTGAACGGTATATAAGCGCGGGTTGTAATCATCGGTGACGTCGAACAGGAAATAGGACTGCATTGGCGGCTGGCTGAACCAGAGGCGATGCCATCCAGGCTGCTCCGGCGCGGGCACGGTGAAAGAGAAGGGGGCATGGTCGTTGGAAAGCCGCGCGGTATAATCAACCTCAAAACCGATGAAATTAATATGGGGCGACTGCTCCTTTTCGGCGCGCAGGGGGATATACAAAGCCAGCTCATTTTCGCCGTCTTTGAGCGTGGCGATGGGCAGTTTTTGCGTAAATGTGTAATTTTGGCTCCCCGTCCAATCGCATGTCCCCAGATACATCTGGTTCCAATACACCTCGCAGTAGTTTTTCATACGCAGCTGGGGCCCAGCCACGTGAACCTGAAGGGTGTATTCTTTCGCATCGGTATCGGGGGCGAGGATTTCTCGATGATAATATCGGAACTCGCCCCTCCTGATTTCATCCCAGAACCAATTGCCGTTAAAATGCGGTGTGGGCAATTTGTGGAAATAATTCACAAAGGGAAAGAAACTCGTCCGCTGATCGGCGTTGAAAATATCGCCTTTGACCTCCCTCTCCGACGTTACGACTTCCCGCTTTATTCGAAGGGCGCCGGTGGATGAGGCGTCCTCGCTATAAAGCAGCCAGTATGTGTCGTGTATTACAGGCTCAGGAGTAGGCGGGGCATAAAAATAAAATTTCCCGCCGGTATCAAAAAACTGCCCTGATGACTCTTCAAGGAAAATCGGAATCTGGCGTCCGTTGTGGTAAAGGCTCAAACGCGCGGGAGATAATTTAGCGACGTCAATCCCGGCGGCTTTCATCTCGGCGGCGCTGACGCCGTAAAGCCCGCTGCGATAAACGGTCAGTTTGGCGGCGGGAGCGGAGGAAAGGCTGTCATTGACCCGCGCGGCGAATGATTGATAGGGAGCAAATTCCTGCTCCAGCTCCGGCGGAGCAAGGCGCCACATTTTTCGGCATTCATAGTTGAGCACGGCAGATTTGAGAAGATTTTCGCCCAGCGGGTCGGAAAAATTCGCATCAGAAATCGCAGGGTTGGTAAATCGGATGCTGATGCTGATATTCGTCAAACGGAGGTTTAAATCTTGGGCGCTGGTCATGGGGAACACGGTGGTGATTTCGAGGCTTGCCATTTTCCAAGAGCGGAAAATGCCATAGGGTTCATAGGTGAGAATCTCGTTTTTTTCAGGCAGGTTATAGGATTTTTTTTCGCCCCATTTCGCCTCTTCGACGAGGATGTTTTTTTCGAATCGGGCAAAACCTGCGGAGAGGACTTCCATTGTGACGCCCGAATTTTCGGGGATGATTAACAAGAATCGTTTTTTTTGTTTCACATTTTCTGGAGGGGGGTTGCCTTCGGGTATTTCATTGACCACAGAGAGGACTATCTCGTTTTCGGAAAAAGAGACAATATGTCCTTTGATGTTATTTTGATAAGCCGCCTCTTCTGATGTTGCGGGCATTGCGGCAAAAAGCGTTCCAGTTATGAAAATGATGGAACCAAGCCAGAACATAAAAGCGATTCTTTTCATAACACACCCCCTTTGCATCCCCAATCATGAATCATTATGTCTTTAATTACACAAGGCTTGCGACCAAATCGCCGACTTCGGTTGTGGAATAACCCATTTTCCCGGCAGCCATGCTTTTCAATTTTTCGCCGGTGACTTTCATGACGGCTTTTTCAATCGCCGCCGCGGCTTCCTTCTCGCCTAAAAAGTCCATCATCATTTGCCCGGCGCAGATGGCAGCGAGCGGATTGATGACGTTTTTGCCAGTGTATTTAGGCGCGGAGCCGCCGATAGGCTCGAACATCGAAACGCCTTCGGGATTGAGGTTGCCGCCGGCGGCGATGCCCATCCCGCCTTGAACCATAGCGCCAAGGTCGGTGATGATATCGCCGAACATATTGTCCGTAACGATAACATCGAACCACTCGGGGTTTTTAATCATCCACATACTTGTGGCGTCCACGTGGGCGTAATCGCGTTGGATATCGGGATATTCCTTTTCGCCGATTTCATGGAAGGCTCGCTCCCACAGGTCAAAGGCAAAGGTGAGGACGTTCGTTTTCCCGCATAAGGTGAGTTTTTTATTTTTATTGCGTTTGCGTGCGATTTCAAAAGCGAAGCGCAGGCATCGCTCGACGCCTTTACGGGTGTTGATAGACGTTTGGATGGCGACTTCATCGGGTGTGCCTTTTTTGAGATTGCCGCCGCTGCCGGTGTAAAGACCTTCAGTATTCTCGCGCACGACCACAAAGTCAATGTCTTTCGGTTCTTTATCTTTCAGAGGCGTCCAAACGCCGGGATAGAGTTTGACCGGACGCAGGTTGATATATTGATCGAGGGCAAAACGCAAGGTGAGCAGGATGCCTTTTTCCAAGATGCCGGGTTTGACATCGGGGTGTCCGATAGCGCCCAGATAAATAGCGTCATATTGTTTGAGGTCTTCGACGGCTCCTTCGGGCAGAATTTCGCCAGTGCGTTTGTATCGCTCCCCGCCATAGTCATAATCTTTGAGGTTCAACACGAAACCGAATTTCGCGCTGGCAGCTTTTAAAACCTTGATACCCTCTGCAACGACCTCCGGTCCTGTTCCGTCGCCGCCGATGACGGCGATTTTGTAAGTCTTACGCATAACAATCCTCCTGAAAACGAGATAATCTTTGAGTTAAGATACATTTCCCTACAACGTTAAAATCTTTTTTTGATTAGGGAATCCCGCTTCATGCCGTCAACTCTATTTTATTTCTTATGAAAGTGCGCGAATATAATCACAGAGCTCTTTTTCGTTTGTGCGAATTTTATAAAGAAAATCATTTGTGTCTTGCTCTGTTGAAGGAATTTTTAATACTATTGTATGCCATTTGGCTTTATCTGCCCATTTCGTGTCTATATATGTGGAATAAGGTTTGTCATCTGGGTTCTCTGATGGACAAATCAGGCCACCTATTTGCGAACCGGTTAAATAGAGATAACACATCAACTGATGGATATCTTCTCTTCGAGGATGTTCATTTTTTGTTGCCGGATGCTTATACTTGGCATCCAGAACAATATTTTTTTCGTTGTGATAAAAGTCTGGTATTACAGAATATTGCCACGGTTTTTTAAAAGCAGGGATTTTTTTCTGTGATTCAAACCCCTCACTTTTAAGTAACGTATATATGTAATTCTCCCAGAGCCATGCTCCGTCAAAAATAATTCCTTCTACCTCGTTATCAGATTCACTATTATAGTATACTGCGCCTTCATCTTTCAAAACCAATAAGCAAACTTGCCTTAATGGCTCATAAGCATAAAAGTATGAATGATTAATTGGCTTTAAATTTTCTTTGATGCAAGGAAGTACGTCTCGCGATCTCCAACTTGGTGTATGCTGCTCAATTTCGCGCATGGCTTCGGCAACTCTTGTCCCTGCACTATCAAGAAAACGCGGATACTTTAAATGAATATGTCGCAAGGTATGTCTTATCAAACGCGTAATCGGATTATCATAAGAGTATTCATGAGTTGTGTATGCAATATTGCCACAAAAGGGAACGTTTTTTCGTAAGTGTTCATTAAGATTAAGGCATCCTCGATATTTTGTGTTGTTATATTCAGATCGGATATAACGTTTAAATAAGCCCTGAGAAATTGCCTCTACTAATCTATTAAGAAAAACCAAAATTAGAAGAATCTCCCACATATTAGAGCGGCCGATATCCACTTCATCAATAAATCTTCCCCCGAAGACTTTACAAAACATATGGTTTAGAAATAGCTGTTTATCGTAAGAGTCAAACCGCGAGCCGATCTCCAGCGTAACTGATCTGCTCCCCATTGGTTAGACCAAACCGAGTGCAAAATAAGGTGGAACAACATGTGGATGTTGGGGGGAACTGGGGGGCAAAGCCCCACTGTCAGTCATAGGTGGAAAAGCAACCCGTCCTTCT